>Ga0316204_10000067_pt1 | contig 443857 bp, 433 predicted proteins | sample 6monrhotite_MG_2_FD_205661 | JGI IMG/M metagenome (GOLD analysis project Ga0316204, IMG submission 205661) | Microbial mat bacterial communities from mineral coupon in-situ incubated in ocean water Damariscotta River, Maine, United States -... | ecosystem: Environmental > Aquatic > Marine >...
TACTTTCATTTAATAAATTAAAATCAGTACATCTAGTTACGTCAAACTTAATCTTGGTTTCTTGTCCTTCTCGTCTTAAATTAAAAGCCGAAGCTTTAAATTCTTATTCTTTATAAATTGTTAAAAAACCTGCAAGATCCTCATTCCACTTCTCTATTATGTTCCCATAATAAATGGTGGAGATGACAGGAGTCGAACCTGCGACCCCCTGCGTGCAAAGCAGGTGCTCTCCCAACTGAGCTACACCCCCGCAACCTCGCATTCCTTAAATAAATAAGTTGTTTAAGTATTTAAGGGTTGGAGCAATATATGTCAAATTATTTTTTGCTTTTATTTAAAAAAAAATTAATTATTATTGAATTACATGAAAATATATTTAATTATCCTTATTTTTACACAAATGTTGTTTATTTCTTGCTTTAAAAACGAAAAAAACAACGAAATAGAAAATCAATCTAATCAAAATATCGCTTCTCAAAAAAAAATGACAACAAATGCTAATGAAATAATCATTAAAACGATTAATGGAAATATTAAAATTACTTTATTTCAAGATGAATTACCAAATACTACTAATAGAATCAATGAGTTAATATCAATAGGCTTTTACAATGGTTTAAAGTTTTTTAAAGTTATCCCGAATTACCTTATACAGTTTGGAGACCCGTCAGAAACAGGTTTTGGTGGAAGTGGTAAAAAACTTCTTAATGAAACTATCGAAAAAACAGTCACTCAAGGTACCCTGTGCCTCGTTAGGCCAAATGGTAACAATTCTGGTGACTCACAATTAATAATTTCTTTAACCAGAATGAAAAACTCACAAGATTTATATTTGCCTATTGGGAAAGTTACAGAAGGATTTGATATTTTAAAAAAAATAAAAGTTTCAGACAAAATTATCTATATAAAAAACAAGTAAAGTCAGTGTGATAATTATGCTTATAATTGTTCGATCTAATGAAATTATCAAATTTAAAGATTATCTAGCAGTTAATTCAGCCAACAAAACTCCAGCATATAAAAATGCAGCAAGAGGAACTGCAGCAATGATTTTAAGCCATCTTGTCTCATCTTTTAAATGCATGTAATAATAAGCAACAACCCATGCTTTTAATAGTGCAAGACCTACTAAAGTAGCTGCTCTAACAGCATAATCAATAGAACTTTCAGCACACATAATTTCAGCAATCGTAAGAAAACCTAAAACTAAAAATACAATGAAGTATTCTTTTTTGTGCCCTTTATGAGTTGTAACTGAATTCATATGTATCTCCTTATTTTATATTTCTAAATGCATTATTCACTAAAAGACCTGTGTCGATCATTAATTTATTTATAGAATTTTTTTCTAATGAATAATAACCTCTAATCTCTTTATTTTGATCAATTAAAACTACTCTTCCTGAATGTGTTATATCGAAAATTGTTACTTCTCCTGAATTAACTTTTTTCTGAATAGCTTCTTTATCTCCCATAGGAAGTAGAAAATTTTTTACAATAATATTTTTAACATTCTCTTTATCACCCGTTAAAAAACTCCAAATGTAAGGGTTGGCATGCAACTTCTTAGCATACTTATCAAGAACAGTTGGCGTGTCGTACTGAGGGTCCACTGAGAACGTTAAAAGACTAATTTTTGTTCCTAGTCCTCGTACTCTTTTTTGAATTTTCTGCATCTTTTTCATTATTGCGGGACAAGTTGTTGGACAACTAGTAAAAGCAAACGAAGCTATTGAAACTTGGCCATCAAGTTTATTTGAGTTGAACTCATTTCCATGTTGATCTGTTAAAATAAAATTCTTAATGTTTCCAAATTTAGGAAGAGGTTTAGGCATTGTCCTATTTAATGATTTATAAATAGGGTAACCAAATAAAAAGATCATTAAAATTAGCCAAAATAATTTGCTTAAAAATAGTTTTTCTAAAATTTTTTCTTTTCTAACGAACCCAAATGTTTTTGTACTTTCCAATCTCAGCCTTATTTTAATTTTGACATTAATTGTTTTTTTGCATCAATATCATTTCTAATGTCCATTAAAGACTTAACGTAATAGGCTACTGCCCAAATATCATTATCACTAATTGTTTCTTTCCAAGACGGCATTGCTGTTCCACCAACACCACAAGCAATTCTTCTAGCAAGGTTTGATACTTTACTTGCTGAACGAACGAGATCACTTGTAAACTCAACAGGGTTTGTCATATAACCGTGATCAGAGTCTTGAGGCTTAATGCTATAGATACTATTATCTTCTTCACCTAAATCATCTCCAGTTAAGTTTTTTGTCATGGTCGCAAGATCTTTTTGAGAAACATAAGCTCGGTGGCATGACTGACAATTGGCAACTACATGATAAACTTCTCTACCTCTTTTAATAGCACTTTTTTTATGGGCTAAACCAAATGGGTCTACTTTTAAAGTTACTTTCTTCCCTAATTTTTTATCTTTTCCAACCCATGTTTTTGGTGAAAAAGTCTTAATATAACTCCAAACTGCATGCATTTGACCATTTGTTAAGTCCCAAGGTTGCATAGCTGTTCCATTCAGTCCGTGTTTTAAAGTTAAATAAATTTCTTCATCATGGGGTAATTCACCTGAAACAACATCTCCAAATTTTATTAAGCCTAATTTGAAGTTACGTGGAGGTACTCTCATTCCTTTTGAAGCAACTCCTTTCCCATCACCGTTTATACCATGACATGGCATACAGAATTCCGAATAAATTTGTTTCCCTTTGTTTAAAGTCTTAGCTTTTACATATTGACCGCCAGCAAAGATTCGTCCTTCTTTAAAAGCTTGTTCTTCACAAGAAAATAAAATTACACTTATTAAACATATCAAAAGTAAGTTTAAAAAATTCATAAAACCCCTATTATTAAAATACAAAAATTGTTAAATAGATTATTAACCACATAAAACCAAGAAAATGCCAAAACTTGCAAACATTTTGAATTTTTAAGATTTTAATTTCATCAAAATTTTCTTGAATAATTGATGTTGATAAATATAAAAGAGCTAATAAACCTAATATTATATGAGCCGCATGAACCCATGTGAAAGCATAGATCAAACTTGGAAATATACCTGATTCAGCGTAAATACCTTTTACTTGAAGTGAGTGCCATAAGTTTACTTGAGAGCCTAAAAATAATAAACCAAAAATAAATGTTGCTAATAAAAACAATCTTCTCTTGGATAATGAAAATTCTTTAAAGTGAATTTCAAAATGATACAAAAAAATACTACTAACAAATATTATACAAGTACTAATAGTCGGAATCAGTAAATGAACTTTTTCCATCCCCATGGGAGGCCATGTATTAGCAGTTAATCTAAAAACCGCAAAACCGAGAAACATTGTAGCAAATAACATAGAGAATGAGACAAGGGTCATCACCATTCCAATACTATTTACAAATTTTCGACCTTCTATTTGTGAGTTCATAATTTATACTTTTGCTAATTCTTCTGTTTGGTATTGAAAATCTCTTTCATCACCAAGAGCAGGGTTTCCAAATTCATGTGGCCCACATTTTACAACAGGGACGTCTTTGAAATTATAAACAGGGGCTGGTGAAGGAATAGTCCATTCTAATGTACCAACATTCCATGGATTTTGAGACGCTTTTTCTTTTTTGAAAAATATTGCATGAAAAAAATTAACAACAAAAATTAATTGAGCTGCTCCCATTAAAAATGCTGAGTGAGTAATCATTGTATTAAGTGGAACTAATTCTTTTAAGAAATCATAAACAAATGGGTTATATAATCTTCTATGCATACCTGCGTAACCTACAAGCATCATTCCAAAAAATACGCCATTTAAGCCAATCATTGTAATTAGAAAATGTATCTTAGCCCAAAATTCATTCATTGTTTTTCCAAACATCTTTGGCATCCAAAAATAAATTGCAGCGAAACCACCAAGTAAAACAGAGGCAGCCATTGTGTAATGAAAATGACCTACAACAAAGTAGGTGTCATGAAGATAAATATCCGTTGTAACAGTAGCAAGATATAAACCAGTTAATCCTCCTAAGCCGAAAACAAATACTACACCTAAGGCAAAAAGCATTGGTGAGTCAAATTTAATTGATCCTTTCCAAAGAGTTCCTAGCCAATTTGTAAAAAAGATAGCTGAAGGAATTGAAATTGTCATAGTTAACATCATAAACGTTTGTGTTAAAAGTGGACTCATTTGAGTCGTATACATATGGTGCCCATAGACTACTGTGGACAAAATTGTAATAGCTGTCATTGAAAGTGCTGTTGCTTTTGCACCAAAAGCTGGCTTTCTTGAAAAAAATGAAAGAAGGTCAGATACAATTCCCCACGCTGGTAGAATTAAAATATAAACTTCAGGGTGACCAAAAATCCAGAAGACATGTTGAAATAATATTGGATCTCCTGTTCCAGAAGTCGCAGCAGCACCAGCTAGAAAAAACGTTGTACCGAATGCTCTGTCAAAAATTAAAAGTAAAAGCCCTGCTCCTAAAACTGGTAGAAAAATTGCATTTAAAACAGCAGTTAACCAAAGTCCCCAAATAGTTAAAGGCATATCAAAATAACCCATTCCCGGAGCTCTTAAAGTAATTATTGTTGTGATGTAATTAATTGCTCCCATAGTAGAACTAATTCCTAAAACAAAAATTGCTATTGCCCATAATGTTTGACCAATTCCAGGGCTACCTATTAAAGTACTTAATGTTGGATATGAAGTCCAACCACCCGCAGCTGCGCCAAGAGGAGTAAATAAAGATCCCAATAGGATCACTCCTGATAAAACGGCAAGCCAAAATGAAAGCATATTTAAAAGTGGAAAAGCCATATCTCTTGCACCAATCATTAAAGGAATACAAAAGTTACCAAAAGCACCAATTAATATTGGTGTAATTGCATAAAAAATCATAATTGTTCCATGCATAGTAAAAAGCATCGCGTATGTATCAGCGGGAACAACTCCAGCAGTTTCAGGAAAAAGAAAATTGCCAACTAATGGAAATGGTACGCCTGGATGAGCTAGTGTCCAACGGATCATTAAAGCCATCAAGCCACCAATAAATAGAAATAATATTCCGTACCATAGAAATTGTTTTGCGATCACTTTGTGATCAAAGGAAATAATATACTTAGATAAAAATGTTGTTGGTTCGTGATGAATAGGCTGTTCAAAAAATGCCATGTTCTAGCTCCTTAAATATTGCTTTTATTTATTTAATTTTAAGTTATCTTTTTTAATTAATATTCCCACTTCCATCCCCAAAATAATTCTTCATTTTCAGGATCAATTGTTTCATTTGCTTTGATTTGTGCTTGTTTTGTCCAAGTTTTATAATCATCTTGACTCAAAACATGCAACTTTGATTTCATTCTATAATGATATGTTCCACACATTTCCGCACAAGCAATATCGTATTGTCCAGTCTTGGTTAATTCAAACCACATTCTGGAAATTCTGCCGGGCATGGCATCGACTTTTCTTCTGGCATTTGGAAAGTATAAAGCATGAATAACGTCTTTTGATGTTAGTTGAAAAACAATTTTTTTTCCTTTTGGGAGATATAATTCATTTAATAAAACAATATCATCATCAGTATTAAAAATTTTATCTTCTCCTGCATATCTAAAATTCCATACCCACTGTTGTCCTAAGACTTCAATTCTAACAACGTCTTCACTTTCTTTAGGCCAATTAATAATTATTTTAGTAAAGTCGTCATTGGACATTGTCGTTATCTTCATATCTATTGTTACAAATACGAGTAAGCCTACAAGAGAAGCTAAGATAATATGAGGCCGTTTATTTCCATGTGTATAATAAGCTTTTGGGTGTCTTGATTTTCTATACAAAATTGAAAAACCGAAGAGTCCTATACAAACAAGTAAGAAGAAAAATATATTTGCATAAGTAATATAGTTAAATAAGCTATCGATCAAATGACCATTTTTTGAAATATCTTCAGGAGGTGTGATCATTTTAAAAAATTTTGAAAATATAGCCGCTTTAACTGTAGAGCTAATTAAAATTAATTTTAAAAAAATCATAAAAATATCCTTCTCAAAGATTCACTTTGTTTATAACAATATAACCTGTTTTTAAATATATCTAACTAGATAAAATTACTACAAAATTCTTAAGTCGTAAATTGAGAATAATTTTAGTGACGCGTTACATAAATATAATTCTATTTAAATAACAATAATGCCAATATATTTAATGGTAAATAGATAATTGTGCCAACAAAATAGTTGTAGGACCACTTTTTTCTGTCATTTGAAAAGTTGCCCCATATAGCAAATAAAAATAAACAAGATCCTATGAATAAATTCCAATAAAGGTATACTTTATCATTTAAGCCTAAGTAGCTCGGTAGCAGTGAAACTAAAACTAAAATTACAGTTGAAAACGAAATAATATTTACAGATAAGTTTTCTCCTATCTTTAATGGAATAATTTTAATATCAGCATTTTGATAATCGTCTTCATAATAAATAGAGAGAGCGATAAAATGAGGTATTTGCCAAATAAATAATATTAAAAATAAAATTACACTGATATTTGAAAATGCTCCTGTTGTACTAACAGCTCCCATTACTGGAGGAATAGCACCTACAATGGCTCCAATAAATAAAAATGAGCTCGATTTTTGTTTTAATGGGGTATAAATAAGTAAGTATATTAAAGAAGCTATAATACCAAGTATCGCTGTTAGTGGATTTATTAGTAGCCATAAAAATATAAAACCAACAAAAGTAAATAATAAACCAATTGTAAGAGCTTTCTCTTTTGAAAATCGACCTGTTGGAAGTGGACGATTTTTAGTTCTTTCCATTAAAGAATCTACGTCTCTTTCAATGTAACAGTTTAAAATAGCAGCTCCCCAAGCTAAAAATGCAGTGAAGATAATCGTAAATAGTGCTTTAAAGAAATTTAAGTCACCACTGCTTATAAACATTCCAGCCATAACGGTTAAAAGAACGAGAAGACACAATTTTGGTTTCATCATAATAATCAAATCAGATAAAAAAGAATGACTTTTAAAGTCTAGAGCAAAATCCTCTGTGCTTTTAACAATTAAATAAGATTTAAAGCTAGCTGCAAGTAAGAGTGCTGCAACTAATAAATGCAATGTTGTTACCCATACCCCAATATTAAAAGTAACTGTCAGAATCCCTAATGTTACTTGAGTCGTAAATAAAGTTAAAACAAGAATTGATAAGATTTTTAACATCTTACTATTATGAAATACTTTTAATTTTAGATTTTTAATCAATCTGACATAAACATAATGAGTAATAATAAATATTAAAATTCCCCAGTAACGATGAAGCATATGAACTTGCGAGGTATTTGTTGTTGGAAAAAATCCGAGAATCCAAGTCCCTTGATCAAGACAAGCAATTGAATGTTTAAAACCTAATCCACAAGAAACGCCAGCTCCAGAGTGACGTATAAATGCCCCCAGAAGCAACTGGGAAAAAATGAATAACGTCATCAAAAGTAGAGTTGAAGAATGAGGGATGCTCCAATTATCTTTTGTAAAATTCAACTTCAAATCTTTCAAAGAACTTTTTATATTATCCATACCAATAATATGATTTAAATAAATTAAAGTTAAGAAGAAAAACATTGATAAACCAAGATGAAAAGTAGAAACGATTGTTGGAAGACGATAAATAACGGTTACTCCACCTAAAATGCCTTGAAGTATTACAAAAAATAAAGCAAAACAAGAAACAACAAAAACTCTATTTGAGCCTTTTAATAATTTTTTATTTTTAAAAGATAAAAATACCAAAATTATCGTTAAAAAACCGATAAAAGTAGCTAATAATCTATGGCTATGTTCTATTAAAACTCCCCCAACCATTTTTGGAAAAACTTGACCATAACAAAGTGGCCAATCAGGGCAAGCTAATGATGAACTAGTGTTATGAACTATGCCACCTAATGTAATTAAAGTAATTACAATCAAAATAGAAAATAATGAGAGATTTTTATTATTCATAATAGAAAATCTTTATATATGAAATTTGATAAATCATCAATAATTTAGAAAAGTTAAAAAGATATAAACAATTATTCCAGTAACAGATACATACAGCCAAACTGGGAATGTAATTCTGGCTAACTTCTTATGCGTTTCATAATTTAAAATTAACGCATTATATAATGTAGATAGAATCAGTGGTACCTGAAAAAAAGAAAGTACAATATGACTTATTAATAAAAAGAAATAAATATATCTTATAGAGCCTTGAGCGATAAACTTAGTGTCACCATGTAAGGCGTGGTAAAATGAGTACCCAATTAAAAATAAAATCGAACTTATTATTGCACACATGATAAAAATTTTATGCTTTGGTATATTTTTCTGAACTTTTACAAAATAAATTGCCAAAATTAGAAATAGTGAAGTTAAAAAATTAAAAAATGCATTTACACTAGGTATAGTTTTAACCCATTGTGGAACATTTGATTGAGTAGGATTTAAATAAACAATATAGATTACAAATGAAAAAATACATAGACTGGTTAAACCAATCAGTAAGTTAGCCTTTAGTTTGTTCATTATTTTTGATACTTATATTTTGTTCTAGAGATCCAGAGCTTCCTTTTTTTATAGCCCGGTAAATCACAATGTATGGAATATATAAAAATAAGATAAAACCAATTAGAACGTATGTTGTTATTCGGTCTTTTGGATTATCCATTGAACCAGAACACATTGGACATGCAAAAACTGTTTCAGATATTAGTAAAAAGAGAATAGTCGCAAGTATTTTCATTTATAATAAATACACAAATGTAAAAACCAAGATCCAAACAAGATCAACAAAATGCCAAAAAAGTCCTGCAATTTCTAAGAGATTATAATCTCCCTTATCAAAAGCGCCTTTATAGGCTAAGACAAATAAACTAGATAAATATAAAGTTCCTGCTAGTACGTGAAGGCCATGAAAACCAGTTACAGAGAAAAAAGTCGTAGCAAATAAACTTGTTCCATTTGTATAGGAATTAAATGTCATCCCCATTTCATGAATCAAATGTGTATATTCATAAACTTGCATGCCGAGAAATGAAGCCCCTCCTATTATTGTAGCTCCTAACCAAAAAAGTAAATTTTTACGATCTCTATTTTTACAAGCATCAATGGCTAAAACCATAGAAACTGAACTACAAATTAAAAGAAATGTCATAAATCCAGAAAGTTTAACACCTCCAAGTGCTTCAACTGGATTAGGCCACTGATCTACTTTAAATAATCTCATGTAACCATAACCAATTAAAAGGCCTGCAAAACTTAATGCATCAGTTCCTAAAAATATCCACATTCCTATTTTACCAGGACTCGCATTGTTAAAATGAGGGTCGTTGATATCTTTTAATAGTGGTCCATCATGAGCAGTTACTTCTGTCGACATAATTAATTCCTTATTTCTTTTCTTCACCAGTTATATTTTGATGTCCGATATCTTGAATATATTTTCTAACGGCTCTTATTTGTTTATGGACATCTCCACCTAAAATATCTGGTTCTTGAGCTTCACCATCAGCCCAAAAACTAGGCATTGTTGTTCCTTCCAAGATATCTTGAGGTTCACGTAACCATTTTTCAATCCAAGAACCACGTAGTCTTCTTTTTGCTTTTAACAAATCAGGAGCAGTAGGTTGGTTATTTTCTTTTCCTAAATTATGACAAGAAGTACAAGCAAGAGCTGAAAACAATTTTTTGGCTGCTGCTTTTTCTCCTGGCTCCCAAACAACTTTTTGAAAGTTATCTTCAAGTCCATTGTAATTTGCTTTAGCTGCAAACATTGATACAATTTTATTTCTTTCATCATTTGTCATATTAAATGAAGGCATTCTAACAGTTAACCATGGACGGATTTTGTAAACATTATTTAAAAAATAATGAAACCAATCTTTTTGAACTCTATGTCCTTCATTCACAAGTCTTGGAGGTCCTTCGTTAATATCGTCCTCATACAATTTTAAGATATCTCCACGTTCTCCATCAATCTGATGGCAACCTTGGCAATTAAATTTTGTAACAACCTTCATTCCCTCGTTTACTATAATTTCATTCTTGCTCAAATTCTTTTTTCCGGCTTGTGGAACATAAGTTGAAACATGCCCTAAAATTTCAGTTACAATTGGTGCAACTTCCTCATCTGTTAAATTAAAATTTGGCATTCTTAGTAAATCTTTAAAAGATTTATTTATTCCAATATCCCATCTTCTTGGGTTTTTAAGATGAGCAGTAATCCATGCAGCTCTATCATGTGGGACATCATGTTGTTGACCAAAGCCAAATTGAGTTATTGGCTTGCTACCTTCTTTTGTTAAATCAGCTCCAATTGGTGCTTTAGTTTCGAATCCTTTTAAAGCATGACAGGAGTAACATCCATATTTACCAATTGATCTTTTTCCTAAATCAAGGGTCCGATCTCTATCACTCATTTTTGAAAGCTTCATTTTGGCATCTGCTTGAGTAGCAAAAGCTGAATAATAGTCAACAAGAAGTTCATCTCTTACTACTGGATCTAGCTTTTCAAACTTGTTTCGATCAAAAGCTTCGTGCTTAAAACTTATTAAATAAGCAGTAATATCCTGAGCCTGTTTTTTATTTAGTCTAAATGAAGGCATAATAGTATTTTTTTGATAATGGGAGGGTTTTATTAACCAACTTATTAACCAATCAGCACTTTTAATTTTAGAACCAAGATTTGCTAAATAGGGTGCTCTAACAGCATCAACTAATTTTGATTTTTCTTCTAACCCTTGAACACCATGACAAGCCATACATCCAAGACCAGAAACAAGCTCTTTTCCTTTTTTACTATCACCTCTCGTAAATTTTGCAAAAGGTTTAGAAGTTTTAGAAATTGACCATACAAATTCAGCCATTGAGTTAACTTCAGCAATATTCTTTTTTACAAATTCTGGTTTTGAATTATTAGATTGTTCAAAAAATCGTGGCATTCTTGCATGCTTATTAAACTCTTTAGGATTCCATACCCAGTTTTTAAAAAATTCTTTTGAAACTTTAGAAGAGATTTTTTCTAAGCTTGGTCCCGGCCTTCCTCTAAATTCCCAACCATCAATTTTATGGCAACCATAACAACCGAATCGTTCGATATTTTTTCGTCCTTTATTGATTACTTTAGTTTGAGAAATAGCAATTTGATTACTATGACATTTAACACAACCTGCTTCAGTATTTTGTAATCTAAACATTGGCTCAGCTATATGATGAGGAGCTTTCCAATTGTATTTTTCTTTCCATTCTTTTGCTTGTTCTTCATTTTGAGGCATGTGTGCAACTGGTGTAAAGCCATTAACGCGTTGACCTTCACCACCGTGACAAGCTGTACATCCGGTCTTTTTCATTGGATGTATTGAATCTTTTCCAACCATAAAATCTAAACGAGGATGGGTTTTATAAGGATTTTCTTCTTTTTCATAACCTTTTTTATCAATAAAAGTGTGACAGGTTATACAACGGTCAACTCTATCAGATTTTCTAAAATATCTATCTTCTGATAAATCTTTTAAAACAAGTTGATGCACTTTAATTGTTGGGTCCATAAAATCAATAAAAGGTGCATTTCTAAGAGCAAAAACTCCATCCATATCTGTTTTTGATTTTGCTAAAGTTAAAAGACTTACATTACTAGTAAGTTTTTTGATTTTTTTATTTGTTGAGATTAATTCTTTTTGTAAGTCAAGAATATTTTTTTTGAATGCTTTTTCTTTTCCACTATAAAGTTTTTTTCTATCATTGGATTCTGCAAATAATTTTTTAGATGCAACTAGTTTTTTTAATAATTCTTTTGATTTTTTCTTATCTTTATGAACCATTGCTTGGTTATAATCAAAATTTAGTGCTGAAACCTTGGAGTTAAGGACACCATTGGTAATTGTCTCCTCTTTTATTTTAATTAGAAGGTATGATTTAGCTTTTTTGATTTGATTAATTTTTGAAGTTCTTGAAGATACAATTTTTTTAGCGTTAGCTAACTCGAGCTTTAATTGTTTTAGTTTATCTTTATCTATTGCGGCTTGTTCAATTTTTATTTTATCTTCAATTTTAGCACGTTCCATTCGAATAGCTTTTACTTGAATTGCTTTCCAAGGACGAAGGTAATCATCTAAGAATACCCAAAGTACTGTTAATAAAGCTAAAATAGACATAAGGGCAAAAACTTTATGTAACTTTTTCATGTCAAAAGCCATACCTGGCTCTAATTTTTTACTCATTTCAAATTCCTATCTTTTTTATTATCTTTAATTATAAAAACAAAAAAATAAATTATAAATTAAGCTCCCACTCAGGTAGTGCTACAATATACTTTAAATTAAACAGCCATCTTAAAACCATTTTTATTGGTAAAAGAGCCATGAACAAAATTAAAGTCATGAAAATATAAAATCTAATTTTTCCCGTTTTTTCAATCATCGATTTCCCCCATTTAGACCTCGCCACAAGTGGAGGCAAGCCAAACAGGTAGAGTAAAGTTGGTATAATTCCAGGCAATTCCCGAAGTACCAAGTTACTTGGCATGGAAGTATTAAACCACTTTAACCAAAAAAATTGAGATAAATTTACATTGTAATCTGCTACAACTTTATGAAAATCCCAATATTCAAAAGGGCCATAGAAAGTCCAGTTTGGTCCACGTAAAAATGTACCAACGATTATTAAATACAACCAAAGGCCAATGAATCCAAATAGAAATAGATTTACTGCCATTTTACGTTCAATTATTGTGTAATAACCATTTCCTTTAGGATTTGTATCAATAAAAGGAATAGCAATAAGTCCTACAACGATTAGTCCTGGCAAAATTACACCAGCCATCCAAGGATCAAAATAAACAAGCATTTCTTGAAGTCCTAAAAAATACCAAGGTGCTTTCGCTGGATTTGGAGCCCATGTTGGATTAGAAGGTTCCTCAAGTGGTGCTTTAAAGATAATTGCCCAAGCAACGAGAAAAACACTCACACCAATTAAAGCAAAGAGTTCTATGAAAACGAGATTAGGCCAACACCAAACTTTTTCTCTTTCACTTGGAGTTGCTTCATTAGGACATAATCCTGCTTCTATTCTTTTGTCGTTTTCGGCACATTGATAAAGTGTTAACCATGTGAAAAATGACATTAAAATTATTAAGATACTAATAGGAATATTATCAGGAGTAGTTATAATTTTTAAAAAATTAGTGTCTGCTACAAACCAACCAATTACAGGTATTAAACTTAATAACGCTGTTAGACCAAATTTTTTTGTTCCAACAACTTTATAATGCTTCATCATCATGAAAAACAAAAAAACGAAAATTGGAAATGATCTAATAGGTTCAGCTAACCAGTTTATTAATTCTCTCATATTTTATTCCTTAAAATCCTTTTTAAATTAAAGCGGAGCTGAGATACCACCATCTTTTCTTACTCTCCAAAAATGAACAGCAATCAAAACCCCAACTACTAGTGGTATAAATACACAGTGAAGTATATAAAATCTCAGAAGTGCCGGCTCCCCAACAAATCTTCCAGCTAAAAGTTGAAATCTAACGTCATTTTTGTCTGACACCATTACAAAATCACCAATTTGCGCGAGCATGGCTCCCGGTCCACCGTGTCCCATAAATGGAGTAGCTTTAGCCATATTTGATCCGACAGTAATTGCCCAAATGGCTAATTGATCCCAAGGTAATAAGTATCCGGTAAATGATAAAAGCAGTGTTAACACAAGTAGTATTACACCAATTCCCCAGTTAAATTCTCTCGGTGGCTTATATGAACCAGTCATAAAAACTCTGAACATGTGTAGCCAAACAGTTATTACCATTGCATGAGCACCCCAACGATGAATTTCTCTCATGATCCCCAAAGGCACATGTTCTCTCAAAGCAACAATGTCGTTGTAAGCATATTCTGCTGTTGGACGATAATAAAACATTAATAAAACACCAGTTACTGTAAGTGCTAAAAAGATAAAAAAAGTTAATCCTCCCATGCACCAAGTGTAACCAAGATTTATTCCTGATTTTTTAAGCTTGATTGGATGAAGATGTAAAAAAACATTTCCAGCTACAACTGAAGCTCTATTTCTAGCGTTGTTTGGTGGTCCATGTCTAAAGATGGATTTCCAAACTTGCGTATCTCTTACTTTATCTGCAAAACCTTTATCTGCCATACTATATTCCTTAAATTAAACTTCAATATAAGAGTTTGGATTGTCCCATTGCCCTTTTTCATATCTGAAAACTTTTGTTTTATCGACTTTAATTGTTCCTTGCGGAGTCATCGAAACTTTATATCTCTCAAGAGGTCTAGGAGCTGGACCTTCAAAGTTTATTCCAGATGTGTAATAACCAGATCCATGACAAGGACATTTAAATTTTCTCTCACCTGGTAGCCAGTTAGGAATACAGCCGAGGTGAGTACAAATATTTGAAAGAGCAGCAATTCTGCCCTCTATCTTTATCACCCAAACGCCATGAATTTTTTTCCAACGTTCATCGACACCTTCATCAAAGTCTTCTGGCCGTCCAGCAATAAATTCCATCTCCGGTTCGAAATTTACATTAGGGTAAGAAAATCTAAACAATAATGTTAAAAAACCGCCCATTGCAGCAGTAAAAGCTATCCAGCCTACCCCTAAATAACTAAAGAACTCACGACGATTAAGTGATAATCTTGATTCACTCATATTTTGACCTCAGTATAAATAATAAATTCATCCTAATTATGGATGTAACTTCTTAATTTTTCAACTATTTTAAATTTTTCCTGGCTTCATTTTTAAGCTCTAAATCAAGCTCAACCTCAGACAGATCTTTTAATTCCTTTTCAAGAACATTCCAATTAGCATTGCGTAAACCGATTAAAACATTGTAAATAAGAAGCTTTCTCTGCTTTTCATCGATGTTTAGTCGTTTTTTATCACGTCGCATCACTAAAACTTCTTTTAATATATTTAAAGACTTTTTATTTTTAAATATAATTAAAGATGTTGCTGCACTGTATCTAATAAAAACATTTTTTTCTTCTAATGCCAGTTCTAAATGATTAATAAATTTTGAAATTTTAAATTTGGAAGTAATAAAATATAAAGTTTGCTTAACCAGAGGTTCAGATCTATTAAAATATTTTTCTAAGTTTGTTACAATATTCTCTTCTAATTTTTCTAATTTAGAGATTGAAATTAAAGTCTGAATTAAAACATCAGCGTTAATTTCTCGATATTTTAACACATCATTATAAACAACCATTGATCTTGGAGATTTAAGAGCGCCTAGTGCTACAATAATAAATTGTTTTGTACGAGGATCCGTGGAGCCCATATAGACGTCTTTAAGGTTATCAACAATCCAAGGAATGTCCTCTTTTTTAATTGATGAACTATTTATGACTTTAGATAATTCATAAGCAGAAACCCATTTATTACCAAATGATTTGGAATTCAGTTCCCTTACCAAATCTTTGTAACCTCTATCTGTTGATAAAATTTTTGTTACACCAAAAATTATTGCTGCCCCTAAAAAAACTATTAAAATTGGAATTGAAAGGGAATTCAACCATGAATTCTCTAAAAGATTCTTTTTACCTAACGAGTCATCACTCATCAATTTCCTTTTGATTACTTTAATATAAATTACTATTGATCATCTCTATCAAAACAATGTAATGTTGACAACGCAGAACTAGAGTACACTATGATTTATTTATTAAGATTTTTATTAACGGTAATGGTATCAGCGCTTGGTTTCACAGCTGCTATCGCATTTCATCTGATAGAATCACCTTTTACACATATTCAAATGGCTATCGTAAGTTTTCTGTTTACAATATTCATTCAAGCATTTGTTATGTTTTATTTTATTGGCGTCTCGAGACTTTCAAACAATATTTACTTAATTTTATTTGAAGAAATAAATTTAGACGAACTATTTGAAAATGCTCCAAAAGACCTTTCTCCCTATTTAGAAAAAGCTAAAATATTTTCTAAGGATACAACTCGTTGCAAACGACAGACGATCCCCTGGACCATGCTTATTTTAGTTTTGGGCACGTTAGGATTTTTACTTGGTGGGGCTCACGACACAAATCTTGTTCAAAAAACAACACATAGTGGCGTAATTTATGGCTTTTTTATGGCTACAGTCATAGGTTTTGTACGCCAATGGTATTTTCTAGGCCTAGCCAATAAAACTCTTCGAAAAATCAAGACTTTATTTTCTATCCCTGATGGAAGTATGTAACTTAAACCATGAATTATTTTCAATTAAATAAAAAAAGGTTTATTTCGTAATTTAATTTAAATATAGTCAAACATATTAACTTGAGGCCTAAATTACAATTAAGGACACCTATGAAAATGTTAGCTTTATTTTCAATATTATTAACAGTATTTAGTTTAAATGCTAACTCTAAAGGTACTTCATCTACTAATCTCTTTTGTAATGACTTCTTAAATCAAAAACAATTAATTCCTTATTATAATGTAAATCAACAACCACAAAATTTTGATGATTGTTTCTATAATGATGAAGATATAAATCAGCTAGATCCAAGCTTACTTAAAACATTAAAGTCAGAAACTAATTCGAGTTTAAAAGTTTTATGTATGTCTCATGCAGCATATTACAGTAGTTTTGTTTACGTTTATGAAAAAGACAACAATATCCTGTCAGCTAGTGGCACAATTTTGACTTCTGATTTTGATAACGAATATGGAACTGTCGATATAAAAGTCAAAAGCCAATGTAATTTATTAAATTAAATTTTCCCTTCTTTTTTTAATTTTTCCAAAATCGAAACAAAGTATTCTTGTGGGTAAGCACCTTTTATAGGAATACCATTTAATAAAAAACCAGGAGTGCCTTGAAAACCAAATTTCTTAGCCTCTTGCATGTCATCATCTATTCTGTCTTTGACTTGATCTGAATTTATATCAACTGATAACTTTTTCATATTCACCTTTAATTTTCTAGCTAGTTTTTTTAAAAACTTCTCTCCATTTCTTAACTCTGCTTGGTTTTTAAATATTTCATCATGAAACTTAAAAGCTTTTTTTGGATTTTGTAATCTAATCGCTTCATAATATTTTGAACTGATCATAGCTTTATCATGAAAAGATAATGGAAGGTGTTTATAAACAAATCGTATATTCCCTTTGTATTTATCAAGTAAACTATTCACAACATTTGCTCCACGAGTACAATAAGGACACTGGAAATCTGAATATTCAACTAAGGTTATTTTTGCGTTATGGTTACCAAGAAAGTTTTCATCTTTTCTAATTTTAGGTTTAAGAGGTTTTGCAATAAAGCCATTTATCATTTTCTGTTCACTAATCTTTTTGTCTTTTGCAGAACTTTCTCTAGCTGATACTGAAGCTTTTTGAAGAGACTTCAATATCAATAAGGGGTTTTTCTCAATTACTTTTTTTAAAATACCTGGATTTTTAACTAAGGTATCTTCTAATTTTTCTTTAAATGATTGATCACTAGAACAACCATAAAGAAAGAGTACACCAAGTATTGTCAACTTTTTCATTTTATCTCCTTTTTAATATAGACAAGATTTTTATGAAAATAATTATTGAATTCAAATTCAAATATTTCTTTGGCATTCGAGATTGAATCCAAAATGTCGTAAGCAACTGTTTCGATATGAAATATTTTCTTTTTTACTTGAACATTAAGTTTGGTTACTATTTTTCCCTTTTTAAGATAATTAAATCGAATAGCTACATTTTTAACAAATGGAGTATTGTTTAAAATTTCTCTTGAGATCTCTTTTGCAATTTCACTTTCATTAGTATTTTTCATTTAAGCCTCCTAGCTGTTAAAGCTATAATGGCAAAAATTTATGTCAGGAGTGTCAAGATAATGTGAACTTATTGTAATTTTATAAACTTATAACCAACTCCACGAACTGTTTCAAAATATTCACTAGGTAATTTTTGACGTAACTGTAGAATATGAGTATCGACTGTTCTTGTAGAAGGATAGTTATCATAGCCCCATACTTTATTGAGGATTTCTTCTCGAGAAAAGACTCGGCCCGGAGCTGAAAGTAATAAATAAAGAAGATCAAATTCCATTTTTGTAAATTCTATTACTTTTTTATTTAAGCTTATAACTCTAGTTAAAATATTTAATTCAATATCGTTTATAATTACAATCTCTTCATCATTTTTATTTTCGGAGTTAGTTTTATTCTCTCTCATTTGTACACGTATTCGTGCTATCAACTCCCTAGGCTCAAAGGGCTTGGTCATGTAATCATTTGCCCCTGATTCTAATCCTATAATCTTATCAATAAGTTCCACTCGTGCTGTTAATAAGATCACAGGACAAATTATATTTTCTGATCTGATAGATTTTAAAAAATCTATCCCTTGGCCATCTGGTAACATCCAATCAAGTACAATTAAATCATAATCAATGAGATTAACTTCATTTGCATCTTTTAAATTTGTTACAAGCAAAGTTTCAAAACCTTCATTTTTAATCAGAGATAAAATACTTTTACCTAGACTTATATCATCTTCGATAATTAAAATTTTTTTCATCATACACCTTTTTGCTCTATATTCTTAAAAATAAGTTTAAACGTTGTAGGGTTTTGCTTTAATTGTAATTCACCGCCAAGTTCATGCATTATTTTATAAACTATACTTAAACCAAGTCCTGTGCCAACACTTTTTGATCCTTTCGTAAACTCAGAAACTAGTTTATCAATTGGCTTTATTTCACCTGTTCCTGAATCTTGAACAGAAATTACCAGATTTGAATTAGTAATTTGAAAATCTAATGTGATTGGTTTTTTACCATGTGAGATTGCATTCTCAATAAGGTTCTTTAAACAAGTCTGAAGCCAGTAAGTATCGAGTAGAACATTTATGTCTTTAGAATTTGAGTTTAAGGTTACACCATTGTCTGAATATCGAAAAACTATATCTTCAATTAAATCCTGTAACGAAGAAACGATAACAGGATTATTTACAATGTTTCCTTTTTCTGAAACTTTTAAATAATTCTTACTCATCTCAGTAAGTCTTTGCAACCTATAAATATTTGAAGACATTTCATAAAAATCATTTTGAATTTCAGGTTTAATTTCTTTAATTTTTTTCAAAATTGAATCATTTAGCAATAATAAACTACTAATTGGTGTTCTGAATTCATGAGACAATATTTGTAAAGCAAGCTTTCTTTGATCCTCTAGTTGTTTAGATTGTTTTTGTTTTAAAATAAACTGTCGAATAGCAATTACTATTAATATTATGGCAAAAATAAAAAAAACCAATGCAGTTTTGTTGATAAGAGTGAACAAATATCCAAATTTGTAATTCCAACATATATTATCTTCTTTAAAAATACATTTAGAGTTATTCGTAGCTAATTTTATTTGGTATGGTGAATTTTCAATAAATTTATTTATCATCGAGAAAGAAGCAAGTTTATATGCCCCATTTTGGTGATAATTAAAAGGCATATTGGATAGAAAATTTTTTTTTGGTTTCTTCTTTAGAAAGACAAAGTTTCTTAGAGTAAAAAAGTCACTATCCGTTTCAATGAACATCAGCTCAGCCTTAGTTAATTTTGAAAAATTTAAATAAGGTTGAGGTAATTTAAAATTTTTAATTAGACGTAGTTCCGATATTTTAAAATAACGTAGATGATTATAGATCCAATTTGTATTTGTATATTGTTTTTTATTTGTTTTGTAAGCTAAAAAAGCGTAACTGCTACCAAAATTATTTAAATAGGGGGCTGTTTCAAAAAAACGTTCACTTAAAAAGTCGATTTTTTTACATAAAAATGTCTTCCAAAGCAATGATTTTGTTTGGCTATTTAATTCAAAGCTTGTTGGTGAATATAAAGTATCACAATCAACATTATTGTTGTCAAAAAATTTATCAAAAATAACATTAATATTTAAGGAATTACTAAATAAAGACGACGAAGCAAATATATTATTCAAGTTTAATTCTTCTTTAGTATTTAAGTCATTAACTATCAAAGACCTTATATCTTTAATTTCTGAATAATTAATTTTTTGCGATTGAAGAAGATTCTTAGAATCAAATAAAAATTTGGATGCTATAAATGTTGTTGATATTGTTACAAAAATCAAAATTAATATTTCTTTCATAATAATAATGTCTCATTTTAATAACTTACTCATGTCAGCAGAATGTAAACTTTTATAATTAATACTTTAATTACAAACAGGTGTTCCCTGATTTATACCTTGCAAATGTCTCCCCGGAGGACACATTATTGAGAATTTTTTAAAAATTGCTGGTAACGTAACATTTAAAGGAAGCTTGTTTTTTTTCTTAATATTTTTACATACCTTTTTATGTAAATTTTCATATGTATGAATTTTTAAATCATTACATGCCTTATAATCCAAATGAGCAGGAAAAGTTTTGTGACCAGAATCAACATCTTTTCTGCTTAACTCAGTAGATTCATTAATATCTTTTAGTATCGTTTCATACTTTTTACATTGCTCTTTCATTAGCTCTACTTTACATGACTTATTTGACACAGCATTTTTAATACTCGTATCAATTAAAACTTTACATTTCATATCAGAATTTTTAGAAATATTTGAAAATGTTTCAGCAATACAGTTCTTATGACTCATGTATTTAGAGTAGTTACTATGCTTGAATTTGTCCTTGATATACTTTTCTTTTCTAGCCCTTAAATTTGAATTTTTGATTTTACTTAAGTGATAGCAATCCTTATTTTTTATCTTTGAATACCATTTTTTATATGAATTAAACTTACAAGATTTAAAATCAAGCTCATCAGCAGAATATGCATTAGTAAAAATAAATAAACAAAGAATTATCTTGATAATATTTTTCATATTTTTCCTTTTTTTTATTGATTATAGATGATTTATATTTATAAGCTAGACTAGATATTTTTTACCCAGATAAAGACTTTGTTCTTTCCCGCTGGATTACGAGTTGTCCTTGTTCGTGATTCATATAAAAAACTTTCGCCTAGGTGCATAACTTTGGATAAAAATTCTTTGAGATAACTTCGCGGTACAAATATATTATAATAATTACCTCCAGGTACACTTTGACCAGGAGCCACATTATCAACTTTTGAAACATTATATAGGCTCAAGATATTTTTTAAACTTGAAAGAACAGGTGGTAGATTCGAAGAATTAATTATTACACGATAGACTTTTGTAGCACCAAATCTACTATCCCGATAACCTCTTTTTTTCGACTCTTCATATTTAGAGATCTCATAATTTGAATCGTCTATATCTTGAGGTAATACATCAAGTGAAGCAAGGGTTGTTTCTGATTCAGTATTTGTCCAGTTATTATATTCCACTTTTCCAAAGATAGACTTTTTATTTATTTCTTTAAATTGTCTAGGTTTTACAATTGAAGTAAGACTCTTGATAGAGTCATTTTTAAATGTTGTACTTTTTTTTAGCCAATTAAATTGAGGTTCAAAAATTTCAATTTTTTGCGTTAATACTTGTTCAAAATGTTTGTTAAATTTAAAAAGTAATAAACTGATAGTTAAAAAGACTATAACAAGTAAAATTCCTTCAACTAAAAACCTATAGTTTTTGAAGATTAAGCCATCAATAAAAAGTTTATTTGAAATATTAGTTGGAGCAAATTCTTCAATTAATGAGTTGTTTAAAGAAATAATTTCTTTTGTCATTATCAACTCGTTAAAATTGACCTGATTTTTTATTGGTTCAGCCTGCAGATTTTTGTCAGTAAAAAGATCATTAATGGAACAATTCCAATCTAAAGAAAGTGCTTGTTTGGATATAAACCATTGATCAATTAATTCTGAGTTGTCAAAATTTGATTTCAAAAAGATACGCAGATCAAATAAGTATTTTTTTAAATCGATATTGATATTTTTACAAAGTGAATAAATCGAGATGTTGGTGTCATCTATCAACACAAAAATTAAAAAATTTATCTTTATACTTTTAAAAAATTTTTTAAGAGAAGTGGATTCAATACTGCTGATTAAAAAATCTAACCTAACTAGACATTGAGATATCGACATTCCTGGTAAAAAACAGATTGACCAAATATTTAGAAATGAGTTTTTGTATTCAGTATTCCAGTTAAATTTTTCAGTTTCAAAATTTAACCACGAAAAAAAACGTGAGAAGAATTCTTTGTCTAAAATAACAATTTTATTCATAATTTTATACTAACTTAAGTTAGTGTGCTCCGCCAATATATGATGTTTTCAAAATTAAATCTAACAAAAGTATAGTTCGTTCTTTCAATTATTTGTATAAAAAGATCTAACATTCTGAAAATACGTTCACATTTAACCGTCATTTTTGCCTGCTTGAGCATTTTAATGACAAAACATAAAATATATAAGTAATAAAGGCTTCATTGCCTAGGTTTATATATGGAAAAAATTTCTAATTCACAATTAAAGCACTTTAAAGAATCTGAATATGTCAGACGATCTAAAGAATTACGCAAAATACGACTTGAAACGCAAAAAAAACTTTCGAGCCAAAATTCACAATATTCAAAATTAATTGATAAGAATAAATCAGATTACGATAGAAAACTAAATCACTTAAAAGGGTCCCTTGACAGAAAGTTGTCCGAAATTAGAAAAAAACATACTAATTTAATCACACTTGAAAATTCAAGATTAAGTCAAGAGCTTAAAAATATAAAAAAAGCTCACAAAGACAAGATAGCAGAAGTGCAGGATTCTCAAACAAACGATATAAATTCGAGAAACGAAAGTCACAACAAAACACTTGAAAGTCTAAGATCTAAGTTTGAGAAAGAAAAATTAAAGTGGGAAGCATAATCCCAAGGAGTTAAAAATTGGAAAACCAACCAAGTAAAGGCGTATTTTTAAACGGAAAACAACAAGTTATTGATATGCTTCGGTTTATGAATGCTGGTGAAAAATCAAGACTTCTTAAAGCTATTGAAGGGAGAAATGCTCCCCTGGCCAGAGAGTTAATGCAAAAGAGTATCTCATTCCAAAGTCTGTGTAATCTAAATGATGAAGACTTAATTTATTCTTTAAACTTTATTAAACCTGAATTAATCGGGATTGTACTAAAAATATTAAAAAAATCTGATCAACAAAGAATTTTAGGTATTTCAAATAGAGAATACGCAGAATCTGCTTACAAAGTATTTACAACTTCTCTTAGAAATGAAGAAAGGGACATTACAAGAGCAACTGAAAGAATAGCAGAAATTCTCGGAAAACTTCATTCAAGAAACCAAATTACTATTAAGTAATTCCTCTTCTTTTTTTGTAGTCTCGAATATTTTTCATATAAAAAGCGAGATCATCTTCATTAATAAATTTTTCATTTTCATCAAGACTATTTATCCCATTTTCAGATAAAGTAAAAGTTGTCTGCTTTAAGCGATCAGTAAGGGTTAGCATTATATTTTCAACCCAATCGGGACAATTTTTTAAAATTACATTCAATTCTGATTTTTTAACTAAAGCAAGTTCAGTATCTTCCACAGCAATGGCTGAAGCAGTTCTCTTCTCATTATTAAACAATGAAAGTTCCCCAATAAAGTCTTTTTCACCAATTGAAGAAACAGGCATTAACTTTCCTTTTGAATTAACTAGTATTTTTACTTTTCCTTTTAAAACGATATAAAGATAATTACTAATTTCACCTTCAGTAAAGATCACATCACCATTAGACATTGAGACTGTGTCAAATTCCAAATTTTCCATAATAATTTTTACCTCATAACTATGGTACCGTGCCTTAGTCCATAAGTCGAAATTGTTAATGTTTGGCACCTTAACTTACCTAATAACGACATCGATAAAAGCGAACCTTCTTTTATCATATCTATTCTCTTCTCAACAAAGGGATATTTTATGAGAATCTCTTCTTTAGTCAAACTGTTAAAACGGTTTAAAAAGGTCGTATACTCATTCATCGTTAATAATTTTTTATTAATATATTTTATATTATCAGTATTGATATCAAAAAAACACATTGCGAGTGTAGTCATTGTGCCAGCTACACCTAACCAATAATCAGTTGCATATTTTTTAATAATATCACCAGTTACAATATTATTTAGATATGAATCGAGTTCATTCTTGTCGAATAATTCCTTTGCTCTAACTGATCCAATAGGAAGACTTACAGAATCAACTATTTTAAAGGGCGAAATATTTACTTTTATTAATTCAGTAGAGGCTCCTCCTATATCAAAAATAGATACTTCCTTAATATTATCTAGACTTGCAATAACACCTTTTGCTGTTAGTTCAGCTTCTTTTACGCCTGTTATTATTTTAACTTTAAATCCAAGTTCTTTGTAAACTTTATCGTAAAATTGCTTTGCATTTGATGCTACCCGAGATGCTTCTGTGGCAGTGATTATTAAATTAGAGGCATTATATTTTTTTATGATTTTTTTATAACTCGCCAAGACTTTAAAAGTATTATCCATTGTTTCATTGATAAATTTCTTGTTAATGTCTAAATTTTTTCCAAGCGAAGTTACGTTGACTTCTTCAAACAGAACTTCACTAATTTTTTCATCTTTAATTTTTGCAATTAAAAGTATTACAGAATTACTTCCGATATCTATTGACGCTCTTATCTCTTGCATACATTTTCCAGATTTTTAGAATTAACAGGGCTTATTATTCCATTTTGATTAGTAATTGATTTAATAAGACTTGAATGAGTTATATCAAAAGAAGGATTAATTGCTCTTGCACTTTTAGGAGCTATCCAATGATTATTAAATTTTGTAATTTCATCTGAAGATCGTATTTCAATTTCAACGTCTTCACCTTTTTGTAAACTTAAATCAAAACTTGATAGTGGTGCAATGATATGTACGTCTGTCTTGTAATAATTGGCAATTATAGATAGAGTACTACTTCCTATTTTATTTAAAGTATCTCCATTTAGTGCAATTCTGTCTGCCCCAAAAATAACAAAATCTATTTCATTGTTCTCAAATATATATGATAAAGAACCTTCAGTTATAATTGAATAATCTATGTTAGAATGTGTAAGTTCGTAAGCAGTTAAACGGGACCCCTGTAAAAATGGGCGTGTCTCAAGAACAAACACATGATTTAAGCACTTCTTTTCATTTAAATAATCAATTACACCAAGTGCAGTCCCATGGCATCCACAAGCAAGTCTTCCTGTATTACAAATAGTAAGTATATTAAACTTTTGTTTTTTAGAGTTTAAACAGATTGAATTAAAAAATAGTTTTGACATGTTCAAGTTTGATGAATTTAATATTTCTATTTGTTGGTAGGCATATTTTAAAATTGCTTCAAAAGAAAAATCTAAAATATTACGCTTTAAATTATTTTCCAGCATTTCGAGTTCATATTTTAAATTAATTGCTGTTGGCCTAGAATTTTTTAACAATATAATATCATTATAGAAATCATTAATATTATATTTTGTATTGTTTTTAATCTCCGCAGCAATAGAAAAAAGAGCAGTAAAACTAATTAATGGGGCTCCTCTTACAACCATGTCTTTAATAACTTTTACACCATCAAGAATATTATAAATATTCACATAAACTTCTTGATTTGGTAACTTCCTTTGATCAAGGCACTTTAGATGGTTATCACTCCAAAAAAGAGGTCTTAATTCGTTGTTCAAAACAAGCCTTTAAATAATTTTTTAAGTTTCTTACCTGCATCTTTTTCAAGCTTTTTTATTTGTTTCTTTTTTTCTTTTTCGAATCTCTTTTTGTATTTTCTTTTAATTTTTTTCGTTTCGTTTTTTATTTTAGACTTTACAAATTCTCTCATTGTAAAATTATAATCAGGTAATAGTTTTAACAACCATTTAGTATTTAAATCTGTGTTACTTGTATCAAAAAGGTTTAGATATACTTTTGACCGAGTCATCATTTTTTTAATGTTCACAACACCATGAGAAGTAATGTTGTATTTACCAGAAAACTCTTTGATATTTATTTTTTTCAATTTAATTTCTTTTTCAGTAACGTAAATATTTGAATTTAATGATAAAAACTTCGTTTTGGGACTAAATTTTTTAATTATATTTTTTAGAACTGGAGGTTTTGAAACAAACTTCAAAGCCTTTTGTTTATAACTTTCAATGTCTAATCCCTCTAAAGAAAAGTTTTTAATTTTCGTTTTATTTAATATATTGTAATTAATATTGTTTGTAATTTTAGATTTAATTATACTTTTTGATTGCAAGGCGCCGTTTAACCCATAAAATGGAGATGGTAACAGGAACTCTAAAATATTAATATTGAAATTAATCATTTGACTATTATAATTTGAAAGCAAACTTTTATTCGATATATAAGATGACCCTGAAAATTTAAATATGCTTTTATTACTCTTAAAATGTAATGTTTTTACTTTAATTCTTTTGTTATCTATTTTTATATTTGAACTTAAATTTGCTTCGTGTGAACCAAGTTTCAGTTTTGAAAAATTAGCCACAATATTTGTTTTAGGCAACATTGGTACCATTGCAATATATTTGGCATAACTTGTTTTTGATGAAACTTTTGTTTTATCTATCTTTGTATTTTTTGAAAGACAATTATCTACAAAACGATTTTTAAAAGCGAGACCAGTTGAATGTATATTTAATTCAACACCTCTTATAAGTCTTAAAGGATTTGATAATTTTTGGACATCGTAGTCTACCGATAAATCAGAAAAGAGATTTCCAGATAAAAAATTAAACTCATTTTTTAACTTAATTGTATTTGTTGAAATTGTACCATGAGACAATATATCAATTTTACCTATACAGTTTGAGGTTAATGATAATTTTGGAAGTATTCCCCATTTTAAATTTATATTATTAACTTTAGAATCGTTAATACGAGCACTTCCATTTAATTGTAAAGCTAAATTTTTATAGTCAGGGAAATCCAATTTTCCAATTTTCAACAAATCATCTATATAAATTTTAGTGTTAAGAGATGAGAGTTTGATTTGTTTTCCCTTGAGAGTTATATTTGAGTTTACTGTACTTCTAAGAAAGCTAGTTTGAGTTTTAATATTTACGTTTTTAAAACTCACGTCAGTGTTAAGATTGATCTTATTGTCAATAAGAGCTATTGTTGTAATATTTTTATTTTTAATATTTCTGATTTTTAATCTGATATTGATATTGCTTTGTTCTTTATTAAAGATTAATTCTTTTAGATTAACTTCGCCTAAAGCGAAAATACTAAAACTTGATATTGACCTTTTCTTTCTTATTTTGACATTCGAATCAACTTCGAATGCCGTATTTGATTTAAAATTTAGGTTTTTGATCAAAAATCTGTCTATATTAAACTGTCCTACATTTTCTTTTCCTAAATTATACTTTATTTTTGAGTTTAAAATTTCAAAACTCAAAGAATTACCTAGAAGAAACGTAGGAATTACCAACTTATTTAAACTTTTGTCTTTTTTATCATAAGGCTTCAGTATCACACTTTTATTTTTAGGCATCGCTAATTGCCAGTTACTTGCTTTTCCAACAGAGAGTAATTCAATTACAGGTTTAAATAAACTGATTTTAGCTTTACCAGAACCAAGGATCATTGAGAATATAGGAATTGACACAGATGTATTAGCGAGAGAAATAAGAGGAAACGTTTTATTATTTTGTTTAAGCTTAAGATCAAATTTCTTAATATTAAACTTAATCTTAAAACCCATTGTATATTCAATTTTATCAATAGTTGCGATAGTCCTTGGTAGGGCTTTGGTAACTTCTTGAATAATTATTTTTTTTATTTTCACTGGATTTATTTGTTTTTTAACATAAAAATATAATGATCCTCCTGCAAAAAGAGTGAGTATAAAAAATAAAATTATTAATTTTTTCAATATTTTCATTTTATTTCCTTTATAAAATAGTAATCGGAGCAAACTTGGCCATAAATTTTTTCACGCTACCATCTTTAAATTTAATGACTATTTTTTCATCTCCAAAATTACCCAAAACATCTACAATTAAACCATTTCCATATAAATTGTGTTCAATTTTTTGATTTACTTTATATTTACTCAATTGTTTTTCAATAGTTATACTAGATTCTTGGTAAACAATTTGTTCCTGATTAAAATCATTTGTGTCTGAATCAAATGAATCATTTCTAATTTTAGTGAAATTACAATACTCTCGCGGTAATTCATCAATAAAACGACTAGGTGGATTGAATTGAAGTTGACCAAATTGAACTCTTGCTTGGGAGTAGGAAATAGTTAGTGTCTTCATTGCTCTAGTCATTGCAACATAAAAGAGTCGTCTTTCTTCCTCAATACCATCACCTTCAACACTTCTGTAGCTCGGAAATATATTTTCTTCAAGTCCCGTCAAAAATACATGGAAAAATTCCAATCCTTTAGACCCGTGAATTGTCATCAAAGATACAAAGCCGCCACTTGCATCTCCTTCACTTTGTTCATTAAGAGTTATTGACTCAAGAAAATCATCTAATCCCTTATCTGGATAATCAATAGAATACTGATTAATTGCATTAGATAATTCATCTAAATTTTCTAATCTCATTTTGGATTCTACGGTTTTTTGAGAGTTTAGCCATTCATAATAGCCAGAATTAAATAAGATATACTCATACACTTCTGATAGTTTAGAATCAGATCGAAGCATATTTTTTGCTTCTTCTACAAGACTGATAAAACGCTCTAGTTCAGAAAGCATTTTTTTAGTAGTTCTTATTTTTAAATTATTATCTTTTTCAACGAGACATGATAGACAAGCGTAAAGAGAAATTTCATTTTCAAGAGCATAACTTTCGAGTTTTTTAAAGGTAACTGCCCCAATCCCTCTTGTTGGAGTATTTATAACCCTAGAAACAGCAAGAGAGTCATCTTCATTAACAAGTAATCTCATATAACAAAGAAGGTCTTTAATTTCTTTTCTATCGTAAAATCTTACAGAACCAATTATTTTGTAGGGAATATCAAAACGCCTTAAATGATCTTCAATTAACCTTGACTGCGCATTAGTACGATAAAAAACAGAGATTTCAGTAAGATCTACGTTCTCATTTTTTAATTTAACTATTTCATCAACGACATACTTAGCTTCTTCTTTATCATTAGCTAATTCAATAACCTGAATTTCTTTACCTTTATCGTTTGAAGTCCAAAGTTTTTTCCCTTTTCTATCATTATTATTTTCAATAACCTTTGAGGCAGCTTCAATAATATTTTTACTCGATCTGTAGTTTTGTTCAAGTTTGATTATCTTTGCGTTATTAAATTTTTTTTCAAAATTTAAAATATTGTTAATATCAGCTCCACGCCATGAATATATTGATTGATCTTCGTCACCAACAACACAAATGTTTTTTTTAAGAGAACTTAATAAATAAATCAATTCAAACTGTGCGTGATTTGTATCTTGGTATTCATCAACAAGAATATATTCAAATCTTTGTTGATATCTAAGTAATATTTCTGGAAAATTTTTAAAGAGCTCAATAGTTAAACTTATCAATCCACCAAAATCAATCGCGTTTGATTGTCTTAAGTTTTTTTCATATTCAAAGTAAATATCTTTAAATTGTTGTAAATTAGTAACATCTGCATCATCGTCTAACGTTAAAGATCCATTTTTAATTTTATTGATATAATCTAGCAGCTCGTAAGGAGACACATCTTTTTGAGAAATTCCAAATCTCGATAATATATTTTTTATTAGAATTCGGGATTCTCCATCATCGTAAATGGAAAATGTTTTACTTAAACCTAGATATTTTGCCTCATTTCTAAGAAGTCTTGCACAAAATGAATGAAAAGTTGTCACTTGTAAGGTTTTTATATCAGAACTAATTGCATATGAAATTCTGTCACGCATTTCCTTTGAAGCTTTATTAGAAAATGTTAAAGCAAGAATTCTATATGGCGAGATATTTTTGTTTTCTATTAGATTAACAATCCTTGCTACAATTGTTCTAGTTTTTCCAGAACCAGCACCAGCCAAAACCATCAAAGGTCCATCTATGTTTTGTACTACTTTAATTTGACTCGGATTTAATTCCATTAATTATAAAGCCTCTTATTCCACTGTTACTGATTTTGCAAGATTTCTAGGTTGATCAATATCAGTGCCTTTTAAATTTGCAACATGATAAGCAAAAAGTTGATTAAAAATATTTAATGCAACTGGTTTTAACTCATCTAAACCATCTAAAGAAACTTGAAAATGATAATCAGAAACGGTTTCGTGTTCTTTAAAATCACCTACGGTTAGTATTATTCCTTTTCTTGTTTTAATTTCTTTAATGTTTGAAATAGTTTTTTCTTTTAACTCTTCACCTATGAAAGCAATGTTCACCATATCGTCATCAATTAAAGCTATTGGCCCATGTTTAAGCTCTCCTGCGGCATATGCTTCAGCGTGAACATAAGCAATTTCTTTAATCTTTAAAGCACCTTCAAGAGCTATCGGATAATAAATTCCTCTACCTGTAAAAAAGTACCCCTTCTTTTGAAATAAAGATTCAGCTATTTGTCTTATTTCATCGCTTCTTTCAAGTATATTAGATATTGATAAAGAAAGATTATTGATTACTACTTTTAAATTTTCTAAAGTAGTTTTCGTATCTTTTTTTCCTAAAAGTCTACTTACAACAAAACCAGTCACTGCCTGCAATGAAAAAGCTTTAGTACTAGCAACTCCAATTTCAATCCCCGCCTTTATTGGAAAATTATTTTTAGCATTTCTATAAACACTCGAACCTTCCGTATTAACAATTGACCATGTTTCGATATTATTTTTTAGGCAAAGCTCTTGAGCAGCTAGTGTATCTGCTGTTTCTCCGGACTGGCTTATAAATAAGGCTAGATCGTCATTAGTAATCATTAATTTTCGATATCTAAACTCACTAGCTAGTTCCATCACTGAAAAAATATTATTATAATTTTCAAAATAATCTCGTATTAACAAAGCCGCATAAGAAGCTGTTCCACATGCACTTAAAAATATTCTATTAAATTTAGCATCTGAAAGTTTTTCGAGATCTTTTAAACCTGCAGTTAGATAATAAGAATATAAACTGTTAATTAACTTTGGTTGTTCAAAAATTTCTTTTAACATGTAATGTTCAAAATTACCTTTAGACACTACACTTTCAATTTTTTTTTGTTTTTGGCGTTTAAGTCCATTTGATAATTTACCAGAAAGATCAAGAAAGTTAATTGCGGTTGAACTTAGGTGACAGATAACTTCGTCTTCGGGAAACACAATTTCGTCAACTTCACCAACGAGTCCATAAGGGTCTGATGAGACATAATAATTTCCTTTCCCAATCCCGCATACAAGGGGTGCGCCTTTTCTAATAGCAAAAATTTCATTTGTTTTTGCGGAAAGTAATACAAACGCTGAATGACCTTCAACTTTTTTGAATGTTTGTATAAAAGCTGATCGAATATCTTTTAAATTTTTTAGGTTGTAACTAAATAAAGCTAAAAATACTTCAGAATCAGTATCAGAGATAAAACTGTATTCTTTTAAAGAACTTTTAATTGTCTCAGAGTTTTCAATAATACCGTTATGAACTAAAGAAAAATTTTCTATTGCATGAGGATGAGCATTATTAGAATTTACTTCACCATGAGTTGCCCAACGAGTATGGCCCACTCCCGAGCAACTCTCAAAGTTAGTACCTTTTAGTTCCTCAAGCAAAGCTTCAAGCTTACCTTCTTTTTTAAAAGTAAATAATTTATTATTTGAATCTAGTAAACTTATTCCAGATGAATCATAACCTCTATATTCAAGTCGTTTTAAACCATCTAAAATAATTTGTTTAGCATTTTTTTGACCAATATAACCAACTATTCCACACATATTTACCTTTGATTTATTTTTTTAAAAACTTTTTAGCAAATCCTTCTTTTGTGATTTGTTTACCTCTGGAAATAGCAAAACTTCCTTCAGGCATATCTTTATTAATTGTTGAACCACTAGCGACAAAACAATTATTAGATATTTGAATAGGAGCTACTGTTTGTGAATCAGAACCTATAAAACAATTGTCACCAATTTTAGTTTTAAATTTATTTGCGCCGTCATAATTACAAGTAATAAATCCGCATCCTATATTTGTGTTTTTACCAATTTCAGCGTCACCAACATAACTTAAATGAGACACTTTACTTCCTTTTTCAAGGGTACTTTTCTTAATTTCAACAAAATTTCCTATTTTGCAATTTTCACCAATATTTGTATCTGGTCTAATTCGAGCAAATGGGCCAACAACTGCATCATTTTCAATAGTGCAATTTTCAAAATGAGAAAATGATTTAATTTGACAAGAGTTTGATATTTGAGAACTAATAATTACACAATTTGGCCAGACTACCGTTCCCGACTTAATAGAAGTATTACCTAGCAAGTGAACATTCGGGTAAATCATGACATCATTTTCTATTTTAACAGTGTCATCTATATAAGTACTATTAACATCTACAAACTGTACTCCATTATCTTGAAATGATTTAATTATTAGTTTTCTTTTAATTTGTTCTAACTCTTCTAATTGAGCCATAGTATTAATACCTTTAAATCGATATGAATCTTCAAATAAACAACTTTTAACTTTGTTTGAGTGATTAAAAACATCTGTTAAATAATACTCTAAACTACTGTTTTTATTATCTATTTTAGTAATTGCATCTCTTAAAAAATCACTTTTAAATATATACAAACCTGAATTAACTTCGTTGATTAGTTTTTGTGAATCGCTTGCGTCTTTTTCTTCAACAATCGTGAAATTGTCTTTATTTTCTTTCTTAACAATTCTTCCGTAACCATGAGGAGTTTGTTCAATGAATGAAGCTACAACTGCATCAAGAGTAGAACTTTTTATTTCAGAATATAAGTTTTCTAAAATTTCCATATCAATAAGTGGAGTATCTGCACACATTACTAAAATATACTTTCCAATATCATTCACATTGGCTTTTTCAAAAAACTTTTGAATAGCATGTCCTGTCCCATGAGGAGTTTCTTGATCAATAGTTTCGATGTTATTATAATTAGTAATATGTTGTTCTATTAATTTTTTTTGATGGTTTACAATTGCATAAATATTTCCATTAACTTTTGAACTAATAAATAAGTTTTTTGAAGAAAGTATTGGAAAATCGATTAATTTTTTACCATTGAATTTTATTAATGGTTTTGCTGTACTTGTTTTAAGTCTTGATCCTTTACCTGCAGCTAAAATTATTACACTTAATTCCGTTGGATGTAATTTTGTCATTGCAATTCCTAATAATATACTGTTTTTATCAGCTTTATAAATGCCCTTTGTAGACGCTTATATTATAAGTTTTCTAGTTAAAACACTAGTTTATAAGTGAAAAAGTCAGGAATTTTTGAAAAAAAAATAGCTAAATATGCATTTTTTCTTAAAGAGTTATGGTCTTTCCCCCGATCTGTATATTTGAAAGTAATGATTAAAAAATATCACTGGAGGAATTTTTTATGGTCACAAACTACAGCGGAGATAATATTGATTTCAAGGATGAGCTGGCACTCCTACCTATAAGAGACTTAGTAGTCTATCCATTTATGATACTTCCACTTTTTGTTGGACGAGAATCATCAATACAAGCAGTCGAACATGCAATTAATAATTGTGATCGAATGATATTGTTATCAAGTCAAAAAGACATAAAAGCAGAGCATCCTGCACCCAACGAAATATATGACATGGGAACAGTTGCAATGGTAATGAGGATGAGAAAACTTCCCGATGGAAGAATCAAGATTCTAGTTCAGGGTTTATCTAAAGCTCGAATTGAATTATTCTCAGAGGAAGACCCATTTTTTAAAGTTAAATTAACTAAAATTGAAGATGATATTTCTGACGATAATCAAGTTAAGGTAAATGCTTTAATGAGAACTATTAAAGATCAACTTGAGAAAGTTGTTAGTATTGGTAAAGTTATCTCTCCAGACATTTTAACAGTACTTGAAGATATACAAGACCCGGGAAGACTAGCTGATCTTGTTGCATCAAATTTAAATTTACATGTAGCAGAGGGACAATTAATTCTTGAAACTCTAGACCCTACTGAAAGATTACATAAAATTTCGGAAATACTTTCTAGAGAGTTAGAAATAATTTCAATGCAAGCCAAAATTAAAAATGTAGCAAAAGATGAAATATCAAAAACTCAAAAAGAATATTTTCTTCGCGAGCAAATAAAAGCAATCAAAAGTGAACTTGGTGATGAAGGTCAAGTTCAAGAAGTTGATGAATTTGAAGAATTAAAAAATGAAATAGTTGTCGCCTCGATGCCTGAAGATATTGAAAAAGAATGCCTCAAGCAACTTAGCAGACTTGAAAAAATGCATCCAGAATCCTCCGAGTCAAACATCGTAAGAAATTATTTAGAATGGATGACCGCATTACCGTGGACAGTTTCTAATGAAGAAAATTTAGATATAGATCATGCACAAAATATTCTCGATGAAGATCATTATGATCTTGAAAAAATAAAAGAAAGAATACTTGAACATCTTGCCGTTAGAAAACTTAAAGGCAAAGATATGAAAGGTCCTATTCTTTGTTTCTCTGGCCCTCCTGGTGTAGGGAAAACATCTCTTGGAAAATCAATTGCTAGAGCAACGGGTAGAGAATTTGTTAGGATTTCTCTTGGTGGGGTAAAAGATGAATCTGAAATAAGAGGACATCGCCGAACCTATGTTGGAGCAATGCCTGGTCGTATAATTCAAGCATTTCGACAAGTTAAATCAAATAATCCTGTAATTTTACTAGATGAAATAGACAAATTAAGCTCGGATCAAAAGGGTGATCCTTCAAGTGCTTTGCTTGAAGTTCTTGATCCTGAACAGAATCATACTTTTAGAGATCACTATTTAAATGTAGCTTTTGATTTATCGAATGTTATGTTCATTGCAACTAGTAATATACTTGAAAATATACCGGGACCTTTAAGAGACAGAATGGAAGTCATAAATCTTTCAGGATATTCCCAAGAAGAAAAACTTGTTATCAGTAAAAAATATATTATTCCAAAACAAATGGATGAAAATGGAGTTGATGAACAATATATCAATTTTACAGATGAAGGTATAACCTCTGTAATAGAAATGTTTACTCAAGAAGCTGGACTTAGAAATCTAGAAAGAAGAATAGGTGCACTTTGTAGAAAAGTTGCGATGAAAATAGCAAGAGGTGAGAACAAGAAAACTCATATTTTAGCAAATACAGTCGTTAAATTTTTAGGGCCACCAATTTATATAAAAGATGACGAAGTAAGATCGGATGAAGTAGGTATAACTACAGGTCTCGCTTGGACTGCTGCTGGTGGACAAATACTCCACATTGAAGCAACAAAAATGAAAGGTCACGGTTTTACATTAACAGGCCAACTTGGTGACGTAATGAAAGAATCTGCCCAGACAGCTTTTGGACATTTGAGAAGTCGATGTGGTCAATACTGTATTCCGGAAAGTGCATTTAAGGAAAATGAAGTACATATTCATCTTCCAGCAGGTGCTATACCAAAAGATGGGCCTAGTGCTGGAATTACATTAGCAACTACTGTTGTTTCGATTTTGACAAATTCAAAAGTCAAAAAGAATGTCGCTATGACTGGAGAAATCACTCTAACGGGTCGAGTTTTACCTGTCGGCGGAATTAAAGAAAAATGTTTAGCAGCTATGAGAAATAAGATAGATACTATAATTATACCTTGGCAGAATAAAAAAGATCTTGTCGATATACCAAAGGAATATCGGGACAAGATTCATTTTATACCAGTCAAGCATTTTAATGAAGTACTATCTATTGCTCTTGTTGATTGGGCTAAAACGGAAAAAGAATTTTTCAATTCAAGAACGCCATCAATTACAACTATAGCAGCGTAGACTTTGTTTCATCATGAGTAATTCAACAAAAGAAGTTGAGAGTGTAAAGATTGTCGTAATAGACAATTCTGACTACGCAAGGAAACTTACTGTTGAATTACTAGAAAGTGAAGGCTTTAATGTTGTTGGACAGGCAAAAAATTCTGACGAAGCTGCACAGTATATGTCTAGATCTCTCGCTAATTTATTTATTATTGATTTATTAATGCCAAAAATTAGCGGTATCGATTTAATTAAAATGATGCAAGAAAAAGTCATGAATGTTCATATAATTATGACTTCAAGTGTACGATCAAATCATCTGGTAATTGACAGCTTCTCTAATGGAGCTTTCGATTTCTTATTAAAACCTTTAAAAAAGAATGATTTATTAAAGTCAGTACTCAAAATTAAGCAACTTATTGAAACAAGTGATTAACATTTACTTCAAGAGGATAAATTCTTTCTATATTGCTATTCAATTAAAAAATTCCTATAATTTAGATATGTTCTTTATGTTAAAATTTTTTATATACTTCTCAATCTCATTTTTAATTCTGACTGTATCGGTACAAAATGAACTACTTTTTAAAAAAATCTACAGAATAAGTGCTCCCTATCAAAAAGTTATCGCAAGTAATATAAAAAAAGTATTTCATATTCCTAGAGACTTAAGTTCAATTTCACCAAAGAGCTTGGAGATTAAAAGCTTAAATAAGAAACTTAAAAATAATATTGATCATTATACAGATGAAGAAAAGACATTTCTAAAAGAAACTATTTCTAAGTATACAAAATAAAAAAAACCGACATCATGTCGGTTTTTTTTAATTAATTTTTATGATAACTTTTTTCTAATTAGTGCGTTGTCGCTGAAGCTTCCTTTGCCACTGGTGTACTTGACGCTGGATTTGATTTATCTACATTCTTATTTCCTTGTACAACTGCTGAACAATTCTTTTTCTCATCACTCATACCTGTACTTGTTGCCATTGAAACTGTTGAAAATGTTAAAACTAATAGACCTAAAATAATTGTTTTCATAACTTTCTCCTCTCGTAATTTGTTATACTATTATATATGCACAAGTCGTGCCAAGGATTACAAGCTCATGATAGCCAATTTTATTGTTATTACAGCTAGTTATTAAGTATATTGGTTGTATGAATTTTAGGCAGTTTGAAAATTGTACAAAAAAAAACCAACACATAGTGCTGGCTTTTATATAATTAATTGTACTTTAAATAACTATCTTAGTGTTTAGTACTGTTTGGATCATTCGAATCTGTCTCTTTTGGCTTGATAGCCCCTTTCTTAGCACTATAAGTATCACTCTTTTTACTCTCACACTTGCATTGTTCTACAGGATTATCTTTATATTTCTTTTCACAATCCCCTTGCATTCCATTTTGATCAGCACTAAAAACAACTGTACTAAAACTTAATCCCATTAAAAACAATAAACTAAATAATATTTTCATAAATACTCCTAAATTACATATTAAAATTAACGCCAGCTGGTTTCACTATAGAAATCAGTGACTGAAACGCCTGAGTTACTTGTAATGCCATTTTGTGACCTTGCTTAGACTCTACTCGCTTAATTTCACCGTAGTTATCATAGCTAACAAAGATTGTCCCTACTTTCGTCATTGCAATCTCAATAGGTTTCCCTTGTGAGTTGTATCTAAAAGATAGACCACGTTTTTTTCTTGTTCTTTTATTATAATCAACCATTTTAGTAATTCTACCTTTACGATTGTATATTAATAAGACAGATTTACCTTTGTCGTTAGTTGCTTTCGTCAAATTTCCTTTTTTGTCGTAAGAAAAGTTTGTCCAACCATTATTATTAATAACTTTTGTAATTTTATTAAGTTTTGGATGATACTTTAGTTCTACATATTCACCTTTAGTAGAGGTTTTCTTAGTTAGCAATCCTTTTGAATTGTAATCAAACGTTGTTACTTCTTTCCCTCGCTGAATTTTAAGTGGAAGTCCACAACATTCTGAATAAACAGTTGCTGTTTTAAAACCATTAACTTCTGTTACGATTTTATAAGTGTATGTTGATCCATCAGGTCTATTTTTAAGTTCGTACTCATATTTATTTTTACGCCATTTTTTTTCAGATTTCGCTTTTCTACTAACTGTTGTCCAGTAGTGTAAGTCAGGATTCTTTGGATCTTGTCCGTAATCATATTTTACTTGATTACCATTTTTCTTTTTAACTACATGAACAAATTGTGTCTTTGGATCGTAACTAATATCTCTCGACTTTCCGTCTTTATATTTAATTTGAGTCATATTATGAATGGAGTCATAACTATAAGTATAAGAATTTCCACTTACGTCTGTTGATTTCACCATATCGTCTTTTTTGTAAACATATGTTGCTTTTTTTGAATCAACTGACCAAACATTTTTTACAAATCCTGTAGAGTACCAATCTAAAAATATCTGTTTTCCTTGAGAATCTTTTATTTTTGATACTTTTCCATTCTTATAAGTAAGACTAACAGTGTACCCAGTCTTATCTCTAGATTTTAATAATTTACCAGCATCAGAAAAATATTCAGATTTACCGTCATTAAAAGTTCTCTTAAAGCCTTTTTTAGTTTTTATAACTTTTTGCATCCCTCTAACGTTTGAGTATAATACGGAACCATTAGGTAAAGATGATTTTACATGAAAGTTTTTTGAGTAGGCATGTCTTAATTCTTCATCATTGGCTAATTTTTTAACAAGTGCCTTTTCATCATTATTACTTAATTTTGCACCATTTTTTCGCATGGTATTTACAATCTTCTTAGCTGCTTTTACAGGATCGACACTACCCTTTGGAGTAAAACGTGTTCGTGCTCCACTTCCGTTTTCGTGAACTACAACAGATCCATCAGGTTCTACACTTAAGTATGTTTCAAAGTCAGAACCCCAACCGAAACCAAACCATCCTTTATCCATAGCTCTTGAATTATAAGTTCTCGATATAACTAACTCATGGCCACCACCTGGAACAACCAAGTCAGTATAATCAATATAGAAATTCCCATTTTTTAAACTTACCCCTGCAAATGACGGGATACTTAAAATTAAAACTAAACATAGTAATAAATTTTTCATTGCTTATTCTCCTTACAATCTCTATTTTATTATCGGTCTATACATAAATTAACTTAAACTTTTATATCTACAATTTTTAAAATAACCCATAAACCAAACAAATCTAGTGCTACAATACCAAATAACGCTAGGTTACCTGGCAATGTCGTAAATAAAAGCATCATACTATCAGGGTTGGAGCTCGCAAAGATAGAGCCAATAAGAAGTGGCATTAAGGCCATTAAGTATCCTTGAAACTTACCTTGAGCTGTAAAACTGTCAATTTTTTGCTGTAAACGAATTCTTTCACGAATAATATGCACTATAGTATCAAAAGTTTCAGAAAGGTTACCACCCGTCTCTCGTAAAATATTTACACTAGCGACAAACATATCATTATCTTCTGTTGGCACTCTCTTAACTAAATTTTCAAAGCATTCTTCTAGAGTCACACCAATTCTATTTTGTTGTAAGATCATATTGAATTCTTGGGAAACAGGATCTGGCAGCTCGTCTACAACGATACCAAGTGACTGTGGAACCGATAATCCAGCCCTTAAACCATTAGCAAGTAATGTTAAAGCATCAACCATTTGTCCAGAATATTTTTTTATTCTTCTATCAACTAAAAAATTTATAAAAGGTCTGGGAATTTTAAATCCAATAAATGCAACAATAGCTCCTAAAAAAACTCCTAGTGTCCACCTTCCTAAAATCGCAAAAAGCATAATCGTTATAAATGATAAACCGATTGATAAAAATAATAATAAGTATGTAATTTTTTTTTCATCGATTTCAATAAATAACAAATCTAATTTCTCTAAAATATATTCTCGGTTTCCTGCAGTATATTTTTCAATTGCATTGAATAGATTTTGACTATATTTAAAAGATAATAGAAAAACAACAAAACCAATTAGTGATATGATTCCTTTCATTCCAAGAATATCTGAAACAAAAAAACTCATTTCTATTTACTCCCTTTCCCTGTGGGTTTTCCACCCGAGGCAGGTTTTTGATTGGGTCGTGTTTGAGGTTTTTGTCCTGGCCTTCTTTGACCAGGTTGTCCCGAACGTGCAGGAGGTTTCGTTTCTTGTTTAGGCTTTTGCTTTTCATTGCCCTTATTTGTAAATAATCCTCTTGGAATATTGTAACCTTGTCTTTCCATTACCTCGATGAATTTAGGAATAAATCCTGTAGCTTGAAATTCACCTATAATGTTACCTTTTGTATCAAAATCTTTTTGAATATATAAAAATATATCTTGTAAAATAACAACGTCCCCTTGCATCCCTCCAATTTCAGTAACATGAGTAACTTTTCTTGAACCATCATCAAGACGAGATTGTTGTATTACCATGTGAACAGCATTTGAAATCATTTCTCGAATTGCTTTTGCACTTAAGCCAGCGCCAGCATATTGAACTAATGTTTCTAAACGTCCAATACATTCTCTAGGGTTATTAGAGTGAACAGTAGTCATTGAACCATCGTGACCTGTTCCCATAGCTTGAAGCATATCCAGAGTTTCTCCTCCTCTACACTCACCAACTAAAATTCTATCAGGTCTCATACGTAAAGTTTGTTTTACTAAACAACGAATATCAATTTCACCATCTCCTTCCAGAGAAGGTGGCCTTGTTTCAAGCCTTACAATGTGGTCTTGCGGTAAATCAAGTTCAGCTGAATCTTCACAAGTGATGACACGTTCATTCGCTTGAATAAATCCAGCCAAAACATTAATCAAAGTTGTCTTACCAGAACCAGTACCACCAGAGATAACAATATTTCGATGTGACTCTACTGCTATTTTTAAAAAATCAGCCATACTTTCCGTCATCGAACCAAATTTTACAAGGTCTTTATAACCCAATCTGTTTTCTGGAAATTTTCTTATTGTTATTGTACATCCAGCTAAAGCACATGGCGGAATAATGGCATGAACTCGAGACCCATCAGCAAGCCTAGCATCTACAAAGGGAGTTTTTTCGTCAATTCTTCTTCCAATTGGAGCTACAATTCTTTCAATAACATTTAAAACTTGCCTGTCGTTTGTAAATGTTACTGTTGATTTTTTTATTTTTCCTGCGTATTCATAAAATATTTTGTCCGGACCAACAACCATAATTTCTGAGCATTGAGTATCAGCTAAAAGATCTTCTAAAGGCCCTAGACCTAAAGCTTCATCTAGAATTTCTTTAACGATTTGATTCATATCATCTCGTCCATTAAGAACACTTTTAGTATCTTCTTTGTTTAGTAAATCAACGACAACTTTTTTTGTTTTTTCTCTAAGAATTATCTTAGCTTTCGGGTCGTCATCATCGGTTTTCTTAAGATCCATTTCTTCAACAAGACCTCTATGAATTCTTGATTTTAAAGCAGTCCAAGCATTAAAAGCCGCCTTGTCTTCTGTTTTTGAAATAACAGTTTTAACGTCATTTGGTTTATTTAAATGTTCAAGGGATTTCAAAACATTTTTTTGAACAAGCCTTCTGACAAGATCAGTAACACCTTTTGCAAGCGCTCCATTTTTATTGATTAAAATAGCAGGTTTTTTTTGATTTAAAGCGCTAATACAACTTTGATCATCTTTTCCTATTGCTGAAAAAACTGGTTTACCTATGGCTTTACCTACAACATCTGGAGTGACTGGGTGATTTGACTGGTATTGATTTAAAACTAAAAGCATCATTTCTTTAGGAAAAAGCATCGTTATTAATTCTGAGTACATCCGCTTTGTTTGATTGAGAACTAAAATATCTGGTGTTACCACAAAAAATATTGCAGTAGAAAACTCTAGTGCTTTTAATGCTAAATCATTTAATTCAGAACCTACATCAATTATTGTTATTGGAAAAATATTAGGTACAGACTTTAAAGATTTCCCTAAAGCTTCAGGATCAATACCATTTGCCAATGTAGCAGAAGTTGGCATTGAGATATATGAAACATTTTGGGAATTTGTCGAAATAAATTGTTGAATTGTTCTAGCATCAATAGCACCTGTAAATTCAGCTAGATCTTTTATAGTTTTTTTGGACTTAATGCCCGTTAAAAAATTTTGATCACCACAAGCTTTTTTATCAAAATCAAGAAGTAAAACTCTTTGTTTTTGTTCGATTGCATAAGCAAAAGCTAAATTGGCGGCAACCATAGATTTTCCAACCCCACCTTTTCCACCAATTATAGTTATTATATGGCCAGCCATTTAGCGACCCCTCTTACGAAATTTCTTCTTAATAGCGGCTGTCCCTTGTGAGGCTGAATCAATAATAACTGGTGTTATAAAAACAACAAACTGACTTCTAGAAGCTGTATAAGACTTTGACCGAACAAAGTTAAATAAAGGAGAAGATCCAGCATTTGCTGCCTGAGCACCTCCGGGAGGGTCTTTATCATAGTTAGTATTACTTTTATTTATAACAATTCCACCGACAACTGCTGATTCTTTTGATTTTACTATTATATTAGTACTTATTTTATTTGTTAATTCTTTTAGAGCAGTTGTCCCATCAGCACCACCACCAGCTGGTGACGTAGATTTTACTGTTACACCAACTTCCATATCGACCTTTTCTCCCGCTAAAATTTTAGGAGTTATGATTAAGTTAAATTTTGCTTCTGCAGCTGTTGCCTTTGTGAAGTCTTTTGAACCTAAAGCAAACGGTGTTTTTTCACTTTTCTCGATACTTCCTTTTATTCCATCTTTTATAACTAATGTTCCAGATTGTATTACTCTTGCATAGCCCGCTGCTTTCGCTGAAGATAATTTAGGAAATAAGTTGGAAATTGTAGCTGCTAAACTTCCACTTGAAGAAGTTGAAACACTACCATTTGATTTTTGCCCAATACTAATGCTTCCACCACCGTCAGTTAAAAGTGGTTGCCATTTAAAACCGAACACTTTCTGGTAATCTTTTGTTAGTTCTACAAATTGAGCAGTAATTTTTAGAAGTTTAGGAGCAGGCTTAGGTTTCTCTTTGGCGTTAACTGTCGTGAAGTTTTTAAACATCAACCTACCTGGGCCACCAGCTAATTCATCTTGATTATTTCTATCAGCTAAACTTTTGATTTTATCTGGAATCATTATCTTTGCAATAACATCAACCCTTTCTTGCTCACCTACTGAGCCAACCTGACCTTCAATAATATATACATCATTCAGAACACGAACACGTACATTTCTAAGTCCTTGATCAATCATTTCTTTTTGCATTTTTTGAGCAATAATTAATTGAGTTTTTGGATCAACAACATATAAACGTATGACCTCGGGGTAATCTTTTAAAATAGTCCCTACCTTCCCTATATCTTTAGGTACTACTATTCTACCACCAACATAAACACGATCTCCTTTAACGCCAAACTCTAATCCTTCCACGTCACCAAGAGAATCTTTTAAGTTTTTTAATTCTTCGGAGTGAGAACTTTTTGTAACTGTTACAATATAATTAGACTTTATTTCACCTATTGTATTACGGATAACAAGTGAAGATTTTCCAGGCTTTAATCCTGAGACAATAATTTGTTTTTTTGCAGGTATAAAATCTACTTTTACAATACTTTCATTACCTATTTGTGGCTGTGTATTTGGAACATAACTAAGTGTTATTGTCTGATCTATACCAATCGATATATCTAATCGTTTTTTGTCATCTTCTTTTACTTTTTTAGGCTGAGAATAAACAACCATATTACATAAAAGATTTACTAAAAATAAAATTGTAAGAAATTTAAATTTATTCATTATTTCTTTTTATACTTTGTATTAAAATATTGTTTAAGTTTAATAATTTCTTGCTGATCACCCATTAAGTCAAAAATTCCAGCAGGTGTTATGTCTACTCGCTTCTTATCACTGTTATTTCTAAGAGATAACATTAATGGAAATCCAGAATACTGAATAATATATAATATTTTTTGAACTTCATATGGAGTTAACTCAAGAGTTACTGTATTGTACTGAGAGTAAGTATTAGCGTTCATTTTCCTAATTGCTCCAGGAACTTTTACACCATAAATAGGAATGCTATTTGAAATATTTTTACCTGTAGATAAAACCAATCTATCCTGAAGGATTGTTTCAATTTTTTGAAGATCTTTTCTTCCAGGTGCCGGCTCTATTGCTGCTAAAATATCAACTCTATCTCCAGGTTTTACTAATTTTGAAACTGCTTGACGTGCATTTACTTGAATCGCTAATGCTCTATTTCCTACACTCACTTGTTGGGCTAGACCAGTCTTTGCTCCAGGGTAAGTAACTCTTGGTTTCGTAATTTGTTCACCTTTAGCTATTGGTACTTCAGCTAAAGTATTCTCAATGTCTTTAATAGATTTAAAAACATTTGGTTGAGCAAATGATCTAGGTACAGTCTTTGTAACAACTTTTGAATCGTCAATTAATTCAAATGCTTTAATGTCTTTTTTAGCAACAACAACTGTTGTCTTAATTCCATATTTTTTAATTATCGCACTTTCTTTATCGTCGATATATGTCCAAACCATCATCATGGCCACAAATGCTAAAATCAAAGCTAAACTAAATGCCCTAGTATTCATAAAATCCCTCTACTTTAATTTTATCAATGACTTAGCATTATACTAGTAAGAAAAAATGTCCTCTATTAAAATTAGTTAGAGACTCCACAGAAAGTACCTCTCGTATTCTTATAATCAGAAGTATATTGGCTAGTACTTTCATCTAAAGTGTAATTTGTTCCGCAAATTCCGTAACCTGTAAAAACTCGAACAATACCTGAGGTTGCTGATAAACCAGACTGTTTTGTATTACAATCTTCAGAACTATCAGGCATTAAAGACCCTGTTAACTTAAAGCAAGCCGAGCTAAATAATTTGCCTTCTTTTTTTTGTCCCCAGCCAATTGAAGTTAAGGAGGCTCTTTTTATACCATTATTAGCCCATGCTTCTGTGAAAGAACGATCAGGAAGCTTTGAGTTACCTTTCATTAAAAAATAAAAATAACGTCTCGTTGCTTTTTGTTGATTAATTGATGAATTAATGGAATTTGAAAGGGTTATAAACATTGGAATAAGCATGACAAATATAGATAAAAAGAAAATAAACTCAAAAACAGCTTGTCCTTTATTGTCTTTTAAATTGCACTTTTTACTAACAACCATTATCGACAACCGTTGTAAAAATTCTACATTGTGAATCAGATCCATTATTTTTTAATGATGCACATGTTCGCTTTACGCATTCACCTCTTGTAACTTCACGACCTAAAAATGATTCTGATTTCAATTTAACTTCAAATTTTCCCGCTGATAATAAAGGATAAGGAATAAACTGTGAAAAATTTGTATAAACACCTACCAAAATATTTCTATCCAAAGAATTCCCACCTGAACTTGGATGAGAGGCATCAATTTTATTTGTAAATCCTGGTATAAAATTTTGTAAGCCAAATGTTTCAAATACTTCCCTCGCTTTTAATAAAGCTTCACTTTCTCCTCCACTAGGATCATCAGCATCTCTGTCGTGAACCATATAAGCCCTAGATGACATATATGTTGCGTAATGAACAAGATATCCATTGGTGTACATTATCGAAAGTTTTATAAAGAACATTATGAAACCAATAGCAAATACAAAGCTTAAAATAAACTCAACCGTTGATTGACCTTTATTATTTAATTTACTGTCCATAAGAATCTGTTTGTCCGAAAAATCTTGAAACATTTGCTTCCGAATTATAAAATGAATCATGCTTATTTAAATCTTCATGATCTTCTTTATACTCACCTGCATGCCTATAACTATACTGTATATTATTAATTTGATTTTGCATAAATGAGGAATCTTTTCCAAAATATTTCTGAATTTGAGGACTTTGTAAAAATGTATAACCAATTGATGTTACAAGCACCAATAGCATTATATATTCAACAGTAGATTGTCCTTTATTATTTCTAATAAATTTTATTTTTTTAAAAATAAATTCCATCCAAACCAAACCCAACTTATAATTATGACAGGCGCAAAAGGGAATTTAGTTCCCCAAATGCCTTTCAATAAAAGCTTATCTCTTTTTTTAAAAGCACACAAAATTTTTTTTATATTTGCTAAAGCATTTGAAAAAAAGAATATACTTCCTACTAAAACAGTCGTGTACATTAAATAATCCAAATATGTGTATTGTAAGTTTACAGGAATAAAAAGAAAAAGACTGGCAAGTAATTTAGAGTCTCCTGCCCCCATAATATTTAACTTAAATAACAAAAATCCAACAGCAATAAAAGCAACAGGAAAAAGTATTAATGTGTAATTGAAAAGGTATTTTTTTTCTGGATCTATTAAAAATACTATAAAGAAAAACACAATATTAATTAATATCACTTTGTTTGGAATAATCTTCTTGTAAAAGTCATAAACTGACACTGCTAAAAGCTCAATTAACAATATCGAAAAAAGATATTTATTCATCAGTAATTCTTGTACGCTTTGATAACGCAATTCTTATCACAAACACCAATCGTTAAATGTTCAGAAATTGTATAAGTAAGTGAGCCTGCTGTTGATTTAACAGCTTTTTCGATCAGTCTCCCCATATTGGCAACAACCAAAATAAGAAGACTTAATATTAAAACATATTCAATGGTCGCTTGTCCGCGATTATTTCGAAGAAACATTTATATAGAATATAACCACACTCAATATTGCACAAGTGCGAAAAAAATGAAGAAAACCTAGCTAATCTATTTTATTAACTCATCAGCTTTACCAAAGGCGCTATCAGTTAACCCCTCAAGTTTGGTAGTAAGTTTATCTCTAAACTTCATAACCATCATAACAACAACAACCACAAGTAAAATATACTCAGTAGATGTTTGTCCTTCTTCATTTTTGAGATAGTTAATAAAACTTCTCATAATTGATCTCCTCTCATTAATACATGTAAAATACCTATCGTCCCTCCTTTTCAAAAACTTTAGGAAATTACAATATATATTTATTATAACACGACGCATAATATGATCCAAATAAAACATGTTATATAAATGATTGAAATTAAGGAAATAATTATAAAAACAACAAATAGTTAATCGAACTTTTGTACATTTGTGCTAAAATTAACGTGAGCTTTTGTTGGGACGAATTTAGTGTTTCCCCCTACAAAGTATTTTTGGGAAGCGGTCCCTGGTTGCGGTGAGCAAGCTCACAAGAATTAGTGAGAAGCCTAATGTAACTATTATTGCATCCACCTATCGTAAGATGGGCGGAAACCAGAACTAACCCAGCAAAAGCTCATCTCAAAAAAATCCCATCACCGCAAAGTGCATAAACTGTTTAATCTAAATTCAATAACTTGACTTCTTGCGATATTTTAAAGAAAATTTTTATATGAATAAAAATGAAATACAAAGTACAACATTGAACACAGCTTGGATTGAAAACTTAGCTCTTGAAGAAATTAACATGGAAGAATCCGGAATCATTCATATGAATGATCATCTAAATCCACAAAATGTTCTAGAAGAAGCTTCTATAAAGTTTATGGGGCAACTTAGAGATCATTTCGAGTTTTTTACATCTAAGTTTAATGAGTATCGATCTAATTCATCAATTAAAATTTTTAAAATTTCTGGCAGCGTAAATGACTTTATGCTTTTTAGAAATTCATTAAGGTTAATTATTACTAGGAATAATTCAGATATTATTAATATTTCTTTTATGGCCAATGGAAAAGATATTTTCGCTGGACGAGAATCGAAGTCTTTACCTCAACTTGAGAAGAAACATAAGATCAGAGCTCATGTAGGCCCATTTAATAAAATAAGTTGGTTATATCAAGGTGAAAACGTTGATACGCGAGCACTAGTTAGACATTATCTTTCTGAATTTATTAGACTTTCAGCAAGGTAAAATACTTCTAAATATAAGTAACACCAGTTGTTTCAGTATTTTGAAAATTTGTTTTCTTGACTCCATTTAATCTTTTAAAAGTAAATTCAAGAGACTCTTTCACAGAGGGAATGTCGATATTTAAAAAACTTTCAACATTTAATGTATCCATTCTGTAAAACATTTCTTGGGAAGAAACCATTTTTTTTCCTTGAACTACAATAGGAAATTTCCAACGTCCTTTACTTATTAAATGACTATCTTCTTCAAATACGTTTGCAAATAGTTTTGCAAATTCATAATGAGTAATTGAGTCTTTTGAAGATAATTGAAAGAGCCTATTTGAAACATTCTTTTTAAAGCTCATTTTCAAAATTGCTGCTAAAAAATAAATATCGAGAAAACCAATTGATACTAAATTGTCCGCAGTAAATGATTTATTCTCATTAAAGTTCTTTTGAAGTTTTTCAAAATAGTTTTTTGCTTTATATGTTGAAGACAATCCATAAAGATTACAACATCTAAAAACTAAATAATTAAGCGATGTTTTTTGAAGAAAAAACTCCGCTGCTGCTTGGGACTTACCATAAACAGTGTTCGAATAGGGAATATCCATTTCTATATTATTCTTATCAACTCCATCAAAGACATGTGCTGAAGAAAGATAACAAATTTGAGATTTATAGCGTTGACAAAATTCGTTAACATTAAAAAATCCACTAGTGTTAATGGCGTCAGCTAAGTTCTCATATTCATCACAAAGATTAATTGATCTAAGACCAGCACAGTAAATTGTTATATCAGGTTTAAAAGCATAAAGAACAAACTGTACTTCATCCTTAGATAATACGTCACAAGGAACAGTTACTACGCCTTCAATTATTGTGGGATTACGATGATAAGTGCCTACGATTTTAAAGTCATGTTTTAAATATTCAGCAATTGAAGATCCCACAAATGAAGATACTCCAATAATTAAAATTGTCTTAATTTTATTCTTATCATCTAAATTTTCAGTTTTATTGGAAGACATAATTAATTCTAACAATAAACAGTGAAAAATCCACTTATTAAATTTACTTAAGAAATAACCTCAAGTAATTAAATGGATTCCAACACCCCCTCAACTAGCTCTAAGTAATTTGAGTGTCCCCAAAATACAACTTTTTGTTTAGATAATGATTGCCCTAAATTATTTTCTTTTCTTTTCTCTTGAACACCGTCAAAAAAAGATTTTATATTTCCAAGCAATGTTTGAAATATTCTATCTTCTTCATCACTCAACCACACTTTCTTCATTTTAAAGTTTGTTTCCTCATTTGTAACAGCAGAATTTTCAAAATAATTATTTACGAGTGATGAAAACAAATCTTTAACTTCCTCTTTAACATAGTTATTACTATTAATTTCTTTCTTCCATTTTGCAGAGGTCTCTCTATTTATAAAATATTTTACCCCATCAAAAGAAACAATATTTTTATAACGCAAATTAAATATTGTATTTTGAATAATACGAATTGAAAGCTTCGTATCATTACAAATCTCCATAATTGAACCATTTTTTCTACTTATAGATTCTAAAACCATTCTATCTACACATAATAAACTGTTGTTTGACATACTTTCTCCTTAAGCAATTACTGGGTTATTGTTTTTTAATTCCCATATTTTAATATTTCTCGTTAATAAATTACTGACTTGATCAATAGAACTTTGTTTAGCTATTTTTTCAAATTTCATTATTAGATTTGTTAATTCTGATTCTTCTGCTCTTTCTTCTACGATTAGTCTTTTAAAAATTTCGTACTCCTCAAGTTTCATTTTGGAACCATTAGAGAGTCTGAATACTCTTGTCATTTGAATACCTGTTAGCTTAGAAACTATTTTTAAAGTTGGATTATTATACTTTTGATAAAAATCTCGAAGCGTCTTTTCTTGTAAATAATTTTTTGTTTGATTCATATTTTCTCCTTTTGTAAGAAGTATCTAAGCAAAGCAAATGCCAAAATTTTATGAATTTAAATAGCTGAAAATATTAGAAATACCTTTACCAAGTGGTCTATATTGGACTTATGTGGTCTGAATCAGACTAGATACTTAAAATATTACTTCTTGAAACATTCCATAAGTTCTCTTCCAATCAATCCTGTAAGCTCCATTACAAAGGTAAAAACATCACCCTTACGCTCACAGACTTCGCAGCTAAAAATCTGTTTTTCTTCAGAAACCTTGATTTCACCGGAACAGTTGGGAAAAGGACATGGCCCAAAATAGAAATAATCTCTTTTTTTTAGTTTTGTATGCTTACTAATAATATTCACGATATCTTTATCAACAGAGAGGTTGTCAATTTGAATTAACGCTTCTTTTAAAAGTAGTGAATGATCTTTTTCTGTAACTTGATAATAATCAAGAATTTTAAATGCTAGTTTTTTATAATCAAAAGGCTTAACGATGTAACCTGAAATATTGTATTTTAAACAAGATTTAACTTCAGTTGAGTCAGATGAAGAAGTGATCATAATAACAGGAGTATAATTATTAGCTAGATCTAGTCTTAAATGTCTTAAAACACTTATTCCTGAAACTGAAGGCATTTTAATATCAAGTAACACCAGGTCATGATGGTAATGCGTTAACTCTGTTATCGCTTTCGTACCTGAGCGAAGAATCTTTAGTTGAAAAACTGTAGAATGAAGAGCTTTTTTATATAAAGCAATAATCTTAGCATCATCCTCTACAATTAATGTCTTTAACCTTTTAAAATCATCCATACTTTTTTTCAATTTGATTAATAATATTTTCAAAATTTGTGATTAGTTTTTCAATAAATTCAGAATTATTGCTCTTAGTAGACAATTCAATTTCTTTACCAATAGTCGAGATTATTTTTAAACCGTAGGCTTCACCACTTCCTTTAAGACTATGGCCCATTCTTGCAACAATTTCTAGATCATTAGCTTCGACAGCATTTTTCAGAGTCTCGATCTCAACTCTTGAATTTTTAATAAACTCAGGCATTAGATCAATCAAATCATCATCAATAAAAATATCATTATCAATCTCATTTAAATCTGTTTTAGTAATACTCAAAATTTTGTTGAATAAAATGTCTTTTTTTATAGGTTTTGTTAAATAATCATCACATCCAGCTTGCCTCGCTTTATCAATCTCTTCTGTTAAAGCGTTTGCACTTAATCCTATTATAGTAAGTGGCTTTCTTCCTTCTTTGGATTCTCTTTCACGTATTAATTTAGTAGCTGTAATACCGTCCATAACGGGCATTTGCATATCCATCAAGACAATATCATAATTATCTAAAAAACAAATATCAAGTGCTTCTTGGCCATTTTCAGCAATGGTAATCTGTGCTTTTGTTTTTTTAAAGTACGATCTAATAATCAATTGGTTATTTTTATGATCGTCTACAACAAGTATTCTTAAATTCATATCTTCTCTTTTGTGATTTTTATTCTCATCGACAGATAACACTTTTTTATTTAAATATAATTCGCAAATATTTCTAAGTTCAAATATATCTACTGGCTTAGTTATAGTGGAAAAATAACCGTATACTTTTTGGTATTCTTGATAAGGCTTGATTAAAATAGTCGGGACGAGTAAAATAATATTACTAGGCGAGATACCGGAGTTTTCAATACTTATAATTGTTTTATCAAAATCATTAGAACAATCAACTAATACTAGAGAGTTTGAATCCAAATATTCATTATCCCAATTTTTTTCAACTTTTGCCAAACTAATGGAATTATAAAATAGATATTTGTCATTGTTAAAAATATACAATTTTAAGTTTGGAATACAATAATCAGTTGAACTTACTTCTGTATAAGGAATGAAAAAATGAAAGGTACTTCCCCTCCCCTCTTCACTATCAACAGTAATAACTCCACCAAGAAGTTCTACAAGTTTTTGTGAGATAGCAAGTCCTAATCCACTTCCACCATATTTTCTAGTAGTGGAAGAATCACTTTGAGAAAAATGTTCAAATATTAATTGAATTTTTGATTTAGCAATGCCAATACCGGTGTCAGTTACAACGAAGTTTAAATAACCCGCTAATCTTTCCACCTTAATTGAAATAGATCCAGTAGAAGTAAACTTTATAGCATTTGAAATGAGATTCATTAAAATCTGTCTTAATCTTGTGGGATCACTTTTAATTACATTACTAACGTCTGGGTTAATTTTTAAATTTATATCAAGGTTTTTATTATGTGCAATAACCGCTAGCACACTTAAAAGTTCACTTAATAACTTATGTAAATCAAATTCAATATGTTCAATTTGTATTTGACCTGCTTCAATTTTTGAAAAATCTAAAATATCATTTATTAAGGCAAGTAAAGTCTCACTAGATGATTCAAAAATTTGAACATATTTTGATTGTTCATTGTTTAGTGGTGTTTCTTGTAAGAGAGTACTCATAGCAATTATGGCATTCATTGGTGTTCTTATTTCATGAGACATTGATGCTAAAAAATTAGACTTTTCTTTGGATGCCATTTCTGCTTGCTTGAGTGAAATATAAAGTCTATCTCGTGTTCCTTTCAACTCTTCGACCAGAGAATTAAAGGCTGTGGCAAGTTGTCCAATTTCATCATTGAGATTTAATTTTAAAGTTTCATCTAAATTTCCTTTAGCAACTTTTTTGGTAAAATATTCAAGTTTTTTTATAGGATCAGTAAGTCTTTTAGAAAAAATCAATGAGAAGAACAAAACAATCCCAATAGTAATAAACACAAATATTAAATATTCATTTCTGAGGTTTTTGATAGGTTTATATGCAATTGCTGTATTTTCTATAGTTAGAACCGACCAGTTTAGATTATGAAGATCATTACTAGAAAAATAACCACTATAGCCTAAAAGGCTACTAGTTTTATTTATTACCGTTGTACTATGTCCTTCTTTTCTTGAGAATTCTTTTTCTAAATAAGATAACTTAGGTGCAAGTTTTGTCCAAATTTTAGTTATGTATTCTGCAGTCAATTTATTGGCAACCAGAAACCATGGCCCAAGAATAACTTTTCCATGATCATTGAGAAGAATTACATAAGCGTCTTTTGATTGACCCTCTTTTATAAGCTTTATATCATTTGTAATTTCAAAAATTTCACCTATATTAAATTTAAATAAAAGGTATTTTATAATTTGGTTTTTATTATATATCGGAGCTATAAAATTGACATAACTCCATTCATTTAAAGATTTCTCATTTTGCTCATAAACTAAAATATCAGTTTTATATCTTAATTGTTTAAACCATTTTTCTATTCTTTTATTTTTTTTCTTTAAAGTTGAATGAATGATATTTCTATTTTTGTCAAAAACTATAACTTCCTCATAACTGTTATAAGTATTTTTTATCAATTGAATAGTTTTTGAGGTATTTGTATTATTTTTAAAATTGTCTAATTTTGACCAGGTTTTAATATTATTCTGATGAAAACTTAAAAGTCTCTCAATTTTATCTTTTGTTTGAATTGCTGTTTCTTCAAGTTGTAAACCTAAAACATTTTGATATGCTTTTTGACCTTGTATATTTGCTACATAAGTTAAAATAAGCAGTGGAAGCAAGGATATAAATAATAATAAAACAGTCATTTTTGCAAATAACGATTTTTTGAAATATTTCATTTATTAAATTATATACTATCTAAAATTAATCTAAAGACGGGAAATAATCAACTTGCTTGTTAATCTTTACACCAGAGTTAATAGGAATAAGTAATTCTTTTATACTATAAACAGATTCATTAAGTCCTAGAGTTTCTCTCAACTTTTCCATTGTGTCGGGAGCAAATGGATGAAGCATAATTACTAGATTTTTTAAAATGTAAAAACAGCTATAAAGTGCATCACTTCTTTCCGTTATATCGTGTCTGTCATCGTGAGGTTTAAATTGAGCAAATAACCCATTTATAATACGTGCGTAATTCTCAACAGCAAACAAAGCTTTTGAATATTCCGCTTTTTGCATCATTTTAACATAATGTTGAATTATTTTTTTTGTTTCTTTTTCAGTTTTACCAATTAATTTTCCGTTTGGAATTTCTCCATCAAATTTTGAATGACAAGCAGAAATTGGTTTTTCAAATGCAGCATTTAAAGGTCCTGCTAAAAATTGATTTCTTTGTTTAAAGTTTTCAAAATCTAAATTGGAATTTTTTTCTGATAAACTCAATATTGAAAGATAGTATCTCACTTGATCAGGTGTGAATCCCATTTCACTAATAAGCTGATCAGCAGTATAAAAGTTACCAGTAGATTTACTCATTTTTTTGCCATCAATTTGCAAATGGTAACTACTAAAAATTTCTGTCAACTGATAATCTCCGTCAATTGGTTGTCGCAAGGGATCTTCTTGAGTACCAAGCCACAAAGCTCCTTGCATAAGCACATAGAAGAAAACATTGTCTTGTCCTAAGAACTGATAAATTTTGCTATCTTTTGATTTCCAAAAATCATCAAGCAGTCCCAAGTCTCTATCTTGAGTTAATAGAGCTGTATGAGAAAATGAAATTGGTGCTATAAGTGACTCTGGCCATACATAAAAAGTTTTTTTATCAATATCTTTCATTTTTTTATCAAGATCAACAGGAAGTGGGATTCCCCAAGAAACATCTCTTGTAATTGAGCGATGAGCCCAAGCATCATTAAGTTCACTTGAAACTGAATTTTGATCTAATAAATTTCGACCTATTTCTAGTTCACTTAAATTATTAAATTGAACAATAATTTTTTTCCCGGGAGCGTATCTACTTTTAAACTTCGGTAATGTTTCTTTTAAATCTTTTAGCTTTTCTTCAAAAGCATTTGAAATAATAATTGACGGAGAAACATTATTCATAACTTCAGCAAGTATACTTTTTCGCCAAGTTTTCTTTTTTATTTCCAACCATTCTTTAAGTTGATCAACAACTTTCCACATATTTAAATAAAAGTGTTCGGTGTCTTTTAACACTGGAGTTGAGTCACTTAGCGTGCTTTTAGGATTTATTAGTTCACTTGATTCATATTGTTTACCACAATTATCACATTCTTCACTATAGGCTTTTTCAAATTCACATAATGGACATGTCCCATAAACATAACGGTCTGGTAAAAACATAGAAACAGAAGAATCAAACCATTGTTTTGAGGTTTTCTTTTCGAGCATTTTATTTTTATTTAATTTATTTAAAAAATCTTGGCAATATTTTGTATGGTGTTCAATGTTTTCTTTTCTAGACGTTCCAGTAAAAGTATCAAGGCTGATTCCAAAATCTTTCATTGTTTTCGCTTGGCCATTATGAATTTCGGAGATAAATTCTTCTATAGATTTATCTTGTTTTTTAGCTGCAATCTCTGAAGTTGTACCGTGGTCATCTGTACCGCATACAAATAATACATTTTCTTTTCCAAGACACATTCGAAGCCATCTAGCATAAGTATCTGCTGGAATATGAGCACCCGCAAGATGACCAACATGTAATGGGCCATTAGCGTAAGGCATTCCAGCTGTTACCACTGCTTTTTTAGGAAGATCTTTTAATGACCTTTCAAAAATAAGTTCAATGTCTTTAATTAAATTTTCCATATAATACTACTTTTTAAAATGTTAATAATTTAAAGACTTTGTTTACAGGCTTCTATAACTTGGTCTTGAGTTTCTTTATCGAGATAAGGATGCATAGGTAAACTGATTACTTTTTGACAAACTTTTTCTGTAACTTCAAACGTTCTACCTTCATATTCTTTTTCAAAAATCGGTTGTTTATGAAGAGGAATTGGATAGTAAACACCCGTGGGAATTTTTCTCTCAGTAAGATTCTTTTGAAACTGATCTCTGTTATCCACAGCCAAAGTGTACTGAGCATAGACGTGAGTACAGTCATTTGAAATTGTTGGAACCTTCACAAAATCTTTTAATTGATCACTATAACGTTTTCCAATTTCTGCTCTCTTTTTTACTTCGTCTGGAAAAATTGTCATTTTATTTAAAAGTATTGCCGCTTGAATTGTATCGAGTCGGCCATTAATTCCAATCATAGATTGAATATATTTTCCAGTTTGGCCATGATTTAAAAGTTGTCGCATTTTAAGTGCTAAATCCTCATTGTCAGTAAAACAAGCTCCGCCATCGCCATAACATCCTAGAGGCTTCGCTGGAAAAAAACTTGTACAGGCAATAGTTGAAAGGTTTCCTGATTTTTTATTTTTATATTCAGCTCCAAAACTTTGAGCAGCGTCTTCTATTACAATCACATTATGTTTATTAGCTATAAGATTAATTTTTTCCATATCAGCACATTGGCCAAATAAACTTACAGGAATTATTGCTTTTGTTTTTGAAGTTATTTTTTCTTCAATAAGATTTGCATCTATATTGTAACTATCTTCTTCAATATCTACGAAAATACATTTTGCTCCGAGAAGAGCTATCACTTCTGTTGTTGCAAAAAAAGTAAAAGGAGTGGTAATAACTTCGTCACCAGCTTTTATTCCTATCGCTAATAGTGCAAGAACAAGTGCGTCAGTTCCTGAAGAACATCCAATTGTATGGGGAGCACCAGTATACTCTGATAGAGCCTCTTCGAGTTCACCAACCTGTTTACCCATAATATATTGACCACTATTTAAGACGTCTTGTATCGACTTCTCAATGTCTGAGCGAATTAGTTCCTGTTGAGCTTTTAAATCTATAAATTGCATAGCACATCCTTAAAATTTTCATTTAGTATAATCCTATGAACAAAAGAAATACAGAGTAAAAATGGTGAAATACTAACGAATTAAGTAGTTAATTTAAAATATTTATCAAAGAAACAATTTCTATTTCATTTTTTTCAATATTGACGGAGTTCGGCATATTACAAAGCCTTAAAAAACTTTTCTCATTTTATAAATACTGCAGGTCCTATTTAATACGAATATAATCGTCAATGAGCCGCTTCCTATCTGAATTCTCAAGGTCTAAATCTAATGTGTTAAAAGCTGAGACACCTTCTTTAACTTCTTCAATAATACTAAGGCAGATCTTCTTATCAAGTCCACTACCCTGAATAACTTCAAGATAATCACTTTCAAGAATATTGACCCCCTTGTTATTTATAGTCATAGATTGCCAGTTGTTCATACCAAAAGAAGGGGTGAGGTCATATGCTGGAGCAAATTTCCATCGGAAGTTAGCATCCATAATAAACGAAAAGTTTTTAACATGATCATCTTGATTTGTGACAAGGTGATTAAATACCATGAGTCGAAAAATTTTATATGCTTCTTTTACGTCTTTTGTAAGATCAATAGCAACAAGTATTAGATTTTTATAATCTTGATCAGGAATACGAAAATTTGACTCTACAAGTGATCCAAAAGTATGAGTATGTACTTTGAAGGCATCGCTACGATCAAATCGTTTGATACCGAAATATTCATTACCCTTCTGATCTTTAAAGAGCTTTGTTTCAGGCATTTCAATTGCGCAGCTCTTGGCCAATAAACTGTAGGCATATTCAACCTTTGAGAAGTTTTTAAACTCCTTGGAAACGTCAAATTTTATAAGCCAATGTTGATCATCTTCATCGTAAACTCCCTCGTCAGTAACAAATTTTCCAGAAGCTTTTTCTGTTACAATAATCTTCGGTCTAGCACCACCCGGGCTACCTCCAGCCTTTGCCAATTTTGAAATTACATAATCAGAATGACCTTCGAAGATATCAATAGCATTTTTAGACATCTCATAAAGGTTAATCTCTTCTTGCTTTCTATCTATAGCAAAACCTGAAGGAGAAAATTCTAGTGCCCCCATACCTTGACGAGCAATATAGCTTAAACGTTCAAAACTCGTGAGTCCTTTAAAGTTCTGTCCTAATTGTTTTAGGTAGCGATCCATTAAAAGAAGTCCCCAACCATCAGGAAGAGAGTCATTAATTGCTCCGAAGATATCCGAGTATGAGTGGTTCTTGAATTCTCTTAGTTCGGGCTGGAGAGGCATGGAATATGGAGAGATAGAAATATTTTGTTTAATGAAGCGCGAGTCATATTCAAAGAATATCCTTTGATCTTTCTTTGCTAAAGTCCCAACTAGATTTGAATCACCCAAGTGGTTCAAAAATACACTAAATTCCTTCATTTACTCCTCCTTAGTTCATCTAGAGAAGAGAATTCGTTTTCTTTGAAAATTCCTTCAAAAGCATTTAATGAATCTAATCTTCTTGCGAGTTTTAACAGACCTTGTAGAGATATTTGTCCTGTTTCTTCAAATCGTCGAAGCGAGCCATAGCTTACGCCAGACTGATGAGAAAGTTGTTTTCGGCTCAATTTTAACCTTTTTCTATTTAAAGCGAGAGCTTGCGCGATTGATAGCTGGAAGCTATTTAAATCAGATTTTGCTAATATAGTATCAATTATTGTCATATTTATCCAAATATTGTTATTATAATAGCATAAAAAGTAATTAGCAGCGAGTAGTTTATTTCTATTTAAGATCCGATAAATCTCTTTTGAGTTGTTATTAGTAGATACTGTACCTGTAAAGTTATATCTGTTTCACCAGTTAATTTCTTTCTGATCAAAACTTGCTAAGTATTAACGTGTCTACTAACTCCAGGGAGCTTCTTTGCTTACAATTTCTTTAATATGGCCGATATCAATAGAATTTGAAGTAAAATAGTCTTTATCATATCCTGTTGCTAAATATAAATTCAAAAATCCGAGTTCAAAAAGTTTTCTAGCAACGTCCTCGCCTTTAACATTATTTCCTAAACTTGAATCAATGTAGAAAGTTGAATTTTTGTCGTATTTGTCTATTACATCGAGTAGCTCATCTCCTGACTCGTATATATCTAATTCAACGTTGTTTTTTTTCGCATTAGATTTCCATCCAAATCGTATTAGGCGTTCATCATCTATAAAAATATTGCAGAGTCTTTTATTAGTTGTTTGATTAATGTCGGTTGCTTCGATGATATTTATAGATACATAAACAGCAAGACCTTTAGGCAAAAGTTTTATATTGCCCGTCTCACATTTTTCTCTGACGTTATCTTCGGTGTATCGACTTGTTACCAGAATAGAATTTGACTCAATATTTAAATCTTTAATTATCTCTACACCATTTATTTTATGTCCAAGAAATTCATAATCAATGAGATAATTTTTAATTTTAGTCTTATTAGTTTTAAACCAATCTTTAAATTTTTGTGGGTCAGAAAAATGAATCAATTTTGGCACAGGTGTCTTTTCATTGGCCGAAGATTCAAAGCGGCCTTTCCATATTTGATGAATACTTTGATCATCATCAACGATAACAATAGTGTCACTTGAATTGACTGTTATATTTTTAATAAATGTTTTTGGTAACTCGGATTTTGGTAAATTTATAATTACTTTTGTTCCTTTTTCTTCCATGGACTCAATAAAAAGACTTCCACCCCATGACTCGATTGTAGATTTTGCATGAAATAATCCTAGGCCACTTCCTTTTTTCTTTCCAAAAGTATTTCCCTTAATTCCAAGTTTAGAAAGAAGCTCTTTTGGAATCCCTTTTCCATTATCTTGAATTATTATTTGTAATTCTTCATTGCCGTTAGGATTTGGCAATAGATCCAAAGTAATTTTACCGGATTCATTTGTTAGTGCTTCAAAAGCATTGTTAATAATATTAGATATCAACCTTGAAAATTCGGAAACATTTATTTTGGCAAATAGTCCGTAGGATCTATTATCAATATTTGATTCAAGCTTTAGATTTACATTATTTCGAAGCTGCAATCTTTTCTCTGAAATAAGAGTGCTTAAAAGGTCTGAAAGCATAATATTAGTTAGATCGTAATTTTTATTTTCTTGCTCTTTTTCTATTGAGATAGTTTTGTTTTTGTTCTTTAGAAGTAAATCATTGGCGATATCGTGTATTCTAGAAACTGATCCTCGAATCATAATCCTTTTGCTTTCTGGAATATCTTCCATGTCTTTTAAAACCATATCAAGAGCCGCTAAAGGAGATCGGATGTCGTGGGCGACTTGGGTGGCGATTGAATACTTTGCTTCAGATTCAATTAATGACTTTTCAAGTATAAAATATTTTGATTCTGTTCCAAGTAAAATATATCCCAAGGAACTAAATATTAAGTATGCAAGGAATCCTGCGCCACTTGTTGAAAACTCCACAGGTATTTTTCCCTGAGTTAGCTGAATCACATCCCATCCACCAAAAAAAATTAAGAATAATGCACCTATTATATATGGTATTGTCCATTTTTTCTTTAAAATGATTTTCAGTATTGTATGAGCATGAGTTGCACATAATATTATAATTAATGCTCCCCATATTCCAAAAATAATAACTGTATATTTATAAAAACTAGTTTCATTCATCACTACAGGTACAGCTAGTCCTAACAAAGAAAATAATATTGTTATAAATTTTATGGGCTTATGTAGTTTTAGCATCTCAATATTTTTCAAGAAATAAAAAAACAGAAAATTTACACAAATAAAAGTGATCACCAAGTGCATTTTTAACAAATATTTGGCAAAAATAAAATATATTCTATAAAAATAAAAAGAGTTAAATAATATTACCGAAAGTAGGAGAGCGGATAAAATTAAGTATTCGTTGAAATATTTTTTTTGATTAGGTGTGTTTAGTATAAATATCAATGTAAATATACTAACAACGACTCCTAAAAGGAACATTATTAATTCAGACATCATAGGCTTATTATTCTGCCATGATTCACTTAATTTTATTTTGTCACTTGAAAGATTTATTTTACCAGGTATTGCTCGAATTAATTTAATATATAGATAACTGGAATCTGTTAATGAAAATAACTTGTTGGGAATTAGGTATTTTCGTTCTTTTTTAAATGACCAAAAAAAATTTTTCATGTCATTTGTAGTTGTTCCAATTTTTATATCATCAAGATAAACACTATCATAATTTTTTAAATAACTTAGATTTAAAACGTAATCAATATTCTTCTCGATTGGTTTAATAATCTTACATTTAAACCACATTTGATCACTTCCAAAGTCTTCTATATTTTTAACTAATTTTAGATCCCTATTTAAAATGATATCATTAATTTCAAGATTATTATTTGAAACAATTACATAAGTAGAACATTTTACATCTAAAGCATACGAATAGTTACATAAGAAAATATATACTAGAGAAAATAATAACTTAATCACATTTTCCATGAAATACCATTTACAACTGCTCCAGTTCCATAACCAAGAAATAATACCTTTTTATTTTTAAGCTCTTTAAAGTGCTTATCTAAAATAATTCCAATTGTAGCTGCACCACAATTTTTTACAGAATCTCCGCAATTTATAGTTGTAATATCAATCTTTTTAAATACTGATGCAACTTTGTGAACAAAATATTCACTAGCATGATGTGGTAAAATAATATCAGGAACCTCTATTAATTTATTCGAAATTAAATCTATCAATTTCTGTTCTGCTTTTTTTAAAAATTTTAAAGCGAGTTTTTTGTTTAATATTAATCCACATTTATCTTTAAAATCATCTGAATTTACACATTTGTAAATATCACTTTGAGCTGTAATATGACCAATCTTAATACTTACAACATCGATGCAGTCTCCCACTTGAAAAGAAAAAGTATTTGTAACACCTTCATTAAAAGCAGAAGGAACAATACTCATACAAAATGAGCCATTTCCGAAAGAATCTTGATTAACATTTTTACCTGAAACTGCATTTTTAGCTGCATCTGCTGCAATAACTAAGCACATCTCATTACACATACCGCTTAACTTAGTAGCAAGCTCTATTGCAGTCATAGAACCTGTACATCCTTGTACTACGTCTACAAATACTGCACTACTCAGCTCTTTTGTAAATCTTTTATTTATTAATTGAGAAAGTGATGGTGCAAGTTGATCTGGAGAAGCTGTAGCAACAAAAACATACCCTATTTTACTTACATCTAAAGTAGTACCTTCTAAAAATTTAGATATACTTTTATTAGCTAGATCAAATACACTCATTTTATCATTTGTATTATAAAACGAGTTAATAGTGTCAATTTTTACTTTTCTCAATTTTTACATCCTTGAATATATATTTTGCAATTAAAATACCTTCCTTATAAATCAAAAATGATGAAGGTAGATAATTTTTTTTACTAATTGTTATTATTGATTTAAAAAAAAAATTGGGTACTCTTATTTTAGAATATTTATTTTTTAATAAAAAATGGCTAAAGTTTAAATATTTATTTTTGTTGGCATAGTACATATAAAATGCAGGATAACCTGTTTTCTCTTCCATACTTGCGACCGTTTTAAACTGAACTTTACGTGCTTTCAATAACTCCTGATGTTTAATTTTAGCTACAATTACAGGAGGAGTATAAGCAATATCACATCCTTTTAGATCTTCACTTATTGTTAAATAACTTGAATTTTTTAAAATATTTAATGACTTATAAATAAAATCAATTCCTGCTCTATTTACTGTAAATAACTCATTCGTGACTGCTAGTTTCGTATATAATCCAGTTTCAGTAGGCACAAAAGGAGAGGCTAACTTACTTAGGAAACTTAATACCCCTTTTGCCTTACCTTTTGTAATTTCTATTTTTTTATTAAACTTATAAAGTAAAACCATACCATTATTCTTATATCCTGTTTGGCCTTCATCTTTAAAGATCATTTTGATGTATTTTCCTTTAAAATGATCTACGTAAAATGTATGTTTATTGTTCACTCTAAGACTTTTAAAGTTTTCTTCTTTAACAACAATTGCATTGTAGCGATTTATTTTTTTATATGTTTTCAAAAATTTACTGAGACAATCACTTGAGTTTGCAAATATATTTAGAACAGGAAACAAAAAGCTTAATATAAGTATATTCATCATTTCTTTAAATATTATATGCAAATTTAAATAGTTATCAATATAATTAACGTGTAAATAAGAAAAAGGAAGCTTTAAATGCCTAATATTTTATTGGTTAAAATGTTAGTGAACTGCTTAGAACTAAAGAAGACACCCCACGCAGGAACGTGGCCCCCTAGATACTGGTATTAGATCCCAATGATTCTTAATTTCTCCTCCACGTTTTCTATTAAAAGCCCAACCTCCAAAATTTGGCTGTATTGGAGATCCCCAAAATGAAATATTATCTAGCTCAACCATAGAATCATTAAGATAAATGATATTATGTGACTTCATAATATTTTCTGCTTGTTCTTTTCTTTGGTCTTCAAAGCTAAAGTCATGGTTACCTGCTATCGCAATTTTATGTTTAAAGTTTTGTTCAGAGATAAACTTTGCGAATTCCTCAATATCTTTAATTTCTCCACGTCGTGTAAAGCCTCCTGTGTGAATTAGGGTTGTTCCCGAAGTTAAACTCAGTTCATTATGTTTAGAGTGTGTATCTGATATAAATGTTATATCCATTTTGCTATTATAGTTAATGTTAATAATTTTTAAATATTGCGATCGAAATTAACTCAACACTTTAAATAAAAAGCTTTGCTGAAAGTATAATAGCAAAAGTAATACCAAAGCCCATTTGCCACTTTATTGTATTGTAAATTCGATCTGAATTCTTTTGAGCATCTTCAAATCGATTCTCCATGAATTTCTGAGAATCTTCAAAACGATTCTCCATGAATTTCTGAGAAACTTCGAAACGCTTTTCCATGGATTTCTGATTATCTTCGAAACGCTTATCTATTGATTTTTGATTGTCTTCAAATCTTTGTGCCATTTCTTTAAAGCCAGTCATCATTAATTCTCTTTGATGTTTTAGCTCTTGTTGAATTAAAGTAAATTTATTATTAGTTTGTTGCTCAGTTTCAACTAAATGAAACTTATTTTTCACATATTCACTTACAAGTTCCAATTGTTCTTTTGTCATTACCATTGCTGTTTCCATTATATTACTCCATGCATCATATCAAATTATTCTAATTTGGTAAATAATTAATCTCATTTGGGTATTTGCAATATCTATATATAATAAGATCATTTAAGTAATTAGAATTATTGTAATAAATTATAGAGCAATTCAAGTTTTAAATAATAATTCTTGAAGTACACTCAAAAACCAAATATTTAATTTATGAAAATAATAAAAATAAGAACTAAAAAAGACTCTCCGCGCAGGAACGTGGCACCTAGATAAATAACTTATCGTTCCACAGTCTATTTAAAAATTCATTCCAGTGTAAAAAAATAATTCCATCATCACTTTTTTGTTCAAATGTATCGAGACTAACTATCATAAATTGATCTATTAATTGTTCTTCTTTAAGAGCACGCAAGCCTTTAAGATGTTTATCACTCACTTTTGTTGTGCTTTTAATTTCTATAGCAAGACTATCTCCAATAATAAGATCGACTTCCATCTTGCTTGTTGAACGCCAGTAGGTAAGTTTTTTTTCGTGTCCTAGGTAACTATTCGCTGCACTTACCTCAAGAAAAATAAATTGTTCAAATAGATTCCCAAAATTTTGTGATTTAAAATGAATGTTGCCGTGTTCACAAAGGGAGTTAACAATACCTGTATCAAACAAGTAATGTTTTGATCGTGAAATAGCTTTTCTTTTTTTAGTTTTTGTAAAAGCAGGCAATTTAATTCCAATTAATGTGTCTTCAAGAATTTCAAAATAATTTTTAATTGTATTTAAAGAAACGCCACAATCACTAGCAAAACCTTGGTAGTTTATTTCCATACCATTTGATCTTGCAACCAAATCTAAAAATTCAGAAAAAGATTCAACATTTCGAGTGAGCGCCTCTGCAGCAATCTCCTCTCTTAAATAAAGAGAAACATAAGCTCTCAACTCTTTCTCCCAATAATCTGAATCATAAACTTGTGGTAGGCCTCCTCTAGTTAAATATTGCTCTAGATTAAAGTTGGGAATTTCTTGCGATACAAGACTAAAAAGAGAAGTCTTCCATGCTCTTCCTGCCAATAGATTTGAACTGCCTTTTTTCAATTTACGTGCACTTGAACCAGTTAGTAAAAATGTTGTGTTATGTTTTTGAATAATTCGATGTACTTCATCAAGCAGTGTTGGAATTTTTTGTATTTCATCTATTACTATAATTTTAGATTGATCAGCCTGCTCTAATAAAGAAGATTGATCAAGCAGCCTTTTGTAAACATCACGCTCGAGAAGATCAAATATAACGGCATTTTCTCCTAGCTGTGTTCTTATTAATGTACTTTTGCCTGTTGATCTTGGGCCAAATAAAAAATGAGATTTCATTTTAAGAAGTGTCACAAGGTCTAATTTTCGTTTATACATATAATTAACTCTCTTAAATTATGCTTATATAATGAATTATATCATGATAATATGCAACTTAGTTAAATAATATGATAAGGTTATGATAACTAGTTAATTTTACATATAAAACAGCCATTTTGGGGGCAAGATTAAATATTAATAGTCTTAATTTATGTGTAAAAAAATAGTTATTACCAAAAGTAAATTATATTGAATCAAAATTTTATATCTGCTAGAGTAATCATAAGGTGGGGTAAGTGCTGTTACACTTCCCCCTAAAGATCACCCTTATGAAGTCTTCCATAACTTCTCCTTTTCGCAAAGGGCTCCTTCATTGGAGCTCAAGAAGAGGAAGACTTCACTTTTTAGCAAACTCATTTCATAAATTCTTTTAATTTACAATCTGGATACTGAATATTTCACTTATGAAAGAAGACTCTCCGCGCAGGAACGTGGCACCTATTAATATTTTTTTAAGAAGGTTAACGGGTCTTTTTCAAAGTCAAAATAATTGTCTCGTGTAATTAAAACGACCTTTGCTTCCGAAAATTTTTGTTTAAATTTATCTAATCCTTTTGCTGATTTTTTTCGCCCACTTTTCACTTCAATAGCAAACAATTGTCGTCCATGTTTTAAAACAAAGTCAACTTCATCATTTCCTTCACGCCAATAAAAAATTGACTCCTCTGTTCGAACAAGTTGAGATCCAACCAAAAGTTCAAAAACTCGTCCCAATTCTTGTGGCTTATAATCATCCAAAATGTCCAAGAAATAAAAACAAGGTGCAAGTGGTAGAATTTTAGGCGTTGATGATTTTGTTAAAATTTTTTTGGCCGAATATTTTTCAAGAACCTTTATTAAAAATGCTCCCTCAAAAAGACTTAAATAATATTTAATAAGATCAGTATTTCCTTTATCCTGGAGTTGACCCAAAAGTTTTGTATAACTAATCTCTTGTGCTGGATAAGACATTATAATTTCAAAAGCTTGCTTAAAAAGAGATGGACTTTTAACTTTGTGATACTGCAGGATATCTTTTTCAATAACTGTTAAAATTATAGATTGTTTTACGTAGTTGGCCCAATCTCTTCTTTCTTGAAAAATATATGATCCAGGATAGCCTCCAATTTTTAAGAACTCTTCAAAATTTAATCCATACCCGCGTTTGGATTCATCAAAATTCCAATGAAATACTCTGTGTAACTGAAACCGACCAGTTAAACTTTCTGACAAACCTTTTTGAATTCCTAAAGAACTTGACCCTAATAAGATACAAGGAAAATTTCTATTGTTAACTTTATCCTCATCCCAGAATTTTTTTATAATAGCTGACCAGTTTTCACATTTTTGAATTTCATCTATAACAAGTGTTTTTTGTTCTAATCTTGCCTTGCTCCAAATTTCTAGAATCCATTTTGGACTTGCATTAAAAACTTCATCTGCACTATAAAACAAATATTTATTTAAATAATTTTCATTTAAAAATTTTAAAATGGTTGTGGTTTTACCAACTTGTCTAGGTCCTATAACCACTTGCAATAATGGTATATTATTTGATAATGACCTACCTAAACTTTTAAGAAATGATAAATTTATAATATTTTTCATTTTGATAGGTTACACTATTGTTTTTAATAGGTCAATCTATCAAAAATTAAAATAAAGTAACTTTAATTTTATTGAATCGAAATTTCGTTTCTGCTAGAATAATCATAAGGTGGGATAAATGCTTGTAACACTTATCCCTAAAGATCACCTTACGAGTGCAAGTATCACAATTATTAGTTGCAGTACTCTAACAAGTAGTGTGATCACCCTTATGAAGTCTTCCATTACTCTCCTTTGTTGGACAAAGGGCTCCTTCATTGGAGCTCTATAAAGAAGAAGGAAGACTTCACTTTTTTAGCAAACTCATTTCAAAAATTCCTTTAATTTACTATTTGGATAATGAATATTTCTTTTACGTGGCACCTATAGTTTGACCATTTTGCAGTAATAATGCAAAATGGTCATTATGAAAAATATAAAAAGATCATTAAGTTCAGAAATTAAAAAATTAGCATTAGATAATAATAAGATGGCACTTATTAGTGGCCCTCGACAAGTCGGTAAAACATTTGAATCTGGGCAAATTGCAAAGACATATTTTAAAGCTCATGATTATCTTAATTGGGATGATATTGAATTTAGAAAAAAATGGCAACAATCCCCAACGAAATTACTAAATAGTGACTGCGTGATCTTTGATGAAATCCACAAAGCAAAGAATTGGAAAACAACTCTAAAAGGTATTTTTGATCTGAATAAAAACAAGAAAGCCATTATAGTCACTGGCAGTACAAGACTTGAAACTTTTCGAAGGGGTGGCGACAGTATGATGGGAAGGTACTTTCACTTCCGATTGCATCCAATAACATTAGGAGAGCTTGTTTTGCCTGAGGTAATTTCCCCTGATAGCTTCTTATCTAAAATCCCCACATTATCGCCAAAGACCAAAAAAGCTCATAAAGAAAAACTTGAAAGACTATTTAGTTTTGGAGGATTCCCAGAACCATACCTGAAAAAAGACCGACGTTTTTCCAACCTGTGGCAAAAAGGAAGATTAGAGAAGCTTATCCGTATAGATCTTCGAGATATTTCACGCATTATGGAGCTAGGTCAAATTGAAATTTTTTGTTCAATTCTTCCCGATAGAATTGGAAGTGTTCTTTCCATTAAATCTTTATCTGAAGATATGGAAGTTTCCTACAATACAATTAAGAGTTGGTTAAAATATCTAACGGCCCTCTACTACCTCTATGAAATAAAACCATTCTCATTAAAAATACCTAGGTCAATTAAAAAAGAAGGCAAAACTTATTTGTGGGATTACAGTGTAATAAAAGACAAGGGTGCACGTTTAGAAAATATGGCCGCTAATCATCTATTAAAAGCGGTTCAGTACTGGACAGACCTTGGATATGGTGAATTTTCGTTAAGTTTTTTTAGAGACAAAGAAAAAAGAGAAGTTGATTTTGTAATAATCCGTGATGGGATTCCATGGGCCATGTTTGAAGTGAAGTCATCAGGAGAGCAGTTTTCACCACATCTAGAATATTTTGCTTCCAAATGGGACACAATCAAATTAAGTGTCATCCTAACGAAAGAAGATAATATTTTTAAGACTTTTGGTGATAATAAATACGCAATATCCATGACAAATATTTTAGCAATAATGCCCTAACGCAAAAGTGCCCTTAAAATTTACGTTAATCTATTGAATCAAAATTCCATTTCTGCTAGAATAATCATAAGGTGGGATAAATGTTCAAGCACTTATCCCTAAAGATCACCCTTATGAAGTCTTCCATAACTCTCCTTTGTGGTACAAAGGGCTCCTTCATTGGAGCTCTAAAAGAAGAAGGAAGACTTCACTTTTTTAGCAAACTCATTTCCAATATTCTTTCAATTTGCAATCTAGATATTGAATATTTCATTAATGAAACTGATTTTAAAGATAGGTAGTAAAGAAGACTCTCCGCGCAGGAACGTGGCACCTTTTAGGAGCACCTTTTAGACAAATCTTATTTTACAATTTAAAGTACCTGCAATGAAAAGACTCTTTGACCTTATTTTTTCTATAGTATTATTCATTATATTTTTAATACCCTTAGCAGTTATTTACCTGTTGGTTAAACTTACTAGCAGAGGTCCCGCTCTGTATTATTCTAATAGAGTTGGAAAAGATAATAGAATATTCAGTATGCCAAAGTTTCGTACTATGAAACTAGACACTCCAGCTGTTGCTACACATCTTTTAAGTAATCCTGACATTTATCTAACTGCTATTGGTAAATTTCTAAGAAAAACTAGCTTGGATGAGCTTCCACAACTTATCTCAATTATAAAAGGCGATATGAGCTTTGTGGGCCCTCGGCCTGCGCTTTATAATCAAGATGATTTAATTAAGCTAAGAACAGCTTGCGGAGTTGATAAAATTATTCCAGGTTTAACAGGTTGGGCACAGATTAACGGTCGTGATGAAATCTCTATTCCTGATAAAGTTCATCTAGACGAATATTACCTAAAAAAGCAATCACTCATACTAGATCTCAAAATATTATTTTTAACTTTTTATAGAGTCTTGTTAAATAAAGATATTACGCATTAATTAGAAATTAAAATAGAAATAAACGCATAGCGCATGTCCAATTATCCTTTAATTTAGATTCATTCAATAGTATGATTTCATTCGAAATTAAGTAAGGTGATTATGAAAAAAGTTAATGTTGGCATTATTGGCAGTGGAAATATTGGTACAGATTTATTAATAAAAATTTTGCGTTCAGATATATTAAATTGTTCAATATTTATTGGTAGAAACCTTTCATCAGCAGGTATGAAAAAAGCAAATGATTTAGGTGTAAAAATTTCTGATAAAAGTATAGATGCCATTATAGAAAATCCTAAAATTTGCGATATTATCTTTGATGCAACAACGGCTTCATTTCACAAACAACACGCAAAGGTATTTAAAGATTTAGGAATTAAAGCAATTGATATGACCCCTTCACAAGTTGGTAAAATATGTGTGCCTGCAATAAATTTAAAAGAAACACTTAATGCCGATAATATAAATATGATTACTTGTGGAGGGCAAGCATCAATTCCTCTTGCTTACACTCTTAAAAATTTATTGCCAGAAATAGATTACATTGAAACCGTTTCAAGTATATCTTCAAGAAGTGCGGGCCCGGGTACCAGAGCAAATCTTGACGAATATATTCACAATACAGAAAAAGGTTTGAGAGATCTCGCCGGATGTGAAAATGTGAAAGCAATTTTAAACCTAAATCCAGCGATACCATGTATTGATATGCAAACAACTGTCTTTGCGAAAGTTGATTCATGTAACAATATTGAGGAAGTGAAATCAGCAATTAAAGATATTGAAAATAAAATAAAAAAATATGTACCAGGCTATAATATTGTAGTCCCACCAATATTTGAAAATAACCGTATTATGGTTATGGTAAGAGTGCAGGGTCTTGGCGACTATCTCCCTAGTTATGCTGGTAATCTAGATATTATAAATTGTGCAGCTATTACCATGGCTGAAGAATATGCAAAGCAACTACAAGGATAGATATGCAAAAAATAATTATAAGTGATCCAACTCTTAGAGACGGCAATCACGCTGTACGACATCAATTATCTAAAGAAGACATCAAAATATATGCTAACGCTGCTAATTTAGCCGGTGTACCAATTCTTGAAGTAGGTCATGGTAATGGCTTAGGAGCATCATCATTACAAGTTGGTCTTGCAAAAGAAAGTGACAAGACAATGTTAGAAACTGCTAAAAGCCAGTTAACAAATACAAAACTTGCTGTGCATGTTATTCCTGGATTTGCGACAATTGAAAAAGACATAAAAATGGCAATTGATATTGGTGTTGATGTTTTCAGAATAGCATCACATTGTACAGAAGCAGATATAACAAGAAATCATATTGCATACGTTAGGGAACAAGGTAAAGAAGTTTACGGTGTGTTGATGATGAGTCATATGGCTCCTGTTGACGTCTTGGTGGAAGAGGCTCAAAAAATGCAATCTTATGGAGCTGAAGGCGTAATAATTATGGATTCAGCTGGTGCCTACTTAACAATTGACGTTGAAAAAAGAATAAAAGCTCTTTGTGCTGGACTAAAAATTCATGTTGGTTTTCATGGCCATAATAATATGGGAATGGCAGTCGCTAATTCAATTACAGCAGCTAATTGTGGAGCGACAATACTTGATGGGTGCTCGAGAGGATTTGGCGCAGGAGCAGGAAACACACAATTAGAAGTCTTGTGCGCGGTTCTAGAAAGAAATAATTATTCCACAGGAATTGATTTATTTAAAATTCTTGATGCTGCCGATATTGCCGAAAAACATATTATTCAAAAGCTACCGTCAATTTCTTCAACCAGTGTGGTGAGTGGAATGTCTGGAGTATTTTCTGGATTCACTAAACATGTTGAACGATTGTCTAAAAAATTTGATGTAGATCCAAAAGATATTTTTGTAAGACTTGGCCAAAGAAAAGTCGTTGCAGGTCAAGAAGATTTGATTACTGAAGTCGCAATGGAAATAGCTTCTGAAGGTGGTAATAAATGAATTCAAGACAGATAGATTTTATACAAAAAAATATTCATGAATCGTTTGTAGATAATTTGAGTCATATAGAAAATCTTAAAAATGAAATAATTTTTATAACTGGCGCATCAGGGTTTATGGGTAGTTGGTTACTTGAAACAGTAAATTACCTAAATACCAATCATAGCTATAATACAAAAATAATAGCCTCTGCTCCAAATATGAATAGCATTAAAATAAAATATCCTCATTTATTTAATTCAAATATGATTTCTACAATAAATATAGATGTTAGAAATCCATTTCAAATACCAAACGAAGTTACCTATGTTATTCATGCCGCTGGTTCACCAGATAATAGAATACATTCTTCTGACCCGCTTCGAGTTATTGATACAATTGTAAAAGGTACAAAGAACACTTTAGAAGCAGCTAGCTTATTACCAAATATCAAAAAATTTTTAAATGTTAGTTCTGGTTTAATTTATGGTTCAAACAATAAAGAAGTTCCTGCATCTGAAAATGATTATGGTTCAATCAATCCAGCCTCCATTATGTCTTCTTATACAGAAGCCAAACGAATGGCAGAGACTTTATGTTTTGTTTACAAGAGTCAATTTAGATTACCAATTATAAACATTAGACCCTTTGCTTTTATTGGCCCATATCAATCTCTTGATCGTCCATGGGCTATCAATAATTTTATAAATGACAGTATAAATAATAATCCAATAAAAATTCTGGGCAATGAAGAAACTGTCAGAAGTTATATGTACCCAAGTGATATGACTCTATGGATATTATCATTTCTAACTAGTAGTGAAACAAATGAAATTTACAATTTAGGTTCAGATGAAGCTAAAACCTTAAAAGAAATTGCTCAAGAAATACAATACAATGTTTCCAAAAATTCTACACTAATTATTCCTCCAGCAAGAATCTCTACGAAATCATATTTTGTACCAAATATTACTATGGCTATTTCAGATTTAAAACTTACACAACCTATGAATTTTAAGGATGTAATAAAAAATACTATAAATTGGTATAAGTTTCAAAACTAAACATAATATAAAAAAAAGATTAAAAAATTTTAATTGTTAAAATTTTGAATAATTTTGATATAAGATTTTCTTATAACATCACAGTCAACAGAATAAGTTATATAATCAATTCCTAAGTCTAATAATTTATTTGTAAAATTAGCTGAAGTTGAAATTGTGCCAATAGATTTATTTTTTGATTTAATTTTTTTAACTAATTTTTTTAAAAAATTAAGAACTATAGAGTTTTCAATATCTCCAGGCAAACCTAATGAGTTTGATAGATCAAATAGTCCAATAAAATAGATATCAATCCCATCGATTTCCAGTAATTCATCTATGTTTTCAAAACAGTCTTTGTTTTCTAGATGGATAATATTTAATAAATTTGAGTTTGCATTTTTAATTAGATCAATACTCTTTTCTGCATTATAATTACCGGCTCTTGTATAGGGAGAAAAACCTCTTTGTCCATCAGGACTATATTTGGAATATTTTACAATATCTCTTATTTCAGAAATATTTTTTATATTCGGAATATGAATACCATGAGCTCCAATATCTAAAGATTTTAATATTTCTGATTCAGAAACAGAACTAACTCTAACTAAAGGCGTTACTCCCATATTTTCACAAACAATAATCATTTTCTGTGCCGTTTCAAAACTGATTGGTCCATGCTCCATGTCAATTACAATAAAATCTAAATGACTACTGCAAATTACTTCTGTCAGTTCAATTGAGGGGACAATTTGCCATGTTCCTAAAACGGGATTTCCTGATAAAAGTTTATTTCGAAGTGCATTCTCTAGAATCAATTTATTTTCCTTTGTATAAATGCTAGATTAACATAAAGATTTATTAAAAATCCAGATTAAACGGAGAAATATGAAAATTCGACTCTCAGATTATATTACCAATTTTCTTGTATCTAAAAATATTAATCATGTTTTCCTCTTGTCGGGTGGCGGTTTTATGCACCTATTAGATGCTGCAGGAAAACAAAAAGGTTTAGAATATATTTGTAATCAACATGAACAAGCCTGCGCTATGGCTGCAGACGGATATGCCAAGTTTTCAGGTGGAACGTCTGCATGTTTTGCTACAAGTGGGCCTGGAGGAACCAATACTATAACAGGTGTAACTGGCGCATGGCTTGATTCAACACCTGTTATGTTTTTTACTGGTCAAAGCAAACTGTCTCAAACAATAAGAAACTTCAACTATGATGGATTGAGACAGTTTGGCTTTTTTGAGGTTGATATTATTCCAATAGTAAAATCAATCACTAAATATTCCCAATTCATTGATGACCCTAAAATGATAAGATATCACCTTGAAAAAGGTTATTACCTGGCAAACCATGAAAGACCAGGTCCAGTATTTTTTGACATACCTGTTGATATTCAGGGCGCGATAATTGAGACTGATGATCTCATAGGCTTCGATCTTCCTAAAAAAATAGATATAGTTAATGATAAAAAAATTTCTCTTTTAATAGAAAAAATTAAAAACTCCCAAAAACCAGTAATTATTGCAGGACATGGTATTAGATGCTCTGGTCAACAAAGGCAGTTTTTAGATTTATTATGTGTTCTTAACGTTCCTGTTGTTACAACACCTTTAGGTAAAGATATTATTGAGTTTCAACACGAACTTTTTATAGGACATCCTGGACCTAAGGGAGACAGAGCAGGAAACTTAGCAATTCAAAACTCAGATTTAATAATTACAATTGGGTCAAGTTTACATGTTTCTACTACAGGATATGAAATTGAAAAATTTGCACCCGATGCTTATAAAATTATGATTGAAATTGATGAGAAGATTATAGATAGACAGGAAGTTTCCATTGATAAAATTATTAACACAGACATTAAAAACTTTATAAATGATATTACAAAAATTCTTAACAATGAAAAAATAGAAAAAAAGGAAAATTGGCTTAATTACTGTAAATTTTGCAAATATGAATTAGATGTAATGAACGAAGATCATGTTAGACCTGTTATAGACGGAAAAACTTCTATAAATTTTTATGATTTGGTTGATACGCTTGGAAAACTAACAACGGGGAATGAAACTATAGTAACAGACGCTGGAAGCGCATTTTATATTGTAGGACAATCATATAAAGTTAAGGGAAATCAAAGAATAATAAATTCCGGAGGATTGGGTAGCATGGGTTATGCACTACCTGCTTCATTAGGTGTAACATTTGCAACAGAAAACAGTGTAATCTGTATAACTGGAGATGGTTCTTTACAATTAAATATTCAAGAATTCGCTACAATCTCTCACAACAACCCAAATCTAAAGATATTAGTAGTTAACAACAATGGATATGTATCTATAAGAAATACTCAAAATAATTTTTTTAAAGGTAATTTAGTTGGAAGTTCTGAAGAATCGGGAGTTTTAATTCCCTCACTCGATAAACTTTGTAATGCATATAATATTAAATATAATAAAGTGTCTATATTAGAAGAACTGGAAGAATCATTAACAAATACCTTGAATTTTAAGGGACCTATTGTCTTTGAAATATTTATGCCAAATGAAATTCAAATTATACCAACAGTATCTTCAATGAAACTTGATGATGGCTCAATGATATCAAAGCCACTTGATGAAATGTTTCCATTTCATAATAAAAAACAAATAGAGAAATATAAATATAATGAACAAACTAAATATTGATTTAAATTTTATTTTAGAGAAATTAAACTCAAATTTAGAATTATTTAAAAACTCTAATATTTTCATTACCGGTGGAACAGGATTTTTTGGAAAATGGTTACTTGAAACAATCAACGAAATTAACAAAAGCTTAAATTATAATATAAACGTGACGGTTCTTAGTAGAAGTCCATCCGAATTTAAAAAAAATTACCCTCATCTTTCATCTTTTAGTTTTATAACTGGAGATGTGAGAAATTTTAAATTTCCATCACAAAATTTTGATTTTATCATTCATGCTGCAACTGAAGCTAGCCATGAACTAAATGTTAATAACCCCAAATTAATGTTTGATACTATAGAGAGTGGAACAAAACGTATTTTAAAATTCGCATCAAACAGTAAATGTAAAAAGCTTTTGTTCACAAGCTCTGGAGCAATTTACGGAAAGAGAATGGCTTCTACATCTCCAATTTTGGAGAATGATTATCAAAATAATGATTCAAACTTGTTAAACGACGCATACGCAGATGGCAAAAGAATTGCCGAAAATTTATTTCTACAATTTGGAAAAAATTCAGAAACGGATGTAACTATCGCCCGTTGTTTTGCTTTTGTAGGGCCTTATCTTCCACTAGATACACATTTTGCTATTGGTAACTTTATTAGCAGCAAGTTAAATAATAAAGATATTCTAATGACAGGGGATGGTTCTCCTTATAGATCCTACATGTACAGCTCTGACTTAGTTATCTGGCTTTTAACAATACTTCTTAAAGGTCAAAATAATGAAATCTACAATGTTGGATCGGATCAAAAGATAACTATTAAAAACCTTGCCAATAAAATCGAAAACAAACAGATTGATACTGACAAAATAAATTCAAATTCACATTGGTATGTTCCAGATATTTCTAAAGCTAAAAGAGATCTTGGTTTAAAAATATATACTGATTTAGACAGTGCGATTTTAAAAACTATAAGTTATCATCAGTCCAAATGAGTTTATCTATGCTCGCTTTTTTTATATAATCTTTTAAATCTTCAGTTGAACAAACTTTATTTTCTTCATAGTAATTTTTGTACCAAAGAATTGTTTTTTCAAGAGTCGTCTTTGCATTCCAGACAGCTTTCCAATTCAAAATATTATTTGCTTTAGCACAATCAAGCTTTAAGAGCCTCGCTTCATGTAATTTTTCTTTAGGAATAACAATTTTATAATCAATTTTTTCCCAATGATCTTTTAAGAGCTTAACTACTTCTTCAACAGATAAGTCCCCACTAAGTTCTGGGCCAAAATTATAGGCATCAGCAAAGGTGATATCTCTTTCAATTAATCGTTGACCTAAAAGTAAATATCCTGATAAAGGCTCAAGTACATGTTGCCAAGGACGTGTTGACTTTGGACTTCTGATTTCAACTGGATTGTCTTTTAGTGATGCTTTTACTATATCTGGAATTAAACGGTAATCAGCCCAATCACCTCCACCAATTACATTACCAGCTCTTGCTGTAGCTACAAGAATATTGTGCTTCTTCTTAAAATCATTTAAATTAAAATAAGAATGGATATATGACGAAGTCATAATTTCCATAGCAGCTTTTGAAGAACTATAGGGGTCTTTTCCACCGAGTCTATCATTTTCACGATATCCCCAAATCCATTCATTATTTTGATAAACTTTATCAGTTGTAATAGTAACGATTGATTGAACACTTTTACATTTTCGACATCTCTCATAGACCTTCAAGGAACCTATTACATTTGTCTCATAAGTATTAATAGGGTCTTCATAAGAGGTTAAGACCAAAGCTTGTGCAGCCAAATGAAAAACGATCTCTGGCTGAAACTCATTAAAAGTGTTATCTAATATTTTTTGATCCCTAATATCTCCGATGATAGATTTTATATCGAGCTTAAGTAAATCGAGATGATTTTGTTCATTAGTATTTTTTAAAGAATAGCCGCAAACTTCAGCTCCCATTTGCGTTAGCCATAAACACAGCCATGAACCTTTAAATCCAGTATGCCCAGTAACTAAAACTTTTTTATTTTTATATACTCCGGAGAAAAGATTTTTATCTACCAAGTTTTCCACTTAGCTTCTCCCTTATTCCACATTTTTATTAAATTTTCTTTATCAGAGAGTGTATCCATACATTGCCAAAATCCACGATGTTTAAAGCAGTTCACTTGTTTTTCTTTGGCAAGGATTTCAAGAGGAGAACGCTCAAAAATAGTTTTGTCACCATCTTTTAAATAATTTAAAACTTCAGGCTGACAAACAAAAAAGCCTCCATTAATCCAACCAACTTCCCCTTTTGGTTTTTCAATAAATTCTACCAACTGATCATTTTTATCAAAGTTTAAAACGCCAAATCGCCCACCTGGTTGAACCGCAGTCATTGTACAAAGTCTTTTCGAATCCTTATGACTTTTTACAGTAGCAGTAATGTCAATATCGGAAACACCATCACCGTAAGTTAGTAGAAATGGCTCGTTACCAATAATATCTTGCGCTCTTTTTATTCTTCCACCTGTCAGAGTTCCGACACCTGTGTCTAAACAAGTTACTTTCCAAGGTTCAACTTCAGTACTTATAACTTCCATTGAGTTATTTTTAAGATCATAAGTCACGCTACTTTGATGAATAAAGTAATTCGCAAAATATTCTTTTATCGCTTCACCTTTGTATCCACATAAAATTACAAATTCATTAAATCCATGAGTGGAATAATGTTTCATAATATGCCAAAGAATTGGTTTTTCCGCTATTTGCACCATTGGCTTCGGAAGAACTTTTGTTTCTTCGCTAATTCGAGTTCCGTAACCACCTGCTAAGATTAAAACTTTCATAATAATTTTTCCTTTAATTTCGCTGCTATATAATCTAAATGTTCTGTACTAAGTCCAGGCCATATTCCCACCCAGAAAGAATGATTCATAATATAATCAGTGTTTCTTAGATCACCGATTTGTCTAAATTCAGCATTCCTATAAAGTGGTTGTCTTAGAAGATTTCCTGCAAAAAGCTGTCTTGTTCCAATTTTATTTTTTTCTAAATATTCGACTAATTCTTGTTTTGAAATTTTACTGCTTTCTTTCATCGAAATAATAAAACCAAACCAACTTGGCTGACAATTATCAGTTGCTCTTGGGAGTATTAGCTGATCTTTAAGTGGCTCAAGCAATGTTTTTAAATAGTCAAAGTTACTATTTCTTTTATCTATAAATTTATTTAATTTTTTTAGTTGAGAGACTCCAACAGCAGCCTGCATATCTGTAACTTTTAAATTATAACCAATATGAGAATAGATATATTTATGATCGTAACCTTTAGGAAGATCGCCTAATTGCCAATCAAATCTTTTACCACAAGAGTTGTCTTTACCGGGAGGGCACCAACAGTCTCTTCCCCAATCTCTAAAAGATTCAGTTATTTTTTTCAGTAAACTATTGTTTGTTAAGACAGCTCCACCTTCTCCCATGGTCATATGGTGAGCAGGATAAAAAGAAACTGTTGCTAAATCACTATATGTACCAGCTAATTTACCATCAAATCTGGCTCCACTGGCATCACAACAATCTTCAACTAACCATAAGTTGTGTTGATCACAAAATTCTTTAACTGCTTTTACATTAAACATATTGCCTAGGGTGTGAGCAATCATAACGGCTTTTGTTTTGTCAGACCTCGCTGCTTCAAGATTTTTTACATCTACTTGATAGGTTCCAAGCTCCACATCAATAAATACCGGTATGCAACCATGTTGTATAATAGGATTAACAGTTGTTGGAAATCCTGCAGCAACTGTTATAACTTCATCCCCACTTTTAATTTGTCTTTCTTTTAATAGTGGAGAAGTAAGGGCTGCAAAAGCCAAAAGATTTGCAGAGGAACCGGAATTTGTTAAAAGACAAAATTTTTGGTCCATAAATTCTGCAAATTCTTTTTCGAACTGGCTATGATAACGGCCTGCTGTGAGCCACATATCAAGACTTGCATCAATTAAATGAGCCATGTCGTCTTCATCCATAATTTTTCCAGAAGCAGGAATATAATCCACTCCAGCTTTAATAGATTTGTTTTTAAGGACCTCAGAAAAATATTCTTTTGATTTTTGTATAATTTCGCTTCGCATGGTGTCTAACATCTCCTAATATAATGTGTTAATTTAGCAAATAAATGATAGAATTATAAGCTAATCAATAAAATAAATAGATAAAATTTTAAATAATGAATAAAAACTTTGGAAGAGACATCACAGACGAAATGGGCTTAATCACCCAATTTTTAGATATCGTAGGAATTATATTAATTTCAGTATTAGCACATCGGGTTTATCTTCATAGCTTTAACTTTACTACAGAATATATTTATTCTTTCTTCACAACGGCTATACTACTTATAGTTATTTTCCCAACATTTTCAATATATCTTTCGTGGCGTGGTAAAAGCAAAATAAAAAGAGCTAGGCAGATAACATTTGCCTGGATACTAATTTCAATAATTTTAATCTACCTAAGTGCACTTTTTAAAATGACTGCTGCTTATTCACGTATTTGGTTTTTTTTGTGGGTCACTACGTCACTTATATACTTAGTAGGCTACAGACATATAATAGATATTGTTCTAAATAAATTGCGTAAAAAAGGCTGGAATAATAAAAATATAATTATTTTTGGAGCTGGATCTTTAGGCCAAATGACCGCGAAACAAATAATTAAAGAAGACTGGATGGGTTTTAACTTATTTGGTTTTATTGATGATGATCAGGAATTAAAAAATCAGTCAATATTAAATAAAAATATCTACAAATCTAGTGAAATGGAAAAACTTATTATTGAAAATGAAATTAAGGAATTATGGATAACTATCCCGCTAAGAAATGAACTCAGAGTTAAAGAAATCTTATATCAACTAAGACATCTTTCAATATCAATTAATTATATTCCAAATATTTTTAGTTTTAGACTTCTTAATCAAAAAGTCTCTGAAATTGCCGGAATTCCTATATTACAGCTTAATGGCTCACCGATATTTGGAGTAAATAAATTTTTTAAAGAATTAGAGGACAAAATTATTTCTGCAATAATTATTATTTTAATAAGCCCTGTCCTTATATTAATTGCCATAGCCATAAAGCTAGAATCAAAAGGCCCAATTCTTTTTAAACAACTTAGAAATGGTTGGGATGGCAAAATTATTAAAGTCTATAAATTTAGAAGTATGACAGTTATGGAATCTGAAGGTGATTTTAACCAAGTTAAAAAAAATGACACTCGAATTACCAAAGTTGGCTCTTTTATTCGAAAAACTAGTCTCGATGAACTACCTCAATTTTTAAATGTACTACAAGGTAGAATGTCTATAGTTGGGCCTCGCCCCCATGCCATTGCTCAAAACGAAGAATTTAAGGACCAAGTTGAATATTATATGCAAAGACATAGAGTAAAACCTGGAATAACTGGCTGGGCACAAATAAATGGTTTCAGGGGTGAGACTGATACCATTGAAAAAATGTCAAAAAGAGTAGAGTACGATCTTTATTATATTGAGAATTGGTCAATTGGATTTGATTTAAAAATAATTCTTTTAACAATATTTAAAGGTTTTATAAATAAAAATGCATACTAAATAATTGGAATAAGGGAATGTAATGCTTACCTATGAAAATAAATTATTAAAATTAGCTTATTGGTCAATATGGACTATTGCACTTTTTTCTTATTCTTCGGTTTCAGCTTCGGCTTTAAGCCATATTTTTATAATAATTCCAGGTTTTTATTTTTTATATAAGGCTTTTAAAGAAAATCAATTAAATTTAAGTAAATCAAATATCGCTATGATCGCTCTCATAATTTTTGGAATAATATCTGTTATTGCTGCAGACGATATTGAGAATAAATTTAAAGTAGCTTTTAAGTTGAAATATTTTATTTTACCCTTACTTGCAATTTTTCCTTATAGACTGATATTAAAAAATATTAAATCTTCTCAAATTCGATTAATATTTAATGTATTTTTTATGGTACTCACAATAGGAAATATCGCAGGAATTCATGCACTTTTTTCTGGATATCATTTAATTAAAATGAAAGCAGCAGCTGATGAAACTCGCGCAGCTGGAATGTACGGAATGGCCATAACTTACGGCTATGGAATAGAATTTATTGTTATAATTTTAACTAGTTTAATTTTTAATTATAAACAGTCCTTAAGTGAATATTTTAACAAAAAACTATTTTATGCTGCTTTGGTTTCATCATATTTAGGTCTTTATTTTTCATTCACAAGAGGAGCTTTACTTGCATTAATTGTATCTTTTCCGTTTATTTTCATAAAAACAAAGAAAAAATTATTTATTTCTTTATCTGTTATTGGAATCCTAATTGTTGGAATATTAACTTATCTAGTTTTTTACGGAAGTAGTAGTAACAGATTTCTTATGAAAGCTAAATCAGATCCAAATATGATTCGTCTTTCTCAATATCAATCAGCATATAAAGGATTTTTAGAAAAACCATTAACGGGCCTTGGTTATAGAAACTTTGAGAGTAATGTTGAACGTTTAAAAAATAAATATGACCTACCTTTTAAAAATTTCGCAGGTCATGCCCATAATAATTACTTAGAGTTTTTAGCAGACACTGGTATATTTGGATTTATTTCTTTTGTACTTTTTATATTTTTTTGGATTTATGACTGTTTTAAACGAAATGATATTTTAGCAATCACAGTCTTCCCTTTTCTTGTATCATTCTCTTTTTCAGGTTTATTTCAAAATACTATTACAGACGCTGAAAATATGTTTTTTATAATGTTTATCTATTCAATTTTTTACGCTACTCAAAACATACAATCAAAAAAGAATTCTTTATAATTTATGGAAAAATCATACATAGTCCAAGTAGTAAGAACACCTCTAGGGGGAATACGAAAACATATCCTTTCTATAATCGAAATACTATTAGAACAAAATAACTGTAATTTAATATTAATTACTAATGAGGAAGACTCCGATATTCACTATAAAGAATTTAAAGCTAAATATAATAAAAATATACTTTACTACAACATACCCATCGTTGATCAACCGGGAATTTCTGATCTAACCAATATTCTCAAAATATTCAAGATTTTAAAAAATAAAAAAATAACTGTTATTCATGGACATGGAGCAAAAGGCGGACTTTACGCGAGACTGATTGGTGTAATTCATAAAAGTAAGGTTTTCTATACTTCTCACGGAGGTTCTCTTCATAAAATGCACGGTAAACTTAAAAATAAAATCTACCAATTCATTGAAATGTTTCTTTATTTTTTTACAACCAAACTTCTATTTGAATCGAACTATTCAATGAATCAATATATAAAATACGTTCACAAAAAAACTAATAAATTTCTATTAAATTATAATTCAATAGAATTTCCTGTTGATTTTAAAAATACAAAATTAAAAAATATTCAAATTGATAAACTTATAAATATTTCGGCATTTGGACTTCTTAGAGAAATCAAAGGCCATACGGAACTGATCAGAGCAGTAAAATTATTAAAAAATAAATCAATAGATTTAAAACTGAATATTTATGGAGATGGACCAGAAAAATCAAACCTGATAAATCTAGTTCAGGAACTACACCTTCAAGAAAATGTAGAAATACACGGATACACTGAAAAAGTTCAAGAAAAAATGATTGCAAGTGATATCATAGTGCACCCATCTTTTTTTGAATCCTTTGGTTATGTACCTCTTGAATCACTAACTCTTGGTATACCAACAGTTAGCTCTTTAAATGGTGGTTTAAAAGAAGTTATGATCGAAGGAAACATTTCATATAACATAAATGAAGTAACACCTGAAAACATATCTGAAGCAATTTATAATACTATTTATAATCAAGATGAAAATTCAAAACAATTTGATTTAAATAAAATAGAGCTTCAAAAAAGATTTGATCAAGAAAATTTTAGAAAAATTATCTTAAAGGAATATTTTTAGTATGTTCACTTTGCAATCACCACATATATTTGGACTTGTTATTTCTTTAATATTATCAATCTTATTTGTAGTAGTATTTAGTGGTTATCAATCTCAGAAAAGATCCATATACGCGATACTTGTAATTTTTCCATTTTCATTATGTTTAATTTCAATCATTTTGCCATTTAAAATAGTTTGGGTTTTAAATTATTTGTTTTATACTGTTGGTTTATTTCTAGGAATAAAGAAATTATTCAAATTTAATTTTAAATGTTTTTTTAACAAATTTATTCAATATTTTTTAAGTTTCACAAAATTAGAAAAATTTCTCTTTATATTTTTATCTATCAATATTCTTTCGTCACTCATTGCTTCAACAAGTTTTACAGGCCAAGGAAGTATAATTGATGCAATGACATATCATCTTGGTGCACCAAAAGAGTGGGCATTAGTAACAAATGGCCCTCATTTAAATACAAATAATCCCGAAAGTTTTACTGCCGCATACTTTGAATATATTCAATATTCAATTGTGATGTTATTTAGACCAATCTATCAATTACTTGTACCGTTACAAAAAACTCACCATGAATTTCTTTCCTATGTTCTTTTATTAAATGGACAGATTCTTTGTGCTATTTTGGGTTATATATTAATTCCTTTTTTAATTTTTAAAACTTTTACCAAAAAGATGCTCCACACCTTAATTGTTTTAATTTTAATTTACGGCTTTAAAAATTTAAATTGGACTTGGCAATTTGCAAAAAATGACGCGTTTCCATTTTTTTGTATTCTCTACTCATATTATTACTTCAAAAATAATATTTTAATAAAAAATCACAAAAATATCATTTTCGTTACGTTTTTAACTATGGGAATAGGACTTGGAGCCAAATTCACAAATATTTATCCAATGCTCTTTATTTTAATTTATCTTTTTATCGAAAACTTAAATCTTATAAAAATTACTATAAAAGATTTTAGTAATAGAAAATTAATTAAATATACCTTAATTGCTGCAGGATCTGGAATTGTTGGCCTCTTACCACTTCTACTTAGAAATTACTTGGAAACCGGAAATCCATTTTTTCCTACTTCCACAAGCATTTTTCCAAATATCTATCTAACAGATGCCACAGAAACTATGCATAAACTCTACTCATACCCAACATCATGGAATATTGCTTTTACTAAATTCATCAAGTTTTACAAATCAAATCCAGGAATTTTTGTATTAAGTATTTTTAGTTTATTTTTTAAAGAATGGAAGAAACCTTTATTTTTATCGCTATTGATTATTATCTTAGCAAAAATAACTGGGGAAATGTTTTTATGGCGTCAAACTTCAATGATATTCTTGTTTTTTATTATTTGGACTAATCAATTACTTTTAGTATTTAAAGATCAAAGATATTCATTAAATAAATATCTGCAATATTTTTTATTATTTCTACTTTTAATCTTTGCTCAATTTAAACCAGAAAGATTAATAAAATTTCCTAGTAAGTACTATTTTGTCTCAATGAAGCAAACTATGAAAAACAATTATTATGCTTGGGATAAACAGTTAAATGAAAACTTATTACACAGAAATGAAAAAGACTTTTATACAAATTACACTTCTTATTTTTCAAGATTTCCTCATTTGAATCCAACGGATTCAAGAGAAGAATTTAGAACACTTGGTAATCCTAAAAATTAACTCTTTCTCTTTCAATAACAAGTGGCCTCTTTTTAGAGTTTGTTAAAGCAACTCCTATGTACTCACCAATTATTCCTAAGAAAATGAGTTGAACAGAAGAAATAAAAAATAAGCCAATAGCGATAGGTGCCATTCCAACAGGAAAACGATTCCAGTAAATAAGTTTATAGATAAAATAACCAAGAGCACCCAAAAAGCTTAATGTTCCTGTAATAGTACCAATTAAAGTAGCAAGTCTTAAAGGAACTTTTGAGTGATTTACAAATCCAAGAATCGCTAGATCATAAAGAGTAAACCAATTATTTTTAGTAGTACCTTTTTCTCTTTCAGGTTGATGAAAAGGAATCTCAGTTCGTCTAAAGCCTAATTCTGCGATTAAACCTCTAAGATATGGATAAGGATCATTTACAAGTTTTAATTGATTGATAACTTTTTTGTCGTATAATCCAAAGCCTGTAAAATTTTTTATTTGCTTAACATCTGAATACCTGTCTAATAAATCATAATAAAAACATCTCAGACGATACATCAAAAAGTTTTCCGCACTCGAAGTTTTTACACCAATTACCAAAGGTATACCTTTTTCCCATTCTTTTAAAAATTTTGGAATCATTTCTGGAGGATCTTGCAGGTCACATACAATTGAAATAACAGCATCAGCTTCTGACTGAAGAAGCCCATAAAAAGGTGAACGCAAGTGGCCAAAGTTTCTTTCATTAACAATTAATTTTAAACTTTTATCTGTGTCTGCTAATTTTTTCAAAATAGAGACAGTATTATCTGTTGAGCAATTATCTATAAACAAGTGTTCAAACTGATAATTAGAAATACTATCTGTTACTTCTTTGACTTTATTGTATAACTGCTCAACGACTTCTTCTTCATTATAACAAGGAGTCATTATAGTTATTAGCTTTTTAGTTTGATTATTCATTAAGTACTCTTTTAACTTCTTGGATATAAGGTTTAATTTTTTCTAATTTTTTCTTAAATTTTATTATTCTTCTTGATCTTCTTTTTGGCGTTGTATTGAAAATTAAATATACTTGATCATCTATTTTTGATGAATGATGATTGATCACATTTGTAAAAAAGAAGGAAGATAATATTAAAAAAAAAGCAACTAAACATAAAATTAGAAATCTCTGAAAAAAAACCTTCTTTATATAATCTTTATAATTGAAATTTTCTTTATCAGTTAAAAATTTATGATTAAAATTTATTTTTGGAAAAACTTTTTTATAAAGATCAATAGTAAATTCTTTTTTGCGCTGCAACTTATTAACTACTCTTAAAAGGTCATCTCCATGCTCAAATAAGGCTAATTCTGGAATATAAGCCAAATACCTAGATTCTTTTCCTTTTTTTACTAATAATTTATAATTAATCATATTCATATTTTTCATTTATATATTTATTTTGATATATCTTAAAGTAATGAAATTTAAAATGCAAAATACAATCCTACTATATATAATCCCTTGTGTTATTCTTTTATTTTCAATATCAAGTTACAAACTAATTCCTTTTGCTGTCCCTGACGGCCTTGATTTTAACAATATCTATAGTTATGAACGATGCGACAAAGTGTTGAGTCAGAAAAAATTTAGCGGAGATATTTATCTAGCAACTGGTACTGACTGCGGTGACGCCATGGGTAGAGGATATGTTTACCCACCACTACTATATTTAACACTTACTCCATTTAAGTATTTTAAAACTTTTCCATCGGCATTGCTCGCCTGGAGAATAATTATAATTACATCTCTACTTATATGTATTTTCTTATTTCTTGGTAGTCTTAAGTCTTTTTTACTAACTTTGCCTATTACAGTTCTTATGTTTTTACAGTTTCCGATGCTATTCGCTTTAGAGCGTGGAAATAATGATATTTTGCTTATAATTTTGTGGACGTTATCTTTTGTCAGTTACAATAAGAAATATTACAAACTTTGTGGATTCTTAGCTATGTCATCAGTGTTTATGAAAGTTTACCCATTATTTCCCTTCTCAATGTTGTTAGCAGGAATTCTCATTTCTGCAATAATTAATTTTAAACATGGAATCAAAGACAAGTTAGCTTTAAACTTTATAAAAGGTTCAATCTTAGCATTTGTTGTAAATATGCTTATTTTTCCAAAATTCTGGTATTCATTTTTAGTAAAAATCTCAGGATTCGCCTCAATGGCACTAAACCTGTCATTTTTAAATCATTCTATTCAGGACATATTTGAAAAGCGTTCGGTCGCAATGCTTTCATATATTATAGCGATGACTATCTGGATTATCTATTACCGCTACGCCAAGAGTGATAATAGTAAAAAGGTATTTTTTGCAGGAGTACTTTCCATTTCAACATTTTATTCAAATGTTACCTATGATTATAACTTAATCACTACATATCCTTTAATTATTGTTATCTTTTGCAGTTTAATCGAACAATTCAAAACTAAACAATTTGTAGTTTTACTTTTTATTTTAATAGGTATTTTTGGCAATCGATTATATTTTGAACACAGTTCACAAGCTATCCTTAAACTTCGATTTGCATTACAATTTATAAGCTTAATTATGATAGCATTAATTGATTTGCCTTATAAGAGACTCTCTAATATTTTTAAAATGTATAAATATGATTTAAAATTAAAACTTCAAGGACAATCATGAACGATTCTTTATATGACGTGCAGATAAATGAATTTGATAATAAGTTCATTGCCACAATTCCAGCTATGTCACTTATTGTTGAATCAGATACAATTGAAAAAGCTTATCATGAAATACTTCTTCAAAAAGAGCAGTATATTAAAAGTGTTGGGCCATTAGTTATTCCAGAAAGTGCCGACAATTCTACTCAAAACTTCTTTAGTGAATTCAAATTATTTTTTATAAAATCACTGATCAAAACTATTATTTCCGGATTTTTCATTATTCTTTTAGCAATAACCGCAGGAATCTTTTTTAAACAGGGAACAAAATTAGTTAAAGATACTTACAGTGATAAAAAATCAAAGTTGTTAATGAAGGGAGCCAATGAAACAACAAAACTAGAACATTTTAAAAAAAATCTAAATTCTGCTAAACCATATATTAAAGAATTTCAAAAACTTTTAAATGAATAAGCTTGTAACAATTTGTATTCCAACTTTTAATTCAGAAGAAACAATTGAAGATACAATTATTTCAATAATAAATCAGACCTATAAAAATATTGAAATTAAAGTTTTTGATAATTGCTCGACTGATAGTACGGTACAAATTATCACCAAACTAAAAAGCTCATATTCCAATATTGAATTAAAGATCAATGATTCAAACATTGGAGGAGAAGCAAATTTTACTCAATGTTTACAAAATAGTGCTGGTGACTATAGTGGAATTTTTCATGCTGACGATATCTATCTACCTACTATTATAGAAGAGCAGGTAAGCGTTTTAAATAATAATCCAGATGTTGTAGCTACTGCAACAAATGCTGTAAAAATAAATTCAAAGGGTAAAGTTATTGGTAAACGATTTTGGCCATATGAACTGAAGAAAACCAAGACAAGCTTTTTAAATTTTGATCAGTTATTTAAGCTCACATTAAAATATTCAAACTTTGTAACCTGTCCAACGGTACTAGCTAGATCTGAAGTATATAAAAATAATATCAGTACTTGGAATGGGCAAAATTTTAAAACCTCTGCTGATCTTGATGTATGGTTAAGGCTAGCTCAACTTGGTAAATTTGCTTTAATTTCAAAACCTTTAATTAATTATCGAGTAGATACTCAAAGTTATAGCTTTAATTTAAAAAAAGTTCGAACAAATCGACATGATATGTTCTTAGTTTTAGATCATTATAAAAATAAAGAAATTCATACTAGTATATATCAATACTACTACGATTTTTTATTACTTAAAGATGATGCCTTAAGAAGTTATAATCTAATGAAGAAGAAAGAAAAAACAATTTTATTTAATCCATTTAAATTTAATTATTTAAAGATAGCTTTTAAAGATCTTAAGCATCTTAGAGAATTTAGTGCAATCTTAGTGATCTTTTTCCTAGTTAAAATAAAAGGAATAATAAAATGAAAAAAAAGGCTACTTTAGTTGTCGCAAAACCTTATATGAATAATAATATTTTTGATTCAAGAAATCATTTACTAAATAGAGATGATTGCCTCGTTCCATTTCACTTCCTTCAAAAAGAATTCTCAAAAAAAGGATATGACCTATCCACACAAGACATCAACCCTGTTAAAAACTCTGAAATTGTCATTTACAATGAATTACCAAAAAATAGACTAAAAATATCAAAAACCAAAAAATCATTTTTAATTATGCTAGAAAGCCCTTTGATAATTCAAGAATATTCAAATATTTCAAATGATTTTAATTTTAACAAAATTTTCACTTGGAACGATTCTATTGTCGACCACAAAAAATTTGTAAAAATTAATTACTCTTTTTTACCACCAACTAAAATAAACACTACACAACGTGAAAAATTCTGCACCTTAATAAGTGCTCACAAGATTGAAAATCATAAAAATGAACTTTACTCAGAAAGAATAAAAACAATTAGGTGGTTTGAAAATAATGCCCCTAAAGACTTTGATCTTTACGGAATAGGATGGGATAAGCCTACTTATTCAGGGTTATTTAAAATTTTAAAAAAAGTACCATTAGTAGATATTATTATACCATTTAAAAAATTTATCTCTTATAAGGGTAAAGTTGAATCTAAAAATAAAAAACTACAGGATTACACATTTGCAATTTGTTACGAAAATATTGAAAATGAAATGGGTTATATTACAGAAAAAATATTTGATTGCTTTTTCGCAGGAACAATTCCTATATATTGGGGTTCAAAAAATATAGCAGATTATATTCCAAAGAATTGCTTTATTGATCGTACTCAATTTAAAGACAATAAAGACATGTATAACTACTTAACTGAACTCAAAAATGAAAATATACAGGAATTTAGAAATAATATAACGAATTTTTTAAAAAGTGATCAAATGTCACAATTTCATGTCGAGACATTTGCAAAGACAATTACATCTAATACAATTGGAAGTATATGAAAATATTATATGTAGATTTAGAATATGACTATGGAATCAAAGCAAGAGGAAAAAATCTGATTGGACAACTTGGATTTATGCAATCACTTAAAGATTTAGCTAATGAAGTAGTACCATTTTATTATGATAGTTATTTAAAGAAAATAGATAAATTACAAACAGTCTTAATCAATAAAGCTGAGCAAATTAAACCAGATTTAATATTTTTTTGCTTATTTCAAGAACAATTCAAGCAAGAAACCTTGTTAAAATTAAAAGAAAAGTTCACTACATTTAACTGGTTTGGTGATGATAGCTGGCGTTTTGATAACTTTACATCTAAGTACGCAAACTGTTTTAGCTTTTGCGCTACTACTGACAAATTCTCAATACCAAAATATCATAAAATTGGACAAGAAAATGTAATAATGAGCCAGTGGGCCGTAATTAATACCCCACCTCCTAGTTCACTAAATGTTGATTATGAATTTGATGTATCATTTATAGGTGGAGCAAATTATGCAAGAAAATGGTTTATTAAGACACTTGTAAATCGTGGAATTAACGTTCATGCGTTTGGAAATGGTTGGCCAAGTGGCCCTGTAACACTAGAATGCATGAATGAAATATTTTTACACTCAAAAATTAATCTTAATTTATCCAATAGTAAATGTTTTGATGTTCGTTACGTTTTATCTCATCCAATGAGGCTCGCACATACAATAAAAACTAAAAAAAATGCCACACAAATGAAAGCACGTCATTTTGAAATTTGTTATAACGGTGGTTTTCAGTTAGCTGATTATTCTGCAGGACTTGATGATTACTTTATACTTGGTAAAGAATTAACTTGTTACCGTGATATAGATGAAGCAACAACTTTAATTAAATATTACTTAAATAATAATGCTGAAAGAGAAAACATTAAAAAAACAGGATTTATTCGTGCAGTAAACGAGCATACTTATACTCATCGCCTAAAAAATGTCTTGAACTTTATTCAGGAGAGAATTTGAAAAAAACTTTCATAATTATTGTTATCGGAAGAATACTCCAAGTTATTGTTTCTTTTTTGACATTAAAAGTTGTTACGAATTATTTATCTAAAGAGAATGTTGCATATTATTTTTTATTACTTTCAATTATGAATTATTTTGGATTATCTTTGATTAGTCCAGCAGGACAATACTTTAATCGGAAAGTACACTTTTGGCATTCTAATAAAATTTTATTCAATAGGATGTTTAATCATTTTATTTATGTTTCTATTATTTCATTATTTTCGGTTTTTGTAATTTATCTGTGTATGGCTTCGTTTGAACTCCTAAATGGTTTGGACCCGCTCCTCATCTCCACATTAATTGGAACAACAATACTCTTTAACACTATTACTACAACTATTGTACCAACTTTCAATATGCTGGAATACAGAATATCTTATGTCTTTTTTAATTTATCATGGGTTACCTTAAGTTTAATTTCATCAGTTATACTTATTAATATTTTTGATAAAAATGTCTATTATTGGTTCTGTGGTCAAATCGTTGTGCAATTTTCAATTTCAGTCATCGCAATAATTTTCTTGAAGAAAACCTTAAAAGAGCCATTTTCAATGACTGAGTCATTTAGCGCAATCACAATAGATAATATAAAAAATGTTCTGAGTTTTTCTGCACCATTACTTGTTTCGACAATGTTAATGTGGATTACGATTGATTCCTTTCGATTTATTCTTGAGAAAACTCACGGGCTCACTTATGTTGGGATATTTAGTGTTGGATTTGCCATTGCTCAACGATTTTCTTATGCCTCTGAAACAATCGCCCAACAAGTTTTTTTTCCTGAGTACTACAAAAAAATAAATGATACTGATAAAATTAACAGATCAAATGCTTGGATGAAACTATTTTATTCCTGTTTACCTGTTTATGTACTTACATTACTTTTTACAGTGATCTTTTCATCATTATTAATCGATATTTTTTCTGGACCACAATATCAAAATGCTCAATATTTTGTAGTAACCGGCGCCTTTTTCCATTTTTTTAGAAAAATTACTGCAATCTTTGCGATGAGTGCTCATAGTGAAATGAAAACATCTATTTTAATTAAGCCATATTTTGTTGGCGCAATTTTTTCATCGGTTATTGTCTTTTACTTTTCTGACAAAAATTATAATCTTCCTGCAACAATCATAACCATTGGAAGTTTTTTCATGTTGGTTACAATGATTTACAATACTAAAAAATTAATCAGTTTCAAGTGGTCTAATAAAGAAGCATTTCAGACCATTATTGGATATTTTAAATGATCAAAAATAATAAAATAATTTTATCTATTGGGCTTATTCACATAATTCCAATTATCACTTTAATAATCTCTACCTTGCCCCATTTAAAGTTCTCATCATCATTCATATATTTATTATTCATGATATCATTCACGGCGAATATATTATTTTCTATTTACCTTCAAATTAAACATCAAAGTGGGACTTTTTTTTATTTCCTATCTGTTTTATTTTTCCTTGGGTTTGCATTTAAATTTTCTTTCCATGTAATATTAGGTCACCCATATATTGAACCAATCGGCTCGTTTGTTTTCAATCAATCAAATATTCAAGAAGTCTTATTAATTGGTACTACAGGTGCTCTGGGATTATTTCTATCTCAAATTATTTCCTACTATTTCTTTATAAAAAAGAAAGCTTCCGATATTTTACACGAAAGTAGCGTGCCTTTTTTATTGAATTATAAAACATTAAGTATTTTAACTATCTTAACCATACTGATGAGCTACCTAAATTTAAAATATAATATTTTACTATTTGGATTTACTCCCTCAGTCAATTTACCATTAAAAGGTAATGTCATTTTCTTTCTTTTATTAACCCGTTTTTTCTTATTTGCCATGTTATATTACTGCTTTAAGAAATTTTCATATATATCAATTTTATGGGGTGCAATTATCGTTATGATTGCTTCCGTTGGTGTATTAAGTAGAATGGTTATAATATCTTTTTTTGCAGTACCGGGACTATATCTCTTACAAAATATTGAACATCATTCAATCACAAATACATTGAAAAAATTATTCTATCTTATTCTCGTTTTTGGTTTTATTTCATGGTTGACCGTTCTATTTAGTTCCAGGTTAAGAGAAATCTATATACCGACAACAGCTTCTAAAACTATAAAACAAAGCCCCAGTTTAATTAAAAAGCTTCAAATAGCTTCGAATTCAAATTCTGCAGCAACAATTACTTCCTATAAAGGATTAGCCTTGGAGAGATGGATAGGAATGGAGGGAGTAATGGCCGTAGTCTCATATCCTAACAAAAGCTTCTCTTTTCTTTGGGATGCTCTTTGTGAAAAAAGCTATAAAGGAAAATCATTTTATAATAAAATCTCATCTCCAGTATTATTTTCACAATTAGAAATGAAACAATCATTAAAAAATATATCTACAAGTGTGCCTGGCCCTATAGCATTTTTTTATTATACAGGGAGTCTAGTTTTTGTATTTTTCATAACATTTTTGTCTTGTTTTCTGATCTTTTTAATCGAACATCTTTTGGGCAAATACTCATCAATTGCTACAATGTCATCAATCTTTATTTCCGTTTTTATGACATTTGATTTTTTCCAATTTGGAATTTCTCCCATCACTTTCGTTAAATATTGGGGGTTTACATTCTTTTGCTTATCGATTTTTTTGTTATTTGAATCTAAACGATTTAAATCAATTTTTCAAAAAATTTAATTAGAAGTTTTAATATATTCGGGAACCAATTTGATTATAAAATCATTTAAAGTTATTTTTTCATTAATCTTTTCTTTTAATAGCAATTGTATTAATTCGCTATTTTGATCCGTAATTTTTCTAACTTTAGCTATTCTTAGTTTAGGATGTCTTGTTTCTACAGTTGTTTCCTTGTCTGCCAATAGTTCTTCATAAAGTTTCTCACCTGGCCTTAAACCACAAAATTCAATTTTAATATCTTCGTCTATTTTTAATCCTGCTAATTGAATCATTTGTCTAGCAAGATCTATAATTTTAATAGGTTCTCCCATTTCTAAAACAAAAATCTCTCCACCTTCTCCAATTGATGCTGATTGTAAAATTAATTGTGCTGCCTCTGGAATAGACATGAAAAATCGATTAATTTCGGGATGAGTAACAGTAACAGGCCCTCCCGATTCGATTTGTTCTTTAAAAAGAGGAATTACACTTCCGCTACTTCCAAGAACATTACCAAAACGAACTGTTATAAATTTTGTCATTCCAGGATTGTTAAAATGTAAATCATTACAAACCATTTCAGCAATTCTTTTGCTGGCACCCATAATATTAGTTGGATTAACTGCTTTGTCTGTTGAAACCATTATAAAAGTTTCAGCACAATATTGTAATGAAGCTTTGGCAACAATTGAAGTCCCTATAACATTAGTACGAATCGCTTCTTGAGGTACATCTTCCATCAAAGGAACATGCTTGTAAGCAGCAGTATGAAAAACAACCTCAGGTTTTAATTTTTCAAATAGTTGATCCACACTTTTTTGATCACGGACATCCATAATTCGAGATGTAATAACGCTTTTTATTTTTAAGTTTTTCAATTTCTTATCTATTTGATAAAGATTGTATTCCGAAAAATCTGTTAAAATAATTTCTTGGGGTGTAAACTTACTAATTTGTACACAAAGCTCTGAGCCAATTGAACCACCAGCTCCCGTTATGAGAATTATTTTCTTTTTTAAAAGCTGAGTAATCCCTTTTGTATCTAACTCCACGGTTTCTCTGCCTAATAAATCTTCAATCTTAAGATTTCTAAGTTGTGAGACTTCAATTTTCCCGTCTATTAAATCTTGATATTTAGGTAAAGTTTTAAAATCAAGATTTAAGTCTTTACAACTTTCAACGATATTTTTAATTTGTTTACTGTTGGCAGAAGGAATGGCAATAAATATTTTTTGAACACCAATTTTATCTATAATAGTTGGCAATTGTTTAACCGTTCCTAAAATAGGAAGATTATGCAAGGACTTACCTCTTAAAGCAGAAGAATCATCAATAAAACCAACTACATAATAATTAATATTTGGGTTATTTCTAATTTCTCTAAATAATTGATTTCCGGCAACGCCTGCTCCAACAATTAATACACTCTCCTTGCTTCCTTTAGCATATATATTGTACACATAAGTATCTACTATAATCCTGTAAAAGAAGCGTCCTCCTCCAAGGCCAAAGATTAAAAAAATCCAATCAATTACAAAACTGGTCCTTGGAATAAACTCTAGTCGATTTACAAAAAATAATATAAATGCACTGGTTATAGTAGCTATTGATGCAGCTTTAAAAATTTGAATTAAATCTGGAATACTAGAAAACCTTATTATCCCTTTATGAATTCCAAAAAAATAAAATACAAACGACTGAGACAATGCTACAAAAAATAAACTTGAGAATAATATATGCGTCGGGATGAGATCAGTTATATCAAATTGTCCAAAACGGATCATTAATGAAAACAAGAAAGCAATAAAACTAACTATTGCATTAAACGCTAAAACAATAATTGTTTTTTGTTTTGAACCTAGTCTTGAAATCGCTAACAACTGCTTCAATGCACAATATCCTTTGCTATTATTACTTTTATGATGGTTAAAAATAGTATCTTAAGCTCAAAAAGAAAACTTCTTTTATTTAAATATTCAAAATCTAAAACTACTTTTGCTGCAATCGAAATATCGTCTCTTCCATTAATCTGTGCCCATCCGGTTAATCCAGGAACTATTAAATGAATGCCTTTTTTAGTGCGAAGCTCAATAAGCTCATCTTGATTATAAAGGGCAGGTCTCGGGCCTACAAAACTCATATCTCCAATCAAAATTGACCACAAGTGTGGAATTTCATCTAAACTAGTTTTTCGCAAAAATCCTCCAATAGGGGTTAATAAAGACTTTCCTTTTAATAGTTGCGTGGCGACATTAGGAGTACTAATTTTCATTGTTCTAAATTTAGACATGGAAAAAATTTGATTATTTTTTCCAACACGATCAGACCAATACAACACAGGGCCGTTGCTAGTTATTTTAATCAATGCTGAAATTAATAAGCATGGAATAAAAAGTAGAAAGAAAAGAAAAAAAGAAAGTAAAAAATCGAATAATCTTTTCATAAGTTAAACGAAATGGTCTTCAAATCATTTTGAATTTCTGGTAAATTTTTCAACATGTCCAAAAGTTCATTTTCCGACAATTTTCTTGTGTTATGAGAATGATACTCGTAGGTTTCTGTAGTAACATCTTCTCCCTCTTCAAAATATTTACCATAGTTTAGATCTCTTGAGTCAGCGATAACTCTGTAATAATCGCCAAGATCAATTGCTTTAACCATTTCTTCTCTAGTTAAAAGAGTTTCGTACAATTTTTCACCATGACGAGTCCCAATAATTTTTACAGGGTGATCAACTTTGTTAAATAATTTTTTAAGACAAATTGAGAGGTTGTCTATTGTAGCAGCAGGAGCCTTTTGAACAAAAAGATCCCCATTTTCTCCGTTTTTAAATGCATACAAAACAAGTTCAACGGCTTCATCAAGGCTCATCATAAATCTAGTCATATTTGGATCAGTAATAGTTAAAACTTCACCACTTTTTATTTGATCAATAAAAAGCGGAATAACCGATCCTCTTGATGCCATTACATTGCCATATCTTGTTCCACAAATAACAGTTGAATTACCATCTAAATTCCGAGCTTTTGCCATATATGTTTTTTCCATCAAGGCTTTGCTCATCCCCATAGCATTAATAGGATAAGCTGCCTTGTCTGTGCTCAAACAAATAACTTTTTTTACTTTATTATTAATTGCTGCCGTAAGTGTATTTTCTGTTCCTAAAATATTCGTTTTCACTGCTTCAATAGGAAAAAACTCACAAGAGGGCACCTGCTTTAAGGCTGCGGCATGAAAAACATAATCCACTCCGATCATCGCAGTATTTATGCTATCAAAACTACGAACATCTCCAATATAAAATTTTACTTTTGGATTTCGATATAACTTGCGCATATCATCTTGTTTTTTTTCATCACGAGAAAAAATACGAATCTCTGTTACATCTGTTGCTAAAAATCTACGTAAAACAGCATTTCCAAAAGATCCTGTTCCACCTGTTATCATTAAAATCTTATTTTTAAACATTATCTTTTCTCCATACAGTCCGATTTACAAAATCGGTATAACTTTGGATGATTTTTACAACATGAGAAGAGACTTTTGTTGGTTCATAGTCTTTGATGCTCACCTTTTCAGATTTATTCGTCTCAATAGCCATATCTATTGCAGCCAGAACTCTCTCTTTTTTCAAACCTGACATAATAACAGCTCCAACATCCATTCCTTCGGGTCGTTCATGAGCTTGTCGGATCATAATTGCAGGAAATCCTAAAATTGAAGACTCTTCTGTTATTGTGCCGCTGTCGGATATAACGCATAAAGCTTCTTTTTGTAATTTTACATAATCCAAGAATCCCATTGGCTTCATAAACTCAACCAGTGAATTAAATTGAGTTGTATCATACTCCTCTAATCTTTTTCTCGTCCGTGGATGAGTCGAAACAATGACTCTCTTTCTATAACTCTCTGCAACTGCCTTTAGAGAGTCTAAAAGATTTGAGAAATTTTGTTGGTAATCAACATTCTCCTCACGATGAATACTCACAATAAAAAAATCATTTGTTTTTAAATTGAGTTTTTTCAAAATATTAGAACCATCAATTTTATCTTCATATTTTTCTAGAACTTCACGCATCGGAGTTCCTGTCTTGATAATCATATCAGGCTTGATTCCTTCGTTTAGGAGATATCGCCGCGAGTGCTCACAGTGAACCATATTGATATCACTTAAGTGATCCACAATTTTTCTATTAATTTCTTCAGGAACCCGCTGATCAAAGCTTCTATTTCCTGCTTCCATGTGAAAAATAGGAATTTGTCGTCTTTTAGCCGCAATAACCGCAAGACAACTGTTTGTATCACCATAAAGCAAAACTGCATCAGGTTTTACTTTGTCCATCACATCATCGACCGATGAAATAACTGCTCCAATTGTTTTTGCAGGATTTTCTTTAGCCGCATCAAGAAAATAATCTGGCTTTCTTATACCAAGGTCATTGAAAAATACTTCATTCAACTCATAATCATAATTTTGTCCAGTATGTACCAGTGTATGATCAAAATATTTTTCCATTTCTGACACAGTACAACTGAGCTTAATAATTTCAGGTCTCGTGCCAATAATTGTCATTACTTTTAATTTCATCTTTACTCCAATTACTTATATAACAAATCCTCAATTTTTATATCCTGAACCATTTCGGCCCATGATTGTGGCCTAAATCCAACTTCCTTACGAAATTTTTGTGAATCCAGAGAACGATCCATAGTGAACAGCTCATCTTTCATAATATTCACATCTGCACTAAAGATCTCATTCAAAAGTACCAGTAGATCAAATTTCGAAATCGGCTCTGATGAAATGTTATAAACCCCGTGTAAATGGCGAGGGATAATATATTTTACAATAATATCTGCAAAAGTTTTAACAGGGAACCCTGAATATATCGCTTTTGAAAATCCTTTGATATCTCTGCCCTTTTGAGCAAGAAACCACTCTACCAGACCATTTTGCGAACTTAATTCACGTCCTATCATCGAAGTTCTAACAGTCAGAACATGCTCTTGATCGAAAATTTCACCAAGATACTTTGTTCTACCATATATATCGGTAGCGTTTCCCGGCTCATCATCCATATACATGCCTTTTTTACCATCAAAAGCACAATCCGTTCCAAATTGCAGCATCCTCGCTCCAATTGTCTCACATTCTTGAGCAATCAAGTGAGGCAAAAGAGCATTCATTTGAATCGATTTTAAAGCATTTTTTGAATCATCCAACTGTTTAATAACCCCTGTGCAATTGATGACAAAATCGGGACGAACCTCTTTTAGTGCCTTTTTAATTGACGCAAAGTCATAAAAATCAATTCCTCTAACACAAGGAAGCTCAAAAGGAGAATTTTCCCGAACCGTGGCATATGTTTCAAAGGTCTTTGAAAGCTCAAGCCAAAGACGGTGTCCAATCATCCCTGTTCCACCCAAAATCAATATCTTCATTTTCTATCCCTATATATAATCTCAGAGCTCCATAATTTTCACTAATCTCTTTAGAAGTATCTCTCGGTCAAAATTCTCTTTAAAATACCTCTTTCCTCTCTCTCCCATAGAATTTCTCTCTTGCAAAGACATTCGATGCAAGACCAGCACGCAATCAGCAAGTTGTTCAGCATTGGACGCGTCACACGAAAGCCCTACTCCAGCATTTTTTACTAAATCAGCTCCTTCACCATCCATCGAAGCAATAATAGGTTTCCCACTTGGTAAATAAGACTGAATTTTTGCAGGTACTGTTATTGCAAAAAGAGGATCCTTTTTCAACGATGCAAGCAAGACATCTGCCTGAGAATAAAATGCAGGCATTTCTTCCATCGGTCTTGATCCTAAAAGAAAAAATTGCTCCGTTAAATTTCTATTAACAATCTCTTGTTCAACCCAAGGACGCATCAATCCATCGCCTAGAATAAGCCATTTCACATCAGTATATTCTTTCAAAATCGTAGCCGCTTCTACGATCGTTTCAAATGCCTGACTTGTTCCAATATTACCAGCAAACATAACTCGAAATCCCATAGGTAAGCTTCCCGTTATATTTGTTGCATTTTCTGGTATACTTTTAAATAGATCTTCCCCCCATTGTGGCCAGTAAAGTAGCTTCGTACGCTCAATGCCCCTTTCAGCAATTTTATCGATAAAGCCAATCGATGTGACGAGAATTTTATCACTGTGGTTATAGAGAAACTTTACAAATCTTCCCCAAATATCCATCCACTGCTGAGATGTCACTACGCCTGTCGCTTCCAATGTTTCTGGCCATAAATCCGTAACCCAGAAAGTAATCGAGCACTTTTTAACCCATTTAAGAATAATCGCTGGTAGCGCCGCAGTTACAGGTGAGAGTTGGTAGACAAAAATTCTATCTACTTTTCCTCGTATTAAAAATGGTGCAAGAAATGATGAAAAAACCATAAAAGAAAGATAGTTCAAGGCCAAACGCCATCCTTTTTTTTGCCCTCGTGGAAAAAGTGGGCAGCGAATGATTTCAACATCACCCGCCTTCTCACGGTAGGGCCCCTTTAATCCATAACCAGGAAAAAAGTCTCCCTCTGGATAATTAGGTAATCCTGTCAAAACCCTTACGTGATGTCCTTCTTTTGATAGGGCCTGTGCGATATCATTTATTTTAAAGCGCTCAGGCAAAAAATATTGAGAAACAATTAGAATATTCATATTGATTATCCATCTATTTTTAGTTTACTATCACCTATCGTAAATTTCATAGTAAAAACTCTACTATATAAATACAGGTTTTAGTGTGTTATTTCAATTGAATCAAAAAGATGGCCTAATAAAAAATGAAATATGAAACTCATCAAAAAATTTTAAAAACTATCGTCAGTATTTTAGCATTATCTATTACGATTTCTCTTATAAGCCTATTCATTAATTATAATCTCCCCTCAAAGTGGTCCACATCTGCAATGATTCAAGTAGGACATTTAGAAGTTAGATTTCGACCTGAAATAATTTATCAACTCTCCTATGATGAACAGCTTAGAATAACCCCCAACATCACTCCTCTAGAAGGTATCAACCAGCTAATTGTCCGAATAAACCATCCTTCTTTTTGGAAAGATTTGATTCCCTCTAATGATGAAATCTCACACAATATTTTAAAGAATAACTTTGTAATTACTCATCGCAAGGGAACAAATATACTCGAATTTAAAATCACCACTCCAAATAAAGAACTTTCCAAAAAACTAATTGAGAACCTTACAGCTAAACTACTAAAGCAGCATCAAAAAATACTTATCCCTATTATTGAAGCACAAAAAAACATAATACAAATTGATATAAGCAAGCTTCACCAAATTGAACTAGAAATTAAGAGTGTCGATTTAAAAAGTTTATCGCATAACAAAAAGAATGAGATGACCACTATCAACAAAGTTTTCTTAATGAAACTAAAAGAAGAAAAAAATAAGCTCGAAGGCCAGATCGACCTGAACCGTAATATATTAAATGAAATAACACCTACACAGCTCCAAGGCAAAATATTCACCAACATAATATCCAAAAATTACTCTCAAATATTCATTTTAACCTTTGTCCTTTCACTAATTCTACAAATATCTGCTGTTTTTTGGTATATCAACTTAAAAAGTGCTTATGCAAAAGCTAATGATTGAGAAAATAAGGCATATCTTATTTATTTCAGACCCTCTTAATTCCAATTTTTTTTTGCGGTTTACAATAAAGGTACTCGTCCCCTTCTTCATAGTTACTAATCTTCTTATTTGCATTTTTGCTCCTTTCAACCTGCAAAAAGACTTCCTACAACTTTCACTCTATATTGCCTCACCCTTTTTATTGGGCCTTCTGCTTGTCTCTTTTTTTAATGCTCCTGTCCTTTTTTATTTTTCTCTAATCTCTTTTTTTTCTGCATGGCTTGCTCCACTCGGATTTTTTTATGAAAAAGATAAATTTGTATTTGGTGGTTTCTCGGCTATTAAATTTTTTACGTTTATTCCTGAAACGCTTATCAATAGCTATTACTCTATTTTAATTCCATATTATTTTGCTCTTGTCATTGGGATTTTGGGAGTAAGAAAGCATAAAGTAATTCAAAAAAAAACAACCCCTTTCTTTCAATCCAGTAATTCTCACAGTCAATGTGATGTAAAAATACTACTCATTTTTTTACTATCTCTTACCTTGATCAATTATTTTATGTTCGAAAACTCTATCGGTATCACAGGCGTTAATCCTCCGCGCCTCCCTTTTAAGCTCACCGGAGTACTATATTATTCTGCACGCTACCTCTTCCCTTTATTACTTTTATTTTTTTTGACTAAGAGGCCTCCGTGCCCTTCGACAATTCCATTTTTATTGCTCTATATAAGTTTTGCTAGCCTTACAAGTGTAAGTCGCGCCGTTTTAATTCTTTTTTTAATTCCTACTTTAATTTACCTGATATTCTCTAAGAAGTTTTTTTCTTCAATTACAGTCTTTCTATTCGGAATTTTCTATTATCCGGTTCTCGGCCATGCGAGACAGTTTGTCTATTCCATCGAAAACAATTTATCTATTCGAAATGTCGATAATACAATTTTCGATGTCATTTATAAAATTGCATCCACCTATTCGCCAAAAGGATTTCTTGCTCCGGTTCTTGCTCTTGTTGAACGAATTGGGGGAGGTCAGGATGTTGCATTAGCTCAGCAGTATATCGCAGGAAATGCGACTTTCAACTCTCATGAATTTTTAAGCCTATTTATACATGATTTTTATAACATTGGGACTCTTCGCCAAGAACAGTTATTCAACTTTTCATTTAACGTTATTGGCTATTCTCCTGGAGACGGAGGATTTTTTGCACAACTTCTTATTGCAAGTAACAGTACGGCAGAAGGAAACATTGTTATTGCACTTTTCCTTGGCATTGAGCTTTTGTTAGGCTCATATTGCTATCACGAGCTCTGTCAGTTTACAAAAATTAAACCTCTGTTGACAATGTATGCCATTTTCTTTTCAATATTTCTATTTATGCCATTTTCCAGAGGGATTTTATTATCCATTATTGCAGCATCACTTTTTGGAATATGGATTCTCAAAATAGCGAATTCTTCCAATCGTAATCGATTATAAATACCCATGCTGCGCCATCTTGAAATATCATCATAACCAGAATTTAAAATATGTTCCTATTTTTTCAATGCAATATAGTTAGTCGTTCTGAATTGCTCACATGACTCAGTGTAAGAATCAACCCTGCTTAGATAGCCAGAAGGAGTTATTCTGTAGATTTTCATATTTTTATCCAAGAAAAAGTACCAGAAGTCTTGAAAGTAAGTTTTAGTATCAATATTACATCCACCAAATTCAAAACTAATAGCATCAATCGCATTACGCTTTAACATTTCGCTAGCACCTCGGAGGACATCCAATTCGTGGCCCTCGACATCTATTTTTAGCAGATCGATATGAGTAATGTTATTTTGCTTGCAATAGAAATCGAGTGATATAATTTTTACAACCTCCGATTTTTCAAAATCGATATTAAAATGATCTAATCTTCTCTTAGTCAATGATGCCAATCCTGACCCTTCGCTATTATAATATAGGCGTACCTCTGAATTGTTCTCTCCTAATCCTAAATTATTGAAAATCACATTCGACAACTCTTTTTTTCTGTTCAAAAGAATCTCAAATGTTGATAACGAAGGTTCAAAACAGTGTATTTTATAACAACTAGTCGCGCATTCCCGAAGTGCTAAATCTAAAAATTGACCTTTGTTGGCACCAACATCAAAAATACAGTAAGAAGACTTTTTTTTCTCTAAAACTCTAAAGATAGCTCTTTCTCCACTGCTATTAGCATCTGTCCCGCTTCCAAAACCCATTAAGTACTGTAAAACAAAAACAAACTTACTTAAAACTTTCTGTATTACGCCAAAACCGCTTAAAATTGATAAAATCTTTTTTATACTTTTTTTAATACTAAAGACCACAATACCTTCCTGAGAATAAGAGAAAGTCTAAATCTAGATCCAAAGCCTCTTGATTGTCAAAGAATTAGTGATTTCGAATAAGCGCAGCCCCAAATGTATATAAATTATCTACTCCGCTCTGATAGCTTAAGCATGTAATTTCTATTTTTCTTTAAAATAATAATCAGAAAGAAAATATTTGCAATCAACAGGGAGAAGACTACCCCCCTTACTCCATATTTAGGAGTTAAAATACCAAAGAGTAACACAGCAAAAAGTGAGGAGACAATTTTAGGCATTCTAATTCTTCCAACGAGTTCTTTACTCATTAGAGGAACCGCAAATATTTGACCATAAAAATAAAAAGTACCCGCCGAAACGATCCACGGAAAAACAGCAATATATTTTAAATATGATGAATTTGTTAGTAGCTCAATCAACATGGGTGATAAAAAATATGCAATAACTGGGGCACCAAGTAATAAGATTGGAAATGTAATATAGAGGTATTTAAATAATCTTTGCATAAAATTCATACAGCTTTGATAGTCTACTTTATTTGCATAGTATTTAGGAGTGATATATTGAGAAACTACTGACGACAGGATGACAAAAGGCAAAAAGCCATACTGAAAATAAACCGAATAAATACCAACTTCTACAGAAGTAAAATACTGATGCAAAAACCACTTGTCAAAGAAAGCCTGCAACCATGAAAAGAAACCCCAAAGGGTAAGATTTGAAGAATAGATAATAATCTCTTTCTTTTGATTTTTCCAAATATTACCTACGGATTTCAAAGGAAAGGATAAGGAAAATAAAATGATTTTTTTTCTTCTAAGATAAGCATATTCAATCAAAAAAAAGAAAAACTGACCTATACTAAAATATACTATCAGTCTTATTGGACCAGCGTCATAAACAAATAAGATTAATGCAATTAAAATCTTTAAAACAAGATTAAACAATGGAAACAGCGTAAATAACTTTATTTTTGAATTTGCCAACGATATCGAATCCATGATGCTCAAAATACTAACCGTTCCAGAAAAAAATACTGCTAAAAAAAAAAACTGGATATACTCAGACCAAGAAATTTGAAATAACAGACAGGTTCCCCATGCCATCACTGGGATAACTAATAGAATCATATTAATAAAAATAAAAAGCTCATATATATTATTTTGTAATTTTGTAATTGACTCAACTGGATCATTTTTTTTAAAAAAAGGAAAAATTGCTGCTGATAAGGGTGCAAGCAGAATAATTTGAGGGAATGAGGTGAAGGCCATAATAAGTGAATAAGTCCCAAAATCTTCTGTCGATAACCGGTTTGTCAAAACCTTAACGAGAATAATATTAAGAATATTTGAAATTAAAGTCCCAATTAACATGAAATTTAGATTACTAAATATTGAATATCTTATTCGAAGAATCATACTAATCAATGAGACACCTCTTTGGTAATCTTGATCAATAATCCCAAGAGAAATCTAAACCTTGAATCCCATGTTGCATATTTGAGTGCCTGAACTTTACCACTTAAACGAACCCTTTTCGCCTCTCGTGGATTATCCCTGATATATTTAATTTTTCTAACACATTCATTAAGATCTCTATACACATATACATCCTTATTAGGATAATAGTAAGATTCTAGCCCTAAAGAATATTGAGTTAAGTACAACCCACCCCACAGTGGTACTTCGAAATCTCTTCCCTTAATGGTAGTCACACTCCAAGTATAACCAACATTAGCGAATCCCAATGTGATAGGAGCCTTTTGAATTTCAGCAATCATATGTTCTTGTGGTAAAGGTGGATTTTCCCATCCATTTCCATAGCACTTCACAGTGATTCCCTTCTTGCGAATAGCATCGATAAATGCCCCTCTCCTTCCATAACGTGTTCCAATAAAGAGCACATAGAAATCATCACAGAGATCAACACAGAGATCAACAACTTCAACGCTCTCTTCATCGATCTCTAGTGGTTCTGATTTCCAAAAAAAGCAAGGAGACCGAGTTGCTTCATACTGCACAATTGATTCTGGAGACATTGTTAAATTTAGGTCCACAAGCCTTGAAAGCCGACTTACTCCTATAGGCTGGCCTCTATAACTAGATTTATAATAAAGAAGATCATCCCAACAAAAACTAGTAATAATCACATTCTTTCTTTTTATAAACTCAATTGATTCAGGAAATATTGTATGATCAGAGGCATACAAAAAGACCCAAATATTACTCTTCTCATTGTAAAAATTTTCAAATTCAGTAATTAAACGCTGATTGAGTAACTCTGTATGCTCTCTCCACTCGTCTTGTGAAGAAAACAATTGGTCTGACGGCACTTTCCATAAAAAATGATATGTCTCCCCAATCTTTTGAAGCTGACTCAATAGGACTTCTTCCCAGTTTTTGATATTAAAAATCGCGAATATCTTTACATGATTGTTATCACTCCAGACAATACCACGTCGACGGCACCTCTCTATAGCCAACTGAAAATGATTTTCACGATGTCCTAATAGGCTCATAACAAAAAGTCTTGTTTTTACTTTTACAGTTTGATAAATGGACTTTAGAATCAGTATCATTATATATATTGTGACATTAGGTATTTTTTCTCCACAATAGCTATGACATAGAAATAATAGTATGACAATTAGTGACCAAGACTTTAACCTTACAACCTTGTTATCTAATTTAATCAAGATACCAGGAGAGGCACTTGAGCAAAGAACCTTCAATTCTTATTCCTAATTACAATGGAGCCCGTTTTATTGCAAAGACTTTACAGCAATTTCAGGAAGCATTTGAAGGACATATAACGATGGTTGTCGATGATGCCTCAACTGATAACTCCCTAGAAATTCTGAAACCATTCAACTCAAAAATTATCTCAAAAACGACAAATGGAGGATTTGCCTCCTCTGTTAACCGAGGACTGAAAGAGCTTATAAAAGAAGCTGAAAATGTTATCCTCGTCGCCAATAGTGACCTCGAAATTGAAAAAGGAGATGCTCAAAAAATTAGAAAAATCATCCAGCAATATGACAAGAATCCCAAGCTGGGAATTATTGGTTTTATAGAAAGTAAAAATTCCCAGATTCACTCGGGAGTCGATATATCAGGCTTTTGTTTTTTGATCCATAAAAAAGTTATACAAAAAATTGGTTATTTGGATGAAACATTTTTTATGTATGGAGAAGAGCAGGACTATTTTCGACGAGTAGTAGAGAATGGCTTTGAGATTGAGCAATCTAATATTGTTATCAAGCATGAAACTGAAGGTTCTGGGGGCTGCAAAAAAAGAAACTCTTGGCTAGCAATCAGAAACTCAATCTATTTAGAGGCAAAAAGGATGAATATTACTGCTACTCTAAAAAAAATTATTGTCCTTTTTCTCATTATAAATCGCCTTTATCCAAGAGGTGAAGTTACAGATCCCTCCCTTACAAGAGTGAGAAGACCTGGCATCTTAATAGGTAATTATTATCTTTTAAAAGCAATTTTGTGGAACATCAAAAGGGCAATCATATGAATTCGATTCCAGAACCCGCGAAAGACATGCAATTGTGGGAATTGTAGCAGTATTCGTACTTTCTCAATCTTTTATCATTTGATATAATAAATAGAATATTAACCAATCAAGTATTTGTGAAAAAATGCATAATAAAAAAATCCTAATCTACGGTGAAAACTGGGAGGGAACCCTTCCCCAGTTATTAAGTACAGATCTTCAAAGAAGAGGATATCAAATTACCAATTTCGACTTTACAGACATCTTACCTGGAATCAAAAAGCAATTATTTCATGAAAAAGTACTGAGGAGATGTTTCTATACACTCTACGTAACAAAAATCCGCAACGCGCTGATTCATAAAGTTAAAGAGACAAAGCCTGATATAGTCATTATTGCTAAGGGCCTACATCTCTCTCCCCAAACAGTGCAAACTATAAAAGAAAACTGTCAGTATTTAGTCAACTGGAATCCAGATGATTTCTTTAACCCAAAGAACTCAAATAACGATTTAATCTCCTCAATAAAACACTATGATCTAATCGTTTCTGCGCGTCCACACCTTAAAGAGCTGTACCTAAAAAATGGGATGAAAGGCTTTCTCTATTTGGATTGGTATTATATTCCTTCTCTGCATAAAGATTACCAACTCCCTCCTAGTAACCTGACTACTTTTATTGGGAGCTGGAGCCCTTACCGAGAAGAATATCTAAATCAAGTAGACACTCCCATCTCGATTTGGGGAGCAGGATGGTCCAAAAGCTCTCATCAATTTAGGAAAAAAAATAACGTAAATTTTAAAATATTATCTCAAATAGAAATGAGCCAATTGTTTAATTCGAGCAAATTTAATATCAATTTTTTAACTCACGAAAACAGTGATAGAACAAATCTTCGTATTTTTGAAGTTACCGCCTCAGCAGGAGTCCTTCTTACGGAATCAAATAATGAAATAGATAGATACTTAACCCCTGGCAAAGACTACCTATCATTTTCAAACCCTTCTGAGCTCAATGCTATTATTTCATCAAAGATTGATACTAGCGAGATCTGCCTATCTGGTTATAAACGAATTACGAAAGAACAGAACACATTTAATGACCGAGCCACTACTCTAGTAGAATATATAGAGAATAATTTATCCTAACTTGGTAAATTCAAATATCCCACATCCAAAACGACAGCCAAAATTATTTTCACGAGCTAGGACGTCCTTATCTAAATCAATATTTTCAAAAAAATTACAGCGATCATCAATATAGGAGAAGCGTTTAAATTGAAAATACGGCTTAGCTAACTTTAGAATTGTGTCTATCGAAAATATTCGATGAGCATTAAACTCAACTCGGTCTTTTCCAATAGGTACAGATAAATAAAGGGTTCCCCCTACTTTCAATATTTCAGCTAAGTTTTTAAGACCACGAATGTGTCCATCAACTCTAATAGGGTCACTGTATCTTCCAAGGCCAAAGTGCTCTAGTGCGTGCAAACAAGAAAGGGAGTCACAATATTCTTTTACAGAAAAATTTTCTTCCATTATATCTGCTTGCAAAAACTTAATATTACGAATTTCAGTTGTGAGCGGACGAATATCAAAAACTTCCACATTTCTGTATGAAGCGACCTGAGACACAAATCCATCAACCCGAGATCCAATATCAACATGCTTTTCGGGAGCTAGTTCAAACACTCGCTGTGAAACATACAAATCTTGATGAAAGTAGTGTGTATTAATAGAGCCACTTTCAGAAAAGCGATCACTTAAGCAAGGCATAGAAAAACTCAAAGGGGCGGTTCCATCATATTTTATTCTAAATTTCACATAGTCGCTTACTACAAATGCAGCACCTCTCAGCGACGAGAAGAACACTAACGGATTGAAGCCAAATTGAGTACTCCAATGTAATAATTTTAGTAAAATCGCTTTCATTTTAACACCTCATTAGACTTTGTAATCTCTGCCAAAAAACACATGAACCTCACCGAAGACACAACTTTCCCACAAGAAGAAGCAGGAAGAGGAATATCACTTAACCCTAATACCGCCTCTTTTATCGATTTCGGATCAAGAGGATCAAATAGCTGAGTGGGAACAATTATATCTTTAACATAGTTTGCATTAGATGCCAAAACAGGAAGTCCAAGAGCTGCTGCCTCTAAAAGAGGAAGTCCAAATGATTCAAACAGTGAAGGGAAAATTAACACTCGTGATGACATATACAACTCTAAAACCTGCTGATGTGATAAATCTTGAAGAATCTCAACGTTAATCTCATTCTTTTCAATAAATTCCCTCATGCCCTCTGGTAAAACTCGATCAATAACAAGAATTAACTTTTCATTAAAAGAATTCTCTTTCAAAAGAGACCATGCTTTCAATAAATTCATATGATTTTTGTGAGGATAAATTGAGGCGACATAGAGAAACCCCTCTCGCTTCTTTTCGGAAAGCCTTTTTTCAGGAAAATTAAAAAAACCTTTTTTATGAATAGAATATTCATCTCCCAGTAATTTGATTAGTTTTTGCTTCATTGTTTCAGTCTGAACGACATAAGAATAGTTTTTCGATTTAAAAAATAAGAACCAAAACCTCTCTACGAGAAGCCTTAATCTTATTTTCAAATTCAAGGAGACCTTTACACTAGTATCGATTAAATATAGATTTTGCAAAAAAATAAACACGGGACAGTTTACTTTCATAAGAGGAGGAAGATTTGTGAGGCTAAGTAAAAATTCACAACCAGAACTCTCATTACTAATCATAATTTCCGCACGTACACGAGACAAGATATTATGGTCCACAGCTGTAAACGATATTTGGCGATAATCTCTTTTAATTATATAACGAGTGTCAACATAGCAAGAGCATGTGTAGCCAAGCTCATCAATAGCGTCCAGTACCTGCCCAAGAAGTACCTTGCCTCCACCATTGTGATTATTATAAGCATTTAATATAATTTTCATCTAGTAATTAGCACCTTTTCTCATTAACGAGTAGTTATTCAGAATATGTCCATATCAATTAGTAGTAATCTTGAAAACAGACAACATAAATAAGTGATACCAATAACTGGCAGTTAAGAAAAAAGAAAAAATACCTATTTCTTAACCTATCCTCCAACCCGAGTTTATTATAGAATTTTCTAATCATGTCAAAAAATAAGAATACCAATGGCCACGAGGCAATAAAAAACCAGAACCACGTTCTTTCAACTTCGAGTCGAACCGTTTTTTGAAAGATTAAGAATATTGTTATAATCGACAAGGACAGTGCTAAAAATCTCAACCCAGGGGTTCCTTTATCAAATGTTTTTTGCAGTATACATCCAACTGAATCTCGAAAGGAGCAGTAAACGACAGGAAGCAATAGAAAACCTCCCATAAAGGACATCATTGTTAAATTCGCCAATTGTGAGAAAAACAGAGGACGACCATTCTCAATTAATCCACTCTGCACAATCCTAGATATTTTAAAGGCTCGAATAAACCATACCGAATGCCCCGAAGTTATTAATGATTCACAACTAAAGTAAAGAATCGGTAAGATAATAAGCTGCCCAAGAACACGCTTATATCGTTGATTATAAAATTTATATATTACAAAAACTAAAGATAAGCAGCATGCCAAAATAGGAACCCCATGAGCATAAGAGATCTGTGCTTCTAAAATAAAAAATAACGATGCAACCATGTAATAAAATCTAAAACCAGAACTTTGCTCCTCACTCTTTAGCCCCTTAAGTACGAAATAAAGAGCAACAGCAAGAAATAGACCACCCAGTCCTTCGTATAAAGCACAAAAGTGAATTGTCACAATTGGCGTTACAATTAACAAGAGAGAAGCTAGCCTAGCATTTTTCTCAGAGCTTATAAGCCTAACAATATTCGCTATCACAACAATAATAATATTATTTAATAGCGTTATAATTAGAGCCCAGCTTATTGTTGAAGCGGGAAATAATTTTGAAAAATTATACAGAAGAACTGCGATAGCTGTTTCACCAGCCGGATGAGTTGTACCAGGCAACGAAAAACCACTATTATTAGAGAACAGTCCCCATTTAACAACATAAAGAACCTGCTGAAAACTATTTAGATCTTTATAACCAGGAGTCTTCATTAACACTTCATCCACCATGTAATAAATCCCATTGGCCATTGAAACTGTTTGCTGATGCAGGTGCTCCCACGTATTTCCAGAAAGCCCAACAAAAAGAAGCTGTATGAAAAAAGCCACAACATAGACAACAAAAATATAGATTCCAAATTTTTGTTGCCTATCTTTCAAATACAATACTAGAAGCACCAAAGCATTAATAATAAAGTAAGAAAAAAACAAACGTCCCCAGTTGCTAAATACGCCTGTTGAAATACCCAACACGGGAGGAAGAAAGCGTCCAACAAAGTATGGATAGATTGTTACAAGCGAATTGAAAGCAATATAATATGTTAAAAAAAATAGTATAATGGTCAGGAAAAAGGCTGTAGGAATACCTAGCAAAAGTGAGAATTCTCGATTTTTCATTATACCAACTTTACTTAAATGAACTATGGCAACAATAGTCGCCAATTCTATTAATATTTTTTATTTTAATATTTTTAGGTATCTTATCACACCTTATTATCATTCCTTCTGATCCAATGTCTTTTAAGAAAACTTCACTATCTTCAATATCACGTCCAAAAAATTCATTTATGTCATTTACTTTTATGGGGTAGCGAATAACATGCCACAGTTTCACCATCGTTGCAGAATCACAGACGACCCCTTTGGGATATTTGGTTAAATCAATATTACAAAGTGATGCCGCTGTTTCAGGTGTCCCCCTCAATTGCTTATGAGCTTTACTACTATTATTCCGGACCATTAAGAAATCTGTTCTAATAATAGTTACAAGTGAAAATATTATTATCGCCAGAGACCCAGTATAAATAAATCGTTTGTATTTACTTACTTGCTTCGATGGAAATATCAGTAGAAGAGTTATAAAAATAAATGGAATCCTGATCGCTGATTCATAAAAATTTGTCGAAACAATAAAAAAAGTTGTGGCAAAAAAACTTAGATATACACATATTCCATAGAGTAAAGAAACATCAATCCTTCTGTTCTTTAGCATTGCAAAAGAACGTAAGAAGATTGAACCAAAAATAATATAATTAATAACTCTCGTTCCTAGCAAAAATATCTTATTAAGGATCAGATCCAAAATAGTTGAATCAGTTGCACCCAGAAACCAATTCGCCTGATATTCTGGCTGAATAAATATATTTTGAACATATGGGAGATAATTAAAAGTATATTTGAGTCGGCTTAACAAGGTATGCAGATCCCATCTTACAACATCTGCTGGTGTGTAAGAAACCGATGACATCCAAGCTTGTAGAATAGGAGCATTGTGGCAAATGGACGTTGAGTAATAGTGGTATGAAACGACATATATGTATGAAATCAATCCCAACCCTAAATATTTCTTGTAACTACTATCCTTCGAACATAGAAGATTTGTCATAAGAAAAATTGGAAATAAAAACATCGATTTTGGATGAACAGGAACTGTGTAAAGTGGAATAAGAAGCGATACACTCCATAGTAAATTTTCAAGCCTTCCCTTTAATTGATTCTTATATGAATAGAGGCCCATTGTTATACTAACAATGGAAAGAAAAACAAATTTTTGCTCAGGACGATTCATAATCATTAGCCATGGCAAAACTCCCCAAAAGAAAAGAGAAATCGAAGCTAACTTAGAGACAAATGTATTTGCTGAATAACCATTCCAATACTTCAAGTAGCGCATTATTATAAACATCGACAACATAAAACATATAATGGCTGACATTCTTAGTTGTAATGGACTCCAGAGTTTATAAAACAAAACAGAATCAACTACTTTTTGAAAATAAAATATATAGGGTAAATCAAAGACAAGAGTATTGTTGCATTGAGGTGACCACGCCATTATGTTAAAATCATCAATAAACAAACGTGAAGATATTGACTTAAATGCAATTGCATCAGTGTAGACCGGAACCTGAAATGCCAGAACAATAAAAATAGAAATCAAGATTCCTATCAGGACTATTGATAAAACCCTGATTTTAAATAAATTTAAGCTCTTTTTTTTTGACATAATTGATAAGTTTTCCATAAACAGAATCACATAGCAATAGAAACAATTATGTGACAATGATAAAGAAAATTGCTATGATTTTTTTTGTCAAAAGACACAAAAAAGAATCAATTTTCGTACCAATTATAACCTAAAACACATAGCACCAAACTTGGCACAAAGAGTACTTATATGAATCCAAACCTAGAAATTAAACAAGATGAACTTTATTACTCACGCCAAAGGCAGTGGCCATCTAAATTTTCTCTATCCCATGATACTAAATTTTTAGACATTGGTTGTGGGCAAGGAACGCTTGGAAAATATCTTAAGCAGACCTACAGAGCTGATGTTACAGGTGTTGAAATAATTGAAAAAAATTATCATATTGCTTTAAGTGTTTTAGATCACGTTTTTTTAGGAAATATTGAACAGATGGATATCTCTTCAATTGGGAACGACTTTGATTATATTATTTTTTCCGATAGCCTTGAGCACCTACTAGAGCCCGATAGAGTTTTAGAGAATATTAGACCATTACTAAAGCCTAGTGGAAAAATTTTGCTATCCATTCCAAATATACGAAACTTTCGAGTTACCTTACCTCTCATATTTAATGATAGCTGGGAATATAAAGAAGAAGGACTACTTGATAAAACTCACTTAAGATTTTTTACAGAGAAATCCATTATCACTCTACTTAAAGACAAAGGATATAAAATTGAAAACATAGCCTATGATCTACCCTTGCCATCCAAAGTAGGAATTATGAATCTGTTAACTCTAGGAGTTTTTAGACGAATACTTACTAGTCACATCTTTATTTCAGCACATATGTAAACTCGACAAAAACATGTAAAATAGTTATTGAACATCATTATAAAATTTAGGATATAATATGAAAAAAACACTCATAACAGGTATCAAGTGACAGATGGATCATACTTAGCAGAACTACTTCTTTCTAAAGGGTATGAGGTTCACGGAATTAAACGTCGTGCTTCTTCTTTTAATACCCCCCGATGTCGTCTATCATGCTAACTCTGTAAGATGGTTAAAAGAATATGGAACAGTAACAGGACTTGCTAATCTTAATTCACATTTTGGTGTAAATACCACGTGGCATAGCTTAGCTGCAGTTATTGATAATACTATCTGGGAAAGCCGAGCAGTTTGGCTATTACCTACACTAGGGTATGTTAGTACTAGCGGGTATTTCTTTTGGGAAATAGCTTATAGTAAGACAAATTGGCAAAAACTATCTGCAATTTGTATTCTTTGTTGGACATTTTGTAATGTTTTAACATGGGGCTTCCCTAGCTTACATTATGATTTTGTTCCTCTTATTTATAACGCAATATTAATATTTGAAACCTTTTTTTTAACTTTAGAAAATAACAAAGATTCAAACTCTATTTCAAAACTACTGTTCTTAGCAATTTTAGCTACCGCCTCATTTGTTTTAAAACCCATGGGAGCTATTTCTGTTCTTTTTATTGGAATGTATATCGTATACATGCTTTATAAAAGTAATAAATTAAAACCATACAACTTATTAATCATAGGAATAATACCATTTACTTCTTTTTGTATTTGGCTGACTAGAAATGTCTTACTATCTGGTTGGCCATTGTTCCCATCACTACTTCTTTCCTTAGACCTTAAATGGACAGTACCAACACATATTACAAAAGAGGCTTACACAGATATTTTATATTGGGCTAGATTGCCAGGGCCTAATTACAGAGATGTGGGTTCGAACTCATTTATGTTTTGGTTTATTCCTTGGTTAAAAAATAGTGTCACTTCAATTCGGTTTATATTTGTAGGTACTATACCACTTTTATTAGGTTCCATTTTATGGATAATTAACTTTAAACAAAAGTCTAATAAATATTCTTTGTATTTTTTTAGTTGGAGTCTTACTTCTGTATTATTTTGGTTCTATCTCGCACCAGATATTCGTTTTGGTGATGGAATAATTTTTGCTTACTTAATATGTGGCTTGAGCTTTTTCTTAATTAACAATGAATCGAAATTTTCTAATTACTTGAATACAAAATACATTAACAGTTGTGTTATTAATGTTATTTTTTCTAGTCGTTGGTGCAACTTTAATTACAGGCAAACGTGGCCCAGTAAATCTATTAACTATTGAACGTCATATGTCAGGGCCGGTTACACTTAGAACGATCAAGATTGAAAATGAAGTAGATTTAAAAATTTGGAAACCAACATACATAGAAAAATGTGGCAACTCAGATTTGCCATCTATTTGCTTAGACCACATCTTAATCTATAAAGGATTACCTACATGTGGTAATTCGCCACTTCCTTGCACTCCTTATTTTAATACTAAGCTGAGACAACTTGTGCCTGGAAACTTAGGAAAAGGATTCTATTTACTCAAGTAATTTAAACTAAATACGAGACAATAAATATAATCATATTTCGAAATTGCTCTTTCGTTGCCCTACACTTCTAAATCTCATATAATCCTCAAATGAAAATCCTAATAACAGGCGGCGCTGGTTTTATAGGCAGTGCATTAGTCAGACACATTATAAATAATTCAAATCATCAGGTTTTAAACTTAGACAAGCTAACATATGCTGGAAATCTAGACTCATTGCAAAATATTAGTGATTCAATTCAATACACTTTTATACAAGAAGATATCTGCAATAAAAATGCACTAGAAAAAATAATCAATGAATTTAAACCAAACAAAATTATTCATCTTGCTGCTGAGTCACATGTAGATAGGTCAATTGATAGTGCTTCCGAATTTATTCAAACAAATATTATCGGTACTTTTACATTATTAGAAGCAGCTAGAAAGTATATTTCAAAAAACAATGTAGAAAATTTTTTATTTCATCATGTTTCAACTGATGAAGTTTATGGAGATCTTGAAGGCACAACCGACTTATTTACAGAAACAACTTCGTATTCTCCCAGCTCTCCTTATTCAGCAAGTAAAGCCTCGTCTGATCATCTGGTAAGGGCATGGGGAAGAACATATAATTTGCCATATGTAATTACAAATTGCTCAAACAACTACGGCCCCTTTCACTTTCCAGAAAAATTAATACCACATATGATTTTAAATGCTCTTGAAGGAAAACCTCTGCCTGTTTATGGAGATGGCTTGCAAATTCGAGACTGGTTATATGTTGATGATCACGCCAAAGCTCTATACAAGGTTGCTACAGAAGGAAAATCTGGAGAAACTTATAATATTGGTGGCCATAATGAAAAACGAAATATCGATGTCGTAAAAACAATATGCTCAATACTAGATGAATTAATTGATAATAAACCAAAAAATATAAAGTCTTTTCATGAACTGATTACTTTTGTTAAAGATAGACCGGGCCATGATCTTAGATACGCCATTGATCCATCTAAAATTAAAAATCAATTAGGCTGGACACCAGAAGAAACATTTGAAACTGGTATCAAAAAAACTATTGTTTGGTATTTAGAAAATAAAACTTGGTGGCAAAGAGTTATGTCAGGAGACTACCAATTAAAAAGAATTGGAGAATCAAATAATGAGTAACAATTATAAAGGCATCGTTTTAGCAGGTGGTGCTGGTACAAGATTACATCCAATTACGCAGGCAGTATCCAAGCAACTATTACCAATTTATGACAAACCAATGATTTATTATCCATTATCTGTTTTAATGCTAGCTGGCATACGTGATATTTTAATAATTACAACTCCAGAAGATATTGAACAATTTAAAAGACTACTTGGTAACGGTGAACAATTTGGTATAAAACTTCAATATAAAATTCAACCGAATCCTGATGGGCTAGCACAAGCTTTTATTCTTGGTGAAGACTTTATAGGCCAAGATAATGTTGCGCTTGTACTTGGTGATAATATATTTTACGGTCAAAGTTTCACGGAAAAATTAAAAAACTCTATTTCGCAAATAAATGGTGCCACTGTTTTTGGTTATTATGTTAAAGATCCAGAACGTTTTGGTGTTGTTGATTTTGATCAAAATTATAAAGCTCTTTCTATTGAAGAAAAGCCAAACAAACCAAAATCAAATTACGCTGTCACTGGTTTATATTTCTATGACAATGATGTAGTTGAAATAGCAAAAAATTTAAAACCATCTTCTCGTGGAGAGCTAGAAATTACTGATCTTAATAATGTTTATTTAAAACAAGGAAAACTAAAAGTTGAACTTCTCGGAAGAGGTTTTGCTTGGCTTGATACAGGAACTCATGATTCTCTGCTTGAAGCTGGACAATTTGTACAAACAATTGAATCAAGACAAGGCTTAAAAATCGCTTGTCTTGAAGAGATAGCTTATAAAAATAAATGGATAAATGCTGATCAATTAGAGGTTCAGGCAAAATATTTATCTAAAACAAATTACGGGCAATATTTAAAGAACTTAATTAAATGAAAATAATAAAAACACCTATAAAGGATTTAATTGTCATTGAACCTATTATTCATGGTGATCATCGAGGTTTCTTTTTAGAAACATATCAAAAAGATCGTTACCAAAAGGTGGCAGAAATAAAAGAAGACTTTATTCAAGATAATCACTCACGTTCATCAAAGGGAATCTTACGTGGACTTCATTATCAAAAAACGAAGCCTCAAGGAAAACTTGTTCGTGTTGTTCAAGGAGAGGTCTTTGATGTAGCAGTTGATCTAAGAGTTGAATCTGAGACTTTTGGAAAATGGTTTGGGGTTACTTTATCTGCTGAAACTAAAAATCAATTTTATGTTCCTCCTGGATTTGCTCATGGTTTTGTAGTATTAAGTGAATTTGCTGACTTTGAATATAAGTGCACAGATTATTATTACCCAGAAGATGAAGAAACAATTTGTTGGAATGATTCTAGTATAAATATCAATTGGCCAATAAAAAATCCGATCCTTTCAAAACGTGATCAAAATGGTAAATCTTTTAAGGAATTATTTTCTTGAAAATATTAATTACAGGTGCTGATGGACAGCTTGGTCTTTCTTTAAAAAAAGTAGCTCCAGATAATTTAGACATTTTTTACTATTCAAGAAAGCAATTTGATGTCTGCAACTTAACTCAAATGGAACTTGTTATCAGCAAAGTAAACCCCGCTTTCATTGTAAATTGTGCAGCCTATACAGCTGTTGATAATGCTGAAGATAATATTGAGAAATGTAATGGTGTAAATATTCAAGGTGTAAAAAACATTATTGAGATATGCCTAAAGTACTCAATTAAGCTAATTCATGTCTCAACTGACTTTGTTTTTGATGGAACCAGTAATTCACCATACAGTGAAGAAAATCAAACCAATCCAATTAATATTTATGGTAAATCCAAACTACAGGCAGAGGAATTAATTAATAATTCAAACTATCTAAATGCTATTATTATAAGAACCTCTTGGGTTTTTAGTGAGTTTGGACATAATTTTGTTAAAACAATAATTAAACTTTCAAAAGAAAATGACGAATTAAAAATTATTAATGATCAATATGGAAAACCAACTTACGCCCCTGACTTAGCAAAAGTTATTTATAAACTAATAGAAAAACCAAAATATACAACGTTTAATTTTTCAAATGAAATCACTACTACATGGCATGAATTCTCTAAAGAAATAATAAATGAGACATTAAAAAATCAGCAAATTGAAAAAGCACCGACAATTATAGCTATAAAAAGTGATCAATTTCCACAAAAAGCCAAAAGACCTAAAAATAGTTCTCTTGATAATAAAAAAATATCCAAACATTTAAATATTACAATTAGAGATTGGCGAGAAGTATTAAAAGAGTGTGTTAAATGTATGTAAGAGTTTATTCTTAAGCAATCTAATCACTTTTCAAAACCTTCCCCTATTCACTTTTGTCATATCCACCAAAATACTGTAATTTACCCTAACAAAATTTAGAATTAACAGGATTTGTCTTATGCAAAAAGTAGCACTAATTACAGGAATAACAGGGCAAGATGGAGCTTATCTATCTGATTTTCTTTTAAAGAAGGGATATGTTGTCCACGGGATAAAAAGAAGATCGTCTCTATTTAATACTGATCGAATTGATCACCTGTATCAAGATCCACATATTGATAATAGAAACTTTGTTCTTCATTATGGGGACTTAACTGACTCCACAAATATTATAAGAATCGTACAAGAAGTTCAGCCTGATGAAATCTATAACCTCGGAGCAATGAGTCACGTTAAGGTTTCTTTTGATACTCCTGAATACGCAGCTGATGTTGATGGAATGGGAACACTTCGTTTACTTGAAGCAATTAGGATTCTGGGACTTACAGAAAAAACAAAAATTTACCAAGCTTCTACAAGTGAGCTTTACGGACTTGTTCAAGAAGTTCCTCAAAAAGAAACAACACCTTTTTATCCAAGATCACCTTACGCAGTTGCAAAAATGTATGGTTACTGGATCACCGTGAACTACCGTGAAGCCTATGGCATGTTTGCATGTAACGGAATACTTTTTAATCACGAGTCACCTCTTCGAGGTGAAACATTTGTAACAAGAAAAATTACTCGCGCCACTTCAAGAATTGCCCTTGGACTTCAAGATAAACTTTATCTTGGAAACATGGATGCCAAAAGAGATTGGGGACATGCCAAAGACTACGTAGAAGCTATGTGGCTTATGCTTCAACAAGATGAGCCTGAAGACTTTGTTATAGCTACCGGTGTAACAACACCTGTTCGAGACTTTGTTAAAATGGCATTTTTAGAAGTTGGAATTGAGCTTGAATTTAGTGGAGTTGGTGTAGAAGAAAAAGGCATTATTAAAAGTTGTTCAAATCCTGACTATCAACTTGAAATTGGTAAAGTTGTAGTAAATGTAGATCCTGAATATTTTCGTCCTACGGAAGTCGAGCTTTTAATTGGAGACCCAACTAAGGCGAATACAAAACTAGGTTGGAAACCAAAATATAATCTTCAGTCACTTGTAAAAGATATGATGATCGCAGATGTGGCTTTATTTAAGCGAGATAAATATCTCATGGATGGCGGACACAAGGTTTTAAATTATCACGAGTAAGAGGTTACTTCTCTAACCATACATCTTATTGCACATCACTTAAATCAACATCCTTATCAGACCGCTTAATAGGAAAAGAAATTGAAAAATTTCGTCCTGGATTAACGGGGTGGCACAGATTAATGGAAGAGATCATTTGCCGCTTACTGCGAAAGTAAAATTAGACAATTATTAAAAACCTTCGTTAGTGTACTTTTTTTACGAGCAGTTTTACACTAGCTAATATTGCATTGTGTATTCGTTCTACTATCTTAGTGTGAAACCATCACCAAGTTTGCGTGGATTGCGTTGCTTCAAATTTTTATTAAAAAATGGAGTACATGGCAATGGTGAGTTTCCACAAGCTGAAAGTTCTTTATAAATCACCATATTATCGAGACAAATACTAGGTAGCTTTGAATTTCTACAACTAGAAACAGGGACAGGTGTCCAAACAAAAAAACTAGTACCATTGTTTGTTTGAATTTTTCTCTTAACAATTGGCCCAGGTCCATGTTGACCAATTGTCAGTAAATTAACAGGACCACGTTTACCAGAGAATAATGTAGCACCAATAGCTAAAATAAATAAAGACATGATTAGGAGCATTGTGATTGTAAGGGGTTTAAAAAACTTAGCCGGAAAATTAATAAAGTTAAAACGTAAGGTAACGAAAGTAATTCCAGTAGTTAGAAAAACAAAGAAAAAACCATCACCAAATCGAATATCTGGAGCAGTTAAAAACCAAAATAAAAGGTTTGCTACAGACCAAGTAAAGAAAAAGAGATTTTCTTTTTTGAAGATAGTTCTGCCTATTGATGCCCAGCAAACTATTCCAAGTACAAATGGTATTGTTCCTATAAACCAAAACCTAATAGTTGTCATGGTTGCCTTGATCCAAGGTATAAACCAATAGGAAAAGGGTTTACCAATTACTTCCAAATAGTTAGGTCCAGGCATCTTAGCCCAAGCGACGACGTCATTATAAATACCGAGGGTTGTGCTCCTTGGCACAGTCCAGTCGAAAGTTAAAGGAAGAATAGGGGAAGGGTAAAATGGCCACCCTGAAAGATAAATATTTCTTGTAAGCCAAATAGTGAAAGAGATTGCTGGAATACAGAATAAGATGACAAGATTTCTAATAGAAAATTTTCTATTTAAATAAAGCAAATGAATACAAAACGCTGCTGTAAATAGTATAGATAGAGCTCCCATTGGTTTTAAAATAAATGAAAAAGTACTGAGAAGAAGTAGCGGAAGCAGAGTTCGGACTTCTCCTATCTTATTTTTATCGTGAATAGATAAGTATAAGACTTCAAATACAAGAATTGAGTTTGTAACTAGAGCTATGAAGTCGTAATGTAGACTTGGGAATCCCCATGTAAGAATATTACAAAATATCCAACAAGTAATAGCGATTCCGTAAAGTTTTTGCCAGAGTGATTTTCCATAGCAGATTTCCCAAAAGAAATAAGCAGAGGCACTAGAGTAGCCCAAAGCGGGAAGGATAAAAGTTGAGCGCGCATTCCATATGCCATGATCAATAGTGGCTGCAATTGTATGCCAGGCAGTATTAACACCAAAACGATTGCTTAAGTTTGCCAACCCAATAACAGTACCAAACTGCTTTAGCCATTCAACAGAGTTGGCGTGATACGTATCTGTATCAGAATTGTAAGGATAAGAATCATAACCAAAAAATAAAGAAATAGTTAGCAACATTAAAACAAACAAGATAATGAAAAAGTAGTGTTCTCGCTTAGGTGATGGGATATAAGTTTTTAAGTCTTTTTTTACAATACTAAGCCCGTGAATACCCGCGATAATGATAATTATAAAGTAAATTGAAGTTACTGGCATAAAAAGAGAAATTGCCATCGATACTATACTAGTAATGAATAAACCTAGAAATAAGCTAATAAAAGGATTTCTAGGAGCTTCATAATTAACTAGATTTAAAGTAGTTCTTCCAAGTCCAGTAAAGATAAGAATGAAAAAACACAGGCTTAAAAATATGAAGAGCATATGAGTCCCTTTTTAAAAAACAAGATATCGACGTAGTAAGAAATTACCGGCCAAGCCGATGAAGGCTGCGATTATTTTACTAAGAACAAGGCTTGTGCCAACCGAGGCCAGTCCAATAGTCATCCCAAAGTCAGCTAAACCCATTACTGAGATCGTGAAAACATAGGCGAATATTTCTCCCACTGTGCTCCATCTCGCTTTATGTTGAAAAAGTACTAAAATACATAAGATATAATTAATAACTGCAGCGATAATAAATGAGGCTATCGTTGAAATTGTTAAACTGATCCCAGTGAAAAGTAAAGTCGAGAAAGTTGCAACATTTACGAGGGCAGAAAATCCACCAATAAATGTATACAATAAGAGTTGCATAGGAAGAGGTGCGAAGGAGGCACCATAATGGAGAATGCAGTAAAGCGCCCAGACACCATCTTTCCAACCAATCTTCTTTCCTTCTTCATAAGATCTCGGATTATAAGTTATGGCACATTCAAATACTCGGTAATCTCCTCTGGCAACATGAGTAGTAACTTCGGGTTCAAAGCCAAAGCGATTTTCTTTCAATTTAGGTGCGATATTCTGAATTACTTCTCTGTGAAATAGCTTGTAGCAAGTTTCCATATCTGTGATATCTAAATTAGTAAACATATTGGTAACTATTGTTAAAGTCTTATTCATCCAAGTGTGCCAAAAATACAAAACTCTTCTGGTGTCTGGCTTTAAGTAACGTGATCCATAGACAACATCTGCATTATTGTTGAGCATAGGCTCAAGCATAACGTGATATTGGTTTGGGTCATATTCTTCATCAGCATCTTGAATACCAATAAAGTCTCCAGTAGCGTGAATAAAACCAGTCCTGAGAGCAGCTCCTTTTCCTTGATTGACAACATGGTGACAAACTTTAATATTTGAATACTTCAGCGCAAGGTCATTTGCGATTTTGAGACTATTGTCTGACGAACAGTCATCAACAATAACGCATTCAACTTTAAGTGCATCTGTTTGGATATGTAGAACTCGGTCGATACATGACTCAAGGGTTTTCTCTTCATTAAAGCAAGGGATTATTAAAGATAGTGTATGTACTTTGTCCTGTAGCAAGTCGAGGTCCTTTGTTGAGTATCTGTAAAGAAAACTTTAGCACAACACATTTAAAATTTATAACACTAAAAATGATGCGCGAACACGTAATGAGAATTATGGGTATTCATATATAGAGATTTTATGTAAAATAATAAAAAATATTTGGAGATAGTCTTGGAAAGAAATTCAGAGAAATACGCCGGCCTAGAAGAGCTTGAAGTTCTTAAAATAGCGAAAAACTATAATAATTCCCTATGTAAAAAAGTTGAGAGGTCATTTTCAAAAGAAAAAAACACTGTTGATTTTGGTGCAGGTATCGGAACTTTTGCTAAATCGTTACAAGGGAGAGGTTACAAAGATATTTCTTGTATCGAAATTGACGATGACCAAAGAAATCAAATATCGAATACAGGCTTCAAAGCTTTCAAATCAATAGATGAACTTCCTGAAAAATCAGTATCACAAATATATTCTTTTAATGTGTTAGAGCACATAGAAAATGATCAGGAAGTTATTAATTCTTTATATCAATCAATGGTTGACTCTGGTCTTTTTTATGTTTACCTACCAGCATTTAATATTCTCTATAGTGCTTTTGATAAAAAGATAGGCCACTTTAGAAGATATACAAAAAAGGACATTGTTGAAAAGCTACAAAAAGCTGGATTTGAAATAAAGTTTGCAAAGTATACCGATTCGTTAGGATTCCTTATGGCTCTCGCTTATAAATTTATTGATAAGTCGGGAACAATCAATAAAGATTCTGTAGCCGTGTATGATAAATTTATTTATCCGCTTAGCCAGTTCTTAGATGTAATATTTTCACCATTTTTTGGTAAGAATGTAGAAGTCTTAGCAATTAAAAATAAATAATTTTCTACAATAGATTAAATGAGAATATTGTTTATTAATAATAATCCTGAATGGTCATAACAATGTAGTTGTTGTAATTAATTGTAAAAAATAATCCAAAGAAAAATGTTTTTGATCTTTTCTCTGCTGAAAAACTCTTCTAATTTTATTATAAATGAATATCGATCTACTCGGAGAAAAGTCAATTCACGTGCTAATAATACAATTTTGAGACATATTGTTTTAAATTTATTAAAAGAGAAAAAAGTAAAAAAATAAGCATGAATCGTAAACAATCAATGGCTTGATTCTATAAATATTACTTAGAAAATTTATTTTTAGATAAATTCACGCAGCCTTCTTAAATTTCACCTTTATGAAAACTTCTCCGACCAATTTCTCTAGGTATGCTAAAAGTTGTTCAAATCCTGAATATTTTAGTCCTAATGAAGTCGAGCTTTTAATTGGAGACCCAACTAAAGCTAATACAAAACTTGGATGGAAACCAAAACATGATTTAAAGTCACTTGTAAAAGATATGATGATCGCAGACGTGGCATTATTTAAACGAGACAAATATCTCATGGATGGCGGACATAAGGTTTTAAGTTATCACGAGTAAGAGGTTATTTCTCTACCCATACATCTTATTGCATATCACTTAAACCAACATTCTCAATCGTAAATCCACATTTTTAATAATGATTGTCTAGTAACACCTCTAGCTTTTGCTAATCTGTCTAAGTCATCCAGAATACTTTTTGGAAAATCAATATTAACTCTTTTAACATCACTAACAACTTCAAATTCAGTGGAGATAATCTTTTGGCAAAGTTTAAATTTATATACTGATTAACAGAATTCTTAATTTCAAGTGATGAATTTATTTTTGATAGGAATGACGGGAATTTAACAATAAAAGAAGGACAAATACGACCAATCAGTTCAAGGCTTGCTAATAAAAAAGAAAGGAGTATTTATGACAGCTAAATATGTAAAATCAGATCCAAAATATGACGATGTAGAATTTAATGAAATAAAAGCAAAAAATTTAAGAATTATGTTTTTTAGTGAAGAGGTTTGGCACATACTTACTCACATTCTGGACGAGTCTGATAACCAGCTAATTTTAAACCAAAACGTTGTTTTTATCGCAATTTGCGATTGATTATTCTTGATTTTATTATCGCAAATTGCGATAATATATATGTGAAAGTTATTAATAAGAAAGTTCTCGTTGATTTTAAAAAGAAGCACTCAGTTTCACGAAAGGCACTAGATAACTGGCTTAATGTCACAAAGAAGGCCATCTGGGGCAATTTCTCGGACATTAAAAAGACTTTTAATAGTGCTGATAAGTTAAAAGGTAAGTAAAGATAACTATTGTTTTGATATTGGCGGCAATAAGTTTAGGTTAATTGCGGTGGTTGAAGTAAAAAATGGGGTAGTTGATATCGTTGAAATTTTAACCCATCCCGACTACAACAAGAAATATGTAAAAAAGAAATAATGGAGGTGAGTATGAGTACAATGGAACAAGTAGTATATAAAAAATTAAGTATAACTAAACCTCATAATGTCTTTGAGGGTTTATTTTTTAATATTATGGGCCAAACTCCTCTTGTTATCAAAGGGAAAAAGGATCACGAGCAATGTTTAAAAACATATCGATTAATTAGAGATGAATTATTTCTTGAGGCGAGGGGAAAATTAAAAACTAAAATGAATGAATTTTCAATTGACCTTGCTAAGCGAATTTCTTTATATGAAGATCAAACATATTTAAGCGATAAAACAAGTCCTGTAGAAGCTTTAAAGTTCTTAATGAATGAAAATAATTTAAATCAAAGTAAACTAAAGAAAGAACTTGGTAAAGTTTCACAATCATATCTTAGTGAAGTTTTATCGGAGAAAAAGCCAATCAGTATTGAGCTTGCTAAAAAACTGGCTAATTTCTTTTCAGTAAAACCTATTTTATTTGTGGATTTATAGGTTTTAAAAATTAAGTTCCCCTCAATGCTTGATTACCTTGAAAATGATATTGAAAAGTAATTTAACTCCAATCCTGATTAATTCATTTTAATGTGAAAGATTTTACTGAGGATTATTCTTTTCTTATTCCATAAGTTTAATCAAAAAATTTAAACTATAAAAAATATTATAAACACCAACAAAGGAATTTAAAATGAAAAAATATATTCGGATGGTTTGGATGCAAAAAAAAGGTAACTGTTAAAACTAAAGGGACAAAAGTTGTCATAAATGCTTCTCGATATAAGATTAAAATTCCTCCAACATATTTTACTATTGGTCATACGACAGGCTTTTTTTCTCAAAGACTAGGGGAACAATGGTGTTGAAAGAGATGGCTACTCTTAGAATAGATCTTCTAGTGTGATTTATTTTACTCTATCCATTTCTGAGGAAGATACTTTGTTTGATACGAGGAAGTAGGATTTTCTGAAGCCTGATGGCTGAGGATATAAATACAGATTAAATGAAAATTTTATTATGAAAACATGTGGTTAATGGATCGTTTACATTTCTTCCACTCACTCCAGTGATGTTTTAGCGTTCCAATTCGTCTTCGTCCTCTCAGATGAGTGCAGCCTGGGCTACTACTGTTAACAAAGTCAGCTAGTTTCACTTATTCATTTTCCCTAAAGAAAATTCTTTCATATCTCAACTACACACAAGGCCCGGATCTAAATCAAGAACAATAAAACCGGGCTTTTTTATTAAAAGAGATCACTTTACGCTGTTGCAAAAATGTATAGTTACTGAATCACAGTTAACTACCGCAAAGACTATGACATGCCTGCATGTAACGGAACACTTTTTAACCACGAGTAAGCAATCCCAATAGCTATTTGAGTAAATACAATATCTTATGACTGATTGTTGCAAATTAATCTCATATATCATATAATAGTTGTTGATTATGTCCATAAACAACAAGGTACTTATGATTTATAAGAGAACTTTAAACATTCAAAAACTACTCTCTAAAAAGTCTTTCTTCCTCTTTGGCCCAAGATCAACTGGAAAAAGTACGTTAATAAAAAACAATTTAGAAAATATTAATGTCTATGATTTGCTCAAGGCATCAACTTTTAAAAGACTGACAAAAAATCCAGAACTTATTGAACAAGAATATATAGAAGGAACAATCGTAGTTATTGATGAAATTCAAAAACTTCCGAAAATCCTTGATGAGGTTCATAGATTAATTGAAGACAAAGGAATTAAGTTTCTACTAACTGGAAGTAGTGCAAGAAAGTTAAAACATGGCGGCTCAAACCAGCTTGCAGGAAGGGCATGGTCCTCTGAATTATTTCCTCTAACTTCAAAAGAAATAACTGATTTCAACCTTATAAAGTATTTAAATATTGGTGGGCTTCCACAAGTATATACAAGTAGTGACCCCCAAGAAGAACTGGAAAGCTACGTAGGTACTTACCTACAGGAAGAAATTAAAGCAGAAGCTGTAACTCGTAACATTCAGGCATTTGCTGAGTTTTTAGATGTTATTGCTCTCACCAATAGTGAAGAAATAAACTACGAATGCCTGGCATCTGACTGTCAAATATCCCCCAGTACCCTTAAAAATTACTTACAAATTCTTGACGATACTCTTCTGGGTTTCCATCTTCCGGCATTTACCAAAACTAAAAAAAGAAAGTCCATAACAAGAGCCAAATATTATCTCTTTGATATTGGTGTAACTAATTACCTTGCCAATAGATCTAATATTAAAGCAAAAAGTATTGAGTTTGGTGCTGCATTTGAACATTTCATCATACTGGAAGTACGTGCATTCATAAGTTATTTCAGAAAAAAAATAAAAATGAATTACTGGCGCTCAACATCTAAGTTTGAAGTTGATCTTCTTTTAGATGATAAAATTGCCATTGAAATTAAAGCAACTAGCTTGGTAAGTGACAAACATTTTAAAGGTATTCGTGCCTTAATGGAAGAAGAAATCTTTTCGCGCTACATAGTTATATCTAATGATGAAAGTAAAAGAGTTACAAAGGATGGTATTGAAATATACCCATATAAACTTTTTCTTGAAGAGCTCTGGAATAATAAATTTGCCTAAGAGGTACGCCATTCTTTTGGAGATGCGTAATTTTTTACCAACGATTCAAGATATCGATATTTTTTCCAATTTCTTCGAGATCTTATTCATAGAAAAAATAAGTTCATTGATTGATGGAAGTTCTCCATAGACCAATGATGCAAAGGTGTCTTGATAGTAGGGATCTAATTTTTTTAACAATGTAGCGGGTTCCTTAAAAAGTAAGGATTTTGACATTTCTTTTGTCATCCATTCACCTTGAAATTCCTGGTTTTTCTTATCATCACTTCTGACTAACATAACCATTGACTCAAAGCCTCTTTCCAGAAATTCACTAACTTCTTTATCAGATAATAATAGGTGAAGATCATAAATATGCCGGATTTTATTTTTAATAGATATCTTAGGATCCTCTTCATAACCAGCTCGTACCAAACCCATAACTTTTTCAGTAAAAGTTCTTTTGATATCGAGTACATTTACTTCAAAGCTCTCTAGTTCATATTCCGTAACCATTTTCTTATCAATACCTTCTATAAAATCGCCAAGCATTGATGTGATTTTCTTTTTATTAAATGGGCTATGATTTGCAAAAGAATTAACTTCTAAAATGAGGTGATCATAGGCGTGTCCAAAGTTTATGGCCTTTACTAATCGTGGGTATTGATAAGCAGTTTTTCTAAATTTTGATCCTTTACTTACTAACTTATGTTTTTTATTTTCTTTAAATAGTCTTGTTACAAGATCGTTTTCAATATTTTTAATCAAATTCTTTAATTGAGTGCCGCTCTCGTCGCCACTAAGCAAAATCGCAAGGTCAACGTCTTCGGAAAATCTATCTATAATTTTATATGCCTTTGACAGCGAAGTTCCGCCTTTAAAAACGACTTGTTCAGCATATTTAGATTTTGATAAATTTTTAAGAACATAAGTAACCCAGTAATCTTTTTCAAGATATAATGCTCTTATACCAAGCTGTTTTGATGCAGCAGATATAGCATCTAAAAAATCGTTCTTGCTGTTATGCAATATCACTCAATTCTCCATTCACTTAAATTTGAAAGTAAATTAGCTTTTATTCCTATCTTATATTTTGTTAATTGATTTAATGTTCTTTTTAACTCCTCAGAACAAGGAATTTCTAACTCTTCCAAGATAGCTCCTAAAAGTGCTCGTACCATCGGCTTATACTCTTCACCATATTTTGCTAAACGTATCTGCTCAGTATTGCTCATGTCTTTTATAATTTTGATTAATTTTTCTAGAGCTTCGTTTACATTTACTCCTGGAATTTTTTTTATATCTTTTATTGCATCTAAAATCTGAAGATACTTTCTATTTTTTTGGTTAAATCTCCCTTCTCGTTTTTGATATTTAACAGAGAGATTTCCAATTTTTTTTTTGCAGTTGTACCTTTTTCCAATAATTACAATCTCATTTGCTATCTGATCGGTCAGTCCAAGTTCATTATAGATAACGTTACCTGAAACATATCCACCAGCAGATAGACTTTTTATTACATCAGATTCAAGAGGACCTTTCTCTCCAAATTTTGAAAAGCTGGTCTTGTAATATCGTCCCTTTTCAAGTCTTTTAATAATCCCATCTCTTGCCAAACGGCTAAGTACCTTTGATACAGCATTAAAATTTTGAAGATAGGATAAATCACCATAAGTGACCACTGCCCCATCTTCTAAATTAAGAATTATCTGTTTAACCTTCTTTGCTATACTCATCTTGCCTATTTTAACACATTATGGCGAGTTTTTCAATGCTTTTACTTTACATAATTAAGAGGTACGACATTCTTTTGGAGACGCGTTATTCATTCTCAACAAAATATAAATAATGTGATGAATACCTGAACACTCATTATTTGGTACCTTGACACCGGACCGGCGTCAGGGTACCGTGTAAGTATATATAATTACAACAACAAAGATTACTTTATGATTAAATTTATTTACGACGGTGTTGTTACAGATGAAAACTTTTGTCCAAGAAAAGAAGAGATTAAGACGCTTAATTCTTACATAAAAGATTCAACAAATGTATTACTGATTGCTAAAAGAAGAATGGGAAAAACCTCACTTGTGCATGAGGTTTTCAAAAATCATCTTGATTCTAAAAAGTATATTAGTATTTACGTTGATATTTTTGATATCACTGATGAATATGACTTTGCTAATTCTTTATACAGAGCAACCGCCAAGTCTTTAAAACTCGATTTAAAAAAACTTTTAAATATATTGAAAGATACATTTAAAAAAGCATCATTTGATATAACTATCGGCGAAGATGGTTCACCTTCATTTTCTCCCAAACTAGTGACTCAAAATTGCGATGACATTTTAGCTGATGTGTTTAACGGAATATATCAATATTTAAAAAATAATAATTTAAAAGGTGTTTTTTGTATTGATGAGTTTCAACAAATTTGTTCAATAAAACGTCCCTTAGATGCAACTATTAGAAAGTATATTCAACATCATGATAATATTTGTTATATATTTACAGGGTCCAAAAGATCGACATTAACCCAGTTGTTTCAGGGACAAAAATCTCCCTTAATGGGAATGGTTACCCCAATGGAACTAGGGCCGATTAACCAAAATGATTTCTTTAATTTCGCAAATAAAAGACTCCCAAAACTCAACCTTATGGATTTCAAACAAATATATTCCATGGCCGAAGGTGAATCAAAACTAATTCAGCATTTTTTAAGAATTATAGCAAATGAAAACGGTACTAATGATATAGATATTGAGACCACAGTTGATAAATTTATAAGAGAGGTAGACCCATTGTGCCGCAGCCTTATTGAAAACATGTCTCCAAATAGTAAAAAAGTTTTAAAAATGATTATTCATCAAAATGGATCAACATCGTTACTTTCAAAGGAATTGTTAAATAAATTCAATCTTTCTAAATCTTCTGTGCAAAGTGCAATAAATTTTTTACTAAAAGAAGACATAATATTTATAGATAATGATAAATATTATATTGATGGTGGCCTAGGCTCAACTTTTGCTCTCTGGTGCAATAAAAAGTTGGAGTAGACGGTACGACATTCTTTTGGAGATGCGTTATTCATTCTCAACAAAATATAATTGATTCCAAAACCTGAATCTGCTAGAATATTCACAAGGTGGGATAAATGCTTGTACACTTATCCCTAAAGATCACTTAACTAGTGAAAGTATCGCAGTTATTAACTGCAACACTCTCACAAGTAGTGTAGTCACCCTTGTGAAGTCTTCCATAACTTCTCCTTTTTGTTCAAAAGGCTCCTTCATTGGAGCTAAAGAAGGGGAAGACTTTTATTTTCTAGCATTATCTTTTTATATTTAGATTGTTTTTAAGCTTTGACTGATTTATTTTTCAGAATTGAATATTCGAAATAATCGTTATTATTTTGGTAGAACCCCTAACTTTTACTGAAATAAAGAAAGATTATTCTTATTGTTATTATCTGAATTTTAACGTAAAATTCAGATAATGATTCAGAGAAAATGCATATTAACAAAAACAAATAGTTTATTTCTTTTTGGCCCTAGGGGATGTGGAAAAACAACATTTTTACAACAAAGAAAAGAAGCTAATACTTTATTTATAGACTTGCTAGATATTGAAACTTATGACGAATATCTATTAGAACCTGCTAGGTTTAGAGATTTTATTAATACAAGTGAAAATAAAGATAAAAAAGTTATTATTGACGAAGTTCAAAGACTCCCGAGACTTTTAGATATTGTTCACTTGGAAATTCAAAAGAATAAACGAATTTTTATTCTAACTGGCTCAAGTAGTCGCAAGTTAAAACAAAAAGGCACAAATCTTTTAGCTGGCAGAGCTTGGATTTATCACCTGTATCCTTTTTCTTTCACTGAGCTTGGGAAAGATTTTGATCTTCAAAAAGCACTAGAAAGAGGAGGTCTACCAGATGCGTACTTAGCGCAAAATATTCAAGACTGTAAAGAATATTTAAATTCATATGTTTCAACATATTTACAAAAGGAAATACAAGAAGAGCAGTGGGTAAAAAATCTTGCGCCATTTAGAAAGTTCCTAGCAATAGCAGCGCAGATGAATGGGAAAATTATAAACAAATCCAAAATTGCAAAAGAAATTGGAATAAATGATGTAACAGTCTCAAATTATTTTGAAATTTTAGAAGATACACTTATCGGTATAAGCTTGCCTGCTTTTCATAAATCTATACGAAAGGCTCAAAGACAGGCTCCAAAATTTTATCTTATTGATACTGGTATAAAAAGAGCTCTTGATAAAACAATTATAATTCCTCTTACTCCTCGAACAAGTGATTACGGAAATACATTTGAACATTGGGTGATCCTTGAATGTATAAAAAATTCTCATTACAGAAGACTTGAATGGAGCTTTTCGTATCTCCGAACAAAAGATGGACTTGAAATTGATTTAATAATAGAGCGTCCGGGATTAACAACACTTTTAATTGAAATAAAATCAAAAACAAAAGTCACACTAGACGACATAAAATCACTTGAACTTTTGGGTTATGATATTGATCCCAAAGCTCAAAAAATATTAATATCTAACGACCCTCTTGAGAGAACAATCAAAAATACTAAAATCACTCATTGGAAACAATTCTTTTTAGAACTATTTTCGTAAGCGGGTAAGCGGTACGACATTCTTTTAGAGATGCGTTATCTGAAAGAATATTCACAAGATTGGATAAGTTATTATATTAATTTAGCAGGAATTTGAATAATCTCATCACAAAGCATCTGAATTTTATCGGAGTTATTGATCAAAATTCCAAAAGCCTTAAAAGAAGAACCAACATTTCTAGACCTTAAAAGTTGCTCACGTGTCTCTATCCCAGATAAAAAATTAGCTAACCCGGAATCTCTAATGATTCCCTTTGGCATCTTCGTAACAGATTTAATTTTCGAATTTTCATATGATGGAATCATTCTCCAAATAAAAGTAGAATTAGCAACGTCTAGGTAATCACGAACTGTTACTTCTGAAGTATCAATAGACTTTCCAACTTCTGTTTTATTTATAATTGTACCGGTTAAGCCCGAAAGAATATCAATAAATCTTCTATATCTTACAGAATCTAGTTTTGGGAAAAGTTTATAATATACCAATTCGTACTGCTAAGGAATCAGACGCATTGGAAATAAGATCTGGTGAACTCGAACCTGTTAGTATGAAACGGCCCTTTTGATCTCTATCTTGATCAATCACACCACGAAACTCTTTAAATAACTGAGGTAATTCCTGAGTTTCATCAACGATAATTTGGGAATGATTTACCTGTTTGACGGGCTCCAATAACAAGCATCACAGGAAAATATTTAAGTAATTCATTAAGTTTGTTAGTTAAATTTCTTTTTAAATATGACATATCCTAATAGTATCCTTGGAATTTACAGATATAAACTTCGTTAGCCATACGCAATTCCAGTATCTTATATAAAAATAATTGATATTTTGTATATATGAAGGTAGTATTCACATATGCAAAACATTACTAGAAGTTTAAAAAATCTTATTCTAAAACGCTTGGCGAATAATCCCGCCGTTGCTCTCTTAGGTGCCAGACAAGTTGGCAAATCTACATTAGCGAAAGAGATCGTCAGCAAAAATTCAAATGCAATATATTTAGACCTTGAATTAGATTCAGACCTAAATAAGATCATTAATGACCCTGAGTTATTTTTAAGTTTAAATTGTGACAAATTAATTTGTCTTGATGAAATTCAACATGCACCTGAGATATTTAAAACATTGCGAGGAATTATAGATAGAAATAACAGAAATTCTCAATTTCTTTTGCTTGGTTCAGCGTCACGTGACCTTATCCGACAAAGTAGTGAAAGCTTGGCCGGAAGAATTGCTTACTTAGAAGTTGATCCATTTTCTCGTTCAGAGATTATTGATTATGATTTTTTTCAATATTGGATTCGTGGTGGTTATCCAAAATCTTTGCTTGCAAGCGATCTAGAAGAATCCATCTCATGGAGATCAAACTACATTCAAACTTTTTTGGAACGTGATCTTCCATCACTAGGATTTAGAATTCCTGCTGTAAAATTGAAAAGAATGTGGACAATGCTCGCTCACTCCCAAGGACAAGTAGCAAATTACGCCAAACTTGGTGCTTCACTTGATCTATCAATACATACTGTTAAACATTATATTGATATCTTGGAACAAACATTTCTAATACATGTTCTTAAACCATTTCATAACAACACAAAAAAAAGGTTGGTAAAATCTCCAAAGATTTTCATTCGAGACACTGGAATATTACACTCTCTCCTAAAAATAAATGAATTAAATGACTTACTTGGACATCCCGTTTTAGGTAATTCATTTGAAACATTGGTAATACAAAATATATTACTAAAATATTCGGATTTTGAAGCTAGCTTCTATAGAGATTCCAGTGGGAATGAAATCGATCTCATTTTGGAGAAAGGAAATAATAAAATTGCAATCGAAATAAAGGCATCTACAGCTCCAAAGCTCGAGAAGGGATTTTGGAATTCGGTGAAATTTATAAAACCAGATCAAATGTGGTTGATAGCTCAAGTTGATTCAACGTACCCTGGAAAAGATGGCGTAATCATAACAAATTTAGATGAATTTTTAAAAAATAAGATTAGCTAAGACGGTACGACATTCTATTGGTTATGCGTTAATTACTCACGACAATTTACATCATACATATATAAGATTGAACTTTATATATGAGTGGTGTAAAACGAAATATTGAAGATAAAGCACTGAATTTACTAAAACACTTTCCAGTACTTGCAATTATTGGACCCAGACAATGCGGTAAAACATTTCTTTCAAAGATTTTACGACCAAATTGGAAATATATCGATCTTGAAGATCCAGCAACATTTGAGCAAATTTCATCTGACCCGCGCTTTTTTTTAAATAAAAATTCTGAAAATGTAATAATTGACGAGGCTCAACAATTGCCTATATTGTTCAACGCTCTTCGAGGGGCAATCGATGACAAACGCAAAATAAATAATAGATTTATAATTACAGGTTCAAGTAGTCCCAAGCTAATGAAAAATATTTCAGAAACTCTTGCTGGTCGTGTTGCAATAATAGAACTCGAAACATTCAAATTTAACGAATTTGCAGGAAAAGAATTAAGTCCATTTTATAAAATATTTGAAAAAGAATCACCAGAATTACTAATAAATTCAAAATATGAAGTTAATTCAAAAGAAATTTTAGATTTTTGGTTTTATGGTGGATATCCAGATGTAGTTCTTAACAAATCGATACAAGCAAAAGAAGCCTGGTTTGATAACTATATTCGAAATTACATAAATAGAGATGTTAAAAAGCTTTTCCCAAAATTAAATTCACAAAAATTTCAGCGCTTTTTACTTATGTTATTTAAATTGTCTGGAACAATTGTAAACAAAAGAGAATTAGCACAAGTAATTGAAGTAAGTGAACCAACGATTAAAGACTATATCGACATTGCACATGGAACTTTTATTTGGCGAAACTTACCAAGCTTTGAACACGGTATAAAAAAAGAAGTTATAAAAATGCCAAAAGGTCATTTTAGAGATAGTGGAATTTTACATCATGCACGTAAATTTTCAAACTTAAATGAACTTGATCAACACCCTATTGTCGGCCATTCTTTTGAGTCGTTTATTATTGAAGAAATTATTAAAGGAGTGCAAGCAACCAATGCTTCATCCTGGAATTACTACTACTACCGAACAAGAAATAGGGCTGTAATTGATTTAATACTTCATGGAAAATTTGGAATTATTCCTATTGAAATAAAATATGGCATTCAAACACCAATGAAATCTTTAAATACAATAAGATCATTTGTTAAAGAACATAATTTAAAATTTGGAATTCTCATTAATAACAGCGACTCTGTTCGGTGGTTAACACCTGAAATAATTCAAATTCCTGCTGGCATAATTTAATAGATGAAGTACATTTATTAATTGAAGAACATAATTTAATTTTTCTTTTAACTGGAAGTTCTGCTAGAAAATTAGAAAAAGGAGCTGCAAACATTTTTGCTGGCCGAGCATGGATGACAAATCTATATCCTTTAATACGCGAGGAAATTTCAGATTTTGAATTGATAAAATATTTAAATACAGGAGGGTTACCACAAGTAAGTATATACCTCTAAGTTCCCAAAAAAATAGTTAAACAATTACGTAAACTTATATATTAAAGAAGAAATTCAAGAGGAAGGTTTTACTCGCAAACTAGACCAGTTTCTAATATTTTTTGACAGTATTGGTTTAATGAATAGTGAAGAGCTTAACTATCTAGGCTGGAGTTCTGACAAAGGTATTCCAAGAAAAACATTACAAAGTTATGTCGAACTTCTCAAAGACACATTGATGGCTTTTGAACTACCAGCCTTTAGAAAAACAATAACGAGAAAAGCGATTGCAAGATCTAAGTTCTATTTATTTAATGTAGTAGCAAATACAAGGGCCAAAAGAGGTGAAATAATAAAAGGCAGTAGTAATTTTGGAAAAGCTTTTGAGCATTTTATAATTCAAGAATGTCGTCCAATAAATTCTTATAAAGAAAAAAACTGGAATTTAACTTATTAGAGAAGTCTTTCCAAAATGGAAGTTGACTTATGCCTTGGACAAGAATGGGCACTTAAAGAAGAAAATTTATTTGACAATTATGGTGTTATTTGTTTCGAAAAGCACAAAAGAATTATTGATGGAATAACTATTTGGCCATGGGAAGAATTTTTAAATCAACTTTAACGGTTCGTCATTCTTTTGGAGATGCGTTAATTGCTTAAAGAGTTCAGGTATTAGATGAATGATACGGATCAAAAACACTCAAAACTCTCTAAATGAGAGTTTTGAGTGTAAGAATAAAATACGTCTTTTAAATAAAAAGAAATATATTTTCCGATATATGGTAATTCTTTTGGATTATGTTCAACTGAGTTTTTTATTCCAACAAAATAAAAAAATAAAAGTAGAGCGTAAATTAAAGTTGAACAGAATAAAAATAAGTACGTCATATAAGGTAAAAAGTTAAGCACAGTTAATAAAAGATAACCAAGTGAAAATATTAAATTTATGCCAAGAGCCTGTCTCAAATGAAAAACACAAAGAGGATTATGCGACTTTCTTGTGTCGTGCAAAACAAAAGCACTTATCCATCCAAATAAAGTCAAATAAGACAGACAACAAATAATTGTTTCACTATCTCTGAATTTAATAATAATACTTTCTAACTTTTTCATAAAGACTCCTTTTATATAGATTTGAGAGTATAAATTCACACAAAATTCAGAAAAGTAAAAGATTATGGTTTTAAACTAAAAATATAATTCAAATCTGAAAAGTATTTCATTTAATATCGATTACATCTATTGTAATATTTTCTCATGAATAAAAATGACAAAATATTAATTTTAGGCGCAAGAGGTATGGTCGGTTCGGCTATTAATCGAATACTAACAAAAGACAATTATCAAAATATACTTTGTCCAACAAGCAAAGAACTAAATTTACTTAATCAATCTGAAACTCAATCTTATTTTGAAAAAAATAAACCAAATCATGTTATTTTAGCAGCCGCAAAAGTTGGGGGAATTCATGCCAATAATACTTATAAAGCTGACTTTATTTTTCAAAATTTAGAGATACAAAATAACTCATTTAGCGCTGCTTTTAAAAATGATGTGGACAAGTTTTTATTTTTAGGAAGTTCATGTATCTACCCTAAAAATTGTCCCCAACCCATAAAAGAAGAATATCTTTTAACAGGAGAACTTGAACCAACTAACGAACCTTATGCAATAGCTAAAATTGCTGGTTTAAAAATGGCAGAGGCTTTCAAAAATCAATACGGCCGAAATTTTTACTCAGTAATGCCTACTAATCTCTACGGAGAAAACGATAATTATCACCTTGAAAACTCCCATGTTATTCCAGGCCTAATTGCTAGAATGAAAAAAGCTATTGATAATAATGAAACTGAATTTAAAATTTGGGGTAGTGGAAAACCAAGAAGAGAATTTCTTTACGTAGACGACATGGCGAGAGCCTGTATTCACGTATTGACTACAAAGGAACCTCTTCCTGGTTCACATATCAATGTTGGTTGTGGCGAAGATATTTCTATTGGAGAACTTGCACAAATGATAGCTAGGCTTATGAACTACAAAGGTAAACTTGTTCAAGACACTTCACAACCAGACGGGATGATGAAAAAACTATTAGATGTTTCTAAAATAAAAAATCTTGGTTGGAAACCTGAAGTTACTCTTGAAGAGGGCCTAAAGAAAAGCATCAATGGGTACGCGGGTACATAACGCAAGTTCAAGGACTTATATCTCTTATGACAATTTTTTGATTCATTCTTCTTATCACATAATAAATTTTAGAAACTAATAAAAATATAACAAATAATTTCAGATACTTAAATAAGTTAAAGATAAATCCTTATGCATTTATTATCGTGAAATATATCTTAAATATATTTGTGCTATAATAATGGAGGAAAACATGGCAGGACTTATGAAAATAGATGATGAAACACTAGAAAAAATTGGTAAATACGTAAAAAAAAATCTTCCAACCTGGAGTAGAGAACTATCCTTAGTTCAAAATGATCTAGGTTTTCAAAAGACAACTACTGTTCTTGAAAGAGAGCTTGTTCATCAAAGAGAATTAATGCAAGTTGGATTTCAAAATATGAGCAAGAGATTTGAACAAACTGATAAACGATTCGAAGAACAGAGCAAACAATTCAACATACGCTTTGATGAGTCAAAAGAATATTTTCGTGGACTACATAATTTTATGAGATGGCAATTTGGAGTTAGTACTATTTTCCTATCGGGAATTATGATCAAATTGCTAATGAGTTAATAGAGATTGTCTACGATCTTTTTAAAGCGCGTCGTTAATTACTTTGGCTAATCGAATTCCTGCATAAAGTAATCTTTTTTCTACTATAGGCATAAAAACATAACTGTACCTATAACCAAGTTGAGGAAGCTCAGTTTCAGTAAGAGTGTTATCTTTTTGACAATAACGTCGTTCGCCAGTTACTTGCGGAACTTTCGGATTGTCTTGTTTTGTTGTTTGGCCATCAATAGGATAAATACTCTCACGAAGGTTTTTTGTTTCTTTAGCCCACGATAAAACATTTCCTTTTTTAATTTCTTTTACAGCTGATTTAGAAGTAACGTTTACAAAATTTGAAAGTTCCGTGTAACTCAAATTTGTGAAATTAATCATATCGGCATCCCAAAGTCTGTGAAGATTGATTAATTGTTTATGAAATACTACCTTACAATTATTTCCACCACGGTCAGTTCCATTACCTATGTGAAGTGGTTGATGAAGATCGCCCATTAAATGAATAACAAATTTTAAAGCTTTTGATCTTTCATCGTTTGATAATTTTTTATTTTTTAGAATCTTTAAATTATCTTCAAGTGAAGTAATTAATGATCCGTGATTATCTTTTGTTGAATATTTATCTTGTCCATTCGGCCAGTCGGTATAATGCCAATGATACGTATGAGAATATTTATCGGGATCAGATTTGATTTCATCAGGCCAAGTTGCAAACTGAGCGAGGCTATGGCCATTAGTGAGTTTTTTGATTTTTATCTTAGTTAGTAAAGTTAAGTATTTTTGGGCGACTTCTCCAACAACCCTATGACCAGTAGGTCCCCAAGCAAATGCAGAGTTTAGAATTGATAAATTTAAAATACAAAAAATAGTGACAAAAAACTTCATTCTAACTCCTAAATATACTTTTAAATCTCGATGAAATTTAACAAAATCAGTAATAAAGATCAAATAATTGAAAAATATACATTATTTACACTATGCATAACTAATATTTACTCATCTCTATATTAAAAATTTAATTTCATATATAAAGCTTCTAAACAAGAAGGTAAAAATGAATAAATTGTTAATATTATTAGTAATTATTACTGTTTCCTGTGGAAAAAAAGTCGAGAATAAAGTCGACAATAGTAGATACTTTGAAACAGTAGAGAAACTATATAAAGCAATTTCAAACAGTAGTGTCATTTGTGGCGAAAGTATAAGTGGATGTCCTGACAATGTTGCCAAATTGTCCTTTTGGGTAAAAGAAAGTGAAGGGTATCAGTTAGCCGTATGCTCAGGAACGCTTATTGATCAAAATTATATAATTACTAACAGACATTGTATTCCTGACAATATTCAAGTTAACGGAGCCAGTTGTAATAAACAAATAATCATTCAATTTCCTGATGACGTTAAAAATCATAAACAAATGGAAACATTGAACTGCAAAAACGTAGTTCAAGTATTTAAAAATAAGAATACTGAACCAGACTTAGCTGTACTTAGAATTGAAAAAAGTAAATATGCAAGACAAAGTGTAACAATTAATAAATTCGCCTTTGTTCATTCGCAAAAAAATTACGCTTATACAATGAACCCAAATAGGTATGACAGAGACCTTGGAATAATTAAAAGGAAAGACTGTAAAGTCTCCTTAGATAATTTGCTTTATGGCAAAAGTAATAACTTTGCCAGAAGCGCCCTCCTTTACGGTAGTAATTGTAATGTAATTGGAGGAAATTCTGGTTCAGGTTTATTTGATCAAAACAATAATCTTATTGGTGTGATTAATATGACAATATTAAATAATAATCTTAAAAACACATTAAAAAGAAATAGCATTCCTGTTGAACGCCTAACCCATATGGGAATTGCAGTAAATATTGGTTGTCTTAATAATCTTTATCGAGCAGAAAAAAGTGACTGTAATTCTTTAAGATCGAATTCTCTTAATCCAACTTTTCAAGATTATTTAAATCAAAAAGTTTTGGATTTAGACCTTCAAGATTTTAGTGAAAATAAAATTGAATTCAGCCTCAGTGAAAGCTTAGACATAAAGTTAAAATATTCAGATGACTATATTGCTTATGAAAAAAGATTTTCAATAGCTAAACCAGGTCTTCTTTCATTGTTTGATAAGTCTTCCCGAAGAGCACGAGCAAAAATTTTAAAGATATTTAAGTAACTACTATCCTAAAACATCAAAAATAAAGCTAATCTTCAATTATACCGATATGTAATTGATGATTTATTTTAATTTAATACTTAGTTTTATTCAAATATCTTTTGCTATTGAGTACAAAAACTTTACTGTTAAAGAATTACCAAAACTAATATCAATTACAGAAAAAAAAGGTATTTTAGTTAGTTCAAAATGCAACAACTGTATAGCCATCCAACAAACAAAAAACAAGAAAAAATTTACAGAATGGACAAATACTCAAAAAAATAAAACATTAATTGGTAATCCGGCAAGTTCTCTATGTCATTTTTTAGATGGAAACAATATTAACTTAAAAGCTTATAATAACTCAGATGAGGGATTTTGTTTATTTAAGGACAAGTCTCTTATTAGTAGTATGCAACTTTACTGGAAGCTGGAAAACAAATGAGAATAAATATACTTTTAATATTTATTTTCAGCTACTCTTGTGCAACTAACGCTCTTTTTTGTGGGCCTCCTGAAAATTATGCAAAATTGATAAGTTCTGATTTTAAAGAACAACCTAGTTTTTCAAAAGAAATTAAGATGCCTCCGGTAAAGAATCAAAATAAACCTGGAGTTAATCATTGCTACGCTTTTGCTGTGTCAAATATTTTAGAAAAATATAATTGCGATCAAAAGCAATTGTCTAATTGTGACATAACATCAGAAGAACAAATATCTCCTGCATTTCTAACAACATTGTTTCACAGCATCGACGATTCAAATAAGCATTTCAATCAAGGAGGATTTGGAGGTTTTTTACTAGGTGATGTTCAAAAATTTTTAAAACAAAAAAACAAAATACCAAGTTATAAATGTTTACCTTATGAAAGATTTCAAAATAAAAACAAAGAATTTGAAAAAACCTGGATTGAGATAAAAAAATTATTTCACGAAATTAATAATCCAATATCAAACAAATACACTGCATAAAAATTTTGCAAAAGAATATACAGCATTGTACCAACTCTAAATTTTAAATATTCAACAATTAAAAATATTTTAAAAGAAACAGAAAAAAAACATATCAATAATGAATCTGCTTTCATTTTTCAATTATATAATAATCAACAATGCAAAAGCGAAAAAATTAATATAAATAAATACAAAATCAGGTATTACCCATCAAAAGTTAAGCGACCCCGAAAATCTTCTTATGAAAAAGAAATAGATAATTTAATTTATAACGATGTTCCATTACTAGCGTCCATATGTACAACTAATGATAGCAATTGTAACGGACATCAAATTGTTATAAATGGCATGAAAATTGTTTGTAAAAATAAAATATGCAAAAAACTATATAAAATACAAAATAGCTATGGAGAAATATGGCAAAAATGTCACAACAATGGATGGGTAGAAGCAGATAACTTGCTCGACTATATAATGCTGAAGCAAAAGCAAGTAATGAAAGGAGATGACGAGATTCCAATTCTATCATCAATTATTAACCATAAAAAAATAATCAATCCAAACTTGGTTCCTAATTTTAATTATAAAAACAACACAACTAAATCTAAAGCTAAAGCTAAAGCTAAATCTAAAACTAAAATTATTAGATCAGGATACTGGCAATCTAGCCATAGTGGACTTTTGTACACTTGTACTAGCACTGGTGAAAACATTTACACTGACAATAAACCTAAGAAAAAATGCCCATAACTAAAAATTTTTATTAAGTTTTATGTTTAATAGTCGATCAAGTTTTATAAATTAAAATTGGAGAAATTTATGAAATGGTCAGCACAAATATTTGTCAAATGGAAACCTGAATCTGCAGCAAGTTGGAAAAATTGGAATTGGTCAAAAGAATGGCCTGAAGTTAAATCAGCTTGGTCAACTATGGGTGACTGGGATATGGCCCTTTGGGTAGATGCTAATAGCCCTGAAGAATTAGAAAAATTTGTTTGTGATAAACTTCGAGCAAATGATTGGGTTTCAGATACTAAGTCAGTATGGTGGAATCAAGTTTGGGATAAACAAGCAGCTTAGAATTCAAAAAAATACAATCTACAATGTACTTTGAAAAAATACATTGTAGATTATAATGCTATTATTATTGGCTAAAACTATTTGTTGTATGAGTTCTAAGGTTATAAATAACTAAGCCTGAAATACCATTTCCATTTAAATCAGCTAATACTGGTGTTTTATATCTGGCTCCAGAAATTACTCTAATGCTTGATAAAATATTTCTATCAGCTTTTCTTGCATAGAAATTATTGTCACTCATTCTAAATAATCCAAAATCAAAAACCCTATCCCCTGAAAAGTCAGCTGCTAGTGGAACATAATTTTTTGTTCGTCCATAATTATTTAAATTTAAAACAGGTACTCCATTTCTATCAACAGATCTCCACTGTGAATTCTCTGGATTATAGACCATAAAGTCTGTATGGCCATCTCCATCATAATCCCCAACCATAGGAACAGAACCTAATGTTCCATTTCTCACTCCAGTCACATAAGTAACACCTATTGAAGATTGAGCAAACCATCTAGAATCGCTTGGACGATATGCTATCAAATCAGCCAAGCCGTCACCATTTACATCAGAAACAAAAGGAATGTATTCAGACCTTCTTGCAAATGAAATCGTGCGAATTAATGTTCCATTTGTTCTATAAATATCCCACTTACCAAAGCTTGGTGTAAACAAAATGATTTCATCTTTGCCATCACCATCAACATCTCCAGCAAGAGGAATAGCCCGAATAGCACCAACGTTGAAATTAAATCTACCATTTAAAAATACGGTTCTACTTAATGGATTATATGTCGCAACTTGATCCCTACCATCTCCATTAAAATCGCCAACAAATGGAGTATTTACAAACCCTTTAATCTTAGCAAGATTTATGTAAGCAACTCTATCAGCCTCTGCTTCCATTGGCATTGCATCGTGTATTCTATTCCAGTCCCATGTCATCGGATTACTGCGAGCATTCTGATAAACAATTCCAGCCGCTGCTTTCATCCATCGATATGCAAACTCTTCAGCACTTCCCAAAATATGACATTGTTGAACATGAGCTAATTCATGAAGAAGCCAATGAAAACTTCTTGGTGAAGAAAAGTTCATCGTTCTAATTTCGTTAACCTGAACAGGACTATTAAAATATATATTATTACATACTGTCGTTGCATTTTGATGAGGCTGTCTTCCCGAAAAACCAAATTGAACTATTGCCAAATTTAGTCTTGGGTAAAATGATTTTAATCTTTCTCTTAATTCAGTGGGAAGGTTATATTTTTTAACACCTGCTGATAGCTGACTTGTGTAAACTCTAAAGCCATTTAATAAAATTGAACAATTCAAATCACTTCGATGATTTTGGGCACAAAATAGCGGATCAAAAGCTTGAGCAGTGCTCATTATAAAAATAGTTAGTATTAATGTTATTTTAAAGTATTTCAATTTCACATGTCCTCCTTATTACGACAATATCCCTATCGAAAAATCAACAACAAACTACACTTATTTGAACTATATTTATAATAGTATAAAATAACGGTACTAAGATACGTGTTTTAGTATATAATTTCTAAATGAATAATCAATTTTCAAATTTAATAGACACTTTAAAAGCACACTTAAAAGAAAATAAGATTACTTATAAAGAGCTAGCAACAAGACTTAAATGTTCGGAATCTTCATTAAAAAAAATGTTTTCTGGTAAAGATTGCTCAGTAATGAAGTTAATAAATATATGCAAACAAGTAAATTTAGAATTTTCAGATCTTGTAGCAATTTCAAAAAATAAAAATATAGAAGACATAAGATTTATGAAAAGAGAAGTCGAAGAATTTTTTATAAAAAATATGAAACACTTTAATTATTTTATACTCCTGTATCTTTACAGAATGACACCTACTCAAATAAAAGAAAAGTATAATATCAATGATAAATTAACTTTTAAAATATTAAAGAAATTAGATGAACTTAAACTAATTGAACTTCTTCCTTACAATAATGTAAAAGTTCGTAAATTTGGATTAGAAACCTGGACTGGCGAAGGGCCTCTTATGAAAAAATTAAGGAAAGAATGGGCTATTAATGTACTTAACAATTCACTTGCTTCAAATAAACAAACGCATAAAAACGAACTCAGACATTATCAATTAACTCCATTTAAGCTAACCGTAAGTGAAGCAAATAAATTTATCAAAGACTCTAAAAAACTTTATGATGAATATTTTATTAAGAGTAATAGTAGATACGATTCAAAAAATGAAAATTTAGTTATTTTAAATTCATTACTATGCTTTTCCCCAGAACTTTTAGTTGATGAAGAAATTTTGAAGATGTAAATAACGGAGACGGTGAGATTTGTCTCGGGCTCCTGCCCTCAACTCTACGGGCTTCGCTAAGATTGGCAATCCTGCAAATCTTTGAACTCACTTGATTTTTTGAATGGCGGAGACTCGTTGACGCTTTCCTAACTGAATGTTTCCAAAAAACCGTGGAAAAATAAAGGTTTTTTTCAAATTTATTTTGCTTCCAGATTGTTTCCGGCCCCTGGGAACAATTTGAGAGACAATTTATATTCATCATTGCTATCATTATAATATGAAAATAATTTTTCTAGTTCTTAGTTTACTCTTTCTATCCAATACATATGCTCAAATATGCACAGAAGGAACATACCTAGTTAAAGGACATTCAAGAACAGCTTATTATCGAAATGATGGAACTCATGTTGCTGCGACAAGTGTAAATACTTATTGTCGACACTATAGAGATGATGGTCCACTTAAGCAGCAATTTCTAATTAAAATGCCTAAAGGCTGGCCACACCAGAAAGAAGATTTTAAGAGATGTTCAAAAGCAAAACAAAAGAAAATTTCAAAAATTTTATCTTCTATTCCCAAATTTCTAACAAGTATTGGTAAGTTAAAAATATATTGTAGTAAAAAATCAAACGTTCCTAATAATCCTGCAACAAGTTCTCCAGAGACTAAAATTATTGTCCTGTATGATTCTAGTTTTAAAATGAATACAAGAAGAATCATTATTCATGAGCTTGCACATCTTTTATGGACAAGACTATCCGCAAAAGAAATTAAATCATATTTAAATACTAGTAGGTGGGTAGAGCCAATCAAGGGATTTTTCATCTATAACCGAACTTCATTCTCTGCTCCTGATGGTAAACAAAATCCTGAAGAAGATTTTGCAAACAATATCGAATATTATTTTTCAGAACCTAAAAAATTTAAAAGTAGATTTCCTAAAATTAGTTTATGGATTAAAAACTTTTCTAGAGGTAATAAATGAAATTATTAATTTTACTAGTATTTATCACATCATGCTCATCTAACTATACGAGAACTCAAAGTAGTGACTACGTTGTAACAACTTGGAAAATTTTTGATAAAGTATACACCGATAACTGGAGTATAAAAGAACTCATCTCAACACTTGGCCATACTAAGGAGAAATATACACATCCCCAGAAAAAACATTCAATTGCGTGGCTATACCGTGATAAAAAAACGAACTTTCAAGAATGGTCATTTGAAATAAACAAAGAAAAAAAAATAATAAATGTTTTATATCATCCCAATGAATCGTATCGCGATGAGTTTACAATTGAAAAAATGATAAACCACTGGAAGGATCTAAATTGTAAGCATAAGCAAAAACAGGAGCTATCCCCTGGGTTAGTCAAAACAATTAAATATATCGAATGTAATAATGGTAGTCACGTCATCAGATATAACAGATATAACGAAGTGGAATCTGTCAGCGTAAAAAATAGCAAATATTAGTAGATTATTAAAAATGGCGGAGACGGTGAGATTCGAACTCACGGAACCGTAAACGGTTCGACACCTTAGCAAGGTGTTCCCTTCGGCCACTCGGGCACGTCTCCGAAGAGTTAACTTAAATACTTAAAAAGAATGGCGGAGGACACAGGATTCGAACCTGCGGACCCTTTCGGGTCAACGGTTTTCAAAACCGCCGCTTTCGACCACTCAGCCAATCCTCCAAATTAAGTACGATAAAATATAAGATATTGATTACGTGATGACAACTAGGAAAAATCATCTTTTTTTAATTATTATTTAGCGAACGAATTAATCCTTGTATATGTCTTTGGTCTGGCGCGTTGGGATATAAACGCAAATATGTACTAAATTCCTGAGCTGCTAGTTTTCGCTGTCCAACCCTTTGATAGATATCACCTAAATTCTTATGTATATCAGGCTCATTAGGGTCAAGCCTATTAGCCATTTTGTAAAACTCCAAGGCTTGATTCATAAAATTTTGCTTAGAACGTATCCAAGCTAAAGATTTGAGTGTCTCGATTACCCTTCGATCAATAGCCAATGCTTTTTCCAGATTTCTAATTGCTAAACCAAATTTTCCCATACGCTTATAAGCTTCTCCAGCAACAAAGTACCCGTAATAAATGCTTTTATTATGTTTAATCTCAAGTAGTGCTTCTTCAAGTGCTTTTTCTAAATTGTTTTGTTTTAAATAAATTTTGCTTATAAAATAATGAACTCTCGGATAAGAAGGTAGCCTTGTTAAAATATCATTAAAAACTTTGATTGATTCCGTTAAACGATTTTCTATTAATAAATATTGTCCCAACTCAACTTTGTTTTTAATATCAGAGGGTTCATATTCTGCGAGCTTATAAGAGTGTTTTATTAGCTCTCCATTATTGTCTGAAATTCTGGCTGACTTTATTAAAAATCTGTAAAAATTTGGATCAGTTAAATTTAACTTTTCAATATCAGCTTTCATTTCTTTAAAATCTTTTAATTTTCCATCTTTGTAATAAAAAATAGCAATTCCTGAAAGAAGCTCAATGTTATTTGGGTTAGATTTTAACAAATGCCTTAAATAACCAATCGCCGTATCGATTCCTTCTAGTTCATATAATATTTTAGAATACAAAATATGATTTCTCATTTCTTTCGGTTCTAAAAAAAGTGCTTTATTTAAATAATATTTACTTTTTTTGAATCTGTTATTTTTATAAAATATTTCAGCTAGATTGAAGTAGTCATTTGAATTTAAAGGATTTCGCGACAAACTTTCCATTAACCAATTAATTGATAAGAGAAAATTATTAGACCTTGAATAATATTTAGCAAGATAACTTGCATACTTCCAAGTCTGTGATAGTTTTCTTTTTGCACCTAAAAGATTAATTTCAATATTTGCTTCCGACAACTTACCTGATTCAATAAAAGTATCAATATAAGTAAAGTTTATATTGGAATTCATTGGATAATTTTCTCTCAAATCTTTGATAATTTTTATTGCTTCATTAAAATAGCCTCTTTTAATTTGAATATTAGCAAGTAATAACCCTGAAGGGATGTAGCCTGGATAAAGGTCAACGGCCTCTATAGCGAGCTTAAAAGCTTTTAACCATTTTTTTTGTTTTACAAACTTTTTTATTTTGATCATCATTGTGACGACCTTACTTTCATAGATTAAATTTCTTTGTGCTTCTTTTCCAGTTACTTCAAGGCTAGCAAGTCTTGATCTTAGTTCATCTGAGTCGACAATTTGTAATGATTTTTTAAAGAAGACTGTCGCTTTTTTAATTTTTGTTTTACTAGCAAAATGATACCCCAGATACTCATAAAATTTGGCAAAAAAGGTAGGCCTATTATCAGCTTTTAATTCTTTTACAATCGCTAATATTTTTTCAATTTTTTTAAATTGATTGTTTTTCTTAACTGAATCTAAAACTCTTAAATAGAGAGAGACACTTCGGGGATACTCCCTTATAGCTTTTGAAAGAATCTTGTATTCCTTTTTATATTCTAAATTAAAATTATAATATAGAGCAAGGTTTAGATATCCTTCTACTGTTGGCTTTTTTATTTTTTTTAAATTATCGACAAATCTTTTTACTGTATCAAAATTTCCATTATAAAGAAGTACTGTAATGTATTCATTTAATAATTTTGCCGTTAATTTTTTCTTTATCCTTAAATAATTGTCTAGATAATATAATGATGTTTTATACTTTTTTAATTTTCTAAAAAATAATGAAGCCCCAAGAACATAATCTTCATTTTTAATTTTTAGAGAATCTTTCATCTGTAACATTTCAAAAACTATTTGAGCAGATTTGAATTCATTTTTACTTTCGTTAAAAATCATAGCCGAACTTAGAATTAATTTTCCAAATGCTTTGTCATTATTAAAATTATTTTCAATCGACTTTTTAAAATTCCCATAAGACTTAACAATATTTACATAATGATTTGTGTTAAATTGCTTAACTCCTATATTATATAATTTTTTTGACTCTAATATATTTAGAACAGGCTTAACTATTGGTGTTGAAAGAGTCACATATAAAGGCTTTAGAGGTAGTCCTTTGTCTTCATCAAACATCAACATATAAATAATTGCTAACATACAAATAAGGACGATAGGTTTCGTTCCTTTTCTCTTAATAGTATTCTTTAATAATCCTTCATCCTCTTCTTCATTGTCTTCACTAATACCAAATAATTCTTTTTCTTCTTTTTCTGTTTTTTTAATTTCTTTGTTAATCTCTGGCATTAATTCTTTTAAATTAAGAACTTGAGTTTTATCTTCGTAAGTTATTATTTCATTATTTGATGATTCTTTTTCATCTTTTAATTTTAATCTTTCACTTTCTTCTTTTTTTGATTTCTCTAGTGCAATTTGCTTTTCTTTTTCCTCTTGTTTTAATAATTCCTGAAAATTTGTGTTTAACTGAGTTTTTTGAACATCATCGCTGATATTTTTTGATTGTTGAAAGTTTTTTATATTAATAACTTGAGTTTTTTCTAGGTCACTTTTATTATCAGTATTTAAATCTTCTTTTGTGTTAATTAAATTATCTGAATCAATTTTAGAATCTCCACTTACTGAACTATTTAAATCTACATCACTCGTATCTTTATTCTCTTTTCTAGTTTCAATATCAACTTGATTTTTATCATTGTCTTCAGAGTCATCACTTCGTTTATAATTAAACTCAATAAAACTGTCGTCTTCATTAGTTAATGTCATTTTTACAACTGTATCTTTAGAATCTTGTTGTGGAATAATCTGGCTTTTATTTTGACTAAATAATTTATTTAGCTCAGGAAACTCTGAAGAATTTTGCCATTCACCTACAGGGTAATACTGATAAAACTCATCACCATTTAATTTGGAATTTTTAAATAACTTTTGAATATCGGAAAGTACGTATGGCCCTAATATTCTTCTAGAAGTCAGACGTATTCTGTATTTTTTAGACATATAAGACTATTATACGTCTTATTTGAATAATATTGAAGTGTGTTCTATTAAATTAATGATTGAAGACCAATAAATACCAAGTAAAACTATCGGTAAAGTCATTGCTAAACAGAGCCCTTGATTAATCAATGTAAAATCTTTTAATGGTTCTTCTGATTCTGGCTTATTAAAAATCATTAAACGAACAACTTTCATATAGTAGTAAACTGACACAACACTGTTTACTACGGCAATTATAGCTAATGTGTATAATTTTTTAGAAACAAGAGCTGCTAATATATTAAACTTAGCAATAAATCCCGCGAAAGGAGGAATTCCTGCAAGCGAAAGCATCGTTACTGTCATTAAAATAGCAATTAACGGGTATTTTTTAATCAGTCCTGAAAATCTTTCAAAGTGATCATTACCAAAATTATTTTGAATTAAAGTTGTAATAAAGAATGCCAACATATTCATAAATACATATGCTACAGAATAAAATAGGATTGCATCTAATCCAATTTTATCAACTACAATTACACCAAGTAAAATTACACCAGCATGGCTGATAGAAGAGTAAGCCAACATTCTTTTAACTGATCTTTGTCCAATTGCTGAAACATTTCCTACTGTCATAGTTAAAACTGCTATTACAGAAAGGATACCAACCCAACTTACGGATAAAACTGAAGTATCATGAAAAAACAGAAAAGTTATTCTTACTATTGCAGCAACTCCAGCAAATTTAGGAACGACAGCAAAAAATGAAGTTACAGGAATTGGTGAACCTTCATAAACATCAGGTGACCACATATGAAAAGGTACACAAGCAATTTTATATCCAAGTCCAGCTAGAACCAATAAGAAAGATGGTACTAGAACAGCTACTTGTGTTGTTGATATTGTAGAAATTTGAGTAGCAATTTCAGAAAAATTTATCGTTCCAAAAACTCCAAAAACTATACTAAGTCCAAATAACATAATCCCAGAAGACATTGCTCCGTATAAAGAATACTTTAGACCTGCTTCAGTAGATCTATCGTCGTTTTTTTGTAGTGATGCTAAAGCATAAGAAAGTATCGAAAGTGTTTCAATTCCAATATATAAAATTAACATATTATTAGCAGAAGCCAAAAGCATTGCACCTACTAAAACACCTGTAACTAAAATTGCAAATTCACCTTTTTGATCTTTTCCTATGTCATTTGAAACGTGACTTACATAAATTGAAAGTATTGTTCCAAAAACCATTACTATTTTTAAGAATGTAGAGAAGGGATCAATAGAAATAGAATTAGTAAAAATATTGATAGAATCTGAATGAAGTGTTTTAAACAAAGCCATTAAAACAGCAACTAAACCTAGAGTTGCTACAATATAAAAAGGTGCTGTTCTTTTTGTATTAGTTTTAAAAGTTGCTTCAAATAATACAAGAGTAAACATGGTAAAACATGCCAGTAACTCTGGTACATAATGACTTAAACTAGCTAAATAATTAAATCCCATGATGTTTTCCTAATACATTGCAAGCAATGAAACAAGTTTTCCTACTGAAGCTTTCATTACATTTAAAACTGGTGCTGGCCATATACCTAAATATAAAACTAATCCACATAAAGGTAGCATATAAAGAATTTCTCTTTTATTCATATCAGGATAAGCCTTACAAGATTCTTCAACTTCTCCAAAGAACATTCTTTTGAACATCCATAAAAGATAAGCCGCACCAATTAATACTCCAAATAAAGCAATTATAGTAAGAGTGGTAAATTTTTGATAAATCCCTAAGAAAAGAAGTGCTTCTGAAATAAATCCAGATAGACCTGGTAGTCCAAGTGAAGCGAACATACTTATTATAAAGATAATTGAATAAACTGGCATTTGTGTATACAGCCCACCAAAACCTTTGGTTCCATCAGGACGTACAATCCATCTGTGATGTGCTCTTTCATAGATAATACCAACCATTAAAAACATCATCGCCGAACTGGTACCATGATTAAACATCTCAAGAACTGCTCCATTCATACCTTGAACAGTCATAGAAGCCATTCCCATCATTAAAAAACCCATATGAGAAACTGAAGAATAAGCTACTAAGCGTTTTAAATCTGTTTGTGCCATAGCGCAAAGAGCACCATAAATAGCATTAATTAATCCAAGTACAGCTATTGCTGTAGAAAAATACACTGCTGATTCTGGAAAAATAGGAAAGGCAATTCTTAAAAAACCATAAGTTCCCATTTTTAAGAGAACACCGGCAAGAACAACAGAAATTGCTGTTGGAGCTTGAACGTGAGCATGTGGTAACCATGTATGAAATGGAAAAACAGGAACTTTTACAGCGAAACCTATAAACATAAATACAAAAAATAATTTACTAAAAGAAACCGTTGTTCCAAAAACTTCAAGAGTTTTTGCAGCAAAGTGACCGCCAGCAAGTTGAGTTATATCAAATGTACCTGATACATAATAAAGAGCAATCATACCTACTAGCATTAAGACTGATCCAAAAAATGTATATAAAAAGAATTTAACTGCAGCATATTCTCTGTTTTCTCCACCCCAAATTCCGATAAGAAAAAACATAGGAATAAGCATAACTTCCCAAAACATATAAAATAGAAAAAAGTCTAGAGATAGAAAGACACCCATTACAGTACATTGAAGCATTAAAAATAATGCAAAATATCCTTTAATTGATTTTTTTACTGTCCATGAACTAAGAACACAAATTACAAATAAAAGCCCAGTTAAGGCAATCATAGGAAGTGAAATTCCATCTACTCCAAGTTTATAGAATATATGAAAACTTTCTATCCATGGAACAGTTATGTTAAAACTCGGTTGCATTCCTGCAACAGTCGTGTCAAAACGCTGCCAAAGATTTAGAGTAAATAAAAAAGTAACAATAGTATTTGCTACAGCCCACCCTTTTATTAATAACTCATTTTTCTTAGGTAACAATAAAGTTACAAATGCACCAAACAATGGAAACCAAATAATCCAATTTAACAGATGAGACCCAGCCACAAACATTCTCCTTATTTAAAACTTAAGCGACCAAATATAGCTACTTAAAACAATTATAATCATTAAAAAATAAAACTGAATTTTTCCAGATTGTAATGTTCTTAATACAACATTAAACAATCTCACACATGCTCCCGTACCATCAACAGCGATCGTGTCAACAAATACATCATCAACAAATCGAGCAATTTTAAACCAGAAACGAGTTATAGCAAACCAAGAATCGACAAAGAATCTATCTATAATTTGAACGTCTATAAACCCTGATACATTATTCATAGTGAATAACACTTTCTCAATCATGACTTTTACATAGAAGTCATTAAAGTAATAAAGGTTATGTAATGCTTTTGTCCATCGTGGAAAAGTTCTAACCCACTTTTCAGGATTAAATGCTTTTTTGATATACATAAGATAAGCAAAAAAGATTCCAAGAAATGCAATAATAATTGAAACTATAGCACCAACATGATGAATATGATGTACATGATGTGCTTCCTCTTCATTCATTCCGTGATTAGCATCGTGATGAGAAGGTTCAAAATCAGTACGATCAATAATACCACCTTCAAACCAAGGAAGTTTTTGATAATGTTTAAATTCTTCTACTTTTGGTTTTTCAATCAATGTTGAAAACCATTCTAATTTATGACTGGCAACTTTAACAATTCCCTGCCCTGTAAGTGAACCACTAAACCATATCCCTAACGTAAAAACAGTTAAGATAATAAGAGGTAAATTTCTATTAAAACTAAATGTTTCTTTGTGACAATGGTCGTATAACTCTTTATCTCTTGGTTCTCCAAAGAAAGTTAAAAACATCATTCTAAACATATAAAATGCTGTTAAAAGTGCACCCAAAAATCCAAGAGCTGCAGCTCCCCAAAGATCACTATTGTGCATAATTGATTGAACTACTGACTCGCCTAAAATTCTGTCTTTTGAAACAAATCCCGAAAAGAAAGGAACACCGGCAATTGCAAATGAACAACAAAGCATTGCAAAGAATGTAAAAGGCATTTTCTTTCTAAGTCCTCCCATACGTGGCATTTCTTGAACATGGCCATGAGTATGATGATCATGAAGAGAATGTATAACTGAACCTGATGCTAAAAATAAACAAGCTTTAAAAACAGCGTGAGTAATAAGATGCATGAATGCAGCATTATAAGCTCCAACACCAACACCTAAAACCATATAACCTAGTTGTGAAATAGTTGAAAAAGCTAGTACGGCTTTTATATCTGTTTGAACAAGAGCAATAGTAGCTGCACCAAAAGCAGTAATCCCTCCAATATAAGCTATAAAAGTTGTTAAATGACCAATTTCCATCATTGGATACATTCGAAGAGATAAGTAGACACCAGCAGCAACCATAGTCGCAGCATGAATTAAAGCAGAACAAGGAGTTGGACCTTGCATGGCATCTGGCAGCCAAACAAATAAAGGGAACTGAGCTGACTTTCCAATTGTTCCCATAAAAACTGAGAAAGCAATAAATGTCGCAACAGGAATTCCAAAACCAAAAGCAATAATCTCACCGGCAAATTTGCCATCAGCAATTGCACTATAAATTTCTGGAAAAGATACTGAACCTACAATAGTCCAAATAGCTAAAATACCGACGAGAAAGAAAACATCTCCTACTCTTGTGGTCATAAATGCTTTAATAGAAGCATTTCCAGCTGATTCTTTTTCATAGTAAAAACCAATAAGAGAATAAGAGCAAAAACCCATTATTTCCCAAAATATAAATACAGTTAATAAGTTGTCTGAAAGAACAAGGCCAAGCATCGCAGATGTGAATAAAGAAAGATAAACAAAAAATCTTCCAAACCTAGCGTCTTCTGCCATATAAAAAGTTGAAAATAAGTGAATTAAAAAAGCTACACCAGTAACCATTAAAAGCATTACTGCACTCATGTTGTCGATATAGATTCCTAAATCAATCTTAAATATTTGCGATCCAAAAGATAAGTCAATCCAATTAAAAAATCTATGGATATGATAATTTGCTGAATATACATTCATGAAATCTAGAAAAATTCTAAATGCATAAATAAATGAACCAAAAATTGAAGCACAAGAAATAAATACTGCTAATTTTTCTGCTTTTTTTACGATCGCTGCCGTAATAAAAAAAGAAAAGAAAGGCAGTAAAAAAATAGGCGCTACATTCCAAACACTATATTCCATAAGATCCTCTTAATATCTTAACTTTGCAACTGAGTGGCATCATCAATATGCACACTTTCTCTAATTTGATAAAATCTAATTACAATAGCCAAACCTACAGCCGCCTCGGCTGCAGCGATGACAATAATAAATAATGTCATTACTTGCCCATCAACACTGTGATTTAAAAATTTTGTAAAGGCTACAAAATTTATTGCTGCTGCATTTAAGATAAGTTCTACTCCTAGTAGTATTGCAATAATATTTTTCCTTGCCATCATGGTGATAACACCACAAACAAATAATCCAAGTGAAATAAACATATAAGCTGTTAAAGTAATCATTTTATTATCCTGTCTTTATTAGGTCTCGCTATTATTGCTGCCCCAATTAAGGCACCCAAGAGTAAAACAGAAGAGATTTCAAAAGCAAGAACATGATTAGTAACTAAAGCTCTTCCAATTTCTACAACAGAACTTTTTGCTTCAAGAGGTTTAACTGTACTTGAGTTTATAAATTTAGACATTAGCTTTAAAATAATTGTTGAAAAAATCATCGTTGAAACTGTTGCGATGATATATGTTCTTTTATTTCCCATTGAAGATGTTTTTTCTATACCAAATTTATTTTTAATTTCTTCAACTCCACCTGTTAACATTATCGCAAACAACATTAATATAATAACACCACCAGCATAAACAAGAACTTGTATAGCTGCCATAAATTCAGCTCCTATTGCCATATAAAGTCCAGCAACTCCAAAAAGACAACCAAGTAAACTAATACAAGCGTGCATAAGGTTTTTATTAAAAACAACAGACACTGCTCCGAACAAAGTTAAACAAACAGACAATAGAAAAAAGATATTTTCAAACATACAAATTATCCTAAATTAATGACCCGCAGGTGTTGATTGCATCATCATTGAAATTAATCTAAAAATTGAATTGCCATTAAAGTAATAAACCCAAACAGCAGTTCCTAGCAAATTAAATAAAGCAATTGGTGTTAAATATTTCCAACAAACTACCATCAGTTGATCAACACGAAGTCTTGGCAAAGTCCATCGAACCCAAATAACTAAATAATATAAAGCAAGAGTTTTTGTAAAGAAAGCTCCTAGTTGTAAAAGTTGTCCAAATGGTAATGCAATAAATTTTGGTAAATGTAACGTTTCCATAAACCAGTTACCATTTCCGAAATAACCAGGAACATTATAACCACCAAGAAACATTGCTGCTGCTATTCCACAAAGAACAAATACTTCAACATATTCAGCAAGAGCTATCATTCCAAATCTCATTCCTGAATATTCTGTATGATAACCAGAAACAAGTTCTGACTCAGCTTCAGGTAAATCAAATGGTGCTCTATTTGCTTCAGCAAGTGAAGCTATAAAATAAATAAAGAAGTTTATAAACATAAATGGGTTGTGAAATAAATTCCAATTCCAAGGCATTCCACCTTGTCCATCAACAATTTCACCAAAAGAAAGAGAACCACTTAAAGTTATAACAGACATGATCGCAAGCGAAATTGGTACTTCGTAACTAATAATTTGAGAAGCCCCTCTCATTCCACCAAGCATAGACCACTTTGAATTTGAAGAATAACCTGCCAAAAATACTGCGACTCCAACAAGTGAAGAAACACCGAGCAAATAAATAACTCCTACATTTAAATTTGTAATTGTGAAGCCACTTGAAAATGGTAAAACAGCAAGTGTAGCAAAAACACCTCCAATTGCTAAAAGTGGAGCTAACATAAAAAGAAACTTATCAGCATTTTTAGGCATCAAGTCTTCTTTAGAAATCATTTTTACACCATCAGCTAAAAACTGAAGTATTCCATAAGGGCCGACTCTATTTGGACCTTGTCTAAGTTGCATATCTGCAGAAATTTTTCTTTCAGCGTATGTTCCGAGTCCACCAATAAGTGCCATGACATTGACCACTATAAAGATAGCGATAAAGAAAATTAAAAATACAATAAAACCATTTGGTTGAAAACCAAATGTATCAGCAAAAAAAGTTACGATTGTATTATTCATCCAATACTCGCTTTTTCATTATTATCATTATTAGTTTGAAAACTTCTAACCCAATCGAAATCACCTTTTGACCAGCAATATACGATCCCCAAAGCTAGGATAAGAACAAATAAAGCAAAACTTCCAAGAATTGCACCACCTTGTCCAATCGCTACAAAGTCTCTAAATACAGCAGAGACAGGAAACATTAAAGCTGCTTCTACATCAAAAATAATAAAGATTAACGACACAACATAAAATCTAACGTTAAAATGTGTCCACGCCTGTCCAACAGGTGCTTCACCACATTCATACTCTTGTGATTTTAAGTCAGTAGGTTCATTAGGTCTTATTAGTTTTCCAACTAGCAAGGCTCCAAATAACATTACAAATCCAAACGCAAACAAAATTACGATAGGCATGTATACGTCTAAATTCAATGACGACATTATTTCTTCTCCATGATATAAGTGTTATACAGAATACAAAAATGATAACATATTGGAAACATTTTAAAATTGTTTTTTTTGTAATAAAAATTATTTAAATTTTGTAAAAAATCATGAAAATATTTAACGCTACGCTAGAAAAAATTACCAAATGGCTGTCTATAAAAGACAATCAATTCCAGATCAATAATATTTCAAACGACCAGTTCTCACTTTTACTATGTGAGTTATTAAACTTGAAAATAATAAAAACTGACAAATGTCTGCTAATTTTAACTGATTCAAGTGAACAAGCTACAAATTTACATACAATTTTAAATATAAACTTAAAACATAAAGTATATTTATACCCAAGTTTTAATCTTTCTATTTACGATGACGTCTTTTCTTCTGAAACAGATTTACTTAAAAGATGGTCAATTTTACAAAATATTATTAAAGACAACAACTTTTCTATTGTTATTGCCGATATTAATTCTGCTCAAGAAATAACACCTCCTAGATCATTTTTTAAAAATAACACTTTCACAATAGAAGTTTCAGAAATCATAGATCGTTATGAACTAGCCAAAAAATTAACTACACTTGGATATCAAAACATACATTCAATCTCTACTTTTGATGGAAATGATGGTGAAACAATAGGAAGCTTTTCTATTAAAGGTGAAGTCGTAGATATTTATCCTATGTCTTCTGGACCCATTCGTATTTTTTATTTTGATGACATGATTGAAAGAATTGCCCCTATAGATCCAGAAAATATGCGCACAATTATAGGCCATGATCTAAACATGATAACCCTAGACCCGGCTCCCTTTATATTAACACAAAGGGAATACGTTTTAAATTTACGAGAAACCTTACCTCGCTCACTCGATCGCAAAAGTAGTAAATCAGTTCACAGAGAAAATATTTTTTCACAGTTAAAAGAAGAACAATTTTTTAATAACTATCCTATATACACTCCTTTATTTTTTAAAGAGAAAGAAAATGAATGTCTAACAGAATATTTTTCTAATCAGATAATTATAACCATGAACTTGGAAAAAATTAAAGCAGAGCATTCCATAAATAAAGATGAATTATTTATAAATTTTAATGTGTGCAAGGAAGACGCTTCATCAGAATGTTTATTACCATCTCCAGCAAGATACTTTAAAGAACTTTCTATTGATCACTTGAAAAACTTAGATGTTTCAAACATTCTTATTGATTATCATTTAGAAGAAAATTTTAATAATTCAGTTACTTTTAATTATAAGGATCTGAGCTATATAACTAGTACAAGTATTAATGAAAAGAAACTACATAGCAGACTTGAACAAATTTCTAAATCACTTGTAAAAAAATTTAAATACGAAGGTGAAATTTATTTTTGTTACGACAATGAAAGTGCAAAAGAAGAATTTTCATTTTTAATGAAAGAATATTTAACAGACATTAATTCTGATCTTCTTAAAAGAATTGAATACAAAAAAATAGCTTTACAGAAATCTTTTTTCGATGAAAATAATAACGTTTTATTTTTAAGTGAAGCAGAACTTTATCAAAAACCAAAAACAAGAAAAAAACAAAAAAGCAAAAGACAAAATGTCGACTTATTTGCAGAACAAATGGCCTCTCTTAAGCCAAATGATTATGTAATACACTCGACTTTCGGTACTGGTCGCTATCTCGGATTAAAACAAATAGAATTTGGTGATACTAATTCTGATTATCTTGTTATTGAATATAAAAATAATGACAAAGTTTTTGTTCCTGTTTTCAAGATGAATTTAATTCAAAAACAGGCAGATTCGACTTCTAAAGTAGTCGTCAACAATCTAAGAAATAATAAATTTGACCAATTAAAAGAAAGAGCTAAACATTCAGCAAAAAAATTAGCATTTGACCTTATTAAGCTACAAGCAAAACGAAACTCAAGTGAAGGCTATACTTTTAATCCACCCGATCAGTTATATCAGGAATTTGAAACCAGTTGCCCCTTTACTTTAACTCCCGATCAACACACTGTTATCACAGATATTTTAGATGATATGTGTTCAAAAAAACCAATGGATCGACTGGTTTGTGGTGATGTTGGTTTTGGAAAAACAGAACTTGCGATGAGAGCTGCTTTTAAAGCAGTTGAAGACAAAAAGCAGGTGGCGATTCTTGTTCCTACAACAATATTGGCTTTACAACATTTTGAAAGCTTCAAAGAAAGATTTAAAAATTTTCCTGTGAATATTGATTTTTTATCACGCTTTAAGAGTAGAAAAGAAGAATTAATTACCTTGGAAAATTTAGAAAACCAAAAAATTGATATTATTATCGGCACTCATAAACTCCTTGGAAAATCTATCAAATATAAAGATTTAGGACTAGTAATTGTCGATGAAGAACATCGTTTTGGTGTTTCCCATAAAGAAAAATTAAAGCTTTTTCGTGAAACAATTGATTTTTTAACATTAACAGCAACACCAATCCCAAGAACCTTACAATTATCATTTCTTGGAATCAGACAAATATCGCTGATACAGACTCCTCCTCCAAAAAGACAATCAATAAAAACATTTTTAATAAAATCAGATGACCAAACTATAAAACACGCAATCCAAAAAGAACTTAATCGTGGTGGACAAGCTTATATTGTTCATAATCGAGTTAATGATATGGAACAGTATGCAAATTATATAAGAGAACTTTGCCCAAATGCGAAAATTGCAATTGGTCACGGCCAGATGAATGAAAAAGAATTAGAAGTAATTATCAAAGATTTTTACAGCGGGAAATATCACATTCTCTTGGCTACAACAATAATTGAATCAGGAATAGATATACCAAATGCTAATACAATGATTGTCGATAATGCAGATAAATTTGGCTTAGCACAGCTCCACCAATTACGTGGAAGAATTGGTCGTTCAGATAGAAAAGCTTTTGCTTATTTTGTAGTATCAAAACAGAAAATTTCGCCAGAAGCTGAACGACGACTCAAAGCACTCCAAACATATGCTGATATTGGTACAGGTTTTCATTTGGCAAACTGCGACCTTGAAATTAGAGGCGCCGGAGATATATTGGGGGCAGATCAATCAGGGCATGTTGAAAAAGTAGGCTTAGAATTATATATGCAACTTTTACAAGAAGCCGTTGCCGAAATTAAAGGTGAAGCTAAAGTTCTTACGACAGACTTTGAACTACTAACTCCATTTTCAGCTTCAATTCCAGAAAATTTTGTTACAAGTTCTAAAGAACGACTTAAATTATATAAAAAATTCAGTAATTGTAAAAATGCTGATGCTATTGAAGAAATTAATGAATATTTAAATGACGTCTATGGAAATCTGCCGGTAGAACTTACGAATTTAACATATATTTTAAAATCAAAAATACATTTGGCAACACTACCTTTAAAATCAGTTAAAGTAGTTGGCCGACAAATAGTATACCAATTTATTCAAGAAAAACTAAATTCAAATTCAAGATTATTAGATCGCTTAATTACCTTTTGTTTTGAAAAGCCTAAGGATTATCAATTAACTCCTGACCATAAAATGATTATTCAATTAAAAGATGAATTAATACCCGAGAAATTTTTTCAACATTCAAAAGATATTGCACGGCTTCTAGACCTATGATACTTTTATATTAAATAATTTTTAATACTTAGGGTGTTTTATGACAAAAAATTTATACTTAATTATAATATTATCTTTATTAACTAATGCTGGATTTGCAAAATTTAAAGACACTGTCGTAGCTAAAGTTAACGATATAAAAATTTACAAAAGTGAATTTCTTACAACCTATAATCAAAACCTTCTTTATGTTTCAAATAAAAAGGTCACTCCTAACAAAGTAATAAATGACTTAATTAATAAAAAACTTGGTATACAAAATGCAAAAAAAGAAAAACTTCAAAACAATCCTATAGTTAAAGAAAAAATGGAAACAGTTTTGTATCATGCAAAACTATCTAAAGACATTGCCCCTCTTTTAAAAACAATTAAAGTTAAAAATCAAGATTTATTAGACTACTATAGAACATTTCCAGAAATAAGAACTGCTCAAATATTGTTTAGAATGAAAGCTAAACCTGAGAAATTAGAAAATAAAGCGGCTCTAGATCAAGCAAATAAAGTTTATCAAATACTTAAGAAATCACCTGACAAATTTGCACAAATGGCAAATAAATATTCTCAATCTCAAGCATCTCAAATCGGTGGAGATGTAGGTTTTCAACCAGCTGTGAAGTATGCTCCAGAATATTTTGAAGCAATTAATCATAAAAAAGCTGGATTTATATCAAAACCTATTAGAACTCAGTTTGGATATCAAATAGTTAAAGTACTTGGTGTTAAAACATTTAAAGAAATTAACAAGCCTTTATACAAAAAATTGGTATACGATCAAAAAAGAGACAAAATTCTAGCTGATTACCATAAAAAGATGCGTAGCAGAAGTAAGATCTGGATCGATCGTAAGTTTATCAAATAGTTATAAATATTAGTTTCTTTTTAATCTAAAATAATATAAAAATTATTAATGCAATTAGTAATCATATTTCTCTTATCCATCAATATCAGCTTTGCCAATTTAATTGATAAAACTATCGCAATTTATGGTGACAAAATTATAACTTTATCTAAAGTTGAAAGAATCAAAAGTAATATTGCCGCTAGAAATAAAATTTCAAATATTATATACAAAAAAAGTAAATATAGCACAAAAGAGATAACAGAATTATTAATAGAAAGATTATTAATAAGAGCTAGATTAAAAACAGTCGGCTACATTATAAGTGATGAACAAGTTGAATCACAAATTAAAACAACAGAGCAAAGACTTGGTGTTGATAGGAAAGCACTTTTAGAATTCTTAAAGTCATACAATATTTCATTTAACGAGTATTTTGATTTAATACGAGAAAGTATTGAGTACAATTTATTTATAGAAAAAGTTATAAGACCACTTGTTTCAATTTCAGAACAAGAAATTAAAGAGAAGTATCAAAGACAAAATAAAAATAATGGTAAAAATTACTCGTACACATTAATCGATTTTTACGTTAATAAAAAATATGTCTCAAAAAGAAACTACAAAAATTTAATTCCAGATCTTAAAAAATTTCAAAACAGTGGTTCTTGGCCACATTATCTTCGAAAAATGGAAACAAACGTTTTACAAGATATTCAAGAATCAAGTTTAAGTGATAAAATAAAAAAATCAGTAATTAGAACAAAAATACAATCATTTACTAGGCCTGTAATAATTGGAAAACAAGTTCATATTTTCTTCATCAAAGATAAAAAAATTGCTGATTCAGAAGCCTTCCTTGCAAATAAAAATGCGATTCAAAATAAAATTTTTGAAGAAAAGATTGGTCAACTATCAAGCACATGGTTTAGTAAAGAAAGAAAAAAATATTTTATTAAAACATTCTATTAAACAATACTGCATCTAAAAAATTAAGGTTTTAATATGAGTATAAACAACAAATTTATATCTATTAAAAAATCTAGAGTACACAATTTAAAAAACGTATCAGTGGATATTCCAAAAAATAAGCTTGTCGTTATTACTGGTCCCTCAGGTTCCGGTAAATCTTCCCTAGCTTTTGACACTGTTTATATCGAAGGACAACGTCGATATATTGAATCCTTATCTTCCTATGCCAGACAATTTCTGGGACAGTTTCAACCACCTGACGTTGATGTGATTGAAGGATTATCACCAGCCATAGCTATTGATCAAAAAACAAGGAATAGAAATCCAAGATCTACAGTTGGAACAGTCACTGAAATATATGACTATATGAGAATTTTGTTTGCAAGGTTTGGAACATTGTATTGTTTAAAAAGCGGTGAAATTGTTAAAAAATATTCACCTATCCAAATAGTTAAAGAAGTCCTCGAACATCCACTTAAAAGTAAAATTATTATTACAACAAGCTATACAACGGAAAAACAATCTCATTTAAATGATTTAAACTCACTAGGTTTTACTAAATTTATTCACAATAATGAAATTAAAAATGTAGAAGATAACCAAGAAGAAATTTTAAAACTAAAAGCGATCGATTTAATAATCGACAGAATAATATTAAAAGAGGGTTCAAATAAAAGACTTCTTGATTCCATAGAAGCTGCCTTAAATATAGGTAAAGGTAACCTTATTGTTAAAATAGATGATAAGACTTTTAAATATTCAAATAAATTTATGGCACCCAAGTCAGGTGAAATTTACAATGAACTTGAACCAAAATCATTTTCCTTTAATTCTCCCATTGGAGCTTGCCCTAACTGTAACGGTATTGGTCAGAAAAAAGATTTTAAAAAATCTAAGATGATTGTTGATTTAAGTCTTTCTTTAGAAAGTGGAGCACTTTCAACCTTAAATAATAAAAACAGATTTTTATTTAAAATGATTCAAAATGTTGCACTTGCTGAAAAAGTCGATATTTCATTGCCGTTTAAAGATCTTCCAGATTTTTTTAAAAAGATTGTTTTTGATGGTTCAGAAAAAGAATACAATTACTTATTTACTTCAGAAAGATCAAAATTTGAATTTTGTAAACCATTTCCCGGAATTATGAATTCACTTAAAAAAAAATATCGTGAAGCAAAGACTGACAAAAAAAGACTAGACCTTGAAAAATTCATGGATATTACAACTTGCTCTGAATGTAATGGACTCAGATTAAATAAAGTATCACTAAATACACTTATTTCTGAGCGAAATATTGTGGAACTTTGTAATTTATCTATTCGAGACTTAAGTACATTTTTTACTACTAATAATTTATTAGCACTTGAACATCAAAAATCTTCAAAAAGACTTTTAAAAGAAATTAATCTCCGAATTAAATTTTTACTAGATGTTGGTCTTGATTATTTAACTTTAAATAGGACAGCAATGACCCTTTCGGGAGGGGAGTCTCAAAGAATAAGACTAGCAACTCAAATAGGGTCTGCTTTATCTGGTGTTATTTATGTTCTTGATGAACCAAGTATTGGCCTTCATCAAAAAGACAACACAAAACTTATTAAAACTTTAAAGTCACTTCGTGATCTTGGTAATACCGTTTTAGTTGTTGAACACGATCAAGAAACTATGCTTGAGTCTGATCATATTATTGACCTAGGACCAGGGGCAGGACTTCATGGTGGAGAAATTATAGAATCTCTTGAAACAAAAAAATTCTTAAAGTCCAAGAAATCTATAACAGCAAAGTTTTTAAATGGTATTGAAAAAATTGAAGTTCCATCTGAAAGAAGAATAGGAAAAGATTTTATAGAACTTCGAGGAGCTAAAGAAAATAATTTACAAGAGATTGATATAAAAATCCCTCTTGGAGTTTTAACTTGTATTTCAGGTGTTTCAGGTTCTGGAAAATCGACACTTATGCACCATGTATTTATTCCTGCTTGTTTAAATTATTTAAGTAAAAATTCAAATTATCAAGAACAAATGAATTATCATTCTATAGTAGGTCTAAGTTCTATAAAACAGATTATCAAATTAGATCAAAGTCCAATAGGAAGAACTCCACATTCAAATCCAGCTACATACTCGGGGTTATTCGACACTGTTAGAGAAATATTCTCTAAAACAAAAGAATCCAATGCCAGAGGTTACAAACAAGGAAGATTTAGTTTTAATGTAAAAGGCGGAAGATGTGAAGAATGTGAAGGTGACGGAGTAATTAAAATTGAAATGCATTTTCTTCCTGACGTTTATGTCACCTGTCATGAATGTTCAGGAAAAAGATATAATCCTGATACGCTTGAAATCACTTATAAAGGTTTGAATATTTCTCAAATACTAGATCTAAGTATTGAAGAAGCTTTTGAATTTTTTAAAAATTATACAAAACTAAATAGAATATTGTCGACTTTAATAAATGTTGGTCTTGGTTATATGAAACTTGGTCAGCCCGCTACAACTCTTTCTGGTGGAGAAGCACAAAGACTTAAACTCGCTAAGGAACTAGCAAAAGCTACAAGAGGATATTGTCTCTACATTTTAGATGAACCAACAACGGGCCTACATATTAAAGACATTCAAATTCTTTTAAAAGCCATAAATAGTCTTGTTGTAAAAGGGCATTCAGTAATTATTATTGAACATAACCTTGATGTTATAAAGTCATCTGATTACGTAATAGACTTAGGGCCTGGTGGTGGCGACCAAGGAGGTTTAGTTGTGGCATGTGGAACCCCAGAAGAAATAGCTAAAGAGAAAAAATCTTATACAGGTCAATACCTAAAAAAACTAATCTAAAATGAAAATTCTACAAGTAAACAATATTTCAGATCCTCGAATAACTGAATTTATCAATATGAAAAAAGTAGACGAAAAACATATTGTTATTTCATCGAAAAAAGCCTTAGATAAAGCTCTAAGCAATAATATCGAAATAGATAAAATTTTAATAAACAAAGAATTTTTAGCTCAATATAAAGATAATAAATTAGATATTAAAAATATATTAACAGCTTCAAAAAAAATACTTCAAGAAATAGTTGGATATAAGTTACACCAAGGAATCTTTGCGTTGGCTACAAGACCAGACTATGAAAAAATAAGCCAACTAAATGAAAAAATAATTATATTTAATGGAATAACTTCTCCTGAAAATATCGGAAGTTTAACTAGATCAGCCAGTGCTTTCGGTTTCAATTCAATAATTTTTGATTCAAAATCTTGCTCACCATATATGCAAAGATGTATTAGAGTTTCAATGGGAAATATTTTTTCAGTAAAAGTGTATAAAAGTGAAAGTTTAATTAAAGACCTTGAAAAATTAAAAGATCTCAATTATAAAATAATTTCTACTGCTAATATAGAAAATTCTATAAATATAGATTCTTTTAATGCTCCTAAAAAAATTGCGTTAATTATAGGAAGTGAAGGTCATGGTATAGACAAAGAAATATTAGAATTTTCTGACGAAACTATTAAAATTCCAATTGATGATCAAACATTGCATTTAAACGCTTCAATTGCAGGCGCAATTTCGATGTATCAACTAAGTAAATAATAAATTATTATTGCAAAGCTTTTAAAGTGTTAGCCATTTCAATAGCACTCAAAGCTGCATCCCAACCTTTATTACCAGATTTCGTACCCGCTCTTTCAATTGCTTGTTCAATATCATCAGTAGTAAGAACTCCAAAAATTGTTGGAATTTCTGTTTCATAACTAACTTTTGAAACACCCTTAGCTACTTCACCTGCTACGAAATCAAAATGGGAAGTTGCTCCGCGAATAACAGTTCCTAAACAAATGATAGCGTCAAAATTTTTAAGTTTTGCTAATTTTTTAGCCATAAGAGGAATTTCATACGCACCTGGAACCCAGACAACTGTCAATTTTTCGGTATCACCACCATGTCTTTTAATACAATCGATTGATCCCTCAAGTAATTTTTGATTAATAAAATCATTAAATCTTGAAACGACTATAGCGAATGATTTATTTTCAGCATTTAATGTTGATTCAATTACGTTCATTATATTCTCCTCTTTTTATATTTTATTTTTATTTTTTATTTTAATTAATGTTTATTTTGTTTTATCAAGCATATTAAGTAAATGCCCCATTCTATCTCTTTTTGTTTTTAAATAATTATAGTTAACATCATTAGCTTGGATTTCAATAGGCATTCTTTCTGTTATTTCAATATCAAATCCTTCTATGCCTATTATTTTTTGTGGGTTATTGGTTAGAAGTTTCATTTTTTTTATCCCTAGATGTTTTAAAATTTGAGCTCCAATTCCATATTCTCTCAAATCTGGAGCAAAACCTAATTTAGTATTAGCACTAACTGTATCGTGGCCTTCATCTTGTAGCATATAGGCCCTAATTTTGTTAACAAGTCCAATTCCCCTACCTTCTTGTCTCATATAAAGTAAAATTCCAGACTCTTCTTTTTCTATCATCGAAAGTGCTGTTTGAAGTTGATCACCACAATCACATCTTTTTGATCCAAATATATCGCCTGTGAAACATTCTGAATGAACCCTAACAAGAGCTGATTTGTCTTTTTCAATTTTTCCTTTAACAATAGCCACGTGATTAGCACCATCAATTTCAGATTCAAAAATGTGTAATTTAAAATCACCATATTTATTCGGGAAGTCTATTACACCAAGTTCTTTAACTAATTTTTCATGTGTACGACGATAAGAGATTAAATCTTTTATTGTAATAATTTTAAGGTCAAACTTTTTTGCTATTTTAAATAAGTCATCTCTTCTGGACATTGTCCCATCGTCATTCATTATTTCGCAGATAACAGCAGTTTCTTCTAATTCACATAATCTCATCAAATCAACTGATGCTTCTGTGTGCCCTGCTCTTCTTAAAACACCACCTTTTTTTGCTATAAGCGGAAAGATATGACCAGGTCTAATAAAATCTGAACTTATTGATTCCGTTGCAGACAATTTATTAATAGTTAAAGCTCTTTCTCCAGCTGATACGCCAGTAGAACAATCTTTAAAATCAACACTTTCAGTAAAAGCTGTTTTTCTTAAGTCTGTATTTTCTTTTACCATTGGATTTAATTTTAGCTTCTTAGCAATAGTCTCAGTTAGGGGAACACATACAATTCCTCTACCTTCTTTAATAATAAAATTAATATCTTTTTGTGTAGCAAGTTCAGCAGACATAATGAAATCACCTTCATTTTCTCTATTTTCGTCATCTACACAAATAACCATTTTACCAAGTTTAATTTCACTAATAGCTTCATCGATTGTATTAAACATTAAAATCCCATATTCTTTAATTTTTGAACTAATATATTGTCTTTATTTTTATCGTGTACTTTGTTTTTACTAATTATATTTTCTAGATATTTAGCAATCATATCAACTTCAAGATTTACATTATCACCATTTTTTAAATGACCTAAATTTGTCTCTTGCAAAGTATGTGGAATGACTGAAACCGAAAAAGAGCTGTTTTTTACTGATGATATAGTTAAACTAACTCCATTAATTGTTATACTTCCTTCTTTTATAATATATTTTGATAGCTCAATTGGGTAAGCAATAGTTATCATAGCTGATTTATCTAACTTCTGAATCTTTGAAACACTACCAACGTTATTAACATGACCAGAGACTAAATGTCCGCCCAATCGATCTGATAATCTTAATGCTAATTCAAGATTTACTTTTGTTCCGATTCTATATTCTTTAAATCTTGTTTTTTGAAGTGTTGTTCCAATTGCTTGTACTGAAAAAATATTATTAATTTTATCTATTTTAACAACAGTCTGACAAACACCATCTATACTAACTGAATCATCAATATCTATTTCGCTTATTAAAGTAGAACTTACAGAAATTAATAGACCATCCTGATTTTTTCGTATTGATTTTATTTCACCAATATCTTTAACCAGCCCTGTAAACACGATTTACTCCTTCAGTTAAAATATTGTTTCCCAAAATCTTAATATTTGGTTCATGAATTTCTAGGTTTTTACTTAAATTTTTATTACTTATTAAATTAACACCATTTGGATAAAAAACAGGAGCAGTATAAGTACTTATTTTATCAAAGAGATCTAATTCCAAAAATGAAGAGAAAACTTTAGATCCCCCTTCAACTAAAATGGAGCAAATTTTAAGCTTATAAATCTCTTTCAGAACAATTTTTAAATCAACTTCATTAATAATTAATACTTTACTAGTACAAAGTAATTTTTGAGAACTTTCGTCAATTTTGTCACTTACAATAACTAATTTTTCTGGATTGTTTTTAAACAGTTTTAAAGTAAATAATTCCTTTTTAAATCCTAAAACTATTTTATAAGGAATTTTATTTATCTTTTCATCACGAAGTCTAATAGTTAAGGAAGGATTGTCGATAATTGCTGTATTTATACCAATTAAAATAGAGTCATATTCATTTCTGAGTTCATGAACTTCTATATTAGAAAGGTCATTAGAAATTCTTGTAGATGTATTTATATTTTTGGTTATTTTACCATCTAAAGAAATTGCAGCTTTTAAATGTATGTATGGTATTTCTAAACTTATATGTTTAAAAAAAATTTGATTTAGCTTTTCACATTTTACTTTTAAAACATTAATTATAACTTCAATTCCATTATCTCTAAGAATTTTCACACCATTTCCTGATACATAAGGATTTGGATCTAAATTACCTACTACTACTCTTTTTATTTTCTTTTCAATAATAATCTTAGTACAGGGTGGAGTTAATTTATTTGTATGACAACAGGGTTCTAAATTACAATATAATGTTGCACCTTCTAAATCTTCTGTTGAATTATTAATAGCATCTAGTTCAGCATGAGCTGTTCCAGATTTTTTGTGATAACCTTTTCCAATTATTTTTTTATTTTTAACAATGACTGAACCAACTAATGGATTTGGACTTACTTTGCCTTTCGCCAGATTGGCGAGCTCTAGGCATACGTTCATATAATGTTCATCACTAAAGTTATTCACAATATGGATTTATCTCTAATAGAAAGCATTTACAAGTTAATTAAGTATTGGAAATTTGACAAAAAAATGCCCCTTGATCAGGGGCATCATTCAATAATATTTTAATTTATAAATTAAACTAAGAATACTGTAATAAGTGCGAAAATAACTAATGACTCGATAAGAGCAAGAGCTAGAATCATTGGAACAAATAATTTGTCCGCAGCAGCTGGGTTTCTAGCCATTCCTTCAAGAGCAACAGAAGCAGCAGCTGATTGAGCACGTGTCCCACCAAATGAAGCTATAGCTACAGCTAAGAAATAGAAAGCAGCTTTTGTGTAAGAATTAAAAAAGCCAGCACTTTCACCATCAGAAGCAAGTGCAACACCAGAAAAAGCCAAAAGGCCTACAATTAACATTAAATTTTTCATATTATCTCCTTTTAAGATTCGGTTATATTTAATGAGCTTCGTCCCCATGATCGTGAGAAGCGACGGCCATATTAATATAAACCATTGTTAACGCAGAAAAAACATAAGCCTGAACAAGGGCCACTAAAATTCCAAGTACCATAAAAATAATTGGTACACCAAATGGAACGAGATTTGAAAATTGTTCTAAAATGATATGATCACCCATCAAGTTACTTCTAAGTCTCAAAGCAAGAGATAATGGACGAACCATATGAGAAATAATTTCGATAGGAAAAATTAAAATTGAAAGGTACCAAAGTGGTCCCATAAAATGTTTGATATAATTCCAAACACCAGTTTCTTGCATTCCTATAATGTTATAAAAAACAAAAGAGAATATCCCAAGTGCTAACGTTAAATTTAGACTTTCCGTAGGAGGTAAAAACCCAGGAATAAGACCCATTAAATTTGAAATTAAAATAAGTAAAAATATGGAAGCAATAAAGTGAAAATACTTTGGCCCATATTTTTCACCAATGATTTGTTTACATTGGCCGTATATAAATTCACCGTAAAGTTCAGTCATATTTCTAAGAGAAAACCCTCTGTCTGGAATTACAGGATTATCTACTTTTGCTAGTTTAAGTCTATATAAAACAGCCCAAACGGCTATCATTATACCAACAAATAAAAATGTTGATAAATGACTTAAATTTTCGTGATTCATCCCAGGTAGATGTAAACCATGAGTAGCCTTACCTATCCATGTGAATGCATTACTAGCGTAAACATCACTTACAAAAAGATTTAATAGAATCTTAATCATAACTTTTCCTTGCGCTTAATATAAGTCGTTATACTTACTAAAAATATAAGCAAAACATAATTAATTATAGGTATAATTATCCTATTTCCAATAAGATGTACACCCCAAATTATTGCTCCCAAAATTATTGAAAACTTAATAACTATAAATAAAACAATTTTAGTTTTGTCAGAAGTTGTAGAATTGTCATATAACATTGGTTTAATTACATAATTCAATAGTCCATATTGTAATAGAAATAAATTAATTAATGTTGCAAAGTGAATTACTAGAAAAACTATTTTTTCTTGTTCAGAATTTAGAAATGGTAGAAAAATTGGAATACTACCAAAATAAGCTAAAACTATTAGAATATTATTTTTTACGAAGTGCATAATAAATTATTAATCCTAAAAAATAACAAATAAATACAATAATTAATATGTTTGCTATTTTTGTTGATAAGTATTGTTTTGATTCTAAAAATTTTAGAAATATAACTGTTCCAAATATTGATGATGGTAAACTAACACTTATAGCAAAAATTTTTAACCATTTTTTGGGAATCATCTTATTGTTATCGCTTCCTTGAAACTTTCCTATTATAAATCGACTTTAATCTTTCATCAATTAATCGAGTATTTGGATATGTTTTTTTTAATTTATAAAATAAATTATATGCGCTTTCTAAATCTTCCATAGATTCAAAAGAATTAGCCATAAGAAGTGTAGCAGTATTTCTTTCAGAAGGGTTTATATCAAGAGTTAAATAATATTTTAATTTATTTATACAGGTAGAATATTCTTTTTGATAAAAATATATTACTGAATTCAAGAAATACATTTCATTATAGTACTTTGATTTGTTTATTTTTTTTGAAAATATTTTTTGATAGAGTCTGTATTCTTTATTGTTGAAAATAGATTTTAAATAACGAAAATAATAAAATTCGAAATTGGGAAGTTGAGGTTTAAAATCTAATAAAATTTTATAAGAAATTTTACTTTTGTTATAATTATTTAGAAAGGAAAAATAGATATTGGCTATTTTCTCTTTTGATTTCACAAGCCAAGTAGGGTCGTTTTCTATGGAAATAATAGCTTTGTAATGTTTTAAAGCAAGATCTGAGTCTTTTAAATAAATTGAGTAAAGCTCACCTAGTTGAAAGTTTACTCTAACGCTTATGTCCTTTGGAGGATTTTCCATTAGAATTTTTTCATATACTTGAGCAGCTTCTACATAACGTTGATTTTTTAAAAAATTCTGACCTTGCTCAATGTACTTCAAATAGTAAGGTGAGAAATCACAACTACAAAGAATTAAACATAGAAAAAATATTTGTAAAAAAGTTTTAAGCTTCAGTGCTAACTTCTTCTTCACTTTCAGCTATTTTTTCAACTGCAACAACTTTTTCACCATCTTTCAGTCTAATAATCCGAACACCCTGAGTAGCTCTACCCATAAGTGAAATTCCAGAAATTTTAGTTCGTATAACTTGTCCTTTATCAGTAATAATCATTAAATCATCTTTATCACAAACAGATTTAATAGATTTAATTTCACCATTTTTCTCTGTTAATCGCATAGCAAGAATACCTTTTCCGCCTCTTGATTGTTTTCTATATTGAGATGAACTTGTTCGTTTACCATAACCATTTTCAGTTACCGATAAAATTTCAACGTTGTCATCAATAATTTCCATTCCAATAATTTTTTCATCTGTTCCTATAGAAATTCCTTTTACACCTTGAGAAACTCTACCCATTGGTCGACAATCTTCTTCTGAAAATCTAATAATTTTGCCAATTGAAGAACATAATAATACGTCTTTAGTACCATCACTTACTCTAACATTTAGTAAATTATCACCATCTAAAATTTTAATTGCTTTTAATCCACTTTGTTTAACATTTTTATAATCTGTTAATTTTGATTTTTTTACAATTCCACGTTCAGTTGCAAAAAGTAAGAAGTGATCTTCTAAAGCACTGTCAGGTAAACAAATTATTTCTTTAATTTTTTCAGTGTTAGGAACATTTATAAGGTTTGCTAAATTTCTTCCTTTAGATGTCCTAGAGCCTTCAGGAATTTGATAAACTTTTTTAGAATAAACTGTACCTCTTGAAGTAAAGAAAAATAAAGTTGAATGAGTATTTGCCGTAAAAATATCAGTAAAAAAATCTTCATCATTTGTTGAAGAAGCACCTTTTACACCAGTACCACCACGTTTTTGAGTTTTATAAGTGTCCATGGCCATTCTTTTTACATAGCCTTTATGAGTAATTGTAACAATAACTTCTTCTTGTTTTATAAGATCTTCAATTTCAATTTCTGAATCATCAATCTCAATTTTAGTACGTCTTTCATCACCATAAGTTTCTAAAATCTCTGTGAATTCACCACTTATAATATTTTTGACTTGTACTTCATCATTTAAAATTCCTTCTAATCTAGCAATCTCTTTCATAATAGCTTCATATTCAGCAATTATTTTATCTCTTTCAAGACCAGTTATTCTTTGGAGTTTCATATCCAAAATTGCTTGAGCTTGAAGAGTTGATAATGTAAATCGATTAATCAGTTTTTGCCTTGCTTGAGAAGGGCCTTCTGATTTTTTAATCATTTCAACAATTTCATCAATATTTTCGACAGCAATTTTTAAACCTTCTAATAAATGGGCTTTTTCTTTTGCTTTTTTAAGATCGTAAATTGTTCTTCTAATAACAACTTCACGTCTATGATCAATAAAACATTTTAACTGAGTTTTAATGTCCATAACTTTTGGCGAGCCATTTCTTATTGATAGAAAAATAATTCCAAAAGAAGTTTGTAGTTGAGTTTGTTTATATAATCTATTTAATATTACATTAGCAATTTCACCACGTTTTATATCAATACAAACTCTGATACCTATTCGATTCGATTCATCTCTAATATCACTGATACCAATAAGTTGTTTTGAATTTACGAGTTCAGCTATTTTTTCTATTAATTTTGATTTATTAACTTGATATGGAATCTCTGTAATTACGATTCTTTCTCTTTCTTTACCGTAAGTTTCTATATCTGCTTTCGCTCGCATTTTAATAACGCCACGACCAGTCCTGTAAGCCTTTTTTATTCCTTCTGTTCCAAGTATTGAACCAGCAGTTGGAAAATCCGGTCCTGTTATTATTGACATTAAATCTTCATTGGTAGTATTTGGTGATTCAATAAGTAGAAGTAAGGCATTCATAACTTCAGTTAAATTATGTGGAGGAATATTTGTAGCCATACCAACAGCAATTCCCGCTGAACCATTTACAAGTAAAGTTGGAATTTTAGTAGGAAGCACTTTAGGTTCTTTTAAAGAGTCATCATAATTTGGTTGCCAATCCACTGTTTCTTTATCTAAGTCGCGAAGCATTTCTTCAGAAAACTTCTTCATTCTAATTTCTGTATATCTCATGGCCGCAGCATTATCACCATCAATTGAACCAAAGTTTCCTTGTCCATCAACAAGACAATATCTCATAGAAAAATCTTGTGCCATTCTTACAACAGTTCCGTAAACAGCAGTGTCACCATGAGGATGATATTTACCAATAACATCACCAACAATTCTTGCTGATTTCATAAATGGTTTGTTGTGATAATTATTTAATGCGTGCATTGCAAATAAAACACGTCTGTGAACTGGTTTTAATCCATCTCTAACATCAGGTAGAGCACGTCCTACAATTACAGACATTGCGTAATCGAGGTAACAACTTTTCATTTCATCTTGTATATGTACTGGCGTAACGCCTTTTATTTGATTTTCCATTTTTACTCCAAAATTTAAACGTCTAGATTACGAACATTAAGTGCATTAGTTTCTACAAATTCTCTTCGAGGTTCTACATTGTCACCCATTAAAACAGAAAAAACTTGATCAGCTTCAATTGTGTCATCAATCTTAACTTGCAATAGATTTCTATTTTCAGGGTTCATTGTTGTCTCCCAAAGTTGTTCAGGGTTCATTTCACCCAGCCCTTTATAACGTTGTATATAGGCACCTTGTTTTCCAGATTCTAAAATATAGTTTGATAAATCATATAATCTATCAAATTCTACTGGTTCTTTTTTTTCATTAGTGACTTTATAGTTGGCATTTACATATTTTTTTAAGCCATCATACATATTCAATAAATCTATATATTCTGGGCTTCCTATAAAATGTTGATTTAGTTTAAAAGTTTTTGTTCTAGCAGTTGTTTTTATTACAATATTTATTTGGAAAGAACTCAACTCTTTGTTTTCTACAATATCAAAACTATATTCTCTTAAAGAATCTTTTTCATTTTCAATATGTGCTTTTATTTTTTCAATTTGTTGTAATAATAAATTTTTATCATTTAAAATTTCAGTACTAATATCAGTATCTTGTACCATTAGTCTCAAAAGTCTTGTATCAAAATAATTATCATAACTTTCTAAAGTATTATTATAAGCAAAATATTTATTAACAATAAACTGTAAATCTTTATCTTCAATTGGATCTCCATCTACAATAACAGTATTTTCTTTAATAGAATTATTTACTAAAAATTGTTGAAGAGTTTTTTCGTCTTTTAAATATTGTTCAGTACGTCCTTTTTTAAATTTAAATAACGGTGGTTGAGCAATGTAAATATAACCGTGTTCTATAAGTTCGGGAAATTGCCTATAGAGCAAAGTTAAAATCAATGTTCTAATATGAGATCCGTCAACATCCGCATCCGTCATGATAACAATTTTATGATAGCGTAGTTTTGCTAAATCGAAATTATCTTTTCCGATACTTGTTCCCAATGCTTGAATAATCATTTTAATTTCATTATTAGCAAGCATCTTATCGTAACGTGCTTTTTCAACATTTAAGATCTTACCTTTAAGTGGCAATACTGCTTGAGTTTTCCTATCGCGACCTTGTTTAGCTGACCCCCCCGCAGAGTCCCCTTCAACTATATAAATTTCACAAAGGCTTGGATCTTTTTCTTGGCAATCTGCCATTTTTCCTGGAAGACCAGATGATTCTAAAACTGATTTTCTTCTTGTGAGCTCTCTTGCTCTTCTAGCAGCGTCTCTAGCTGCAGCAGCGTCCACTGATTTTTTAATTATAGTTTTAGCAGTGGAAGGATTTTCTTCAAAATATGCTTTTAAACCCTCTCCTACTAATGAGTTAACAATTCCTTCAACTTCAGAGTTTCCTAACTTATCTTTTGTTTGTCCTTCGAATTGAAGTTCTGGAAGTTTTACAGAGATAATAGCTGTTAAGCCTTCTCTCATATCGTCACCAGTTAAATTAGTTTTCATACCCTTTAACATATTGGTGTCTTTAGCGTAAGCATTCAAAACTCTAGTTAAAGCAGTTTTAAATCCTGAAATATGAGTTCCTCCTCCCGGAGTACAAATTGCATTAGCGTATCCTGACAATACTTCACTATATGAATCAGTCCACTGAAGAGCTATTTCAACTTCGTAGTCTTCTCTTGTTTGAACAATTGCTATTGGGCTTTTATGAATTGGTGTTTTTGCTCTGTTTAAATAAGTAACAAATTCAACGAGCCCACCTTCATAGTGAAACGTTTCTTTTTTATTATCAGCAGATCTTTCATCTTTTAAATTGATTTTTAAGCCTTTATTTAAAAAAGCCATTTCACGAAATCTATTTGCTAATGTGTCGTAATTAAATTCATGAATTTCAAAAATTTCATTATCTAATTTAAATGTTACAGCCGTCCCCGTTTGAGTTGTGTCTTCTAAATCTCTAACTTCTTTTAAAGAATATTTAGCTTCTCCACGTTCAAATTCAATTATATGTAGTTTTCCATGTTTTTTAATTTCAATCTTTACCCATTTAGATAAAGCATTTACAACAGCGGCACCAACTCCATGAAGACCCCCTGAAACTTTATAAGCACTTCCCTCTTCGTTAAATTTTCCACCAGCATGTAATTTTGTAAAAACAATTTCAGCAGCAGAAATTTTTTCAATTGGATGCATATCTGTTGGAACACCCCTTCCATTGTCAACGACAGTTATAGAATTATCGACATGTATTATTACATTTATATCTGTACAAAAACCAGCAAGAGCTTCATCAACTGCATTATCTACAATTTCGTAGACACAGTGATGCATTCCTCTAAAAGCAGTATCACCAATATACATACCTGGTCTTTTTCTTACTGCTTCTAAGCCTTCTAAAATTTTAATCTGACTAGCATCATATTTACTATCGGCTTTTGAAATTGATTTAACTTCTACATTTTTTTCAACATTTTCCAAATTAAACTCCGTAATTGTTTATAAAATATTTATATGATTTCTATTTTAGCTATTTAAAATTAAGCCGTCGTTCACTGTTAAAGAATTTAAATTATTTTCTATTTTTACATTTTCCATAATTTCTTTTTTAAAATCTTCATTAGCTGTTGTTAAAAATGTTTGAAAATCTTTATCGTCTAAAAACGATATTAAATTTCTCCATCTAACCTTGTCTAGCTCGCCTGAGATATCATCAATCAATACTATAGGAAAAATACCGAAATTACACTTAAATAGCTCTATAAATGAAAATTGAAGACTTAAATATGACATTTTTTGTTGGCCTAGTGAGCAGAATTCTAATGAGTTAAAACCATTAAATAGAAGCGTATAGTCATCTTTATGAATGCCGTATGTTGTCATTCCTGCTTTTAAATCACGGTCTAAATTCTTTTCTAAAATTTCAGCTATATCAATGTTATTTAGTTTAGTGTCTAAATTTATTTCTAATACATCTGTAGAATCAAATAATGCTTTAAAAGTTTTATTTAAATGCTGTTTTAAATCTTCAAGAAAAGTAATTCTTTTAGATGTTAGTAACTTTGAAGTATAGATAAAATCATTATCTATTACTTTAATTTGTTTTAAATAATCATATGGCTTATCAGATAAGAGTTTATTTCTAAATCTTAGTAACTTTGTATATTTTGATAAGTTTTTTTTATATTCGGTATCTATTAAACCTAATTTTTCATCAAAAAATGATCTTCTTTCTTGAGTAAGTTGATGAAATATATAAAAATCAAATGGATTTATAAAAAGTGGAAATATTTTTATCTTACCTTTGACAGCTTTATTATCTAAGTACCAAATACTTTCTTCATTAAATATTTTCCCTGAATAAGCAATTTTTTCTTTTGATTCATTCTCGAGCAGAGATTGAAACTCTATATTAACTTCATCTCCATTTATATTTAAAAGTTGTGGAAATTTATTATTCTTCCTAAAGGATTTTTTTAAAAAACTAAAATAAATAGCTTCTAATAAATTTGTTTTTCCATTACCATTGTTACCAAATATAACATTTATATTATTAGAAAAATTTAAAATGTCTGTTGAAAGGTTTCGAAAATTATTTACTTTGAACTTTAAAATTTTAGTAAACTTCATTAACTATATTTTTAAAGGCATTATAATACTTAAATAGTTTGAAATTTCATCACTGTTTATAATTATAGGTTTCATTTCATTTATAAGTTCTAAATTTACTTCATTTGTATCAAAAGTTAATAAAGCGTCTAATAAGTATTTTGCATTAAAACCAATTTCCATTTTATCACCATTAAAATTTCCATTTATTGTTTCTGATGCTTTTCCCAGTGTTGGATGGTTTGCTTCAATAGTAACATTATCATTATCTAAAATTAGTTTAACAGCATTTGACTTGTCGGATGACATTATTTTTATTCTTTTAACTGCATTTAAAAATTCTTTAGTGTCTAAAACTAATTTATATTTTGTATCATTTGGAATGACTGTTTGATATTTTGGAAATTCTCTAGAAATTAATCTTATCGATAAATGAATATTACTATCAATATGAACATACAAGAAAGTTTCATCAAATGATAACTTAATATTTAAATGATCTGTTGTTTCAATAATTTTTTTAAGTTCAAATATTCCTTTTTTAGGAATAATTACACCATTAACAAGTTCTTCAATACTTTCGTCAATATCTATTGAATCTATTAAAGCTAAACGATGACCATCAGTTGAAACAACTCTAAGTCTACCTTCAATAGTTTGAAAATATAAACCATTTAAAAATAAACGAGTTTCATCGTTTGAAATAGAATACGATGTTCTTGAAATAAGTTCTGAAAAGATATTAGTACTAATATCAAACGAATTATTTCTTTCAGGAAATACTAATTGAGGATATTCTTCAGAATTAGTAATCAGTAAAGTAAAATGAATCTCTCTACAATTTAATTCTATTATATTATTATCTTTATTTATTTTAATTTCTAAAACATCATCGGGAAGTTCTCTAAGTATTTCAAATAGACTTTTAGTATTTAAACAAAAACTATATTCAAAGTCAGAAGTAACAGGACTAATAACTTTTAATGATACTTCAAGATCAGTTGCTAATAGTTCAAGTGAATTAGTTTTGAATTTAAATAATGTATTAGCTAGTATAGGTCTTGTATTTCGTTTATCGATTATACCTTGTAACTTAGCTATAGCATTTCTTAATGTATTTACATTTATAGTTGCTTTCATATTTTTCCTAATTTAATAAGTAATATATATATAAATATATATAATAAATAAAGTTAATATGTGAATAACTAAAAAACATATTAATCTTAATTAGTTACAGTCCATAAATAAATTTTGATTGGTTAGAATAATTCATATTTGAAAAAATAGCTTCGTATATTAAGATTTTTCTATTTATATTTAAAGAAGTTAAAAACATTAAAAAACATTGATAAAAGATAAAACATAATTTGAAATAACTATTATTTTTTTTATTCATTTTATAAACATTTTCTGAACATTGTTTAAAACTTTATTTATTTTTTGGAAATAGTATAATTAAATTTTCCTAACATTTGTTTATAACTTCTTCTTTTTTATTTTATCATATTTTTTATTAAGCTTAAGTCTCTTTAAGACTTTATTTAATATGTTTGTAAATTAATTATTAAATAAATTATTTAAAAACTAGAATTGATTATAAGGGCTCTATTAAGCGCTCTAAGAGATTTCGAAATTGAGTGATAACTCCATACTGAAATAAATAATAATTTAAACTAAGAGCTGTTTGATGGAGTCTTATAAGCTTGTTTTAATCTTGAATACTGTTTTTGCTAATTGAACATCACATTTAAGTAATGAGTTTATTTTATTTACACCATGCAAAACAGAGGAGTGTTCTTTTCGATTATAAAATAATGCAATATCAAGTAAATTTGTATTTAAAATTTCACGAGTAAGATACCATGCTATATGACGTGCTGTTGCATGTTCTTTTTTTCTAGACTTTGATAATAAATCTGATTTACCCAAGTTAAAATGATCAGCTGTTTTAAACAGTATCTCATCCATAGTCACAAGATTTTCAATTTGCTTTATAGATAATTGCTCTTTTGCCAGTTCTAAATCAATTTCAATATTCATAATTTCAGTATAAGCACTCAAACTTAATACAGCACCTTCGAGCTCTCTAATACTGTCTTTATAATAACTTGCTAAAAAATTTACAACTTCATCATTTAAAAATAGGCCAACTTGAGATGATTTATCTTTCAAAATTTTAACTCTCGTATCAAAATCTGGTTGATCAATTTTAACAATTAAACCCCATTGAAGTCTTGAACGCAGTTTGTCACTAAAGCCTTCGAGTGATTTTGGATTCATGTCTCCACAAATTATAATCTGCTTACCCTTATAAAAGAGATCATTAAACAAATGATAAAATTTATTTTGAGAACCATCTTTGTTTTTTAAATCTTGGATTTCATCAAAAATTAAAACATCGATATTTTCATTATATTTAAAATTAAACTCTTCTAATTTATTATTTCTATAAGAAGACATTACATCTTTAACAAATTGTCGACTTGTAACTTTTAAAATTCGGTATTCGGGATAATTATGAATAACATCTTCAAATACGGCATCTATAAGTTGAGTTTTTCCAACTCCTGATTGGCCATAAAGATAGATAAATGGGTACTTTCCTATTTTACCTGGAGAGATAGAGCATTGTTTTAGTGAGGTAATAGCTAATTTATTAAAAGAGCCTTCAATAATGTCAATAAATTTACTTTTATAAATATTAATATTTGGTATTTCTTTAGTTTTTGGCGCCTCTTTAGCTAAATTATTGTTTAATTTAAAACTAAATTTATTAAGCGGTTTTTTAATTTTTTGTGTAGTATTTTCAAGTACTTGTGATGAATCTGTGAATTTTAAAATCTTATTAATATTCAATTTATCACAACATAATTTCAATATGTTAAGGTAGTTTTCTTCGATAAATAATCTTTGTATTGTCGAAGCAGGTTTAAATAAAATTTCTTTATCATTTATAGTTATTATTGATAAATTTTTAAAAATAGTGATAAATTTCTCTTCACCTACTTCTTTTTCAATCAATATTAATAACTGCTCTGTAAGATCGCCATAATTATCACTAACTATTTGATTTATAAGAGGTTTATCAGTTGTATTTTGTAGAAATTTGTTAATATTTACGTTCTTTTTGTTAACTAATTTGCTTAATTCAGTGGAGTCAGTATTAAAAAATTGGTTAATAGGGAAATTATTATTGCTCATTTATTTAATGTCCTTAGTGTGTGTGCTCAAATTAAAATACATTGTATCTGAATTCTAATCAATAAGACGTAAATAATTTACTAATAAAAATTTTACACACTGACAAGCTGTTAATTGTCAGAAAACTGAAAACGAAGGCCAGAAACTATTGACCCTTTATCATTTTTCAAGTATTTCAAGTAATCAATTTATTTAAGGATTAGATATGAGTAAAAGAACTTGGCAACCAAAACGTATGAAAAGATTAAGAACACACGGTTTCTTAAAAAGAATGTCAACGTCAAATGGTAAAAACATTATTAATGCTAGAAGAGCAAAAGGAAGAAAATCCTTAACTGTATCTACTGGCCATAAATAATTTTTGGCAGAAGAAAATTTATATAATTATTCTAAAGATTTTAGACTTAGATCTAAGGCTGACTTTTATTACCTAAAAAAAGGCTCAAAAAAATTTTCAACAAAAAATATATTAATATACTTCAAAAAATCTAAATTAAATTTAGATCATAGTAGAATTGGAATATCTGTTACCAAGAAAGTAGGTAATGCTGTTGTTAGAAATAAATTCAAAAGAAATATTAGGGATGCATATAGAAAATCAGATTTAAAGTTACTAAATAAAGACTTTTTAGTAATTGTTTCTAATAATATTTTAAAAAACAACACACTTAATAATGCTGTATTTTTAGTAAAAAAAGACTTATTGTCCGCAAGCGAATTTTTAAAATAAAATGTTTAAATTTATAATTATAAAGTTTATAAGAATTTACCAATTAATAGTATCTCCATTTTTAGGAGCAAATTGCAGGTTTAATCCTACATGCTCTCAATATACGATTGATTGTTTTACAGAATTTAATTTTTTCAAAGCTCTGTATTATAGTTTAATTAGAATTTTAAAATGTCATCCTTTTCATCCAGGTGGAAATGATGGCATTGAAAAAATAAGTAAAGATTAAGGATTAAAATATGAAAGATGATCAAAAAAGAATGGTTTTAGCGATGGTGCTATCAGTTGTTGTACTATTTGGCTGGGAAAAATTTTTTGCACCAAAGAAAGTAATTAACAATAATCCTGTTTCTGTATCAAAAACAAACAATCAAAATACATCAAATGTAGAAAATGAAAATGAAAATGAAAGTGAAACAAACAAACAAGTAAATAATGTTAAAACTAATCTCAAAAATAACCCAAAAGACTTTAGTTTTAAAAATGTAAGTTCTTTAACACTTGAGGATCGTGAGTCGTTATTTAAATTTGATAACGATTATAATATTTCAAACTTTAAATCAGTTAACTCTAAACGCAAATTTAAAGATATTTTTACTACAGAAAAACTAGGCTTAATGATTGAAATAAATGGAGTATTAAAAAAAGTATTATTCGATCAATTTGAAAAACTAAACAATAAAATTACTGCCCATAATTCTTTATACAACATAACAGCCACTTTTAGACTTAATGGTGCTAAAGTAAATTATAAAATTAGTTCCGATAAAAAATACAGATTTAGTTTTAATATAAGATCAAAAGAAAAAAAATTACCAAATAATCAAATAAAACAATTTATAGTTTATTCATCTAAAGACGTTGATAGATACTCTATTGATTCCGACAAAGCAGGTGAATCAAAACTAAAATGGTTTGGTTTAGATTTCGATTACCATCTTTTTGTAAATGTTTTAAAAACAACTGTTCCTGTTCTATACTCAATAAAAGACAACAACTTAACAACTACTTTTGTTAATGCGACTAATAATATTGAAGGTTTTTATTCTTTTGTTTTTAAGGAATACGATTTTTTGAATAAATTAGGTGATAAAGGTGACAATCTACATTTAGCAGTTGATTTTGGTTTTTTTGGGATTGTGGCAGTTCCAATTTTACGAGCTTTGCAGTTTTTCTATAAGTATTTAGGAAATTATGGATTAGCTATTATCTTTCTTACAATACTTTTAAGATTATTAACTTTTCCACTGCAGTTTAAATCATTTAAAAGTATGAAAAAAATGCAACAAGTTCAACCTGAGTTAAAAATAATCAAAGAGAAATTTAAAGATAACCCGCAGAAAGTTCAGCAGGAAACAATGGCACTATTTAAAAAAGTTGGAGCTAATCCACTCGGAGGTTGTTTGCCTATGGTATTACAAATGCCAGTCTTTTTTGCTTTTTATAAAGTTTTATATAGTGCAGTTGAGTTAGTTGATGCGCCATTTTATTTTTGGATTTACGACTTAAGCGTAAAAGATCCTTATTATGTATTGCCAGTTTTAATGACAATTACAATGTTTATACAAAATAAATTAAATCCTTCAGCAAGTGCTGATCCAACTCAGCAGAAAATGATGATGTTTATGCCACTGATTTTTGGTTTTATAATGAAAGATCTTCCTGCAGGTTTAAATCTTTATATGACTTTTTCAATGGGTCTTGGTTCAATACAACAACTAATGGTATATAAGTTTTCGGATTAAAAATTTGTCATGTATACTAATGAATTTCCAATAATTGCTTGTAGTACTGGTCTTGACAGTAATACTGCAATTGGAATTATTAGAATATCTGGCTTTGAAAATATTTCAATTTTCGATAACTTTTTAACATTAAATTCTAAAAATATAGTTAATAGAACAGCTCATCATTGTAATTTAATAAATGGTAAAGAACATAAAGTTATTGATGATATTATAATTATTTACTACGAAAATCCTAACTCATTTACTGGAGAAAATTTATTAGAAATTCATTGTCATGGTAACCTTTTAAACATTAATAGAATTATAGATTTATTTATTAGTGATAATATTTGTGTTCTTGCTAAACCAGGTGAGTTTTCATACAGGGCTTTTAAAAATAAAAAATTAAATTTATCTCAAATTGAAGGTTTAGATAATTTCTTAAATGCTAGTTCTTCCTTAATGTTAGATGAAGGTATTTCATTATTAAATGGAAAACTTAAAAGTGAATATTTAGAATTACATAATTTATTTTTAAATTTTAGGTCTTCAATAGATCTTTTAACTGACTTTGCTGAAGATATCGGGGATCAGCAAGCTATGGAAAACTTGAAACAAAAATTTTCCAAATTTAAAAGACTTGTAAATTCTCTAGCATACAGATCAAATTTAAATACTGAACATTTAAGCCAAGCAAAAGTAACCATTTTTGGCCAGACGAATGCTGGTAAAAGTTCTTTATTTAACAAATTTCTTGGAAAAAATAGAGCAATAATCTCACCGCTAGCTGGTACTACAAGAGATTATATTTCAGAATATATTAAGCTTGACGATATTTTTTTTGAACTTGTTGACACAGCTGGAATACGAAAAACTTCTGATGAAATTGAAGAAATAGGTATTCAAAAAGCATCAGAGCTTATTGATGAAAGCTTTTATAAAATACTAGTGATTAACCCTAATTTACCTTTTAATTTATATAATAACGAAAAGTTCAATACGGAATATGATTTGTTAGTTGTTACTCATATTGACTGCCTCAAGTGTATAGTTGATTTAAAAAAATTAAAATATAAGAAAATTTTATTCACATCCCTGGCCCCTATAGAACCAATATTAAAAAGTGGTCCTATCGGGGCAGATTTGATTAAGGATTTGATTGGTTCTATAGGACCAGATAAATTAGTTTATAATTTCAGCGATATTCAAAATATAATTACTGACAAATATAAGCAAATTAGCAATAAATCCCCTATTATTAATAAAAGACATAGGATAAATATTAATAATATTAATAAGTTATGTGTTGAATTTTCTGAGAGTTTAGTTCAGGATGATATTGGCATTATGTCTTTTTATTCACAAAAATTCTCATTTGAAATAACAGAATTAATTGGTTTCATAGATTGTGAACAAAGTCTTAATAATATTTTTGATAATTTTTGCATAGGAAAATAATCTATATTTAGATGCTGTGCATGAATAAATTTTATTAATTTTTAAATTAACCTATACGTAACGTAGGGATTAGTTTAAATATCATGTTCTACGTGGAACAAAGAAATTACTTAAAAGAATAGATATGAATTCAAATTTTGACATTTTAATAGTTGGTGGAGGCCATAGTGGATGCGAAGCAGCTTGGATTGCTAGTCAGTTTGGCTTAAGGATTGGCTTACTATCAATGAAAGGAGTTGGTCTAGCATCAGCACCATGTAATCCAGCAGTTGGTGGTGTCGGAAAAGGACAAGTCGTTAGAGAGCTTGATTGTTTAGGAGGATTGATTGGAAAGCTTGCTGACATGTCTGGCATACAATATCGACTTCTGAATGATTCAAAAGGTTACGCATTACAGTCCACAAGAGTTCAAATTGATAAGGAAATTTATTCACAAAATGCCGAAAAATTATTATCTAAAATTTCAAATCTTTCCATTATAAGAGAAAAATTAATAAAATTTTCAAAGAAATCAGAACTTTTTGAGGTTGAAACTGAAAACAATATTTTTACAACAAAAAAGTTAATTATAACTACTGGAACATTTTTAGCTGGAAAACTTCACTGCGGTACCGATATTCAAAATGGAGGTCGTTCTTTTTGTCAGCCATCAGGATCTCTAAATTCATTAAATGATAAAGTGAAAAAACTTTCATCCAAATTTAAGACTGGAACACCTCCGCGACTTGATCGAAATACAATCGATTTTACAAAGTTAATTGAACAAAAATCAGATAGTGATGTCAGTAATTTTCATTGCTTAAACTTTAATAAAGATAGGCAGCTTGATCAGGTTTCTTGTTTCCTTACTCATACAAATGAAAGGATGATGTCTATTATCAGAGAGAATATAAATAGCTCTCCTGTTTTTAACGGGCAAATAAATGGTGTTGGGCCAAGATACTGCCCAAGTATTGAGGACAAAGCTTCTCGCTATCCAGACCGAAATATTCATCATGTATTTGTCGAACCAGAAGGTTTGAATATTAATACATTTTACCCAAACGGTTTATCAACATCTCTACCAATTGAGATTCAACAAAAATTTATCAATACAATGAATGGGCTTGAAGAGGCAAAAATTTTACAGCCTGGTTATGCCGTTGAATATGATGTTATTGATACAACGGCTTTAAATAGTTCACTAGAGGTAATCGATTTTCCTGGGTTATATTTTGCAGGACAAGTTAATGGAACCTCTGGGTATGAAGAAGCAGCAGCACAAGGATATGTAACTGGTGTCAACGCAGCTCTAAGTTTACTTGAAAAATCACAATTAGTTTTTTCTCGTTTTGACAGTTATATAGGTGTTTTAGTAGAAGATCTAATTACAAAAGAAAGAGATGAGCCATATAGATTGTTTGCAGCTAGATCAGAAAATAGATTATATATACGAGAAGACAATACAATTTTAAGAATGTGGTCCTATAGAACCAGTCTTAATTTAAACCTGCCTGTAGATAAATTCAATACAGAATTTTTTGAATATAACTCTATATTGGAAAATTTAGATGAAAAATCAAATGTATTTGGAAATGATTATTTAAAACTCAAAAACCCTATTGAATATATAAATACAGTAATAAAAGATAAAAACATATATATTCCTAACTATATACAAAAAGCTTTTGCAATCAATAAAAAATACGAAGGTTATATTGTAAGACTTAAAAAAGATATTTCAAAAATTGAAAAGTTTTCAAATAAAAAAATTAACTGGAAAAAACTTTGTAGCTCAAATAATATTTCGTTTGAATGCAAACAAAGAATACAATCAGTTAAGCCTGAAAGTTTTGGCCAATTAAAAAATATAAACGGAATAAGACAAGCAACACTTTTATATGTTTCAGGAAATATTTAATGGATTTTTGTAAGGAATATTTAGGACTTATAACTGGTGAATTTAAAGGAATTAATTTAACGAGAATTTTAGATTATGAAGAATTTAAATTAAAACAATATCGTGATTCAATTTATCCTTTCTCTGAAATTGATCTTATTCAAAATATCTTTAAAAAGTTTGATAACATTGTTGATGTAGGTTTTGGAGGTGGTTTTCCCATTTTGCCACTAGCAGAGTTATTTCCTCATAAAAATTTTTATGGTTTTGAAGCACGATTAAAAAAAGTAAATGTAGTTTCTGAAATAGCAGAACGTATGAATATAAAAAATGTGAAGTTAAATCACATTCGCATTGAGAACATAGCTTTTGATAAAAGTGTTTTAATAACAATTAAAGCAGTTGGGAAGATTGAAGATCTTTTAAAAAAAATTTACCCAGTAAGTGATGTAACAGTATGTTTTTTCAAGGGACCTGAGGTTGAACATTTAGAAAATACAAACATAAAAAACTGGGATTTAGTTTGTAAAGAAAGTTATAATTTAGATAAATCAACGAATAGAACAATTTATATTTATAAAAATAAAGCAGTTCTACGTGGAACACCAGATCACGATTTTGAATATTTTTCCAATATTTAGTAAATTTAACTACCCATTTCATTATCTTTTCATTAAAATTTTTAAACACACAACAAAAATTTTGAGAGGAAATTATGACAAAAATTATCGCTATGACAAACCAGAAAGGTGGTGTCGGCAAAACAACGTCGTCAATTAATTTAGCTGCATGTTTAGCTGTCGCTGAAAAAAGAACATTGCTCGTTGACTTGGATCCACAAGGTAATGCTTCTACTGGTGTTGGAATTGATTCCAATGACTGCGTAAACGCAAATATTTATCATGCTTTAATTGGTATAAAACCTATTAAAGAGACAATCTATAATACTGAACTCCCAAATTTTGATATTTGTCCTTCAAATAATGATTTGGTAGGTGCAGAAATAGAGCTTGTTGGGGAAATTGCACGAGAAAGAAAATTAAAAGATGCCTTTAGTTCAATTGAAGGTGAGTATGATTATATAATTATAGACTGTCCACCATCATTAGGCCTTTTAACTTTAAATGCTTTAAATGCTTCTACAGAATATATTATTCCTCTTCAGACAGAATTTTATGCAATGGAAGGAATGGCACAATTGTTAAATACAGTAAGATTAGTTAAAAATTCTTTAAATCAAAAATTAGAATTATCAGGAATATTATTAACATTATTTGATAGTAGAGTTGGTCTTCATCGACAAGTTGTTCATGATATTAGATCCCATTTTAAAGAAAAAGTTTTTGATACAGTGATTCCTAAAAATGTAAAATTAGCAGAAAGTCCTAGTTTTGGAAAACCAATCATCCTTTATGATATTAAATCAAAAGGAAGTGATGCTTACATATCTTTAGTTCGTGAAATACTTATCAGAGACAGAAATAAAGAAAATAATTTAAATACAATAACAGAAAATAGAATATAGGAAAATTATGAAAACAATGAATAAAAATAATAAATTAGGAAAAGGTATAGCTTCATTATTAACTGATCTTCCAAGCTTTGAAATACCAGAAGGAAAAAAGCCTGAGCAAAACGGTCTACTATTAATTGATATTAATGAAATTACAGTGAATTCTAATCAACCTCGAAAAGTATTTAATGATGATACTTTAAATGAGCTAGCAGTATCAATTAAAGAAAATGGTATTATTCAACCTTTGGTTGTTGAGAAACTTAATGATACTTTTCACTTAATTTCTGGAGAGAGACGATTGAGAGCATCAAAAATTGCGGGAATTACAAAAGTTCCTGTTATTTTTAAGAGAGTTACAGCCAGAGAAAAAGCGGTTATGGCATTAGTTGAAAATATTCAAAGAGAAGATCTAAATTGTGTAGATGAGGCAATGTCATATTTTAGCTTATTAGATGATTATAAATTAACTCAAGAAGAACTAGCGAAAAAAATAGGTAAAAGTAGATCCAGCATAACAAATCTTTTAAGGTTATTAAAATTACCAAAAATTGTATTAGATGCTTTAAAAGTAAATAAATTATCTCTAGGTCATGGGAAAGTTTTATTATCAATTGTTGATCAAAGAGAAAGATGTATAAAACTTGCAAACATTTCAATAGAGGATAGTTTATCAGTTAGAGATTTAGAGCAATTATTATTAAATAAGTCACCAAAAAAAGAAGTTAGTTCACAAAAAGTAAAAAATGATGATTATCAACATATTATTAATGAAATAGAACAAAAGACAGGTTATCATTGCGATTTTAAAATGAATAAAAAAGGTAAAGGTAAAATTGTAATTAAATTTTCATCAAAAGATGAATTTGACTCAATTTTCAATGATTTAATTAAATAATGGTCCCATAGGACCACTTTTTTTAACTGGGCTAACTTATATGTTTAACAAAGAATCTCAATTTGCAGCTTTATTAGGTGAAGGTACTGATTTAGAAGGAAATTTTTCTTTTGATGGAACTGTTAGAATTGCTGGAAAAGTTAAAGGAACAATTTTTTCCAATGAAACTGTTATTATTTCTGACACTGCAAATATTGAAGCAGACATATCCGGAGAAGTAATAATTATTAGTGGAAACGTAAAAGGTAAAATAAAAGCGTCATCAAGAGTTGAAATAAATAAACCAGCTTATTTCGAAGGTGAGATAGAATCTCCTAGTTTAAAAGTTGAGGAAGGTGTTATTTTTCATGGCCAAACAAAAATGGATGAGTAGAATACCTTTGACAAATTTTATATTTTAAAATATTTAAGTACTTTATAAATAAGGAATATAATGGATAAAATTAATTTTATTTTAGAACGTTTACATATTGATTCATCAATTATCTATCAATTTTTGGTATTTGTAGTTCTTTTTTATTTTTTGAAATATACAATATTTAATAAACTAAAAGAGGTTGTTGTTAGCCGTGAATCTAGTACAACGTCATTAGACACAAAAGCAAATAAAAGAATTCAAGAAGCTGTTAACTTGGAAAATGATTACCGTGAAGAAAGTATTAAAATTTATAAACAAGCACAAGATCATTTCAGTGAACAAAGATCAGTATTAACAAGTGAAACTCAAAAAGAAATTAAAAATATTACCGATGAGCACGACAAGCTTTTTTCAGGTGAAAGAGAAAATATTTTTAATGCTAAGGAAAGTGCATTATCTGAAGTGCTAAGTAATGTAGAAGCTTTAAGTAAAAATCTTATTTCAAAATTAACAAAATAAAAAAGAGATTAAATGAATAAATTAACAATTTTAACATTATCAATATTTTTATCAACTCAGCTTTTAGCAAATAGTGGTGAAGTTAGTCACCATGTCGCAAGCATTTCTGATTTACTGATGCCTGCTATAAATTTTGCACTTCTTTTTGGATTTTTGTTTTACAAATTAAAAACTCCGATCAATGAAATGTTTGTAAAAAAGTCGAAAGACATTGAAGAATTATTTTATTCAGCTAGTAAAAAAGATAAAGATTCTCAGTCAAGACTAGATGATATCAACCAAAAATTTAAAGAATTAGGTTTTTTACGTGAAGAAGTTATGAAGAAAACAGAAGCAGATTTAATTGCTTTAAAAGAAACAAATACAGAAGATATTAAAGCACACTTAGAAAAACAAAAATCTGATTTAAATGCTAAAATAAACAATGAAACACAAAAATCAAAAATTCAAATAGAAGAAGCACTTATGAAAAGTGTCTTAGCAAATGTTCAAATTAATGTAAAAAAAGACGCTTCAATTAAAAATAACATAACAGATAAGTTACTAGCTCAACTTAAATAGGCGGACTGATGATCGATAATATTTCTATAGTATATGCGAAAGCATTATATCAAATATCTGAAGAGAATAAAGAAGTAGATCTCGTAAGAGATTTTACAGGATTTACAGAATTAGTTAATAGTTCAAATAATTTAGAAAACTTACTGTTTTATGAATCATTTAGTGCAGAAGAAAAAATATCAGTTTTAACCAAAATTTTTGAAAAAACTAATTATAGTGAATTTTTTAAATCTTTTTTAGCACTCCTTGTAGAAAATAAAAGAGTAACTTATTACCCACAAATATTTAAAGAATTGACCGTCCTTGATGATGATTCAAGAGGCTTTTTAAGAGGTACAATAGAAAGTTCAGAAAAAATTAGTGAAGAAACAATTACTAAGGTTAAAAAATATTTAGAAGAAAGAGTAGGTAAAAAAATAGTTTTAGAGTATAAAACTAATAAATCAATTACAGCTGGAGTAAGAACTACTGTCGGCGACTTACTTTTGGACGCAACATTAGAACATCAATTTGATTTATTAAAATCTGTATAAAAATAAGAGAGGAATAAAATGTCAATGAACCCAGAAGAAATTACGAGTATAATCCGTGACAGAATATCGAACTTTGAAACACGATTAAAAGTTGAAGAAGTTGGAAGTGTATTAACTGTTGGTGACGGGGTTGCCAGAATCTTTGGCTTAAAGAACGTTATGGCCGGTGAACTTGTTGAATTTGAAACAGGAACAAAAGGAATGGTTCTAAATCTTGAATCAAATAATGTTGGTGTAGCTATACTTGGTGAAGATCCAAAAATTAAAGAAGGATCTTCAGTTAAAAGAACTGAAAAAATTGTTGAAGTATCTGTAGGTGACGCGTTACTTGGTCGTGTAGTTGATGCTATTGGGGCACCAATCGATGGACTTGGTGAAATAAAAGCAACAGAAACTAGACAAGTAGAAATAAAAGCTCCTGGTATTTTAGCCAGAAAATCTGTTCATGAGCCGCTTCAAACAGGTCTTAAAGCAATTGATGCCATGACCCCTATTGGACGTGGACAAAGGGAACTAATAATCGGTGATAGAAAAACAGGAAAAACTGCTGTTGCCATTGATACGATTATCAATCAAAAAGGTAAAGACTGTGTTTGTATTTATGTCGCTATTGGGCAAAAACAATCAACAGTAAGACAAGTGCATAAAAAATTAACAGAAGCCGGCGCAATGGAATACACAATTATTGTATCAGCTACTGCTTCTAATCCAGCACCACTTCAATTTATCGCTCCTTATACAGGTTGTACTATGGGGGAATATTATAGAGATAGTGGAAAACACGCATTAATTGTTTATGATGATTTAACTAAACAAGCACAAGCATATAGACAAATGTCTTTATTACTAAGAAGACCTCCTGGAAGGGAAGCTTTTCCTGGAGATGTTTTTTATTTACACTCCAGATTATTAGAAAGATCAGCCAAAATGTCAGATGATTTAGGTGGAGGTTCTTTAACAGCTCTTCCAATTATTGAAACTCAAGAAGGTGATGTTTCTGCTTATATTCCAACAAATGTTATTTCGATTACTGACGGCCAAATCTTTTTAGAAACAGATTTATTTAATTCTGGTATTAGGCCGGCTATTAACGTTGGTATATCTGTTTCCCGTGTTGGTGGAGCTGCTCAAATTAAAGCTATGAAAAAAGTAGCCGGTACACTTAGACTGGACCTTGCACAATACAGAGAGCTTGCTGCCTTTTCTCAGTTTGGTTCTGATTTAGATGAATCAACTCAGAAACAATTAAATAGAGGCGCTCGACTTGTTGAGCTATTAAAACAAGGTCAATATGCTCCATTTGAAGTTGTTGATCAAGTTTTAGGGATTTATGCTGCTACAAAAGGACATTTAGATGTAGTTCCAGTTGAAAAAATCTTAGAAGCAGAAAAAGATTTAATTGCTTACTTGCGTTCTAATAATGCCGATCTTATTTCAACTCTCGAAACTGAAAAAAATCTTAGTGATGATAGTGTAAAAAAATTAGAATCAGCACTTAAAACTTTTTTAGAAACACACAATTACAAAGCGTAAATTATGGCAAATATAAAAGATTTAAAAGAGAAAATTAGAAGTACAAAAGGTACGCTAAAAATTACGACAGCTATGAAACTAGTGTCGGCTGCTAAGTTAAATAAAGCTCAGATTGCAATAACTAGTTCAAAACCGTATGCTGAAGAATTGGAAGATACTATTAATGTAGTTTCTACTCTTGTAAAAGATTACGATCATTCTTTTTTTCATGAAAAACAATCAGATAAATCTTTATTATTAGTTATTTCAGGAACGAAAGGTCTTTGTGGAGCTTTTAATTCTCAAGTTGTTAAAGAAACTCGAAAATTTCTAAGTGAGACAAAAGAAAATTTTGAAGTTTCTTTTGTTGGTAAAAAAGCAAAAGAAGTATTGGAAAAAGAAATTACTTTGAAAAAATATTATTCTTTCGAAAAAAATGAACCTACGTTTGTTGAATTTAAAAATGTAATAGAAGAAATTGTAAGCGATTTTGAAAAATCTGAATATAAAAATGTTTATTTAATCTACAATCAATTCAATTCGGCAATTAGTTTCACCACTAAATTAAAACAGGTACTGCCAATTAGTTTAATTGATTCAGATCGAGAAAAAATTGAAAAAGATTTTCCTTACGATTTTAAATATGAGCCCTCTCCAAAAGTATTATTAGATACTTTAGTTCCAGAAACTTTATTAACAAGTTTATGGACTGCTCAACTAGATGCTTTAGCTTCAGAGCATGGTTCTAGAATGGCTGCGATGGATAGTGCCTCAACTAACTGTAAAGAAATGGTACAAAAATTAACTTTAAAAATGAATAAATTAAGACAAGCAGCTATCACTACTGAATTGATTGAAGTAGTTTCTGGTGCAGAGTCCTTAAAAGGATAATGGGAGAAAAAATATGTCAGAACAAAATGTCGGTGTCGTAAGACAAGTTATGGGTCCTGTTGTAGATGTGGTATTTCCAAATGGAAACCTACCTGCTATTTACAATGCTTTAACTGTCACTAATAAAGCAATTAACGATAAAGAAAATAACCTAGTATTAGAAGTATCACAACATCTTGGTGATAATATGGTTAGAACTATTGCTATGGATTCTTCAGAAGGTTTATCTCGAGAGTTAAAAGTAATTGATACAGGAAGACCAATTCAAGCTCCAGTTGGACGAGAGTGTCTAGGTCGAATTATAAATGTCATTGGCGAACCAGTTGATGAATGTGGACCAATTAATGCAAAAAAAACTTATGATATTCACAGAGAGGCTCCTAGTTTTGAAGATCAATCAACAAAGAAAGAAGCTTTTTTTACTGGAATTAAAGTTATTGATTTACTAGCACCTTATTTAAGAGGTGGGAAAATTGGTTTATTTGGTGGTGCCGGTGTTGGTAAAACGGTACTTATTATGGAACTTATTAATAATATTGCTACTCAACATGGTGGATTTTCAGTATTCGCTGGAGTAGGTGAAAGAACTCGTGAAGGTAACGACCTTTATTATGAAATGAAAGAATCCGGTGTTATTGATAAAACTGCTCTTGTTTATGGTCAAATGAACGAGCCACCAGGCGCACGTGCTCGTGTTGCTTTGACTGGACTTTCAGTTGCTGAATATTTTAGAGATGAAGAGAAACAAGATGTTTTATTTTTTGTAGATAATATTTTCAGATTTACTCAAGCAGGTTCAGAAGTTTCGGCTCTTCTAGGTCGTATCCCTTCAGCTGTTGGTTATCAACCAACACTTGGTACAGAGATGGGTGCTATGCAAGAGAGAATTACTTCAACTAAAGATGGTTCAATAACATCTATTCAAGCTGTTTATGTACCTGCGGATGATTATACTGATCCTGCACCAGCTACTACATTTGCTCACCTTGACGCTACAACAGAGCTTTCAAGACAAATAGCTGAGCTTGGAATTTACCCAGCTGTTGATCCTTTAAGTTCAACTTCTTCAGTTTTAACTCCTGAAATAGTTGGTGAAGAACATTATGCTGTTGCTAGAGAAGTACAGTCAGTTTTACAAAAATATAAAGAACTTCAAGATATTATAGCGATACTTGGTATGGATGAGCTTTCTGAAGAAGATAAAAAGCTTGTTGCTCGTGCCAGAAAAGTACAAAAATTTCTTTCTCAACCATTTTTTGTTGCCGAACAATTTACAGGAATTCCTGGGCAATTTGTTAAAATTGAAGACACAATTTCAAGTTTTAAAGCAATTTTAGCAGGTGATTGCGACGATATTCCAGAACAAGCTTTCTATCTTGTTGGTAACTTAGATATGGTTAAAGAAAAAGCTTCTAAAATGAATGCTTAAAAAAAGGTGATGATGTGAACGTATTTACAGTAGATATTTTAACTCCTAATAAAGTTGTAGTGAAAGATCTTCCAGCAGAAAGTGTTTTAGTTCCAACCACTAGTGGTTTAACTAATATTCTAAAGGATCACACTCACCTAATTTCTAAATTATGTGTTGGGGAAGTTTCTATTTTTGGTGGTGCAGATGATCCTGATAGACACTTCTCTGTTAATAAAGGTATTTTTAAAGTATTAGGAAACAAAATAACAATCTTGAGTGAAGTTTCTGAAGAAGCTTTCGAAATAGATACCAATAGAGCACAACTTTCTCTTGAAAATGCTCAATCAGCACTTTCAAATGAAGAGACTTACGACGAAGAAGTTTTTGAAAAATATTTAGAAAAAATAGAATTATCAAAACTTAGAATACAATTATCAAAATACGAAAACGATAATAAATAATAATTTTTATTATCGTTTCCATTCCTGAGAATTAAAAACTTCCATAGTTCTTTCATAGCCCATAGTGATTATTTCTGAAGAATTTTTTGGGCTCAATGAAAAAGAGTTTTTTAAAAATAATTTGTAATTTTTTGCTGTTGGACAAATATCTATGAATGTAACATTTCTATGATAATTTAATTTTTTTTCAATAATATCTAAAATCTTTTTTCTTTGTTCATTATCTAAATTATTTTCTTTAAAATATCTTGAAACGATATCTAAAACTTCTTTAGATTGAAGATTTCTGTTTCGAGCAGTCATAATCTTTTTTTGTATCATTAAATATATTGATTGAGTTACAATTGCAGGAAGGCCATAGTTTATAAGTGAACCAATGTCGTCAGTAAGATGGTAAGGAGTATGAGTCCAAGAGCTTATGATATATTCACACTTATTATCAACTGCCACATGAGTAGATAACGTGTCTCTAATTTCACCATCAATATAATAATCAGTATTTCCTGTATATTCATTGAAAATTGGATAAGGTGTATAAAATGGAGGCACGCTCATTGATGCTGCAGCTGCCTCACTAACAGAAACATTATTATAATAAAAAGTTGTAGGGTCATCTACTGGGCTTGGATAATTATATTTGGAAAAAATTACCTTTCTTGAATGATCTAATTGTGATGCCACGACAAAGATATCTGCTTTATAATCGTTAAAATCGTTTGAGAAAATAATATTTTCTTCTAGATATTTTTTAAGTCCAACAGTAGAAAACAAACCGGATATACTTAAATAGGGTTTAATCAACGCTTTTAATAAAAAAGGGAATTCAGAAAATGGCTCATACAGCTTAGGTCGAGGTGGTTTATTTAAGGGATTATAAAGATGCAACATGTCATAATATGAGAGTGGTTTTAGTGGAGATTCTTTTTTTGCAACAAATGATTTTATAATATCTTTTGGTTTAAATCCATTGGCTAAGTATAGAAGAATTAGAGAACCAGCGCTAGAACCTACATAAGTAGAGATTTCAAGTGAGTCTACGTTTTCTGAATGGTTACTTTTAAAACGAAATCCAAGATCTTCTAAGGCTAAAGCTACACCAAGATGCCATGCACCAGCTTTAACTACTCCACCAGATAGAACAAGTGCAGTTTTTTTGGAAATAAGACTCTTGGTATTATTAATATTTTTCATTATTTTATTATATTTCTATTTTAGATAAATTGTTAGAATGGTAAGATAATCCGATGAAAACTCTTTTGATTCTTTTAGTCTTATTATTTATATCAAGTACTGCGTATTCCAGCTCGGGAATGAGAAGGTGTGCTCTTTTACCAATAAAGGACAACACTTCTGGTGGCGAACTCTCTTTTGAAGTATTTAAAAAAGTAGAGCGTAACTTAAAAGACAGTGACTGGTGCTATTATAAATCCAATTCAGAAATATTAAATTTGCTAGAAAATCATCGGAAGTCTATTCAACAGTATTTAAACAATCCAAATGTTGTAAAAATTATCGCTGAAAAATTAAATGTAGGAAGTTTAATAAAAATAGATTTAGATAATTATTTAGGTGGAGTGAAGTTAGAATTAAAAATTATCGGTGAAAATGGAAAAGATTTATATTTCAAAGAAACTGCCACTCTTAAAAGAATTGATATCGACTTAATTGCTGAACAAATTAATTTGTGGCTGGCTCTGTATGAAAAAAATATTCCTTATAACGCCAGGGTTACAGGTGTACTTGGAAATCAATTTACCTTAAGCGGTGGTAAATCATTCGGTTTTAGAAGACAACATGAAATCACTATTATACGACCAGTGAAAAAGAAAAAACATCCTCTTTTAAAAGAAATAATAGATTGGGAAACGATTAAGATTGGTAGTGCAAAAGTTTATAATGTAACAGATAGCACTTCACAAGCTAGAGTTCTTCAATACGATACACGTAAAAGAATAAAAATAGGTGATTGGATCATTATCTCAGAAAACCAAAAGTCTGTTGTAACAGAACGAAAGTCTTACAATAAAAAAAATGATTTTAAATTTGGAAAACTTGGCGTTGCTAGTATTTATTTTCAAACATCATTTTTTGATACTATAACTAATTCATCATCAACAAAAAAACTAAGTGGAACTAAACTTGGTGTTAATTTAAAAAGTGATATTTGGATAACTAGAAAAGTATATGGTGGATTTAATTTTGTAAAATCATTTTCGTCAATGAAACCTAAACTTGGTACTTTTACACAAACTAGTCAAAATATCAGTAATTCAGATTTTCAACTTTATGCTGGCTATAAATATTTACCACTAGGATTCTTTTATGGGCCACAAATAAATGCATATTTAGGTTATTCTAGCTACACCTATGGATTTGATACTCAAGTTAGTGATGGCTTAACCAATTTCACTTTTAGTGGGCTTTTGCTGGGGTTAAATGGTGATATTCCATTCATGAAACGTTTTAGAGGTAGAGTTGGAGTTGAGTTAATTTTTTCACCTTCTTTCTCCCAAGAGATAACAGTTTTAGACAGTAAAGATTCTAATAGTAGTACAAAATTCACGATTGAAGCTATTTATAAATATAAAGTAAATTTAGATTTTAATTTCAAATATGAAAGTGTTGTTAATAGAGCTTTATTAAATGGAACTACTTCTAGTATAGATTTTAAGGATTCGGTTCTAAACTTTGGCGCAAGTTTTACATTTTAATGAATAGAGAAAGAGAACTTGAAAATTTAATAAGAAAACATAAATCTTGTTATTACCAAGGAACACCTACCATATCAGACCTTGAATACGATAAACTAGAGGACGAGTTACGTGTAATCAACCCATCTAACCAAGTACTTCAGATTGTTGGTTCTAAAGTTAAAGGCAAAAAAATTAAACATGATAAAAAAATGCTTTCCCTCGGTAAAACTTACGTAATTGATGATTTATTAAAATGGAAATTGGATAAAAAATTATGTGCCACAAAAAAAATAGATGGTAATAGTTGCTCTTTAATTTACAAAAAAGGAAAATTAACTTTAGCCAAAACTAGAGGGGACGGTGAATTTGGAGAGGATATAACTGATAATGTAATTTGGGTTAAATCTCTACCATTAAATCTTTCTAAAATAAGTGAGAATATTGAAATCAGAGGGGAACTTTTTTGCACAGAAGAAAAGTTTTTAAAATTGTCCGATGAGATGTGTTCTAGAGACTTAGATAAACCAACATCTCCAAGAAATATAGTTGCGGGCTTACTGGGTAGAAAAGACAATTTAGATTTAAATAAACACATAGATTTTATGGCATTTGATTTAATTATTCCAAGCCAAACTGATAATTTAAATTTCAAAACAGAAGAAGAAAAATTTATTTTTTTAAAAAGAAATAATTTTTTAATTCCAGACTATTCTATCTGTGAATCAGAAAAAGATATCAAAAATATTATCAATGAGTCATATCTTTTTTTTAATGAAGGAAACTATGCCATAGATGGGATAGTTTTTACTTATAATAATTTAAAACTGCACGATGAACTAGGTTATACGGCTCATCATCCAAAATTTAAACTCGCTTATAAATTTAAAGGAACTACAAAAGAAACAACAATTTTAAATATTGATTGGCAAGTCTCTCGTAATGGAGTTTTAACTCCTGTCGCAAAAGTAGAGCCTGTAGATATAAATGGTGCAAATATTAGTAGTGTTACTCTTCATAATTGGGGACTAGTTCATACTCAAAATTTAAAAATTGAAGATAAAATCGAAATAATTCGTTCTGGTGAAGTGATCCCAAAGTATCTTAAAACAATTAAAGAAAGTAATAATTCTTTGTCTTATCCTGAAGTGTGTCCTAGTTGTAATCAAAAAACTAAAATAGATGGTGTCTGGTTAATTTGTGAAAATTCTAAGTGTCCACTTAAAATTGAAGAAGAAATACTATATTTTATAAAATCAGTTGGGATAGAAGATTTAAGTAAAAAAAGATTACAACAATTAATGAAACTTGAACTTGTTTTAACAATTGATGATTTATACAAATTAGAACAAAATGATTTATTAAAATTAGAAAATTTTAAAGAAAAATTATCCTCTAAGATTATAAAATCAATAAACTCTTCAAAAACGATTAAGTTGGAAAAATTTCTAACAGCTCTTGGCATTAAAGGTGGCGGACTAAATAAATGTGAGTTAATTATAAATAATGGCTATGATTCTATAGAAAAAATTCAAAAATTAACAATTGAAAAACTTATAGAGATTGATGGTTTTGCTGCTCTTTCTGCGGGAGATTTTTTATTAGGTCTAAAAGATAAACAAAAATTAATTTCTAAACTAATTTATTTGGGATTTAAATTTAAAAAAGTTAAAAAAAATTCTCAAGTGTTAGAAGGAATTTCATTTTGTATTACTGGAACTTTAACGAGAAAAAGATCAGAAATTGTTTCATTTATAAAATATAATGGTGGAGTAGTGAGAAGTTCTGTATCAAAAGGTCTCAATTTCTTAATTACAAATGATACAACATCAAATAGTTCAAAGTTAAAAAATGCTCAAAAATTTGATGTCACAATAATTTCCGAAGAAAAATTATACACACATTGGGATTTCAATTAGTAATTTCATTTACTTATAAGTTTTAACAATTTTGTTAATTGCATTTTGTTTTTTATGAAAAATAAAACCAAATATGTATGTCAGAGTTGCTCATTTATAACTGTACAGTGGATTGGAAGGTGCCCAGATTGTGGTGATTGGAATTCTTTTATCGTTGAAACTGAAAATAAGGTTTTAAACTTACAATCTAATAAAGAAGACCCTTCAGTAGTTGTATCACTAAAGAACGTAATTTTAACTCGAGAAAAAAGATTCTCATCTGGCTCATTTGAATTTGATAGAGTTTTGGGGGGTGGAGTTGTTTATAATTCACTTAATTTAATAGGAGGTGAACCTGGAGTAGGTAAGTCAACTTTACTCCTTCAATTAGCAGCAAAGCTTTCTGAATCATATAACGAAAAAGTAATTTATTTCAGTGGAGAAGAATCTTTAAGTCAAATTGGGATGAGGGCCAAAAGATTAAATATACAGTCAGAAAACATATTATTAACTCACAAAAGTTATTGGGAAGAAATAAAGCAAGATATTGTTAAATACAAAGCAAAATTTATTATTATTGATTCAATTCAAACTACTACAATTTCAGATTTATGTTCCAGTGCAGGTAGTGTTTCACAAGTAAAAGAAGTTACTCACGAAATATTAAATTTTATTAAATCAAATTCTATCACAGCATTTATTGTTTCACATATTAATAAATCTGGTTCAATCGCTGGTCCGAAAGTATTAGAACATATGGTTGATACTGTTTTATATTTTGAAGGAGAAAAGGATAATTCTATAAGGTTTTTACGTTGTATAAAAAATAGATATGGAGCTTTAAATGAAATTGGTATATTTACAATGAATAAGAAAGGATTATCTGACTCAAAACAATCACTAAATCTTTTAAAAGCAGAAAAAGAACTTACTGGACGATCAACTGCTTCAATTTATGAAGGTTCTAGGCAAGTATTTGTTGAAGTTCAAGCATTGGTATTAGAAAATAAATTGGGTAATGCTCGTAGATATTGCCATGGTGTAGATCATAATCGGTTAGCGGTGTTACTAGCTGTGATTGAGAAATTTTTAAAAATAAAAATTTCGAACAACGATATTTATATAAATTTTATAGGTATTGGATTAAGCAAAAGCCGTGATACTGACCTAGCAATAATTATCTCAATATTAAGCTCTTTTTATAATATTAAAGTAAGTTGTAAAAAGTTATTTATTGGTGAAATTGGCTTAAATGGGGAAATACGCTCAGCACTAAATATAAAAAATAGAATTAAGGAATCAAGTAAAATTGGTTTTGAAGAAATTATTGTAGCTAATAATGATGGAATAGAAAATCAATTAAATGTTGTTAATATTTTAACGATAAATCAACTAGTTAATACAGTATTTAGTAATAAGCTAAATTGACAATGATTTATAACTTCATTAATATCTGCACAGGTAGTTAGGATCTAGCAAGTGTATGCTGGGTGAAATCCGCCAGGTCGGGAACGAAGCAACGGTAGCTTTAGTTGCATTGTGTTATTTCCTAGCTGCCGTATTTTGCCACTAAGTAATAATCCAAGTAAAATTAAAAAATATTATGACTTTTCAAGTATTATCAAGAGTATGTAGGCCAAAAAATTTTAACGAAGTTATTGGCCAAAAAGCAATAATTAAATCTTTACGGAACTCAGTAAAAGAAAATAAAATTGCACATGCTTATTTATTATCAGGAACACGTGGAGTTGGAAAAACTTCTGTGGCTCGTATTTTTTCAAAGGCTTTAAGGTGCCAAAATTTAAGTAGCGAGCAATTATCTTGTGGCACATGTGATGCCTGCTTAGAATTAGAGGCAGGTAATTCTATAAATCTTTATGAAATTGATGGTGCTTCAAATAATAAAGTTGAAAATATTCGTGATCTTATTATTGATATTCAAACATTACCAAGTTTTGGAAGCTACAAAATAATTATAATTGATGAAGTGCATATGTTATCAATGCCTGCTTTTAATGCATTATTAAAAACTTTAGAAGAACCCCCTTCACATATTATTTTTATTTTTGCGACAACAGAACCTTGGAAAATTCCTGATACAATAATTTCTAGATGTCTTCGTTTTGATTTTTTGAGTTTAACAACAAGTGATCTTAAAGATTATATTATTTATTTGTCGTCCAAATATAATTTTAAATTTGAAAATGAATTTGTTGCTGAAAAAATTGCTTCACTTGGTAAAGGTTCTGTCAGAGATACATTATCTTTGTTGGATCAAATAAGATCATTTTCAAATGACATTACTATTACTGATGAAAATTTATCCGAAAGTCTTGGCTTAGTAAAAAATGAGGAAATAGAGACTATAGTTTATTCATTGCTTGATTCAGACATGGACGAATTTAAAAATTTGTTTTCTAAAATTGTCATTAAAAATATTAACTATAAAAATTTTGTTGTTGAAATAATTTCAAAATTTTATCAACTGCTAAATTTAGAATCTAATAAAAATGTGTTGAACTCTCGCTTAATTGAAAAAGTTAAAAGCGACATCTCATTGGATGAATTGTATTTTATATATGAAGTCTTGTCCCAAGATATGAAATGGGCTATAGATAGTTTTGATCCTTTACAGGCAATAGAAGTAATCTTGCAAAAGATTTGTTTAAGAAGAGAATTATTAAATTCGCCAAAAAAAAAATCAAAAATAAATAACTTAGATTTAAAAAAAACAGAATTTGAAGAAGACAATCCAATAACATCAACAGTTACTACAGAAAAAATTAAAACAGAATTTTTGAACTGGGAAAGTTTTATTGAAAATTTATTAACACTTGATCGGCCACTTGCTTCAAAATTAGAACATATGTTTGTTTCAGTTTTTAACAAAACTATCGATAATCTTGAAGTGATTTTAGGATATGACAAAAAAACTGAAGTTTTTTACAATTTTTTAAACAATGAAGATGAAATTAATAAGCTTATTTCTTACATTAAAGACTATTTTAAAATTGAATTTGTCAGCTTTGATTTTGTGTCTGTAACGAATAATTCAGATGCAAAAAGTATCAGTCAGGTAAAAGAAGAACGCAAAATAGTCGATATTGAAGACAGAAAGAATGATCTGCTAAATAACGAAACAATTAAAAGAGCTGAAGAAATCTTCAACTCAAAGATAGAAAAAGTAAAAATTAATTAGGAGAAATTATGGCAAAAAATATGAATAATCTTTTAAAACAGGCCCAACAAATGCAACAAAAGATCTCAACACTTCAAAAAGAATTAGATGACCGAGAACTTGAGACTTCTTCTGGCGGTGGAATGGTTAAAATTAAAATTAATGGAAAACAAGAAATTCTTGACCTTAGAATTGACCCCGAATGTGTTACTCCAGGAGATGTTGAAACTCTAGAAGATTTACTAAAAGTAGCAATTAACCAGGCTGTTAAAGAGTCACAAGATATGGTTAATAAATCAATGTCAAAAATTACAGGTGGAATTAATATTCCTGGCCTTTTTTAATGGCGTTATTTCCTGATAAAATTATCAATTTAGTTGAAGAGGTTAAAAAGCTTCCAGGAATTGGTGAAAAAAGTGCACTTAAAATGGCTCTTTATTTTTGTAATCTAAAAAATAATGAAATTTTAAACTTTAATGAATTATTAAAACAACTAATTGATTTAAAAAATTGCAATAATTGTGGAGCCTATTCAGATGAAGAACAATGTAGTTTATGTACTAGTTCAAAACGTGAATCGAGCATTCTTTGTATTGTTGAACATTATCTAGATTATATCGCTATTGAAAAAGGCGGAGGATTTAACGGCCGATACCATATACTTGGTGGTGTTTTGAATCCTTTACTTGGAATTGGACCTTCAGAGATCAATCTTCATAATCTTAATAAAAGAATAGAGTCTGAAAATGTGGAAGAAGTAATATTAGCACTTAACCCATCTGTTGAAGGTGATGCTACTTGTTCTTACATTAAGGAAATACTACCAGACAGATTAGAAATTAATAGAATTGGATTTGGTATACCACTTGGATCAAATTTGGAATATATTGATTCATTAACTATAATGAAAGCAATGGAAAATAAGAAGAAGTTATAATGTCATTCATAAATTACGAAAAAAAAATTATTAACTGTAAAATATTATATTGTGGTCCAAGCAAGAGTGGTAAAACTACGAATATAAGTTATATACATGATTTCTTAAATACTGGAAATACTGGTAATTTTAGTAGCCAACAGCTTACTAGTGAAACATTGTTATATGATTTCTTACCTATTAATATTGGCAAAAATAATGGTTATGAAACACATTTTCATTTATATACTTTACCAAGTCATAATTTATTTAACAGTTCAATAGATTTCTTATTTAGAGGCGTTGATGGAATTATTTTCGTAGCGGACTCAAGTTTAGAAAGATTGGATGATAATATAGAAGCTTTTGATATGTTGAAATCAGAACTTTCAAAGGCTAACAAAAATTTAAAAAATACTCCTATTGTTTTTCAATGGAACAAAAGGGATTTACCTAACATTTGTGACAGTAATTTATTAAGTAAGAATATTAACTCTGAGAATTTGCCTGAGATTGAAACAGAAGCAATTAGTGGTAAAGGTGTTTTTGATAGTCTAAAATTAATGATGAAATTCATTTTAATAAATCATAAGGACTTAGTTGATGGAGAAGTATTATGAGTAAAATTGGTATTATAGGTGGTAGTGGAGTTTACAAAATTAAAGACGTTGAAATAATCAACGAACATATTATTGAGACACCTTACGGATCACCTTCTGATAAAATTTTAGAAATGAAACTTGGAGAAGTTGAGTTTTACTTTCTTGCTCGACACGGAATGAGACACGATATTTTACCACATGAAATAAATTATAGGGCCAATATTTTCGCTCTTAAAAGTTTAGGAGTAGAATATTTAATTTCAGTTTCTGCAGTAGGTTCTTTAAAAGAAGAACTCCCTCCTAAGACTTTTGTTTTGGTTGATCAGTTTATTGATTGGACAAAAGGTATAAGAGAAAGAAGTTTTTTTGGTAAAGGTATAGTAGGTCATGTATCTGTAGCAGAACCAATTAACAATCAATTAAGAGAACTAATTAATACAAATATTACAAATAAAAACCTAACTATAGTAAATGGAGGTATTTATATCTGTATTGAAGGTCCTCAATTTTCAACCAAAGCGGAATCTAATCTTTATAGATCTTTTGGTGCATCTGTAATTGGGATGACTAATGTTCCAGAATCTTATTTAGCAAAAGAGGCAGATATCGCTTTTTCAACTATTGCGATGGTAACTGATTATGATTGTTGGAGAGACGAGCATTGTAATGTTGAAGACATCATGAAAGTTATGAACGATAACAACGAAAATCTTCAAATTTTATTAAAGGAAGTTTTGCCAGCTTTATCGAATAATCAATTTAGTTTTAAAAAGGAAGTAAGGAATTCCATCATGACTAATAGTAAAAATTTAAAAGAAGAACAAAAAAACATTGTAGATATATTGAGTAAATAATTTGATAAAGCATCAATCCATTTTTAAAACAGAAATTACAAATTATCTCACTGAAAATATTGAGAAAGATAATATTAGCTATTTTGCGGATTTAACTTTTGGTGGAGGCGGTCACTCTCACGCTATTCATGATGTTTTAACTAATTCTCAAATTAAAGCCATTGATAAAGATCCAGACATCATAAATTTATCTACAGATTATTTTTCAAAAAATAATATTAACTATGTTGAATTGGTTCATAGTGACTTTTGTAATTATATGAACGTATTTAATAATGAATGGTGTGAAATTAAAGAACGAGGTGGATTTGATGGAATTATAATGGACCTAGGAATATCTAGTTATCAAATTGATTCCGAGACCAGAGGTTTTTCATTCAGGTTTGATGCTCCTCTCGATATGAGAATGGATAATTCTTCAACAGGTTTATCCGCCTTTGATATAGTAAATGAATATAAAGAAGAAGATTTAGCAACATTATTATTTGAATATGGCGGAGAAAGATTTTCTAGAAGAATAGCAGAAAATATAATTAAATTCCGTCATGATAATGGGCAAATAAAAACAACAAAAGAATTAGAGAATATAGTTTATCATTCTTACCCCAAAAAATTAAGATACAATAAAACACACCCTGCTACAAAGACATTTCAAGCAATCAGAATTGTTGTTAATAAAGAACTTTCTTCGTTGGAAGAAACATTATCTGATATTTGTAAATCATTAAAAAACCAAGGGAGAATTTGTGTAATCACTTTCCACTCACTCGAGGACAGAATTGTAAAACACATATTTAAAGATCTTTCAATAAAAGAAAATTTTAGATTGATAGAAAAACGAGCTATAAAACCTAGTGCTTCAGAGATTGAACTTAATCCAAGGTCTCGCAGTGCAAAATTAAGAATATTGGAAAGACATGATGTTTAAACAACTAAAAAAACAATTTAAACATTTAATTGATTCTTCTTACTTCTCAGTAATTTTAGTTTTTATTGCTATTTTATTTTTATTTATTTTATTTAGGATGAAGGTAATAGAACAACAGTATTTAATTAACAATGAAAACAAAATCTTAGAAGATTCAAATGAAAAAAACAGAATGCTTAAAGCAAAAAAAGCAAATAAAATGTCTATCAGAAAATTAAAAAAGTATGCAAAAGATAATGAACTTAATGAACCAAGCCAAAAGCAAATAATAATTATAAATGATGAAAAATAATTTCAAAATTAAAGTCTCTGTAATTTTTGTGTTATCAATTATATGGTTTAGTGTTCTAATATTTAGAGCCTTTCAATTACAAGTTTTTAAAAATGATAATCTTGTAGGGAAAGCCAGAAAACAAATTATCAGAGACAGTGTTATCTATCCAAATAGAGGAAATATCTTTGATAGAAATAAATATCCTTTGGCTATTAATGAAACACGCTTTAGTTTGTTTACAATTCCTAAACTAATAAAAAATAAACAACTTTTTGTAAATAATATTATAAAAATTATACCGAGTATAAATAAGATAAAACTAAATAAAGTTTTAACTAGAAAAAAATATACTTGGATTGCTAGAAAAATTAAACTTTCAAATGAACAATACGCCAATCTCAAAAATCTAAAAAACCTTTATATTAACAAAGTTCCAAAAAGAATATACCCGAATAATAATTTTGCTTCTCAAATTATTGGTTTTGTTGGAATGGATAATAAAGGGTTAAGTGGACTGGAGTCTCGGCTTGATGAACGATTACATGGTTCACCAAAAAGATTTAGGTATATAAAAGATGCCAAGGGAAGATTAGTCGACTTTTCTATTAAAGAAAAAGGCAAAAGAGGCGAAGATATCTATTTAACTATTGATAAAGAAATCCAAAATATCGCTGAGAAATATTTAAAACAAGCTGTTGTCAAATATCACGCCGAGTCCGGAGGAATTGGCGTGATGGATGTTAAAACAGGAAATATTTTAGCAATGGCTAATTATCCAAGTTTTGATCCAAACAATATTTCTAAAACTAATAGTAAATTTTGGAAATCATCTTTTGTTACTAATCCTTTTGAACCTGGTTCAATTTTTAAAACGTTAACTATTGCTTCTGCAATAGAAAATAAGGTCGTTACTTCAGATACTGGATACTATTGTGAAAAAGGAAAGTATCTTGTCGGTAATCATCTTATAACAGAGGCTGAAAGTGACCATGGACATGGGTGGTTATCTGTTAATGATATACTTGCTTTTAGTTCTAATATTGGCACCACGAAAATTGCTTTCGATTTAAAATGGAACAAATTTACACAGAGTCTTAAAAAATACGGAGTTGGACAAAAGACCGGGATATTAATACCGGGAGAATCAAGAGGAATTATTGATTTTAAGCACAAAACTCCACTAAGACTTAGTAATATTAGTTTTGGGCAAGGTGTAGCGACAACTGGGATTCAGATGCTTTCAATGTACGCAGCAATTGCTAATGACGGATTGTGGAACAATCCTAAATTAATTTTAGGAGAAAAAAGTCAGACAAAACAGATAATGAGTAAAAATACATCTAAAGAAGTGGTCGAGATGTTAAAAAGTGTTGTTGAAAAAGGGACAGGAAAACGAGCGAAGATAGAAGGTTTTGATATTGGTGGTAAAACTGGGACAGCACAGTTTGCTGAGAACGGAAGTTATAATGGGTATATTGCAAGTTTTATAGGATTCCCAAGTAATATCGATAAAAAATTTGTCACTTTTGTATATATAGTAAAACCTAAGAAGACTTATTATGGAAATATTGTTGCAGCACCAGTATTTAGAAAATTAACTGAGTTTATTTTATTTAAGCAAGAAAATTATGGAAAAGTTTCTAAACGTAAGGACAAATCAAAACAAAAACTATCTCAATTAAATAGTAATAAGAAAACTACTTATAGTAGACTATCTTTTAAAAATAGAAAATTACCAAGTTTTAATGGTTTAGATAAAAAAACAATAAGACAATTTTGTTTAAAATATAATATTAAATATAATTTAATTGGTGCAGGAATTGCTTATAAACAAAGTTTCTCAAAAGGAACTAAAATAACAAAAAATAATATAGTTAAAATATACTTTAAAATGCCTAGTTATGATTAAAAAACAAATATTTAAGTTAATAAAAAAACAAGAATTAACAGATATAACTATCAATTTAAATAATTCTAAAGAAAATGAGCTTGTTTTTTATAAGTGTGGAGAGGTTTTAGACAAGGATTTGTTTAATAATAGATTGTCATTATCAAAAGCAAATTACATTATCACAAATAATATAAACCTTACTTCTATTGATCCTCTAAAAATATTCTTTATTGAAGATTTTCTAAAGTTTAAGCATCTTTGTATTGATCAACTTTACAAAACTACATTAGAAGTTACAAATATTGGTATAACAGGTACAAATGGTAAAACTTCTACAACTTGGTTTATAAAAGAATTTTTAAAAAAAGATAATAATGTGATTCTATTTGGAACAAATGGGATCTATTTAAATGATGATTTTTTGAGTAAATCTATCAATACTACTCCCGACTATTCGATATATTTAAAAACTTTGCATAAAGTTTTTAAAGAAAAAAAAATAAAAAAAATAATTACAATAATGGAAGTAAGCAGTCATGCCTTAAGTCAACAAAGAACTCTTGGAATTGAATTTGATTATGCTGCAATTACTTCTATTTCTCAAGACCATTTGGATTATCATAAAAATATGAATAATTATATTGCAGCAAAAAAATTACTTTTAGATATGTCAGAAAAATTTTACTGCTTCAAAAATATGAAATTTATTGATGAATACTCAAAGGGTTATATTGATAAAATTACTCTAGTTACATTAGATAATAAGTTATACTCAGATTTTGAAATTCCTACTTTTCAAAAAAGAAATCATTTTTTAGCATTTTTAATTTCTAAGGAAATAAATAGAAGTATTGTATTTGATAAAAATTTAATATTTCCAGATGGAAGATTTGAAATACTGTCTTTCAAAAAAAGTAAAATTATTATCGACTATGCACACACTCCAGACGCCTTTATCGAAGTTTACAATAATACTAAAAAACTTTTTTCAAACCCTTATATCGTAACTGTTTTTGGTTGTGGTGGAGACAGAGACATAGGAAAAAGAAAAATTATGGGTTCAATTGCTGATAAATTTAGCAATGAAGTTATTCTGACTAATGATAATCCTCGCTGTGAAAATGATGACAAAATAATAAATGACATAATTTCGGGTTTTGAAAATAAAAAATTTAAAATTATTAAAAATAGAAAAGAGGCAATAGTTTCATCTCTGAACAATTGTTGTAATAAAAATATCGTCATTCTAATACTCGGTAAAGGACACGAAGATTATCAAGAAGTTAATAATATTCGGAGCTATTTTAAAGACAGAGATGTTGTAAAGGAATTTATTAATGCTAAAAGTTAACCATCTTTACGAAACTAATTTAATAATTAAGAAGTTTGGAAAATCAAAAAGATCACGTCTAACTCTCACTACAAATAGTCGAAATACTGATGGTTGCAATTTTTTTATAGCTCTGAATGGAGAACGTTTTAAGGGCTCAAGTTTTATAAAAGGTATTTTGGAAAAAAAAATTGATGTAATAGTGTTTAACGATGAAGACCTTGAAAATGTTCGTCCATTTATTGAAAAGTACCCCGATATTTTATTTATAACATGTGATAATACAGTTGTTTTTTTACAAGAACTTTCTAAAAAACTCATTAGTAAATGGAAAAAGAATGGAGGAACAGTTCTTGCTCTTACAGGAAGCAATGGGAAAACTACAACCAAGGAGTATCTTTTTCAGTTTTTAGGTTTTGTTTTAGATAAAAAATACATTCATGTAACCTCTGGAAATCTAAATAATCATCTCGGAGTACCAATAACTATTCTAAATCTTAAAGACACACACAAATTTGTGATATTGGAACTTGGTTCAAATCATCCCGGTGAAATAAAGTTTTTAGCAAATATCGCTCAGCCTGATCACGCTTTAATTTCCAGTATTGGAAAATCGCACTTAGAATTCTTTGATTCTGTTGAAAATGTTAACAAGGAAAAAGTATCATTATTTGATTATTGCAAAAATTCAAATCCAAAATCCATCATAACTATGTATTCTAAATATAATCTAATTAATAGTAACTTTGATGATATAGAACTCATAGATTATACACCTTTGAATTTAAAAAATATAAACATCCAAGAGGCCTATAATAAAGAAAATCTTTTTTTGAGTTATAAATTTTTGAGTAGGGTTTTAAAAACATCATCACAAAAAAAACGTCTAAAAAAATATTATCCAAAAATAAGAAATACCAATTCAATGCGTAGTCATTGGTTAATTAAAAATAATTGCAATTATTACGTAGATGCTTATAACGCAAATCCATCGTCGATGGAACATTCTCTAAATTTCTTTATAGAACATATAAAAAAGAACTCAATTAATTTAGATAAAGTACTTTTTATTCTTGGTGATATGAATGAAATTGGAACCCAAAAAGAGCAATACTACTTAACTGTATGCAAACAATTAAATGACTCGCAAATTAAAAAAGCTGTTTTTGTAGGTAAGGATTTTGAATTATATAAAAAGCATTTTTCTGGTACTTCAAAATGTTTTTTGACAGTCGATGAACTTATCGTGGAAAATACCTTATTAGCTGAATTTAACTATATATTTTTAAAAGCCAGTCGAAGTGTGCAGCTCGAAAATATTATTAAGGAATAACAAGGAATAACAATGTTTTATCATTTTTTGTATCCACTACATGACTCTAATTCAATATTTAATGTATTTAAATACATAACGCTTAGGTCGATGATGGCATTTTTTATTGCATGTATTGTATCTATTGTCTGGGGAAAATATTTTATTGATTTCATGAGAAAGAAACAATTTGGACAAGTTATTAGAGAAGACGGGCCCAAATCTCACTTGAAAAAGGCTGGTACACCTACAATGGGTGGTATTTTTCTACTTGGTTCAGTGTTTATTGCATCATTTTTAACTGGAAACTTTTTTTCTGCCCCATTTACTGCTTGTGTTGCTATTGGAATATCATATTTTTTATTAGGCTACTTAGATGACTATTTAAAAGTACTTAAGGGGAATACAAAAGGGGTTTCTGGTAAATTTAAACTTTTGTGGCAATACGTTACAGCTTTGTTGGTTCTCTATTTTTTAGTTAAAGGAGAATATATTGACACTAAGCTCTATTTTCCTTTTTTAAAAAATTCTTATTTTGATTTAGGTACATTTTATTTATTTTTTGGAGCAACAGTTATAGTTGGATCAAGTAATGCTGTGAATCTTACTGATGGTCTTGATGGTTTAGCAATAGGACCAGTAATAACGAGTGCCCTTTGTTTATTGCTGCTTTCGTATATTGCAGGACATAAAGCTTTGTCCTCATATTTATATATTCCCTATGTTGTCGGTAGCGGAGAAGTATCAATAATTCTTTCTAGTGTTATTGGTGCAGGAGTAGGATTTTTGTGGTACAACTTTTATCCAGCATTGGTATTTATGGGTGACGTGGGTTCTTTGAGTCTTGGAGGCATATTAGGTATTAGTGCATTAATGAGTAAGAATTCTCTTTTATTTGTAATAATTGGAGGAGTTTTTGTTATTGAATCGTTAAGTGTGATCATACAAGTTTTCTTTTTCAAAACTACTGGAAAACGAATATTTAAAATGGCACCGATTCATCATCATTTTGAATTATGTGGTTGGCCAGAGACAAAGGTTATTGTTAGATTTTGGATTATAAGTCTTCTTTTAGCAATAATCGCTCTAGCAACTTTAAAATTGAGGTAATTAATGGATCAGTTCAAGGGTAAAAAAATACTTATTGTAGGAATAGGTCAAACAGGTTTCAAGTTAATAAACTTTTTTAATAAACAAGAATGTTTAATAAAAGTAACTGATTTAAAACCAATTTTTGATTTAAATAAGGCTGTAAAAAAATTAAAAAAAATAAACCCAATGCCTGAAATGACTTTTGGCGAGCACAGAGAAGAAGATTTTCTTACTGCTGATGTCGTCGTTTATTGTGCTGGAGTAAATCCAAATTTACCACAAATTAAAGCTGCAAGAGATGCTGGAAAAAAAGTGTTTAGCGAATTTTCTTTAGCTAATTTTTTATGTAAAAAACCTATAATTGCTGTTTGTGGAACAAATGGTCGGACAACAGTTTCTCACATGATTGGTTTTGCATTAAAATTAGAAGGCAATCAAGTCTTTGTAGGAGGCACAAGTAATACTCCTTTTATTGAATTTTGCTTAATGCCAGAAATGGATACAATAGACTATGTTGTAGTTGAAGTATCAGCTGTACAAATGAGAAGTTTAAACGATTTTCATCCAAGACTAGTTGTATTTACAGATATTGGAGAAACATATCCTCAAGGTCAATTTGAATCTATAAGTGATTATCTTGAAACTAAATTGTCTATTATTAAAAAACTTTCTCCTGAAGATTCACTTGTTATAAACTTTGATAAATTATCAAGTAATGCCTTCTTAAGAAATGCGAACTGTAACCTTTATTGGTATTCAAGAAAATCATTTGTAAAAATGGGAGTGGCCGACGAAGTTCAGGGTACTCATTTTCATGATAAAAGAATTCATTCAAATATAGGTAGTCATACTGAGTACCGAGTTAGATCAATGAGAATTGTAGGTCAAAGCAATAGAGAAAATTTGTTAGCAGCTGTAACTGCCGCTCGCATATTGGATGTTTCAGACAAGTCAATTCAAAAATTAATTGAAAAATTTCCAGGTATTCCTCATAGAGTCGAATTCGTAATTGAAAAAAATGGTGTTCTTTTTTATAACGATTCTAAATCAGAAAAAATGGAAGACCTTGTTCAAAGTCTAAGTTGTTTTAAGCAAAGAGTTATTTTAATTGCTGGAGGAAAGGATGACGAAGAGTTTAACTACGAACCTTATTCGGAAGTAGTTAGTTCCAGAGCTCGTGTTATGGTCTTAGTTGGAGAATGTAAAGAACGCATGAATAGAGGAATTAATAAACCTAACCAGACTTATCTCGTTGGATCTTTTGAAGAATCAGTTTTACTAGCCTATCAAAAATCAAGAAATGGTGATGTTGTTCTTCTTTCGCCCGGAAATAGTGCTTCTGATTTTTTTAGAGACTTTGAAGAAAGAGGAAACTACTTCAAGAAGTTAGTCTTTCAGATCTAATGCTAATTTCAGATGAACTCATAATAAAGAAATCAATAAAAATTTTATTGTTTGTGTTGTCTATTATTATATTTCTTGGCTTGCTGATGGTTTATTCAGCTAGTTATCTTCATTCAATTGAAACTCATGGAAACAGTAGTTATTTTTTTATTAAACAATTGATCTTTGTTTTTTTTGGCTTAATAGTAATGTTTATTACTTACAAATCAAAGATATCGTTCTGGGTTAACTATATAGAATATATTATTTTATTTTTTACGATATTGTTATTAATGACATTTCTCCCAGTTATAGGAATAAAAATAAAAGGTGCTCATCGTTGGATCAATTTATTTTTCATCTCTTTTCAACCAGCAGAACTTTTTAAATATTTTATCATTATTTATTGTGCAAAATTTTTCTCAAATTTTGCGACTCTTAAAAAAAACATTAAATATTATATTCTTTTATTTTTACCCTTGTTCCTACTTGCTGTGCAACCAGATTTTGGTAGTCTTGTCATTTGCTCAGTTGCAATCGTTCTTGTTGCATATCTATCTAACTTAGAGAAAAAAGTATTTTATTCTTCAATCTCAGTTGGTTTATTATCGTTAATAGTAATTTTAATATCTAAGCCTTATAGGATCAAAAGACTTATGGCTTATATTGACCCATGGGCTAATGAACAAGGTAGTGGTTTTCAAGTAATACAATCTTTTTTAGCTTTTGCTGGAGGTGGATTCTTTGGTAGAGGTCTTGGTAATAGTCATGAAAAACTTTTTTATTTACCAGAGGCCCATAATGATTTTATATTTAGTGTACTAGGTGAAGAGTTAGGTTTTGTGGGAGTATTTTCAACAATTTTATTATTTATTATACTTTTTTACTATGGTTTTAAAATTTCTACTAAATTACAGGTAACTGTGAATAAAGTAATTGTAACATCTATTGTGTTTACTATTACTTTACAAGTTTTATTAAATATTAGTGTTGTTTTGGGTCTTTTGCCAACGAAGGGTTTAGCATTGCCTTTTATTAGCGCAGGCGGATCATCGATTCTATCAAACTTTTTTGCAGTTGGAATAATTTTAAGTAGTGTAAAAAATGAAATTTCATATATATTTAAAGGTAATGAAAATATTGATGAAAACAATTGAAGAATTCCAAAAGTGCCATTTTCATTTTATTGGAATTGGTGGAGTAGGAATGAGTGCCTTAGCCAAGGCTTGTTTAAAATTAGGTGCAAGTGTTAGCGGTAGTGATTTAACCAAGAGTCAATATACAAAACAGTTAGAAGAAATTGGTGCTAAAATTCATTACAAACATGAAGCTAAAAACATCAAAAATAATATAGATTATATTGTTCTTACTCCGGCAATTAAAAATTCAAATCTTGAAAAAATTGCAGCTGAACAATCTAAAATTAAGACTATTATGCGGTCTGACCTTCTTCAATGTTTCGTTGATCTTATCCCTACGTTAGCAGTAGCAGGAGCACATGGAAAAACTACTACTTCAAGTATGTTATCTTATGTTTTACAAAATATAGATAGTAATAGTGCTTTTTTGATTGGTGGAATTTCTATAGACTTACAAACAAATTCTATATTTAATTCATCCCCAAGTTATTTAGCAATAGAGGCGGATGAGTCTGACGGAAGTCTTATAAAATATAATTGTGATAGTACAATATTAACAAATATTGATCACGATCACGTAGATTATTATAAAACTTTTGACGATGTTATTGATGTTTATAGAATATATTGTAAACAAGTTAAAAATACAATTGTTACTCATTATGACGAAAAAATTAAATATGATTTTTTAAGTGAATCAGTTTCATACTCTGCAAGTACTGAGTCCGCAGAATTTTTTGTAAAAAATATAAAATATAATTATGATGGAGTGATAGTTGATCTATATACACCTTATGGTGTCATGAAAGAATTAAAATTAAACTGTTTCGGTATTTATAATATAGAAAACTGTTTAGCAGTAATAGCATTATTAACTTCAAAAGGTTTTTTGCTAAAAGAAGTAACAAAATATTTATCAACTTATTCTGGTGTAAAAAGAAGATTTGAAATACTTTCAAATATTAACGATTGTGTAATTATTGATGATTATGCTCACCATCCAAGTGAAATTAAAAATGTCACTACTTTATTAGAAAGTCATTTTAAAAATTATAAAAAAATTGCTTTATTTGAACCACACAGAGTTACAAGATTTAATCATTTTAAAAACGAATTTTATAAAGAGTTAAATTATTTTGATGAGATAAAAATATTTGAATGTTTTGAAGTAGACCAAACTCAAAACACAAAAATTAACAGTTTTAGAGATCCAAAATTCAAAAATGTTTTATCTAAAGATTTACGAAACTTATTAATAGAAAAAGACAATACGATATATGTAGCTTTAAGCGCTGGTATTTTAAGTAACTCAATTAGAAATATTATTAATGAAAAGAAATAAACAGGTAGATCTAAAAAATTTAACAACATTAAAACTTGAATCTGTTGGTGAGTTATTTGTGATAAAATCTGAAGAAGAATTAATAAAAATTCTTAAGAATTTTAAAAATGAAAATATAAATTACTTTGTTCTAGGAAACGGAAGTAATACCATCTTAAATGAAAAAATACTTTGTCCTGTTTTAAAATTAGATATTAAAAATCCTGATTATATATTTGATAAAATTCAAAAAACGTACAGACTGTCAGCTTCTACAAGTTTACAAAAACTAACATCGCTTGCGTTAAAGCATTCTCTTAAAGGATGGGAATGTTTCACTGGAATTCCTGCAACATTAGGTGGTGCAATTTTTATGAACGCTGGAACTGGTCTTGGTGAAATATCTGATATCGTAGAAAGTGTTGAAATAATAAATGTTTTTGGTGAAAAAGTAATTATTAGTAACGATAAACTTAAATTTTCTTACCGAAAAAATTTGTTTTTAAATGAAGGTGATATTATTTCGTATGTGACGTTGAAATATTTTGGTATTGATAAAGAAGTTAATGGGATTATTAAAAAGTACTTAAGGTTAAGAAGTAACAGTCAGCCTTTAACTGAACATTCTGCTGGATGTACTTATAAAAATTATAAAAAAGAAAATTATCCTGCCGGGAAATTTATTGATCTGCTTGGTTTAAAGGGGTTGATGTTTAAAAATCTTCAAATTAGCCCCGTTCATGCTAATTTTATAGTTAATAATGGTGTAGCAAGTAAAAAAGACCTTGTTAGACTATTAGAAATTATTGATAATGAATTAGTATCAACTTTTGGATTTAATTTTGAAAAAGAAATTATTATTTAGTCTATTATTTTTATCATCATTTCATGTGTATTCTAACGTACATTATCCCCAAAAATTAAAATACCATACTAGTTTCGGAAAATGTCCTTCAGAGGTTGCAGGAAAATTGTCTTTGAAGTTGTCTAAAATATTTTCAGATAGTTCATCACTTGCAGATTTAAAAAAAAATATTATCAATGAAAAGTTAGAAGAAAGATATTTTTTATCAAAATATAAAATACAATTCAATCCAATTAAGAATAAACTCTATGTAAAATTAGATTGTCCTGAGGTCATAGTTAAAGTGCACCTAGTAAAAGAGGGAGGACTCGAAGGGTATGATGCTCTTCTAATGTCTGATGGCCAGTTATTTGATGCCACTTATGAAGTGTTATTAAACTCCCAAAATAAAAAAAGACAGTCATTACCATACCTGAGTATCCCCGTAGGTTATTCGGCAAATAAAAAACAAATGAAGAAAATTTCATCACTTATTCAACTCTTGAAAAAGGACTTCAGAAAAAAATATCTTTCAGAGATAATATTAAGTGATGATAAGTCGTTGTTATTAGTGCTTTCTTCTGGCAAGAAACCTACAACAGTGTTTTTTGGAAAAAACTTATGGAGTGAAAAAATTATAAAAGTTCAAAAAGTTTTTAATTATATGAAAAAGAAACAAAAAAGCCCATCTATTGTAAATCTTACAAATTTGAAAAAAATAGTTGTCAAGTTTAATCACACTTTCTAAAATTAACATGCATGGTGTCTTGTAAAAAAAACACTCAATGATTTTATTAAATGAATTAATAAGATTAAATGTTTATAGCTTATACGTTTATACAAAGAGAAAGGATTCTCATGGAACAACAATCTTATTTAGTATCACTTGATGTTGGAACAACAAAAGTATGTACTATCATTGCTCAGCAAATAGAACCAAATGCATTAGGTAGTTATGAAATTATCGGTATGGGTTCTCATCCAAGTCACGGACTAAAAAAAGGTTCTGTAATAAATATTGGAAAAACAGTAAATTCTATACAAGCTTCCATTGAAGAAGCGACACTAATGAGTGGTGTGAAAATAGAAAGCGCCATTGTCGGAATAGCAGGAAGTCATATATATAGTTTTAATAGCACAGGTGTTGTAGCAATTAAAAATAAAGAAATTAACTCTGAAGATGTGGAAAGAGTTTTGGAAGCGGCACGAGCCGTAGTAATTCCATCGGACCGAGAAGTTCTTCATGTCATTGCTCAAGAATATAAAGTAGATAATATCTCTGGTGTAAAAAATCCTATAGGCATGTATGGAGTTAGGTTAGAAGTTCGCGTTCATATTGTTACGGGATCTGTTTCCCTAATTCAAAATCTAATAAAATGTGTAGAAAAAACTGGCATTAAAGTTTCACAACTTTCTTTGCAACCAATTGCCTCTTCTGAATCAGTATTAACAACGGACGAAAAAGAAGTTGGAACTGTTTTAATTGACATTGGTGGAGGAACTACTGACGTCGCTGTTTGGAAGGATGGTTCACTTGTTCATTCAGAAATAATACCAGTGGGTGGAAATCATTTTACAAATGATTTAGCAGTAGCTTTAAGAGTAACTCATTCTGAAGCTGAAAGAATAAAAATAAACCATGGAAGTGTTTTACCTGAGAAATTTACCAAACAATCACATATTACAATTAATAAAGTTGGTTCTGATGATGTTGGTGAAGTGTCAATGAAAACAATTGCGACAGTACTTGGCCTTCGGGCTGAAGAATTATTTAATATCATAAAGAAATCTATTTTAGAGAAAAATTTATTATGTGACATACATGGTGGAATAGTAATAACTGGTGGTGGATCTCTTATTGATGGGTTGATATACCTAGGTGAATATAATTTTGAACGTTCAGTAAAAATTGGTTATCCACTATCTAAAACAGGCATGGCTAGTGTAATGCAAAAACCACAGTTTTCAACGGCTCTTGGTTTACTTAATTTAGCAAATGTAGAAAATAATAATAAACATGTAGAAACAGGAACAGAGCTATTAAATAAATTTAGTGAGTCTCTAAAATCTGCGTTTAAAGAAATCTTTTAAGGAGAAAATATGTTTGAAATTACAGGAAGTGATAATAAAAATTACCAAAATGGTGCGAAAATTAAAGTAGTCGGAATCGGTGGTGGAGGCTGTAATGCAGTAAACACAATGATAAAAGATGGTTTACAAGGTGTTGAATATATTGTGGCAAATACTGACGCACAAGCATTAGCTGTCAGTCTCGCTGAAACAAAAGTTCAGCTTGGTGTTGAAATAACAAAAGGACTTGGTGCAGGAGCTAATCCAGAAGTCGGTAGAAAGTCAGCACTCGATGAATATGAAAAATTAAGCGAAGTTTTAAATGGTGCAGATATGGTTTTTATAACTGCTGGAATGGGTGGGGGAACAGGAACTGGAGCCGCACCAATAATTGCAAAACTTGCAAAAGAATTAGGTGCTTTAACTGTTGGTGTCGTAACTAAGCCTTTTATGTTTGAAGGTAAAAAAAGAATGAAGCAAGCCAATGTTGGACTTCTTGAGTTGGAAGAAAATGTTGATTCTTTAATCACAATCCCAAATCAAAGACTTCTACAGATTGCCGGAGAAAATTTGTCCTTAATCGATACTTTTAAAAAAGCAGATGAAGTTTTATTAAATGCTGTAAGAGGAATTTCTGATCTTATAAATAACACTGGACATATAAACGCTGATTTTGCTGATGTTTGTACAGTTATGAGTAATAAAGGATTAGCCCTCATGGGAACCGGTATTGCCACTGGTCCAGACCGGGCTGTCAACGCAGCTTCTGATGCTATTAGTTCGCCTCTTTTAGAAGATATAACTGTAGATGGAGCAACTGGAATTATTATTAATATAACAGGAAATAGTTCTTTAACTATGCACGAAACTAACGATGCTGTTACTTTGGTTATGGAAGCCGCGGATGAAGATGCAGAAATTATTTTCGGAACTGTAATTGATGATGACATGGGAGACGATATAAAAGTAACTGTTATAGCTACTGGGTTAAATCAAGACCAAACTAGTAATGTTGCTACAACCTCAACAAAAACTGTATCAGAAAATTTATTTCAAACTTCAGAGCTACGAAAACCTGCTGTTAATATTGAAGAAAGAATTGAGAAGACTAATGTCTTTACAGAAAATAGTGATGATAGAAAAAATTCAAATATAGATTCAGACTCATTAACTTTTGATAGTAATATTGTTGAACCAGAAAGATCTTTAACTGACGATACTGATATATTAGGGCTTAGAGAAAGATTAGAAAAAATTAGAACTCCTTATGACAATATAAAAGATGAGTTTTCAGCTTCGAAAATAAATAATGAAGAACAAAAACAAACAGAAGTTAAAAATAGAACGATTGCTGAAAGGCTAGGGTTTATAAACTTTGATGAAGATGAGTTAGATACGCCTACTTTTTTAAGAAAAGAACGAGCGGTAGATACAAATCCTAATTCTTAAATAAAGTTGAATTTATCAAATCTATATCTTTCTTTAAGATATAAAGAGTCATTATGGTATAGATTTGATTTGATTCATTTTTGGTAATATAGTGTTGTTCAGTAAAAGTTATAATTTTATATTCTTTCCATAAATATTTCTTGTATTCAAATAATTCCAATGAAATTTCAGGATTTTGCGGATCTGATTTCGTTGAAACAAATTTTGTGAAATTTCTTTTAGAAATAAACTTTTTATGACGCTTACATAAGCAATTGTTTAAAATAGTGCAATCGTTGTATTCAAAAAAAAATTTGTCACAAATATGGCAAGTTAATTTTGTTTTCTTATTTAAAAAGAATAAAATAAGTATTATAAACAAAATAATTAAAAAAATTGGTATCAACATGAGTTACAAATATTATAAAATTAAAAATGAGAGTTGTCATCGATCAACTAATGAAGAAGCAACAAAATCTCAAGTTATAAGTTTAGCATTTGACTATAAATGTCTTGGTGTAAAAGAAATGGATCTTGACGAAAGTGAAGTAGATAAACTTTTAGGTGATAAAGCATTTGTTACTGGAGAATTAGGAGCAGACCTTGTTGAAGTTAATTCTAAAGACCAGTCAGATTACTTTCTTTATTTTGAACAAATTGAAGATACCGAAATATTTGAAAATATATTAAAAGACAATAATGTTTCATTTGAAAAATTTGAAAATCTAAAGCAATTAGATTGGAATGAGTCATGGAAAGAAAGTTATACACCAATAGTAATTGATAATTTATTGACAATCTATCCTTCCTGGACAGAAATCTCAAAATCAAATACTAGCAAATATATAAAAATATATCCCGGTATGGGCTTTGGCACTGGTACTCATGAAACAACTTACTTGTGTCTACAGACTTTAATTTTATTAAGAGAAAAAATAACTTTTGATAATTCTACTAATTGTTTAGACCTTGGTTGTGGTTCAGGCATATTAGGTATTGCAATCGAACAATTGTATGGCATGGATACAATTTATTGTGACGTGGACGTTGATGCTTTAACAAATACAAAACAAAACTTACAACTTAATAATATAAGCAATAATAAATTATATTTGAGAAATGTTTTACCAAAATTAACCTATAATTTAATTTTTGCAAATATTATCTTATCTGAACTAGAAAATGAAAAAAAATTCATTTTTGATTCACTCAAGAATGATGGATTCGTAATTTTATCGGGTGTATTAAATAATCAAGTAAATGAATTGAAATCAATTTTCAAGGATTTTAAACTTGTTTCAATAATGAGTAAAAATGATTGGTCCTGCTTGGTGTACAGTAAATGAGAGCATTGTATTTCCCTGACTTAAATTCTAAAATTAAAAGTTATAATATAGAAAAAAGATCCTCAAGTTTTCATCATCTTAGCAATGTACTTCGAATAAGAACAAACGATCAATTATTACTCCTTAATGGATCAGGAGACAGTGTTTTAGCACAAGTAATAGTTTCGAAATGTATCACTTTAAATCTTTTGGGTGAAGTTATTAAAAACAAAAGAAATAAATTGATTCATTTATATATAGGCTTAACTAAACCAGATTCTTTCAAGCGAGTCATTCAAAATTCAACAGAATGCGGAGTAGCTTCAATTAATCCAGTGATTAGTGAGTTTTCTCAACGTTATAAAATTAATTATGAAAAATTACATAAAATATCTATCAGTTCTTTAGAACAATCTAATAATTATCACTTGCCAGTATTAAACGAAGCAATAAATATTTCAAATTTAAAAGAAGATTCTAATCATTCATATATATTAGATTGTGCTGTTGAAAAAAAGCCATCAATTGTAAATAATGGTGAGACAAATATATTTATAGGGCCTGAAGGGGGCTGGTCTGTTAAGGATATAGATATAATAGAAAATAAATATGAAACATCCTATTTAAAACTTAATTTGCCAATATTAAGATCTTATAATGCGGTCGTTGCCTCTATTGGATATTTAAATTAATTGTCATTTTAATAAAATAAGATCAAAATAGTGTATAGGAATTATTATGCTAAATGATTTTAATAATATTACTAATGACATTAATGATGATATTCAATTAAGTTTATTGTCTACCGGTCTCGGTTTTAAAGAAAGAGAAGCTATTGGTAATACAGTTATTGTAGCTACTAATTTCGAGAAAAATAAATCAATTACAGAATTAAATAGTGAAAAAAAAGTCAAATTCAAAGAAGTCTCTACTACATTAAAATTTTTATCTTTATTAAGTGATACCTTACTGATTTTTATTGTTTCACACATAGAATATTTGCTTGCAATGAAGATTATATTTCTTAGTTTTAAAATAGAAGACCCTATATATTTTATAGCAATACTATTAAATAATATATTTTTGTATTCCTTATTAACATTTAGGAACACAACAGTTTCTGAAAATATTTTAAATTTCACTTTAAACAAAAGTAATAAATTCATCTTTTGTTTTCGACCCTTTACAAAATCATCAACATATTATGTCGTCTAGTTTTAGTAATGAATTAACAAATTTCTTAATTGAAAACCATGGAAAAAATATTGTTTTCACTAACGGCTGTTTTGATATATTGCACTCTGGGCATGTAATGTATTTAAATCTAGCTAGAGAGCAAGGTGACATTTTAATTTTAGGTTTAAATTCAGATTTAAGTGTAAAAAAACTCAAAGGTGATAGACGGCCAATAAATAATCAAGAAGAAAGAAAATATTTATTAGAAAATTTATCTTCCGTAAGTTTTGTTGAAATATTTGAAGAAGAAACTCCACTTAATTTAATAAAGTTTATAAAACCATCACTCTTAGTAAAAGGTGGAGACTGGAAAACAGAACAAATTGTAGGTTCTGATTTTGTAATGAAAAATGGTGGTACAGTTAAATCCCTGGCCTTTAAACAAGGTTTTTCCACAACCAATATTATAGACAGAATTAGAAATCTATAATACCCGATTAAACAACTTAACTATTTAATATTATTACATTTTTTACTAAAGTAATTGGGTACTTTGAGCCGATAGATATTTATCTAGGCTGGGGGGCTTAGATACTTTTTTTAAATTATTAACACGGCAGTTAATAATCAACTTTACCAAGGAGGTTACATGTTTAACGGAGATTAGCGATGGGATTACGAATTAACACAAATGTTTTATCATTAAGTGCACAAAGAAATATGGGAAAAGTAAGGAGAGAACAAAGTTCCAATTTGGAAAAATTGTCTTCTGGTTCACGTATTAACAAAGCAGCAGATGATGCTGCAGGTTTAGCAATTAGTGAAAAATTAAAAGCTCATATTAGTGGTAGTAAACAAGCGACTAGAAACGCGAATGATGGAATTTCATTACTTCAAACAGCTGAAGGTGGCTTGAATGAAATTGGAAATATCTTAGTAAGAATGAGAGAAATTTCAGTTCAGTCAGCATCAGACACTGTTGGTGATAAAGAAAGAAGTTTCACAAACATGGAATTTCAAGCTTTGAAACAAGAAGTAAATAGAATTTCAGAATCTACTACTTTTAATAGTAGAAAACTTTTATCTGGAGAGGGTGGACCTTTAGACTTTCAAATTGGTATCAACAATGATGCTAATAATGACAGACTTCAGTATGATCCTTCTAGAATAACTGCAAAGGCAGATCAGATAGGAATCGATTCTTTAAGCGTGAGTGATAAAGAGGGTTCTCGTAACGGTTTAGCTGCTATAGATGATGCTATTGGTAAAATTAGTGGTAATAGAGCAGAACTTGGTGCATTACAAAACAGATTACAATCTACAGTTAATAACTTAGAAGTAAAAACAGAAAATTTGAGTGCAGCAAATTCAAGAATTAGAGATACGGATGTAGCATCAGCTACAGCGAACCTAACAAAAAGTAATATTTTGATGGGTGCAAGTACATCAGTACTATCTCAAGCAAATTCAAGTGGTTCTGCGGCCATGAAACTTATTGGATAAAACAAATCTCAAAAATTTTTAAAGAAAGGGCCACTTATGTGGCTTTTTTTTTTGCCTAATTTTAATATGAAGTAAAATAATCAAAAATAATGCCAACTATAACTATCTGTTATTATTATAAATATTCAATTAAATTAAAAACATAAGCAATTACCGTACCAATTGCCTAAAGTATTTTACTCCTTGAACGATATGGTTAGTACTTGACAAACAAAGTCAAATAATTAGAACCAAGAAAATAAATTTTTGGTTCGTTTCACAAGGAGTAATCATGGGCTTACGAATTGCGACTAACATCGCTTCACAAACAGTACAAAAGAATTTGAAAAAAGTTTCAGCAGCGGCGAATTCGTCATTAGAAAAACTTTCTTCAGGAAAAAGAATCACTAAAGCGGCTGATGATGCTGCAGGTTTAGCAATTGCTACAAACTTGGAAGCACAAACAAGAGGTCTTAGACAAGCGACAAGAAATGCGAACGATGGTGTTTCTCTTGTTCAAACAGCGGAAGGTGGATTAAATGAGGTCTCTAATATCTTAGTAAGATTAAGAGAATTAACTGTTCAGGCTGCTTCAGATACAGTTGGAGAAAATGAACGAGGTTTCATGGATAAAGAATATCAACAATTAACTAAAGAAGTAGATAGAATTGCACAATCTACAACATTTAATGGTACCAAACTATTAGATGGGCAAGGTTCAGGTTCACTTGATTTTCAAGTTGGTGCATTTGCCGGTGAACAAAATAAAATCACTTTTGATTCATCCGCTACTGATATAACAGCAAGTTCTATAGGAATATCAGGAACTGGAATAACAGAAAAAGGTGAAGCACTTGATTCTATCGAAGTATTAGATAATGCAATAAATAAAGTTTCGGGACAAAGAGCGGATCTTGGTTCAATACAGTCAAGATTACAATCAACTGTCTCAAACCTAGAAGTACAAACAATTAATCAAGATAGTGCTAGATCGGTAATAGCAGATGTTGATGTAGCCGAGGAATCAGCAAAAATGGCAGCAAACAATGTTGTTAAGAATGCAGGTATCGCGACATTAGCTCAAGCAAATCAATTACCAAATGCAGCAATGAGATTAATTAGCTAATAAAATTTTTAAATAGAAGGAAGGTAATACTTCCTTCTATTATTAAGAAGGTGTCTAATAAAAAATCTGAAGCAAAATTTTTATTTATAGTTTTGTTTGCTTCAAGTAAGCCCATCCCCTTGGGTCGTGTGCTCGGGGGGCTTTCTGGGGCTAAAAAGAATATACTAAAAATGTAAAATATTTAGTATATTAAATTTAATGAAAATATTCTCAATTTCTGATATTCACATTTCACCTAAAAAAGAAAACAACTACAATTTATTTCTAAAATTTTTAAATAGATGTTTAATTGAAAAAGATTTAACTCATCTTATATTAATTGGTGATATTTTTGAATATATGGTGGGGAATTATACAGAATATATAAATCATTATAAAAATATATTCACATTAATGGATCAGATCCTTGAACGAAAAATTGAAATTATTTTTATTGAAGGAAATCATGACTTTTTTTTATCAGAACTCCTAGAGGACTACTTTAATAAAAGAATTATTTATTGCAAAAATTATTATTCAGTTACTGTTAAATATAAAAAGCTACTTTATGTTCATGGAGATAATTTCGACTACACTGATTGGAAATATACAATATTTAAATCAATGATACGTAGTAATTGTTTTAAATTATCTGTAAATAATTTTTTAAACTTTAAACAAGTTAGCTGGTTAGGCAATAAACTTTCCAAGAACTCAAGAAAGATTATTACAGATAAAGAATACTTATTGTTTATTAAAGAAAAATATAAAAAATTAATTATTGAATTTAATATTGATAAATATTTTGATGTAATCATATTTGGTCACACTCATATAGTTGAGCAATATGAAGATGATAACATTAAAATATATAATAATGGTTATGTTCCTGATTCAAAAAATTTTATTAGTTATAGTGACAATATTGTTCAACATGAAAAAATTTAACTACTTTCTTCCAAGTGTGAACTTTTCTTTCAGTTTCTGATAATAGCTAGAAGAATTATTCACAATTAATTTACAAGAAGTTCTTTTTGTTTTTTTTATTATAATGCTATCTCTTTTATCAAGGGAGATTAATTCTTGTCCATCAAGAGTCAGTATTATATTTGAAGAATATTGAGGAATTTTTATTGTAATAGAACTACTGTCATTCAAAACTAAAGGCCTGTGCGTTAAAGAATGGGCACAAATAGGAGTAACAACAAATGATTTTACTTCTGGTGAGATGATTGGCCCGCCGGCTGCTAATGAATAAGCAGTTGAACCAATAGGTGAAGCAATAATTAGTCCGTCACCAGATAAACTATATACATGCATATTATCTACATGAAATTCAAGTGAAAATATTCTTGAGATATCATTTTTTGAAATAACGACATCGTTAATAAAGTGATATTTTTTCTTTTTGCCTGTATGACTTATATGTTCTGCCGAATATAGTGGCAAAGAAGAGGTAGTAAATTTTTTATTGATTATATTTTCTAATTCATCAAAAAGATCATTTTTAGTGAAGTTTGCAATAAAACCAAGACGGCCTAAATTTACTCCAATAATTGGTTTGTTGTATTTATAATATTTTCTACATAATCCGAGCAGTGTTCCATCTCCACCTAAGGATATAATCATATCTATTTCTTTTAAATCAAAGTTTTTATCAACAAAAGAGATGTTGTGAAATTGTTGTTTTTTTATTGTTTCAAAACAATAAAGACCAATTTTTCTATTATTAAACCACTTATCCAAAACACGTAGGAAGTTCACGATATCTGTTTTAGGTGATGGTTTTGTAATAATAAGAACTGATTTAATTTTCATTTATTATATCATCTATTGTTTTAACTAAATTATCAAATGGTTTAATAAAGTATTTACATTTGTATTGTTTAATTTTATTTATTATATCATTTGAGTTATAGGCTGTTATTACCGTAATGTTTTCTGCGGTATAGTTATACTTACTAAGACACTCATCTATAATATCAAATCCTGAGATGTCATTTAACATCAAGTCGGTAATAATTAAGTCAAATTTTGTGTTCTTTAATAATTCTAAAGCTGTAACTCCATTGCCTGTTACAGTAATATGATGTCCTTTTTTTTTTATTAAAATAGATATACTTTTAGAAATTAATAATTCGTCTTCTATTAATAATATTTTCATTATAAGTTTATTCCAAGTAAGAACGATGAGTTTATTTTACCCTGGTCTTTATAGTTGTGTTCAAATGTTAAATCACCATTCATTTTTTTTGCTAATGACTTGGAAATGTATAATCCAAGGCCATTTCCGTTTGATTTAGTTGTATAATATTTTTTAAATAACATTTTCGTTTTCTCATTACTTATGCCTATTCCATTGTCCGATACTCTAATTAAAAGTTTATTTTTAATGATATCTACATTAACAAATATTGTACTATTTGAAATATTCTTTGTTGCATCAGCAGAATTTAAAATTAAATTAATTATTATTTGTGAGCACCATGTCTTATTAATTGTTAATGAAAACGATTCTTTGATATTGAAGTTGCATATTACTTTGTTAGATTTGAGGGCACTTTTAAGCATAATTAAGGTCTGGTTCAACATATTAATTAAGTTCCAAGATTTTAAATTATCAGTGTAGTAATTATTACAGTTATTTATTACTTCAATTGCTAATTTACTTTTAAATTGAATTTCTTCAAAAAATTCATTTTTTGATTGTAGAGACATAATTTCACTAATTGAATTGATACCAAATAACGGATTACTTAATTCATGCTTTAAAGTATTTAATAGAGAAGCAAGAGTTTTGGATTTATAAAATTGATAAAAATCAGCAATATCTATATCTGAATCTTCAATTATTTCTTTATTTAAAAAATTTAAATGGTTGTCTAAAAGTAGATCAAACTGATTATTTTTCAAATCTATAATTTTTGAAATTAATTTTATCGTCTTTAATTTATTTATTGCTAGAAATGATATAATACTTTTTCCAAATTGATTATTTACTGGAATAAAATCTAATGAATGAATAACTATAATTATGCGATAGTGTTCATCACTTATAGTTGTTAAGAAACAATCAGTATCAAATTTGCTTGATATGAGTTTCCCATTATTGATAATATTTTTTTTTTTTAAAATAGATTGGTAATGAATATTAAAATTTACTAATTTAAAATTATCTAGTTCAATATTATTGATATTGAACATATATGCCTGTTTATGTCCTTTTTGATGAACAATAAAGTTAAGTGAAGAATTTTTAGTATTGCATAGATGTTCAAAATGAATTTTTATCATTTCAATATTTCTTAATAAATTCCTTGGAATTGTAAAAAGCATATTTAGTTTTTACCAAAGTAACTCTTAATTTACTACTTAAATTGAGTTTTCTACAGGTTTATTGGGTTGTTTAACTTTTGAGTTAACTAGCTCATATACAATTTTAAGGAATAACTCCATTGACTGGAAGGAATAATATGAAAATTCTGTAATTTCGACCAGATTATTGCCACTCAAGTTTGCCCTTTCAAACTTAAAAAATTTTAATATCCCATCAAAGATTGGATTCAAAGGTGATAATTGAAGAAATAATTTTTCAATCTCATCTATATTATTTGAATATTCCTTAATTAATGATAATTTTGGATTTTTTGAACTTACCTCTCTTAAAATATACTCTGAATATTTTTTCCCAAATTGTGTAAGATCAAAAAGATTGTTCAAATGATTTAAATGACTCTCGAATTGTATGAGTTCATTATTGTCTATAGTTTTAATGTTTAAATCATCTTCATTTAAATAATAATTCCATGAAAAGTTTAATATGTTTCTAATATTATAATCGTTTGGTAGATTTATAATTGGTTGAAGTTGAAGTAGTTCGTCTTTGTAAATAGTTTTTTGAAGAATAAGGCCTGTTCTTGAAAAAGAACTAATTTTATTAATATTATTACTTTCATTATATTCATTCTTTTTGATTAATTCATTAGTAAGTTCTACGACGGCTTGATATGAAATGCTGTTATGACATACAAAATCATCACAAGCTGTGTTTACGTGACATGGAAAGCAATCTTTATTTGATGATAAAATATAACACGACTCAAGGTATGGAGAAGTTTCTAATACGCGAGAAGAACCAAGAGCAATCATGATGGACTGGATGCCATTATATGCAGCAATATGTATGTTCAAAGAATCATGAGCTATGAGTAGTCTTGATTTTTTAATGATTTTTTCAGTTTCTTCAATATTAGTTAATCCTGTAAAGTTGAAAATTCTACTTTTATATTTTTGAAGTATTACTGAGTTGGTTATTTCTTTTGAATTTTTTATTTCAGCTTTGCTACCGATGATATTTATTTTTATTCCATCATTGTCACGAAGTAACTTGAATATTATCTCTATCCATTTTTTACCTGACCACATTTTTTTCTTTTTTGAAGCAAAAGGATGGATTGTAATTTCTGTTGAATGATTTTCAATCAGCTGAGTAGGTCTACTATTTAATCCAATTATTTGTTTAAATAAATCACAGATATGAAATGAGTTGCTCATGCTACTGTTAACATTTGTATAAAAATATCTTGATAATTTATCATCGATCTTTATTTGATTTTCATTGTCGAAGTATAGACCTGTTCTCGCTTTTGCATTAATTAATGTAGATAAATATGCTGATGTTTTCGAAAAGGTTAGATTTATTACCAAATCGTAATCATTTTCATTGATAACTGTTATTTCTTTATTTAGTACACTTTTAGTCTTTGAAAAATTATTGTCGCTATAATATCTTTTTAAATCAATATCAAAAATATTTTTAAATTTATTTTTGAACTGGTATCTCAAAGGATCAGAAAATGATTTTCTGGTCACGATTGAAAACTCAATTTCCCTCTCAATATTGAAATTTGATATTGCTTGCATTGTTTGAATTATGTCGCCAAATCTAGTTAGTTGAATGATACATACTTTGATTTTATTTTTCATTTTCTTCTTCCAGTAATGATAGTAAAAACAACACTTCTAAATCCTCGTTATCTAAGGTTTTATGATCATTTAGTTTTGTGTTTATTAAACTGATCTCATCTTTAAGCTGTTCTTTCATAATTATCCATTTTTTCTTTATTTAAATATTTTAAAGAATTCTGTATTTTACTTTTTATATCAAATAGTGAATTTTCTAATATATTTAAACTGTCTTGTTTAGTCATAATTCCCAGACTACTAATTTGATTATCTAATAAGATAGAAGTTATTTGTCCATATTTACAATTTTGATTTGTGAGTAAGACTTCGAAAATTTCAACGACATTTACACTTTGATTATTTGATTTGGCATATTTTAAGATCTTAATTGATTTCAATATAGTACTCATATAAGACTTTATAGCTTCAGTTTCAATCTCGATTAACTTTGAAGGAATATGACCTTTGGTATAACCAAAAAATCTCTTTTGAACTAATTTTTGTGTGTAGATATATCCACTATTTTGGCTGTCACATGAATATAGATTATTTACTTTGCCAATATGCTTATTATCTACTATTAAATTAATAATTCCAGATACTTCGTTAGAAAATTTATTTATATCTTTGCTTTCATTACTTACTATTATGTTTTCGTATTCATTTTCATTTATTACGTCATTTAACGAAATATTTTTTGAAATATATAAAATTGGTTTTTTTACGTATTTAGAACAAAAAGTTTTAATCATTTCTTCATTCGTATAGGCAGCGTCACATAATTTTAAAAGGTTTATTTTATCATTAATATTACATTCACATTCTATTATATTAGTATTTTTTAATTTACTTATAAAGTGTCTTTGTCTTGATTCACCCTTTTTGATTGGAAAAATTATATTACATTCCTGTAGTGAGATTTTTTCTATTGTTTCATGCAGGGTTGCAATATTAATTGATGATTTATAAAATGACTCACTAAAGCTAAAGTATAATAACTTTTTATTATTATTAAATGTATTATTGATAAATTCGATACTGTTTGTTGAAATCTTATTAACATTAAAGTTTTCGTTTAATAGATTGGTCTCTGGTTGTGAGTCAAAATTATTAAAATTTTTTTCAAGTTCTTTACTTAATAAAAAATCATCACTTATGTGAAGTTGAAATAAATTATTTCTACAAAAAGATGTTAAACTATATTTATCAGATGTAGGATAAGATATTAGTTTTTCATTTAAGCAAATTCCGTGCTTTTTTAAATTCATGTCACTAACATAAAAGGAGTAAAGCGATAACATTACTTTGTTTTTTGTTAATGAAATTACGTAATTCCAATTATTATCTTGTATTTCTTCAGACTTTGCGAGTAAGTGATTAATAATAGCACTATGGTTTTTGTGTTTAGAATTTAACAAATCCCCCAGTGTCAATTCATCAATTTCATAAATATTTGAGAAAATATTTGTATGTGATAATAATAGCTTGTTCGTGTCCATGTTTGAGACAACAATACCAATATTTTTTGATATATTTTTTAATTTTGATAAATAATTTGTACATGTAAGTAGTTTTAAAACATTGTCGCAAAAAATTAGGGTTTGCATAAGTTCCTCTTATGTTAATAGGTTCAATAAATAATCGTATTTATTCATTGATCTATTATTTGTTTTATTTTTTAAATTGTTGATATGGTTTTCAATATCATCTGTTAAGTTTTCCAAATATTTTTTTAAGTCTAAATCATTAACATATGTTGCGACTTGTTTAATAGTTTCATTTGATTTTATTATTTCAAATAATTCGAAATATTGGTCATTGCATGTTTCAAAAGCATTTGTTGAATTATATATTAAAGGATTACTTCTAAGAAATGCTTGAAACTTAAAACTACTTTTCATTTTTTGAAAATCATTTCTTGATATAATATTTAATTTGTCATAATCAATTATTAATTCTTTTTTTAAACATATTTCAATTAATCGCTTATCTTCAGCTAGTACATAAATATTATTTCTATACCCCTTATCTTTAATTTTTTTAATCAAATGATTTAGGTTATAAGCAAATCCTAGCCCAATTACTAATATAGGAGTGTATTTAGCAATTTTAGATTCGTATTTTTTAAAAATGTGAAAAGCTTCATCCAGTGGATCAATTAAGCAGTTCGTATTTATTCCATTATAAATCGGAACAACGTGATTAGATTTACTTAATTTCAAATCTATTTCATTTTTTATTTTCTTTATATTTGTATAATTATTTAACATTATTTAGATTATATCCTTTAAATTTTGTTTTACTTATATGATTTTGAGCAATTTGGTTAGAGATTTGATTTTTCTGATTCGATAAACTTTCTGTAATTAATTCATCTATTTTATTTATTTTGGTCATAACCATATTAATATCAAAGTTCCATGCATCCAGTATTTCTTTATATTCATTATCTACACTTTTCTTATTGAATAAAAGAGACTCAATTTGATTTTGATATTCACCAATTATATCTATTAATCGTTGTCTATTCTCTAGACCAATATTTAGTTTCTCAATATCGTTATTAATACAGAATTGTAGAAGATTTTTACTTAATCTTAATGCTCTATCCATAAAATCTACATGTTGCATAATTATAATAAATTCATTTTTCATATTTATTCCTTTTACTTTTTTGTTTTTACATCTTTAACAGCAGACTTCCATCCATCATAAAGAGTATTTAAAACACTTAAACAACCATCGAGTGGTTCAGAATCAATTTTGATATTTGCCTGTGTGCTTGCATACAAAATATAGTCATATAATGATGACAGATCTTTTGCTACGTCACTTCCTACATTAAAATCGAGACTGTTATTTAATTCAATTACAATGTCCTGTAGTTTTCCAATGTATTCACCCTTTCGAGCAACATTTTTTTCTTTTATTGCTGCTTGTGCTTTTTTGCAATTTCTTATAGCTGCCTGATAGAGCATAAGTAATACCTGCTCCTTTGAAGCAGTATTAACTGATGTTTTTTTATAAGCTCCATGTCCATACTTCATAATTTACTCCTATGTGTTTATTATCCTAATTGTGTTACTGGGTTACTGCCTTGAGCACCTAATGCACTTAAGCCTGCTCCTTGTGATTTTATTTTAGAAACTGTTTCTTCTAATCTTGCAAATTTATTTTTTAAATTTGTTTCTTTTTGTGCTATTAGACGTTGCTTTCTTTCAATCTGTCTGTCTATTTGTTTAATCTTATTTTTTATACTTGATTTTCTGTTTGCCAGTACTCCACTAGGTCTTTGAATAATTGTTTTAACAACGTCTATGATATTGTTAATAAAACCATTACTTTTTGTGTATTTTCCATCATTGTTTTCAATTTTTCCCGTTAGAATTTGAACACCAGTTTTGTAATTTTTACTTAAGAATGAATCAAATTTTTTATCGTCTAATGCTATTGTACCATCTCTTTGAAAAGTTACACCTAGATCTCCAATTCGGCGTGGGCCTTCTGATGTTGGAATTTCTTTAAAGATAGAACTTCTTATTCTGCTTTCAATTGTTTGTAATATTAAATCCCCACCAAGAGTTTTGGTTGTGTCAGTTTTTTCATCTAGAGAGTTTTGTTTATGAATAAATTTTAGTACGCTGTTAACTTTTTCAATTATTCCTTGAAACTTGCCGCTAACTGCTGTGATATCTTGTTTTATATCTAAATTTACTTCTTCGCCCGGTTTTGCTTTTTTGAGATCTAGGGTAACCCCTGGTATTAAGTCTTTTACTTTATTTTCTGGTACCTCAACTTCAAAACCATCAATTTTTACAATAGCGTTTTGTGCTGGCCTTTCTTTTTCTAGATAAAAGTCTTCCTCTCCATCGACAAAATAAAAATACGGAAAAGTAGCTTTTTTACTTTCACCAGTACCACTAACTGACATAAGTAAATGCCAAGGTTTTTCATTTCCATTTCCATCATTTACAACGGTTGCTTTAAGACCTAGTTCGCCATCTTTGTTAATTAAGCTTGCAATTCCATCTAGGCTTGAGTGGTCACTGTCTACATATATTTCTTTGGACTCACCATTTGGTAATACGTAAGAAATATATCCAACACCAACGTATGACTCATTTCTAGACTCGAAACCTGAGCTCATTGCTGAAGATTTTCGAGCAAGTTGAACAACTTCTATAGAGTGGTTTGTAGGATCGGCAATATTTTTATCAATTGTTACACCGATTAAATCTTCATTTGTATCTACTTTAAGTTCGGATAAAGCTTTAGAGTTTTTGTTTGCATTTAATAGGCCATTAACTTCAGTTAAGTATCCGTGAAGTTCATTGACTAATTTCTCTTTAGCTTTGATCTTATCTTTTCTGCCTTCCATTTTTTGCACAGGGATTTTTTCAGCTTTAATAATTTGCTGAACTATATCTTTAGGCAAGCCTGTTGCTATAGATCCGAATGCTATTCCCAATGAATACTTCCTTTATGGATTCTATTATCCACATTTGAATTTTATCACTGCCTAAATTTGAATAGTATTGGGCAAAGAAAGCCCGGTTTTGTATAATAAAAAAACCGACTCTATAAGAGTCGGTAATTATTGGGGGATAAGAACATTAGCAAATGTTGTACTTATTTAATCGGGTAATATGCAAAATACTTTAGAAAAAAAATCAACTATATTGTTATCAAAGTCTAGATTCTTTTTATTTCGGATAGTTATATACTTATTATTCATGCTTATACCTATGTATATAGAAAAGTTTGAAATAATCTCACAAACTAATTTACTCGGATTATCTTTGTTTTATATTACTTTTAGTGTGATGCAATGGTTTTTAATAGGAAAAGAATTTGATTATCGTTTTAAAATATTCATAAGATTTAATTCATCAATAGAAAGAGTTGTATATAGAATTTATTTAGGAATGATTCTATGTATGTTAATATTCAATGTTTTATATATATTACCATTATCCATGATGAAAAACTTTTTTTGGGGTTTTTGGATAATTTTTGGATTATTTCACTCATGGCCGACAAGAGGAAAAATTATAACCGAGTCTGTCTCCACTCACCTATATGAATATAAGTTTTTAGATAAATTTGAAAAAACTATTGTTGTCATGACATTTCTTTTCTTTATCTTTTCTATACCTGCCTATTCAAACTTTCAAAATCCATTTACCTTAAGATTAAATTATGACCCAAGTGAACTTATTTCTTCGATGTATTGGAATTTTTTGTACGTTAATTATTTACCATTTAATAAGCATCCTGAGCTACTTGGTAGATTATGGAACTTTCATTTATATACAATTAATGTAGGACTGTTTTTAGCCGTTTACTATGTATTTCTAAGATATTATTTTTCCAGAAGACTAGCTCTTTTAGGAGTTCTAGTAATTATTTCGTCTTGGCCATTTTTTAAAATGATGGAATTTAATCTTGGTATATTATTACATTCAGGTAGTTACTTACTATTAATTTGGAGTTTAATATTGGTCTATAAGTCTTCAACCTATAGAGCTGGAGCTTTTTTAGGCTTAATGAATCTATATGTAGTAATTTCAAATAGAGAGTTTTTACCAATTGTGGTTATAGGAAATTTATATTTATATTACGTTTTTTTGAATAAAAAAAATATTTGGTATAAGAAAAAATTGTTAAAATATTGTCTAACTGGAATGTTTTTACTTGTAACAGTTATTTTAACTGAACACAGTAACTATAGTATTTCATCTTCAAATCTGCTTGGCCCGTTTTCAATATTCTTTAAATATTTAAATACCAAAGCATTTTACAAGATTAGTATTCTTGGTATTTTTTTTATGTTCTTTTATTTTTTTAAAAACAAAAAATTTGTTAATACTTTATTTTTTGAAAAAGATATTACATATTTATTCATTTTATTTTTTCTCTTAACCTTCTTATTTCAGTCATTTAACATGATTCCCTTATTAAATCCTTTTTCATATATGTGGATTTTACCTTTTTTTTGTTTGGTACCTTTGGAATATTTATTTAATAAGATGAAGGCATTTAGATCAAATATTAATCTAATATATATGTTTTATATCCTAACTGTTTTGTTAGATAGTCACTTTGAAGTTAGAGTTAAATTATTTTTTCGCAATTTTATTCTTCAATAATGAATTACTTATGTGAAATTTTTTAAATAATTACCAATTTATATAAAATTGTATATTTACTTAAAATGATTCATACAAATATTATTAAATCAAATTTGCCAATTTTGCTAACAGGTGAACCAGGTGTTGGTAAATCACATTACGCATCACAATTAAACTCTATAAGAAATAATTGTTTTAATAATTTCCAAACTTTTCATGTTGGAACTGTTGATGAATCACTTTTTTCAAGTGAACTTTTTGGACATAAAAAAGGTTCGTTTACGGGCGCAATTTCAGATAAAACAGGTTTTTGTGGTTTAGTCAATAAAGGAATATTATTCATCGATGAAGTATCTGAACTTTCTATATCAAATCAAATGAAATTACTTGAACTTCTTGAAGAGAGACGTTACAGAAAAATTGGTTCTACAAATTATATTCAATTTCTCGGTAAGGTTGTTCTTGCAAGTAATAAAGATTTATTTGACCTAGTTCAAAAACAAAAGTTCAGGAAGGATCTTTATGACAGAATTTCTTTTTTTGAAGTTAAAATTAAACCCTTAAGAGATAATATCGAATTATTAAAAGAACTTTATGATATGTATTATATTGGTTTCGATGTTGATCCTTGCTTAAAATCATTTATTCTAAATTACCACTGGCCTGCAAATGTGAGGGAGTTCGTGTTTTTGAATCAATATTTTAAACTTGTAAAAGAGAATGGTAACATTGGTTTAAAAGATCTTCCTTTAAAATACAAAGAGATCGACAAAATTAATTTAAAATTAACATCGTATAAAAAAGAAGTAATTCGACATGATGACTATCTTATTCGTTTGTACTTAAATCAAGGAAGAGGTAGAATAAATCATACTTGTAAACTCATGGGAGTAGCGAAAAATACACTACTTTCTAAAATAAAAAAATATAATATTGATACTTATGAATTTCAAAGTTAAAGACTATTACTATAAAAAAGCGAAATCCGAGAAATTTTTAGCTAGAAGTGTTTATAAACTGGAAGAAATAGATCAAAAATATAAGATATTTAAGAATGCAAAACAAGTTCTTGATTTAGGATACGCTCCTGGAGCGTGGTGTCAATATTCTTTGCAGAAGTCTCAAAAGGGCACAAATGTAGTTGGAATTGATATTAAAGATATTAATTTAAATCTATCTAGTATGCATAAAAACTTAACTTTACTTAAAAAAGATATTTTTGATTGTGATGATATTACATTTTTTGATGTTGAAAAACAATTTGATATTGTTTTGTCCGATATGGCTCCTAATACAACTGGAATAAAAATGGTTGATCAGCAAGGCAGTTTAGAATTAGTTGAAAAGGTTTTTAATATATTAGACCTAGTTTTAGAGGCTAATGGTTCAATGGTGATCAAGGTATTTGATAGTCAGGATGCACAAAAATATATAAAATCTCAAAAATCTTTATTTAAAAATTATAATTTGTTTAAACCAAAGGCAACACGTGATATCAGCAAGGAATTTTACGTAATAGGACAAGGCTATAAAAAATAATATAAAATTAATTTTTTTTTCAACTTTTTTTAGTACTTCACTAATAGTTCTTTCTTTTGTTGTAAGTTTTAGTTCTAAAAAAATAACATATGACACTTTGGATAAATTTTATTTTTCAAAAGTGTTTGAACCAGCAAATGATCTAGCTGAAGATTTTGTATTTGAAGAAAAAAAAGTTTCTATTAATAATACAATTAATAAAAAAATTGAAAAATATATAAAAACTAAAATAAATCTTTGGAAACCTGATAATGTGTCAGTCGTTATAATGGCTACTGATGGTAAAGTTATTTCATCAGTTGGGTTTAAGAAAAAAGTTGGATTTAATAGATTTTCTCCGTTTACTAGTGTTCACCCTGCTGCCAGTTTATTTAAAATTGTGACAGCAGCCTCTTTGTTTGAAAATGGATCTAAGGCAAATGATGTCATTTCTTATAAAGGTAAAGGTACAACATTATATAAATACCAATTAAGAAAAATTAGTAGTTATAAATGGGTTAGAAAAGTTACTTTTTCTGATGCTTTTGCTAAGTCAAACAATGTTGTAATGGGAAAACTTGCTTTACAGAAATTAAATGAAAAAAAAATTGCAACAATGGCTTTAAAGTTTAGATTTAATAGACCAATTATAAAAAATTATACATTGTTAAAATCATCATTTAAAAATCCTGAAAATAAGTATAATTTGGCTGAAATTTCATCAGGTTTTAATGATACAACATTAATGTCACCGATTCATGCGTCAGTTATGACAAATATAGTTCTTAATGATGGGAAGTACTGCTCTCCTTATTTTATTTCTTCTTATGTGATTGATAAGAATAATTATAATGAAAAATGCACGCCAGAGTTTGTTATAAAAAAATCTTCAGCTAAAAAAATTCAGTCTATTATGGAAAAAACTTTATACAAAGGAACGGCAAGAAAGCACTTTAAAAGATTATGGAAAAAATATGAATCCACTTACACGATGGGTGGAAAAACAGGGACCTTAAAAGGTGGGATTCCTTATGGTACTAATGATTGGTTTACGTTTTTTATCAAAAATAAATTGAGCGGCAAAGGATTAGTTATTTCCACATTAATAGTTAATGAAAAAAAATGGTATGTTAAATCGGCTCATTTAACTAAATTAATTGCAAATTATTTAATTAGAAAGAAATATATTTAAAAAGAGAGAATTATGAATTTAGAAAAAGTAAAAAAAGAAACAAAGTCCATAGTCATTATATTACTAGCGGTTTTTTCGTTTAGATCAGTATTGTTTGAACCATATCGAATTCCTAGTGGATCAATGATTCCAACACTTATGATTGGCGACTTCATTTTAGTAAATAAATTTTCATATGGACTTAAATTACCTTTTTCTGATTTAGCAATTTTTGGAATAAATTGGAATCCTATTTACCTTCTAGGGAAATCGGAGCCCAAGCGAGGTGATGTTATTGTATTTAAATTTCCAAAAGATCCTTCTATTAATTATATAAAAAGAGTTGTTGGTTTACCTGGTGATTCAATAGAGGTGATTAATAAAGAGGTTTATATAAATAATAAAAAGATTGCGTGGAATAAAATAGATGGAAAAAAAATTATGGATGATATGGATGACAAATTTAAAAACTATAATTTCAATTTCTATAAAGAAAAACTGGGGGATCATGAACATATATTACAAATTGATACCGATAATTATTTCAAAGTAAATTATGACAAAAGAGTAATTCCTAAAGGAAAGTATTTTGCAATGGGTGATAACCGAGATTATTCTGCTGACTCAAGATACTGGGGTTTTGTTCCTTTTGAAAATATAAGAGGTAGAGCAATACTTGTTTGGTTTTCTATGATTTTCCCTCTCGGGGATGATAAGTTTAAATTTAGGCCTTGGCGTATAGGTCATATGCTAGAATAACAAAGTCTTGTTTCTCCAAAAAAATGAAAATTTATATTTTGAGATTGATAAAATTAATATATTTTTTGAAAATAAATATTTTCAAATCCAAAAGATATATGCAACTTGTCATTTTATAATTTTATCTATCTACGGTAATAAAAAAAATAATTTAATTTACATAGGAAGAGGACATAAATATCAAGGTATTTGGACAAGTTTTAATTTAGTTAAGCCGTGCCTTAGGGTAACTGATAGAGATAAGGAATTCTTCAACTCTACTTTGAAAAATAAAAAAATAAATCGTATTTTTTATTTAAAAAATTATAAAGGGTTTGTCTTTGAGAATATGTATACTGCATTTAGTTTTTTCTATCAAGATAATAAATTATGTTTCAGTTTATTTGAAAATGATAAAACAGGCATTCTTTTATCGTCAGTCTCACATGGAATAAAACAAAAGTATATAAATGAAGATCTGGAATTATATTTATCCTCTTTTTACAAAAAAACATTAAAGGATTCAAAGTCTGAAAACTTAAATATAGATTCATATATTAATCGTGACATTACTAATTATGATAGAAAAGAAATTAAGAGATTTGAGATTAAAAAAGAAAAGAGACTAAAGAACATTAAAAAAGATCTTGATAATATAGATAAAATAATTAGTTTACAGGGGTTGTTACTTAATAATGAAATTAAACTTGATAAAAAAATAATATCAATTAATAAAACTAATTTGAAATTACCTACAAATAATGAATGGAAAAATAGAGATTATTTATTTCAGAAAATTAAAAAACTCAAATCCGTTAAGATATTAATGATGGAAAGATACAATATTGCAGAAAATAAAAAATTTAGTAATGAAAATTCTGAAACCAACAAACAGTCAATCTTAATGCAATGGAAATCATTAAAAATATCAAAATATTTTACTTGCAAATATTTGAATCATAAAATTTATTTAGGAAAAACTTGGCAAGAAAATATTAAGTTGAGTAAAATGGTTAATTCTAAAACTACATACTGGTTTCATCTGCATGATATGACAAGCGCACATATTTACGTAGAACCTTTTGGAGATGAGTTTGATTCAGAGATATACAATATTATTGGTTCTTTATTATTAAGATTTAATAAAAATAAAAATTGTGAAAAAATTATAAAAGTAAAACTGTCGGATGTTAGTTTCATAAATAAAGGAAAAGGCTTGGCAAAATATAAAAAACAAGAAATTATTAAATTTAAGTATATCGATAAATGTATGGAAATTATTACATTACTTTAGATTTTTATATTATTATATAGAATATATATAAATTGGGGAATTTATGATTATTTTCAACTTATTGTTTTATGTTTTTTTTACTTTTGCAGGGAACTTTACAAATTTAGATTCTAAAATTTATAAATTAAATAAACATCTAAAAACAGCGTTAAGTTTCAACGTAAAACCAAGTGAGCTTGATAAAAGCATTCAATCCTTATTACATATTAAAAAATTAAACTTATATTTTAAATGCATAATTGGTTCAGAAAATAACTTATCAATTGAACTGATTGGCTTGGAAGGTTTTGACGAAATCAAAAAAGGTTTAGAAAAAAGTCTAAGAATAAAATTGAATCAAATAGATTTAACAAATATATACAAACAACTTTTTAAATCCAAGTTCGTTAAATTAATCAATTCGGATTTTAATTATAAAAGTGAATATAATCCTTCTGTTCCAGTTCTTGTTAAACTTAAAATTGATAATATGGTAAAAAAAGTTAAAATCTATAGTGGTGTAAATATAACTGAGTTTAGTTATAAATATAAAATGTTCTCAAATGAATATCAATTAAGTGAAATTATTTTAAATCAAAGTGAAGATTCGAAACAAAAGATAAAAGAGATTAATACTATAAAATACAAAACTATGAACAATTTGTCTGTTATAGATTATGTCGATGTAAAAAAATCTTTGAATAATAAAATTACTTCAAAATCAAAAATTAAGTTTTATAATTATAAATTAAAATAGGAACTATTATGCCACGAAATAAATTACTTGCAGTATTAGAAGAAGCAAAAAAGCATATTTTTGGTCAAGACCAAATGCTAGAATCGATTCTTGCAGCATTAATCTGTGAAGGCCATCTTTTGATTGAGGGGCTTCCCGGTCTTGGGAAAACAATGAGTGTCTCCGTCATGAGTAGGCTTTGTGATTTAGGTTTTAACAGAATACAATTTACACCAGATTTATTACCTTCTGATTTGATTGGTACCATGATCTACAGTCCAAGAACGGAACAATTTCAGACTAAATTTGGACCAATTTTTACTCAAATTGTTCTTGCTGATGAGATAAATAGGTCTCCTGCAAAAGTTCAATCTGCTTTACTTGAAGCAATGGCCGAGAAACAAGTTACAATTGGAGAAGAGACGCATAAGCTTGCAAAACCTTTTGTCGTACTTGCAACACAAAATCCAATTGAACAAGAGGGAACATACCAACTACCAGAAGCTCAATTAGATAGATTTATGATGAAATTATATGTTGAATATCCTTCGGTAGAAAGTGAACTTCATATTTTAAACAATGATGGAGTTAACTTAAGTAGTATTTCAAAAATGTTTACCTCAGACGATCTTATATCAGCGCAAGAGCAGATTGATCAAATTTATGTAGATGATAAACTGAAGAAAAAAGTAATCCAAATAATACATGCAACAAGACCACATTGCGACGGATTTGATAATAGATTCAAAGATGTAATAAATTTTGGCGCAAGTCCGAGAGCTGCACTATGGTTAATAAAGGTTGGAAAATTTCAAGCATTCTTAGAGGGGAAAGATTTTGTGTCACCTGATAACATTTTAAAATATGTGAAAGATATACTTGGGCATAGAATATTATTATCTTATGAAGCCTCAACAGATGGAAATAATCCAAGGGATATAGCATTTAAAATAGCTGAGAATATTTTTTAATGGAATTATATTTACTAAAAGAAAAAGTTACAAAGATTAAAAAAAAAATCTTTAAACATTCCTCTGGTGAATGGGATGGAGTATATAAATCCAAGACAAGAGGAAGTGGACTTCAATTTAAAGAACATAATGTATACAATTATGGTGATGAAATTAGGTTTATAGATTGGAAAGTCTACGCAAGAACCAATACTCCTTATATTAAAACATTTGAAGAGGAACGTAATGTTAACCTTGAATATGTGATTGATTTAAATAGCAATCTTTTTATAGGTTATAATAATGTCTTCAAAATTGATGCCTTAATGGAAACTTTTTCGTTAATGTGTCTCGTTTCAAAAAAATTTAATGATACTATATCACTTACCTTAATTTTTGATAAAGTTTATGTTTTTAAACCTATGAATGGTGAAAAGCTTATCATTAAACTTTTGACTCACTTCGAAAAAATAGGCTTGTTGGACCAGAAAGGAAAATGGCTAGTTGATAAACAAACAAATCATGATTGGGACATAACAGTTGTAAATAAAAATATTATTAGAGCCTTAAGTAAACAAAGACCTGTTTTTTATTTTTTGTCAGATTTAAGTGATTATAATTATATATCACAATTTCTTAAGTATCCAAATTTTCATGCATTTATGATTTTATCGCCAATTGAGTCAGGTAATAGTACACCATTTACTGTTAAAGCAAGTGATGGTATATCGAATTTTTCTTACAGATTAAATTCTATCGTAACTACAAACAATATAAATAATAAAATAAAACTTCTTAAGATTGAAGAGGATTATATTGAATCATTTATGAAACAGGTATTATGAAATTAGTCTTAATTATTTTATTCCTTTCCTTTATTAACAATGCGTACTCCTCGGATTGTGTAAAAAGAGTTCAAGTAACGACACAACATCAATCAATTTATTTAGGTGAACCTTTTTCTGCAAAAATTATACTTTGGGACAAGAATTGTTTTAACATTAATGATATTGAAAAAAATATCTCAATTAAAAGTAATGACTTGTATATACATAAAATTATAAAGATATCATTATCTAAAAATAATTCAGATGTTATGGAAATTGATCTAACAGCCATTCACCTAGATTTATTAAAAAATAAATCATTAGGCTTTTCGATTAACAATGTGGAAGTTCATTCTGATAAAATTAAATACATGATTAATAATAGTAAAGTTTATAAAAAAATAAACTTATTTGAAATTAATTTAGCCAAAGAAAAAAATCTATATATTTCTTTCGCATTTGTAATTTTGATATTACTCATTATATTACTGATAATTTATTTACGCAAAAAAAATAAGTATAAAATTGAGAAAGTAGATTTATCAAAACTTATAAATAATTCATTAACAATTGAAGATTTGATTAAATTGGCAGATTATAAAAAAGAGATTAATTCAAAATACTCAAATACATATCAATTCTTTAATTATTTAAATGACGTACAATATAAGAAAAAGATTTCTTCTGAGGAGTTAGCTACATTAACAAATTTTAAGAGCTTATTTTTAAGTAATAAGGAAAAAAAATGATGTTAAGGACACCATTTTTTATAATTTTTGGTTTGGTACTTGCGATCGTATGGACAATTGATTATTTCGCTTATACTAAACCTGTATCAATTAATGTAAAACATATTAACAAAAATCTTTTAAACTCTATCAAAAATATATTTATCTTTATATTAGGAATTGTAGGAATTTTACTTATATCCTATTCATTAGGTAATCCTTCTCAGACAGTCGGAATACAAAAACAAAACCTATTTGTTAAAGATATATATTTTGTAGTAGATGTATCACAATCAATGCTGGCAAATGATTTTAAGCCTAATCGATTAGAAGTAGCTAAACAAAAAATTAAAGATTTTATTAAACTTAGACCAACTGACAGAATTGGGATCGTTGTTTTTTCTGACAATGTGTTTACTTTAATGCCCTTAACTACAGATAATGATTTAGTTTTGAAATCCGTTGATGACATTTCTGTCGGATTTTTGGGCTCAGGAACCAATATTGGAGATGCTTTGGCCTTAGGAATTGGTCGATTGAAAAATCCCAAAATAAAAAATAAATTTATAGTTTTATTAACAGATGGAGTAAGTAATTCAGGTATTTTAACCCCTTTACAAGCAGCCAAAATGGCAAAAAAGTTTAATATTAAAATTTATTCGATTGGAATTGGAAAAGTCAAAAATGGCCAGTATTTAGGTAATGGCGGAAGAGGAAGAAGGAATATTCCTGGAGGAAGTGTTGATTTAGAAACAATGAAAAAAATTTCCTCTGAGACAAACGGACAGTTTTTTTATGCAGGTAATGAAAATTCACTTCAAAAGATTTTTTCTGAAATTCAAAAATTAGAATCGAGCAAAATAGAAGCAACATCAAATACTATCTATAAAAGTGTATATTTTAAATATTTATTATTTGGTTCTATCTTATTTCTATTTGCTGAATTCTTAAGACGTTTTTGGAAAAAGGAAGCATTTTGATTTTTTTAAATATTGAATATATATATTATTTAATTTTGATTTTACTATTCGTATTATATTTATTTTGGCATCTTAAAAATATAAAAGATCTTTTTATTTTCAAACACTGGATGCTTAAACCTAATACGAAAAAATACTTTTCGAGACTTTTTTTTATATTGGGAATCTTAACTCTTTTTACTTCTTTATTAGATATTAGAGGTAATTTACAAAAGATAAACGTGAAGAAACAAAAGTCTAAAACAGTAATATTAATTGATACTTCTTTAAGTATGGCTACAGAAGACATAAGTCCAAGTCGATTTAAACGAGCGATCTTTTTAGCACGTCATCTTATTAAAAATTTGCCAAACAATAATATAAGTATTTTGTTATTTGCTGATAATATTAAGGTTCTAGTACCATTTACAGAAGATATTGATTATCTAAATACAAGATTAAAGTCACTAACCGAATTAAATGTATTAAGTGGTGGTTCAAGTTTAGTGAAAGCAATTCTTGCAGCGGATAAATATTTAGATAGTAAGGAGAATGTTGGTAATATTGTAGTTTTTAGTGATGGTGAAACTGTCTATAAAACAAGTAAAAAATCAGAAATAAAGTCTCGAGTCTATTTTGTAGGTATGGGAAGTATTAATGGAGGTAAAATACCTGTACGAAGTGATGAGGGAAACCTTTTATATTATAAAAAACAAAAAGGAAAAGAAGTGATTTCAAAATTAAGTAAAAATTACTTAACTAAACTTGCTTCTGTGTTTAAAAATTACAATTATTATATACCGTTAAATTTTGGTGTTCCCACAACAGATATTGAAAAGTCTATTAATGCTAAAAAATCTAATTCTAATGAAGTCGGCGAAGAAAATACAAGAGAACCAGTAGGGATTTACATAGTAATATCTTCAATAATAATGTTCATTTTCTCTTTTTTACTGAATTTAAATAAGACATATGTTTATTTTTCTCTTATCTTTTTTTTGGGTTTTCAGAATATCTCTTTTTCTAAGAATCAACAAACAATTAAACATAATAATAAGCAATTTGAAAAAATTAGAGAAGGAAATTTTTCAGCTGATGATTTAATTAATTTATCTAAATCCTTGAAAGATAATAAAAAGAAATACTCTTTATATAAAGAAGCGTTAAGATTAGATCCCCAATTATCAAAATCTAAAAGTTTTGTTTTAAATAAGTTAATATTAAAAGCTGCTGTAAACCCCAGCCTTGGGATTTCTGAGCTAATTGATACCTTACCATATTGCTCTGCTCTTCAACAAAAACAAATATATTCTAATATAATGTTTATTTTAAAAGACAAAAAGGATAAAAAAGACAAAAAGGATAAAAAAGACAAAAAGGATAAAAAAGACAAGAAGGATAAAAAAGACAAGAAGGATAAAAAAGACAAGAAGGATAAAAAAGACAAGAAGGATAAAAAAGACAAGAAGGATAATAAAGACAAGAAGGATAATAAAGACAAGAAGGATAATAAAGACAAGAAGGATAATAAAGACAAGAAGGATAATAAAGACAAGAAGGACAAGAAAGACAAGAAAGATAATCAAGAAAAAAATTATAAGAAAAACAATAAAAATGACATGAATGAAGTTGTGAATCTTATAAAAGATATGGATAAAAAAATGCAAAAAAGATATTTAAAAATATTAAACTCACAAAAGAGCAGAGGAAATCGTAATGACTGGTAAAATTCTACTTTTATTTTTTATTTTAAATATAAGTATAGTGAATGCTGCTAAGGTAAAAGTCAGTGTAAACCCAACAACACCTGTGATAAATGAAAGCTTCGAACTTAATATCAAAATATCAGACAGTAATTTTACTGAAATTCCTTATATATCCTTTGACCCCGGAAAAATTAATGTACTAGATAAAATTAACAATGGTGTAGAATCTAGAACTGTTATATCAAACGGAAATTTTTCCACCAATAAATCAATTAGTTTCACTTACAAGTTAATGTCTAAAGCCTCAGGTACTATTAGACTTAAAAACTTTAAAATTGCTATTGGAAATGATGTTGTTTATAAAAGAAACCAGTTCTCTATCCAGATATCTACCACAAGAAAAAAGAATAAGGATTTATATTTGGCCGCGGAACCAAGCAAGAATGAAATATTTTTAGGTGAAGGTGTTGTCGTAGATTACGTTATTTATTCCAAATACCAAATTGACAAATATGATTATTTAAAATTTCCAAAATTTAAGAATTGGATAAAAAGATATGGAAAATTATTAACTGAAGAAAAAATTGTAAGACAAAATGGAGTTGTTTTTAAAAAGATAAAAATCTATTCAGCAAAATTATTTCCAGTGAAAAATGGTAGTTTTTATGTTGATAATATTTCATTAAAAGTTGCAATTCCAAAATATGGGAACAATTTTTTTTCTTTTGGAAATAACAGATATTCCACTAAAACAATAAAAAGTAAACGATTCAAAATCAATGTAAAAGAAATACCGGTAACTAATATCCCTGATAACTACACAGGCCTTGTTGGTAATTTTGACGTATCTTATAAAATAAACAAAACGAAATTTTTAAAAAATGAAGTAATTGAGTTAAAGTTAAAAATTAAGGGGGATGGACAACTAGAAACCTATAAACCTCCTAAAATTATCAAATCATCTCTTGTTGAAGAATTTGATAAGCAAGCAAGTATAGATAGTTCCGAATCGAGTACGGCAAAAACTGTTGTGTATACGTATTTATGTAGAGACAGTGGTGTTGTGGATAAACATAGTCTCTCTTTTTCATTTTTTGATCCGAAAACATTAAAAATGTATACCAAATCAATAACCATCCCAAAAATTATTATAGCTAATAGTACCCAATCTGTTTTATCTAATACTAATAATGTAATCAAAAAAGATGTCAAAAAGTACTCTCGTGTTTTATTACATGAACTTGCACCTAACTTTTCAGCTGATGGAAATTTTATTTCCTTAGTATATAAAAAGTTAAAATATTTCTTAATATTTATTTTAATACTTTTGATAATTCCATTTAGTAAAATTAAATCTTTTCTAAAATCTGACACAGACAAGCTGTTTGTTAAGTTTTTGAACTATAATTCTTTTAAAACTTTAATCTATCATTATAGCAATAATAAAAATCCCATAGAAAGCATTATTGCAAAGAGCTTAATTCCTCATAGTGAGAAAAAATTTTTATTGGAACTTTATGAAAAGTGTATAAGTGAATACAATTCTGATACTATAAAATCCTCAAAAATTAGATATAGTAAAAATAAGCTAAAATCAATTTTAGAAAAATTAAATACTGTTAAATGAAAATTATTCAAAAAAAAACAGATTTAGAAAAAGTTGATTACAGTATTACTATAGGAAATTTTGATGGTGTTCATTTAGGACATAGAGAACTCTTAAGTCTTTTAGATGTAAAGAATAAGACAATTGTTTATACATTTAATTCGCATCCAAATGGTAACCATCAAAAGAAAAAATTTAAGTTATTAACGACACCGCTTGAAAAAGAATTCTTGCTAAAAAAGTTAAATATAGAATACTTATTTTTATTAGAACTCTCTAATGATTTGTTGCAACTTTCTCCAATAGAGTTCTTACGAAAATATTTGCCAGAAAAAAAGTTTGTTAAACAAATTGTTGTAGGGGCTGATTTTGCTTTTGGTAAAAATAGAACAGGAACAGTTGAAACTCTTCGACAGTATTTTGAATCTGCACTAATAAAAGTTTGTGACTTTAAAAAAAATGAAAATAAAAAAATTAGTTCAAGTTCATTAAGAAATAATATTATTAATGGCGATCTAAAGAAGTTTGAGTTGTTAACATCTAGTAAATATTTTTTTATAAATAAGATAGAAAAAGGTAATCAACTAGGTCGAACGATAGGTTTTCCAACCATTAATTTGCGAGTTTCTGATATAAAGCTTTTACCCCCTTATGGAGTTTATCTTTCAACAATCACACATAATAATAATATTTATTTTTCTATTACAAATATTGGTAAAAATCCAACTATTGATGATAAAAATAACCCTAAAGTGGAATCATATATTATAAATTATCATTCTGATTTTGATTTTGACAAATGTATTATAAAATTAGAGATAATCAAATTTATCCGTTTTGAAATGAAATTTAATTCTTTGGAAAAGTTAAAAGATCAAATAGCATTAGATTTAAAAGTAGGTAGAAAATGTTACATTTAGGATTGTTAGGATATAATATTTCACATTCTAAATCGCAATATATTTATGAAGAGATACTAAAAAAGAAAATAAGTTATAATTTATTTGATTTAAAGAAACCATATGATTCATTAGAAAATTATTTTAATTCAGTATCGGGTTTAAGTATAACTAGTCCTTATAAACAAGTTTATTTAGATCAAGTAATTACTACTGATGAAATAAAAAGTCTAAGTGCTATAAATTGTATCAAATTTGAGAACAAAGAGTTTGTTGCAACAAATACTGATTATCTAGCTCTTAAGGAGATTTTAATTAAGTATCAGAATAGAGATATAATTATCTTAGGCAATGGTGTTATGGCATCAGTTTTAAAAAAAATTTTAATTAAAAATTCTTGTGATTATCTTTTGATAAACTCAACCGAACTGAGGGAAAAAGATTGTATAAACTTTAATTCATATAAAAAAAGACATAATAAAAGGGTAGTTTTTAACTGTTGTTCAAGAAGTTTTATTTTAAAAGCTATATTTGATAAAAATGATCTGTTTTATGATCTAAACTATCAGATGCCCGATCATCAAGAACTTTCATCAATTAATGAAATTGATTATATTGATGGATTGGAGTTATTAAACCTACAAGCTAAGTTCGCCTTAAGTTTTTGGGGAATAAGCCAATAAAATATTAATAAGTTATAAACATTATTTTCCTTTTTCCGAATAGTTATAAAAGGATTATATGTTTCGAAAACAATTTGCAAATGTCATTAGTAAGACAGGTATGATACCCGTTAAAGATTTGCGACCTTATTTGTTAAATAAGGATCCTTCAGTAATATCTGAATTAGACTTAACAGAACTATCTTTTTTCGATGATATAAAGTTTGCAAAACAAATTTCAGATAATTATAAGTTGGTTTATCTTGAGCTTTCAAAAGCAAAAATTAGGCCAGCAACACTTAAGCTTATTAATAGAGCTGATGTTATTAAATATCGGTGTATTCCAATTCAAAAGACAGCTAAGTCTGTTACTGTGGCTATTTTTGATCCTTCAATAGTTCAAGATAAAGCAAATATTCAAGCTTTATTTCAACATTCTGTTGATTTTATTATTACAAATATTAACTCTTGGAAATCTTTATTTGAAAAAATTGAAGTTACTGTTGATGAATTATTACACACTATTAGAGAAGTTAAAGTTGATGATAGTAAACAAGAACATGTCAAAGAAGACGAAATAGGTGATGACGTAATTTTATATGTAAATCGAATATTGGCACAAGCCTATATTGATAAAGTAAGTGATATACACATTGAGCCATATGAGAAAAAATTTAGGATACGTTACCGTTTAGATGGGACGTTAATGCTTATTGCTGAGCCGAACATGAAACTAATGTTGCCGATCATTTCTAGACTAAAAATTTTAGCACAAATGGACATTTCTGAAAAAAGAAAACCTCAAGATGGAAGAATAAAATTAATGATTGGTGATAGTGCAATTGATTACAGGGTTTCTTCTTTGCCAACACTTTTTGGAGAAAAAATTGTTTTAAGGCTACTTGATCAATCAAACCTACAATTAGATATGACTAAGCTCGGGTTCGAATCTAAGCAGCTTAATATTCTTCAAAAGGGAATTCAACAACCTTATGGTATGTGTCTTGTTACAGGGCCAACGGGATCTGGAAAAACTACTACATTATATTCTGCTTTAGCTGATTTAAATAAAATTGGTAAAAATGTTTCTACCGCTGAAGATCCAGTAGAGTTTAATTTAGAAGGTATTAACCAGGTTAATATAAAACGTGAGATCGGATTAGATTATTCGGTTGCGCTTAAGTCATTTTTACGACAGGATCCTGATATAATAATGGTTGGTGAAATTCGAGATTATGAAGTTGGTGAAGTAGCAGTGGAAGCAGCATTAACTGGTCACCTCGTTTTATCAACTCTTCACACGAATGATGCACCTTCTACGATTACACGTCTATTAAATATGGGAATCGAACCATTCTTATTAACAGGCGCATTAAATGTTATTGTAGCTCAAAGATTATGTAGGCGTATTTGTGAAAGTTGTAAAACAATTGATAAGACTGTCTCTGTTGATGATTTGGTTGCATGTGGAATTTCTAAATCTTCTGCCGCTAAAGTTGTAGTGTACAAAGGTAGAGGTTGTCCACATTGCAACGAAACGGGGTACAAAGGTCGTGTTGCTATTCATGAAGTTATGAATATAACAACTGCTATTAAAGAGGCGATTTTAACAAACCCATCTTCGGATGAGTTAAAATTAATTGCAGTAAAGGAAGGAATGAAAACTTTAAGAATGAGTGCTTTAACAAAAGTTGCTCAGGGAATAACTACTATAGATGAAGCAGTAACAAACTCTTCTTCAGATAAATAAGGTATGTAATTATGAGTCAAAAAACAGGAACATTAACTAGTACAAAACAAGGTCTCGATGACAGTATAAAAATTCAGCAACTTTTTAAAGTTATGGTTGATAATAATGCATCGGATTTACATTTAACTGTTGGCTCACCTCCTGCTATTAGAGTTTCTGGAGAAATTGTAAAAGTTAAGTTACCAAGACTTTCTCAAGCTGACACTAAACGACTTATTTTTCAAATATTAAGTGAAGAGCAAAAAAATGACTTCGAAAAAAATTTAGAACTTGATTTCTCTTTCGGAATAAAAGGGCTAGCGAGATTTAGGTCAAATATATTTTATTCAAAAGGTGGAATGGCTGCTGTCTTTAGACAGATTCCTTCAATTGTTCCCGATTTTGAAAGCTTAAATATGCCTCATAAATTAATAGAAATAACTGACGCCTCGAATGGATTGATTCTTATAACAGGGCCTACAGGTTCAGGTAAATCTACAACTCTTGCTTCACTTATAAATCATCTGAATAAAAATGAAGCGGCTCATATAATAACTTTGGAAGATCCTATTGAATTTGTTCATCAACATAGAGCTTCAATAGTTAATCAAAGAGAAATAGGTTCAGATTCTTTAACTTTCACAAGGGCAATAAAAAGTCTACTAAGGCAAGATCCAGATATTGTTTTAGTTGGAGAGCTTAGAGATACAGAAACAATTGAAGCAGCCTTAACAATTGCTGAAACAGGTCACTTAGTATTTGGTACATTACACACTAACTCAACAGTTCAGACAATTAATAGAATCATAAATGTTTTTCCTTCTCATCAACAATCGCAAATCCGTACATTATTGTCTTTTGTACTTCAAGGAGTTGTCGCTCAGCAATTAGTACCGAAGTCATTTGAAAGTGGTCGAATTTGTGTTCAGGAGATATTAATTCCAACTCCCGCTGTTAGAAATTTGATACGTGAAGATAAGTCTCATCAAATATATTCTCAGATGCAGATAGGGCAGGATAAAACAGGTATGGTAACTATGAATCAAAATTTAATTAAAGCAGTTGAATCGGGACAAATTGATAATGAAACTGCGATAAGTTATTCTAACAACCCAGAAGAAATTCTAAAAAAATTAGGAATGGCTAAATGATAAGTATTAAAATTATAAAAGGTGAACTAAATGCCTAATTTTGGATATATTGGTGTTACTAAAGAAGGAACTAAAAAAGTAGGAAAAATTCAAGCAACTTCAATTAAAGAAGCCAGAAAATTACTGCGTGCTCAAGGTTTGCGACCCAAAAAAATTACACCTCCATCTATCTTGGAATTTGATTTTAATGAATGGATTCTTGATAAAGGTTGGGCTGCTCCTTTTACTGACAAAGACCTTACACATTTTACACGTCAATTATCAATAATGATTAATGCAGGAATTCCCATAATTGAATCTCTTGAAATTTTATATAAAGCGACCAAGCAAATTGCATTAAAAAAAACGATTAAAGCTGTAACAGCTGATGTTAGTGAAGGAAAGACCATTTCTGAAGCTCTTCAAAAACATAAAGGATTTACAAAACTTTATTGTAACTTAGTTAAAGCTGGTGAAGCTGGTGGTATTTTAGATATTATATTAGATAAAATTACCCTACATATGGAAAAACAACAGAAAATTAAGTCACAAATAAAGTCTGCTTTAACTTACCCTGTAATTATTGTTTTTGTGGGAATAGTTGTAGTCTGGGGAATGATGGTTTTTGTTGTTCCTCAATTTGTAGGAATGTTAAAAGATACCGGTCAAGAGCCACCTTTTATCACTCAACTTGTTATGGATACCTCTAAATTTTTTGGTGACTACACTTCGGTTATGATTCCGATGTTTATTATAATTGTATTTGTAACAAAAAATTTTATCAAAACAACTAGTGGTAAACTAATGTTTGATAAGCTTTTAATGAAGACTCCTCTTTTTGGAGGAATTGTTATCAAAGGAAGTCTTTCTTCTTTTTCTAGAACCCTTGCAACACTTTTGTCTTCAGGTGTTTCGCTAATAGATTCTATGGATATTTGTATTGAAACTATTGATAACGTTGTAATACGTAAAGATTTATTAAAAGTTAAGTCTAAAATTGTCCAAGGTAAAACATTAACAGAACCACTTCAAAAAATTGAATATTTTCCCGAAATGGTGGGCCAGATGATTCGGGTTGGAGAGCAAACGGGGCAAATTGATCAAATGTTATTAAAAGTGGCGGATGTATTTGAAGAAGAACTCGAAGAATTGATTGGTTCAATGACAAAGCTAATAGAGCCTCTAATTATTGTCGTTTTAGGGAGTATTATCGCAATTATTTTAGTTGCAATGTATTTACCTATATTTATGAGTGCGGGTGGGGCAGATTAGCAATTAATAGTTTATATTTTGAAAATATTGAATTTTGATTTATAATAATAAAGTACAGATGCTTCTTAAATGTATCTGTATAAAAGTAATATGTATTCTATCTTAATTAGAATCCAAAAAGGAGAAGATTATGTTTTTTAAAAATGATGTCAAAAAGCTACTTAAGAGTAGTGATGGTTTTACATTGGTAGAACTTATGGTTGTTGTTGCTATTATTGGTATACTTTCAGCAGTAGCAATTCCAAATTTTCAAAAATATCAAGCGAAAGCAAAAACCTCAGAAGCTAAACTTCAACTTTCAGCCATTTATCAAGCAGAAATTGCACTTCAATCTGACTATGATAACTTTGCAACTTGCTTATATTTTGCCGGATACTCAAGAAAGGGAATGGGTTATTATATGACAGGTTTTGAAGCTGTGGAAGCCACCGCTATCACTAATGTTGTTGGGGCAGGAGGGACTGATTGTGGAGCAGCAACTACTGTGGGCCTTGGAGGCCAGTTTTTATTTTCTCCGAAAGGTGAAGCTGGAGCTGCTGGACTAGCAACTGCTACTGGATTAAAGAGAGTAAGCAATCAAGTTGTAGTAGATACCGATCTTGCTGCAGTAGGAGCTTGTACTTCTGATAGTTCAACAAGTAAATTTTTAGCTTGTGCCGCAGGCAAAATCACTAAAACTGGTGTTGATGCATGGTCGGTTGATCAGGATAAGGTTATTAAACATGTTACATTTGGTTACTGATTTTTTATAATTAAATTCCGAGGGGCAAAATATTTTGCCCCTCTTTTTCTATAAGGTTTTCCAAATAAGTCTCTTGTATCACAATTATATTTAATGTTATTCAAGCAATCTAAGTCAATTTTTGTTTTCAAATTATAGAGAATCATATTTATTTTTTTATTTTTTGTTGGGACAAAATATGATTTCAATTTTTCATAATCCCCAGTTTTTTCCAACAGTTTTAGATATATAGATTTTAAAATAGGGTACTTTTCAAATTCATTTGATTTTTTCATTCTTTCAAAAGAAACTAGAGCAAGTTTTTTATCTTTTAAATCAAAGAGAGCATTCATACCTCTTGTGTAGTTCAATTGATAATCTTCTTTAAAATAATTACTTGATTTGTTTAGTAATTTTTCAGCAGCGATAGGATTATTTTTTACTACACTTAAGTATTGGCCACCATAAAGATAGGCTTCATATAAGTTAGGGATTATATCTGTTATAAAATTAAACCTTAAATAGAGCCAGTCATTTAAAAAACCGGTACTTACTTTTGTGTGATTTGTGTCTGCAATAATAAATGTGTTAATCCAAATAATAGAAACAAAAAATCTTTTTAAGTCTAGGCCAAATATTTTAATGACATTTGATTTAAAATTTAATGATGTTTTTTGTGCAGTTAAATTTAATATAGGTAAATAGATATTTTTTTCAAATTGTCTTAAACTAAGAAACATTACGATAATGATAAAAAATATAAAGAATTTATTGAAAATGTTTGATAGCATAAATATATGATAATTGAATTTAATCAAGTTTCAAAGACTTTTAAAACAGGTTTTATGCTAAATAAGAAAATTGTTTTAGATGAGTTTTCTTTTTCGGTAGGAAAGAATGAATTATGTGGTTTTTTAGGATTAAATGGAGCAGGTAAGTCTACCACTTTAAAAATATTAATGAATTTTTTACATAAAGATCAAGGAATCGTGACTTTAAATTTACCTGGTTCAACTTTTGTCGAAAAGTTAAATTATATAGGGTATCTACCAGAACAACCTTTATTTCCAAAATCATTTACTGGCCTAGAAATTGCTAAATACTTAACAAGTTTTTATCAGAAATTTTCATTTAATAGGCTTGAATTTATTAAGTATGCAAAACAGTTAAAAATTGATCATGCATTAAATAATAAGTTATCAACATATTCTAAAGGAATGCTGCAACGCTTGTCTTTTATAATATCATTTATTCATAAACCTCAGTTATTAATTTTAGATGAACCTTTTTCAGGATTAGATCCAATAGGTCGGTTGGAATTTAAAAATATCTTAAAAGATTTAAATAAACAGGAGATGACAATTCTTTTTACAAGTCACATTGTTTCGGAACTTGAAGAAATATCTTCTTCACTTATTGTTTTAAAAGATGGAAAGAATGCTTATTCTGGAAAAATATCAACTTTATTAGATCAACATAATAAGAACGAAAAAGTTATTATGGTCAAAAAAGATACTAATATTAATTTTCTTTTAAATATAATTCCTGGATGTTCGATCATAAATAATTCTATTTTTGTAAACTCCAAAGATCTTAATATTGCTATCGAGTTGTTAATTAGTAAAAAAATAGTAATTGAAAAAATATCAGACAATCAACATTCTCTTGAGGAGGTTGTATATGATGTGTAAAAATATTTTCACAATTTCGAAAGCTACTTTTGTCGAACTTTTAAAAACTAAGGTAATGTATATTGCACTAATTTTGGCATTTATTCAGATTATATTCTCCGTTGCATCTATTAAATTAACTTACGGAATCGGTCCAAGATTATTAGTCGACTTTTCACTTGGAATTCAGAGTATTTTGTTGACTATTTTGTCAGTTTTTCTTGGAGTTAATTTAATTTTTGAGGATATTGCTGGTAAATTTATTCATGTGCTTCTTTCTAGGCCTATAAAAAAATATGAATACATTTTTGGTAAAATTACAGGCCTTATGTTTATTTTAATTTTTGTCGCATCTATTCTAACTGTAACTAGTTTAGTTTTATTTGAAATATATAATTGTAAAATTGACACTTTGTTAATTCATGCTTTTTTAACATTATTTTTTAAGTCATCTATTTTAATTATATTGTCGGTTATATTATCCTTAATTTTTGAAAAAGTTTTAGCTGTATTTTTTACGACCTCTATTTTAATAGCTGGATATTCTGTGCCAGAAATATTAAAATCTAAGTCAATATTTTTAGCTGATAATCAACGAACAATTCTACACTATTTTTCATACTCAATTCCAGATTTTAACAAACTCGATTTAACACGATTTATAGGCACAAATATTGATTTATCCACTACAACTCTTATAAATATCTATGCATATGCCATAGTTTATTTCACGATTATTTTTTTCTTTACCTTGTTTATTTTCAAAAACAGAGAATTATAAATGATTCTATCAATTTATATTTTTGTTTTAGGAAGTATTATAGGTAGTTTCTTGAATGCTTTAAGTTATAGAATACCTAATTCAATTTCAATTATTAAACCACGTTCTAGATGTCCTCGTTGTGGACATCAATTAAGATGGTTTGAAAATATTCCTTTAATTAGTTATCTTGTTCAAGGAAGAAGATGTTTATTTTGCAAAACTAATATTCCTATTAGATATTTTTTATTAGAGTTGAGTACTGCAGCTTTATTTTATTTTCATTTGAAGCAAATTCTTTTTTTCGACTATATTTTTGTAGTTGAACTAATTATAATTTCTATTTTCCTTTTAATTGTTGTAATTGATTTAGAAAATAAAATCATACCAGATAGTTTAAATTTATTATTGTTTATATTAATACCGATTTATACAAAGAGTTATGTTAGTTATAAGGTGATGCTATTAGGTGGCGGATTAGCATTTTTTATTCCACTCAGTATCACTTACATTTTTTACAAACTCACTGGCAAGATTGGTCTTGGTGGCGGAGATATAAAGCTATATGGGATCATTGGGATATCGATAGGGTTTCAAGGATTTATTTCAAATTTATTTTTATCATGTACTCTCGGTTCTTTCGTTGTTTTATTTTTATTGTTAACAAAAATAATTAAACGTAATGAGCCAATTCCTTTTGGGCCTTTTATAATAACTGTGTTATATACTCAGCTATTTTTTCCTAAGTTAATAAATTTAATATTTTCCTATATTATTAAGTAATTTACTATAATTACTTGCTTAGTGTTAAATTTAATAGATATAATATAATGTATGTCGGGTATTAACTTATGGTAAACTTAACAAGTGATGATATTTCCAATTTTCTAAAAAAGAAATTTAAGGAATTAATGTCTTCCAATGATAAAAATATAATTGGTTTAGATATAGGGCAATCCAGTGTAAAAATGATCCAATTATCTAAAAGTGGTTCAAATTACATAATTGAAAAATATTTCGAAACAAGCCTAGATGAAGGTGTTATTATTGAAGATGAAATACACGATTATGATAAATTGTTAAATGTTTTAATTGATACTCACAAAAATGGCAAATTCTCTACTAATAATGTATGTTTTGGATTATGGGGAGATAATACTATTGTTCGCAAAATTCAAATTCCCGCACCTGATGAAAATGATGATTTTTATGATCATGTTTTATGGGAAGCAGAACAATACATACCTTTTGATATAGATGATTCTTATATAACTTTTCATGAAATTGGTTTGAATGAAGGAGGGGGGGTTGATTTAATTATAGCTGCTGCAAGAAAAAAATCTCTTGATTCTTTTAAAACTATAATTGAAGAAGCTGGCCTATTTATAAAAATTGTAGATCATTCTGCAATTGCTATTTTAAATACTTTTGACACTCTTTTTAAAGATGAAATCAGTACTGATAACTCGATTGTTTTGTGTGATTTAGGTGCACAAAAATCATTTATACATATTTTAAAAAAAGGAGAAATGAACTTTTATAAAGAACTACCTATCGGTGGTCAAATGATCACTGAAGAAATTCAAAGACAAATGGGCCTTACTTATGAAGAAGCAGATGATTTGAAAATTAACGGCGATGGAAGTGGAAAAATTCCTGAAGAAGTAAATATTATTATTGAAGAAGTACTAGCTATTTTTAGCAGTAATATATCAGAGATAATAGATTTTTATAAGTCTTCAATGTCGGAAGAAGTAATCGAGACATTCTATCTTTCAGGCAAGACAAGTAAACTTAATGGTTGTATTGAAAATATTGAAACAAAAACAAAACTTTCTGTAACTCGCTTAGATTTAAAAAATCATCTTGAAACAAAAGGAAGTTTAGATTTAACAGAAACAGAAATTGGATTTGGATTAACTGGGTTAGGACTTAGGCTGTTTGATGATTAAGTTAAATTTTATAGCTAAACAAAAAACGAATAACCAAGTAATTGTTTTTGGAGTAGATCTAAAAAATATAAGCTGGGTTAAAATCACGTTATCATTGGTTTTTTTGTATGTAGTTCCGGACCTGTCTTCATTCTATTTTGAGCCAAAATATAAAGAAATAGACGATCAAACAAAAATTAAAAATATAGAATTAAGAAAAATTACTAAAAAATTGCGAAATAATAAGAAATTACAAAAACAAATTGATGAATTTGAAAATAAAAAAAATGAACTTATAAAAACAAAGAAAACAATTGAAAGCATTATGTCTGAAAGAAGAGATCCATTTAATATATTATATTACTTAGCAAAGTTTTTACCAAAGGATGTTTGGTTTGAAAAAATTGAAATCAGCAATAAAAATGTTTTAAAAATAAATGCTAAGTCTATAAATGAATCGAAGATAAATGATTATGTTAGGGTGTTAAATAAGTCTCCCTATTTTAATAATGGTGTTACACTGAAAATGAAAGATAATAAAAATGTTGGTTCAGGTTTTGTCGAGTATGACATAACTTCAGAAATTTTAAGGTATAATGAGTAAGTTAATAAATAATGTACATATTTTTATAATTATTTACGCTTTATGGTTAACATTTGAAGCTTTTAATTCAAATAATGATAAGTTAACGGTGCAACAAACTTCATATGAGGCAATGTTAACTCGTTATAATATTAAAAAAAGAAAATTAAGTTCTGTCACTAAGTACAAAAAAAAATTAAAAAAATCAAAAAACGAGTTTGCTAAAATTAAAGAAAACTTAAGTATTGTTCAGGAAAAACTACCTGAGATATTTGATGAATCTAAAGAAAGAAATTATCTGAAATCAATATCTAAAAAAGCATATATAAAAAACATGTCATTTTCGAAAGGAGTGACAGAAAATAAAGGATACTATTCAATTATAAATATAAATATAAACCTTCGTGATATAACATACTTGCAATTTCTTGTATTTTTAGAAAACTTATGGAAATCACAAAAATTATATAATTTTAATAAATTAGACGTAACAAATAATGAAAATAACGAACGTGGTAGATATCAATTAATTAGTTCTAATATAACAATTCAAACTTATAGGCGAAAATGACAATCATATTTTTAATTTATGCCAGTATTCTTTGTTCTTTTTCTGTAGATCTTGAAACAAATATTAAAGATCCCTTAAAGCTAAAAGATCCATTTAAAAGACCTTTTAAGAGAATTAGATATTCGGGCGAGAAAATTGGTCAATTATTAAAAAATGACAAGTATGACAATTTTAAAAAATTGAAAAATACCTCACTCAAAAATATAAGAGTAATGGGGGTATTTTTAGGCGAAAATAGAAAAGCAATTTTAAAAATATCAAATGGGCAATCTTCTGTTAGTCAAGAAAGTTATATTGTAGAAGAAGGTATGACTTTAGGATCTTCAGGTGGAGAGATAAAGGCTATTTTACCTGGTGGTGTGGTAGTTGTAGAAAAAATTAGAAACGTTTTTAATGAAGAAGAATTTGTTGAAACAATTATTCCAGTATTTTAGTTTACCTTTAGTTTTTATTCTGACATAATTTATATATTACCCTTCTTCAAGGACGAGGAATGAACAAAGCAATAATTGCAATTTTAATTTTTCTAAGTTTTCAATTTGAAACATTTTCAAAGTCGAATCTTAATAATATAACTTTTAGTTATAAAAATGATTATAGTATTATCAATTTTTGGGCAAATTCAAAAGATCTTACTATCGATAAATACAACTATCAAAAAAACAAACAAATAATACTAGAAATATCTCCAATAATATCCAAAAAAGAGGTCTTAAGGGGCTTTGATACTTCTGAATTTAAAGGAGCTGTCGTTTACGTAAATATCAAAAAATTAAATAATAAAATACGTGCCGTTATTCAATTAAGAGAAAACGTGCAAAGTAAAATTGAGAAATATTCAAACAGAATCGTACTTAAAGTTGAAAATTTTTATGGTGCTTTTGCAAAGTCAAATATAAACGTAATAAAAAATGACAATGTTAATATAGAAAATACAGAAATTCATGTGCCTAAAAGTAATTCAATAGTCGATATACTAGAAAATCTAACAATGTCAGGACCTAAAAAATACATTGGTAAGAAAATTACATTGAATGTAAAAGACATTAAAGTAACAGATCTATTAAGAGTAATTTCCGAAGCCTCTGGCTTTAATATTATTCAATCAAATGGTATTGGTTCAATGCCTCCGATGGCTAATTTATCATTAATTGATATTCCTTGGGATCAAGCTCTAGATACAATAATGAGTCTTAATAAACTTGTTGCTAAAAAAAATGGAATAATCTTACTCGTTAAAACTGAATCAGAAGAAACAAAAGATAAAGAAGAAAAAGAAAAATTAAAAAAATTATCAGAAAAAGAGGAACCTCTTGTCACTAAACTTTTTCCTATCAGTTTCTCTGAGCTTAAAGAGTTAGAATCAATAGTTAAAGACTATTTAACACAGAATAGAGGCACAATAAAAATGGACAAACGTACAAGCACAATTATTGTGACTGATACGGCAACTGTTATTGAAAAAATAAAAAAAATTGTAAAACTTCTAGATACTCAGACACCTCAAGTTTTAATAAACTCACGAATAGTGGAAGTAAGTGATAAATATACTAAAGAAATTGGATTAAAAAGTGGTTTCACAGCAAGTTATGATCCAGTTGGTGCTCCAGTTGGGGACTCTGCTACACCTGGTTTTTCTTTAAGCACAGCCTCCTTTGGTGACAACGGTTTTTTAGGAATAGGACTTGCTGCAGTTGGACGGCTCACAAATTTAGATTTTAAATTACAAATGCTGGAAACAGAAAGTAAGGCAAAAATCATTTCAAGTCCTAGAGTAATTACTAAAAATAATGTTAAGGCAGAAATAAATTCTTCAGAAACTTCAAATTATGCTGAAACAACTTCTGAAGGAGGTGTTACATCATCAAGTTTTAAGGAAAAAACAGCTAAAACATCATTATCCGTAACTCCACATATTACCAATGAAGGATCTATAGTTTTAGATATCTCACTTTCAAAAGAAGATTTTGGTGCAGCAGATATTCAAGGTGGGCCTCCAACCGTTTCTACAAACTCTGTAAAAACTAACGTACTAGTTGATAATGGCTCAACAGTAGCTCTTGGAGGAATTTATAAATATAGTTCCTTGAAAACAACAGCCGGTGTTCCTTATCTACGTAATCTTCCATTGTTTGGGTGGCTTTTTAGAACTCCAAATTTAGATAAAATTGATAAAAAAGAATTAATAATTTTCTTAACACCTAGAATACTAAACCAAGAAGAGGCTGGAATAGCAGATAATGTTTAATGCTTACTATACAAGAACAAATTGAAAAATACTTAACTATCGTTTCTAAAAACCCAAACGTCAAAAATTATAATATAATATCCAGTTTATATCTTAAAATTGAAGCTGAAGATAAAGCATTTTATTACATAACTAAATCTCTCAAACTAGATTCTAATGATATATCTTCAATAATAAACCTTGGAAAATATTTTTATCTTAAGAAAAATTATCATAAATCTTATCTTGTTTTAAAAGATCATATTGAAAAAAATCGATTGAATATAAAACTATTAAATTTATTTCACAAGGTTTGTAATCTTAATGAAAAGTATATAGATGCATTAAAAGTAGCAAAATACATTTTATTCGTTGATCCAGTAAATAATGAAGCGTTAAAAACTTTAAAGAATGATCAAAATTTAAATAGTAATGATAACGAAGAGAACGATCATTGGACTATTTTTGATACGAGTAAAATAAACACAAGTAATCTTTTAAATTTGTATAGTGGTAATCAACAAGAGTCTTCAAAAATTAGACAACATTACTTAATGGATAAAAAAATATCAATATTAAAAACACTACAAGCAAAACTTTCTGGACTTAAATGAAATTTTTAATAATAAATGGCCCGAATATTAACCTCCTTGGAAAAAGAGAAAAAGATCATTATGGAAGTAAGACGTTAGATCAAATTATTAATGATACAAATAAACAAGTTGCTAAAAGTGTCACTATCGATTGGTTTCAATCTAATAGCGAATCAGAAATAATAGGTAAAATTCAAAGTTGTCATAATAAATCTTATAATTGCTTAATTATAAATCCTGCTGCATTTACTCATTCAAGTATTGCTATTTATGATGCATTACTCACTTTGAATGAAGTATTTATCACTGAAGTTCATCTTAGTAATACAAATTCAAGAGAAGATTTTAGGAAAAATAAAATTACGACAAAGGCAGCTGATTCAGTTATTGAAGGATTTAAAGAATTGTCATATATTATCGCAATAAACTCATATTTATTAACAACTAAGGAAAATTAAATGACAATACAAACTACTGATTTTAGAAAAGGTTTAAAAGTTGAAATGGAAGGAAAACCATATTTAGTTGTAAAATCTGACTTTACCAATCCTGGTAAAGGATCAGCTTTTTATAAAGTAAAATTAAAAAATCTTGAAAATGGTAACGTTATTGAAAGAACATATAAATCAGGCGTATCAACAGGGTTATTAGCTCCTGATTTAGAAGAAAAAGATGCTGATTTTATGTATCTTGATGGTGATTCATTTTATTTTATGGACCAAACGACATATGAAACTCTACAAGTCCATGAAGATTATATTGATGATGAAAGAAATTATCTTCAAGAAGGTATAAAAGTTAAACTTATATATTACAAAGGAAGGCCTATTTCTATAGATTTGCCTAATTTTGTTGAGTTAAAAATTTCTGAAACTGATCCAGGGTTAAAAGGTGATACAGCTACAGGCGGTTTAAAAAAAGCCAAGGTTGAGACCGGTGCACAAATAAATGTACCTCTATTTATCAAAGAAGGAGAGACTATAAGAATTGATACACGTACAGGGGAATACGTAGAGCGTGTTAAGAGTTAGTGTATAGAATTGAAGATATTTATAATCTATACGAAGAAGGTGAATTAAATTCTGCTAATCAATTATTGTTTGAATATATGAATATATTTTTAGAACAAAAACGTTATATGAGTTTATTTGAAATCTGTAAAAAGTTAACACTAAAAGGATATTCATCAAAATTTGTTATAAATACTTATGCAAAATTGCTACAAGTAAATCCATTTTTTTACGATATAGAAATAATAGATATTTTCAGAAAACAGAAAAAATTTAAAGAATTATTAATAAGTTTTAATAGTAATTTATCATTCTTAAACAAAATGAATATCAATGATATAGATAAAGGTTTTTTAATTTTTCTGATTACGGCAATCGAGAATAAAAATAATTTCTCATTGATTGAATACAAATTCGTGATAAAAGTTATGATTGAGATATCAATTATTCATAATAATGTTAATATTAATTATATAAAAATCCTCAAGAATTATTTTAGTTTATATGAAAAAGAAAATTTGAAAATATTCTTACGAGCGTTTTCATGAAACGTTCAAGAATAATTATTATATTATTTATATTAATAAACTTTTTAAGCATATTAGTTGTAAATAAATTTATTCAATCCGATATTTTTGGAAAATATGTCAGCTCATATGTCATAAATACATATTTAAATAAAGCTAAGATAAAATTTAATTTTAAAAATGTTAAAATAAAATCATTTCCCTTTGTGGTTGAAATTAATTCACCTGAAGTTAATTTTGATAATATTTATTTTAATTGTTTAAAATCAAAGTTATCGTTCAGAATTGGATTTAAATATTTCAAAACAGTAATACCAAAATTTAATTTTGAAAATTGTTCTCTTTTAGTTGAAAAAAAGAATAATTCAAAAAATAAAATACAGTTTCGTGAGATAATTGATAAGTTATATAAGAATGCTCCAGGGGATATATCTTTCCGTGATATTGCAGTAAATTATAACAAAGAACTTATTTTTTCTGTTAATAAATTAAATTATTTCTACAAATCAAAACAAATATTAGACGTCGAATTAACAAAAATTAGAAGCACAAATTCTGAAATTGTTGCTGGTTATGTACCTGATTATATTTATTTTAAATTGTTAAAAGAAAGAGATATATTACTCTTTAAAAATATAAAAATATTTAAAGAATTCTCTACCGCAATTGGTGAGGCTGAATTCAACTTAATTAATTCTACTTTAAATGCTAAATTAAATGTAAATACTACACCAGACTTCATTAGTTCTTTTTTTGATAATGATATAAAAAAAGTAATTAATTTTTTTCATGGAAATGTTAGTAGTACCCTCTCCCTTTCAACTGACTTTAAAAAAATTAAATTTAATGCAAAAACAAAGGTTCATAATTTCTCATTCAATGGTTTTGTATCTGATTACGCATTATTTGATATAGGTAACAATTCAAATGTTTTAAAAATTACCAATGCTTCAGTTTATAAAAATAAAGGTATTTTAACTATCGAAAATGATTTGAATTTAAAAACAGTGGCAAATGATACTATTAAAATAAAGTCAACTAATTATGATCTTGGTTCCTTAGTTTTTAGTAAAGATGGATATAACAAAAATTACAATGGCAATGTTAATGGGCTATTCGATTTAAAAATAACTGGAAATAATGTTTCCGTAAACAATTCTTCAAATGTAAAAGTTGATTCATTTGAATTTAAAGATAACAAAAATAACATATTAGGTCCTGTAGATTTAAATACTGATGACTTTAGACTTGTTGTCTTAAATGGTAAATTAACAATAAAATCAAAATTAAAATTATTAAACAAGTTGTTTTTACTAAATGTAAATAATGTGAATAATAATGTTTTAGTGAAGATAAATTTAAAAAATGTAAACTTTGATTCTTTAAATTACATTGTTGGAAAAAAGTTCAAAGGTGAAGGTGATGTAATTTTTCAGTTATATAAAGAAAAGATAACTCTTGATTATATGATAAAAAAGTTTCACGGTTTTAAAATTCAGTTTAAGAAATTAAAAGGAAAAGTTTTCTTCGATTTAAAAACAGGTATTGTTAAAATTGTTAAAAATATCGGAAGTCATAAAAAAAGCGAAATATATTTTAATGGATTATTTAATATAAAAAACTCATTACTAAACCTTAAGCTTAATACCAATAGATCAAGTTGTTACGATATGAAAGATTTTTTAGAGGAACTATTACCAAAAAGTAAAGACTACTTAGTACCAAAAAATCTTGATTGTATACTTTCTAGTGATGGGAGCTTTTATTTATCTGATGATAAGTTTGACTTAAACTTAAGTATTCTTGGGACTCCGCGATTATTTAAATACTTAAGTTTTCAAAACTTTTCTACTAAATTAAAAATAACTGATAAATTTGTAGATATAATGAAGTTCAAGCTACAAACGAATTCTAATTCGTTAAATACAATTTCGGGCAAATATTGGTTCAGTGGTGATATGGATGCGAAGCTTAAGTTAAATAAATTTAAATTAAAAAGTCTACCTTTATTTAAAAGTTTCAAAGCAAATCCTGAACTTAATGGAGAATATAGAATCACGAAAGTTAATAATATAATTAAACAAGTAGGTTCTGTTACAATGTCACGTTTTTTCGTTCAGAACACTTTGTTTCCGAAATCTTATTTTGCTCTATGGGGTTCTGAGAAATCAGTAAATATTAGTACGAAAATATTTAATTCATGGGTAAATTTAGATTTTTTATATGATTTTAGAAAACAATTTCGATCACGTCTCAAGGGAAGTGTAAATTTAGATTTTTCTAAAATTGGTTACCTCTTAGGAATAAATGATAGTAAGACCAGGTTAAAAGGTTCTGTTCAAACAAGCCTTGATTTAGATTTTTTTGCAAATAAAATAAAAAATATTAATGGCAATATTTCAATAAAGAATTTTAATTTCATATCAAAAAATGAAACATTATCTTTAAACAACACAGAGATAATTAAAATTAAAAACAGCGTTCTTTCAAAGAGTGTCTCTTTGTTAGGGAGTGCTGGTCAGATAAATTCAAGATTTAAGGGAAATTTAGATAAAAAATTTTCAATAATAACAAAAAGCAGAATCAATTTAAAACTGTTTAATTTTTTACATAAAATAGTAGAATTTAAGGATGGCTTACTTATAGGAAATTTGGCTTTAAATGGCGATAAAGAACTAAGTTTATTTGGAGATGTTTCATTTGATAATGCTGAAGGTGAGTTTGTACCTTTTCGAAAATCTTTTAAGGTCATTAAGTCAAAAGTTATAATTGATAACTTGGATTTGTTAATTAATAATATCGATGCTTTTGTTGGTGTCGGTAAATTGAGCACCAAGGGCAAAATAAAATTTAATTTTCCTTTTCCTGAAACAGATATAAAATTAAATTTAAAAAACTACAGACATTCTATATCCACAAAGTCATATGTTGATTTTGATAATTTTATTTCTGTTAAAGGAAAAGCACCTCCCTATTTAATAAAAGGTGGAATTACTGTTACAAATGGTATTATTTCAGATCAGTTAAGTGCGCTTAATAAAATATTGAAACTTAAAGATAAGTATTCTCAGTATTTACCCGTTGTTGTTGATGATTTAAAACATCTCTTTAGGACTGATATTATGCTACAAAGTAAACAATATTTAAAACTTTCAAATGATCTAGCAAATATAAGTTTTAAAATACAAGGAAGAGTTACAGGTTTTCTGGATCAACTTAAGCCAAATTTAAAAATTTCGATAAAACCTCAGGAAAGCAAAATTAAGTTTAAGATTTCACATTTTGAAATCACTCAAGGAAATGTGTCTATTTTTAACGATGATAAATACCTCGATATTTTTTCAGAAGCAATAATTCAAAACTATAATTTAAAATTACGTGTATTTGGTGATTTAAGTAATGTAAAACTAAATCTGAGTTCCTCTCCACCTCTTTCTCAAAATGATATCTTTTCACTAGTTACCTTTGGATATACTCAATCAATGACAGACAATTTAACAGATGGTGCTAAGAACTCTCTTGCTACTATGGGAGTTGGTTCTTTTATTTTTGAACAGTTGAGATTAACCAAAGGATTATCTAATGGACTCGGAATAAGATTCAACTTGTCTACGGACATAAAGCAGGAAGATGAAACAATTAATTCAAAAGTTGGGTCTGTAACGTCTGAAAATCGATCTTTGACAAAATTTCAGATTAAAAAATCATTAAATGAAAAAACGGAATTAATGTTTTCAAATACCGTTGGTGCTGAAAATGACCAAACACAAGAAACAAATATTAACTATAATATCAATAAAAATGTAAGTATAGATGGTGTTTACGAAACAAAATCAAATAATGCTGATACACTTAACAAATCATCTTCATTTGGTGTAGATTTAATATACAAATGGGATTTTTAATAATTATATTTTTGTTTATTGGTAATGTATTTTCTATTGAAATATGCCCTAAGTCACAGAAAATTATAGATATAGAGAACAAGAGATTTTCAAATATTCCAAAAATTGAACTGACAAATATTAATTTTAATAAATATTCTTCTGTTTCTTATTCAATTTATAAAAAAGACAATCAATATCATGTGCTGTTTAAAACAAGCTGCACCAAAGCTGGATTTTCTCTAAATTTAATTAGACCATCACTGCTAAATAATGAAATATATGATTTTTTAATACAAAAATTAACAGTAAATAATAATATTAGTGAATCCGAATTAAAATCTTATATTAAGTCTTTTCTAGTTTCAAGAGGATATTTCAATCCATTTATTTTAATTGATAAAACTAAAATAAAGAATAATTTTATATATAATTTAAATCTACAGTTAAAAAATGTTAATATCATAAATAAAATTGTCTTTAAGGATTTACTTATTGATAATTTATCGAAAATAATTAATACAAAATATTCCAATATTATTTCTTCACAAGAAAATATTGTAAAAATTATTAACAGTATTAATGATTTTTTATTGAATAATAAATTCAATGTTTATAACTTGGAATATAACCTAGAAAAAACAGTCAAAAGCTCTATTTTGTATGTTCAATTGAAAGATGTTAAGAGGCTTTTTTTTCATATTGATTCAGGTAATAGATATGTTGATAAACTCATAATAAAAAATAGTTTATACGAAAATATTAAAACAGTAGAAGATTTAAAAGTGAAAAATATTAAACGTATTATTCGCTCATTATATAGAAGTTATGGTTGGAAGTTTCTTAAAATTAAAGTCGCATTAAAAGAAGATCCCAGAAATATAAAAAATTTTATAAACTTTAATAAATATATATATATATCAATAAAAAATGGTCAAAGAATTAGAACTGATAGAATTGAATACTTAAATTCATTTAATATGAAATCAAAGCTTGAAAAATTATTTGATGAAAAATGCACCTCACATGTTTGTTCTGGCTATTGGGATCAGTTATTCTTTAAAAATTACAAAAAAGAAATCAAAGGATTATTATTTCAAAATGGTTATGTATATTCTCAAGTGAAGGATCCTACATTTAAATTAAGAAAGAATAAAGTAAACGTTACTTACGATATAAGTTTAAACAAGAAAGTTGTGATAAATTCTATCAAATTACTTAATGGTTCTGTAAAGAAACTACCAAACGACCTCGTTCTTATAAATAAAGTTGGTAGTCCAATAAATATAAACGAAATTAAAAATGATTATCAAAAAGTTTTAAATTACTTTAAAAAGAATGGTTATATTTTTGCTTCAGTAGATCCTGACAAAAGTAAAATTATAAATTATAATAATGATTCTGCTGAGATTATATTTCCAGTAATTTTAGGCCAGAAATATTTTTTGAATAGAATTATATTTAAAAATATTCTAAAAACAAAGTCTAAAGTAATTTTAAGAGAATTAAAGTATGATAAAGGCACTCTAATTACTTCAGATCTTTTATCTGAAATTAGAAATTCTCTTCTACTGCTTGGTCTTTTTAGTTCAGTGAATATCAAGGTTGTTAGGCAAAAAAATAAAACGATAAATAAATCCTTTGCGAACATTGCCATATCATTAATGGAGAGAAAGTTTGGAATTGCTGAAATTAAACCTGGCTTTAGAACAGATTCAGGATTTAGATTAAGTTCTAAGGTATCGTACAATAATTTATTTTACTTACATCATCAGGCAAGTATTCAGGCAAATATAAATAAGAGAATAAGCAATGATGGCCTGAGTTCGGACCGTTTATCATTAAGAAATAATTTTTTAGAATTTGATTTCGACTTTATTTATAGAATTCCTTATATAATTTCCAACATTAGTCTTACGAGTACCTTAACCCGGAAAAAGGAAATGTTTTATTCATTTGACGCACGGATAACTAAGTTAAGCGAATTGTTTAATAAAAAAATTAACAAAAATTTTGAATTGTATTCAAGCTATAAATTTGAAAATATTGAACAATTTTATGCAAGCAAATTAAGTGATAATGACACTTTTAAAATTGGAAGCATAACTTTAGGTTTAGTATTTGATTATCGTGACAGAAGTATTTTTCCTAGAAAAGGTTATTGGTCAAATTTTTCGTGGGAATATAGTCATCCTGTTCTCGGATCTATACAGAATAAAAAAGGTGAGATTAATTTTAATCGATTTATACTTCAAAATAGATTTTACAATACCTTATTTAATAACGTTTTTGCATTTTCATTGAATATTGGTTTTGAGTATAATTTATCAACTAGTGCTATTGAAACAACACCTGGAATCTTCCAATCTAAGGGATATATTCCTAGCTTAAAAGTATTTCGACTGTCTGGTCTTAATGCTGTTAGGGGGTACTTAGAACAAGAAGTTAATTTAATTAATACTAAGGATATTTCAGAGTACAGAATTGATAAATCAGTAAGTTTTTTATCGGGAAAGCTTGAATACCGAATTCCTTACACTGAAAATATATATTTTGGACCATTTTACGATTTTGGAGCAATATTTATTGATAAATTTGAAATCAAAAATCTTAAACATTCTATTGGGTCATTTATAAAGTTTTTGACACCGGTTGGCACAATAGATATTAGTTATGGCATAAAGTTACACAGGATTAATAATCAACAAATAAAAGAATCTTTTGGAGAATTTGATTTACTTATTGGCTTTTTTTAGTACTCTGACTTGACATAATTACGGAAACATCTTAGAAAGAGTTAAATTTTGTATTAAATGTTGGAGAAAAATATGTTAACAAGTAAGACTTTTAGGCCAGAAGCCAAATATAATAACAACTGGTATATTATAGATGCTAAAGATCAAAATGTAGGTAGATTGGCTACTAAGGCTGCAACAATACTTATGGGCAAAAATCTTCCAACTTATTCAAAAGATATTGATTGTGGTGCTGGCGTGATAGTTATCAATGCAGAATCTGTTAACTTTACTGGAAAAAAGTGGGACAACAAGATTTATTATAAGCATACAGGTTACGTTGGTGGATTAAAAAAAAGAACAGCTAAAGAACAATTAGAAAGAGATGCAACTCAAATAATCATGAGTGCAGTAAAAGGAATGTTGCCGAAAAATAAATTGGCAAACTTACAGCTGGGAAGATTGAGAGTATTTAATACTGATGATCACCAACATCAAGCTCAGGCTCCAATAAAAATAGAATTATAATTAAGGAAATATTATGTCAGTAAACAAAGGTAAAACGTATTTAGCAAACACTGTTGGAAGAAGAAAGTCTTCAGTAGCTCGTGTTTATTTAGCAACAGGAACAGGAAAGTTGATTGTTAATAATAGAGACTTTGTTGAATATTTCCCAAAAGCAACAGATAGATATGTTGTTAATCAACCAATAAATTTATTAAAACTTAATGACAAATATGATTTTAAAATAAATGTTAAGGGTGGTGGGACAACTGGACAAGCTGGTGCAATAAGACACGGTATTGCTCGTGCGTTCCTTAAAATTAACGAAGAGTTAAGGGCAGAATTAAAACAAGCCGGCTTCTTAACGAGAGATTCTAGAAAAGTTGAACGTAAGAAACCAGGTATGGCTGGTGCTCGTAAGAAATTTCAATTTTCTAAACGTTAGAATAAAGCCGATAAAAATCCTCAAGTATTTAGAGGTTTATCCGAATAGGGTCTTGTATGAGACCCTATTTTTTTGTCATATTCATAATATTAGCTAGTTGTGCATCTTTTGCTCAAAGCACAAGGTTAACTACCGATACATTGTCATATTTTATTAATAAACAATATGCTAATTCTGACCAGGTTTTATCGGGACATATATCTTCATCTAAAAAAGTAGAGATAGATAGTGAGTTTTATCAAAAAATTAATATTTCAGTTTTAAACAATCATAGTAATTCAATTAACTTAGTTCCAAATAAAAAATTTATTTTCATTTACAAAAAATTATCAAAAATGGAGCACTTTTTTATAAATAATAAGAACGAGAGCTTTAAGCAGAAGTATTACTTTTTTTTAAAAAATCGAGATAGTAAATTGTTTGTTTTAAATGATGATCTCGGTATATTGAGATACTCATCATATAGAAAAAGAAATAAGTATGAATTAACGTATCATAATATTAAATATGAATTCTTTATGAAGGATATAGGAATTGATTTAGAGCAGATGCATCAACGTTTTGCGTATGTTAACAATCAAAAAAATATGAAAAACATATCTAGTCACAAAAATTCAGGAAGATTTCCTGCTTCGATGAATGACTCTATAGATAAACAAAATCAAGTTGATAATAATATACCATTTTCAATTTTATCATTAATCTTTTTATTTCTAACATTCTTTTATATCAAATTTGTCAGATATTAAATTACAGAAAAATTCCTCTTTTTAAATTTTTTGCAGTAAAATTCCTTGAGGTTTATATGTTTAAATTTATGGTATTATTCTTTTTTTTAAGTAATTTTTCTTATGCAGGAAAATTGTCTGATTATAGGATACGAACAATTCCAGGTAAGAAAATATCTGTGTATTTCAAAAAAGGAATTTTTGTAAATGACAAAAGAAACAACTCTTCTACTCTGAATGGTATCCGGCATTCTTTTGTTTCCCAGCGAGGATATGAAAGATTTGTTTTTGATTTATCAGCATCTCCGAATATTTATGGTAGTTTTAACTCAACCAAAAAAATATTAAATATAGATTTCAAAAATACTCAATTATCTCAAAAGTTTAAATCAATTGGCTATAGCAAATATGTTGATAATATCGATTTCTTTCCTATTGAAAAAAAGTTTTTGTCTGTTAAAGTAAAATTAAAAAAAAATGTGGCAATCGATATATTCAAATTAAAAAATCCTATGCGATTAGTATTAGACATAAAAAAATTATAAGGAAAAATTATGGTAACTTTAGGTGATGATTTAAGAGTTGATATTAACGAGTCAGATTCAAAGAAATATATTATGCCTAAGAGTGTAGTTATAATTCCTATTATGAACACTCCGATATTTCCTGGAATGGTAACACCTATTATATTATCTGAAGAGAAATATACAAATAAACTGGATCAGTTAATAATGTCTAGTGGTTTTGTAGCTCTTAATTTAGTTAAGTATGATTTAAAAGATGAAAACGGTGAATTTCTACCAGAAGAAAAACTGGATTTAGAACATAGAGAAATTTCTAAAAAAGATATTTATAAGGTTGGAGTAATTTGTAAAGTTGTAAAAAAAATCAAGTTACCAGATGGAACTATGAATGTTCTTGTTCATGGTATTAAAAGATATAGAGTTGTTGATTTTATTAGTGAACGAAATATTTTACAAGCAAAGTACGAAACTTTTAATGACATTCTAGAAGAAGATGATGAGCTTGATGCATATACTCGTTCAGTTATTAATCAAGTAAAAAAATTAAGTGAAATAAATCCGTATTTTAATGAAGAAATGAAGCTGGCAATTTTAAACTCACCATCTCCGGGAGCACTTGCAGATTTAGTTGCTTTTGCAATATCTCTTGATATTCCAGAAGCTCAAGACTTTTTGGAAACACTCGTAGTCAAAAAAAGATTTGCAAAATTATTGGTTTATTTACGAAGAGAAAAAGACGTAGCAGATATTCAGAAAAAAATTAGTGATGAAGTAAATGACAAAGTAAATAAATACCAACGCGAGTATTTTTTAAGAGAACAACTTAAAGTGATTAGGACTGAACTTGGGATGGATCAAGATGATAAGTCTCGTGATTTAAATAAAATGACAGAAAAAATAAAAGAATTAAATCTTCCGGAGGTCGTTCTTAAAACTGTAAATGAAGAAATGGAAAGACTTCAAACAATACCAGAGTCGAGTCCAGAGTATAATGTTTCACGAACATATTTAAATACATTGTTTGAATTGCCATGGAATACACAATCTACTGAAGAAATTGATATTGATAAGGCTAGTAAAGTTTTAGAAAAAGATCATTATGGGCTTGAAAGTGCTAAAGAAAGAATTTTGGAATTTTTAGCGGTTCGAAAACTAAAGCCAAACTACGATGGTACAATATTATGTTTAAGTGGCCCTCCTGGTGTAGGTAAAACATCTTTAGGGAAAAGCATTGCCAATGCTTTAGGACGTGAATTTTACAGATTTAGCCTTGGTGGAATGAGGGATGAAGCAGAAATAAAAGGACATAGACGAACATATGTAGGAGCTATGCCTGGAAGAATAATTCAAGCTTTAAAACGTGTTGAAGTTAATAATCCAGTAATTATGTTAGATGAAATTGATAAACTTGGTAATTCATATCAGGGTGATCCCGCTTCAGCGTTACTTGAAGTTTTAGATCCTGAACAAAATGTTAATTTTATTGATAATTATTTAGATGTACCATTTGATCTTTCAAAGGTTTTATTTATAGCTACAGCAAATTATGTTGGCAATATTCCAGAGCCACTACTTGATAGAATGGAATTGATTGATCTACCAGGTTATACAATGGAAGAAAAAGTTTCTATTTCTACAAAATGGGTAATACCAAAAGAACTAAAAAAACATGGACTCAATAAATCTGAAGTGAAAATAAATGCAAAGATATTAAAAAAATTAATTAGTGATTATGCACGTGAACCAGGTGTTCGGATTCTTGAACAAACTGTTGCAAAGATTTGTAGAAAAGCAGCACTTTTAAAAGTAACTTCGAAGAAGAAAAAAGTAAAACAATTTGAGATAACTGAAAAAAATATCGAGAATATTCTTGGTGCACCACGATTCTCATCAGAAAGATCTCTTGGTAGTCAACGACCAGGTGTTGTAACTGGACTTGCTTGGACTTCATATGGAGGGGAAATTCTTTATATTGAAACAATTCCTCTTAAAGGCAAGGGAACTTTTAAACTCACTGGTCAACTAGGTGACGTCATGCATGAGTCAGCTACTCTAGCTTATAGTTATGTAAAACAAATTCTTGAAAAAGAAGCTGATAAGAAAACAGAAGACTTTTTAAGTGAACATGAAGTTCATCTGCATCTACCTGCAGGAGCAACGCCTAAAGATGGCCCTAGTGCAGGTATCACGATGGCATCAGCATTATACTCATTGGCTCACAATAAAAGAATTAAATCAAATGTTGCTATGACAGGAGAACTTAGTTTAACAGGACGAGTGTTACCTGTTGGTGGAATTAAAGAAAAAGTTTTAGCAGCTAAGAGAGCTGGGATTAAAACGATATTACTTCCTAAAGAAAATTATAAAGACCTCAAGGAAGTACCTGATCGTCATAGAAAAGGATTAAAGTTTTATCCTGTTGAAAAATTTGATGACGTCTTAAAACTTATTTTTTAATTTAAATTTATAAGTGTTGTCCATAGGATCTTTTAACGGTTATTGAATTAATATTCAATAAAATAAATATAATAATGAAACAAAACCAATACTCTATCATTTTTACTTGGATTTTTGTATACATTACAATTTGTTTTTCTCTTTATAAATTTAATTATGTCGCTAGAGAAAATGATACTCGAGTATACTCAAAACTTACTGCACAACTTATAGAACGACCTTTGTCACAGTTAGGTGCTCCTTTATGGAAAAATGTGAATACTTTTTGGAGCGAGAAAGAAAGTCCATATGTTAGGGACCATCCTCCTGGACAATATATCTTACCAGTTCTTTTAGGAAAGTTGGGGGTTCCAAAATTTAAAGTAATTTATTTTGTAAATATTTTGTATCGTATATTGATACTTTATTCCTTTTATTTTTTCTCGAAATATTTTTTAGACAAGAAAGTTGCACTCTTTGGTCTTGTAGCTATGCAGCTAACTCCTATAGGTTTAACCTATCAATTAAGAGCTAATCATGAACACCTAATGCTTTTACTCGCAATTTTAAGTGTAGCTATTCCGTATTTGATAGAAAATAAAAATGGCATATATATTTAACCACATTTGTATTAGTTTATAGTTTTTTCATTAAGTGGTTAATTGCAGGGCCAATTTGGTGTGTAACTTTTTTATCCTATTATAACTTTTATTCTTTAAAAAATAATAAGTTTAAATCTATAATAAACAGTCTAAAAATTATCAGTATTGCATTTTTTTTCTTAATCATATCATGTTTTCTATTTGAACATTATTACCAAACAATAACAGGTTATTCTTTTTTCAAACAATACTTTGCTTTACAATTTTATAAAAGATTAATTACTGATAGCAATCCTTTTTCAATTGTATCTTTTATCACAAGTGTTAAATATTACTTTGGAAGGTATCTAGGATACACTCTTCTTTGGTCACTTATTACAATACTATTATTGTTAAAGAAGAAAAAAAATAACTTTTTTAATTTACCTATAAGTAAAAATTTGTTTATTTATTCACTAATCTTTGCCATTCCTTTTTGCTTTTTTTCTAGAATAGCTAGTAGATATGTTTACAGTGGATTTTTTTTTCTGTCACAATCTTTTATCTTATACATTGGAACGAAAACATCATTTATAAACAAAATTGAAAATAAATATTTTCATTATTTCGCAGCTTTAATGTTTGGATTTGTTGCTATTGTTAGTATTTATAAATCTCGTAACTATCATCTTCTTTATAAATAAAATTTTGATTTGAAAAAAATACTAAGGTATTTAAAATATTATTGAAATAAAAAGAATTAAAATTCTTCTGAATCGTATTCAGATTTTGGAGCGTGTTTTACTTTTGCGGCAGCAATTTCTCTTAAAGCAGTAACTACATCTTTGTTTTTAGTAGGTATACTAGCTTTTGAACCATTTTGTAATTGTTTAACTCTTTTTATTGCTAAATGTACAAGTTCATACCTATTTTCAACTTGTTCTAAACAATCTTCAATTGTCACTCTTGCCATGGTTCCTCCGATAAGAAATTATGCTTGTATCTTTTTAGTTAATAATTTAAATAATGTCAAAATATATGATGTATTTTTGATATGTTACTTAAAAGATAATTATTCATGAATTGCATATTATATCATATGATTATTATTGCACAATGTGTTAAATGTTCTTTTGTAGGTGTTAATAGTTATATTGTTATTTTTTCAATAAAAGGTGTCCTGTACGGACATACGATTAAGTTTGTTGAGGCAAAAGTGTGTTGTAAAGTAGAGATTAATTTATTTTATAAGGTATTTTTGAACTTCATAAGTATCAAAGATAATACGGCAATGTGTCACCTTTTAAAAATAAAATATATTTGTAATTAAGTTAATTTAAATTTATTATTTATTAATGGAAGCAGATAAAATTAATGAAATATTACAAAATAATATTAAAGAAGAACGTGTGTTTCTTCACGATATTAGTAATCAGTTAGTGGTTGCTCAAGGGATGGGAACTTTTGCATTAAAAAAGTTTAAATCAGAATTTGGCGATGACGACAAAAGAATTAATCGTTTAGAAAAATCTGTTAACGCTGTTAATAATATAATTGAAATGGTCAAAGAAAGAAGGTCACGAGTTCAATCTTTAAGTAATTAATCTTTACTTAACTTTAACTTTAACTTTATCACCAATCATTAAGTTTGAAATCTCAAATAATGGTGCATCATTTGAATTATTCAACTCTTTTAAGTTAGCAATTGAGACACTTTCCTCTGAATGAATAACTCTTAGTTCACCTATCTTTACTTTATAGTTAAATCGTTTCTTTGTTTCATATGGATCAAGTCTAGAGATACTTCTATAAACATCCAAGACGGTATCACTTGAAATACCTTGATTTTTTCCTATATTTACATAGAAATTCTTTTTAATAATTTCATTTTCTTCACCCATTGGAATATCTTGAACAATGCTATAGATTTGAAACTCTTTAGCTGTTGCGTATGTATTCAATAATGATAAAAATAATACTTGCAGGATAATTTTTTTCATACTGTTTCCTTGGCTATGCCACTCCTACAGTATTTATCGAACATTCTGAAAATAAATAAAATTTAACCAATTAATTTAGTAAAGATGGGTAATATTTGCCTATAACAATGTAGTAATTAGAAGCGTAAGTATTTAAAACTATTATAAATTATATCAGAGTGTCTGAAGTTTTTCATACCACTATAGTACAAAATATAATCGCGAGCATAGTATTGCATAACCCACGGTAAGTCCTTCATAATTATTTGATTCATTTTGTTCATTATGGAATATTTTTTATCTGATAACTGTAGATACTTTAATTGATTAAAAAGTTTATCAAATTCTTTATTATTATAAAAAGTTACATTAGGTCCATTTGGCGTGTGATTTTTAGAAATTAGTAATTGTAATATATTTTCCGAATCAGGGTAATCCATTGACCAACCATCTTGCCAAAATTGTAACTTACCTTTTCGAGCTTTTTGCAAAAATGCTGGAAAAGTATTCATAACCACATCAACATTAATTCCTATTTTTATTAAAGATTGTTTAATGAAGTTGGCTTGTTGTCTATTTGTAGTTCCTGTTCCTCTTACGTCATAATTTAAATTAGGTAATCCTTTTCCTCCAGGAAAACCAGCCTCAGCTAGTAGTTTGCGTGCCTTAACTAAGTTAAATTCATAACTTGGAACTAATGACGGATCATAACCAGGAATGCCGGGAGGATAAATTGAATTTGCTTTCAGAGCAACATTATTTGTAAATGTATAGATATATTTTTGAATATCAATTGCATGTGCTATCGCCGATCTTAGTTTTTTATTTTTACCCAGAAGAGGATCAGTCATATTAAAAGAGATCCACCAAAATGTAAGTGATGGGCTAACAGCTAATCTCATTCCTTTATCATAGTAGGATTTTTTTAAAGTACCATCAGGATTTATTACCGTTGAATAATTGTCTTTAGGCAAAACTAGAAAATCGATTTTTTTACCGACAAAGTTTAACCATCTTGTTTGGGCTTCCTTGATTACCTTAAAGTGGATATTTTCTATAAATGGTATTTTTTTTCCAGCATCCTTCAATAAATTATTCTTATGTGCATATCTATCTCCCTGTGAAGGATATAAACTGGTTCGATATTTATTAAACTTTGTTAAATAGGCACCAGTTAAACGATTAAACTTCTGAATTTTATATGGCCCAGTACCTATTTCATTTTTTGATGGTTCATTAATATCATATTCTAATATTTCAAATGGAAGAGGTGAGTTGAAGCTTAGAGATAACACATAATTCATTTGTGGATATGGTGCTATTAAGTCTATTTTAAGAGTGTGATCGTCAATTGCCGTTAGACCTTCAATTTTAGTTTTTTCAAATTTAGTAAAATCAGATCCAACAGTTTTTCTAAATTTATTTATCCCGATAATTTTGTTATCAAATATCCACCAGCCATTACTCTTGGTGGGTATATAAGCAAGCCTTTTAATTTGTGTTATAAAATCCTGAGCTTTTACAAACCTTGTTTTTCCTTTAAAGGCTGGGTGATCATGATAGGGAATATTTTTTTTTAGTTTAATTATGTAGGTTGTATCATTTATAATTTTGGGCATTGATACAGCTAAATTTGGTTTTAATTTATATGGACGTTTTTGAAAATCATATTCAAATAATTGTTCATAACATTGATAAACAATTCTTGCTGAGATTGTATCATAAGAAACTGCTGGGTCGATGGTTGATATTTCTTCTGACAAGGAAACATTTAGAACGGACTTAGATGATTTTTTGTAAATCTTTGGTGAACATGAAGTTAAAAGTATAAGTGTAATAAATAAAATTTTCATTTAGTTAGAATACCTAATATCAAACATTATTACTAGTTCTTCGAAATTTGATTAATTAAATCTTGAATATCTGTGAACTGGTGTCCTTTTTGACAAAAATGGAAAAAAACCTTGTTTTTCGATTTAAAATCATCAAAGTTTATCTTCTTTTTATTAACAAATTTAATAATATAATCATTTAAGATTTTGAAAGTAGATAATCTTTCATCTTCTAAAATTCTTGTGATTTGGTCTTGGGAAATTGAAATTTCTTCTGCTTCCAAAGTTTTAATTATTTGAGTTTCATGAAGACACTTTTTTGCAAGAGCTATTACTTTTAGCCTTGTATATTCTTCTTCATTTATAAGATTCTTTTTAACAATTATGTTAATAGTTTTTTCTATGTTGGAAATTGCAATTTCTTTATCTTGATCTCTAGTTATTTTAGAAACTAATTTCTTTCGGAGTTTAAATGGTGAGTAATCTTGTCTAGAAATTAAACGTATTGAATACATGTATAATTGTTTAACTTCTTCGGATTCAAATATATCAGTGCTCAAATCAACATTCCTTTGAATTTATTCAAATTACAAAGGATTGTTAATGAGATGATATTTAATTGTGTAATTATTGTAAAACTTTTGCAGGCTTCTTAGCCTTTGCTTTTAATTTACTATTATTACTATTACTTTCAACAATTTCACCAGTTGCAGGGTCTATGGCTTCGTCATTTGTTAAAAGACCAGTTCTTTCCAGTACTTTTGTCTTTATTTCTTCAGCAATTTCTTTATTATCAGCAAGAAATTGTTTTGAATTTTCTCTTCCTTGTCCAAGTTTTTCGCCTTTATATGAGAACCATGCTCCAGCTTTATCTACTACTTTATGGGTCACTGCTAAATCAAGCAAGTCTCCCGTTTTTGAGATACCTTCTCCGTACATAATATCAAATTCTATAACTTTAAAAGGTGGGGCAACTTTATTTTTGGCTACTTTAACTTTTGTTCTATTTCCTATAAATTCATCACCATTTTTTATTGCACCAATTCTTCTTATATCAAGTCTAACTGAACTATAAAATTTTAATGCGTTTCCACCGGTAGTTGTTTCAGGGTTTCCAAACATAACTCCGATTTTCATTCTTAATTGATTAATAAAAACAACTGTGCAGTTTGATCTAGAAATTGAACCAGTTAATTTTCTCAGTGCCTGCGACATTAACCTTGCTTGAAGACCCATATGAGAATCGCCCATATCTCCCTCAAGTTCTGCTCTTGGTGTTAAGGCAGCAACAGAATCTACAATAAGTAAGTCGACTGCTCCTGATCTAACAAGCATGTCTGTAATCTCAAGAGCCTGTTCACCACTATCTGGTTGAGAAATAAGTGTATTTGGAATATCAACTCCAAGTTTAGCTGCATAAGCTGTATCTAGCGCATGTTCAGCATCAACAAATGCTACAGTTCCACCTTCTTTTTGACATTCAGCTGCTATATGCAAAGTTAAAGTTGTTTTACCTGAAGATTCAGGGCCATAAATTTCAACAATTCTTCCTTTTGGAATTCCGCCAATACCTAAGCCTATATCTAAACTTAAGCAACCTGTAGAAATTGCTGGTATTTTTTCTATATTATGTGAGCTATCAAATTTCATAATAGCCCCTTTTCCAAATTGTTTTTCAATTGTAGATAAAGCGATATCTAGTGCTTTTGCTTTATTTTTTTCATTCATTCCACCTGTCGAGCTTTCTTTCATAATCTGTCTCCTTTTGCTAATAATGTAGCATATTAGTTTTATATTGTTGTTATAAATAAATGCACATGTAAATTTATTCAGTATGCATAACTAACTGATATTTCTATCATTAATTTTTGTTCTGATAAAATTTTATGCGTAACTAATACGTAAGTCAATTAAAATTTGCGTAATTTTTCATTATTATAAGAATAAGTCCTGTAAAAACTCCTGCTACAATGTCATCTGCTATGACAGAAAAGGAACCATTTTTTTTGTCAAAATATGATGCTGGCCATATTTTAGTTATATCAAAAAACCTAAATAGTATAAAAAGTAATATTATTTCTGTGAAGTTTGAAGGCCTACATATTAGCCATCCCGTATACATACCTATAACTTCATCTATCACAATTATAGAGCTGTCATGAGTTCCTGAAAGTTTTTGATAATTTCTAATAGCGATCGTGGACACTATGTTAATTAGAATAAATATGATCCCACATATTATAATAGATGGTTTCTCATGTGACATAATCCACAACAATGGCATTGCTGCGATAGATCCGAAGGTTCCAGGCATTTTTGGAAGCTTTCCAACACCAAATACTGTTATTAATGCATATCCTATGTTATTTATCATTAAAAAAGGGTAGCAAATTTATAAGATATGAACAATTCAACAGACTATTTAAATAAATATATATACGACTGGGATTTTTTCAATATTATGATTGGTGGAGAATCTTCTCTCGATACTCCTAATTTTATCCCACACCTGTCAAATATTGATCAAATTACTGAATTTATAAAATCTTATGGTATTGATATTACTGATAGTGTTGCACATGCTGAATTATTTGGAAACTTTCAGGAAGCTTTACAGTTTATAAGAAAATACTTTCTTAAAGAAGGTTCAGTTAATGGTTATGACTTATCCATCCCAAATTCTATATTAATGGTAACAGATATAAGATCTTTATTTATGCTTGCATCATCTTCAAATAAAATATTAGAAGAAAAATTATGGGCAGAAGTAATTCTTAAGGTTGTACACACGATTCTTCATGTAGATAAAGATATCAGAAGTCGGTATTTTGCTACTGTGCAAACACAAATTCTCGATAGATATTACAAAAATATCAGTAGAAATAGTAAAGAAGAGCTATTACTTAAAGACGCTAATGGTAACGAAATTGAATTAGTTAAGTTTGAAACTAAGTCTAAGAAAACAAGAGATAGTGTAATAATTAAATTACTTCATAAAGCTGAACACGTGGCAGAAGAATTATTTGATAGAATTGGTATTAGAATAATTACCAAAAATAAATTCGATACTTTAAGAGTCTTAAAATTTTTGTCTATGAATAATATTGTTATTCCACATAATGTTAAGCCAAGTAGGTCAATGAATACTTTGTATGATCTTGAAGAATTCAAGTCTCTGTACTCAAAATATTTAAAAACTTGTATTAAAAATAAAACCACTGAAGAAGAGTTTTTAGTCGAAGCTAATAAACTACTTGAACTTTGTAATAATATAAAAGCAAGTGATCGAAACTCTAACTCTTTAAAAAATTATCATTCAATTCAGTTTACTTGTAGGCAATTGATTTATTATAAAAATCCATTGTTTAATGACATTCAAGCAATACGAAAAATGGCTAGAGAAGAAGAAAATAAAGAATCGCCTTTAATTAAAAAAATCTTTAACTTAGACATTTCAAAAATGGCTATTGAATTAAAGTTTTTTTACCCTTATGAAATTCAGATTATTGATGCTGAATCACATAACGATAACATGCACGGAGAGGCTTCGCACGAAAAATATAAAGAGAAACAGGTTCTCGCCGCAAGAAATCGTGTGTTTAAAGCTTTTTATAAAGAAGGACTTTTGAAATAATTATTTAGATAATATTCAATTGTTTCATTTACTGTTGCATGAAAATCTACTTGTGGAACGTGACTTCCATCCTTAATAATATAAAACTTGCTATCAATAATTTTATTAGCTAATTGTTTTTGAAATTTAATCGGAATAATAAAATCTTTATCGCCAGCCATTATTAACGATTTTGTTTTCATTTCCTTGAGTTCATCACCGAGATCTTGATCTTTCATTTCATTAAGAAGTTGAAAAAATAAATCGGGATTTAATTCACCAATTTTTTTAATGTAATGTTTTACAAAATCACTTGAAACATTCTTGTAATGAAATCCAAGTAAATGGACTAATTTAATCGCAATAACATTTTTGTGATTATTTTCCCAAATAAATTTATTAACTTTTGGATTATTTTTGGCTGCATTTTCGAGGAGTGGTTGAATATCACTTACTATGTCAGTATTAAACATGACTTCTTGTGGAGGCACATATGTGCCCGAGATTAATATTTGGCCAAGTACATTCTCTGGGTAGTTATAAGTATACTCTAAGCAAACATTGACACCCATGCTATGACCTATTTGAACAATTTGAGGGTTTCCAATTTTTTGTAATACTTGATTAAGATCAGAGCAAATTCCTTTTAGTGTGCAATCTTTTATATTCTTCTTAGAAGAAGATTTAAAGTGAAATCTATAATCATGGATCAAAATCTTAAAGTTTCGCTTATTAAAATATTCTATTTGATACTTAAAATGTTCAAAATTACATACTAATCCATAATTGAAAACGATTACATAATCAGATTCGATAAGTTCAGATTTCTTAAAGTTTGTTTCATAATAAATTTCAAAATCATCAGTTGTTGTATGTTTTGATTGGTACTTTAAAAAATTATTTACCATTTATTTTGCCTTCGATAAAAATTAATTCTTCTTGGAGTCTTTGTATTAAAGAACTGTATATTGGATTTTTATCTACTAAATCTTTAAAAGCTTGTTTAAGGTCAATTTCTTTTTTGGGAGTAAAATCTATTATTGAAATTTCGAAATCATCAATTTTAATTTTATCATTTTTATTTAGTATTTTTTTTCCAACAAATTTTTTATTATTTAATTGAAATGGATTTTTTAATGAATCAATAAATAATTTATCTTCAACGATATTTAATTGGTATTTACAATTATTTTTTAATTTTAAAGGGATATCATTTTCAAAACTTTGGCCAATGATGACTTTTGTTTCATAAAAAAAATCATAATTTTCTAAAAAATCATGTTTAATATTTTTAATATTTAATTTAATCATTACCAAACTTAAATGATTCTACTTCATATTCGATATCTCCTTTTGGAGCTTTAACAACTACAGTGTCGCCCTCTTCTTTACCAATAAGAGCTTTCCCTAAGGGACTTTGAAATGAAATTCTGCGTTCTTTACTGTCTGATTCATCTTTTCCGACTATTGTGACGGTAATTTTATTTTCTGTTTCTACATCAATAAGATTTACCGTTGCACCAAATACAATTGTTTCACTTTTAAGTTCTGATATATTGATCACCTGGCAATCTCCTGTGATTCCTTGTAACTGGGCGATTCGTCCTTCAATTATTGCTTGTTTTTCTTTTGCTGAGTGGTATTCCGCATTTTCTTTTAAATCACCTAAAGCTCTCGCTTCAGCTATTACAATTTTAATTTCTTCTCTTTCTACTTTCACTAGTTGATCCAGTTCTTCTAGTAATTTTTGATATCCAGTATTTGTTAGTGGAGTTTTTGACATAAGAATTCCTTGTATTAATTTTTAAATAGCGCATTTGCACTTGATAATAAATCATCTGTAGTATTTATTTTATTTTGACCCGACTTAAGTTTAAACATATCACAAAAATTAGACTTTTCTTTATCTAGTATTCTTTGAGATATTGGTTCTCGACACTCATTATATGATGATTCGCTGTAAAAATGACACATTTTACAACAATGTAGTGATGTTAAACATTTTGGACACTCTTCTTCTCGTGGTACCGATCGTTGAGCTTCGTAACCTTCAATTGTTGCCTGACATTTGTAACAGTGACTATTTTCCATATTTAATAATTCCAATTCTGTTGAATATATATCTTATTACCTTTATTTTTTCCACCAACACCCATGTAAATCTTTGGTAAATTTCTCTTATTATATTCCTCTATCGATTTTGTTAAATATCGCTCATTTGCGTACTGCATTGTTTTTGCTGTCAGATAATTAACTGCAAATATAACTGCACCAGAAATCAATAGATTTTGACGATCATTTTTATCACTTGTTGTAGCTGCTGCCAAAATAGTCACTGTTCCAAGGCTACCCAACACTGCGTTATACCATTTTTTATTTGAATTTAATTGGTATTGTTTGAAATAAGACTTAGCGACAGTATCCTGATTTAGGTAATACTTTAACCCTTCACCTTTTTGATTATTACTTAAGTCGACCAATATTTCTTGATAATTAACATTCGCGACGCGACTGCATAATTCATTTGCGCATATTACATATGATTGAACTAAGATAAGAATGACTATTATTTTGTACATCTTCATTAATTTAACATTTTTATGTTAATTTTGTAATATACATTTATTATTAGAATACTTTATTAAGGATATAATGAATTTAATTAAAACATCTATTGGAATTGGCAAAACTTTAAAAAATGTACAACGATTAAAGGAAATTCTCCAAGTTTTTGCGAAACATGGTTTTGAAGAATTCATCGATCAAGGGATTATCTCAAAAATTCCTAATTTTGTATTACCTAAATCAAAAAATGTCAGCGTCAGTGAGAAATCAAATAATTTACCAGAAGTAGTTGGACGTAGGCTATGTCTATGTTTTGAAGAATTAGGACCTGTTTTTATAAAATTTGGCCAACTTTTATCTTCAAGAGAAGATATGTTTGACCCTCGATTTATAGCTGAATTTCGAAGTTTAAAAGACAACGTTAATCCTTTAAGCTTAAAGGATATTACACCTACCCTTGAAAAAAATTTTGGAAAAAATTGGAAAGAAGCAATTGTAGAAATTGACGAAAATCCAATTGGAATGGCATCTATTGGGGTTGTTTTCAAAGGAAAGCTGGTTTCTGGAGAAAGTGTCGCAATCAAGATAAGAAGACCAGGCATTGAAAAAATTATTTTAAGAGATTTTGAAGTTTTAAAATTTATATCATTACAGGCAGAAAAATTCTCAACTGATCTTAAGTTTTTAAAAATACCAAAGTTAGTTGAAGAGTTTGCTGTGAGCTTAGATCAGGAAACAAACTTTTTTGTTGAAGCTAATAACTGTGAAAGGTTAAAAAAAGATATAGCCGCGCTTGATAAGAATGATCGAATTTATCTTCCTGAGATTTATAACAAGTTTACTAGAGAAGATGTCTTGGTAATGGAGTTTATAGATGGTGTTCGCTTTACAGAAGTTGAGACTATTAAAAGTGAAATAGAAAATCTTCCTGAATTTTTAGAAGAAGCAATGAAGATATTTTTAAAAACCTTTTTTGTGAATGGTTTTTTTCATGCTGATCTGCATGGTGGAAATTTCTTTTATTATAAAAATAAATTAGCACTCATAGATTTTGGTTTAATGGGCTTTTTAACAAATAGAATGAGAAGAAATCTTGTTGCTATTATTTATTCTTTAGTTAATTTTCATTATGAACAACTTATTTATGAATTTCTTGATGTTGCTGAATTCAGTGAAATGCCAAACGTTGATGAATTAACTAGTGATGTTAAGTCAGCGCTTTCTCCTTATCTTGGACTAAGTGTTCAGCAAACAAATATTTCGGTAATTTTAAATCAAGTATTAATAGTCCTAAAAAAACATCATCTTTATTTACCGAGAGATTGGTATATAGTTTTTCGCGCAATAATGACATTGGATGGTGTTGGTCGAGACTTAGGTACTGAATTTGATATCTATAATATATTAAATAATGAAACTGATGATCTTTTAAAGGAAACCTTTTCAAAAGAAGCCCTAATAAATGAAGCATCATGGGGTGTTAAAGATATTTTAGTTTTACTAAGAATATTACCACGACAGCTTAAATGGTTTTTTAATAATTTTTCAAAAAATGGTTACGCTATTGATTTAAAAGTTAAAAATTTTGAGAAATCATTTTCTTTATTATCATCTAGTTTAAATTATTTAGCATTAGTTATATTTTCAGGACTTCTTTTTTTAGCAGGATCAATTAACCTACCTGAGAGCATTCATGTTATTAAAGATATTCCCCTTACAACATTATTTCTTTGGGGTATAGCTTCGCTAAGTTTTGTAATTGCATCAATTAGAAGATAAGTTTATCTAAATACTATCTATTCCTGAAATCCAAAGCGGGATATTTTTACAAGTATCAATATTATTAAAAATTTTATTTAGTATTTCTATCTCGTTATGAGAGTTTTCAATTTCAATATTAAAACTTTGAGTTAATATTTTCAGCTGTTCAATATTATTAATATTGATAAATGCACTATATAAAACTTGGGATTGATTCACAATATCTGGTGTCCATATTTTGTAATCTTTATAAATTTCGAATTGTTCTTTATAGTAATTTGGATCGCAAGTGAATTCATGAATTATATCTTGGAGATCTCCACCTTTATTAAATAATAAATAACCAATAACTTCTTCATTACTATTTTTTAGAAATTTAATATTACAAGATTTTATATTCATTAATGATTTCAATCTTTTACTATTTCTAATTGGTGAAAAATAATTATAACTGTAGTTTTTATAAAGTCGAAGAATATGATTTTGTTCTTCTGTTGTAATACTGTCTAAGGTATTACCATCAAAGTTAATCTGCTTATTTCCCGATTGATAAATTTTTCCACATTCGTAAAAGTTATATTTATTAAATAGTTCTGTTTTTTCACTCCACAGAATATTTAAAACACCATTATTTTTAATCGAATCTAAAACTTGTATAAATATTTTATTAAATACACCTTTTGATCTATACTTTTTTTCTACTGCAATAGAACCAATAAGATTTACGGTGTAATTTAAATTTTTTGCTTTAAAAGTTAGGGGGAGAACGCCCACATGAGCTATAACATTATTCTTATTTTCTATATCTTTAACTATAAAGCAATTTTTTAGATTACTCTTTTCAAATTGAGGGTAAAAATCACACCTATAACTATATATTTCCTTATATTCGAAGGATTCTTCTATTAATTTTATGACTCGATCAATTTCCTCTGGATTTTGATCAAGGTTTTCTACGATATATTTGTTCATAATTTAAGCCACTTACAGTTTGTATCGGCAATTATTTCCTAAAAAGTAATCTTTATCAAATTTAATTAATAGAAATATTTTTTGGAGCGATAAGTATTAGGAAGGCGGCATAGCTGCTACTTATGAAAGGATTTCATGAGCAACCATAAATCAAGGAGGATATAATGGGACTTCGAATTAACACAAACGTGGCATCGTTAAACGCACAAAGAAATTTGCGTGGTACGAGACTGGCCATGAACAGTTCACTAGAAAAATTATCATCAGGACAAAGAATCAATAGAGCAGGCGACGATGCTGCTGGTTTGGCGATCTCTGAAAACTTAAAAGCTCAAATTAGAGGTTTAAAGCAAGCTGGTAGAAATGCTGAAGATGGAATCTCTTTAGTTCAAATTGCTGAGGGCTCTTTAAGTGAAGTTTCTAATATTATGATTAGACTTAGAGAACTTGCTGTACAAGCCGCTTCAGATACTATCGGTCAAACTGAAAGAAAATTCTTAAATGTTGAGTTTGAACAATTGGTTTCAGAAGTTGATAGAATTGCAAATTCAACTGAATTTAATCGTGTTCCTTTACTGAATGGAACAGGGGCAATTTTTGATATTCAAATTGGAACTAGAAATGATCCTATAACTGATAGATTAACATTTGATGCTTCAAGCGCTGATGTTAATATCGCAGCTCTTGGATTAAATCTAGCTTCAGTAGCTGATAAAATTTCAGCTCAAAATTCACTTTCTTCAATTGATCAAGCAATTGTTTCAGTATCTGGAATTAGAGCCGATTTTGGTGCTCTTCAAAATAGATTACAGTCAACAATTAATAATATTGAAGTTAGTAGAGAAAATCTAAGTTCAGCAAACTCTCGAGTTAGAGATACGGACATTGCTTCAGAAACAGCTGAGCTAACAAGAAACAATATACTAATGCAAGCAGGTACTTCGGTACTAGCACAAGCGAATTCTTCAACTAAGAATGCACTAAGCTTAATACAAGCTGCAGCTCAGGGATAAGAAACACTTTGAAAAGTTAGCATAAGCTAACGACGACGGATCTTACCTGCAAGTAGAAAAGTCGTAAAACATATTTATTAAAAAAGGTAAGACTCATGAGCAGGAAGCTCATGTGAATATACAGGAGGTATCACCGTGAAAGAAAAAGACTAAAGGAGCAATATATGGGTTTAAGAATAAATACTAACATTCCCTCGTTATCAGCACAACGATCACTGGGGAAAAATACAAGAGCTATGAATGATAACATGAGAAAGTTATCTTCAGGAGAGAGAATTACCCGCGCGGCAGATGATGCTGCAGGTTTGGCTATAAGTGAAAACTTAAAAGCTCAAATTAGGGGATTTCGACAAGCTAAGAGAAATGCAAGTGATGCAATTTCTCTTATACAAACTGCCGAAGGGGGGCTGAGTGAAATTTCTAATATCGTTATACGTCTTAGAGAACTCGCAGTACAAGCCGCTTCTGACACAGTTGGAGACAAAGAACGTGGATTTACAGATATTGAATTTCAAGCACTCAAACAAGAAGTTGATAGAATATCGAGAGGCGCTGAGTTTAATGGAATCCATCTCCTCGACGGACAAGGGGGAATCTTGGACTTCCAAGTTGGAATCAAAAATAATCCACTTCTTGATCGACTCACATATGATGGTTCGAAAGCAGATGCAACGTTGCAATCGCTTGGACTATCAGTCGAAGCAATTGGTTCAAAAGAGGGAGCACAAAACACTCTTCAAAAATTGGACGATGCTTTGGTTCAAATCAATGGGGTTCGAGCAACGCTTGGAGCGACACAAAATCGTCTCTCTTCAACAATTAACAACTTGGCCATTAACGATGAAAATCTTAGTGCGGCTAAATCAAGAATTAGAGATGTGGATATCGCATCTGAAACTGCGTCACTCGCAAAAAATAATATTCTTGTGCAAGCAGGTACAAGCGTTTTATCACAAGCAAATCAGTTTCCAAACAATGCTTTGAAACTGTTGAGTTAAACTTACCTTTTTAATGCCCTAAGTTTCGAATGAAACTAGGGCATTTTTTTATTTACAGCATACATATCTAAACAAAACGACTAAAATAGCAAAATAATGAAAAATTTTTCAAAATGGAAATCAAATAGATTAAACTTAGAGCAAAATGAATTAAAATGTTCTGCTTTAGAAAGTAATAAACAAAAGAATATTGATTTGTTTAAGTACGTCGCCATAATTCCTAAAATAATAATAAAATTTTTATATCCCTTATATTTAATAGGAAAAAAAAATGCACATAATATAATATTAAAAGAAAAACATATTATTGATTCAAATCTTCCTACAAGCTTAGAAGGTCTAAGAATATTACATATATCTGACTTACATTTAGATGAAAGAGAAGATTTAGTTGAATCAATTTCAAAATTATTAGAAGAACAAGAATATGATATTTGTTTTTTTACAGGAGATTATTTCTCAAAAGTACGAAATCATAAAGAGGAAGACTATCAAAACTTTAATTCAATAATATCTAAAATCAAATGTAAACTGGGAATATATGGGGTTTTGGGAAATCATGATAGTGTGGAAACTTTTGAAAATCTTTCGAAGTTTAAAATTAAATTTTTAAACAATGAGTGCTTAAAGATTACTATTAACAGTTATCCATTAAATGTTATAGGCTTGGATGATGTTCATTACTTTTACAGTGATCAAGTAAAAGCTACCTTAGATGAAAATAAAAGTGATGATTTTACTATTTTACTTGTACATTCACCTGAGATTTATGATCTGGCACAAAAAAACAAAGTTAACTTATATCTTTGTGGCCATACTCACGGAGGACAAGTTCGACTAACCCAAAAATTTCCAGTTTTTAGACGAATAAAAAGGGGAAGAAAATATTTCTCAGGTCTTTGGATTTTCAAGAATATGCATGGCCATACTAGTGATGGAGCAGGAACGTCAACTTTAGATATTCGTTTTAATTGTGACCCTGAAATATCAATAATTATTTTAAATAAATCAAAAATAAAATGAAAGAAACTGTAGAGATTGATGTAACAATAATAGGTGGAGGAATAGTAGGTTTATTCACTGCATGGAAGTTATCTGAAAAATATAAAAATATTACAATTTGTTTATTCGAAAAATCTGAGTATCTTGGGGATCATTCAACGGGTCGAAATAGTGGCGTTTTACATGCTGGTCTATACTATGATTACGACAGTTTGAAGCATAGATATTGCATTGCAGGAAATAAATTTTGGAATAAATTCTCCAGTCAATTTAATGTTGATATTAAACAGGTCGGTAAATATATCTTTGGTAACAATGAAAAGGATATCGAAGAACTTTACGAAAAAGCAGTTAAGAATGGTGTAACAGGATTATCCAGACGTCCAATTTCAGAAATTTCTAGTTATGTGAACTCAAAATTTTGTTTCTTTTCAAAAACAACAAGTATTATAAACGTTCCACAGGCTGTTAAAGTTTTAGAAAAATTATTTACAAATAATGATGGAATTATAGTCAATAGTCGCAAGGTTGATAATATTTTAAATTTAGATAAATTTATAATTGATTTTTCAGATTATCAGATTAAGTCATCAATACTAATAAACACAGCGGGGCATGATGCGATAAATATACGAAACCTTTTAGGCTTAAATAATCTATCAAATTTATATGTAAAAGGAGATTATTTAGCAACGACACAAAAGTTAAAATACCCCTGTTTACTTTACCCGCTGCCAGAAAAAAATTTAAAGGGTTTAGGAATTCATTCGAATATAGGCTTTGATGAAACGACTAGGTTTGGACCCGATACAAATATTGTACAAGAGTCTTTATATAACTCTAATGATGAAAATATAACTTTAATAAAAAATGATATATCAAAAAACTTTAAAAATATAAACTTGGAAAAGCTGCATTATGATTTTTCTGGAATTAGATCTAAAATAAAACTTAACGGAAAAGAATATAATGATTTTTGGATTTCCTCTCCAATAACTAATTATATTGAAGCATGTGGGATTGACTCACCTGGATTAACTGGTGCCCCAGCAATAAGTGAAATGATTTTAGATTTAATAAATTTATGATAAGGTAGTTTATGACAAAAATACTAATAGTAGAAGACGAGCAATCCTTCATTGATTTAATCTCTAAGGGATTAAAAGAAGAAGGTTTTTCAACGACAGCTGTGACTGATGGTTTAGCTGGTTTAAAATCTATTAAAGAAGATAAAGAAATTAATTTAGCTATAATAGATGTAATGATTCCAGGACTTACCGGATTTAAGTTAGTAAAAGAAATTAGGCAATTTAATAAAAATATTCCACTTTTAATGTTAACAGCTAAAGATGACATAACTTCAAAAGTTAGAGGATTTGAAAGTGGTTGTGATGATTACTTAACAAAACCATTTTCTTTTGATGAACTTGTATTAAGAATTAACGCTTTACTTAGAAGAAGTGGGATAAAAGAAGTACAACAAGTACAAGAGATTATTCATGGTGATTTTAAGCTAGATTTACAATCACATTTAGTTTTTAAAAAAGATATTGAAATAAAACTTACTAAAACTGAATTTGATATTTTTAGTTATCTTTTAGAAAGAAAAGACATGGTAATCTCGAGACAACAGATTCTTGAAAATGTGAGAGGTTATTCTTTTGACACAGCTACAAATATTGTTGATGTACATATAAGATCTCTTCGTAAAAAAATTGATATTGATAATTCGATTATTAAAACAGTTCGTGGCGTAGGGTATGTGATTAGAAGCAAATGAAAAAAATTATACCTTTAATCTTGATTTTGACAGTACTAGCTCTCATTTCCGGTGACTGGTATTACACTAAAAATAATTTAGATAATGCCAAATTAAAAGCAATCGATAAGTTTGAATTAGAAATTGCTACAACAAAATCAGAGCTTTCTAAATTTTTTGAATTAAATTATCAAATAATGCGTTCAATAGTCATGCTTGAAAGTGTCCAAGGGTTTTCCAATAAAAAAACATTTAAAAAAACAAATGGAAATATAATTGCACAACAATTTTTCAATCAATTAGCACTGGTCAATCGAATATCAGAACTATATTTAGTTCCAATAAATATTCTAGAAACTAATAGTGTAAAAGAAGCGAAACTTCAAATGTTTGATTATGATGAAATTAAGTTATCTAAGACGGAAGGAATAACTCTTGAAGATGTATCACATCACTTAAATGACAAATTTGAAATAGAAGAAGTTAAAGAGCATTTACTTTATTTTCAAAGACGGTATTCAAAGAGAGCAAAAATAAAAAAGCTAAATTACCCTTTAATTTGCGGAAATATGAAGTTACTTTTAGGAAATGTTGATACGATGACTAAGAATCTATTTGTTTGTTCTATGCCATTTTACAATGTTAAGGGAATACTAGGTGGAACTACATCGATTATTATACAAAGTAATGCGATAAATAAATTTTTTAAAAACAAACATATTGTTATTTCAAAAGAAGTTTCTGAGATTAATTTGGATAATAAAGAAAACTCTTTAATGCTAATAAAGAAGATTGATCTACATACAGAAAATATTTGGTACCTAACTTATAGTATTTTAAATAAGAATCTTAACAAAATGGCTTTAATTCTAGATACGAAAAGACAAAATAAAATATTTCATTTTTTTGTAATTTTGCTTGTTTTCTTTATTTTAATTATATTTATATTCCAAAGTGATAATAAACTACTTTCAAAACTAAATAGTCAGCTCAACAATGAAATTAGAACTAGAAAAGAAAGTGAATTAAGACTTGAACAATTCACTAGTGACGCTGGACATGAGATTAGATCGCCCATTGGTGTTATTAAAACAGAAGCTGAACTATCTTTAAGAAATGAGAGAGATGTTACCTATTATAAAAATTCATTAAAAAATATTCTTAAAATGGGAGACCGCTTAGAAAAAATTGTAAAAAATCTTTTAGTTTTAGCTAAGTCGAAAGAAGGATTTCAACCAAACTACAAGATTATAAATATTTCTAGTCTATTAAGATTATTTTATCAAAATTATAAATTAATATATCCTAAGAGTAATTTAGTTGTAGATTTTAAAATCAATGATAAGTTAGATTTAATGATTGATGAAGAACAATTTGAACAAGTTTTTATCAATTTATTATCTAATTCAGAAAAGTATAGTGAAGGAAAGTGTCATATGACTATTTCTGTGGATGATGTTCATAATTCTTCTAAGATTTTAATTAATTTTAAAGATAATGGGATTGGTATTCCTGAAGACAAAGTTAACTTTATAAAAGATCGGTTTTATCGCGTTGATGAAGTCCGAACAATAGGAAAAGAAGGGTTAGGGCTAGGACTTAGTATTTGTAAAAAGATTTTGGATGCTCATGATGCTACCTTTGAAATTAAAAATAACATAGGTGAAAAAGGAATTACTGTAACGCTAGGTTTTTCTAAAATTAATTATGAATAAAAAAGGCCACTTAAAAAAAGTGACCTTTTGATCTATGAGAAACTATTGTTTAATTATTTAAACAATTCCAATTTTTAATTACAAGCCATTACTGTTACAACACCATTTGGTTGAGCAACATAAGAAGTTACACCGTCACCAATAAAACAAACTGAAGAAGATGTTGAATTAAGCGAAAAAGAAGCTATTTTTACCGGTGTTCCACCAAATTGATGAAATACTGAGCCATTTACACATAGTGAGGAATTATTTTGGGCATCAAAACATTCGTGATAAACAGATGTTCCGATTTTTGCACTATCTGCAGGTGCTACAAAATTTCCTGGGATATTTGGGAGATTACCAATATTTCCTACATTACAGTTTTGGGAATTATTTAATTCACCAGCTTCATTGCTTTCGTTTTGACCACATTCTGAACCATTTTCTCCGTTTCCTAAGCCTTTTAAATTACATGAAGAAAATGAAATGATTGTTAATGATAAAATTATTAGTGTTGATAAGTTTTTCATGTTTTGTCCTTTGTTAATTGTTTACTTTATTTTCTTTTGCCTTAAGCTCATGTATATTATTGCATAGCAAAATGAAGATAATCTGAGCTTTAAATGAAGATTTGATTAAAAATGTGTTTTTAAGTTGTTGATAATGCGTAAATATTAACTTTTGGGGATATATGGAAGAACTAAATTATTTTAGAAAATGTAGTGCCTGTAAAAATGAAATCAATTTTGGTGCAATTTATCAAAAATGTAGTGTTTCAAGTTGCAGGAAGAATGTTTACTGTAGTGTCACTTGTTGGGATGTTCATGTGCCTGTGTTAAATCATAAAAGTGCCTGGGCTGAAGAAGAGAGAGCACCCTCAAAGCAATCTTTCTTGAACAATCTTCCTCTAAATAATGAGAAACCAAGAAGAAGAATTATTGTTGTCAATAAAACTCAAGAAAATAGCGTTAATTCTAACATACCCAAAGATATATTAATTGTTGCTTCAAAACTTAAAGCTTATATAAAAAATAGATCAGATATGAATGTGTCTGCAAATGTTTTAGAACGTTTATCGGATATTGTTCGAAATGAATGTAATAATGCTATTGAGCAAGCGCAATCAGAGGGAAGAAAAACAGTTATGGATAGAGATTTTAAATAATGTGTTTTTCGATAGAAATTAATTCAAACTTTTTAAATATAAAAGAAAAATTTAATACCAGTATTTATGATCCTTCTTATGAAAATATGAATAAATTAATTGAAAGTTCTCATCAAGATGCAAAGCAGTTAAAAATATGGGATGAAGAAAATAGAATTTTTCCAAATTCATTTGCACCAGTAATAGCTCAAAATAAAAGTGAAAAGAATTTATTCTTTATGAGATATAGATTGCGCCCTCATGATAGTAAAAAAGAGCTTCCTTCAAAATTTAAATTGTATAATGCTAGATTAGAAAGTGTTGAAGAGAAATCTACATGGAGTGGATTATTCATGCGTAAGCATGGAGTTGTCTTAGCTAAGTCATTTTTTGAATGGGTGAAAGATGATAAAGGGCTTAGCAAATTAGTTAAGTTTTCTGATACTAAAAATGAAAATATGAACCTTGCTTGTTTGTTTGATAATTGGATTTCAGATGATCAGCAAGTTAAATTTTCATCATTTGCGGTACTGACTACAGAAGCACCCGTAGAGATACTAGAGAAAGGGCATGATAGGTGTCCTGTGAACTTATCTGATTCCGATATTGATTCATGGTTAAATCCTCGAGCGAGTACAAAAAAAAGAATACATTCTGTTTTGAACAAAAAAAAAGACACTCAATATAAGTGCCTTAATATTTATTAAATTTAAATTTTCTATTTATTTTCTGTTGGACCCATTTTATTTCCAATAGGACCCATTTCATCAACACTTGGACCTTTTGCTATTTTTTTTAGTCCAGATAAGGCTGCTGGAGGAAGTGTTCCCTCATTTTCTTGTTGTTGCCAAAATTTCTGTGAAGCTTTAAATCTTTGTTGTCTACCATGTTTTAAGCTCATTTTGTGACCAACAGTTTGTAGTAAATTATTAATCATTTGCTTATTTGTGGGTTCTTGCAATGCTTCAAATTCATCATTAGTAAGATTATTTTTTTCAGCCATTTCTTCTGTAATATCTCCGAATTGTTCAACTCCAGTTTCGTCATCTAACATAAATAAACCAAATAAAGCTAATGGTACATAAGTTACAACTCTTACTGTTGCATAACCAAATCTTGTTGCTCCTCTACTACTTCTATAAGTTCTTTGGTCAACAATAACAATCTGTGAAATATCCATAAATGCTAATCCAAGCATCGCTAAGCCGTCGTCGTTAGCGGAAAGTCCAACCAAAGCCTTTGATGGGCTACTGAAAGACACTGTAATTAACGTTAATAAGGCAAGTAATGTAGTTTTCATAATTTTCTCCTAACACTTATATAACACATTTAAAAATTACCTAGGTTGATTGTGTAATATTTATAGAGCAAAATATAAACAATGGTTTTTAAAATAGAAAAATTTAAATTCAAAAGAGATTTTGATAAAATTCAGGCACTTGGGTATATACAAATATTGTTTATATGTATGGCTATTATAGATGAGTGGAGCAAAGGCGTCTTAAGCAACTCAACATTAATCATAAAACTGGTGATATTTTTGAGTATTTACAGACTCACTTATAAATTTAAAGCAAAGTTTAACTATAGTTATTGGCCACTGGCAACTGTGTTATTTATATATTACTTTTTCAAAGCCAAGCTCCCATTTTTATTTAACATTGAAATATATCATCTTTTATATTTTAGTTTAATGTTCATACTTTTCTTAGAAATGTATTTATTATCGTCACCAATTTATTATCCAAGAGTTATGTGGTGGGAATATGACTTTAGATATAAAGATGATTTAAAAGTAAAGATTCAAATGAACGAACTAAAGGCGGATGGCCGTTTAACAGATCTTCGCAGAAATGCAGGCTGTATTCATCTTTTTAATGATTTACCAATTGGTAGTTATTTTGAATTTATTCCAGAAGATGAAGATGTCTTTTATAAAGTTAAGATTATTAGTAAAAGAATTGAAATAATAGGTAGACCAATTCTTTATGGAGTTAAATTTTTACTAAATGATGCTGATAAAAAAAATAAATTTAATAAACTATATAAGCACTATAAAAATTCTAAAAAGCAAAAACAAGAATTAAAACTTTCCGATTTTAAACTATCAAATGAATAATATTCAAAAATATATATGGCCTATGCAAATAGCGAGAGAAGAAGCTGAAATTGCTTACAGAGAAAATGAAGTACCTGTTGGTGCAGTCGTAATTGATTCTCTTGGCAATATAATATCAAAAGCTCATAATGAAAAAGAAAGTGATTTTAATCCCTGTGGTCATGCTGAAATATTGGCGTTACAAAAAGCTGGTAAATCAATAAATAATTGGAGGCTACAGGGCTGTACTCTCGTAGTAACTCTTGAGCCTTGCCTTATGTGTATTAACGCTGCCGTTCATTCTCGTGTTGCTAAAGTTGTCTTTGGTACCTATGATTTTAAAGCAGGTGCTCTTAGTCTCGGTTATAATTTTCATAAAAATGATAAGCTAAATCATAAATTTGAGGTTATCGGAGGACTTATGCATTTTGAAAATTCACGACTACTAAGTAAGTTTTTTCGGGAGAAAAGAAATTACTACAAAAAATAATTTAAAAGTGTTAAATTTATAACTCATAAATTATGGAGAATTGGCCGAGTGGTCTAAGGCGCACGCTTGGAAAGTGTGTGAGCAGCAATGTTCCGTGGGTTCGAATCCCATGTTCTCCGCCATGCCCGTGTCCAAATTGCAAAGCAATTTGACTCGGAGCTTTACCGGTCATGCAAAACAAAATCTTTGATTTTGATTAGCATGTGCCGGCTTAAATTGTTTAAAACCAGTATTTGGAATTTATTTTTTATGAATAAAGCATGTGCCGGCTTAAATTGTTTAAAACCAGTATTTGGAATTTATTTTTTATGAATAAAGCATGTGCCGGCTTAAATTGTTTAAAACCAGTATTTGGAATTTATTGTTTATGAATAAAGCATGTGCCGGCTTAAATTGTTTAAAAATTTCCTATGAAAAACTTTCCTAAAAAAATAAAAATTAATCAATATATACATTTAGAATTAATGAGTTTTGATCATAAAAATCAGTATTTTGATTCAATTCATAAAGATATACATGACAATGACTATTTTAGACTACGTTTAAAAAAGAAATATCCAGAAATAATTAAAATTTATTTATTATTAAAACATGTGATTAATAATAAATTTTCTCAAAATGGATCACCAGATTATTTTATTTTTTATAAATATGAACTAGTAGGTATGTTTGAATTTCATCCAATTATAAAAAGTGTTAATTTTTTAGAAATTGGATATTGGTTATATAAAGATTTTAGACGAAAGGGAATTTTAAGTTCTATTATTCCCGTTATGATAGAATTTGCAAAATCGTATTTTGATAAGATTAAAGTTTTGGCAACAACCTCAATTAATAATAGTGCTTCACAAAAATTACTAAAAAAAATGAATTTTATGAAAACTAATAGAATTTTAGAGTTCACAGATAAAAACACTGGTGTAGTTTCAAAAGAATTTGAATACTTTTATTTTTTGAAAAATATAAAAGTTTAATGATAATTTAAGATTTCTTCCTAGATTTTATTCATCAGTACATTTGTCTAAAGAGACAACTTCATAATTTGTATTTTTGTCATCGGTAGATAAGTTTTTGAAATTATCATAAATTTTATTCTTGTCGGCATACTTATCAAATACCACACAAAAAGTTGATCCACCTTCGACTCCAAAAGAATGTTCATGAAAATTTCTAATATCACCACTTTCTTTGAGGTTCATAATTTCGTCATGTATTCGTTCTGTATCAGGGGTACCCATGACTACACCATAGGCTGATATTTCGGCTTTATTTTTTGTAGGATTAATTGAAAAAAATCGAGTACCTTTTGGTACAGGTAAATCATTATATGAAAAACCATGATATTGATTACATGAAACCAAAAATGATATTATCATTAATAACATTAACTTATTAAATTTAAGCATAAATTCTCCTGTTAAATATTTATCGTAATTTAAAATTAATAAATTAAATGATTTCTTTATAACAAGAATTTTTTCCCTTAATTATACCATCATTTTCATGAAGGTCTCTTTTTGTAAAGCCGACTGTAATATGTGGGTAATAATTATTAGCCTTGAAGTCTTTTGGATTACCACCTTTGCTGATAAATAATTCTTGGATTTCAGTTCGAATATCTAATAAATTTTTCGATTTAACTACGATAAAATATGTTTGCTCATTTTTATTATCTATGATTTTTTGACCACGACCTAGACAAGTAATTTCAAATTTTGAAGATTGAATTTTATTTTTTAATGCAATTTGTTCAATTTCTTTAATTGTTATTTTATTTTTTAAGACTTTATTGTATTCAATAGGAGTAATGACTGTGATATGTGCCTCTCCTCTTGATTTTAATTTAATATTTGGTTCCGATTTTGTGAAACTGCTAAATAATTCTCTCATTGGAGAGTAGTTTATATTCATAGTTAAATATGTTCCAAAGGCTCCTTTAGCCTTATTGCTTATAAATTGTATGTTTTTATTATTATGGATATTTGGATTTATCTTAAAAATTAAAGTCTCGATTGAATAACAAGTATGAGTAAGTAATATTAGAGTAATTATAATTGATTGTTTCAAATTTTGTCCTTTTAACCTGCGTTTAGACTTATGATATGAACCATCATCAAGACTCATTAAGTTTTTTTGACTATAGATTTTAATCTATATTTTATAAAGCTAAAATTCGCAATAATTATACGAAGCTCTACGAAAAAAGTGAGTAAATATCGTAATTACTCTCAGGCTTCAGGTAACGGATTTTCTGGATTCTGAATTAATTTCCAAATATGTGCCCCTAAAATATCATATTCTTCTTTAAGAACAATATGTTCAATAATATCAAACACCTTGAAAATGATGCAGATATCGTAGCTGCTCATATTTATAAATTGGTACACAGTAACACCGATATCCCTTAACAATTTAACTCTTAACCGATGTGATTACAAATAGATACACTTGTATGATATACCCCCAATTTACTGTAAAATTTATAAATAATACACGTTGTGAATAATTTATTTACTATAATCTCTTAATTGAGATATTTTATTGGCATTATACTTGCTCTAAAATCATGTATATAATTAAAATAGTTAATATTTTTAGGATCATTGAGGAATTTAATGAAAAGATTAGACAGAAAAATTATTCTAATTTTACTCAATTTCGTTTTAGTGTCATTTTCTGTTTCAGCAAGTGTTACTCATAACGAATTCAAATCTTTAGTGGAATCATTTCATATTGAATTTGATAAAGAAGTAAGTTCACAAAACGAAACATTTTTAATAAATCAAGATTTTAATTCTGGGAATGATTTATCATTCTATTGGGACATGGATATAATCAGAACTTCTTACTCAGCTTCAATTGATACTAAAAGTAATAAAAAGACACATATCATTTATTTTTTTGGTGGTTATGGAAGACTCAAGTATATGACGTTAGATAGTGTTATTATGTCTCTTTGTCATGAGTTAGGTCATGGATTGTCTAATGGTATCCAAAAAGATTCATCTTACGGTGAACCTACAGCGTCAGTTGAAGGAGAGGCTGATTATTTTGCAGCAAACAAATGTTTCAAGAGAATGATTAAATACGTGCCCTCTCAGCAAAAAGATCGTTCTGATATTTTTTCAAAAAACTACGTAAAGAAATGTTTAAATAATAATGAAGAAAATACTAAAGAGTTCTGTGTAAGAAGTTATAATGAGTTACTCGTAGAACAACAATTTTTTGCAGATAGTATTGTTAATCCAGATAATGCAAAAGTTGTAAGCTTTTCTTCACCCGATGAGTCAGAAGTATTAAGAACCAATACAAGTCCCGATTATTACCCTGTACCACAATGTCGTTTTGATACAATGATAAATGGTTATTTGAATGAAGATAGACCCAAGTGTTGGTATAAAAAATAATAAAATTATTAATTATTAGCGACGGTATCAACTACTTCTTGATCAAAATAATTACAAGACATTCCAGCGTCAATAACGACACCAGTTGCATTTATTCCACTAGAACTTGGAGATAATAAAAAACATGCAGTATTAGCAACTTCTTGAGTGTTAAGTGCTTTTTTTCTAAGAGTTAGTTTTTCAGCAAAAATATAATTATTAATATACCCAGGAATACCTGCAGAAGCAGATGTTTTTAGAGGGCCGGAACATACTGCATTTACTCGTATATTCGAAAACTCTGAAAGTGATTTTGCTAAAAAAGCCACGCTTGAATCAAGTGCTGCTTTTATAGGTCCCATGTATCCATAGGATGTTGCTCGTGTGCTACTAATTGAGATTGTTACTATTGAAGCATTTCTTTGAAATTGATTTTTAATTGCGTTGGTTATTGTTAATAGTGAAAGACAAGAAATATGGCTTGCTTGAAAAAAATCCTCTATATTTGTCTCATGAAAAGGTTTAATACCTTCAGAGTAATTAGCAAAAGCTATAGAGTGTAAAAATCCATCAATTTTAATATTTTCATTTACTAAATATTTATTTAAATCCACTAAGTGCTCTTTTTGTTCAACATCACAAATTACAATAGATGTGTCAGGAAAAAGTTTCTTTGTTTTCTCTAAATTATTCTCATTTTGTACGGTAAGAATTATGTTCGCCCCATATTCTTTAAGTGATTTTGCAGTGAAATAAGCTACACTTTTTTTATTAGCTACTCCCGTTATTAAAAATATTTTGTCTTTTACATTTAAAAAATCCATTATCACCCTTGTTTTATAAACTTGTTAAAGCACCTTGAAATCTTACTTGCATGATTAATTTACCATTTACTGAAATACTTCCTTTCATATAGAATGCATTTTCGATTTTTTCTTCAATACTTACTTTTGTTACAAGAGTATCTCCTGGTTTTGCAAAGTTCTTAAATTTTGTGTCTTTAATTCTTGTTACAACTCCGTAGTTTCCAGTGGAATCCGTATCTGAATTTCCCATTAAAATAGCACCACTTTGGAAACAGTTTTCTAGAAGTAATACTCCAGGCATTATTGGCATATTTGGGAAATGCCCTTTAAAAAAATCTAGATCACTATCTAAGTATTTTTCAGTAATTACAAAGTTTTCATTTCTCTCTATGATTTTGTCTACAAATAAAAATGGTTCTCTTTGTGGAATTAAATCTTTAACAGTATTCATTATAATCCACCTGTGATTTCTAAAGTGGAGCCTGTTATATAACTTGCTTCTCTGCTTGCTAGGAATAAAACACCACTTGCTACTTCTTCTACTTTTCCAAATCTTTTCATAGGAACAATCTTTTTATATTCCTTAACTTGTTCTTCAGGCAAATCACTTATTAAATCTGTTTCTATAAAACCAGGGCACACACAATTTACGGTGATTTTCTTTTTGGCTACTTCTTTTGAAAGTGATTTTGAAAGCGCAATCTGACCGGCTTTTGAAGCAGCATAATTCGCCTGACCAGACAATCCGAGTTGGCCACCAATAGAACTTATATTTATTATTCGGCCATATCTATTTGACATAAATCTTGGAATAATTTCTTTGCACATATAGAAAGTTCCATTTAAATTTATATCCAGCACTTTAGCCCATTGTTCATTTGTCATTAGCGCTAAAACTGAATCCTGCCTTATTCCGCAATTATTAACTAAAACCTCAATTGATTTGTACTTTTCATCGATATATTTAAAGAAATTACTTACAGCACTTGTGTCTGTGACATCAAATTTTTGTAGATCAATTTTTGATCTATATTCACTATTTTCAATTAGAAATTGTTCGGCAGCGTTATCATCACTTGAATATGTTAATATCACAGAAGCCGAAGCTTTAAGGAAGGCTTTCGCTATTCCTTTTCCAATCCCTTTTGTACCACCAGTTATAATTATATTTTGTTCATTAAAATTGCTCATAATTTTCCTTTTAAAAATTAACCTAAATATGCTTCTATTTCATGAGATTGAATTACTCCGTAATTAGCTGCTCCTAACCACCCAGACATAATTATTCCAACAGACCCACTGTGAAAAAGTCCATCAATTTCGTGATGGAGTTTCATGGAAATATCTAAACCTTCAAATTTTGTTCCAAAAGATGATCCTTTTTCATGTAAAGTGTAACGTTTATTAGTTTTTGGCGTTGAAGCTTGAACGAAGTCAATTTTGTCTCTAATGTCTGGAATTATATTTTCAAGAGCTGTTAAAGTACTTTCTACTAATTTTTCTTTTCTATTACTATATTCTTCTTCAGTTAGTTTATTCCAATCTTCATATCTGGCATTAGTTGAAGCGACCACAGCATATCTTGGCTCACTTTCAGGTCTAATTTTGGGATAGTAAACGGAGAAGGTTCTGCTGGTTGTATCAATAGATAATAGTTCGTCAGTGCTAAATTCTTTTGATTCGGAGTAAAAAATTAAATCACCAATTTCAGGTATTTGTTCACCTTCTTTTATTCCCATGAATACCTGGCACGAACTTGTGTTTAAGCGAACTTCTTTGGCTTTATTTAGAAACTCTTTTTTAAAATTTTCCTCACCCGTCATTTTAAAAATTGTACTAAGTAGGTTTCCGTTTGATAAAACAGCATCTGAAGTTACTTTTTTATCATTATATGAAATACCTTTTGTTTTATTGTTTTCAATAATTATTTTATCTACTTTAGTATTCATTTTAATATCAACGCCATTTGAAAGAAGCTCTTCCCTCATCATTTTTATGATAAGGTCTGTTCCCCCTTCGAAAGTAAACACTCCTTTACTCATAAAATTTGAAAATACTATTCCATAAGTGATTGCGGGGTCTTCCATTGTTGAACCATTGGCGTATACTATTGGTTCTAATAAAAATCTGTGAACATCCGGCCGACCTGGGAAATAGGATTCAAGTAATTGGCCATTGGTTAGTTTTGGTGCATCATAAAAATTCATATTCATTAATTCGTCAAAAAATTTATCTACTTCTGGTTTTGATATTTTAAATTCATTTATCAGTTTGGAAGTAAAATTTTCAACAGTAAAATCACTTTGAATTTTATACATTGGGTTTTGAAAACGTACATCTTTGAGTTGCACAATTCTTGAAGCGATGTCCTTGTTCCAATATCGCTTACAGGTTTTGATCATGCCAGCAGGAAAACCATGAAGTGAAACATCGAAAATATGATTTCCTTTTCTTTTAAACCAAGTAGCAAAGCCGCCTAGTTTATTATGGGCTTCAAGGAGTAATACCTTTCTTCCATTTTTAGCTAGCTTGTTAGCTGCCGTTAATCCTGCAAGTCCTCCTCCTATTACGATTACCTCATAATGATCAGTAGGGTGTTCATTTTTTTTAATTAACATTGTTTTTCCTTAAAACTATTACTTGTTCTTTTTATTGCATCTTCTATATTAATTTTGGGGATGTATCCAAAGTCATCTCTCGCATTTTTATGCGAAAAATAATGAGACTTTGAAAACTGTAGTGCTATAAACCTTGTCATTGGAGGTTCTTTTTTTAATATAGAAAATACTTTTTCTAAAATAAAACCGATAAAATAAGCTTCTTTACAAGAAATTTTATTTTCTATTTTTGAAATGCCATTATTTTCCAATATTTTGTTAATAAAATTCCATAAATTGACAGGCCTCTCTTGTCCAATAAAATATACATTTCCTGCAAGTTTAGAGTTTTTTGACAGGTTTTCTAGAGCTTGAATATGAGCGTCTACAGCATTATCTATATAGATTATATCTACAAGGTTTTGACCATCGCCTATTTGTCTTAATTTTCCAGAATTGGCTGATTGTATTAGTCTTGGTATCAGATGAGGGTCATCTGGTCCAAATATTAAATGAGGTCTTAAACTAACAGTTAATAGTTTTTTTGAATTTGCTTTTTTTATTATTTGCTCTGCCAAGCTTTTTGTTTTTGCATAATGAGTAAGAAACTTCTTTGGATAGTTTTGTGTTTCATCTACATTACATAGATCATCTTTACCAAAAACTACTGAAGGTGAGCTTGTATAGATTAACTTTGAGACACCATTTTTTATACATGCTTTAACAATATTTTCCGTACCTATGACATTTGTTTGAAAATATTGATTATAATCTCCATGCATTCCAACTAGTGAAGCCACATGAAATACAACTTCAATTTTTTTTAAAGCACTTGTAACTTCTTCTAAATTATTGAGGTTACATTTTATTGTTTGTATACCAATGTCATTCAATTTTTGGCATTCATTTCGAGATAAGTTTGTAATTTTGTGTCCTTGATTTAACAATGCTTTAGCTAAGTTAAATCCTAAAAAACCACTAGCTCCTGTAATTAAAATATTCATAGATTACCTTGGCTTGCAAGTTTTCCAAGTTTTAAACGATCAATTTTAATGTTATGCCGTATGTCTACAGGAAATTTTTTACAGAAAAAAACATTATTCAAATCTTTAGTTAAGTCATTTTTTAGTGCAAAATCTAAAATATTCTTTTTTATATTTTCTTTATTTTTAGATGTTGATTTTAGAATTACTGCGATGCCTACTTTTGGAGCGTCCTTTGTTCCATAATTTATCATTGCACTTTTTTCTACATCTTGGTGTGTATTTATTATTGATTCAAAGTTTATAGAACAATTGAGTTTATTATTTATACTAATTCGATGAGATTTTCTTCCACAAAACCAAAGTCTTTTCTGATTATCTAAATACCCTAGATCACCTACACGATGCCAAACTTTATTATTCTCAATGTCGTATATTTTTGAAATTTCTGTTTCTTTAATTAAATTAAAATATGATTTTGTTACAACGTCGCCTTGTACAATAATTTCACCTATATCTAATTCTTTAAGCTCTTCTATCTCGTTAATATTTGATATTTTATTATCAGAAATTTTAATAACTTTTATATCTGTTCCTAAAACGGCTTTACCTACGCAAGTACCTTTTCCTTGTTCTGTTAAGCTCGCAGTTTCATTTAATATTATTTTGCCAGAGATATTGGCAATAGGTAATGATTCTGTTGCACCATAAGGAGTATAAGTCGTGCCTTTGGGAAGAATATTAATAAATGTTTTATGTAATGAAACTGAAACTGGTGCGCCAAACATTACAACGTATTTAACCGAAGGTAGCTTGAGGTTATTTGCGATACAATAGTTTGCAACATTTTCCCAAATGGCAGGTGAGCCAGCGATAAAAGTACATTTATAATGGTTGATATTCTCTACTAGTTTTTTTGGATTTGCTTTAGCCGGTTTAGAAGGATCCATATTTGGAATACAGGAAGTCATTCCTATACATAAGGTAAATAAAGAAAAAAGTGGAAATCCTGGAAGATCAATATCATTGATATTTAGTTTAAATAAGTCTTCAAGTATCTCTGTTTGTTTTGAAAAAATATTATGTGTGTATTCTACTCCTTTTGGAGCTCCCGTTCCTCCTGAAGTAAATAAAATAGCAGCTAATTCATCTTTATCCATATCTTCACATAAATAATTTGAAGTAGATTTTTTTAAACTAGAAATTGTTATAGCTTTTGATAAAGGGATATATTTTGAAGATACTTTTATTTTAATGGATTTGAACTTGTCTCTGAAAAAAAGACTAAGTAAATGTACTTCTGGTTCAGCTATAAGACCAATTGGTTTAGATTTAGAAATAGCATCCAAAAGGTTCTTGCGTCCCATACCAGGATCTATTAAAATTGGAATTACTCCTAGTTTAAATAAAGCAAATACAATGGCATGAAAATCAAGTGATGGACGTATGAATAGAAGAGTTTTATCTCCTTTTTTGAATCCACATTCTTGTAAACCATTTGCATAGATATTTGATAAGTTTTCAAGTTCTAAAAAAGTAAGAGTATTGTAATTACCCTTAACCTTATATTGTAAGGCAATTTTGTTAGGATTTTTTTTAGAATGAGAATTTATATTTTCTGTTATATTCATAAGAATAGTTTTATTTCATTTAAAGTTTTAATAGGTTCATCTTCAATTACATAATGTCCTGCATTTTCATAAAAACAATATTTATCTTTTGGATAGATTTCTTGCCATCTTGTTAAGAAATTGTCGTTAAAACAAAAATCCTTTTTTCCCCACAGAAAAAGTTTGGGACAATTAATATTTGGTAAATGATCTTCAATATCTTTTAAAACTGAATAGCTTGGATGATCTTTGGTCATTGGAATGTCTTCAACAAATCGTGATGTTGCAATTCTGTTTTTATAATTATTATACGGAAATAAATAACCTTCTTTTTCTAATTTATTTAATTTTCTTTTTGTTGCAAGTATTGTCGCAGGTCCGGCAAATCCATTAAATAATCTTATTAACTTTTCACCAAGAAATGGGGTTTTACAAAGTTTTATTAGTGGAGGTATATAAGTTGATGTGAATGCAGCAGTATTTAATATTACAATTTTATGTGCGTTGATATTATTTCTCTGAAGTAAACCAAATCCAATGGCTCCACCCCAGTCATGAACAATTAAATTTATTTTTTTAATTTTTAAATTTAGTAAAAGACTTTCGATATTATCTATATGGTTCTTTAATATGTATTTGTAATCTTGTGGTTTGTCGGATAACCCACAACCAATATGATCTGGTACTATTACTCTATGTGTTTTTTTTAAATCTTTAATCAGGTTTCTATAATAAAAAGACCACGTTGGATTACCGTGAAGCATGACGATAACTTCTCCTTCTCCTTCATCAATGTAATGTTGTTGTATAGGATTATTGTCTGAATTATTTAAATTAATATAATTAGATTTAAAAGGAAAAAGTTCTTGTTTCCAATTCTGTTTCACCATTCTACTCCTAGCATTATTGAGTTTAATCCACTTCCGATTCCTAGAAGAGCAATTTTCTGATTTTTCTGAATCAGCTTTTTATTATCTGCTTGCATTAATGTTATTGGCAAAGCCGCTGAACCAGTATTTCCAAGAGTTGGGTAAGTAACAAAAGATTTTTTCGAGTTTAAGCCTAGAGCTTCATTTGTTAATGTTTCATGAGCAATTCCTACTTGGTGTCCTATAAAAAAATCAACATCATTATTACCCCAAGATAATTCTTCTTTTGTTTTTTCCCAATTCTTTTTTGCAAGAGTTATTCCATGTTCCATTAATTTTTCTGAATCTGTTTCCATCATCAGTGAATTTGTGTTCCCATCACCTTGGCAAAGTATATTTGCTTCTGTATCAGACATTGAAGACGAGCCTATAATTTTGTGACCGCTACTTATTAAGTCTGTTCTGGAAAGAGTAATTGCAACTGCTGCTGAACCTATAGTTAGGCTTGCAATATGTTTTTTTATATTTTTTCTAGTAATACTATCGTCATTTAGTAAATGTTCGATAGTTTGAAACAGTAGAGGGCCACCATTTTCACCTGAGACAATTAGTGCATGTTTTATTGTTCCCATTTCTATCATATTAGCAGCGACTATAATTGAACTAACAACACCTAAGCAGGCATTTGATAAATCAAAAAATATTGTTTCATTTTTAAGTTTTAAATTATTATGTATTATAGAAGCAGTTGATGGTTCTAAAAAATCCCTACAAACTGAACTATGAATTAATAAATCAATGTCACTTTCTTTTAATTTATTATTATCTTTAAATAGATTAGCAGCTGCTTCGGTCGATAGATCACTTGGCTTTGTGCCTTTTTCCCAATATCTTCTTTCTTTGATACCGGTCATAAGCTCAAGTCTCCCTGAAGGTAACTTTAGTTTATTATATATTGGTGTTAATTTTTCTTCAATTTCCTCAGAAGATATTTTCATTTCTGGCAAATGATAAGACATTGCTGAAATAGATACATTTTTAAATTTCATGCTATTTCTCCATCAATTAAGCAATGTAGATTAGCCATAGATATTCCACTTAACATTGCCCCAACAATACCTAAAAAGCCTTGATCTGTTCCACAAATGAATAAATTTTCAATATGAGTTTTTCCTGTTCTTGATTTTTTAGTTGAACCATATACAGCACCATTAATTTTACCAGTATATTTTTTTACGGTTCTTGGAGTGAAAACATCACTATATAAAAGATTTGCATCAAAATTAGGAATATTCTTTTTAATGAGTTCTAAAGATTTGTCTAAAACAATATTTTTTTGTTTTTTATAAGAAACTTTATCAAGATTATTCCATTTATCAAAGTTGGCCATAAAAGTAATTCGGATAATACCTTCACCATTTATTGTTTCGTCGATTTCCTTATTAGCATATTTATAGTTATTGGGAAAACAGATTACTGCACTGGAAAAATCACATAAATCTTTGGGCATTTTGTAGTCATAAACATTTTTATTATTATAAAAAATAATTGTTTCATTTATATTGTAATCTTTTGGAGTTTTATCAAAATAAAAAATAGATTCAGTGAAACTCATTTTTCCTTCTGGGGGAAGTTTCGCAGTTATGGCATTTATTTCACTTTTAATTAATCTTAGTGTTTCAGGCAATCCCGCAGAAGATAAAACATTGTTTGTGTTTAAAGACTTTCCATTTTTTAACAAAATACTTTCGACTTTGTTATTCAGTGTTTGAATATCTTTTACTTCTGAATTGTAAAATATTTCACCTCCTAAAGAGGAGTATTTCTTTAAAAGAAGATTTATTACTGTTCTTACTCCCCCATGAGGCCTTGAAAACCCTTCAATATAAATACTTTTAAACATGATTGCAAACTGGGAAAAATCCATATCATTTTCCCATGCGCTACCATATATCAGAAGTGGTGCAATTATCATTTCAATTAAAAGTTCATCATGAATAAACTCATTTAATTTTGCTTTGGCACTGAAATATGAATTATTTAAATTTACTTCATCATATTCATTTAAATAAATTAAAAGATTTTTAAAGTTTTCAATTTCTTGTGGAAATTTGCTCTCAATTTCTTTTATGAATGTATTTTGGTCATTAGAAAAATTAAGTTGTGTACTTGGAAATCTGATTTTTGAATAATTTTGCTCAGCAAGTTTTAAACTATCGTAGGGGATTCTTAATTGTCTTAGAAGTTTTGTAAGTGGACTTCTTTTGGTTCCCTTTGGAACAAAGTTAGTCATTGCATGCAAACCAACATCTAAACGCCTTTTTCCTCTTGAATAATAAGAATTCAATCCTCCTGGTATGCTATGGCTTTCAACGATACATACTTTTTTATCAAACATAGCAAGTCTTATTCCTGCTGCCAGTCCAGACATTCCTGCACCGATAATAATTGTATCGTAATTGTTGTTCATATTTTACTACAGACTAGTTTTAAAGTATTTATGCATCAAATTTTGGACTTAGATATTCTACACAACTATCAATTGTAGCCAGTCGTGGATAATCTTCTGAGGGAACTATTATTTTGTGTCTTTTTTTTAGTTCAACAACAATATCCAAAAAATCCATTGAATCTAAATCGATCTGATCTCTTAAGCTTACATTATCTTTAATTGTTGATAAATCCTCATCCATAGCAATATCTGCAATAATGTCTAAAATTACTTTTTTTACTTCTGCTGGTTGCATCTCTTTCTCCTAATTATATTTTTTTACTATTAATACTGAATTTATTCCCAACATTCCAAAGGAGCTGTTTAGAATTATATTTACTTCTTTATTTATTGGTTCACCATTTACTAAATTTTTTAAATTACATTTTGGATCAACATTTTCAATTATTTTACAAGAGTGAATTTTATTATCTTCAAAACTAGGTATATTTCCTGCAAGTTCAAGCGCTCCAGCAGCTCCCATTGCATGTCCAATGAAACCTTTTGTGCAATTTATATAAGTGTTTTCACTAGTTCCAAATACTGAACTTACTGCTTCACATTCATTTATATCTCCTGCTTTGGTTCCTGTAGCGTGAAGATTAACTATGTCGACGTCATTTTCTGTTATGTTCGCTTTTTTGATAGCTTTTTTCATACATTCAATTTGTCGTTCAGGGTTAGGTAATACGAAATCAGATGCGTCTGAATTTATATGATAGCCAATAATTTCACCATAAATTTTGGCATTTCTTTTTTCAGCATCATCTAAACGTTCAAGAGTAAAAATTGCTCCACCTTCAGAAATGACAATTCCATTTCTGTCTATATCAAGTGGTTTTGAAGCCTGGGTTGGGTCGTCATGTTTTCCAAGAGCTCCTTGGCTACTAAAAGCAGCGTATATTCCAAATGTTCCAGTACTTTCTGAAATTCCTCCAGTTAAGGCCATGTCTATTTCACCAAGTTGAAGCATCTGGATACCTTGAATTAATCCTATATTTCCAGCAGCACAAGCAGCTCCTAAAGTATAAGCAGGCCCTGTTATTTTTAAGTTTAAACTGACTTCTCCGGCAGGAGCATTCGCTACAGTTCTTGGATTGTGGTGGTGAGACCAAAGTGAAACGTCTAAATCATTTTGATACAGGTCGTGTATTTCATTTTCAGTTTCCACATTTCCATGTTCAGTTATACCCAAATAAATTCCTATACGATCTTTGTCGAAATTTTCAAAATCAATGTTTGAATCCTTTATTGCTTCGTTAGCACAAAAAATTGATATTGATCCTGCTCTTGTACCTCTTCTTCTTGTTTTCTTCTTTTGATAAAGAGTTTCATCAAATTCACAAAGACCAGCAGCGACTTTACCCAGATGTCTAATTTCAGTATGAGTTATTCCTGAGCGTTGATTTAAAAGTGATTCTCTTAGTTCGGCTAAATTATTTCCGTTTGGAGCAGTTAAGCCAATACCAGTGATTACGATTCTACTTTTCATTTAAATTCTCCTGAAATTTTTCAACATATGATCTTAGTTTGGTCCCGACAATATTTTTAACAATCTTTGCTCCTTCTTGAGCTGTTGATTGAGTATTGATTAAAAGATCGAATGCTCTTGGAAGATTATCAATTATTTTGTCTGTGTAATTTTTGTGTTTTTGTTCGAGTTCATCCAAAGAGATAATAAAATTTATAACCATATCTCCAAGTTGGCACACTTTAACAATTGAATTAAGTCGTTTTATACGAGAACTATTTGTATTTAGTTTTTGAAATTCTGGTTTATTTAAAAGTTTTTCGGCCATTAACTTATAATCACGAATAAATTCTTTTTCTCTTTTTCTAAAAACTTGACTGACAATTTCTAAAGTATTTTCTACTGCGCTATAAGTTCTACAACCTTTATCTTTGTCAGTAGTAATTAGTACTGTTTTATAAGTTGTTAAAGTTTTTAAAGAATTACTTACTGCACTTTGAGATAATTCAAGTTCATTTTGTATTTCTACAGAATTTAATGGTTTTTCAGAAAGAACTAGTAAGCCATAGACTTTTCCTTCAATCCTTTTGAAACCAATTTTTTCCAAAAAGTCTTCAAAAGCGATTAATTCATCATGATAAAGATCTTTAATTTTAATATAAACTCCACATTATTATATATTTCAAATATTTCATAATTGAGATATCGCATGCTATGTTAAGGTGTTGGAGTTGTAAATATTTGATTAATTAAATTTGTAGGTATCTTTAGGTATTTTTGAGGTAGTGTGTTGGTAATTTTAAAAATACTAGCACTATTTTTTGTTAACAGTGCTAGGCAATATTATATTTTTAATAAACGAAAAAGTCTTGGTCTAATCTTTCGTAAGTGTTTAGGGCGCCATCGTTTATATCTCTGGTTACAAATTTACCATTTTGCATAATAGCTATAATTTCAACTTCTTCGCGGTCGTTACGATCAAATGCTCTTGCTCCAACACATGGGTAATAATTATTTAGACAACCTGTAGTTTTTGCAAGGTCTTGATTTCTTTCATAAGTGTTTAAGGCACCATCATTTATATCTTTTGTTACGTACTTACCATTGCTTTGTATTGCTATTACTCGAACGTATTCTTTATCATTTACATCAAAAGCTTTTTCCCCAACACAAAATTTGCCGTTTACACCGCATCCCGACAATTTTGCTAGATCTGTAAATCTTTCGTAATTATTTATTGCTCCATCGTTTTCGTCTCGCGTAGTGTATTTTCCATTTCTATCTTGGAACATGATTGTTACAAATTCTTTGTCATTAACGTCAAATGCTCTTTCGTTTCTTACATAGAAATCAGCATTTTGATTTTGATTATTTGTTTCTATGACTGGTAAATTTATTCTTGGAGCAGGAAAAGATGTAACTATTGGTGGTATTCGATTTCTAATTCTTAAATTTCTTCTAGGTTTAACTCGTGTACTTCTTCTACTTGTACAAAAAGCTAACGCTCGTTGTTGAGACATATTATTTAAAGCTATTTGCCTTTTCATACAGTCTTTTACATTTGCTTGTACTGAGCCAACCACTACAGTTGCACCTAATAGTATTAAACTTTTTAACATAAATCCTCCTTTTAAAATTTTTGTTGTTATTTAATCTAGAAGTTATGTATCACTTAAACTTACTCATTGCATCAATAACGTGATGTGTTGTAATAAAGTGTGACTTGGCGCGTTAAATGTGCTAAAGTTAATAGTTTACATCGTTTATTAGGTATTTGTGCTGAATTATGCAGCTAGCGATATTTCTTCTGAGGAGTCGTTGAAGTTGAATCTATTAGATTTGTGATCTTTTTTTAATGAATCAACAAATTGTTTTACAAAATTATTACAAATTATATTTTCACTTGGATCATCTCTATTTAATTTTTTGTTTACCTGATCTCTTAATATAGTTTTGGCTTTACCATCTGGAATCATATCTAATAAATAATCTTGTAGATCTTGGTCAATTCCACTTACTAAGAAAAATTTAGACTCTGGATTTAACTGTAAAAGTTTAGTTTTTAAGAAATTTTCAGGTACTTCATAAAGTTTTTTTACTGACCAATAGTTTTCTTCAATTTTTTCAGCAAGCTCAGGTGAAACTTTTTTCATTTCATCTAAAAATTCATCATCTTTGCCAACGGCACTATTTCTTAAAAAATTCTCTATTGGTGTTAGAAATAATTCAATTTGATCATTGTTATTAGTTGTATCTTTGTTAGCTGAAGTTATTAAATTTGTTGCGATCCTATCTACATCTGCTCCAAATATCTTTTTTGTAGCAAAGAGTTTTTTCCATTGATTAAATGTAAATTTTTGAACTAATTTTTCACTCTCTATTACAGGTAATAATGAAAAAAGAAGTTGAAAGCATTCAGGGTGATCTAATTTAAAAGCACCAGTTATCATATCTTCAAAAGAGAGTTTGAATAATTGGTCCCTTATTCCTGGGTCTATTGTGACCATTATGCCTGATTGATTTTTTAGATGAGTAAGAGTTATTTTTTCTGAGAATAAACCAAGCCAATTTACAAATTCTGTATTTGTATAAGATAAATTGTCAGAGCTTTCTATTTTTCTGATAAAGTCAGCCGAAAAACAACTATTCATTTTCTCGCCTACTTTAGAAATAAGGTATGGTAACAGCATTTTTATACCACGATAATCATCTTGATTAATCGCTGCTGTAAAAGATTCTGGAGTTTTATTTATTACTTCTATAATTGTTTGGATTAATCCTTCTTTGTGTTTTTCTGTAATTGAATTAAGTACTTCTTTTTCAGAAACACTACTTTGTGAGTCAGTATTTTGCGTAGGAGTAACTTTATTATTCAGATTAGTTGATTTATTGTTCATATTTAACAAAGAATCACCAATCGCTCCAAAAGAGGATTTTAAACTTTTACTAAAATATATTAAAGAAATTAAGATAATTGTTCCTATAAAGAGAACAGAAAGAAAGCCTAGTATAGTTGTTAGATTTTTTTCTATAAAGCTTGGCTTTAATATTTTGTTATCAGGAGCATTCATTTCTGAATTTGAAGCTGGTAATCTATTGGAGTTTTTAAGCTCAGATGAGATATAGTCAATATTTATAACAGTTGGAAAATTTCCTATTGATGCGGCGATTACTTTTTTTAATGAGTTTTCATCTTTTAATTCTTTTTCAAGTTGAACAACAACATTTATGTTATTTATCTCTATAGATTTTTCGATATTTGTTAACATTGGAGATTGAAGATATCCCATATTTGATGAAGTTCTAGATTTTGAATTTTTTAAGATTTTTACTTTAACAAAAACATTAAACTTATTATCAATTAAATAATTTGATAATGCTAAGGTTAGATTTTTTTGAAATTCATTGTTAAGTTTAGATTCAGTAGGGTTAAATCTTTTTGCAAAAATAATATTTGAAAAAATGAGAAAGCTTATTAAAAATATTTTTTTCATAAAATATCCTTAATATTTTTTAACAATCTTCTTGCTGTTGAATCTTTTTTGTCTAATTCGATTGCTCTAAGTAGGAAAGATTCGGCTAAGTTGATATTTTTTTCATTAATTAAAATATTGGCCATCATTGTGTAACTAGAAGATACATTTGGATATTTTTCTTGAAATAATTCTAATTGTTTTTTTGCTATTTTAAATCTTCCGCTAATGAGTAATGCCTGTATTTCAAGAAGTTTTCTGCTCATATTATTTGTTTTCTTTAAGAATCTTCCAAGAACCCATTCTTCAAAATTTTTATCATCAACAGGAGTCATTTTGATTTTTACTTTTTTTATATTTCTTGAAAATAAAGACACTTCTTTTGGAAGAAACCCTTTTTTTATAATTTTAAAGTTTATAAATTTTCCATTTGTGATTTGTTTAATTTTTTGGGCATTTAATAATAAAGGGGTAGGGCCTATAATTATTGACTTAGATGAAACAACAAGACAGTTTTTCACATCACAAGTGATATTTAACTTATCTTCAGGTATTACCTGCTTAATTGTAGAGCAAGCTGATACTAAAATAAAAATTATACTAATTACTAATAATTTCATCACTTTTTAATCGTCATTTTCAAAGATAAATTTATTTAATACTCTTTATCTATATTTTTTGGTAAAATTTGCCTATGTTAAAAATATTTTTAATAGCTATACTATTGATTCCATTGCCTGGTTATTCAAAACCTTTTAAAATAGGTATGGGATTTGCTCAGGGATTATTTTCTCAAAGTGAAAATAATATTTCTTCTTCTGCTTTATTAAGTCCAGGTGTTCAATTTACCCTAAAGATTTCTGAAAAATTTGTCTTTGGCACAGGGACAAATATTTATCTCGATTTTAGTACCGGTTCGGTATTTTTAAATTCACTTCAAATTAACTCACTTTATTATTTTAAAGGTAAACCATTTAAGGAATATATTGAAAATGAAGGAGATCAGATTACAACTCTTTCAAAGTGGGCTTTCGCTTCTGGTATTGAACTTAAAAATTATAAATACTTTCTAGGAAATGACATTCCAGTTACTAGTAATCTTAAAAGTGAAGGAAGTTTTTATAATTTGAATTTATTAGCTCAAGCTGACTACCGTTTAAATAGTAATTGGGAACTTAGTGCAAATACTTCTTTTAGTCTTTTAAGTTTTGGTTCAAGTGAGAACGGCGTTAAACTAAATTCGATTTTATTAACATTTGGTTTAAATTACTTAGTAGATTAAAGTCTTTTAACCAATTTCTTTTTTACATAAACTATTATTCTTCTATTTTTATTTCTAGCCTCTTGAAGCATATTTCCTTTAAGTCCCTTGATTTTTACAAGTGGTTTTGTATCTGATAAGCCCATGGGCCTTATATTATTATGAGGTATACCTACCTTTTCAAATAAGTGTACAACTTCAACCGCTCTAAGTAGAGACAACTCCCAATTGCTAGGGTATTTACGTGTATGAATAGGAAGATCATCTGTGTGACCTTCTATTAATATATTATATTCTAATGCTTCTTTTGATAAAATAATTCCGATATTTTTTAGTAAAACTAATGCTTTGTCTTTTAGTTTTGATGAAGCTGAGTTGAAGAAATATTTTGAATTAAATGTAATTTTTATTCCATCTAACATTTTTTCCACAGTCGCGTCTTGAGCTATTTGATCTTTAAGTAGAATTGTTTTTAACTTGTCGGTTAATGTGTTGTATGAATTTGTATAAGTCCCTCCCATGCTTTCAGCAGTACTTTTCTTGAGTTGCTCCATTTTAGCAGGATCAGGTGAAGAAAAGGCTGTCAAAATAACAAAAAAACCCCATAATAATGTCATTAAATCGGCATATGAAATTAGCCAATTTCCTTCACCATCATCGTGACTATCATCATCACGCAAAAATTTTTTATTATTAAAACGCACTAAGAAACCTTTATTTCTTTCATCTTATTTCTCATTTTTGGTGTGAGGTAACTCTTTAGAAACTCCTCTACAACTAACGGGTGTTTTTTATCATGAATTAGCATTGTGCCTTCTGCGATTGCTCTTCTTTGTATAAGATCATTTTGAGACGCTAAATGTAGGTTTTCACCCATTGGAACCAATACAAGGTTAGCTAGTAGTAATCCCCAGAAAGTCGCTGTAAGAGCAACAGACATAGCTGGCCCTAAACTTTTAAAGGCATCGGGTGCTCCTAAGCCTTGTAAAAGCGCAATCATTCCAAGAGTCGCTCCTATAAGTCCAAAAGCTGGTGGAAATTTGCCTATTATTCTAAATGTAGCATTTTCTTGTCTATATCTTTCATTTTGAAGTTCTACTCTTTTTTCAAGAACTTCTTCTAATTCATCAACTGTTAAAGAATTATCTACTAACAATTCTATACATTCTTTAAAGAATGGGTTTTTAACAGATTCTATTTTTGAAGTTAATTCTCCTCCATCGTTTGAAAATTCTGATATTTCAACAATTTCATTTATAACATTAATGATTTCTTTATGTTGTTTACCAAGTAGCGCTCTTATCAAAACATGAAAAATATTAAAAAAGTGCTCAAACGGGAAACAAATTAATGCGGCTGCAATTGTCCCGCCTAGAACAATTCCTATAGAATGAGGATTGGCAAATATCATTGGATTACTGACTTCACTTGTTATAAGCCAATAAATTAATCCTCCTCCGAATAAAATTCCTGTTGGTAATGAAAAATTCATGAAATGCTCCTAATTATCTTTCTTCTCGGTTACTCTTATTTTTAATAATAATTGTATATGTACCTAGAAATATTAAGGAAAATTGTGCCGTAATAAATATAATTGATGAAGTATTAATAATACAAGATGATTGTAATAGATGAAAATTCAAAATCAAAAAATTCATAATAATCTAATATTAAAGATAATTTTGACACTTTCTCTTTCTTTAGTAGTTTTACTTATCTCTTCAGACATAATCGGATTTTATCTAACTAAAAAATCTCACCAAGAGTTAGAAGATTTCTACAATCACACAATGATTCCATCTTTTAAACTTCAGGTTGTCGATCAATCAATTAGTATTTTATTTACAGAACTTGGAAAAGTTGTTGATGAAAATAAAATTAATAATATTCAATCTCAAATTAGTAAACTCACAGAAAGCGTCGAAAAAAGTAAAAGTGAAACTGCTGATAAATATATTGTCGTTAATGATCAAATAAAAAAAATTAGTACAATTTCTGAATTAAAAATAAAGAACAATAAAGAACTAACGAGTTTAGTAAAAAGTTGGGAAAAATTAAAAAATCATATTTTAATGAGAATCAAATCAAATAAATTAGATTCTGAAGACCTTGATCAATACTTTATAGCTTTTAAAAATTTTAGAGGAAAATTACAAGCTGTAAACAATGGACTCTTAGTAAAAGCTAGATCAAGAATTGATAGTTCAAAAATTATCACCATCAAAACTCAATTAATTATTCTTGTGCTTCTTTGTATTGGACTAATTGTAGGATTTCTCTTAAGTAAAGTAAGTTTTAAAAAAGTTAAAGTGCTTTTACGTTCAATTGAAAATAGTCATAAAGAACAAAATAAACTTGCCTTAATCGTTAGACATTCAAAAGACGCTATAATAAGTATCAATGAACAAATGGAAATTGAAAGCTGGAATTTAGGTGCAATAGAACTTTTTAATTTTACGGAATCGAATATTATTGGAAAAAAAATATCAAATTTTTTCACTAAAGATGAACTTTTAAAACTGGTTAAAATGATCAAATCAAATTCGGAACAAAGTTCGGAGTTTGTAATGTTTAATAAAACGAAAAAAATTCTAAATGTTTTAATAACTATTACTAGAATAAAAGAAGGGAAAATTACAATTTTCTCTTTAATTATAAAAGATATTACACAAAATAAAAAACTTGAGGAAAAGTTAGAAAAGCAAAAAGCAATTACTTACGCAGCAGCAAAACTTGCTAGTGTTGGTGAAGTGTCTGGAGGTGTTGCTCACGAAATTAATAATCCACTAATGATAGTGGTTAATGCTAATAATAAAGTTTTGAAATTTTTAGAATCAAATAATTTTGTTGACGACAAAATATATCAGCTTTCATTAAAAGCAAAAAGCCATATAAAGAGAATTGCAAGTATTGTAAAATCGTTACAAACATTTTCTTCTTCAACCGCTGATGGGATAAAAAAGCAATCACGTCTCGAAGATATTATCCAGGATGTTTTACAACTAAGTTATGAAAATATGTTAAATGAAGATATCGATTTTAATTTAAGTGAATATAATAAAGACATTAAAGTTAATTGTCGCTCACGAGACATTACTGAGGTAATTTTAAATTTGCTATCAAATTCAAGGTACGCCATTAAGTCTCTTGCAACAAAATGGATCAAACTTGATATATCAGAAGATGAAAATATTTTAAAAATTGTTTTAACTGATTCTGGTAATGGCATTGATTCAAATACAGTTCAAAAAATGATGCAACCTTTTTTTACCACTAAAGACGTAGGACAGGGAACAGGAGTAGGTCTTAGTGTTGCCAAAGGAATTATCGATAGCCATGATGGTGAATTTTATTATGATTCAAGTTGTGAGAATACTCGGTTTATTATTAAGTTGCCGATGAGTTAAATTTGTTTTTTCTTTATTACGGAAAAAATTTGATCCTACCAAGTGAAGCTGGTGAATCTGATGCCCCGTCTTGGTAGTAATCTTCAGAACCTCTGCTCGTTCGTGGGTAACCATTAAAGTACTTTGAATTGTAGTTACCTAGACCCCAGCAATACGTAGACTTCGTTATGTCTCTAACACACTTCACTCTATCTGACTCGAAAAGAAACTCTATTGTTTCAGGAAGGTCTATATCGCTACTGTCTGCTACTCTAAAATCATTTAGCCCAACAGTAATTCTATTTAATGTACCCAAACCAAGGCCACCAGTTATATTATTTCCCCAACATCTTACTTTTCCGTTTACAAATCTTGCACAACTTGTATTACCTCCAACAGTTAATTGGACTGGTTCATAGCCAGCTCCAACTGGAAAAATAATATCTTTTGCTTTATCTGCAATTCTATAATCATGCCATGTTCCCGAGTCAGCCAATTGTCCTTCAACATCTCGTCCCCAGCACCTTACTTTATTTAAAGTTGCTGCTTTTGCTATAAGTACACATACATTATTAGAGTTTGCTTTCATTTCAATAACTGATTCTCCAGGGTTTAGTATATCAACTTCACCTAATAAGTTTATTGCTTCATTGTCTCCAAATGATTGATTCACTGGAGCATCTGCGTGACCTAATTTAAAGGCTCCGTTATATCCCCAACACTTTGGTTTACCCGAAGTTGTAAGTAAAGCACAGAAAAATGCACCAGCTCCTCCTCCTACTAGGTCTGTTGCAGTGTCGCCAAGATTAAGGTCACCTACTGTGTAGGGATCTTCATTATCCCCAACATCTAAAGTGTTCCCGTAGCCCAGTTGTCCATAAAGCCCATAACCCCAGCATCTGACACCTCCTAAAGAAAATAAAACGCAGTAAGCTGAATTTCCTCCGGCAATTTTGGAAATTGTTTCACCAACATGGTCCCCCGCTACAGGATTACCTGGATTTAAAAGTTTTACTAATGGATTTAGATCTGGAGTTTGAGTATTTGTTACAGCAAGATTTACAACACCATGACCGAGTTGTCCACGATGGTTATATCCCCAACATAAAACAGTGTCAGTTGTCGTAACAGCACAAAAAGATAATCCGCCAAAGGCTATATCTTTTACCAGTACTCCAGCTCCAAGATTTACCGTAGATGTTAAACTTATATCTATTATAGAATTTAACGGTCCAGCCCCAAGAGATCCAAAAGGATTATGGCCCCAGCATTTAACAGTTTGGTCATTAAATATGGCACATCTATTTAAATAATTACCCACTATTTTAATTGGGTAAGTGGTTAGTCCCGCTGCTAGTTTTACTTGAATGTTAACAGTTTTTGTATCTGTACCACCTTTGCCATCACTTACTTGATAAATAAACTGATCAATACCTGTAAAACTTGGATCAGGGGTGTATGTACAAGATAAATCTGTTGTAGCACCTAGGCAATTTGTTAAGGTTCCATTGGAGGGAGCCACGCTAATGCTATAGGTTAGATCTGAACCATCTATGTCTAAAGCTTTTTCAATCTGAATATTTTTGGCAATATTTTGAATAACAACTTCTTCTTGTCGTGTATGTAAAAAATAAGGAGCAATATTAACGATAGTATTTGAAAAAATTTCTGTGCTCCATGCAGGATTTGAAGGAGTTTCATTGTCGCCGATAAATATCCAAGCAGCCAATCCAAGAGAACCATTACTAACATTTCCTGAATTAGCTCCCCAGCATCTAACCTCTCCGTTAGATAAAAGAGCACAAGCGTGATAAAGACCTACAATAGTATCGTGTGCAAATGTACCACCCAAATTAATTTGGTTTGTTGAAGCAAGTTCATCGTCACCGATATCTACGTATGGAGTAATTCCTCTCGCTAGTAATATGCTTTGAATTCCCCAACAATATAAATTTCCATTTTCTAAAACAGCACATGTTTGTTGGCCATTACTGCTTACATTTAAAACTTTTACACCTGGTTCAAATTCAAAATCAGGCAAGCTATTTGGTAATTCATTATCTCCAATATGGGCTGTTGATGCTGTTCCTAATCGTCCACTATTTGCGCCCCAACATTTTATTTTGCCATTTTGTAGCGTGGCACAGTTTACATATCCTGCAGTTTCAATATCGATTACTGGAGAAGGATTATTTATATCACTTGGATTAAATGCTGGAACAAGTGTAGATTGGTTAATTGTGCTTGAAATCCCTATTTGTCCATAAGTATTACTTCCAGTACAAGATATTGTATTATCAGAAAAAACGATGCACATATTAAATGTGGTTACGCTAACTTTAATAGGAGTTTTGCCTGAAAGATTTACAACACCATTTGGATAAATGGCTTCATTGTCTCCAATATTGTAGCCTCCTCCAAAAGGGGAACCAAGGCCAAAGCCTCCCCAATATTGATATCCCCAACAAAGGAGTTCTCCGTTTAAAAGAATTGCACAAGTTTTATCTGCACCAGCAAATATGGCGGTTGCTGTATTTGCACCGATGTTGACATTTGGTCTATCGGAAGCCCTGACTCCGTGTCCAGCACTTACAATATCTGCTGTTCCTAATTGACCAAAATTATTCTTTCCCCAACATTTTATATTTCCAGATACAAACAATGCGCAAACATGGCTTTGACCACTTGCAAGTTGAGTAACTTTTTCTGAAAAATTAATAAAATTGATATCAGATGGTTTTTCATATCGACCGATGTTACCTGGAAAACCTGTTCCAATTTGACCTTTATCATTGTTTCCCCAGCATTTTACCTTTCCGTTATTTGTTAAAGCACAAAAACCACCATAATAAGCAACTAACTGCGTAACATAGCCCGAGTTATAACTAATTGTTCCTTCAACTTTATTTCCTGCTTGATCTATTACTTGGATCATGTAATTCACAAATTCAAGTTTAAGAGGATTATCTAAATTACTATCTGGGCCATATGAAACTATTCCAAGAGCAGAATATATTATATTACCTGTTTGTATTGCTGTAGGAAAATCTGTATTTGAGTTACTAAATTTTCTGTAAACTTTAACAAGCATATTTCCATTCAAAGAATTATTATCAGACATTGTCCAAGTTAAATTCCATTTTTTATCTAATGTTGTATTTGTATTATCAAGAGCAATTGCTAAAGAGCCTATTGTTGGAGGTGTGATATCTGAAACCGTTTCTTGTCTAAAGTTTCCATCACATTTTTCGTTATTTGAAGAATCAATCGCGCAAACTGCGTAATAATAAGTAGCTCCTTCCACAAGAGCAGCTAAAGGATCACTATATGAAAAGGTGTTTATTGTTGTCAGTAGTGTGCCGTCAAAAGATGGATTTGTAAGTGTTGCAAAGTTAGAATTAAGCTTTCTGTAAACACGATAAGATATTTGTACTCCTGGTTCACTGGGGTATTGATTATCGCTTGCTGTTCCCCAAGAAAGATCAACATTTCCACCTTGAATAACAGAGGTTATATTTGAATTAAAAAATGGGGCGCTTGCGTCTTTTACCCTCTTTGAAGCATTACCAAACTGCGGATTCAAGTATTTTGTTTCATTTCCTACAGTATCAAATGCTCTCACATGAAATAAGTATGTTCTATAAGGATTTAGTCCAATTACATTACAGGAAGTTAAATTATCTGAACAATCAGCTTGAGCACAATAACAAGTTTTAACTAATGTTAGCGCGTAACTATTATTTGGATCAGTTGTATAAACATTAAAGCCTCTGTAATCAACCCAAGAAACTGGAGCGAACCAAGAAACAGTCATCATGCCTTCTGTTAAACTCTGTGTATTCGTAGAATCAATTCCAATAAAACTGGCAGGAGGTGTCGCGTCTGGTATTAAAACTAATTTTGCTTGAGCTAAAGTAAAGTTCGTACAATTCTGTGTCCCAAAACTTGGAGCAGCATCATCACAAGCATCGACTACAGCATAAACAGTGTCAGTGTCTGTAAAACTAAAATCAGTTTTGGTGAAAGTGAATCCAGTTGAAAAACTAGCATGACTTTTAGTAAATGTTGTAATTTGCCCAGGTGTTGGTGTTGTAGTGTTTTTCCAAACTCTAACTTTATATTCTTTTATATCATTTGATATTGATCCGTTCCACGAAATAGACATAAGGGCATTTGGTACATCAAAGACAATATTTTGAATTCCGTCAAAGAGAGGAGTCGTTATATCATGAGTATTTAAAGTTTGATAAACGGTAGTATTTGAAATATTTCCACTACTATCTTTTGCTTTAACACAAAACGCATAATTGTATCTTGGTAATAAGTTTACTACATCATATGTAATAGCAGTGTTTAATACCGAATAGGGTACGTTTGACATTGTATGTATTAAAGTACCACTAGAACATGGGTTAGGTGGCGTCGCAGTTCCTGCAATAGATGTTTGGTAAATTAAATATTCATTCGCACCTGTTGAAGGATTATCTGTTTCTCTAATAATTGAGTTCCAGCCAATTTTTATACTTGTTTCAACATTTGTTCCTAAAGCTACAGAGCTGATTCCTGTAAAAGTTGGAGCAGTTAAATCACCAGTAGTAACAGTTACCATGTTTGGTGTTGAGATAACATTACCACTTGGATCTTCATCTACTACCATAAAATAATATGTCGTATTCTCTGAAGGACTTAAATAAGTAAATGTTTTAGCAGGGCTACTTAGATTTATTGAAAATAAAGATTGTACTAGAGTATAAGTTGCTAAGTTTGTTCCACCACTGGTGTTAAAATATACATGTCTTTTTAGAACTCCACCTTTGGTGTGATCCCAAGGTAGTGTTAAATTGATATTTCCATTCACAACACTAGCAGCTGATGCTCCTATTGTTTTAGCAGCACCGGTATCACCCAGCGTAACTGACGCGGTTAAAGTATTTGTGTCACAAAGATTATTTGAACTACAGGCTCTTACACCAAAAACATAGGGAAGTTCATCTCCTAAATTTGTTAGAGTACTTGAAAATCTTCCTTGATTTACAATCGCCAAAGGAGTTCCATTCCAATCTAAAACAGTTCCGGGATTTCCATAAATTTTGTAAGTTGAAACTAAAGCACCACCATTTGGTGTTTGCCAAGAAACAAGAACACTATCTGGACCATTTTGAATAGAAGTAGTAATACCCGAAAATATTGGAGCGTTTATTGAATTAGTATAAGCATCTACATTATTACTTCCATAAACTGGTTTGCCATTAAAAACTGCTTCACATGTATAAAAATACTGCTGTCCTTCTTGAAGACTACTATCAATAAACGATAAAATTGATTTGTTAGTTGATTTATAAACTCTAACACCATCACGGTGAACAATTACTTCTGATGCGCCCGAAGGAAAATCGAAAGCGACTTGAATTTTTGAGGTATCAAGAGGTGTAGCAGATACACAGCCGCTATAACTACTCGCTCCACCTGCATTATCCTTTGGAGCAAGCGATTGCATGCAGGAGGTACTCAGGATCATTAATGTTAAAATGATAATTTTATACATAATATTAACTTCTCATCGGTTAAAAACTAAATTAAGTTTAGTATATTATATTAGTCAGATTTATGAGAATTGCCACGTAACTGCTTGATTTTTGGCTTAAATGTTTTATTGAAAATATATAAACTGCCAATTTTGTGTGACAAACGGTAAACGGGAAAACTTTACTGGAATGTATTTAGATTTCTTGAATTGATATAATAATTAAGGAGACATAAATATGTTCAAAATAAACAAAACTCAATTCTATCTACTTCCAATAATTCCTACTTCTTTTTTTATTTTGTATAAATTTTCTTCTCAAAATTCTTTTATGGTTTCTTTTATTGTTTCCGCGACAATTATTTCAAGTTTAGTATCTTTCCTTTTGAATAATAAAAAATTAAAACTTGATAATGATTTAGGATTTGCTGAAGAAGTTGGAATAACTGAATGCCCTATAATTGTGATTGATAAAAAACTTAACAATATTAAATATTCAAATAAGCAATTCAAAAAACAATTTAATTATTATGCAGAATATGGAAATGTTGTAGATTTTGAAAAGCATTTTAACTTAGACTTACATAATAATAAATATGGTGTATTTAATTTTAACGACGATTCTACAAATGAAACTTATATGTTTTATGTGTATAATAAAGTTATTAGTTCCACGGAATTTAAAGTAGTACAGTTTTTTAATTTCAATTATGCGTATAATGCTCTCGAAACAAATATCAAAACTAATAACGAAGAAACAATTAATCTTTTAGTTTCATTAACAACTGGATATTATCAATCTGAAAGAAAAAAATTATTAGAAGAAGGAAATATCGACACCAATATTGTTAAGGCTGCCGATAGTTTATATCACGCAAAAGTAAAATATTTAACTGAAAATAAAACCTTACTTAGAAATTTAAATTTCTATAAAAATAGAAGTGCAAAAGCAACGAGATCAATTGATAATTTTGATATGTAGGTTGTTAAATAAAAGTTATTTCTACTTATTAAAATTATCTACATGATAAATTGCCTCTGGACGAATACTGGAGGTGTGGATCTCTATAAATTCATTTCTAGTTTCATTTGAAATCAATGAAATTTGAAAAAGTTTAAGTCCAAATGGGGGCAGAGTTTTACCTATTTTGCTACTTTAAAGTGAGTAAGTCGTCCCTTTACCTTTTCCCATTTGCTTGATTTTATTTACATTAACAAGCTTAAACAAATGCGATTTTACTGTATTTCTATTCGCACCAATAAGTTTAACAAGTTCAGAAAGAGATAACGAACCATGATCTTTTAAAATAATTATAATTTGCACCGATAGTTTAGGTAAAGACATCAAAGATTTTTCTTTTTCAAGCTTATGCTGGAGACTGTCTTTTTGTTTTTTTAGACACTCTAAGAAAAATCTTATCCAATTTCCAAGCTTCACGCTTTCTTTAGTATCTTCAGTCTGAGCACCTCGAAGAGATAAATAATATTGATCTTTATTTTCTTCAATGATCCTTTCCATTGATGAATACGGAACATAGTCATAGCCAGAACGAAGTAATAGTAATGTTGTTAAGGCCCTCGAGAGTCTACCATTCCCATCTTGAAATGGATGTATTTCCAAAAACTCTAAGATGAATTTGCTAATAATTATTAAAATGTGTTCGTCTGACTCCAAGATAGAAGCTCTAAGCCATAAACACAGAGTTTCCATCCTGTACGGTGTCTCCAGGGGAGTTGCAGTTTGAAAAATAATTCCCAAACTATTGCCGCTGGGTCCAAAGGCTTCAACATGATTATTTAGTTTTTTATATTGCCCTCTATGCCTCACATCTTTACTTGAAAATTTTAAAAGAAGTTGGTGAAGTTGTTTAATTATATTTTCATAGGGCTGGATTTGTTCAAAGCTACTAAGAATCATATTCATTGCTTCTGCATAGCCTGCCACTTCTTCTTCATCTCTACTTTGAAAAGTGTTAAAATCTAATCCAGTCAATAAAACGTTTACCTCAGAGTCACTCAGTTTTGCTCCCTCAATTCTTGTAGAAGAAGCAACTGATTGAATCGTTGCAACTTTGCGAAGTGACACAAGCCTATCTGGGGCGAGCTGTCCCAGAGCAGCCCAGCTTCCTTTGAACTCATCAATTTCAGCAATTAGTTTTAGGATCTTAGGAGTTATTATTATATTTTTTTTATGTAATTCCATATTTCTCCAATATCCATAATTATATCCATAAATAGCCATATATTCAATGTTTTATGGATATATATGGCTATTTATAAAGATATTAGAAGTCGGAAATAATAATCTCGCTTTTAACTTCAACCATTTACTCTTTTTGAATCCTGTTTTTGTAATAGAAATTTATCATTTTTTGAAATTAAAATTGTTTAGAATGGTGCAACCGGCAGGATTCGAACCTGCGACCCTCTGATTCGTAGTCAGATACTCTATCCAGCTGAGCCACGGCTGCGTAATGTATTAATTTTATGCCAAAAAATTTGCTTATTAGCAATTTTTTTCACACCAATTTTTCCAAGTTACAGATTTTTCTTTGTAATGTTCTTTCCAATCATCTTTTGCTATAAAACTCGTTTCTTTTTTCCAAAGTGTTGAAATCTTATCAAAATTTATTAAATCAAGTCCAATTCCAGCTGCAAGAGCAGCTCCATAGGAAGTGGTTTCTATTACTTTTGGTTTGATGATCTCAAGGTTAGATATCGTTGCTTGAATTTCCATTAATAAGTCATTAGAGCAAGCACCTCCATCAACATTTAAAGATTTAATTTTTGTATTTAAGTCTTTTTCCATAGAGGAAATTAAGTCGTGAATAGATAAAGCAATCCCATCGAGACAAGCTAGAGAAAGATGATTTTTAGATGTGTCACGAGTAAGTCCTACAATCGCAGCTTTGATTTCAGCATTCCAATAGGGAGAGCCGACGCCTGTAAAAAATGGCATAAACATTAAATGTTTCATTTGAGCCAGATCAGTTACTTTTCTTGCTAATGTTTCAACTTCTGGGCTCGTGTCGAAAAACTGTAAATTGTCACGCAACCACTGCACAGCAGCTCCTGCTATATAACAACTTCCTTCTAAAGCGTAATAAGTTTTACCTTGATAGCCGTAAGCAACAGTACTTAAAAGTCCATTTTTTGAATAGACAACTTCTTCGCCAGTATTTAATAACATGAAGGCACCAGTGCCGTAGGTGCACTTCATATCACCTTTATTAAAACCAGCTTGGCCAAAAAGTGCTGATTGTTGATCTCCAAGAATTCCTGAAATTGGAATACCATCTGGAAGAAAACTAAGACCCTTAGTATGGCCAAAAATAGAAAATGAATCGTTAATTTCAGGAAGAAAACTTTGGTCTAATTCAAACATATCAATTAATTCTTGATCCCAGGATCTTGATTTTAGATCCATGAGCATCGTTCGTGAGGAGTTACTAACTTCTGTTTTAAAGGATTTATTGCCCGACAGTTTAAAAAGTAAATATGTATCAATTGTACCTAATTTTAGATTATTGTTTTTGGTTGATTTCGTTATCTCATCGTTATTCTTAAGTAGCCACCTCATTTTTGATGCTGAAAAATAGGGATCTATTGGCAGACCAGTTTTATTTTTTATTTTATCGGTGTAACCTTTATCTCTTAAATTTTGGCAAAAATCAGAAGTTCTTCTATCTTGCCAAACAATAGCATTAGCTAAAGGCTGGCCGTTGTTATCGAACGCACATGTTGTTTCTCTTTGATTTGTGATTCCAATACCAATTATTGAATTTTCAGAAATGTTGTTATTTTTTAATAAGTTGGTGATTGTATGTTCAACAGTTGACCAAATATCATTTAAATTGTGTTCAACCCATCCCGGTTTTGGATATATTTGTTTAAATTCTAGATTTACTTTGTCCACAAAAGCGAAATTAGTGGTATTTATCAAACAAGCTGTTGTACCTGTTGTTCCTTGGTCAATAGCAATTAAATATTTCATTTAAAACCTCTTACAAATGTAATTTTAGTAAATTTCTACAAATTTTATCGAAATTTTATTTCTTCGGATACAGGGGCGGCAATTAATTTTATAATGCTGACCCATCTTGTTTTAATTCGGCCTCTTATGACATTGAACATTATTAAAGAAGAAGATAATAATACGACTAGCAACATGACAAACTCAATTAATGATTGGCCATCTTTGTTTTTTAATATGTTAAATTTACTGTGCATTTTATTCATCCATTGACCATTATCCCTATTTAGTTTACAACGGTCTAGGAAATTATATGAAGAAATATTTGCCATTTTTAATTTTTATCGCTGTTGCCAGCTCATTTTTAATGTTGCAAATACTCGATAATAAGTTTGAGCTTTCAGCAAAATCTATTCCTAAAAAAAGTAAAAGACTCCAGATTTATTCAAATTTTTATAAAAATACTGATATAAATTTTGCAGACTCAACAAAACATAAACTGAGCGATTTTAAATCAAAAACATTAATTGTTAACTTTTGGGCAAGTTGGTGTATTCCTTGTTTAGAGGAAATGCCAACATTAATTAATCTTGAAAAGAAATATAAAGATGTAAAAGTAGTTTATGTAGCAGAAGATGAAAAATCCTCAATAAAAAAAGCTAGAAAATTAGTAAAACAATTTGGAATAAAAAAATCTCAACTCGTTTATGATTTTGATATGAATATTTCAAATAAATTCAATGTCAATTCTGTACCTTTCACTGTTGTATTTCAAAATGGTATTGCAAAATTATACTTTATTGAAAGCAATGATTTTATGGCCGATAGTTTTATTGAAAAATTAAACTTGTCTTTGAAAACAAAAAAATAAAAAACTAAATCAGTTCTTCACTTAAGTTAACACCCCATTTATATGTTATTTGATCAATTGATTTGCATTTAAATAATGAAAATCTAGGTTTCATTCCTTTAATAATTGCACCTTGATCTAATATTCCTAATGCGTGAGAACTATTTAAAGTAATAGATGACCATAATTCTGCTTGGTTCATATTAAGAGTAGGTGCTGAAATTTGAGCAATTAATAATAAATTATCAAAGTGACAGGATCCTGGATTATAATCAGACCCAATGGCTACTTTGACACCGGCATCTAATAACTTTCTAGCATTAGCTTGTTTTTTGCCTAGAAAAAATCCCGTTCCAGGAAGTAATGTTGCAACAGTTTGTGATTCACTGAGAGCTTTTATTCCTGATTCTCCTGTCATTAAAAGATGATCACATGAGAGAGCATTAAAAGAGCAAGCAAGCGCTGCTCCACCATTGTCTTTAAATTCATCACTATGAGTTTTAACTGGTAAGTGTAATTTTTGAGCTTCAGTAAATAATAATTTTACATCAGATTCGTTAAAATATCCTTCTTCATGAAAAATATCGACAGCATCAATAATTTCTAGTGCGCTCAGTTCTTTCATTAGAGGAATTACCATATTTTCAATATAATCAGCTGAATTTTTAAATGATTCAGGAACTGCGTGAGCTGCCATATACGTATTTTTAATTTGTACTTTTGAAACAAAATGTTTTTTTAATTTATCAATAATTAACGATAGTTCTCTTTCTTCTTCAAAATTTAAACCGTAACCACTTTTGATTTCAATAGTACCTATTCCGTACGAGTGTATTCTTTCAATTCTTTTAACCGCTTGGTTGTACAATGTATTAAAATTAGATTTTTTTGTAGCATTCATTGTAGCAATTATTCCACCACCAGAACTCGCTATCTCTTGGTAGTCTGCACCATTTAATCTCATGGAGTATTCTTTAGAACGATCTCCTCCAAAAACTAGGTGAGTATGACAGTCAACAAGTTCAGGAGTTAAGCAGTGGTCGTTTAGGTCAAAAATATTTTCAGACATTAAATACTTCATAGGAAGGTCGATTGTTTCTCCAACCCACAAAATTTCATTTTCATCAAAAACTACAGAGGCATTTTCAATAAGACTGAGATCATCAGGGATTAAATTTCTTCCATCTTTAGCGTGAGCTGACTCTAATGTTAAAATTTGACTTAAGTTTTTATATATTTTCATAATTATTTCTTTTAAATTTTAATTATATTTAAATTTTCTTAGAGAGAAGGAAATTCAATATTAGTTTTTTTACTTTCTTCAATAGCAATTTCATAACCAGCATCGGCGTGTCTAATAATTCCCATTCCAGGGTCAGAGTTTAGAACTCTAGATAATCTTTTATCCATTTGTTCTGTTCCATCAGCAACAATAACCATTCCTGCATGTTGAGAATAACCAATTCCTACTCCGCCACCATGATGAAAACTTGTCCATGAGGCACCGCCAGCGGTATTTATCATTAAATTCAATATTGCCCAATCAGAAACTGCATCAGTTCCATCTTTCATCCCTTCTGTTTCTCGGTTTGGTGAGGCAACACTACCGCAATCGAGATGATCTCTACCAATAACAATTGGAGCTTTTACTTTTCCTTCTCGAACAAGTCTATTAAATAAAAGTCCGGCTTTTTCTCGTTCACCATATTTAAGCCAACAAATTCTAGATGGCAGCCCTTGAAAAGAAATCATCTCATTCGCCTTATCTAACCAATTATGTAATTTTTTGTTTTCCGGAAATAGTTTTTTTAATTCTTCATCCGTTGTGCGAATATCTTCTGGATCTCCAGAAAGAGCAATCCATCTAAATGGGCCAGAGCCTTTACAAAATAATGGCCTAATGTAAGCAGGAACAAATCCTGGAAAATCAAATGCATTTTCAATTCCAGCAATTCTGGCACCTTCACGTAAGTTATTTCCATAATCAAAAACGTGAGACCCCTTTTTTAAAAATGAAAGCATTGTAGAAACTTGTTCCCCCATTGTTCTATGGCTTTCTAAAATATATTTTTTTGAATCAGACTCTCTTAATTTATCTGCTTCTTCTATTGTCATATTATTAGGATAATAACCATTTAAAGGATCATGAGCAGAGGTTTGATCGGTCACTAAATCTATTTGAATATCTTTATCTAAAACGTATTTAAAAAAGTCTGCTGCATTTCCGACAACTGCTATTGATACAGCTTCATTTTTATTTTTTGCTTCAACAGCTCTATTTATAGCTTGATCAAAATCTTCATAAAGTTCATCACAATATTTTGATTTTAATCTTTTTTCTATTCTCCATTTATGAGTATCACACCCAAGAAAAACTCCTCCAGCCATCTTAACGGCTAAAGGTTGGGCACCTCCCATTCCACCTATCCCTGCGGTAAGAACAATTTTTCCCGTTAAGTCTGACCCTTCTCCATAATGCTTTTCGGCTGCAGCCATAAAAGTTTCATATGTTCCTTGAAGAATTCCTTGAGAGCCAATGTAAATCCAAGACCCCGCAGTCATTTGGCCATACATCATTTTTCCCTCATCTTTTAACTTATTAAAATGATCCCAATTTGCCCACATAGGAACTAAGTTAGAGTTTGCGATCATAACTCGTGGTGCTTGATCGTGTGAAGGGACAATTGCTACAGGTTTTCCCGATTGTATTAAAAGAGTTTGGTCATTCTCTAATTTTTTTAAAGAAGTTATTATATTTTGAAGAGCTTCGTGATTTCTCGCTGCTTGGCCATTACCACCATAGACAATTAAATTATCTCTATCTTCGGCGACTTCTGGGTGAAGATTATTTAGTAAACACCTAAGAGCAGCTTCTTGATGCCATCCTTTACAATTAAGTTTTGAACCCGTTGGAGGTAGAGGTATTTCATGTGTCATAATAATTCTCCTATAATTTCATTAACTGCATTTAGAATTTCATCATTATCAATTAGTTTTCTTATATTATTTATATCTTTATAAAAAGGCCTATCATCAGTAATAGTTGGAACATGTTTTCTTATTAATGTTCTTAACGTTTCTATTGGAGGAGAAGATTTTAAAGGTCTTAAAAAATCGAGTCCTTGAGTATTACAAAGAATTTCAATCGCTAATACATTTTTAGTATTTTCTATAATTTGATGTAATTTTCGTCCAGACATAACTCCCATAGAAACGTGATCTTCTTTATCAGTAGACGTTGGGACTGAATCAACACTAGAAGGATGTGATAATACTTTATTTTCAGAGACAAGAGCAGCAGCAGTGACATGAGCAATCATTAAACCAGAATTTAATCCAGAGCTTTCTGTTAGAAAATGAGGAAGATCTGAAAAAGTTGGATTCATCATTTTCTCAATTCTTCTTTCTGAAATATTAGCAAGTTCTGAAATTCCCATTGCTAAATAATCCATACAAAAAGCTAATGCCTCACCATGAAAATTTCCTCCAGAAATAACATCGTCGTCATCAACAAATATTAACGGATTATCTGTTACTGAGTTGAGTTCTGTATTGAGCACATCTCTTGCATGTAAATATGTTTGTCGACATGCTCCATGAACTTGTGGAACACATCTAAGCGAATAAGGGTCTTGCACTTTTCCACATTCTTCATGAGAGTTCATAATTTCAGAATTAGCAAGTAGCATTAAAACATTTTTAGCAGAATTAATTTGACCAATATGTGGTTTAAGTTGATGAATTCTAGGATCAAATGCACGTTGAGTTCCTCTTACTGCTTCAAGAGTTGTGGCTGCAATAAGATCAGCTAATTTTATTAACCTAATAGCTTTAGCGCAAGCTAAGGAACCAAGAGCAGCCATAACTGCTGTTCCATTAATTAGAGCTAAACCATCTTTAGGGCCAAGTACAATTGGCTTTTTCCCAATTTGATCAATAGCAAAAGCTGAGTTTACAATTTTGCCATCATAAGTGACGTCACCTTCACCAATAAGACAAAGAGCAATATGAGAAAGAGGAGCGAGATCTCCAGAGGCTCCAACAGATCCTTGTTCAGGAACTTGAGGAATTATATTATTATTTAAAAAATCAAGTAGAAGTTCGACTGCTTCTATTTGAACTCCAGAGAATCCACTAACAAGACAATTTATTCGAAGAAGCATTATTGCTCGAACAATTTCTTCTGAGAACATACTACCAACACCAGTGCAATGGGATCTTATTAAATTTACTTGAAGTTGTGAAAGATCTTCATTTTTAATTTGTTTGTCAGCCAGCGCACCAAAGCCCGTATTAATTCCATAAACAGGTTTTTTTCTTTCAACTACTTTTTGAATATAATCTCTAGCTTTTTTCATTTTCTGTCTGGCTTGAGCTGCTAATGTGATTTTAATTGTAGGATCTTTAGAGACTATGTAAACATCATCAATATTTAATGTTGCACCATTTAGGATTAAGTTTTCCATTGTTTTCCTTTGTAATTATCTGAGTGATTGTATTTTGTTTTTATATTCAGATGGCCCTGATTTAAATATATATGAGCCCGCAACAACATTATTTGCACCAGCATTTATAACATTTTTAATATTATTTTGATTTATACCGCCATCTACTTGAATTATTTTTTTATATTTTGAAAACTGCTTTATTTTTAAAATTGAGTCTTCAATAAAAGATTGGCCGCCAAATCCTGGTTCGACTGACATAATTAAAACAAGATCGACTAAGTCTAATATTTCTTTATTTAAAACTGACGCTGAGGTTTTTGGTTTAATTGAAATACCAACACTTTTAAAATGATTTTTTGCTGTTTTAATAAGTGAGATTATTTCTTTATCATTTTCTAAGGCTTCGTAATGAAAAGTGAAATTATGAATATTTGAGTCTTTAAGTTCTTCAATATAAAAACCAGGATTAGTCACCATCAAGTGAACATCTAAAGGTATTGTTGTTTTTTTTGCGATCATTTTAATAATAGGAGGGCCAAATGTTAAATTTGGTACAAAATGTCCATCCATAACATCTAGATGAAGCCAGATATCTTTAATAGTTGAAAAATGTTTTAATTCCTTTTCGATATTTAGAAAATCACAAGAAAGTAAACTTGGAGAAATGGTAATATTATTTTTCAAGGTTTCTCCGTTATCAAAAATTGATTGATTGTATTTTTAAACCCATTTATAAAATCAATATCACTACAAGGTTTTTTTCCCTCAAGTTGGAGAGTTTTTACCCTTAGTGTATCAGTCTTTGTACCAATCAAAAGTGAATTAAAATCAGTTGAAACGGTACCAGCTTTTAGTTTAGAATTGTCAGCTACAATTTCAATAATTTTGATTCGTTTGTCATTTAAATAAAAATATGTTCCCGGCCAAGGCGTAAATGCTTTAAACCTATTAATTATTTGAGTTGAATTTTCTTCTGCAAAATTTATACAACCTTGTTCTTTTTTTATAACGGGAGCGAATGTGACTTTTGATTCGTCTTGAACAATATAATGAATGTCTTCATTTTTAATATCTGTAATAAAGTCATTTAATAATTCAGCACTTTTCAACTTTAATTTGTTGTATAAAAGTTCTGATGTATCTTCCTGATCTATTTCGCATTGATTAAACTTGCAGATATCACCTGCATCCATTTTTTTTACCATTTTCTGAATTGATACACCTGTATTTTGATCACCATTTAAAATTGCATATTGAATTGGTGCAGCACCTCTGTATTTTGGTAGTATTGAGGTATGAATGTTAAAGCAACCAATTGAAGGGATCTCGAGGATAAATTTTCCTAGAAACTGTGAAAATGCAAAAACAATAATCACATCTATTTTATTTTCAGTAACAAATAATTTAAATTCGTCATCTTTATTTATATTGGCAGTTTGAATTAAGTTTACATTTTTTTCTTTTGCCCATGACGCTACTTCCGGAGAGCTCATTTTCTTTCCACGTCCTTTTGGACGATCGGGCATTGATACTACGAGTTTTAAATTAATAAATTGATGGCTGTCTAATAATTCTAGGCAGGGGATACAAATATCAGGAGTTCCGAAAAAAGCAAGATTAAACTTCTTCATTTTTCTTTTTGTTTTTGAGATATTTTTTTTGTAAAAAATTTCTTTTTAACATACTTAATCTTTCTAAAAACACAATGCCATCAAGATGATCGTTTTCATGTTGAATACAAACGGCAAAAGTAGAATCAACATTAATGGAATGTTTGTTTCCAAACATATCTTGGTAATCAACAGTTACACTATTTGCACGTTTAACGTCTTCATAAACTCCAGGAACACTTAAGCATCCTTCTTCATAAAGAATTTCACCTTCAAGATTACTGATAACGGGATTAATGAATATTTGTGGATTAAATTCAGATAAAACATATTCATCTTTACCATCAATATTATTAAATTCTTCTCTATTATAATCAATATCCATTACAAATAATCTTATGCTTTCTCCTACTTGTGGAGCAGCTAAACCAATCCCCGGAGCGTTGTACATTGTATAAAGCATATTTTTACAAAGATCATGTAATTTTGCGCCAAAAGATTCTACAGGAACCGCCACTTTTTTTAAGATTTTTGAAGGATACTTAACTATTTGTAATTGTTGACCTTCTAGCTTGTAATTGTCTAAAAATGTATTTGAATTTTCCATAATGTTTTATAACATAATATAAGTTAATTAGTACGTCCAGAGCTAGTAAAGAAGTGCGTTAAATTTGTTCTTTTCCTGTGATTATATACATTTTTTCTTTAAGAATTTGTAGGTCACCTTTTTTAATAGCACTTAGAATTTTCTTTGTTTTATTGCCACGTTTCCATTTGTTCCATACTTTTATTATTCTGGCATTATTTTGAAGTTTAAACTTATTAAACATCTCTTTTTGGATGATTATTAGTTGATTTGTATTTATTAACTTTGAAGAAATTTCACCTTGATTCAAAATTTGAATTTTTTTATTTAATTTTTCTTCTATAAAATATGATTTTTTATAATATGCAGAAATATTATTTTTGTTTGCTAAAAAAGTAACAATATTATTTGGAATCAGTGGAAGATAAAAGTTAGGCACAAAAACTATCCAAGTAATTGTATTAAAAATATAAATGGCTATGGATTTATTTAATATATTTTTAGCTCTACAAAAATATAAAAGTGAAGACAGACTAATTAATAAACAAAGTATAATTGAAATTAATGGTAGATCTTTATCTGAATATGCAATTTTTGTAGCTAATATCATTAAAAATAAAAATAGTGATGAAATTCCTAAAATTGAATAATTAAAAAAAATTTTAAATTTATTATTAACATTCTCAAGAAAGTTTTTTGTATTAACTGAATTTAAAATTAAAATTAAAAGATAAGGAAGTGCTGGAATTGCATAATGATAAGATTTTTGATTTGGAATAAACCAGATCAGATAATATCCCAAGAAAGATGACATCAGAAATATTTCAATATTTTTAAGTTGTTTATTTTTAAACTTCTTTAAATATATGTATATGCTTGTAGGTAGTAAAAATGTCCATGGGAAACCATAAAGTAACAATCCATTTATAACAGAACTGATTGGATAAGCTCTCGAGCTAAATTTACCCATATTTTCACGTATAAAAAAATATTCTATAAAATATTGTCCGTACTTTATGTAACAAGCAATAAACCAAAGAGAAGATAAAAATCCAGTCAGCGTAAAAAACTTTAATAACAACTTAATATATTCAATTTTATTTTTTTGATTGAAGAAGTAAATTGCACAAGTTATTCCACACATTACTATTGAAATAGGGCCTTTTACCAAAGTTGCCGCTGCTAAAAAGAGTGCTGAAATTAATAAGTCTTTGTTTTTTTTCTCTGTTAAATAATCATAAAGATAAATGATACTTACAAAATTAAAGACGGTGAGTGTAATTTCCATCATAAAAATTCTGGAATACTTTAAAATGCCAAGTGTTGAAAAGAAAAAGAATAAAGAGATAATTTTTTTTATACTAAAATGCTTTTTTAACCAATTACTTAATAAGAATATTCCTAAAAATGAAACCATCAGCATAACTATTCTTGAAATTAACAGATGATGTCCTTTTATCATCATGTTAAAAGGCATCGAAATCCAAAAATGAATTGGAGGCTTCGACCAATGTGGAAGATTGTGGTAATAAGGGGTTAACCAACTATTCTTTTCTGCCATTTCCTTAGCAATTTGTAAGTAAAAACCTTCCGTACCCTGTGTGATAGCATCAGGATTACCTAAATCATAAAATAATATAAGTAAAAAATAGGCCAATATAATATAAATAATATTTTTATTCTTCATGTTAATTTTCTATTTTTGATAATTATCATCGTTAAAAAAAGTGTTAGAAATACCGGCATAGAAAAAATAGCTAATTCAGCTGATATTTTTGACGTTTTACCCATCTCAACAAGATAAGATCGCATGAGCCAATAAATTATAGTAAATACAAAAATAAACCCAATGCTTTTTCCAGTAGATGAAGATCGTCGATTTGGTTTAAAGATATCAATAGATGCGATTAATGCTAATAAAACACAAATGAATATTATATTTATTGATGAATATAATATTATTTTATAAGTGTTAGTATTTAATCCTGCTTTTTCTAGGTTGGTAATATATCGTGATAATTTTATTATATTTAAAGTACTAATATCAGCACTAAGTCTTAATAGGTCAGTAGTTTTTTCTCTTATTGGAAATGTGAACTTTTTTTGAGTCTTTTGATAGGTAATCTTCTCATCTGATAAACTTTCTATATAACTAACGGACTTTGAAACCCATTTATTAGCTATATATTCAACATTATCTGATTTTATGACTTTATCTAGTAATCCATTTTTTTTTAATTTATATAAATTTATAAAACTTATTTGTTTTTTTATGTGATCATATTTTTTAAATGATACAAAATAATCGTCACTTTTGTACCAAAAATAGCCACTACCAATTGTACTTGTAATAAGACCCTGTTTTTTTAAATTTAAAAATTTTGTTCCAGGATTCTTAATAAGTTTTGATTTATAACTAGCAACTTTAGGGCCTACAAAAGCAAGAGCTAGAAAACTCAAAATACCTATAAATAAAGAGGCTGTGAAAATATTATTTAAAAATACACTTCTCGACATGCCTACAGAAAAAATTGCAGTCAGTTCATTTTGACTTTTAATTTTATTAATTGAAAAAATAGAAGCAGTTAATGAAGACACAGGAACAATTAAGCTTAGATAATTAAATATTTGAATAAAATAATTGGCTAAAACTTCTGAAACAGTAACGTTATTTCGCAGTAATCCTGTAAGTAAATTTGCTACAGTAATCAACGTAAAAAGTACCAGAAATGATGCAATAAAAGATTTTAACCATTTTACTATTAAATATTTTTTTAATATTTTCAATTCTTGTCCAATAAAATAAAAAGTCGTATCAGTGGTTTAAAAATATATTTTTTTAAAAGATTTCCAATTTTTGGATATTTGTAAGAAAATTTTATAAACAATGGAGAGTAATTATAATATTGAGTTACGAATAAATTCCCAAATTTATTTTTCAATAATATTTCTTTTTGCGATCTTAATTGATTAGTTATTGGATGATCGTAACCATAACAATAAGTTGAGACGTAACATGATTTTGAATTTACTCTAATTTTTTCATGAGCTACTTTAAATACTTTTAAGTCATATGCTTTTTTCTTTTTAATAAAATTTTTAAGCATTTGAGCATTAACATATTGATATTTAAAACCAATTGTAAAGGTAGTAAACTGATCTAAACATCGTACTGATTCGTGTCTTAAGTTAGGACTTCTATCATAGGCTTTTGCAAGATCCCAATAAACATGACTAATCAATAAAAGTTCTGCGGTGTCTTTTTTTGGATCAAAAAATCTCGGATTAAGTTTTTTTTCATCTATATCGAAATATAGTGCTAATGTATTTAGATATTTATTATAAAACTCAACTGCATGTGGAATGTCATCTGCTTGTGAGAATTCCTGAGCTTTTCTTAATGTTTTAAGTCTTTCACGATGAAGTCGAACGATATGATCAGGCCTTCCTTCTTCTATAGGTGGTAAATTCTTACTCATTATTTTTCTCAACTTGGCTATTTAACTGTTTAAAACTTTATTGCTCCAGAAAATGATGTTTCTTTGTAATCATTCTTTAAAGAAGATCTGTCAGTTACATTTCTTATTCCAAAATCTATATTTGTTTTGGGTCCTATCCAACTTATTCCAAAACCACTTGTTTTATTTAATAAAAAGTCATCTTTGCTTATTCCATATCTCAAATAAAAACTAGATAATAATTTTACTTGAATAGCTGATCGATATAGAAAAGTTTTATTCATGTCTTTTCTAAAATTAGTTCCAAAATCAATCATAATGACTATTGAATCTTTAAATATATATTGTAGCCCAGAAATAACTTTTGTGAAGTTGGAATTATGTACTGGATCATTAAAAACTATACCTAAAGAAAAATTTTGATTTAGAGAATGAATGATACCAACAGTTGCAAAATTATATTTGCTTTCAATACCTAAATTTGTTGTTTTATTCATCAAATATGATAATCCAATAGCTGATGATTTGCCCATAGGTTTGGCTATAGCAAACCCCCATTGCTTCTCTTTTAAAGTTCCCGTGTGAGAATTGAAATATGATATAGATCCTTTTAAACCTTGGGTTGTATCAGAAGCAATAATTGACCAATCTCCTGAGTCAGTAATACTATCTCCACTCAAAGTGTTATTACTGTAGAAAACTGAAGAAATATTAAAAAATGCCAGTGGCGCAGGATTTAAGATTGTCGATTCATCAATCAAAAATGATGCTACTCCTGCTCCAGCTGTTGATTTTTGTCGTGTCGTATCTTTAGTCGTTGCAAATGAATTTATATTGTTAAAAAAAACAAATAAAAGTAAAAACGTCAGGTAATTGTTTTTTTTCAATAAAATCATATAATCTCCACATGAAAATAAACTTTTTAATAAAAGTGATAAGGATATTATAATGAAGGTAAACAAAGTAGTCATCCCCGTAGCTGGAAAAGGTACAAGATTTTTGCCTGCAACGAAAGAAATACCAAAAGAAATGCTCCCAATATTGAAAAAACCAATGATTCACTATGTTGTTGAGGAAGCTGTGTTGTCTGGAATCTCAAAAGTTATCTTTGTGACTTCATCTGGCAAAGAAAGCATTGAGAACTATTTTGATAAAAATATAGAATTAGAAACATTTTTAGCTTCTAAATCAAAAAATACTGAACTCGAATCCATTAGGCATATTAGTGATATGGTTGAGATTGTTTCAACACGACAAAAAGAGCAACTAGGACTTGGACACGCTATTATGTGTAGTCGAGATATTGTTGGTGATGAAAATTTTGCTGTAATTCTTGGTGATGATATTGTGTTAAGTAAAACGCCTGTGCTTAAACAGTTAATTGATGAGTCAACAAGAACAAACCACAGCTCTGTTATCGGTGTTATGAATGTACCTGCTGATAAAGTTGATAAATATGGAATTATTCGTGGTGATTTTATTGAAAACTCAAAAACTACATTACTTATGAAAGAGATGGTAGAAAAACCTGACCCAAAAAATACACCTTCAACACTTGCGACACCAGGAAGATATCTTTTAACCCCCTCTATTTTTAAATATCTTGAAGAAATTCCAAAAGGTATCGGTGGAGAATACCAATTAACAGATGCCATAAACTTGATGGCCCAAAAAGAAAATGTTTACGCACATATATTTGAAGGAGATAGATTTGATACAGGATCTATTGAAGGATATCTTGACGCTACTGTAGAATTTGCTCTACGAGACAAAAATTTAAATAATATTATGATGAACATAATTAAAGAAAAAATTGAGAAGTATAATATATGAAAAATTTATTTATAGTATTATTTATTTGTTCTATTAATCTAATTGCAATAGCAGCACCGACACCAGAGTCACTTTTTAGGAATGGGGACAATAAAGAAATTAAATCTAACAATTTAATAATACAATTTTCAATTACAAAAAAGGGTGAAAAAGAAGATGATAATGTTTTATTCTACAAATCAATTTATGACTTTAAATTAAATTCACTCGTCTTAATTCAATTTACTGATCAATCCTATAGGGAAGTAATGTACGTTAATCATATACGTAACTTGGATATATCTTTTAATAATCTTTCTTCTTATCGCGATATTTTATTATTCTCTAGTTTTAAAATGCTTTTTGAAAATTCAAGTAAATATTTTTCATTAATGTTAACAAAGGAAGCTCCGGAATACTTACCAAATACAAAGTTAATTAACCTTGAGAAAAAAGGATTGATGAGTCGTCATGCAACATTTTTACAATTAAAAAATCAAGATGATGCGCCTGTTGATTTAAAATCTCCTTTTTATTCAGAAGACCCTGAGATTCAGAAGCAGTTAATCGAATTAAAGAAAGCTCCAATGTATAAAGAAACCACTCATGTTAATTTAATACGAAATAATAAAATATTGTTTTGGAATTTGAATTTTACTGGAATTTCCGCATACTTCTTTCATGAAAATCATAAATTAAATAAGCTCACCCTTTCGAAGTTAGATAATGATTTTAAAATTGTATTAGATAATTACATTATTTTTGATGGTTCACATGAACTACCACAATTTTTTCAACTTTATACAAATGACAAAGTTGAAAATATTAAATTTAAATCAATTCGTTATCTAGATCTTACAAAATCCTTATCTACAATATATAAAAATCTTATAGATAAGAAACCTGAACGAGTAAATAAAAGTCTGTCATTCTAAATAACTTTTTTAAAATTTAATAATTAATACCTCATAACTAACTGATTTTATAGTAAAGATCATTTTGATCAATTAATATTTAATATTTTCCGTCATTTTGCCGATAAAAATATGATTAGTTTAAAAAGGAAAAATTATGAGTAAAAACTTATTATTATCACTTGTTCTAATATTATCTACTACTGTTTATGCAGACTTTGGTGCCGATTGGGACGGTGGAACTAGCGATAGTTCCAGTACTGATACAGGAACCAGTAGTGGAAGAGTTGTAACTCCTGGTCGAAGTGGGAGTTCAAACGGAAGATCATGTAAAAGTGATTCAAGAGTTTCTAATAATATTAAATTAAATAAGATTGCTCCTCTTAGTTTTTTAAAGAAAATTTCATTTAATCCAAATGGATTTAGAATAGGTTTAACAGAAGATAAACAACCAAGTATTACAATGCCTCAAATAGCTTCACCTTGTATTAGTGATTTAAAAGTACATCATTACACAACTTCAAAAACATTTTTTGTAAATTTTGAAATTGATATTAAAGGTGCGGACGACTCAAAATCACTTGAAGAAAATTACCGAGCCTGTATGTCAAAAACCGGAAATGAATATTTTAAATCTAATGGGCATCTAGATAAAAATAAGATTTATAAAAGTAGTAAATACAGAGATTATGTATTTGATGACTTTGGAAGAAACTTGGGTAACACAGATTATCAAGTTGCTTTTGGGTATCCTATTGGTTCATCTTTTAAAAATCCAAATGCTTTAGATGGAACTCAATTAAGTGAAAAAGCTCCATGGAATTGTATTACTTATGAAGGTTTAAATAAGCCTGTTATGCAAACGCTTTTAACGGGAAGAGAGCTTAAAGCTGCTCAGCATGTGGCGAAAATTTGTGAAGATAATAACGTTGAAGAAATGCTTTCATTTCGTTCAGATTTAGAAAACTCTTCTCTTAGAAATGCTAGTCGATTAAAAGATGCAATTGATAAAATTTTAAAATCATCTGTAGATGACCAATCCAAAAAACTTTTAACAGAGTTAAAAGAACTGGAAAGAGAGTTAAAAGATGCTGATGATGAAGATTCTGCTTCTGAGTTAGCCAGACAATATGTTGCAAAACTTAAAATGTATGAAAAAATAATTATTAATCCACTAACTAAACAAGTTGATGATTTAATTTCTAGACGTGGAAAAGTATCAAAAGATCAAAAAAAGAAAGATGAAAAAGAAATGGCACGGCTTAATAAAATTGTTCAAAAGTTTGCTAAACATTGGGGACTAGGAGAAAAAAGTGGTGTTCACAAACGTGTTAATAAAATATTAAAAAAATACGGCTTATCTGATGAAGGTTCACAAATTTATGATGTTTATTTAAAATCAAAATTTATGGCAAACGTATACAAAGGAAAAAAACGTGGAGGCCTAGGAAAAAGTATGACTAGATCAAAAGCAGAAAAAAAGATAGCCAACCTTTCAGAAAAATATGCTGAAAAAATCGGAGATAAATGGCAAAAATATTATGATGCTGTAAATGGAGATGAAGACGCTTTATATTCTCAACAAAAAGATGTGAGTAATATGAGAGATCGTATGACATCAATGTCTCAAAATTTTCAACAAACTGAGATTGAAACTCAAAGTAAATATTGTGCAAATAGATGGGGAACTGGCCCATCAAACCCAATACAGTGTCAAAATTTTATGAATGGAAGAAGTATGAGAATGAGATATCTTCAACATAACCTACAAGGTATGGAATATTCTTTAAATGGAATGCAAAGAGATTATGCCAGTATGTATGCCGGCTTTAATAAATATCAACAAGATCAAGCAAGTGAAAATGGAGACGAGTTTAGTTTCTTTAATGATCCCTATGCTGGAGTACCGTCAAGTTTGTATTCTTTAGTTGGTAGTGACGCGAGAAGAAATCCTTCACAGTACAATAGTGGAGCCATGCCTATGAGTATGTTAAATGGTATGCCTCAGCAGTATGGTACACCTATGCAACAATTCGGAACTCCAATGCAGTATGGTCAACCTTGGCAGCAACAACAATGGGGTCAACAACAATCACGGGGACAACAGCCATGGCAACCTCGATATACATCTGGAGCAATAATAAATTAAAAGATTTTAGAAACTAACTATTGTTCCAACTGTTATTGCGTAAGCGTTTTTAGTAGCATTTGGAGTGGATGTATTATTGTAAGCAAAATAATCACCTGTACTTAAATAACCAAAACTTCCTTGAAAACTTAATTCTTCATTATATTGATAATTAAAATTTACATCAAATTCAATACCTAAGTTTTTATCTTGATCAACTGTAGGAGTAAAATATAAGTTTCGCGAGTGATTAAATGCACTTGTTTGAGTCTTTGAAGCAGCTTCAACAGCCTGAGCATAAATTGCATTGAAATACCATCTCCATTCATCATTTGATAATTCAGCTTTTAATTTAAAGTAAGTAACGTTGTTAACATATGAACTGTATAAACTTTCTGAACCAGAAACATTGGCTAGAGAGTCTCGATTATATTTAAATAAAATATTAGCAATTTGGAAATTTGGATTTAGATACATTGCACTGAATTTTGTTTTTGATCCAGCATCTCCACTTACTTTACCAAAATCAAGTCCGACTTTCCATGAGTCACCAAATTTATAGTTTGTTTGAGCTATTATCGCATTTGCGTCGTACTTGGTAGCAGTACTAGTTATTGTTCCAATTTCACCAGAAAAGAATGGTGCTTCAACCGCTATCTCAAGATTTCCAATTTGTTTTTTTAGAAAAATATCTATTAAAGTTGTATCAGTTTGATCCATAAAGACTGACGTTCCAGTGGCTGTTGTTGATAAAATTTTATTACCAGCAGAAGCTTGCTTTTTAGAAAATAAAACACCTACTGTTATATCTTTGTCCATGTTGTCGTAAATTAACGTAGATCCAAATTCTTTAATTTTTGAACTGTCTGCATTCTCTTTACCTGAAACAAGTCTTGACCAAAATGGGTTGATGTGAAAATTGCCTAATTGAACTTTAAGCATAAATCCATCGCGTGTATAAGCAAAATGATCCCAGTTTTTTGAGCCGTCGTTTACAACTGCTCCAAGCCCGAAATGATCTTTGTATCGACCGATTAAGTAAGTTGCAGAGTCTGTGAAGATTTCAAGATTTAATTGATTTATAAAACCACCTTGAAAATTATATGAGTAAAGAGCGTTTGACCAACCTGATTTTTGTGACCCTGTAGTGTTTGATCCTAAATTACCACCTCTAGAATAACCACTAGTAAATTCTGTATGAATTGAAACAGCATCGTTAACAAGAATATCTGGACTTAGGGTAAAGAGATATGTTTGAACACTAAGTTCATCATTATTATTTGTAGCAAGTTTTATTTCTTGAGAACCAGCGTTTGTTTGAGATGCTGTATTTGCTGAAATATCTAAGTAGGAACTTGATTTATGCAAAATACTATTTACACCAAGTTTTCCATGCCAATCAACTGGGATTGAAAATGATTGAGTTGAAAACAAAACAATTAAAATAGGTAAAATTCTTTTCACAATTAGTTCTCCGTAATAAGCTATAGATAAGTATTAATGTAGAATATAAAAAAAGGGTATACTTAAGTCAAAGTTAATTAATAATGCAACGTATAAAAAAAACATTTAAATATATTTTAGTTATATCAGTGATATGTTGCACAATTGTTTCGCTAATCTGCTACTCATGGGTGATAGAGCTTAAAGAAAAAAAATGGCAACTGGACTCAGAAATCCATAGCTCACAAAATATCTTAAAAACCAATTTATCTTTTGAAGAAGGAGGACGATTTTATCTGGATGATTTTAAATTAATGCTTCTTTTTTCAGATAATAAAAATTCTCCAGATGAACAAATAACAAAGTTGGTTAAAGAAAATTCGATTCTTATCAAAGAAAAGTTTGTTTATTTTCAAAAATCAATAACAAAAAATATAATTAATGAAAATTTATGCAAGGATATTTATTGTTATAGAATAAATATGCCATTTGAAAAAATAAGTCCTTATATATGGAAAGCTTTAATGGGAGTTGAGGATATTAGGTTTCTAAATCACAAAGGTATTGATTTAAAATCACTATTTAGAGCGTTAATTGTCGATATTATAGCTTTGAAATATAAACAGGGTGGCTCGACACTTACTCAGCAATTTATTAAAAATTTCTTTTTAAAAAATGAAAAATCATTAAAACGAAAATTTAAAGAGTTTGTTTGGTCTATCTATCTTGAAAGTAATTTTACAAAAAAAGAAATTATTTCATTTTATTTAAATTATGTTTATTGGGGAAGTTTTCAAGGAATCAAAATAAAAGGAATAACAGCAGCGAGTCTTTTTTATTTTTATAAAAATTTAAATGATATCAGTGCTTACGAGTCTACTATTTTAATTAGTTTACTTAAGGGGCCGTCTTATTATCACCCAATTAGAAGAACAGAACGTTTGAAAAAAAGAGCCAATTTGTTATTTAAGAAACTTAAAAACGAAAAGATGTTTCAAGAAAATGAACTTGCTTGGAGTGAAGCTGAATGGAATAAATGGATCAGTAAACTAAAACTAAATAATAGCAAAAGAAAGTTACGTCATATGATTACTGCTATTAATGACAAAACTAGTGATTTTGATTTAATTGACAGATATATTATGTTTAAAGCCTCTGAAAATATTTTAAGTAATGTTAAGAAAAAATATAAAGAAAATATTTTTTCTTATAAAGTATTTATTGGAAATATAAATACAGGAAAAATTCTTAACATGTATTCTCGTGCTGAAAGAAAAAAAGATGTAGCAATTTATAAAGAGTTTCATTCTGTTGGAAGTATCCTAAAGCCACTTATTTATTCTATTTTATCTAATGACTTTGGTGTAAATATGGACGAAAAAATAAGAACTGACCGAGTTAATTTTAAATTACTTTCTGGTAATTGGTCTCCAAGAGAGGCTCATGATAAATTACCAAACGTTGTTGATTTAAGGTATGCATTACAACATTCACTTAACAGACCTGTGGTAAAAGTAGTTAACAGAGTCGGATTTGATAATTTTGAACCGAAGTTAAGTGAATATATCCCAGAGCTTAAAAAGCCGCTTTCTCAGTATCCTGCACAGCTCTTAGGCGCAATAGAGCTTCCAGTAAGTAGAGTTTTTGAGATATATAAAAAATTACTTTCAAGCTGTAAAACAAATGAAAAAATTAAAAATGTACTTAATATTTTAACTGACCCTACTAAGACCACAATCTCTCATAGAGTAGGAAATTTACTTGGTAATTATAAATTTTTTGGAAAAACTGGAACTTCAAACGGTGGGATGAACAATTGGTTTATTTTCTCTCAAGGTAATCTCTTTGGTGTTATTTGGTTTGGCCGAGAAGAAAAAGGAAAAAAAGAAAATTATAAACTTTATGGAAGTAATACTGCTTTTTTAATATATAAAAACTTTATCTTAAATAGAGGTAAACCTATTTCGGAGTTTGAGTGTTTTTGATTTCTGAGCATAGATCAAATAATTTTTTTCCAGCATAAGACCAATTATATTTTTCAAATACTTCTCTTCTTTCTTTTATAAGGTTTAATTTTTCTGAAATACTTAATACTCGTGCCTTTTCTACAGGTAAATTGTCAGGAGAGTCTACTAAGTATATTTCTTTCAGATCATGTAAAATTTCAGAAGCTCCTACTTTATTTTTTGTTACAATTAATTGCAACCCCATGGCAGCAGCTTCTGTTATGACTAAGCCAAATGGTTCATAAATTGTTGGAAAGACAAAGCAATCAGCCAATGAATAAATTTCTTGAAGTCTATTTGTGAATTGGATATGTATAATATTTAGATTATTAAAAGATTTTATTTCCCTATTGTCAGAAGTTTTACCTACTATGATAAGTTGAGCATCTTTAATATTTTGAATATTTTTAAGTGATTTTATTACATCAGGGCCACCTTTTCTTTCAAAAGCTCCAATGAATAAATAAATTGGTTTCGCAGTGTCTAGATTTAATAAGTCAGGAAACTCTGAAGACAAACTATTGATTAACTCAATTTTTGTTTTTTCAATAAGTTTAAACCTTTCCATATTTGTAGATGAGTAAACTAAAGATAAGTTATTGGAAGGTACTTTGTAATGATCTTGAATATAATCTTTCACAAACTTTGAAAGACAAATAATTAGTTTTTTTGTGTTGTGGAAAAATAGATATTCAATTATATCAAAATAAAGAAAGAGTATTTTTTTGTATAAATATTGTATAAATGAAAACTTTGTACTTTCAAAATACATTTTTTTCCAATCACTATGAACAAATTGTACATTTGAAATATCTACATTAAAGCAAGCCGTACCAATTCCAATTTTTATTACCTGTTTTGAAAGAAAAAAAATATTGTAAAAAAATGTAAATAATAAATACCATAGTTCTTTAATTATAAATGGTTTAATATTTGGAAATGGTATTTGAATGACCTTGGTTTTTTTATTTAGATTTGGAAAAAGTATTTTTAAGTCACCATATGAATATACAAAAATATAAATTTTTTTAATTTTATCTTCCGGAAAATTATTCACTTGTTCAATTAATGCATTGCTGTGTCCAATTTCAATAAATAAATCATGTACATATAATGCGATTTTCATAGAGCTAACTTTTTTAGTATTTTAGATCTTAAGTTCATGCTTGGTTTTTCTAAAAATGAATAAGTTATTTGTGATAATAATAATGTGATTGAAAAAATCAAAACTGAAGTTAATGTGTAATTTATTGCTTCAGGAAAACCATTAAATAATTTTGAAAACATTGGAGTTAAATATTTCAAAATTTGATAATGTATTAAATAAATACCAAATGATAATTTAGCTATTGTTTCCCAGATCTTAGCAAAAGGAAGTTTATAATCTTTTGGAAAATAATGAATCATTAACCACAATAATGTACCAAAAATTAAAGATATCATCGAATAGTTAAAGTAGATTTTCCATTTTAGTCTTAACAACGTAAATATTAATGTAAAAATTATTAAAATGAGACTTACCTTTTTCCAGTTATACAATCTATTTGAGTTAAAATTAATACTAGAAAGAATTAATCCAATTAAAAGTCCATCTGGGTGTGTATGAAATGGATAATATATTTGTTTTATTACTTCTGAAATAGTCACCAAATTATGATTTGGAAGAGTATAAAATCGAATAAGTGGGGCTAATAAAAAAAATATAATCAATCCCAATCTTATTTTTGGTATTGTGAATTTAAGTTTTCCAGCCATTATTAACAATAAAGGAAAAAACAAGTAAAATTGTTCTTCAATAGAAAGAGACCAGCTTCCTTTTATTGCGCCTTCTGGCAAATAATTAGACAAGAAATAGAGATCTGAAAATAACCAATTATTATTTAATGGACCACGAATAATTAAAAATAATAAAATCAAAAAATAATATAATGGCCATATTCTTAAGGATCTTTTTATAAAAAATTGTTTGTAATTGATGTTATGAGTTAAATTATATTCTTTCCAGAGTTGTCCTCCAATAAGATAACCACTCAAGACAAAGAATAGTTCTACACCAGCCCAGCCACCTTTTATTATTGGGAGAGTAAAAAGGTAAGTATTGAAGATATTTCCATTTACAGTAGCGCTATGATTTAAAAAGACGGGGATTATTGCCCATGATCTTAAAAAATCTAATACATTTAAACGCTTTGAATTATTAATTTACTATTCTCCTATTAAAATTATAGTTTAAATATGATTTAATAAAAGAATTATAATTTATTTTTTAAATATTTTCTTTATATATTCATTATAATAGTATAATATTTGTCATAATTTTTGGGGTGTCGACAAGTGGCTAAGTCAGTAGATTTTGATTCTGCCATTCGCAAGTTCGAGTCTTGCCACCCCAACCATTTTTATCAAGCCTTTAAATTTTATGATTATTTGTAGTTTATAAAGGATTCAGGTTCTCTAAATCCATTGTTAGTTTAATGACAGCTTTATGTGAAAAATTTTCAATTGCATTTTCTCTACATTGTTTAATAAGATTTATTAGTTTTTCAGGAGATTTTTTCTGTAGAATTATAATCTGTTTCAATACTCGCATTAGATCTTCTGAATCATTTTCCTTAAAAATAAATTGTTTATATCCTAATTTGGTCATCACTTCTGGAATTGCTCCACTACTGCTACCAATAACTAAACAACCTGATAATGCCGCTTCAACTAATACTCTTCCAAACTGTTCTTTCCACCTTGGTGTAGTTAATGAAGGAAGTATTAGAACATCTATTTGGTCATAAAATAGCTGTGCTTGATTATGTGGTATTAACCCAAGATAATTTACATATGGTTGTTCCATTACAAAATCTTTTAATAGACCGTTACCCGCTATAACGAGTTTTAAATTTGCGTTCAAAGTATTTAGAGTTTCAATTAAATTGGAGATTCCCTTTTCTTTAGTTAACCTCCCAATAAATCCAAGATTTAATGGACTATCAAAATCTCTTTTTCTAAATACAAATTGGTTATGATTAATTGGAAAAGGGTAGTAGTAGCATTTAGTAGTAATATTTTTTTCTTTTATGATTTTTGCTATATTTGAGTCACAGCACAATAATTTGTTAACAAACTTACAATTAAATTGCTCAAGTAATTTAACAAGTATCGATTTATGTTTGTTAAGATTTTCGCAAATATTTAAGTATATTTTTGTATTTGAATTTTTTGTAAAAATTTTAAATATTATTAGTTGTAAAAGTGAAATTGACCAAGTTTCTTGCCAAATATAGATAAATTTATACTTTTTATTTTTTAAAGTTTTGTAAAAATTAATTATTTCATAAAAATATAAACTGTTATTTCCCTTGAAGTACGTTTTTAAAGATGTTGTATTGATATTTTGGTCTATTGTTTTCGATGTATTAAATGTCATATTTTTTTGCAGGCCAGAATTCCAAGATGAGGGAGCAACTAAGTCAACATTGTATTTATCAAAATCATTCCAAAACTTACGATTATTATCGACAATAAAACTATGTCCTATGCATAAAATATTTTCCATATAAATATTATACTTTCTTTGTGATGGACATCAATAAAATTATTATTGTATAAAAAAATATGTATAATAATGTATGAACAATATAGAAAAATTTAGAAAAAATGCATCTGTGGAATCATTGGGCTTATCTGATCCAATAATATATGAAGATATATTAAATATTTTAACAAATAATTCAATACAACCTTCATCCTTATTAGATATAGGTTGTGGTCAAGGAGAGTTCATAAAGTTATTAAAAATGACTCTTAAAGAATGCGAAGTATCCGGGACAGATTTGACGGAATTTACTGATCAGGATGTATATAATTTTATTCCTCAAGATTTAAATTTAGACTTTAATAATTTATTTAAAAAATATGACTTAATTACAGCAATTGAAGTTATAGAGCATGTGGAAAATGGAAGACATTTTATTAGGCAAATAGAACAACTGTTAACTCTAAATGGAGATGCCTTTATTTCAACTCCCAACACAGAATCATGGAGAAGTTTGATTTCTTTTTTTATAAGAGGATATCATGTTAACTTTGGTCCCAAAAACTATCCTGCTCATATTTGTTCTTATACTGAATTTGAAATTAAAAATATTATTAAAGAAACTACAAATTTAGATGTGGTATCTGTTTATTATGTAAAAAATGGCAAAATTCCGTCTACCCAGATGAATTGGGCAAATATAATTCCATTTGTTAATAATAAAAGATTTTCAGATAACTTTATTGTTCACTTCAGAAAAATTAAGTAAATTGATCTATTTATTTAAAAAATCATTATGCTAAAGTGATATCTTTATTATTTTTCATATATCGATATATGTGGAATAACATAAAAAATACTGCAAAAAATTTAACTGAAAAAGTTGCAAAGGCAGCTCCAGGAGCACCGTATATTGGTATTAAGAAGTAATTGATAAGCACATTTGCGATTAGTTGTATTATGTTTAACAATGTAAATAAATACTCTTTGTTAAATCTGTATATTACGGTTGATAAAGGTGTAATATAAATACTTACAATAAAAGATGCTATGTAAATTCGGAATACTGAAATTGAATTAATATATCTAGAGCCTAAAAGTAGCTCAATTATGTAGCCGGACAAAGGGATAATAATTAAAAGTCCCACCAACAATAACGGGATTAATAAATTAATTTTTTTAACGAAGAATTTAACTTCTTTCATCGTTTGCATAGAAGAAACTTTTGGCAAAACAGTTGATGTTAACGCGATTGTAAAAATAGGAAGAGGAGAAGCAAGTTTTAAGCCGGCAACTAGTTTTTCTAATTCAAGAGGTCCTGACATTTTACTCAACATTAATATGTCAGTTTGACCTAAAAATGAAGAAGTTATTGCTGAAATAAATACCCATTTTGCAACGTTATAAATTTTAGGAAAATATTTATTATAATCTATTTTTTTAAAAAAATCTTTGAATGATAAGTAAGGTAATCCAAGTACAACACTTAAAATTGGTACAGAAATTGTCACAATTATAACATTTTCCAGTGTGAATTTATCAAAGTACCAAAGTAAAATTAATGAAATAGTCTTAAAAATTGGAGGAATTGCTTTTATGAGAGAGAATGCCTTGAATTTTGACATAACCTGAAGATTAGCTGAGATGAATGATGAAAATACATGAAAAAATGTACCAATTCCTATTAACTGTACTAACTTAAAATATTTTTCATCATTTAAAAAATATAACGATAATTGTTTAGAAAATAATATACAAACAATCATTGAAATTAACGCCAATGATACTTTTAAACGAACAGTAATATTGAAATATGGTAAAGCCTCCTTAGGATCAGTCTTGTAATAAATACTTGCATTTTTGATAAAGGCGCTAGTTATTCCAAGATCAGCAAATTGAGCAAAAATCATCATAATCCCGATTGTAGGATATAGAATAGCGATACTTACAGTATCTAGTTGTCTTAATGAAAGCAAAGTTGAAATGAATCCAAAAAATGACGCAATCAAATTTGCAATAAAGACAATTGATATTGATTTAACTAGTTTAGATTTTAATATATCCAATATATTGAAGAAATAATTTTTTAACATATATGTTTAAGTTCCCGATAAATAGATGAAAGTTTACTTGCAATTTTTTCCCAGGAGTAGTTTTCGTCTATAAAAGATTTTAATTTGGCTGAAGATTTATCTTTGGAGAGACATATTTTAATATTTTTAACACAACTTTCCATAGAAGACGGATTTATATATGTTGCATGATTTTTAAAAATTTCTTTAGTACCGCCAAATTCGGTGATACAAATTGGAGTACCAATAGACATTGCCTCTAGCCCAACTAAACTACAGGTCTCAAAATCACTTGGAACTAAAAGACATGAAGCATTTGCCATTGCGCTGATTAACATAGGTGAATTGTGTTCTAGCCTACCTAGAAATATAATATTATCTGATTCATAAGATTTACATTTTTGAAAATAACTAGTATTTCCTGCTAATTGTTCACCAATTATAAATAATTTTATTCTTAGTTCATTTGCAATTTTTATTGCAACTTCAGTATTTTTATTTCTAGAAATTGAACCAACATATAATAGGTATGGTGTACTCCCGTACTTATCATTAAATAGTTTAAGATCAATTTTTTCGATGTCTATTATATCAATACCATTATTGACAACTTTAAATTTCAAATCATCAGTAATGTTATAATGAGATTTAATTCTTTCTTTTTCCAAATTGGTTGTAGGCAAAATTAAATTAGGGTATTTCATTTTATGATACAGAGTATTAGGTATCCTTAAATTGTTGTATGATTTTTTAATATTGCTTTTAATTTGTACAATTTTTCTAGTAGTATAATTAATATTGGGCCACGAGGTCGGGGTTAATACAAATGGAATATTGGAATCAATAAAAGTATTCCAGTTTTGCCAATCAAGTAACGAGAACTCATGTATTATATCGTAATCTCTTACTTTATGAATCCAAGGGTTAAATAAATCAACTGTATGACCAAGCTTCTCAAGATATTCTTTAGACTTCAGAATAATGACTTCACCACCTCCAGGGTGCTGAAACGCAAACTTATGTGTACTAAATAATATTCTCATTAGTTAAAGTATATCCTTTAATGGTTTGTTTACAATCTTAGTAAAGAATCTACCTATTAAAGAAAAATATTCCACATTGGCAAATTTTTATATCCTTTGTGATAATTCAGTTGGAGAAGTCTAATATATGTTATTTAATTCATTTGATTTTTTTTTATTTTTCACTATTGTAATAATACTTTATTACATATTAAGAAAAAAAGAATATCAAAACATTTTATTATTAATTATGAGTTATTACTTTTATGGCTCATGGAATGTTTCTTTTTTATCATTGATAATCATTTCAACGATAGTCGATTTTTTTATTGGCAAAAAAATATATATTATTTCAAACAAGAAACATAGAAAAATATTGTTATTCTGTAGTATGGCAACAAATCTAGGAATACTTGCCGTTTTTAAATATTACAATTTTTTTATATCAAATCTTATTGAATTATTTTCTATTTCTAATAGTAATAATTTATTTTTAATTAAAATTGTTTTACCTGTAGGGATCTCATTTTATACATTTCAGACGATGAGTTATACAATTGATATTTATAAAAACAAGTTAAAGCCATCTCTAAATATTTTTGATTTTGCGTTATTTGTTTCTTTTTTTCCACAGCTAGTTGCTGGTCCAATCGAAAGAGCGTCAAATTTTCTTCCTCAAGTAACAAAATCAAGGAAATTTTCTAAAGTTCAGTTTCAAGAAGGGGGATGGCTGATTATATGGGGATTATACAAGAAAATTTTTATCGCAGATAATATTTCTCACATTGTTGATTATACTTTTTCTAATAACTTAACTTTTAATGGTACGGTCGCCATTGCGGGTATACTAGCATTTTCTGTTCAAATCTATTGTGACTTTTCGGGATATTCAAATATTGCCAGAGGCCTATGCAAGCTAATGGGATTTGAATTGATGGTAAACTTTAAATTTCCATACTTTGTAACTAACCCTTCAGACTTTTGGAGAAATTGGCATATTAGTTTATCTACATGGTTAAAGGATTATTTATATATCCCTTTAGGAGGAAATAAATTTGGAAGTTTGTTAACTTACAGAAACCTAATTATTACTATGGTTTTAGGAGGACTATGGCATGGAGCAGCTTGGAATTACGTTGTTTGGGGTATTTACCACGGGTTTTTATTATCAATTCATAGATTGTTGAAACCATACCTCGAAAAAATATCTTTCAAAGTATCAATTTTTAATGATGTATGGTTTTCATTTAAATTATTATCGATGTTAATATTAACATTATTTGGTTGGTTAATTTTTAGGGCTAACAACTTAAGTCAAATAAATATTTTTATTTTATCAATTTTTAAAAACTTTCAGCTTACAGAGTTATCTTATAAATTTTTAGTCAATATTGTATATTTAAGTATACCACTATTTTTAATTCAATATACTCAATATAAAAAAATAAATATGTATTTTGTTTTGAATATAAACTTCGTTTATAAGATTGTATTAATCTCATATTTATTATGCTGTATTATGTTTCTTGGTGACTATAATGGTGGGGAGTTCATTTATTTTCAATTTTAAAAAAATATCATATTCGTTTTTGATTCTAATCATTGTTTTTATTTTTGTATGTAATCTCGATGCATTAATTAGAGGAGGAAAGTTTGTTCATAAACCGAATCATAAATCAATATTCACTCCTAATTCAAAATATATAAAGGATGTTGACAAGATTACACATTTTTCAATCAATAATTATGGTCTACGTGGAGATAACTTTGGTAATGAGAAATTTCGAATTTTAACAATAGGAAATAGTTTAACAGAATGTTTATACTTAGATGATAATAAAACTTGGTCAAAACTGTTACAAGATAAATTAAGAAAGAAAGGGATCGATGTAAAGATTTTCAATGCAGGATTATCAGGTAAAACTTCATCTTTAACTTTAATTAAACGATTTGATTATTTAAAAAAATATAAATTTGATCTTGTTATATTATACGGAGGAGGGAGCTTCGTTAAATCTAAAAGTGATCATGCGTTTAGTTTAGAATATTTACCTGACTTTTCAAATCCTCGATTAAGTTTAATTAAAAATATTACCCGTCTAAGGGTACATGAGCTTAAAAATAGAATTAAGCAATTTTGGAATTTAAAGTTTTCTAAAACTATAGACAATATTTTAATAGAGGACAAAGACGGAAAGAATTATGTAAAAAGAAGAATTAAGAAACAAAAAGCTAAAATAATCAAATTAGATGATTCCATAGTAAATAATATGTTTTTAAATTATAAGAAAGGAATTGAACGATATATAAAGTATATGATCAGCAATAAAGCAAAGTTTATAATTCTTCCTGAATTAGACCTTTCTCTTTTAAATCCATCGAAAAAAGAACAAAATTTAATGTGGGGAAGGTTAATTTCTAAAAATGGTAATGATTTTAAATATTCAATACATGATGAAAAAAAAATAATTGTTAAAAAAATGAATATAGTATCTGAATTATGTTTAAAATATAATTTGTCTTGTATAGAACCAAAAAAACTATTGAGCACAATGTCTAAAGATTGGTTTTATGATCATCATCATTTTAACAACACTGGTTCAAAAGAATTTAGTAATTTAATTGTAAATGAAATTTCATTCGATAATTTGTTAAAAAATATAAAATAATAAATTCATTAAATTATTTAAATATAAAAAGTTGAACGCCTCGGATAAGGCCTTTGGTACTATAATAGTAGTCACTCGTCGCTAATTTAACACCGTTTTGTACACACAATTGAATATACTTGCCGAAACCAATTATTTGAGAATTTCCTATTATCGTTATATACAAAATAAAAAATATTTTTCTAAAGATATTAAAGTTTTTAAGAATTACATATGAAAGATTTCTTGAATTATTCTGTAAGTTTAAATGATGAATAAAGTGAGTATGGTTACTATGATGTAATAAATCTAACGCTGGATCAAATAAAAGTTTTCCATATTTTGTTGCTTGTAAACAAAGATCAAGCTCCCAATGGCTACCATTTCCTTGGTTGTGCAAACTTTGAAGTTTGGGGTCGAGTAAATTTATTACACTTGCTTTAAAAGCCATGTTTACGCCTTTTAAAACATCGACGTATAATTTAGATTTTGATATATGGTGATGATTACCGATAATTTTTCCAAAAAAAGTTATTTTACCTATAGTCTCAATAATTTTTCTGTAGTTAGGGTCATGGTGTCCCGTGATAAAATCTGGACCTCCAACTCCAACAATATTTTTATTATCATTAAAGTTATTTTCAATTAATTGTAGCCAATTATTTTTTACTTCAGCATCGTCATCCAAGAAGACAATAATATCTCCAGAGGCTGCATTTATTCCTTTATTTTCAGCATAGATTACGCCGGGTTCTTCAACTAAAATTTCATTTATATTTAAAACATTTTTAAACTTTTTAATAGTATTAAGAGACTCATTGTCTTCTTGTCTATATACAACAATAACCTGATCAGGTTTACGGGTTTGTTTTATTAAACTATTTAGGGCTAGTGAAAGTAACTCATGTCTTTTCCAAGTAGGAATAATGATATCAATTTTCATGGCTTAAAATTTTTTGTAAATGAGTTTTGTTAATGATAAACCACTGATCAATATCAAATGAATTTTTTGTTGATTCTTCAATATCGTTGTTTAATAATTTTTCGTCTGAAATAATTTTTTGGAAATTTTCTGGAAATCTATCAATTGATGAATAATAAATTTTTGATGACTTAATTCCTTCTGCTCCAAGATTAGTTGATAAAATTGAAGAACCGGAAAATAAACCTTCAATTATTTTTAATCTTGTACCTGAACCTTCGGTAATAGGAACAAGTAAAATTTTAGTTTTTGAATACAAGTCAATAATTTCATCTTGAGTTAAGTTTGCAATTATTTTAATGCCTAGATCATTTGCAAGTTTAATGTGACGAACAATTGGATTTCTTCCGGCTATTACAAATTCAAATTCTTTATATAGACTAGTCTTTATTTTGGGAAAGAATTTCGTGAGTAAATAATCGACAGCTAAAATATTTGGATAATAATCAAGAGTTCCAATAAAGCTTACAATATTCTTATCCTTGGAGTTTTTGTAAATACTTGAGTCAACGAGATTTGGTATCACGTAAACTTTTTTGTTTAATTCAGCAGACTCATTTTTAAGTATTTCTTTTTCTCTTTGACTACAAACCCATATAAAGTTTGCTTTCTTAAGTTTACTAACTTCATATTTAAAAAATAATTTCGAAATCAAGTTTTTCTTTCTGCTAAAAATAGTTTCATATTCCAAATTATGAGCATTGAATATAATTGGTATCTTCTTGTCAAAACTCCAATTAAGATGCCTTAAATTATCCAAATGTAAATAATCAGAGTTTATATTAATCATTTCTGATGACTTAAAAAAGACTCGAGATGATTTACCAAAAAGAAACGGTAGAAAAATGCTTTTAATATTGTTAAATGTTTTATAATTTGAGTGATACAGTATTTCTGTTTCAAAACCAAGTTTTTGATAAATTTCAGCAATTGCTTTTACTCGAAGATAAGCACCGCCTTTTTGATTTTCATCGTTTAATGAACTTAATATAGTTATTTTCATTATAAATTATATTTTATTACAGAATTTATATTTTTACACTATAATTTAATAAATGCGTGAAATTAAAAAAAAGGAAAATTTTGAATAAAATAAATGTTTTATATATTTCTCCAAATGGATTTCTCGGTGGAGCTGAACGATTTGTATTAAACACTACAGTTGCTCATAAAAATAGTAAAAAAATATTACCAATTTACTTATTTTTAAATTCTGGCGTTACTGTAGAACTTTGTGAAGCTAATAATCAAAAAATTATTGTTTTACCTTTTAAATTTAAATATTCAAATTTCATTAGCCTGATAAAAACAATTGTTTTTATAATAAATATTGTCAAAAATGAAAATATAAAAGTCATTCACGCAACGATGCCTTATGCTCAAATTCTTGCTTCTATTGCAACTCTTTTTACAAAAGTAAAAACTATTTGGTTTCAGCATGGGCCTGTCGGAGGAACATTGGACCAAATTGCCAACCTCTTACCTGTTGATATGATATTGTTTAATTCTAAATATTTACAGAAAACTCACAATAAAATGTTTAGAGCAAAAAGACATATTAATGATCAATTGATAATTAATTTTGGAATAATTAAAGAAAATTCAAAAACAACTAATAATATTTTTAATAATAATAACAAGATCAAATGTATTTTGGCAGGAAGGATATGTGAGTGGAAAGGTCAATTAACTCTACTTAAATGCTTAAATTTATTTAAAAATAAAAAAATGTTTGAATTTTTTATTATTGGAAGTCCAAATAATAAAGCAGATTACAAATATTTAGAAACATTAAATAAATACCATAAAGATCATAATCTCGAAAATGTAGTAAAATTTATTGAGCATACAAATAATATTTATGATTATATGAATCAAGCAGATATTTTGCTACATACTTCAACAATACCTGAACCTTTTGGTTTAGTTGTAGCAGAAGCAATGCTGAATGGTTGCTTCGTAATAGGTAGTAATGAAGGTGGGGTTACTGATATTTTGAGACATCTTAAAACAGGGATAACTTTTGATTCTTGTAAAAACAATGCCCATCTAAGTTTATGTGAATCTTTAAATTTGTATTTAGAATTATCTATTAAAGATCGAAAAGATATAGTTTTAAATAGCAAACATTTGATCGAAAAATATTACAGTATTGAACAGTTAAGTGAACAGTTAGAATCAATTTATTTTAAGGTGATAAAGGAATAATTTTTTAGTCTATTAAAATAGTCTATTTGTTTATATAATTAATAAAAGTAATCAACTTTTATGAAGGTTTGAACATATAAGTAGCATAATTAAAAAAAATTATTTAAATAAGATATTATACATTTTATATGTTGTGTATTTTGCTGCTAATTTTCTTGGTTCTTCAGCCGTAAAATATATTTTTCTAGTAATTGTTGTTCTTAATTTTTTAATTATTTTTACAAAGGATTGGAAACACTCCGTAGAAGCAATTATTATGTTTAGTTTCATTGAAGGCCAAGGAAGAGTCGTTTGGGGATACAATCCCTTTTTTCGCATAGTCTTTGATTTGTTAGTAATATTAGCAACTTCAAAAAACTTTATTTCTCATAAGAAGTTATATCGTTCTGAAATTATCCCCTCTTATTTAAAGTATTTTATTTTTTTTCATTTTCTTTGGTATTTATTATTATTATTTAATCCTATTGGTGTCCCTTTTTATTATTCGATCTTAACCGCAAAATATTACATAGCTCCAATATTATTATTTTTTAGTTTTACATTATCTTATAAAGACATAAATGATGAGTTTATAGCTTCAATAATTAAAACAATAGTTATATTTTCTTCGGTTCAAGTAATTTTGTCTATTTTTCAGATGTATCATAAAGAAGATTTTATGTATTCTATCAGCGGTTATTATAAAAATTTATTTACAAAATTTGAAGTTTTTACTGGTCAAGCCTATCGTCCATGGGGAACGACTCATATGCCAGGAGCTCCGAGTGTTTATCTTTTTCTTTCTGTTGGAGTAATTTTTTTAACAAAATCAAAAAAAATTTCCAGCAAAATTTTTAAAGTAATTTATGTTGCCTGTAGTTGGTTTGCATTGCTTCTATTGCAAGTTCGATCAGCCTGGATGAAGCATATTGCTATTGTTGCCTTTTCTCTTGGATTTTATTTTTTAACGCAAAAAAATAGAGCTGCAAATATTATTAAGTTTTTAGTGATAATATCAGTTATTACTTTTGCTATTTTTAATAATTTTCAGCTATATCAAAAGTATGCTTTTGGTTTAGATCTAGAAGGCAGTATTGATAGAATAAAACAAATTGATTCAATTGATAAAATGTCAAAAAAACGATCTGGTGTCTCTACTATATTTTCTGTTGGTGTAAAAAACTTTAGACTTTTAGGTTTTGGTTTAGGGCTAGGTGGTGGCGTTAACTTAAAAGCTTTTAAAGATGAACAAAACAGACTACGAGTAAATGAAAATATACATTTCTGGTCTTTTGATAATTTCTTTCTCTTCTCCTTTCAGGAATTAGGTTTGGGAGCTTTCTTTTACATAGGGATTTATTTTTTTACTATTATTTACTTAATTACAATTGTAATTAAGTCTTTCAAATGTAAATATAAATCGTCAATAATTTCAGCAGTTTCTCTTGTTGTCTGCTTTGTGCTTTTTATTGGGGCATGGGGAGCAGTTTCTCTTTGTTTTAATCCTGATTCTTTTTATTTTTGGATGTGGGCATCTCTAGGAATTGCTAGTTTTTTTAATGAAAAATTAAAATTAGAGAAAAATATCATTTAAAAAATATTAAATTTAAAACTATCTAAATTGGTTTAATTAATTACCAAAGTATTACGTTATTATACTTGTAATGATTTTATGTATTTATTACTTTTGAATATCCGTATTTCCTAGCAGGATTTTCAATATATTTATAACTTAAAGATGCTAATAAGATAGCTATTGGTATTGACCAAAATTCTCCTGTAATTGACTGAAGAATCTCCGGCGCAGCTCTCATTTTATACATTAGCAACTGCTGCCATAAATATAGAGAGTAAGAAATTTTACCTATATATCTTAGATATTTAAGCTCTAGAAACTTTCCAATATATCCATTGTGATATTTAACGGTAGACAAAATTATAATTGAAAAAAAAGTGGCTCTAATTACTGGTTCAAAAGGTATAACTAAAAGATAGGTTCCTATTATAATGAGTATTGGAATAAGTGGTACTGGGGTAAATTTAATATATAAGCTTTTAAAATGATTTTGTAGGTATGCGGCGATTACTCCATACATCATGTAGTCAAGTCTTCCAAATGTGTTTGTAGAACTATATTTGGCATAAGAGCAATAGTCTAAAAATGCTTGAATTGTTCCAAGCTTTCTCCATAATGCTATAAGTATACAGATAGCCAGCAAGCTTAAAATAGTTTTTTTTGGCTTTTTTAATATAATTAAAAGTGATGGAAGTAAAAAGTAGAAATGTTCTTCAACTGATAAGCTCCAGAGTTGTCCAGTTGATACTTCCCCAGACGAGTAGTTTCTCCAAAATGTCAGAGATGAAAACAAGCCCATATAATCATTTTTTATAAACCCAAGCTCTCCTAAGCACAATACTGTAAGTAAATAAATCCATAATATTGGCATTAATCGAAATAAACGTTTTAGATAAAAAGTTTTAAAGTCGATTGTATCAGTATTTTCCATTTCGTTAATTAGATATGTAGATATGATATAGCCACTAATTCCAAAAAAAAGACTTACTCCATAATTTCCTAAACCGGAAAGTACATGTTCCCCATATTTTGACTCTACTAGGTGACCAATAAGAACGGCTAAAATTGCTATGGCACGAAGACCATCAAGTGTAGGAATATATTTTACTTTATTATTACTATTATTCATTTTTTCATATTTTATAGAAGGGTGTTAATGATGTAAATTATCTCAATAATAAAAATATTATTGAATTTTTATAATATTTTAACAGTTTCCTCAGTAGCTCTTTTATGTTAACAATATTTCATGAAAAGAATTGTTCTTGTTTCCGGTACTACAAATCCTCGTTTATCCAAACAAATCTCTGAATATTTAGATGTACCTCTAGTTGATCCACAAATTATTAAATTCGCCAATGGTGAAGTTTGTTGTGAAATTGATCAAAATGTCAGAGGATCTGACGTTTTTGTTATCCAATCAACTTGTTCACCAGTTAATGACAGCTTAATGGAGCTATTAATTTTATGTGATGCGTTAAAAAGAGCTTCGGCGAGATCAATTATTGCAGTCATGCCTCATTTTGGTTATTCAAGACAAGACCGAAAAGTCAGCCCAAGAACACCAATCACAGCAAAGCTTGTAGCTGATCTTTTAACTGTTGCAGGAGCTACTCGTGTCACCACAATGGATATTCATGCGAACCAAATACAAGGTTTTTTTAATATTCCTTTTGATAATATTTACGCTTCACCAGTAATATTAGAATTTATCAAAAATAACCTATTTAATGAAAATTCTATTTTTGTTTCTCCAGATGCTGGCGGAGTTGAACGTGTTCGATATTATGCAAAAAGACTTAAAACTGAAATTGCTATGATAGACAAAAGACGTACAGGAAAAAATATAGCTAAAGCGATGAATATTGTGGGTGATGTCGAAGGTAAAGAGTGTATTATAATTGATGACATGATTGATACTGCAGGAACTCTTATTGAAGCATGTAAAGCATTAAAGAGTAATGGCGCTACTAAAGTTTACTCCTGCGCTACTCATCCAATATTTTCTGACCCAGCGATAGATAGAATTGAAAAATGTGATGACCTTGATAAGGTTATTGTAGCGGATACTATTCCTCTTTCTGAAAAAGCCAAAAATTGTAAAAAAATACAAGTATTATCAACAGCTGAGCTTTTAGCTAAAGCAATTCACAGAACTTTTAATAATGATTCTGTTAGCTCATTGTTTACATAAAACTCTAGAATGAATAAGTTAATTGTCTTTTTAGGAAATCCCGGTATTGAATATGAATTTACAAGACATAATATCGCTTGGCTTCTTTGTGATCAGCTTTCATTTGAGAGTAGCTTAATTTGGAAAGAAAAATTTAAAGGTTTCTATTCTCAAACCAAGACAGAAAATGGAGATTCTCTTTTTCTACTAAAACCATTAACATTTATGAACTTAAGTGGTGAAAGTATTCAGGCGATTATGAGTTTCTTTAAAATTAACTTCAAAGATATTCTTGTCGTTCACGATGAACTAGATTTTAAGTATGGAATAATAGCATTTAAAGACGGTGGCGGACTAGCTGGTCACAACGGACTTAAATCTACAGCTAAGTGTTGTGGTGGGAATAGTTTTAAAAGACTACGCATGGGTATAGGCCGTCCCGTTCATGGTAGTCCAGCTAATTGGGTACTTGGTCAATTTAAAGGAGAAGAAGAAAATTCTCTTGAAGAATATTTACTAAATACTTCAAAAGCAATTGATTTTTACTTAAAGTATGATTTTAAAAAAGTATTAACAAAATTTAATAAAAAATTAATGATAACAAATATAACTAATTAAAGAGGTAAAAATGGCATTAAATTGTGGGATTGTAGGACTACCAAATGTAGGTAAGTCGACTTTATTTCAAGCATTAACAGCAGCTCCAGCTGAAGCAGCCAATTATCCATTTTGTACAATAGAACCAAATATTGGAGTGGTTGACGTAATTGATGAGCGTCAAGATAAGATTGGAAAAATTGTGGGCCCCGAGAAAATGATTTCAGCTTGGGTTGAATTTGTAGATATCGCAGGGCTTGTAAAAGGCGCCTCGAAAGGTGAAGGTTTAGGAAATCAGTTTTTAGGCCATATTCGTCAAGTAAACGCCATCGTTCATGTTGTTCGATGTTTTGAAGATGAAAATATTATTCATGTTAATGGAAAGATAGATCCTCTTGATGATATTGATACGATAAATATTGAACTTGCTTTTGCTGATCTTGAAGTCGTAGAAAAAAAATTAAGAAATATTCCTAAGTTGATTAAAAACCAAAATAAAGTTATTTCAAAAAATGCTAAAGATCTTGAACCTCTTTTAAATACTCTTGTAAAAAATTTAGAAGAAGGAATAGCTGTGCGAACTCTTGATTTTACAAAAGAGGAACAATTACTGATAAGAGATTTAAACTTAATAACTAATAAGCCAATCTTATATCTTTGCAATGTGGATGAAGAAACTATTGTTGAAGACAATGACCATGTATTTAAAGTTAAAGAATATGCTTCAAAAGAAGGATCAGAAGTTCTAAAAGTTTGCGGGAAGCTAGAGTCAGAAGTTTCGAAGCTTGATTCAGAAGAAGAAAAATCAGAGTTTTTAGAAATGGCAGGTGTTGAAGAATCAGGTCTTATTTCAATGATTCATAAAGTTTATAAAATGCTCGGTTTAAGAACATATTTTACGGCAGGTGTAAAAGAAGTTCGGGCTTGGACATTTCATGAAGGCGCTTCAGCACCACAAGCCGCTGGTGTAATTCATACAGATTTCGAAAAAGGTTTTATTAAAGCGGAAGTATATCATTGTGATGATTTATTTGAACTTGGCTCAGAAGCTAAAGTTAAGGAAAATGGAAAACTTAGAATTGAAGGTAAAGAGTACACTGTCAAAGATGGCGATGTGATGCACTTTAGGTTTAATGTTTAGGTTTTAGTTTTTTCAAGATTAACTTCTGTAAAGGAATTTCAATATAGTTGTATATTATAATTGATAAAAGACAAACTGTTACTGAATATATTCCAAATAATGTGACACCTTTTGAGAATTTATAATATTCTAATATTGGTATTAGGATATCTTTTATCGGCTGATGGGTAATATAAATAGTAAAACTAGCTTTTCCAAGTAAAACGAGCTGCTTATTTCGTAATATTCTAAAAATAGGTAGTTTTATTGTTACCATAAAAAAAATCAATAAAGTATAAATAGGCACTAATACAATAGAAGATAACAAAACTTTATCTATGTTCCATTTTATTAAAGTTGTGACAAAGAATATTGTTGTAATGCAACCAAAAAAAAGAGTTCCTTTTGTCTTCTTCTTTTGAAAAATTTCCGCAATATCACTCATAAAGTAAATTTTACATATCAAAATACCAATTATAAATTCTGTAATTCTTATTAAAGGCAAACTTCTCCATAAAGTTTTAAATTCAGGATTATCAATATTAACCATTTGTGGAATATATAAATAAATGGCAATAGGAATTAAGTACATTATGAACATTAATGTAATATTTTTTTTTGAAAATTCTAGAATTGATATTAACAATGGAAATGAAAAGTAAAAGAATGCTTCAGTAGACAAGGACCATCCTGGAGAATTCCAAACAGGAGACAAGCGTGGATGCCAAGATTGAATCATAAAAAAATATGCCATACTAGAAATAATAATTTTTTTTATTGCAATTACTTTTGTATATTTTAATAAAAAGTAACTACTTCCTCTATTAAAATCTAATATGTAGCCTAGTATATATACAGGATAAATTCTGGCAAAACGATGAAGCCAGAAGTTAAATTTTGAGCCTTTAATAGCTCTTTCTGATTCATTATAATAAACGTAAGTTAAAATAAATCCAGATAAAATAAAGAAAAAAGTTACAGCAGAGTCTCCGAATGAAACAAAGTTTTTAAATGTATTATTAATGAAAGATGAGTCGAGATTTAATAGGTAAATATTGTGATAGAGTAACACAAAAAATGCAGCGAAAAATCTTATACTCGTTAATTCAAGTATTTCACTTGGTTTCTTTTTACTCATAAATGATAATTATCTGACAATTTTTCTAAATTGTTTTGTATTTCTTTGCAGACAATTTTTTTATTTTCAGGAAGATTCATTTCGAGATTTTTTAAATAGGTAATTACTTCGGATATATAAACACTATCTGTCTTTGTATTTTCATTAATTATTTCAAATGTTTGGTTGTATTCTTCAACTATTTCTTGAAAATAATCTCCTTTTCTGAAATACAAAGGAGTGTACTTACTTGTTGTTCTTAAATTACTAAAGAATTGTTTTAGTTTAAATATTGGTCCAGCAATCTTATGTGTAAAAAAGATCATGACACCAAAACTTAAAATAAAGAATGCTACTTGCCAAATAATTAACACGACCATTAATTCATTTTTATTTTGGATTAGCTTTGTTGAAAACTGTGGAGCATATTTTTGGCTGAATTGAATAAATTGACTATAATTATCATATATAACGAAAGGGTAAATTGAATTAGCAATCAATATAATTATACAAATTAAAAAACTAAATTTTATTTGAAATTTTGGGTCAATTAGTAAAATACTTCGTTTATAAGCCATAGTTATTCAATTATAAGTCAGAATATTAGATAAACAAGCAAATTTCAGCATTTACTTTTTGGCGACTATTATTAAATTTAAGCCAATAGGTATTTTTGTAAATTTGAATACTAAGTTTGAGGCAATATAATAACAATCTCTTAGAATATTGCGAATATTTGAGAACTTGCGTTCTCCTTGCCACTTTTCTGATCGAGACATTCTAATACTTTCAACTTTAAATCCATTCCCAACCAGTACTTCCGATAACGATTTTACATTGAAGTGATTAATATGACCAAATGTTGCAAATACTCCTTGATCTGAGATCTTCAAAAGGTTTGCAATGTTTTGTTTGATAATTTGCATTGGCGCATTTGGAACTTTTATATATAAATAACCTTCAACTGATAAACAGTTATATAAATTTTGTAAAACTTTTTTGGGTTCAATTAAATGTTCAAGAACATCTATGATTGTTATGAAATTAAAAAAATCAGCGGGTAAGTCAAGCTCTTGAAACTCGGAGCACCATACTTTGTAATTTAATTTTTCGTTACAATATTTTGCTAATTTCGGATTGACTTCTACCCCGTAAGGCTCGTATCCCTCTTTTTCTGCTAGGTATAATAGCTTTCCTGAAAAACTTCCCACATCTAATAATTTATTCTTAGAATTACTCTTTTTAAGGTTAAAGTTTTTAAAGATATCATCAATTATTTCAGATTTTCTAATATGCTTAATTTCATGATCAGGATCAAACCAAGCATTATCGTATCTGTTTTTAAAAAATGTCTTTGAAGTTGGGATTTCTTGAGTATAGCGAAATGTACAAACTTTACATTTCATTAACGTGACCCACGTTGAATTAAAGGATCTGCATTCATCATGAGCATTATCAGGGAAAAAGTTTCGCTCATGTTTTATTGGAAATGAATTATTTGAATTGCATAACGGACAATTACTTAATAATTTAACAATAGGAGTATTATTCATAGATAGCCTTAATGCAGCATGTTGCATGTCAGATAATTATAATTAGTATTTTCATATTCTTTAATATATTAGATTATATAGTAATTTTTAAAATTGGGGAAATAATGAAAGACAAATTGGTAAATATATTTAATGAAACAATAAATCCTATAACAAACAAAACACTAGCTGAGGAAGATCGATTAGAAGCTATATCTGAAAACAATGGTGAATTTAATGTCATTTATAAAAGAGATGGATTAAATCCTTCACAAAAAAATGAATTAGAAGACTTAATTTTAAAAAATTTTAGCTCTACGACAAATACAGATAATATTATATTGAATTCAATTTCAAAAAATCAAGCACCTAAAGCTGAAGAAAAAAATACCGTTTCTCCTCATGCTCATGGTAACGATGCTAAATCATCACTACCTACAAAACAAAAAATCAAAGGTGTTTCTCATGTTGTTGCAGTATCTTCATGTAAAGGAGGAGTTGGTAAATCAACAGTCGCTGTTAACTTGGCTTTCTCATTAAAACAACAGGGATTTAAAGTTGGACTCATGGACACAGATATCTATGGCCCATCATTACCTACTCTTCTTGGAAAAGAAGATCTTAAACCACAAGCCAACGAAGATAATAAAATTATGCCATTTGAGCATATGGGAGTTAAATTTATTAGTTTTGGACATTTTGTTGATCAAAAAGATCCAGTTATTTGGAGAGGTCCAATGCTTGGTGGAGTAATTAAGCAATTTGCCTTTGATACTGAATGGGGAGAGTTAGATTATTTAATTTTAGATTTACCTCCAGGAACAGGAGATGTTCAACTATCAATATCTCAACTAATGGACACAAACGGAGCAATCGTTGTTTCTACTCCTCAACAAGTTGCAATTTCTGACAGTGTTAAGGGTTTAAAAATGTTTGAAAAAATAAATATACCTGTCATTGGAATGGTGGAAAATATGAGTTATTTTATGCCAGAACCTGAAAAGAAATATTTTATTTTTGGTAAAAAGAGCGTGAAAGATGTAGCTTCTCAATTAGAAACAAATTTTCTTGCTTCTATTCCAATTGACCTTGGATTATGTGAAGCGGCAGAAGACCAAGTACCTTTTATGGCAGAAGATAGAAACCTTTCGTCTTCAGTAGGAAAAATATATTTGAATTTAGCAGAACAAGTACAGGCATATTTTAATGAACCTAAAAAGAAAGGGTTTATTAATCGATTACTTAATAAATAGATTTCAATGTCTTCATTAATAAGTGTTTTAACAGAACAAAATTCAATAGCTTTTACAGGGCGTATTTCAATTTACTTTAAATCAAGTAATGAGTATCTCGGTTTTTTATTATTAAAAGATGCCGTTATTATTCAAGCTGTTTCTCAAAAGTTAAGAGATAAGGTCGCTGTCTTAAATATTATAAAAAATGAAACGATTGATTCGGTAGAATATATTTATGAAGTTAGTCCGGAACAAGTCGAATCATTTAATAAAAGAATGTATCTAGACTTAAATGACCTAAAAAAAGAAGCAGAACTCGAAGTTGGGAATATTTTAAAAATAAGAAGGCTAAAACCACCAATAAATCTAAAGCTACAAGTTAATAAAAAATTAATGTTAAATGATATTCAAATAACTCATGAAGAATATAAGTTATTAACTTTAGTGAGCACCCATCCTATAATTGGAAATCTTTATGATAATAGCATTTATGAAGAAGATCTAACAACAAAGCTTTTAATTAGTCTAAAAAACAAGAATGCAATCCTTGTTACTAGATCTTCTTAATACAGTTTTATCTTAAAACAAAAACTGAACAGCCAACGCCGGAACCTTTAAAAAGTAATATAAAAGTTTTTTTGAAGTAGAAGCACGTTGTAATAATGGAGTGCCATCGTCAGGAAGACCTTTTTTATTTAAATGAAGACTATAGTTCATTCGATGTTCGATATTGTCTTTTACGTCAGCTGTAAGAGTTTCATTACCTTCACAAAAAATAGCCATTTCTGTATTATAAAAGCTTGATCTATTATCTATATTATATGTACCAATCATAAATGATTTATCATTAAATACGATGGTTTTTGAGTGAGTACCCCAACTTGCATTTCTAATTTTTTCATTTAAAACTTGTGACTCTTCAGTGAATATTCCTTTTACAACATAGGCATTAAAATTATCTCGTTTTGTATAAGTCGGAACACTACTATTAAAAACTGTTGAGACAAGTATGTTATCTGTAGAACCTAAACTATTTGTTGAAATGATTACTTCTTTATTTTTGTCGAGCAAATCAACAAGTACGGCTTTTGATCTTTTATTATTTAAAAAATATGGAGAGTCTAGGATTATTTCAGAATCTACTTTTTGAATCCACTCACTTATTTCTTTTCGAAGCAGTCTATACTCTTTATGATATTTTTTTGATTTTGTTCGTTCCTTAAAAGAACCACCTTCTTTATCTGTTGCAAATGATAATTTAGGACATGTTAATAATTTGTTATTGTTAACTAAGTTCATACTATAGCTGTTAATAAAATTAAGAGCTTTGATGTCTTTATTGTTTGGAGTAAAGACAGAGTTTGCAAAATTTATTTTCTTCATATAATTGATATAACGAGTGTGCATATGTGCATATTCTTCAGATTTTTCTTTGTTACCAGGCATTATTTGTGAATTTATTTTATAAGGTAGTTCAGGTAATTTTGTTAAATTAGAAGTCCAAAAGTTTTCAAATGTTTTATTCATGACTTTAACAATAGGGCCCTTAATCATTACATCTCTGTCTAAAAAATTAAATTCTTCACTCAAATCAAAGTATTCGTCTGCTATATTTCGACCACCAGTAATTGCCTCTTTATTGTCGATTGAAAGAAGTTTTCTATGATTTCTGAAATTCATACTAGAAAGTTGTAAAATATTTGTAGGGTTATAATATTTTAATTGTATGTTTTTATTTTTTAAAACTTGAGCATAATAACCGTCAAGTTTAAGAACTGTTGAAGACGAGTCTACAAGTAAACGAACTTTTACACCACTCTTAGCTTTCTTAGCTAAGGCTTGTAACATTAATCGGCCAGCCGTATCTGGGTTAAATATAAAGTATTCTAATTCAATATGTTTTTCTGCTTTTTCTATTAATTGAAGTCTCGCCGCAAGTGCCTCTGTACCAATATTCATTATTTTTATTTTATTTAATCCACTAACATCGTCAAAACGATAAATTGAATTTTCAGTTTGTTTTTCGCCATATATTTTTTCATCAAATACAAGAGAGTTATTTTTTATTGCTTTTGCATTAACCGTAATGCTTAAAATAATTGTTAAAAGTAGTAATAAATTTTTCATGTGCTTACCTTTTGTACAGTTGTAAAACAGTTTCTTAAGTAATTTACTGTCATTTTTTTATATATATATTTTATGTAGCAAGGATTATGCCAAAATTATATTATGATTTTTCTTGTTTATAAAAAGACTAATAAAGGTAGGTTTGTATTGTATATTGATTAGTCAGTATAAAATAATTATACAATTTACACCAATAATCACTAATGAAATGATGTAATATCTAATAGTTAGAATGTTTCTGGTACTTTAAATAGTGGCATAGCTCTTGCTCTATATTAAGCAGGAGCAACATATGAATACTTTTAAAAAATGGATGATAACACTTACAATTGGATCTAGCTTTATAGTTCTAGCACACTCAGTTTTAGACAATGCTAAGTTTTATGAATTAGATTTTGCAAGTAGTAATGATGAAGTTGTTTTTGAAAGTAATATCTCAGAACAAAGATTTGTAGCCTCAGTTGAAGAAAAATCATCTCCTAGTAAAATTAAAATCCCAGTATCACAAGTAAAAAATATAGAAAAAAATAAATGGGAAATTATTAGAATCAGTAATACTAATGGTGAAGTTTCATATGATAAAAGTTTAGAAAGTGATAAAAACGCTAAAATCATTGTAAATCTTAAAACTGTTAATTCTCATAAGGTTAGATTAAATGATAATAAGTCTTTAGAGTATTCAATATCTTTATATAAGAAAACAACAATGCTTTTATTTCATAAAGTTAATAATACAATAGAAATTTTAGGTCTTAGAAAAATAAAATCAAATGTTATAGCCTCATCTCCAGTCGTTAATTATAATAAGAAAGTTAAAAAAATTATTAAAGCAAAAGGAATGCAGTATAATAGTGATGAAGAATTAATTGCTTTTTCAGCTGTCGACCCAGCAAGAAATAGAAGAGCACTTCTTTCAAATCAAATAAGTGGAAGTATTGAAGTTGTTGATGGTGAGTTAAATGTTTCAAATCTTGTTTTGCATAAAGGATCAAAATTAGAAACAGAAGCACTTTCATTCTCAACAAGAATTCTTGACGGTGGAGTAGTTAGGTTTACTGATGAAAATACAGGAAGCGTTGCGAGTGCAATATTAATGAATAATGGTCAGTCAGGATATACACTAAGATTTACTTCAGGCGGTCCAATAGGTGGTTCACTTGTAAACTTTTTCACATCAGAAGAAGTTGATAAAAAACAAAGAGTAGCTGAGCTTGAACAAGAAAGAAATCAAGGCAATCAAATAGAAAATACTGATCAAGTTAATGACCAACGAAGAATAGTTGCAAGTAAGTCTGAAAGTAAAGACGAGAACTACAATGAAAATTTAGAGAATAACGACGAAGAATATGAGCAAGAAGATAAAGAACAAAATATTGACCTTGATCAACAAGAGTCTGAAGAAAACACAAAAGGTTATGAATTCTAAAATTTTCGGGCAATATTTCTACTGCCCGAAATATTTTAATAACTTAAAGTATTTTTTTAAATTCTTCAGTTAACACTGGGACAACCTTAAACAAATCCCCAACAATACCATAATCAGCATAGTTAAATATAGGAGCGTCAGGATCAGTGTTGATAGCTACAATCACTTTAGAAGTACGCATTCCTGCAAGATGTTGAATAGCACCTGAAATTCCACATGCAATATAAAGAGTAGGGGAAACTGTTTTTCCTGTTTGGCCTACCTGCATAGATGAAGCAGCGTAACCAGAATCTACTGCTGCTCTTGAAGCTCCAACAGTTGCTCCAATAACATCAGCCATTTCATTTAAAATTTTAAAGTTTGCTTCTTCTTTCATTGCACGTCCACCAGAAACAATAATATTTGCTTCAGTTAAATCTAATTTTTCAGAAGCACCTTTTATAATTTCTTTTACTATAGCTTTCATGTCACATGCTGAAGGGTTTGATTCTTGAATATTTCCAGAAGCACTGCTTTCTGTTTCAGGCATACCTAAAGCATTAGGTCTAACCGTTACAAAGTGAGGAGCATCACCTTTTAATTCAACTTTTGCTAATATTTTTCCTGCAAACAACGGCCGTGTCCCTTTAAAGTTATCGCCTTCAAAGTTAAAATTAACAACCTCAGATATCATTCCAGAATTAAATTTAGTAGCCAGTCGAGGAAATAGATCTTTTCCTAAGCTTGTTGATCCTGCTAGAACATATTGATAATTTTCTTTTTCAATTAGTTCTTTAAGAGCCAAACTCCAACCTTCTGAGGAATAAGATTTTAAATGATCTGCTGATAATAAGTGTATGTTTTCAGCACCATACTTTGCAAGTTGCGTTTTTCCTTCATCTCCAAGTTGATTAAAAACAACTGCGTCTATATTATGTCCTGTAAGTTTACCCATGATTTCCAAAGAAACATTTTTGACGGATTCTCCTGAACTTTCTGTGAATACTAATATTTTTGCCATAACTTTTCCTTTAATAATAAAATTTTAAAATTTATATAACTTTTGCTTCATTTCTTAAAAAGCCCACAACTTCACTGGCTACACCAGAAATTTGATCATCTTCCATAGCTTCAAATTTTTTTCCAGCTGGTTTTTCAGCAGGTAGTTCAAAATTCGTATAGGTAACTTTTTGATCACTTTCCGATACACCCGCATCCGCAAGTGAATATTCAGTAAGAGGCTTTTTCTTAGCTTTCATAATGCCTGGCAAGGAAGCATATCTTGGAGTATTTAGTCCTTTGTTACATGAAACTATAGCTGGAGTTACTAGATCATATATTTCTTTTGATCCCCCTTCTATTTCACGTTTAACAGTAAAAGTATTATCACTACCTTCCATTTCGACTACTACATTTACACATGGGTAGTTCATAAGCTCAGCTAGTATTTGTGGAACCTGTAAACAGTCATCATCAATTGCTTGTTTGCCCATTAAAATTAAATCGGCAGTTTTTCCTGATTTTTCGATAGCTCCTTTTATAGCTTTTGCCGTTACATAAGAATCGAGGTGATCTGGTGCATCTACTAAAATTGCTTCATCTGCGCCCATGGCCATAGCAGTTCTTAAAGCTTCAGTGTCTTTTTTGGCGCCGACCCTAACAACAGTAATTGTACTGTCACTAGCCTTTGCTTTTATTTGCAAGGCTTGCTCAACAGCAAATTCATCATATGGGTTCATTACCCATTTAATAGAACTAGTATCAATATAAGTCGAGTCACTATTTGGTTTAATTTTTGTTTCAGTATCTGGTACTTGCTTTACGCATACAAAAATATTCATATTTTCTCCTATTTGTTAAAATTACTAAACAATGAATTATAATAAATATTATAAAATTGAGCAATTAGACATTTCAATTATTATATAAAGTTGATTATTTAGATTCAGTACTCTTCTTTTTTTTAGAATTTTCTTTTTTTGAAGAGATTTTATTTAGATATTTTGCTTGTATACTTACTGTGTCTTCATAAACAGGTGTTGGTGGTGATTTTACTCCACATGAATTGAAAATAAAAATAGATAAAACAATAAAAATATATAATTTATTTTCGTTGTAATTAAAATTCAAGTGCCATTCCGATCCCTACACCAATAGTAGAGAGATTTGCTCTTAAAAACCAACCTGGAACCAATCTTTTTAGAAGAGTAGCACCTCCGACAAAAGATTTACTATTTTTTGAATCAAAAATTGCTTTATCTGCTATCGTTAAATTTCCTGAGTCTGGAGAAGTCGGAATAACCATTGAAAATCCTAAATAGGGTTGAATAAATGAATATGCAGGTGCTTGTATCGTATACTTAGCACGAACAATTAAATTAAAATATTGAATATCAATACCTGTTGCTATTTTTGCATTATTTTCAGTCCCTACATTTACAACAGCTTCTGTCCAAAAGTTTTTCTTAACTTGGTAGGACCAGGTTAAGCCAATTAAATTTGCATTTATCTTGCTAGAGCTTGTGTAGTTAATGGAAACGATATTGTCAGTAGTTATTAATGCACCTTTTTTTTCTTTTACTGTTGAGCCTTCATCAATAATATCCTCTGATAAAAGGTCTTCTTCGTCATTAAACTTGGAAATACCTTCAGGTGAATCTACTTTTTTCTTTTTATTTTTAAAATAAGAGTCATCACCTCGTATAATTTGAATTTTTTGAGATATCTTTAAATCCTTAAAAAGGATGGGGGCATACAATTTTACTATTTTTATTCCAGCTTTATTATTTTTGATTTTAGCAACAAGAGCACGGCAGATTAATTCATTATTTGTTAATAATGAAATAAAATCTCCTTCATTAAATCCATTTGAATTTGAAGTAACAATAAAGATTTTTCGATTATTAGAAATAGTCTCGATTTTTTCAGTTATTAAGCCAAGGCTTGTACTATCTTGGTTTTGAGATAAGTCATCAATTAACTCATCTTGGGCATAGATACTAGAATTAGTGACAAGTAAAATCGTTATTAAAATTTTTATAATTTTCATATTCATTTATTATTATAGACACTTTAGGGTAAGTAGGCAAAATTTTCCTTTTCACAAAATTGATTAAATAACGCAAAATTAAATAAATAGTAATTGGGGGAAAAATGAAAATTATTTTAATGTTAATACTAATTGCAAGTGTATCTGTGTCGTGTTCAAGAAAAAAAACAAAAGCAGTCACAGATAATACAGCAGCTTCAACAGCGGATTCAAAAGATAAATCACTTGAAGATGATTTTATTGTCGATGAAGAAGATCAGGTCGTTAAAGAGAAGAAAGATGGTGCGCATGAAGTATCTTCTACAGAGAATGATTCAATAATGGAAGATAATGGAAGTTCTGAAGAACAGATTTCATTGACAGGTGGATCCACTGGAACATATTCAGTTCAGGCAGGTGATACTTTAATGATGGTTGCCTTTAAAATCTATGGAGATTATTCAAAATGGAAAGAATTATCTGCAGCTAATGGCGGAGTGACTTCAGTTTCAAAAGGGCAAACTCTTAGTTATATAATGCCAAATCAAAAGTTTAATTGGCAACCCGAAGGACTTGCTTACCTAATTCAAAGAAATGATACACTTGGAACAATTTCAAATGATAAGTATGGAACGCCTAAAAAATGGAAGTATATTTACGAAAATAATAAACCATTAATTAAAAATCCTAATCTTATTTTTGCAGGCTTTACAATTTATTATAAAGAATTAGCAAATATTGCAAACAATTAAGACACTCTTATTTGTACTCATAACTTCGATTTTTCTTTCCTGTAGTAATTTAGATACAAGACCAGGAAAGAAAAATCCCAAAGTATCAAAATGGTATTTTGATCAATATATAAAACTATCAAAAGAGATAATATACCAAAATAAAAATTTTAAAAAAGTTCCTACGAAGTATTCCAAATATTTAAAATCTTTGTTATCAAAAAATATTTCTTTAGATAAAGTATTAAAAAAAACAAAATTTTATATATACAAATCAAGCGAACCTTTTTTTTGTTCACTACCAAGTGGTATCGTAATACTATCTACAGCATTAATAAATAACTACGTAATTGAAGAAAGTAAACTTTTGTCAGTGTTGTTGTTTGAAAGTATCAAAATAAAATACCATTTGTACAAAAAAATTGAATTTATGCCCAGTGGCTTATTTGACCTAAGAGATATAATTCGTATTAATCAAATCTCTTTGAAAACTATTATAGGAATTGACAGGATGATATTTAATAATTTAAATAAAACCAATGTTGATCCAGGAGTTTTGTTAAGGTGGATACAATTAAAAAATAAAAATGTTTTGCATTTTTCTTTTATGTACCCGAAAATGAATATTCCCTTTAAAGAGGAATATTATTATAAATTATTATTAGTTAAAGAGAAACGTTTTACAGATAAGAATAATAGTTTAAAAAATTCCTCAAAGGATTTTTATCGTTTTTCAAATTGGACAAAAAGGTTATGACAGAATTTAATTCGGAAACATTACTTGTTACAAATTTATTAAAAAGATCAATTGATAAAAAAAAAGTTGGTCTAAAAAAAATAGACAAATTAGTACGCTTAACAGGGGATGCGTCGACTAGAAGGTATTATAGGGTTTACGATGGAACTTGCTCGTTTGTTGCTTGTTTAGATAAACCTTTTTCAGATGAACAAGATAGTGAATTTGTTTCGATACAAAAAATTTATCTTGAAAATGCTGTTTCTGTTCCTTTTATTTACGATGTTAGTCCAGAAAATGGGTATATACTTGAGCAAGACTTGGGTGATTGTACTTTACTTAGCAAGTTAGCAGAAACAAGTTCTACTGTAGATGAATTAAAGTTATATCAAAGTGTACTCGATGATTTGATTAAAATTCATAAAATAAAAATAGAAGATTATCCCAATTCTTCATTTACCAAAAGATCATTTGATTACAATAAACTATTGAGTGAGTTAGAGTTTACATACAAGTTCATGTTTAAAAAATTTTTAAATACCAATTATTCCAAAAAAGAAGAAAGTGTATTGTTTTCATTTTTTGAAAAAATATCATCAGAGTTAAGCCAAGGGAGTAAAGTTGTGTGTCATCGTGACTTTCACTCTCGAAATATTATGATGAAGGATTCAAAACATTATATAATTGACTTTCAAGACTCAATGCTTGGTATTCCACAATACGATTTAGTTTCTTTGTTAGAGGATTGCTATTACCAGGTTTCTCCAAATAATAAAACCAAACTATTAAGATATTATTGGAAATTAACAAATACTTATTCAAGTGTTGACCAAAGTTACGAAAATTTTGAGTACTATTATAATATAATGGCAATTCAACGAATATTAAAAGCAATAGGTAGCTTTTGTTATATTTATTATTTACGTGAAGATATTCGCTACTTAAAATATATAGGTTTTGGATTTGAAAAGGTTCGAACTTTTTTAAATCTATTCGACGACTTTCATGATGCTAAAAATCTAATGGGTAAAAGCTACTATGAATCTTAAATATGGAATAATACTTAGTGCAGGTTTTGGTTCAAGAATGAATGGCCTTTCTGATTTTATTCCTAAACCTTTGCTTCCTCTTTACGACTCTACGTTATTAGATTTACAAATCAGTATTTTAAAAAAAATGGGGATAAAAGAAATTTTTATTAATACTCATCATAAAGCCGACCTGATCCAGGAGCACATCAAGGAAAAATATGATAAATCTGTGATATGTATTCACGAACAAGACCTTCTTGGTTCAGGTGGTGGAATTACAAATATTGTTAAACAATATTCTAGCCAAGACAATACTGATGACTATGTATATATTGTTAATTCTGATGCTTTTACAAATATTTCAAATAGTCAGTTGGAGTCTATTTTTTCTAAGTTGCAAAACGTAGATAAATTACTACTTGCTATTCCAAATAATAAAATTGAATATAATCAATTTGTCATTGAAAATAATCTACTTAAACAAGTGATTGCCCCCGTGAAAAACAAAGAGTATTTTACATATTCAGGCAGTGGATTTTTTAAAATATCTTCAATTAGAAAATCTTCTTTATACTCAAATTTTTTCGAATCTGTTGCTGACTATGCAAATGAAAAAGTAGGTGTTTTTAGATTAGATCCTAATCAACACTTTGATTATGGTACTTTTGAATTATATGTAGATAATATTCTCAATATCAGTAAATACAAAGAACTTAATTTATTTATGTCAGAACATACAACTAATCATAGAAAATTTGAAATATTTCCTAAAGTATTCGATTTTTCAGGCAATATGATAATAAATCGTGATTTGATATCTGAAGAAGAAATAATTATTTTAAAGTCTGATATTTTACCTAAGTCTTTTGACAAAAAAGGTGTTTATTATTTAGATCATTGTTTTAGTTAATAGATATTGCATCAAAATCACAAACTTCATAACAGATATGACAACCAACACAAGTCCCATTATTTATATAAAATTTTCCATTATCAATAAAAATGGAATCAACTGGACATAAAGGAATACACAAATAGCAATTTATACAATTGTCTTTTATTTTGATATTCATAATTTACCTATCTCAAAAATATACCACAAAGACATTACTTGAATTGTGATAAGGTACGAGTATAATTAGTTACATGAAAATTTTATCACGTACTACTGTTGTCTACAACACGATCATATTTGTATTGTTTTCGTATGCTTATGCAATCCTATTAAGCTGGTCAAACATATTTGAGTTAAATTTTAATTCTATATATCAATTAATTGAATATCGCTTAAATGGAAGTATTACTATTCCTCTACTAACTATATTAATTATATCAATATATAAACAATACAAGTTTTCAGTAATATTGCTAATTATCTATCTTTTAATTTTAAATTATTATAGCAATTCAATTATTTTTTACAGATTTGATAAAATAATACTGTTGAGTAATATCTTAGTAATATTGTCTAGCTATTATTTTGTAGAATTGTGGAGCAGATATATTGGTTTATCCCCCTTTAATCCTGGAATTAAATCAAATAATGTCATAAATGAACGAACTTTTAAAATTAAGGTTAATATTGTGTCTAAAGGTATTAACTATAAAGGGGATTTGGTGAATTATGATTCAGAAGGTTGTTTTGTAAAATTGAACGAAAACTTGGCTTCTTTAAGTCAGAAAGTTATAGATATTAATTTTATAATAAATAAAAGAGTTTTAAATACTAAAATGAAAATAGTTTCAAAAAATAGTCTAGGGATAGGATTAATTGAACATGTAAATAATGATACATTTTTATGGTATGATATATATGAAGTCTTATTTAAACGAAGGTATTTGAAGTGAAATATTTAATTATTTTTTTGGTTTTATTTTCTTGTATGAAAAAAAAATCATCTCCAGTAAATGTACTAAAATCTTTTATTGAAATTAGATTTGAGAAAATTCTAGATAAAGAAATCATAGAAGATTTTCTAACTGGTGATTTGTTGTCTAAATTTAAAAACTATAGTGATGATGATTATGATAAATTGTTTGATAAAAAATTAAAGTTTAAAAACATTGATATATTACATAAAAATTGTGAAGAGAAATCTTGTTTTATTACATATATTATTAAATATAAAAAAATCGAAAATAATTTAACAACTTTAAATGCCGAAACAAAAAAAATTGCGCAGATTATAAAAGTTGATGATCATTGGAAAATTTCAGATGTAAATAATATAAAAACTTATTATCAGTCCAAAAAAGAATTAAAAATTAGCCCAAAATAAGTTTTTAAGGCCAATTAATTTCAGTAAAATTATTCTTAAAATTATAATATCTTGATAGAACAAATAGAAAATCAGAAAGTCTATTGAGATATTGAATCAACGTAAGTTCAAAATTATTTTCTATTAATATTATTTCTACTTTTCTACAGATAGTCCTTGCTATATGAATTATTGAAGAAGTTTCGGACGCTCCAGGAATAATAAACTTTGTTTGGATAGGCATTTCCAAATCATATAAATCAATTTTATCTTCTAGCTTAGTTATTTCATTTGAAGGTATTATTTTTATTTTATAAGTTTCGCGATCATTTTTGGGACAAGATATGTAGCTTGAAATTGAGAAGATGTTTCTTTGTATCGAAGTAATAAATTCTTGATCCATATCCGTATTTATAAATTTTGATGATATAAGTCCTAGGTAAGCATTTAGCATGTCTAGCTCACCATATGTTGTAATTAGGGTATTGGTTTTACTAACTCTTTCTCCATTTAACAAAGAAGTCTCTCCTTTATCTCCTGTTTTTGTATAAACTTTTGCCATTACATATTTCTCCTATATTTTCCACCAACTTTATATAAAGCATTTGTGATCTCACCCAGACTACAATAATTAACTGTTGTTAATAGCTCTTCAAAAATATTTTCGTCCTTTAAGGCAACTTCCATTAATCTTGATAAAGCAATTTGAGATTTCTCAATATTTTTTTCCTTAAAATTGTTTAAACGTTTTATTTGATTATTTTTTTCTTCATCATCACATCTTGATAAATCAATTTCTTTATTTAGTTGTTTGGAGACATCAGGGTTTATATAAGTATTAACTCCAATTATTGGAAGTTCTCCGGAGTCTTTTTGACTTTCGTATAAGTGTGACTCGTCTTGAATTTGACTTCGTTGATACATACTTTCCATTGCGCCTAAAACACCACCTTTATCTGAAATTATTTCAAATTCTTTTAGGACAGCTTCTTCAACAATTTCACATAATTCATTTATTAAATAAGATCCCTGCAATGGATTGTCTGTTTTATTTAAACCAAATTCTCGATTTATAATCATTTGTATGGCCATTGCTCTTCTTACGCTTTCTTCCGTTGGTGTTGTTATTGCTTCATCATAAGCATTTGTATGAAGCGAATTACAATTATCGCTAAGGGCTAAAAAAGCCTGTAATGTAGTTCTGATATCATTAAAATCAATTTCTTGTGCATGTAATGATCTTCCTGAAGTTTGAATATGATATTTAAATTTTTGTGATTTTAAATTAGCTTTGTATTTGTCTCTTAAAGTTATAGCCCAAATTTTTCTAGCCACTCGACCTAAAACACTATATTCAGGATCTAAGCCATTACTAAAAAAGAATGATAGATTTTCTGCAAACTCATCAATTTTTAAGCCTCTTGATAAGTAGTATTCTACATAAGTAAATCCATTGGCCAAAGTAAAAGCAAGTTGTGTTATAGGATTGGCGCCAGCTTCTGCTATATGGTAACCACTAATTGATACAGTATAATAATTTTTAATCATATTTTTACAAAAATATTCTTGAACATCACCCATTAGTTTTAGTGCAAAATCTAAAGAAAAAATGCAAGTGTTCTGAGCTTGATCTTCTTTGAGAATATCTGCTTGAACAGTTCCACGAACATTTCTCATAATATCAATTCGTTTTTTTATATCCCAAAAATCTTTTTCTGAAGAAGATTGTTGTTTAATCGCAGTATTCATAAACATTGCTAAAATTATAGATGCCGGCCCATTTATAGTCATCGAGACAGAAGTTTGAGGAGCAATTAAATCAAAACCATCAAAAAGATCTTGCATATCGTCGAGAGTCGCAATGCTTACTCCTGCTTCTCCTATTTTGCCGAAAATATCAGGCCGTAAATCTGGATCTTCTCCATATAGTGTTGCTGAATCAAATGCCGTTGATAATCTTTTGGCAGGGTCGTCTTTTGACAAAAAATGAAATCTTTTATTGGTTCTTTTGGGGCCACCAACTCCAGCAAACATTCTCTTTGGGTCTTCGTCCTTTCTTTTAAAAGGGAAGATTCCATTTGAAAAAGGAAAATGTCCAGGAAGGTTTTCATTTTGAATAAATTTATATTTTTGATCAATGTGAAGATTTCTTGGAACAGCTACTTTTGAAATACTATTATTTGATAAAGATTTATATTTAGTCTGTACTTCAATTTTCTTTCCTCTAACATCGTAACTAAATGATCCATTAGAATAGTCTTTTATACTTTGATTAAATAATTTGATTTTATCAAAAACATCATCTGGAATATTTGATCTTTGTTTTTCAATATCTTTTGAAATATCATTTGAATCTCCTAGTATTTCTTGTGCTTTAATTAATGAATTATAATTTTCAAGAAGTACTGAAATATTCTTAGCTTCAGTATTATATTTTTTCACAACTGAAGAAATTGTTCTTAAATATAAACTTTGTTCTGGAGGAATAATCGTGTTTTTTTTGTTTAATTCAATATCAGTATTTAAATCGAGTTGTGAATTCCATTCCAATTTTTCTAATATTTTTAAAAATAAACGATTTACTCCACTATCGTTGAACCTAGAAGCAATAGTCCCGAATACATTTAATTTAGAATTATCGATATCAAATTGTTTAAGATTTCGTTTAACTTGTTTACATACATCTCGGTAAGCATCCTCTGATCGTGCTTTTTCGAATTTGTTTATGACTATATAATCAGCAGAGTCTAGCATTTCAATCTTTTCCAATTGGCTTTGCGCTCCAAATTCTCCTGTCATTACGTATAAGCATTGATCAGCGATATTTGTAATTGCGTCTGATGCTTGTCCTATCCCAGATGTTTCTACGATAATAAGATCAAAGTCTTGTGATTTTAAAAATGAAACGACATTACTTATTTGTGGACTCAGTTCAGTATTGGAATTTCTTGTAGCAAGAGACCTTATGTAAAATTGATTAAAAGAAGCAGCCCCTAGTCTAATTCGATCACCAAGTAATGCCCCTTTTGTTCTTTTTTTAGTAGGGTCAACTGAAATTAAAGCAATTCTTTTTGATGAAAAGTGTTTGTGTAAACGCAGTAAAATTTCATCAATAAGTGAAGACTTTCCTGCACCTCCTGTTCCCGTTACACCTAAAACAGGTATTGATTGTTTTTTGTTTTGAGTAATTAAATTTTCAGGAACTTTATTAGTATTTTCTATAAATGTTATTGCTTTTGAAATTTGATAATCATTTAGCTTGTTATCTTTAAAAGTTAAGTTTTCAATTGTTGAAAAATCTGATTGTTTAATCATATCTTCGACAATGCCTTCGAGGCCCAAATTCATTCCGTCTTCAGGAGAATATATTCTTGTAATACCTTTACTGTGTAAAAACTTTATTTCTTTAGGAGTTATAACACCGCCACCGCCACCAAAAATTTTAATATTCTGAGCGCCATTTTTATTTAACAATTCTCTTATATAAGAAAAATACTCAACATGTCCTCCTTGATAAGAGCTAAGGGCTATTGCTTGAACATCTTCACAAAGAGCTGCATTTACCACATCTTCGGCGGAGCGATTGTGTCCTAGATGAATTACTTCTACGCCTTTAGATTGAAGAATTCGCCTCATAATATTTATTGAGACGTCATGTCCATCAAAGAGTGAAGCGGCAGTTACAAATCGTATATTGTTCATATTTTGTCCTATATGTTAATTTTCTTCTATTTTTCTACACAATATTAGTCATTTACAGTTCTGGCAATATATCCTATAAATGAATAAATTAAAACATTTGCGATTAATCTCAATTGTGGATAAAATATATACTTATGAGTGACGAAAATACAATTTATGTAGAAAATCCCTTCCATCCGGCTAGATTAAAACCAGCCAGAAAAGGTAAAAAACCACCAAAGCTTTTAGCTGTTGTTCACCAAAGTGGTTGTACTGGGTGTGAGATTTGTATTCAGGGTTGTCCTGTTGACTCAATTGAGCTTGTACCAGGACCAGATCCTCTAAATCCTGTTTTTAAACAAACGGTAGAGATTGATATTTCAAGGTGTATTGGGTGTCAGAACTGTTCTCACGATTGTCCTTGGGAAACAATTACTATGTATCATAATGAAGATGTTTTTGATGCATGGGGAAAAGAAAATTTTAAATCTAACTTATATATAGATGAAAACAAACTTGCAGATATGAACAAGAAATATGGAATAGATCTTACGGCTCCAGTAGAACTTGAAGTTCAATCAGAAGTTGAGACTAATGAACAAATAGAAGTTGCTTCTCCTGCAAAATAATTTAAATAGCAACAGTATTCTTTTTTTTAACAACACCCAATAAGACAATTCCTATAATAAATAACATGACTGAAATTATTTGTGATGTTGATAAATATATTCCAAAGATGTCAAAAAGTCCTCTAATTTTGTCTCCTCTAAAAAATTCTAAAATAAAACGAGCTAATGAATATGCTGTTAAATAAAATATAATTGCTTCTTTAAATAGATTTTTAGAAAGTATTTTGATCAAAATGTAAGTAATAATTATTAAAACAATTGATTCATAAATCTGAACAGGATGTCTATCTTGTCCGTGAAGGTGAATTGCCCAATAGATATTACTTTCTTTTCCATAGCAACATCCAGCAAGAAAACAACCTATTCTACCAATGCTATGTGCAACAGTAAGTCCGGGAATTAATAGTGCTATTTCTTTAAGTTTTATTTTTACAAAAAGATTATAAAATATAAAGAAAATGAGAATCCCAATAAAACCTCCCAGAAAGACAAGTCCGCCTCCGAGCCAAAAATTTGAATTATATAGGATAAGCTTTTGGTCTATTGGTGAGCTTATTACAAAAAGCAGTTTCGCTCCTATAAAAGCAGATACAACAGAACCTATGTAAAGATTGTAGAATTTTTTTAAATCGATTTTAAATTTTTTAAAAAGTAGTTCACTAACAATGAAAGCACTTGCTAATGATAGTCCAATAAACATGGGGTAAGAGTAAAGTGTAAAAGAACCAAATTTAAAAAAATATGGAAACATTTAATAATATTGTTTTGGATTTATCTCATACTTTTCAATTTTTCTTAATAATGTTTTCTTTGGTATATTGGCTTTTAACGCTGTTTGGTTAATTTTTCCATTATGAAGTTTAAGAGCTTGGATAATAAATTCCTTTTCAAAAGAATCTTTAGCTTTTTGAAAATTCATCTTAATTTCATTGTCACTGTCTTGTGTGGCAAAAGTGAAATTATATTGATTTAAACTATCATTTTCAGACGGGGGATTATTTTCTGTTAGAATCGAATCCTGAATATCATTCATGTTAATAATGTTTTCATTAGAAGATTCTTGTTTATCTTCTTTTATATGTGAATTAACTGAAGATGGCAAAGAATCAGGATTAATGTAATCGGTTGATTCAATAATAAAAGCATGTTCAATTACATTTCTAAGTTCTCTAATATTTCCAGGCCATGAATACTCGTTAAATAATTTAACTGACTCATCAGTTAAGCCTTTTATTTCAAGAGAGTGAACATTGTTAAAATAGTTCATATAATAATCGGTCAAATGTGGAATATCAGTTTTTCTTTCTCTAAGAGGAGGTAAATAAACAGGTAAAACATTTAATCTATAAAATAAATCTTCTCTAAAGCGTCCATCTTTTATCATTTCTTCAAATGGTTTATGTGAAGCAGCGATTACTCTAACATCTACTTTTATATCTCTATTTGAACCAACTGGAGTAAAAGTTGATTCTTGTAATACTCTAAGAAGTTTTACTTGCATAGTTGCTGAAATGTCACCAATTTCATCTAAAAACAAAGTCCCTCCGTCAGCATATTGAAATTTTCCAATTTTTCTTTCAGTAGCTCCTGTAAAGGCACCTTTTTCGTGTCCAAATAGTTCCGATTCAATAAGATTATCTGGCACAGCAGCTAAATTAATTGTCACAAATTTTTCATCTTTACGTGGGCCGTTGAAGTGAGTAGCTTTGGCTACAAGCTCTTTACCTGTCCCAGATTCACCTCTAATTAAAACAGGTGTAGTTACTTTAGCTAGTTTTGAAATAATATTAAAAACTTTCTGCATTTCATTTGATTGTCCAACAAACTGATCTTCTGTTTGATTTCCAAGTGAAAGAGTAGGGGCAGAAAAAAATGATGTTTCTACTAAACTTCTTGCTTTTAAGGCTCTCTTTATTAATGCAACAAGATTATCTGAGCTAATAGGTTTTTCAAGATAGTTGTAAGCACCTTCTTTAACGACTTTAACCGCATCACCCACATTGGAGTAAGCTGTAAGAATTATCACAATTATAGAGGGATCATATTTTTTTATATGGCCAAGTGCTTCAATACCATCCATTTCAGGCATATTGACATCCATAACAACAAGATCATATTTTTCTTTAACAACTTTATTTAAAGCTTGTTTACCATTATCAGCTACGTCTACATTAAAATGATGATATTCTAATGCTTGCTTAACTGAATCCTGTAAAACCTTATCATCGTCTACAACTAATACTCTTTGCATATAAACCTCTATTTTATGCTATTCATTTTTTAATTTTACAATAAAAACTGTTCCTTGTCCTATTTTTGACTCAACGGAAATTTCTCCGCCATGAAGTTCAACAAAATATTTAACTAAGTATAGGCCTAAGCCTGACCCCTTAATTATATGGCTGGCATCGTTTTGTACGCGGTAAAATTTATCGAAAATATGCTCGAGACTGTCTTCATGTATACCGGCTCCTGTGTCTCTAATTTCTACGTAAACCCATTTCTCATCATCGTGTGTTTTTACAAAAATTTCGGTGTCATCACCTGAATATTTGATGGCATTTTCTATTAAATTTGAAAGTACTCGATTCATTAATGTAACGTCGATATTTATTGGGTATAAAGGCCCCAATTCTTTGTGAATTTTCATTTTTTTTACGCGAGCTTCAAAGTTTAATCTATCTGCGATTTCTTCAATTATTTTGTTAATATCCTTTGAGACAAGATTTAAAGAAAGATCGCTAGATTCAATTTTACTTAAATCTAGAATTGAAGTGATAAATTTATTTAATTCTTTAGTCGACTCATAAATTGAAGTTACATTATCTTTAACTATAGTGCTAAGGTCCGATTGTTTTAAAGTAATATCGGCAAGCCCTGCAATTTTGGCAACAGGTGTTTTAAGATCATGACTCATAAGAGATATAAAATTTCTTTTTAAATGTTCAACTTTTTTAATTAATTTTGTTTCTTCCTGAATCGCAAACCTTCTTTGATATTCCCCAATAGCTCTAAATGGGATCCAAATGTAATAAACAACAAAAATTGTTAAAACGATATGAGCTAAATAAATCCAAATACCAAAAATTGAAAATAAAATATAACTTAAAAGTAGTACTGAAATCATACTTCCAACAGTGATAACGAGTCCTCTAGTTGGTTTTACTCTAGAAATAAAAAAAGATAAAAAAATCGCAAGTAATATTGAAATTGTATAAGAAACATTTTTAGATGCAGCTGTTATTGATTTATTTTGAATTAAACTTTCTATAAGCTCAGCGTGAAGCGAGAGTTTTGAAACGGTTCTACTTTGAGTATTAAAAGGAGTTTGTATGTAATCATCAGGATCAGATATGTACTTACTACCTATAAGTATAATTTTATTTTTAAAAAAATTCTCTGGATAAATTCCAATAACAACTTTATGAAAAGGGATTGTTGTAATATTATTTTTTGAAGGTAGTGGATTTGTAAAATATCTAAATCTGAAAAAGGAAGCATCCGCTTCGTTAACATAATAACTTCCGCTTACATCTTTTGTATTCAATGTCTGTAGTTTATTTAGATTTCTAAAATGATTGGCTGTTTCGAGATGAAAGGTATTATTTCCAGATATATTTAAAAGACCTTTTCTGGAAACATCATCTTTTGCAAATGTTGAATTATCAACATTTAATATAGCAAATTGATAAGGATATTCCCGAAAAGGAAAAGGTGGTTTTTGTTCTTCTTCCCAATAACTCATATTAAGGCCAAAGGAAAAATAGCCTCCGCTCGATATATAATTTTTTAGTAATTTTTTTATCTTAGATATCGATTTTCTATCTCTTTGAGTAACATTTTCGTTAAGGTTTAAAAGATATCCAACACTGGCTGGTTTTTGGGGAAGAATTTTTGTGAGTAGTCTTAAATGGGTCGTGTATGTATAGGGAAGGTTTTCTCCTAAGTATTCATCACTTTCTTCGTCAAGAGTTATTAAAATAATGTCACTTGTTTTTGATATGCCAAAATCGTATTTTATTCTAAAGTCATAAAAAATAGATTCAAGTGAAGAAAAGGGATATTGAAATAAAATAACGACAAATACAATAGTAAATAGAAATGGATATAAATTTGAGAATTGCCATTTTTCTTTCATTTTAAAAACTTTTACTTGGATTAATTTTAATACTACTGCTGTTTAATAATATTTTTTCTTTTAGATTATTGTTTAAATAAAGTTCATAATTAACTTCTCCTAAATAGCTATTTAAGTAAGAATGAACATTAGTAAGCATAACGATTAGATATTCCGTTGCATTAGTTTTAATTTTTCGATGTAAAAAAAATAAAGGATATATTAAAATAAAAAATAAAAAATTATTACTGCTTGTTATAGCTGAACGATATGTTGAACTTTTTTCGATCATATCTAATATTGTCTTTATCTGTTTTTGATTAATACATTCTTCACTTAGATTTTTACTAATAATAAGTGTTGAATTTTGACGTTGTCCCAGTATGAAGCACATCTGATTTTGTAAAATATTACTTACATATATTTTTATTTTTTTTAATTTATGTTTTACGCAATAACTATTTATTAGTTTAACAATCTCTTTGTTAGCTCGTGCTGATTTTGATGTATAAAATAAGATTGTTAATTTATCATGATTTAAATAAATTAAAATATTTATAAAAACACCTATAAATAGGCTTATTAAAATAATTGAATTTGAATAGATAACTAAGTTTAGTAGCGTAAGAATTAGTATAAATAGATAACTATTTAAAATTAGGAAATAAAATGTGTTTATCATTATTTTGCTTTGCATATAACATTCTTACACGAACTCTCTAATTATAGACAACTATCCAAATTAACGCTATAAAACGACGACTTTAAAAGTAAAAAAAATGTCTATTGCAACAATTATTTGCAAGATTCATTTTAAAAAGGTTACTGTCTTAGTCAACATTGTTTATGTTGTCTTTGAGCAGGCTCTTGGGTCTCGATATTGGAGGATATAATGTTAGAAGTTAAAGAAGGTCTTCTTTTTGGAACAGCAGGTGTTCCAAGCTGCACACAGAAAAAAAACAATCCTATTGAAGGAGTGAAGATGATTCACGAACTCGGTTTAGATTGTATGCAACTAGAGTTTATGCATGGCGTAAGAATGAAGGAAGAAGTTTCTTCAGGTTTAAGACGAATTTCCTATGAATTAGGTATTCCATTAACTTCACATGGCCCATATTACATTAATTTAAATGCACGTGAACAAGATAAAATTGATTCATCTGTAGAAAGAATTATTCAAACAGCTAAAATATCTGATTTATGTGGTGCTGAGTCTATGACGTTTCACGCAGCCTTTTATATGAAAGATTCTCCTTACGATGTTTTTGATTTAGTTGAAAAATCAATGAATGTTATTGAAGAAAGACTTTCTCGTCTGGATATCGAAATGGACTTAAGACCTGAGTTGACAGGTAAAACAAGCCAGTTTGGTTCACTTGAAGAGTTAATTAGCTTAACTAAAAAAGTAAATAGTTGTTTACCTGGGATGGATTTTTCTCATCTTCACGCAAGGACAGGTAAGTATAACTCAGAAGAAGAGTTTGATACTGTACTTGGTCAACTTCAAGAAGAACTTGGTAAAGAAGTTTTAAAAAATATGCATATTCATCTTTCAGGAATTAAAATGACTAATAAAGGTGATATTAAACATATCAATTTGGAAGATTCTTCTTTCAACTGGAAAGGTTTAATGAAATCTTTCAAGAAGTTTGATTGTACTGGTTATATTATTTCTACTAGTCCAAACCTTGAAAAAGATGCAAAAATGTTAAAAGATTTTTATCATTCAATTTAATTAAGCTGCTTTTAAATAAAAACTATTACTCGAAATTATATTTTTGAGTAATAGTGCTTCTGAATTATTCAACACCAATAAATAATTTTGATTCTTCATTGATAACACAGCTACATTAGGGTCAGTTTCAAGGTATTCAGATACTGCAGTTGTGAAGTATTTCTCAGCTTTATTTTCATCAAAAAAATCTACAGAAAAGCTATTACTCATTCTCGTTATTTTTTTAAATCCAATATAATTTACAGGTATATCAAATGGCTTTCTGTTAAGTATTATTCTTCGAAAGTTTACAGATTTATGTCTAGAAACAAGTGACTTCCTTACGTTTGGAATATTTTTAAGAAAGCTAAGTAGCTGCATTTCTGTAGAATTAAGAGAATCTGAAATATTATATGTTTCTTCAACTAAATTATAAAGAAAATTTGTTTCTTGGCTCATGATTTCTTATCGACATATTATCTGATAAAATTAATATATTATTTTTTTATTTCTTTTGAAATTTCTTTTAACATATAAGAAGAGCTTTGACGGTTGAAATGAATGCCATCTCTCCATACTCCCGACATTGGGTCTATAGCTATTTTTGAAGTCAGTGGGTTGTATAAAAGAATATTTGAGTTTTTTGCAAATCTTCTAAATAGGCTTTGCCATTCATTATATCTTTTAGAAATTTTAGGGTCTTGAAATAACATATTTCTAAAATCATTATGGTATGGCGCTAGAATATAAATTATTTGAATATTATTCTCTTTTGCCAAAGAATTCATTTTTTCAAAAAGTTTTATAACTAAAGGAGAAAGTTCGGTGAAATTATTTAATACTCTTTGAGAATATGTCGTGTAGTTTTCTTTTATCTGTTTTAATAATGCAAACTTTTGCGATGCTGGTATTTGAGAGCTAAATGCATTTGCATTATCTATTGGGCTCAATATCATTGACCTGTCTGAAGTTCCATTTGAGTTTATTAAAGTTCTCTTATCTTTTTTTAATTTTTTAATTACTTTAAATATTGATTCAAATAGTTGATGAGAAAAAATGTGCTTCATTTTAATAAGTAAATTTGGCTTTAATTCAGGTACATCTAGATAAGTATTAACCTTTTCGCTTAATATGACTTCATCTTTAGGTGTAGGTCGATTAAATTCAAAAAAATCAGCGATATAGATTATTCTTTTTAAATTTTTCATATTTTTAACTGCCGAATTAAATAAGGCATATCTCGTTGGAGTATTACCACCCCCAGTTGATGCACTAAAGGAATTTGTATTTAAAATAAAATTTACATCAGCCGGGTTAAAACTTTCTGAAGTTGATGAACCAATAATAACTGTTTGAAAATCATGATTGGTTTCTATTGATTTAATTTTTAGATAAATAAAATTGTCTGTATATTTTGAGAATTTATTTGAAGGTAATATATTAAACGTCTGTTTAGGGTTTATATATACTAAAATTGATAGATAAATAATAAAAGTAGTAAGGAAGCTATAGGTGAAATATTTAATAAATGTAAGATTTTTATTTTTAGTCATAATTAATTAAAATTGAAAGTATAAAAAGGGAGAATTTTCTCCCATAAACAATAAAGAAATAAATAATAATATTCCTAATAATAATGCATTTTTTTTAGAAGGAGTAAATTTTTTTTCAATTTCAAATGTATTTTTACATCCCCACACGATATATAGTCCAATGATCATTGCTGCCGCAAAACGATCTCTTGTGCTTGCAGTAAAGTTTGTAGGTTTTATTGGTCCTTCAAAAATGAACATTTTTTTTAGCCACAAGCTCATGAGGTCGATATTTTCTGATCTAAAAATAACCCAACCAATAACTATTAAAAAGAATGTTAGTATATATTGAAGAGAGCTAAATATTTTATTTTTATTTAACTTATCTGTATGTAGAAATCGCTCTATAACTAACCAAACACCATGAAAACAACCCCATAATATAAATGTCCATGCAGCTCCATGCCATAAACCGCCAAGAAATAAAGTTGTAAAAAGATTTATAAAGGTTCTAAACTTTCCCTTACGGTTTCCTCCTAAGGGAATATAAAGATAATCTCTTAACCAAGATCCTAAAGTCATGTGCCATCTTTGCCAAAATTCGGTAATACTAAAAGATTTATAAGGTGAATTAAAATTTTGTGGAAAACTAACACCTAATAATAAACCAAGTCCAATAGCCATATCGGAATAACCTGAAAAATCAAAATATAATTGTAAAGTGTATCCGAGTGCACATGCCCACGCTTCAACAGTACTGGCTATATCCATCATGCCAATTATTGGATTTATTGCACTTGCAATTCTATCAGCGATTAATAATTTTTTCGATAATCCAATTGTAAAATATAGTATGCCAAGAGCTATCTTTCTAGAATCAAGTACTTTTTGTACACTTTCTTCTAATTGATCAACAAGATCGCTGTGTCTAACAATAGGTCCTGCTATTAGTTGTGGGAATAGGGCTACATACGTAGCAAAAGAAATAAAGTTTTTATATGGTTTTGAATGATTGCGGTATACATCAATTGTATAGCTCATTGATTGAAATGTATAAAATGATATTCCAACGGGTAAAATAATATTTTGAAAATAATTTAGTTGTTGATGATCAAAATATCGAAGTAAAAAATTCACATTTTCAATTGCAAAATTAAAATATTTAAAAAATGCTAATGTCCCCAGATTTATAAATATAGAAAGTAATAAATAAAGTTTTTCCTTTTTTATTGAGTTCGATTCATATATTTTTTTCCCAAGATAATAGTCACAAAATGATGAAAATATAACTAAAGGCAAAAAATTATAATTCCAATATCCATAAAAAATATAACTGCCCAATAATAAAAGTACCATTTTATATTTAGTTGGAACGACAAAATAAAAAAGTATAAATAAGATTGGAAAAAATATAAATAAAAATTCAAAGCTATTAAATAACATTAGTTATATTTCTCGGTTTATTGTAGATTTTGATCAAAGATATTTGTTTTATCTTGTGACTTGTTAATACTTTTTTCGTAGACAATTAATTTTACCAGAGTTCGATAAATAGCTTCTTGGATAGATATTATAAAACCTACTTCCTTATTCTTGTATGATTTTAAATATATTTGAAAAAATGTAAATATTAAAGATATTAAAATAATGGTCTTGCTATAAGTTTTTCCATTTTTAGATTTTTCCTCAGCAATATATAAAGAAAAACGAGGAAGTTTTTTTATCCATTGTTCTAAAGAAAAATTGGGATCATGTTCAATTCTAAATTTATTTTCAATTTTTCCTATGAGGCTCGGATAATTTTCAAGAGGCTCATTTTTATAAAGATGTTTATGGTGAACTCCTCCTGTATAAGTTATACAGGACTTTTTGAAAAATCTCTCTTGTAATGAACTCGCTCCAAAACCTGATTCGAGAGTTTTCCCACAATAGTATTCTGTTCTTGTAATGCAATACATTACATTTTTATCATTTTCTTGATTCGAAATTTTGATTAATTCATCTGCTAAATCATTATTACATTTCTCATCACTGTCAATCATGAAGCACCAGTCATGTTTAGCTTTTGTTAAGGAGAAATTTCTTTGATTAATAAAACCATCCCATTTATTATTAAAAATTTTTACATTGTTGTAAGAATTGGCGATTGTAATTGTGTTATCAGTGCTGCCACCATCAATTATTATAACTTCATCGAATTTGACTAAACTATCTAAACATCGTTTAATTGATTTTTGAGAATTTTGAGTGAGCAGTAATACTGAAATTTTATTATTCATCTTAAAACCTAGTTAAGTATTTTGAGAGTAAAATGTATCATACAATAGTCGATATTAGAAAAATTAACAATCTTAACTGTGGACTTGGACAAGTTGCTTTTCATTTACATAAAAATCTAAAAAATTCTGATAATATTAATTTCTTTATTAATAAATCTGATTTATTAAGCTTGAAACCAGATCAAAATAAATATATTAATTACTCAAAATTAAACAAATATAGATTTAAAATTCCAAATTGTAAGGTTTGGCATGCAATTCATCAAGATGTTGAAATTCTTCCCAAAAGAAATAGTAACTTAGTATTAACCATTCATGATTTCAACTTCTTACATGAGAATGGAGATAAATTTGTTCAAGATAAATATATTAAACAGCTAAATAAAAAAATTAACCAAAGTTCTCATGTAACATTTATATCTGAATTTACTAAAAACCAGGCTTTCAAGTATTGCAATATGAAAAATACGCAATATTCAATTATTTATAACGGAGTTTGTTTTCAAGATAAAATTGAAGAAGAAAAACCGACGAACTTTTCATTTGATAAAAATGACTTCTATTTTTCAATAGGAACCGTTGTTGAGAAAAAAAACTTTCACGTCTTATGTGATCTTGCGCTTGAATTTTCTAAACAGAATTTTGCATTAGCAGGATCAGTCTTTAATGACTATGGTTACGATATTCAAAAAAAGATAAAATCATTAAACTTAAAAAACCTTATATTATTAGGAGAAGTTTCTGAGAATGAAAAAAAATGGCTCTTTAATAACTGCAAAGCTTTGATTCACCCTTCTAAACTAGAAGGTTTTGGATTGCCACTTATTGAAGCATTTCATTATGGGAAAATTGTTCTTTGCTCCAATGTTTGTTCATTGCCAGAAATAGGAAAAGATTTTGCAATTTATTTTGATCCTTTTAATATCGAAAGTATTAAAGAAAGTATTTCGTCTTTTCATTTACAAGAACAAAATTTAAATTCTGTCACTGAAAGAAAAGAATATGCAAATTCATTCTCATGGGAAAATGCTTCCAGAAAATACACAGAGATTTATAATAATTTTTAAAGAAGTTTATAATTTTGATATTCACCAATTCTGTAATTGGCTAATTTTCAATCATATCACTAACGACTAAACCAATGACGTCTAAGTTAAAGCGAAACGGCATTTGGTCAAAATCTATGTTGTTATGATGTTCTTTTATCCAGTCTACCATTATTTAGGGTGTTGATTTTTAAATTTTTTCATATCAATAGGAATTTTCATAGGGTGGCAGAGATCGTCCAGTACTTGGCATGGTATAGAAGTCAGCTATAAGAAATAAGTATCTGTATTAACATCTTTTGTTTTTACTCTTTGTTTCAAGCCTGAAATGTTTTTGACTTGTTAATAATTAACAGAGTTTATTTTCCATAAAAACAAACATAAAGGCCATACTTTTTAAATGATTAAACCTAAAAAACTGGGGTACTTAATTGTTCCTCGAAAGCTTGGCCCATCTGCAATTTAAAAAGAAATAATGATAACTTTATATAAAACTTTAAGCATTCATAAAAGTAATCAATATTTCTCAAATTCAGGCGATCAATTATCATTAGTAAAATAATCAAATACTGTCCACTTACGGCTTCGCAGAATAGGCCAATCGTTTTTTAGAAAGTAGAATAACTTCTTTTTCGAGGAGAAGTTATGAGTACAAGCACAAGTTTAGTTGATCATTTTTCAAAAGTAAAAGACCCAAGGATGGTTAATAAATGCAATCATTTGCTAGTTGATATAATTGTCATTGTCGTCTGCGCCAGTCTTTGTAGGTATGACGAGAGTTGGGAACAAATTGAAGAGTTTGGTAATATAAGAAAATATATATTAATGATCAACTGGATGAAAAAATCACCGATGAATCTCACCAAGAAAAATTAACTGTTGATGCAGATCATCGGCGACATGAACAAAGAAAATTTCATCTCTTTACAGACATAGATTGGTTGGAGCAAAAGCCTGATTGGGCGGGGCTTGCAGGTATTGGAGTTGTTGAATTAACCATCGAAAAAAATGGAAAAATAAGTTTGAAAGACGATTTTATATCACAACTTTAATTTGTATTGAGAACGGGGGGGTTCATTGGACTCTTGATGTTGCTTTTAATGAGGATAAATCGACAAGAAGAAAAGGTGAGGCTCCAGCTAATAGCGCGGTTTTAAGGCATATTACTTTAAATATTTTGAAGCAAGATAAGACTAAAAAAATGAGTATTAACAGGAAAAGGCAAAGAGCTTGCATTGATCTAGATTATCTTCAAGCACTTGTTTTTGGATAAATCAATAAAAATTTCATGCGTTTACCCTGGATGATTGATCATATTAATTTCTTTTGTTACAATATCTAATAATGTCAAATAAAAGTACCATTTCAGGATTTACATTTATAAAAAATGGTTTAACTCTAGGTTATCCAATATTGGAAAGCATTTTATCAATTAGTCCTTTTTGTGATGAAGTCATTATAAATGTGGGATTTGATGATCCTGAATTAAAAGTTGATGATGGGACTTATCAATACCTAAGAGAGCATCTTTCCGATAGTAAATACAAGTTCTTAAAAAATTGCTGGGATCCTGAAATGACAAAGGATGGTTTAATTCTATCAGAGCAAACTAACCTTGCACTAAAAGAATGCATTGGAGACTATTGTCAATATATTCAAGGTGATGAAGCTATTCATCAAGATGACATTTCAAGTATTTTAAATGGAATTAAATTTTTAGACGAGAATTCAAGCGTTGATGGATTGATTTACAATTATATGCACTTTTATGGAAATGTTGATACATATAAGTATACAAGATCGCTTTATCGAAGAGAAGTTCGTCTTATCAGAAATCATAAGGGTATAAAGTCATGGCTTGATGCTCAAGGATTTCGTCATCAAAATGAAACTAAAATTCAAGCAAGATTAATTGATGCTCGAATTTTTCATTATGGTTGGGCACGTGCAACACAAGTCATGAAAAAGAAAGTTGGTTTCTTTGGTACTCTTTATCATGGCAAAGACCATAAAGAAAAAGAATTTAGATATCAAAAATCTTGGGGACTTCGAAAATTTAAAAAGACTCACCCTGAAGTTATGAAAAAATGGATAAGTGAAAATAGAAATGATCTCAATTTTGAAAGGATGCCTTTAACGCTCGATTGGAATGTGCCAGGACTTTTAATTTCAGATTTAATTGAGTATCTTACCAATTATCGGGTTGGTGAGTATAAAAACTATAGGATATTTTAGATGGTTATATGGAGTATTGTAGGTTTATTAATTATTTCAAATTTGTATTTTTTATTAAGATATAGAAAATATAAAATGATTAACAAGGGAAGATATTATCTTCCAATGAGTTCAGCTTCCTATCTTTCTAATTTATTAGAAGTAAATGAGTTTGGTCCAACATTTGCTTCTGAAGTTTCCTTTATAGGAAGAGGGGATTTAATTGTGCCGGGCGGGACAACTGACAGTGAAGCCTGGTTATTATCAGTTTTATCAAAAGAAGCCAAAACAATGTTTGAGTTTGGTACTTGCACAGGAAAAACAACCTATTTGTGGGCAAAAAACTCAAGTGAAGATGCTAAGGTTTTTACTTTAACATTACCTCCAGAGGGCACATCATCATTTGAGATTAATAAAGAAGATAGTCAGGTTGCAGTTACTAATGCAGTCAACGAATCAAGTTTTACTCAATTTTTATATTCAGGTACAGAAGTTGAATCCAAGGTTGAACAGATTTTTTGTGACAGTAAAAATTTTAATGATAATGAATATGAAGTTTTTTTTGATTTAATTTTTATTGATGGCTCACATGCATATTCTTATGTTCAAAATGACACTGAAAAAGCCTTTAGGATGTTAAAAAAAGGTGGCATCATTTTATGGCATGATTATGACGGAATTAATCGCAATAATAAAGATGTTTACAGTTACTTAAATCAACTTAGTAAGTCAAAAGAGCTGTACCATATTAAGAATACGTCTATTGTAGCTTTTAAAGATTGTTAACTCTTTTTTAGAATTTCTTTGTAAAAATCTGAATATTCTTTAGCTGTTTTTCCGAGCTAAATAGCTTTGCCAAAACTCATTGCTTCAACAATTGGAAGTCCAAAACCTTCTAAAAGAGAAGGAACAAATAAAGGCAACACAGTTTTTATAATACCAATTTTTTTCTTCGTGGGTAATTTTTCCTGGTAGTAGAAATATTTCTTCTAATTTATTTTCCCGTCGTTGATCCGGCAAGGACAATAGAGTGGTCCTCGCTCTGTTTGAGAAAATCAAGTAGTACATGTTCATCACATAAATCACTTATACTTTGAATACTTTCTTTAATGGGATAGCCTAAATTAAGTCCATCTTTTATAAAAGTAAATCCAGATGTAGATTGATTCATGTTTTTGATACTCAAGGATTTGAATACAAAAAATGGCTGGGAAGGCCGGATTCGAACCGGCGACCAATAGATTAACAGTCTACTGCGCTACCGCTGCGCCACTCCCCAACAAGTTTTCGTTTTGTATTTATAAGTTTCTTTTAAGAAATGGTCAAGAAAAAAGGTATAACTAACTAAAATTAGATGATAAATTTTGCTAAATATTTGAATTCTTGTAAACATCCGATGGTTTTACTCAAGTTAAGGTGAAGTTATTCCGATACTTTTATTGAGGAAAATATATATGATTCAGAAATCTGTATTCGCAAATTTACTAAGAGTTATAACTCCAGAAGAAATAAACTTAATGACTAAAAGTTTTGATGGTAATGAGCGTGAGTTACTAACTGACCTAGTTGATCTTGATTTAATAAATTTTTCAGACGACGTTGATGAGTCTGGTAGAGAAAATAAAGCAAAAATTTTAGAATTAAGGCCAAAGGCAAAAAGTGATCAAGCAAGCCATGAAGATAAAACAAATATCTCTGTTAATAATACAAGCTCAGAATTTGTATGTGGAGACAAGTGTTTAGACTTACTTCAAAGTCATGCAGATTATTGTCTTGAAAATGAAGATAATATATTTGGAAAGAAAAGAATTGCTTCTAAAGAAAAAGCCGAAAATTATGAATCGACAGATTTCATTTTACAGCAGCTAAATCAAACTCACATCAATAATGAAAAACTAAAAAAAGTAAATGTCTGGAAAGTTTATTCTCAAAATTCATCAAGAGAAGTTGATGTTTCTGAGAAAAAATCTAAATCATTTTCCTCCTCGAGTACGAAAGGTAATTTAATTAATAAAAGACAAGCATGATATTATATTTTTTTTGCAAGTGAACTTTTGGCATACATTGTATAATCAATAGTTGACACAGCAGCTGGATGATAATTTCCAGAATTTTTTATTCCACCAAAAGGTAGTTTTGCACTTGCTCCACATGTAGATCTATTCCAGTTTACCAAACCTGTTTCAATATTTTCTAAAGCATACTTAAATCGTAATTCATTTGTTGTAAAAATGCTTGATGCTAATCCGTATTCCGATTTATTAACCATGGATACAGCTTCTTCAATATTATCATATGGAATTATTGTGCAATTTGGTCCAAAAATTTCATTACTTAGAAAATGACTTTTATCATTGTATGTTTTTGCAAAATGTATAGAAGGTGTTACAAAATTTCCTTGTGTTTCTTTTTGTAGAGCTTTCCCTCTCATTACTTCTTCAATATTTTCTCTTTTAGCCATTCCCATAAAAAGTAAATAATTGTCCATAGATTTTTTATCTATAAGTGGTCCCATAAATGGTTTTCCTTCATCAAAAGGCGAACCAATAGTTATGTTTTTAGCAGTTTTGTGAAATTTTTCTATAATTTCATCACATTTACTTTTGTGTACAAAAAGAAAAGCGGTTGATGTACATCTTTGGCCTGCAGTTAAGAAACAAGCAGTTTTTAATTCATCAAGTATGTCATCAATATTAACTGTTTCGTCTATAATTGAGGAGTTTTTCCCACCAAGTTCAAGTGATACTTGTTTAGATAGATCTCTGTACGTTGAATCTAATATCTGAAGACCAACTTCTTTAGATCCAGTAAAAAATACACCTTTTATTTCTTTATACTTTAATAATTCTTTAACTGTTTTTCCTGTTCCTTGAATTAGATTTATTACACCTTTTGGAAATTCAGCTTTATGAAAACATTCGATCAACAGTTGTCCACTCAGGGACGTTTTCTCACTTGGTTTAAATATAATACTGTTTCCTGTTATGAGAGATGCTAAAATTTGTGTATTTGCAAGGTGACATGGAAAATTAAATGGGCCAATAATTAATGACGGCCCTATTGGAAAATGAGTTATATATCCTGTTGTATTTTCGGCAATGTTTTCGATAGTTTGATTCTTTATACGCGGAAGAGAATCATTTATCGTGGTATCTACTTTAGCAATTAAAGCAGAAGCCTCTGTAAGAGCTTCCCAGTATGGTTTACCTGTTTCGAAGGAGATTGTAGTGGCAATATCTTCTTTTCGATCAGTTAAAATCTTTTGGTATTTTTTTAAATAATTTATTCGATCTTCAATCGATATTTTTTTCCAGTAATTAAATCCACTGACAGATGATTCTATAATTTGATCGAGATTATCGTGAAATATATCGAGACTCCATAATTTCAGATTTTCATCATAAGGAGCACTTTTTACAATATTACAAACACTGTAATGAGATGATTTATCATATTTATTAAATTTTCCGTTATAGTAATTTCCTTCTAATTTAAATTTATACATAGGTCCTTCTTTAATTTAACGGTAATACTGAAATTGTTTTACCGGTTAATTGTTTGTATTTATCTGTAAGATGTAATTCGTCATTTATAATCTTCCCCTGTACTAAAGTAGTACAAAAATTTTCAGAGTCATCTAGGATTAAAAAATTGGAAACTTCATCAATCTTATTTGTAATCAAAACCTTAGCCTCACATATATTTTTAATTGGAAGGATTTCATCTGTGTATGCTCTGTAATGAGGCCCACCATCAAAGGGATCGACTTCTTCAGTATAATGAAAACCAATTTTTTCCAACATTGATTTTACAGGCAATGTGGATTCACCAACCTGCCCTATAGCATTTCTGGCTTCCATTGGGAGTAGAGTCTCGTAAATTGTATCTAAAGGAAACAATTTCAAAATAAATTCTTTGTTATTTTGACTAAGACGATCAGCATCTTGATATTCCATATTCAAGAATTTTCTACCAATTGCTTCCCATAATGGTGAATTTCCTTTTTTATCCAAAGGAGGCATTAATTCAACGTGAATTTTATTAGTGAACTTATTTTTATTTAACCCAATATATAAAAAACGAACAAAAGATAAAGCTTTACCTAGTTTAAGTTCATGGCCTCTATAATTTGGATCAAGAACTAGTCCACCAATTTCACTCCATCCATTTGGTTCAAGATTAAATTTTAATGTTCCATGAATGAAACCAGTATTTAATGTTTGTGAAAATTTATGTTCTCTAGAAACTTTTAAATAAAAATGTGGTTTTTCTTCACTTCCATGTTTTCCATGAACCATAGATGCACCAATAATTTTAGAATTTTCAATTATTTCTAAAACAAATAAGTAATAATTATTTTCTAGGTTTTCTGATGGATTTGTAAAAGATTGCTTCGATGTTTTTATTATTTTTTTTAATTCAGATTTATTAGATGGTAAATTAATAAAATTTTGTAGCTTACTTAAGTCATATAATGCTTCAAGATCTCCATCTTCTACTTCTCTTAATTTATACATTTATCACCTTATTAATTACGTTACAAACAGAGTTCAACTCTTCTTTTTTTATGCTTACGGGGAAATACAATTTAATATTTTTTGTTTTCTCATCTTTAAAGACTTGAATGCCTTTATCAAAAAAATCTTGTGATGATAATGATTTGTTAATTGTCATCGTGAGGCCAAAAATATTTATGAAATTATATTTTGAAAAATAATTCTTCAAAACACTTTCTATTTGTTTGATCTTACCATTTTTTCCAACAATAGAGGTGTTTAAAAGTAAATTTAAGGATTTTTTCAAAAATAATCTATTAACAATAAAACTGTTACTATCTTCAAAAGTTGAGTCTTTCTCTTTTAATAATAATCCACTACAAAAATATTGATGGCCTAAATATATTCCATCTATTAAATGAGTAATTTTATAACACTTTGTTAATGAAATATCGGGGATTGTACCAAAAATACTGCTTTCATTAATGTATATTTTATTAGCATTCTTTTTTAGTTTGTCTAAAATATCTATTAAATTTGATAGTGAATTTTCATAATCACTTTGATCAATATTTAGCAATATTGATGAATTAGTAATATTATCTAGACTATTACTTAAATCGGCATTAATAATCCTTTTGTGATTATTTAAATTAATGGGTTGAAAATAAACAAAGTCTTTTAATTCATTTTTAAATAAATCTTTTAAGTCAATTTCATCACAAGACATTGAGTTATCATAATTTAGTGAAATATTATGCTTTAAAACTAAAGGATGGTTAAAACCCCAATAATGTTCAGGCTTACTATCATTTGAAGCTAGATAACACCTGACCGTTTGGTCCAGATATTTTAAATATGGGCCATGTCCCTTGTAAAGGTTACTGGTTGGATAAATCTTATCTGCAGATTCATGTTGATTATCTTTTAAACAAATATTTGTATATTTTTGGCTTTCAATTATTAATTTTGAAAATTCCTGAGTAATAATGTCGTCTATATTCGTTAATTTTTTATTCATACAATTGTCAAATTTTCCTTTTAATATATTCTTGATAAAAATTAAGCACTTGTCCATAATATAGATATGTCACAAAAAGATATTACGAACATTCATCTAAAACTTAAAGACCTTTATGTTAATGGTAAATATAAAGAATACAGGTCCCTGTTAATTAAAAATAAATCGATAATTCCTGAATCTCAGTTTTTTTATAATTTAGGTACAGTCGAAATAAAATTAAAAGATTATGGCTTTGCTAGATATCATCTTGAAAATTCAATTATAAAAGGTAATACAAATACTGAAACATTACACAACCTAAATGTTGTAAAACAATATATTAAAAAAGTTGATTCAGATGTATTTACAAAAACAATTTATTTTTCAAAAACACTCCCAAGTGATATATGGGTTATATCAACTTTGTTGCTATTAATATTTTTTGCAACTTATTTTAAAATATCAAAAATAAAAAAAATGGTATTTTATATATGTGCCGTATTAATTTCGATTTTACCCGTTTCATATAAGTATATTATTTTGAATAAGAAAACAGTAGCAATTGCTCTTGAAAAAATAGATTTTCAAGATGGGCCAACTGTTCTTTTTAAAAAAATAGGTGAGATCCCTTTAGGCGAGAAATTATTACTGGAAAAACACAATGGGGACTGGTGGTTAGTCTCGCAACCTGAACAATTAAGAGGTTGGGTGAAATCTAAAAATTTGGGTTTTTTATAAAGTTTAGTTGTTAAAAGTACAGGAGTACAAATGAGTTCTTATGAATCTGATGTAGAGAATGACAAAATTGATAAACCGAGCAGATTAAATATTAGTCTTGTTAAATATTTTTGGGATGGGAATCCACTTAGAAAATACAAACAAGGGAATATTCCTTTATATTTACGCTCACTTGAAGTCTTAAGAAACTTTTCTGACTTGGAACTTAAAACATTTTCAAAATATTTACATGTTAGAAAATTTGAACACAATGAGTGTATTTTCAAACAAAATGACTTAGGTTTTGGTTTTTATTTTATTTATGAAGGTCATGTTGATTTATGTGTCAATAACGGAGAGGACTCAAGATCAGATGCAAACTATTTATTAAGTTTGGGTACTCATGATTATTTTGGAGAACTTGCATTATTACAAGAAGACAGTGTGAGAAATGCTTCGGCATTTTCAAAAGAAAGTACAATATTATTAGGGTTATTTAAACCTGATATGCACGATTTAATTGTTGATCATCCCGTAATAGGTGCAAAGTTTTTGCAATCAATTTCTATTATAGTAGCCCATCGACTTTTTTCGGTGACTCGAGAACTTCGTGAAGTTAAGACAAGGTTACAACAATTGGAAGGAAAATAATGATTCAAGAAAATGGAATAAAAAAAGAATATAGCAAATTGATTTTTTTTATTTCAATATTTTTAATATCCTTAATCGTTCTGATAGAACTTCCAAGAATATCAATTCCTTTAGCAATTTCTTACATATTATTTTTAATGATTTCACCAGTTTTACCATCAGTACAAAAAATTGGACTAAGTAGAAATTGGGCATCGATATTGATCGTAGTCGGTATATTGTTTCTAACAGTTTATCCCATGGTGAAAATGATTGGATATCTTGGCGAAGAAAGTAAAAATATACAATTCTATTTGCCCAAAATAGAGAAGTTCACAATTGAAAAATACTCATTAGTTGAAGATTTTATAACTACAAAATTTGGCCTTAGTTTAGATAAACATTATGTAGAAGACAGTATAAAAATCTTTAAAGTAGGAAGTAAGAATTTTCTTTTGAAAATTCCAAAACTACTCGCGTCAATTCTCGAATGGTTTTTCTTAGTCCCACTATTTCTTTTCTTTATTTTAAGAGATGGAAATCATTTTAAAAGAAAATTTTTAACTTTGGTTCCCAATAGGTTATTTGAAAGATTTTATTTTCTCTTGTTTCAAACACAGAAAAAAATAGGTGAGTATATTTTTGCAAAATTTATAGAAGCCTTTATTGTCGGAGCTATAATTACTATAGGTTTACTTGTTTTGGATATAAGGTTTGCAGCCTTATTTGGCTTACTAGCTGCTGTTACAAACATTATACCCTACGTTGGGCCCGTCTTAGGTATGGTTCCTGCTATTGCCTTTGGAATTGTAGAGTATGGAATTTCAGCTCAGTTTGGTGCTATGTTAATATTATTTTTAATTGCAAATGCACTTGATATTGCTTTAGTTTTCCCAATTTTGGTTTCAAAAGTGGTCGATCTTCATCCATTAGTAGTTGTTTTTAGTGTTATTATCGGTTCCAATTATTTTGGAGTTGTTGGTATGATTATTTCAATACCACTTGTCGCTACCTTTAAATTAATCTCCGAAGAATTAGTACGAGAAATTTATGGAAAAAGTTAATTTTGTAAATTCTTGTGTATAAAATCTTTACTTAAAGTTTTTTTAAATGGTACACTGCAAGAAGTTATGAAAATACTTTTAATCTTATTACTTATTTTTTCATGTTCGAGTGAACAACAAACCGGAAAAACTGAAGCTGAAATTCTTTATAAGGAAGCAATCAGTTTAAAAGAAGATGGGCAGTACACACTATCTAATCAAAAGTTAAATCAAATAAAATCACATTATCCTTACAGTTATTACGCAACAAAAGCTGAGTTAATGTCTGCTGATATTTATTTTTTACAAGATAATTACATTGAGGCAGCATCAAGTTATCTAATATTTAAAGATATGCACCCGAAAAATCAAAAATTAGATTATGTATATTTAAAAATAGCGGAATCTTTTTTTATGCAGAGGCCTTCAACCTTCGACAGAGATTTGGGGCCTTGCCATCAAGCTATTCGTTATTATGATGAGTTTATGTTTAAATTTCCAAATTCAAAACATATAGCAAAAGCAAAAGTAAATAAAAGTGAATGTTTTGCAATGATAAAAAACAAGGAAAAATATATAGCGGACTTTTACTATCGAACGAAAGTTTATGATGCTGCTATTTATAGGTATAAAAACATCTTGCAAGTGTTTCAAGATAAATCATTAAAAGAACATTCAATGAAGAAAATTATAAAATCATACTCCAATTTAAAAAAGAAATCTGAATGTAATCAATATTTTAATAAATACAGACCATTATTAAGTAAACAATCTGTTGATGAATTAAGCGGAGTTTGCCTTAAATAATTTACAAGCAAGGAGTTAGCTTGAAGAATTTAAAAAATAAAGAATTATTAAAACGTGCTCGTCGCTTCTATGACGAAAAAAATTATCAAGAATCCTTAACTTATCTTTCACAAATTATAGAAATTGATTCAATGGATAATGAATTGTCTGAAAATGCATTTGTGATGATGGGAAATATATTTCATATACAAGGGCAAATAGGGAAAGCTATAAAAGCATTTCAAAAAGTAATTGAATTAAATCCAGATCATATAGATGCTTCTATTAGTTTATCAATCCTGTATAATGACATAGGAAAATATGAAGAAGGTGAGGGACAATTTAATAAATCCTTTAAAAATATTAAAAATAGTCAAAAAATTTCTTCAAATTCTAATGAAAAAATTCAAATTAATAAGAAGTTGTCAGCAAAACATTATGAACTTGCTGAATTATACTTTTCATTTGACCGTTTTGATGAAGCTCTTGCTGAATTTAATAAATCCATTGTTTTAGATCCCAAAAATCTAACTCTTCAGTTAAAGTTAGCTAAAGTTTACAGTAAGAAGAATTTTTCAAACAAAGCAGCCGAAGTGTTAAATAAACTAAAATCTGAAAACCCTGAATATATCCCAGGACGTATTGGTTTAGGTGTTTTTCTTTACGGGCAAGGTAGAGTCCTGGATGCTAGATTAGAGTGGCAAAAAGTCTTGTCGTTAAAGCCTAGTAATGATGAAGCAAAAATGTATTTATCAATGTCAGAAAGAGCCGATGAAACGGCACTCTAAATAACATTTAAAAAAATATTTCATTTTGACCAAAAAAAGCTCCTAAAAATAGGAGCTTTTTTATTTGTAAATTTTTATTAAAACTTTTATGCGTTTAAATCGGGTCTTCTGCTAGGTGTTGGTTTTTCTTTTGAGTTATTAATTGTGTCTGTAACTTCAGTTGCACCATTGGAAGGGGTAACATTTGTACGTTTCGAATCATCAGAACTAAAAGATGTTATATATGAACGAAGATTTTTGTACATCTTTAATTTAAGGTCTAACTTATTATCTTGAAGTACAATTTGCCTTGCCTTGTTTGTATTATTATTAATAATTATTGGTGCTTTTAAATTAGCAGTCATCTCTGTTGGCTCACTAGGAATAGTAAGAATAGAGTAAACAGAAGCTTCGTTAAGTGTCTCAAGTTTTAAAGAAGCCATTTCTAAAGGAACTAACTTAACAATATAGTCTGGTTTAAATATTTTAGGTTCAATTATTGGAAGTGCCATTTCTGGTTTTTCTACTGACTGTAACCAAAGTATAAGTGTTTGATCACCTGGATCGACAATAAAAAATTGTTTTAATTTTTCAAACCCAAGTATTCCTTCTTCAAATTTAATTATATCTTTCTCATTAACTTCTAGATCACCAAATCTGGTAGTTTTAATATTCACACTTTGCTCCTTAAAATTATTAGCCTTAAAGCTTGATCAATTCTAACAAGCGTAGGGGCAAAAGATCAAGGGGGAAAAAGCTTACAGAGTAGTTTTATTTAAGATTTTTTTTGAGATCGTCTTGGAGTTTTGTTAAGTTATTGAAATCAGATTTTGCTGCTGCTGTATTCTCATCGCTTATAGCTTGATAAACTTCTTCGCGATGTATTTTTGTTTCTCTGGGAGCTTCGATCCCAAGTCTAACTTGCTTTCCTTTAATTTGGACAACAGTTATTTTGATGTGATCATCAATTGCAATTGTTTCGCCGAGCTTCCTTGTCAATACTAACATATTTCTCCCACCAACCTTCCTGGTTTTCTACTGCTGTACATATATTATAACTATATAAAAGATCAAGTAAAAAAGTTTATTATTCGGAAATATTTTCTCTTTGGTGTGTCAAAATAAAAAAAATTTATAAAAATCGGTCATATTTTGATTAAATTGGTGTTTATTTTATAAAATCGAGAAGAGTAGGCTGTAAAACTGATTCTGCTGCGCGGTAGGTCGTTTTAAGGATTTGTTGTTCTTTTGTTATATCCGAGAATAATTCAGCAATATCAGCATCAACTAGTTTTGAACGACGAGCTTTTTGATCAATTGTATTATCTTCAGTGTCAATTTTGCCGTGCTCAATTGAATTAACAATAGAACCAACTCTTGTTCTAAGTGTGATTAATCTATTAACACTTTCATCAAATTTTGGAAGGAGGTTTTGTATTAATTCAGGATCGTTACTCTCAAGAGCTACTCTAAGGGCATCTAACTCTGCAAAGAGGTTACTGTTGTCGTTAAAGCCTTTTTCACTACTAGGTACAGAAGCAAGGTCTCGTCCAATTGCTTTTGAATTAGGGTTATCTGAAGCTGGAATTAATTGTCCGTCTTTATTTTTAGGATCTTGTCCATTAAGTAGTTCTTCTTTTTTGTTAAAAGTATTATCTAAATGATTGCTAAGTTTACTTGCACTATAAAAAACTTCTCTACCGTTCATATTGATAGGAACAAAAAAGTCTCTTGAGACTTCTACTTTTATATTTTTATTGTCGCCAGAATAAGTACCTTTTCCATCAAAAGGTCGTGTAAGTGTTTTGTGTCCTGAAAATATAAATTTTTGCCCTATTCGCCTATTTGAGATTGCCAAAGCTTGTTCTCTTAATTGTTTTACTTCGTTAGAAATATTTCCTCTAATTTTACTGTCATAAAAATCAGAAGATTGCGCAATCGCAATTTCTTTTGCCTTACTAAGAATATCAGTTAACTGTGACAATGATTTTTCCGTGGTACTTAGAAAGAGTAGAGCATAGTCAGAGTTTCTTATATATTGATTATTATTGTGGACATTATTAGTAATAGACATCGCTTCGACGTTACTAATCGGATCATCAGATGGACGAGCAATTCTTTTAAGTGATGAGCCCTTCATTTGAAGATCTTCCATTTTTGCTTTCGTTTTATTTAAGGAAAACCTTAATGAAGCAGATGAACTATTTTCTGAAACTCGTGACATTATCTATTACCTTTTTATTCCTAAAACTGTTCTAAACATCTCATCAGCTGTTTGCATAACTTTAGCAGATGCTTGATAAGCATGTTGATACTTTACTAATTTTGCTGTCTCTTCATCTATTGAAACTCCAGAAGTTCTTTCTCTTAGAGAATTCATTTGAGCAACGATTCCTTCCGATTGTTCAAAGTCGAGTCTTGCTTTTCCTGCTTCAACTCCTATATTTCCAATTGTTTTTAAAAACTCTTCTTCAAGGGTCGCTGTTCCATCAGACATTATTTTCGAATCTTGAATTTTAGATATTGCAATAGCTACTTGGTTATCACCGGGACTATTTGGATCACTCGCGGTTACAATATTACTTAAATCCGAAAGAACTTCTTTACTTAGATTTAAATTTAAAGCAGCACCTTCAACAGTTTTAGAAACATTAAAAAAATCTAATTTTGAAAGCTTGCCTTTAAAGTCTTGCTCCTGAAGTTTGCCATCGACAGGATTGATATTGATGCTTCTATTGGCGTAACCTCTATTGTGTACTGCATTTACACTGTTTCCGAAATCAAATGCAATCTTATCTACTTTGTTTTTTAAAGTAACGAGGTCATTATTTCTAACATGGGCTAGTGATGATAAACGTCCCTTGTGAAAACGATTTGTAATTGGCTGTGATGGCCTACTACTAAAGTAGATTTCAACAGAACCATCCATATTATTTGAAGATTTTGTTTTGTCTGTAGGTGCTGCTTTTAATTCTTGGTAAGCACCACCAGATACTAAAGTTCCAACATTAACAGCATTAATAATAAAATTATTTTTACCATCAAGATAGGAGTGAATTTTAAATGATTTAGACAGCTCTCTTACAGATAAGTCTCGTTGATCTCTAAGATCACCTGTCTCGTCCCCAGCTGCTTCCAAAGAAGTTATTTTTTTATTAAGGTCAGCAATACCTTTTAATAACGAATTAACGTCGGCAACTTCACTCATCATCTTTTGATCAATATTTCTTGAATAAGTTTCAATTGTTTTATCTATTCGATTAAAATCTTTAACAACAAGGTTAGCTGTATCTCTAACAACAGATCTCATTGTTTCGTTTTCTGGACTAGAAGATAATTCTCTAAAAGCGTTAAAGAACTTATTTAAAACAGCATTCAGGCCATCTTTATCTATCTCACTAAATAGACTTTCAACTTGATCAAGTTGATCAGTTCTCATTTCATTATAGTTTTTTTCTGTTTCAGCTTTCTGAAGTCTTTTTTCAATAAAGTTATCGTGAATTCTCTCAATACTTTTTACTCTTGCACCAGTTCCTTGAACAACACCTTTTTGAATAATAGGCGTAGCTGACTGTTGAAGAACACGTTGTCTCGAATAGCCTTCTGTATTAACGTTGGCTAAGTTATGTCCAGTTGTCTCCAAAGCTTGCTTTGAAACCTGTAGACCTGAATTTCCAATATTTAATAAATCGGCCAGAATTCCTCCTGAATTTAAAGCCTAGTATTCGCTACTTTAGAACCTTTGTTTGTATAAGTTTGATACTGTCCTCTTCCTGAAAACTGTTCTCTTATATCTTTTATAGACATTAATGCCTTATTTAAAAATAATTGATTCTTTTTATTCTGTGCTTGTATCTTTTCTATAATATCAATTAGTAATCGATTGAAACGAAATAAATGTTTTTTATCTTTTTCTTCATCAATTTTTTCGTTAAATATTTTTATTAAACTATCAAAATGATTAACTTCATTTGTGCCTAAAGCAACTTGAAGGTTCTCAATTAATAAGGCTCGTCTTTTTTCTATTTCTACAACCTCATCTACTACTAATTGTTTTTCTGCTACGGTCTTTTCAAGCTTATCTATATCACTTTGTAACAAACAGCTGTACTCATCAAATGTTTTATCTAGCAAAATAGAGTGTTTTTCACATAATACCTTCCACACATCAGTGATTTCGAAATAAATTTTTTTAATTTCTATAGCATTGTAATTCATTATAGTTCCGTTTGAAGTAATTTATCAGCAAGAGAGTCATAATCGACTTTGTAAGTTCCACCTTGAATTTGAGCTTTTAAACTAGCAATTTTAGCTGAATTATCAATTTCTGGAGCGGCGAGTGCTGCTTTTTTTATTCTAGAAAAGTCCTTAACCTTTGCTCCAATCTTTACGTTGGCATCATCTTTAGTTAATTTTTTGAGCTCGTTTGCTCGTTCGAAACTATTGCGTTTTATTTTTCCGATATTTATTGTCGAAGAATTTTTTATTCCATTTGATTTGTTATTTGGAAAAAAAGAAGGTCGAAGTGAGTCGATGTTATTCATTTTTATTCTCCTGATTCATTTTGATTTGTGAGTATGGATTTCCGTTAACATTATTAATTTTATTCTTGTTATTAAAAGCATTAAACGTTAATTCATTTCTCATTCTTTTTGGGTAAATTTGATCTAGGATCATCTTTTGTAAACCTAAACCACCATTGTTATTAGTTAATTTTGTTGTTCTCTGATCGTCCATTAAACCTTGATAATATTTATCAGCAGTACTTAGAGGATCATTTTTTTGAACAGTCTTATTCATTTGATCTACCATGAACTGAGCAAATTGTTTCTCATAAGATTTAGCAATATTCTTATACTGCTTAGGAATAAATTTCCTATCGTCAGAAGTTTTAGCACTTTTATTTAAGTGATTACTTTTAAAGTTCGATAAGTTGTTATTGATAGAGATTTTCTTTGTCATCTAATCATCCTAATAAACTGTATTATCATCCTGATAATACTCTTAATAATTGTAGCATTTTTTAATTAAAGAATCTAGTTGTGTGCAAATATATCCCTACTGATCGGGTATTGGTTGATTTTAGAAATGATTTTTATAAACGAAAAGTTATAAATGAATTATATTGTTTCAATCTCAGCAATAAGAGAACCATTTTTCTTTAAAGCTTGGAATATTGATATTAAATCTTCAGGACTTGCGCCTAATGTATTCAAGCTCTTAACCAAATCTTTTAAAGTTGATTGCTTTGGTGTGTAATAAATATGTTTTGCTGAACCCTTTTTCTGATCATTTTGCTCACCAATTTGAATTGTGAGGTCACCATGACTAATTGCTACTGGCTTGAGGAAAATATTGCCGCCCATAACTAGGGTTCCTGTTCTTTCATTAATTACAACTTTAGATTTAACATCAGAATTAACTTTAAAATTTTCAATTATAGCCATTAATTTTACAACATTTCTCTTGTAGTGCATTGGAATAATTAAATCGATCGTAGCGGAATCTCTTGCTATAGCATATTTTCCACCTAGTTGCTGATTGATGACTTTTTGAATTCTGGCTGCTGTAGTAAAGTCGGGATTATTAAGACTAAATCGAAGAGATTTTTTATGATCGAATTTAAAAGGTATTTCTTTTTCAACAGTTGCTCCCGATATAATACGTCCTGTGGTTGGAAATTTTGATCCTGCCTTTAGGCCACCTATAGAAATTGCTCCAGTAGCTAGAGCGTATACTTTTCCATTCCCACCTTTTAAAGGTGTCACAAGTAATGTTCCTCCCGCTAAAGAAGAAGCGTCACCGATAGAAGACACAGTGACATCTATTTTTTGTCCAAGTCTTGGAAAAGCTGGAAGTTTCGCCGTTACAATTACACTTGCAACATTTTTTGAAGCAATTTCAGTTTTTGAACTTAAGCCTAGTTTTTGAAACATTCTTTTCATCGATTTTTCTAGTATTTCACCACCACCGTCTCCTGACCCATTAAGACCTATTACAAGACCATATCCAATCACTGGATTACTCCTTACACCTTTTACAGATACAAGGTCTTTTATTCGAGACTCTGCCGCGAATAAATTAAGTGATAAAATTAAAGTTAGTGTCGCTAGTGTTTTCATAATTACCTTATTATATTAACCTCACTCTCGAGGATTTCATTAGAATTAACGGTATCATCAAGAGAAATAGTTTTTCTTGATATTAAAGCTTGGACTTCAACCAAGTGTTTTCTATTTTTAAATAATAAATTTTTTCGACCTCTAAGCAAAATATGAGATTTGTTTATCTCTTCTACAATAATAGCAGAAATTTTGTCATGTGCCTCTTTATCTGAAGGTGTTTCATTAGCTTTTGTATCAGTTCCTTCTTTTTTTGAATCTTTTTTGGAGCTGTTACTTCGTAGTATTCTTGAAGGAAATGCTCTTTTAAGTTCGGATGTTATTTCATTCTTTAATCTATTAAAAACATTGATTACAACAATGTCTCCAATTTTTCGACGAGACTCTTGGGTGAATAATTGATTAGCTGATCCTGAAGAGTCTATCCATAAGCTACCGTCTCCACCATTGTCATTTAGATCGTAATCGCGTGTTCGTTTTTTATAGACTCCCGATTTGGTATAACTTCTTTTTACTTTTGGAGAAAGGAATTTGCGTGATTTACTATTTCTTTCACTAAAACTTGATTTTTTTTGACCGCGATAGAAATCAAAATTATTTTTTGTTTTTGGAGCTCGGTAATTTGATTCTTTATTTTTATCAAACTCACCATACATTTTATTAATGTAACTTGAGCAAGAGCTTGTTAGGATGAATATCGATATTAACAAAAGATATTTCATAGTTTTATTTCCACCAAGTTGTTATCAATTACTTTACCCATTAAAATTTTTTTATTTCGAGTATTTCTTAATTTAATAAATTGTCCAATCGTTCCAGATTCTAATGCTTGAGCCATTGTTTGAAGATTGATCTCTCCTGACTTTATAATAACTTTTACAGGTGAAAATGCTCTAATAATATTTTGTTCAAAAAGATCTCTTTTTAAAAGAGAAGTACCTTTTCTGATATTCTTATTTAATTTGTAAAATTTTATATTGCCGATATTGATTACAAGATTCTCTGGAGTTTGTGTTAACACTGATTTTTTTTCAAAATAACTTTTAGATAGACTATCTTGATTAAAACTTAGATCTTTCTTCGCTACATAAGCAAGTTTTTGAACATATAGATCTAAATATCCCCATAATTGAGTTTTTTGATTTTCGATGGGATTATTGATAACTATTTTAAAGTTCTTTTGACCTAAATTTTCACAAAAATTACATTCAACTTGAAATGATGTTTCTTGATTGAAATTTAATTTTTGAAAGCTTGAGGAAATTTTAATATTTTTTAATACAATGGAATCATCAGAGAAAGATTTTCTTAAAATTTGATCTAGGTTATAAACTTTAAATCTATTTGGAGTTATATTAACTTCAATATTATCTATGCTTAGTTGTTTGCGAACCACTTTAGAAGAAATTAGCCCATTTGCTTTTGAAATTATTTTCACAAACTTAGAAATAGTAGATTTTGAACAATTTGTGTTCTGTAAATATTTCGATAAATTGTTATTTTGCTTTATTATCAAAATTTTTTCTGATGTTGATATAGTGCATTTATTAGAAGCATTTGAATTAATACTAAATGTTAAAATAAATATGGTTAGTAGAGTTAATTTCATTTTAGATTATTTACCGTTCCTAGCATCTCATCAGCTACTTTCATTACACGAGAATTCATTTCGTAAGCTCTTTGAGCTTTAATTAAGTTTGTCATTTCATTCATGATACTAACATTTGAAGTCTCGAGTGCCCCTTGCATAACTGATCCAGCTTTATTTTGACCAGGAATATTTGAAACGGGAGTACCACTGGACATTGTTGCGCGGTATAGGTTTTTTCCATGAGCCTTTAATCCGACAGGATTTGTGAAAGTGAAAACTGGAATTTGGCCAACATTTACTGGTTCCATTTGGTTCTTTATAAATGCTTGAGCTAGACCTGTATCTGATATTGTAACACTAATTGTATTTGGTGGAACTTGAATACTTGGAGCTACAGTATAACCTTCTTTTGTAACTAGCACTCCATTTCTATCAACGTTAAAGGATCCATCTCTAGTGTACATCACTTGTTGGTTTGGTAAAATTATTCCAAAAAAACCATCACCTGAAATCATAAGATCAAAAGGGTTATTGGTAATTTGAGGTGTCCCAGAAGTAAATTCTTTTCTAATAGCCGCTACTTTAGCACCTGAGCCAATTTGAATACCGACATTGTATCTGGTATCAAAACTCGACCTTCCTCCAGCTTCTTGAACTGTTTCATACATTAAAGATTGAAACTCGACTCTTCTTTTTTTAAAACCAATAGTATTAACGTTGGCAATATTATTAGAAATTGTACTGACGTTTTGTTCTTGTGCAGCCATTCCTGTCGCAGCAGTATTTAAAGCTCTCATCATTGGATATGATGACGTAGAAATTAGTAGGGATAAAATTAATAAATTAAAATTTCGCAATTTCATTAACAGCCTTTCCCGCGATTGAATCGTAGGTTTTGATTACTCTTTGTATTGTTTCAAATTGTCTACTTGCTTTAATTAAATCGGACATTTCTTGGAGAGCATTTACATTTGATGTCTCTGAATATCCTTGATACACGGCTGTAGTAGGTTCTTGTTCATTAATATTGTCTTTAGCAGTATTCACAAACAACGAGTCACCTTCTTTATTAAGTTTTTGTAACTCTTTAAATTCAACAACACTTAAATTTTTGACTTTTACATTGTTTGTAAATATTTCACCTTGAAGATTAATAAAAGTTTTACCAGGGGGAATTTTTATATATCTTTCTTTAACATTTGTTTCACCATCGCTCTTAGCAAGAATTGGAAAACCATTTGAATTAACAAGAATCCCTTGCCCCGAAATAGATAAAGATCCGTTTCTTGAGTATCTAACACCATTTGGTGAATCAACTTCAAAAAAACCTTTTCCTCTTAATGCTAAATCAAGTGAATTTCCAGTTGGAATCATTTTTCCTTGAGCAAAATTAGTATATGTTCCATCTGACTTTACATAAGCTTGTTCAGCTCCATAAGTTTTATAAAAATCACCAGGAGCCCATTCTTTGTTAGGTAGAGCATTTGGATTACCTTTAGATAAGGCGGTAAGATGTTCTTTAAAAATCTGGCTGTCTTTTTTAAAACCAGGAGTATTTATATTGGCAACGTTGTTGGCGATAGTATCAACATTTTTTTGCTGAGCAATTGCACCGGAAACTGAAACCCATATATCTTTCAAAAGCACTCCAAATTTGTTAACATAGCCTATTAAGACTACTATATATAATATACCAAATTGATACGATGCGTTTCTATGCGGTAATTTTGTACTGTGCTCTAATTACTTGAAAATAAATCAAAATAAATCAAAATAAGGGTTAATAAATTAGGAATAATGATGAAAAAAGATCAAAACTTCGAAGAAAATATCAAAAAGTTAGAAACTATATTAAGTGATCTGGAAAATTCAGAAGATATTGATAAAAATTTAAAGCTATACGAATCGGGAGTTAAACTTTATAAAAACTGTCGGGATTATCTTGATCGTATTGAAAAGAAAATAACTATTTTAAATGATTCTTTAAATGAAAAGGAATTTGATGATTAATCAAATTTTTTTGACTAGTATTATTTCTTTAATTTTATTCTCCTGTTCAAGTAAAGTTAGTCCTGTACAAAAAAAGAAAGTAATAAGCTATGGGATTGAAAGTAATGTAGATAAAAATGATGCACTAATTATAGATAGCTCAGTCTTAGAAGAATCAAAGCAAATTAATAACAATAATATTGATAATAAAAAATTAAATAAAACTATTTTAAATGAGGAGATTTTATCACTTACTGTTTTTTCAATACACGAATTAAAATCCTTCAATACTTATTTAAATTCAATAGAAATGGAACATTTTAAATATTATAGTGGCGAAGCTTTAGGTTTACTGATCAGTGTTTATCTATATCAAGGACTCAAAATAGAAGATTTTAAATGGGATATTTTTAAGCTTTCCAAAAAATTAAATAATAAAAGCTTATATAGTCGTTATGGTTATAAAATGATGAATGAAATAATACTCTCGAAATTTAAAACTTTAAAAGTAGGATATGATAATAATGTATTAATAACTCCTGAATGCTTATCTGAAGATAGCAGAAGCTCTAATATTTCATTATTTAGATCATTACAGCTTTATTATAAGTTTTTACTATCTTCAGACAAAAGTATAAAATGTAGCAATCATTTAGAGCAAATTGGTAAATTTTTATCAGTTAATAATAAAATAGCTATAAAGTATATTTCGCCAAAGTTTCCAATGTCAGGGGAATTAGTTAAATATTTTTACAAAATGAAAAAACATAAACTCTTCAAACAGGAAAATATAAAGTAAACAAATGATAAAAAAAATATTTTTAACTTTTTCTATTCTAATTATTTTAGGTGTGACTTTTACAGCATCAATATTTTTATATTACTCATGGAGTTTACCAAAATTGACTCGACTTTCTGACTACAATCCACCTATCCCAACAAAAATTTTAAGCAGAAATGATGAAGTCTTAGCAGAGTTGAGATTACAAAATAGAGAAGTTGTCGAGGTTGCAAATGTACCAAAAGTTATAATAAACGCTTTTACCTCTGCAGAAGATTCAACTTTTTTTGAACATTCAGGAGTCAATATTTTAGGAATTGCTAGAGCAATGCTTGCGAATTTAAAAGCAGGTCGAATTGTTCAAGGTGGTTCTACTATTACACAACAAGTTGCTAAAGCACTTTTATTAAGTAGAGAAAAGTCTTATATCAGAAAAATTAAAGATTTCTTGTTAGCAATTAAAATTGAAAAACACTTTAGTAAAAGTGAGATTCTTCATTTGTACCTTAACCAAGTATACTTAGGAGGTGGTTATTATGGAATTAAAACTGCTTTTGAAGGCTATTTTAACAAAAAGTTGAGTCAAGTAAATATTGCTGAGTCAGCAATGCTTGCAGGATTGCTCGTAGCACCAGGTCGATATTCGCCATATCTAAATCCTAAGAGAGCAAAAATTAGACAAGAATATGTCTTAGGAAGAATGTACGCCAATAAAAAAATCAATGAAGAAGAATATAAAGAAGCAATGAATACTAAGTTAAAATTTATGCTTCGCAAGCCAAATCATTTTAAAGCAGCATATTTTACAGACTGGGTTTTGCAAAGACTGACTGCTCGGTTTGGAAAGGAGTCTCTTTTAAGAGATGGCTATACTATAAAAACAACAATTGACTTAAAACTTCAAACGGAAGCTGAAAAACAACTTCAAGAAGGTTTAAGAGATATTGATAAAAGACAAGGGTTTCAAGGTGCTCTAAGCAAGATTGATATAAGCACTTTGTCTGATGTTCAATTTCTAGAAAGGCAAAAATATTTAAAAGAAATCTCTCAATTTTTTACAATAATTAAAGATACCTATAGCAAAGAATATGAGTATGAAGTTAACGAAGACTTTCTTCTTCAGCTCGATGTTAAACGTTCTCAATTTAAAAAAATTGTAAAAAATAGACATTTTCTTGGCGGCAACGATATAAAGAATGATCAAGTCTTTGCTCGAATAGATAAAAACGAATACTTCAAAGCAACAGTTGAAAAAGTTGATAAAAACTTGAGAATTGTATATGTAAAATTTAAAGGATTAAGTGGCATTATACCATACAATTATTATAAATGGGCACATGAAAGAGTCATAAAAGATTCCCGCCAATATTTTCCTTACGTAAAAGACCCTAATTCTATTCTAAAAATAGGGGACCAGATTTTAATAAAAATTTTAAATAAAAATGTTAAAATAAAAAAATATATGAATTCCGATTTTGTTAAATATTTCGACAAAATGAATTCGGAGCGCAAAGAAGAAATTAATAAACAATCCTATATTTTAGTTTCTTTGGAACAAGAACCAAAAGTTCAAGGCGCAATCGTCGGAATGGACCCTCACACAGGCGAAATTAAATCGCTTGTTGGTGGCTACTCTTATAAAAAATCAAAGTACAATCGTGCTCTTCAAGCACATAGGCAACCTGGTAGCTCATTCAAACCTTTTTTATATGCAGCAGCTCTAGAAAATGGTTATACTCCTGCCTCAATTTTAATAGATTCACCAGAAGCTCTTCAGGGAATGAGTGATGGGTTAAGTTGGAAACCAAAAAATTATGATGGAAAATTTAAAGGGCCTATAACTTTAAGGGAATCACTTGAACATAGTCGAAACGTTCCAACTATTAAAATTGCAAGTGATGTTGGAGTTCCTAAAATTTTAGATTTTTTAACAAGAATTAAGTTTAATGCAAAAGTTGATAAAGACTTAAGTATGTCTCTTGGAACTTTTGGTGTTACTTTAAAAGATATTGTTAAATCCTATTCCATTTTTCCAAATGGGGGAAAAAGTATCGAAGAAAAATCAATTGTCTCTATCTTTGATCGAAATAATAATTCCTATAAAATTGATGTAGAAACTGAACCTGTTGAGGTTTCTGATGAGAATCTTAAAAATGAAACAACTCCATTAGATTCAGAAGTTCCACCAAAAGCTAATAAAGTTGATGAGGGTGTGGAAAATCCTGTTGCTGAAGAAGAAGTTATTGAAAAGCCAAACCCATTTCTTGCTACATTAACAGAAGATCAAGTTTACGATAGTAGACTCTCTTATCTAATGGTGAATCTCTTAAGAGGGGTTGTAAAGAATGGTACAGGAAGACGAGCACGTTATATTAGTCCTTATATTGGTGGAAAAACGGGAACCACTAATAATTATGTAGATGCTTTGTTTATAGGCTTTTCTAATAGACTTGTTACAGGTGTTTGGACTGGCTTTGATGATAATTCAACAATGGGTTGGGGGGAAACTGGATCAAAAGCAGCTCTTCCAATCTGGAGTAAATACATGGAATTTGGTAAAAATTATCTTGGAGATAGTGACTTCACAGTTCCCGAAGGAATTATTAATCTTCAAATAGATCAAGAAACAGGAAAACCAGCAACCAAATCAAGTCGAAAGCTTTTTATGGAGTCATTTGTTGAAGGAACAGAGCCGGGCTCAACTGAAGATACATTTAAATCAATATCTAAAGACAAGTCTAATAATGTTGATGATGAACTTTATTTCGAAGACTAATACTTAATTAAAAAAATCAAGTTATTCTCGTTATTTCTATTATTTGGAAGAAAAATATCCTGATATGTCATTTTAGTTAATTTATTTTAATCCGATCAGTATTATGGATGAGAATTAACAAGAGTAAATATATTTCAATAAAAGAGTACAGTATTGAAAAGAAAATCTTTCTTATCTGTCTTTTATTTTCAATTTTTGCCCATTTGATTTCACTACCTTTTGTCAAAATGAATTTAATTAGCTCTAGCAATTTACCTGTGACAGAGAAAGAAAGCAGAATTAGATTAATCTTACCGCCAAAAGTTTCTAAAAAGTCTCTTCAGATAGCTGAAACAATAAAATCAAAAAATCATAAAAAAGCAAAAGACTCTTTATTTTTAAGTAAAAATAATAACACTTTCGATAAACAAACTGTCGCAAAAAAGATAGGTCGTTTCGCCAAACTAAAGCGCGGACATATAGCTGAACATAAACAAAATAAAATTTTAGAAAAAATGACATTAAACAATCTTGGATTTAATAATCCTCAAGTTAAAATAACTAAAATTATTAAAGATAATCCAAGTGAAAAAGCGCAGCTAGGTGCTTCTAATGATTATATTGAAGATATTCCATTAGGTGATATGACAAAATTAAATACTACTGAATATAAGTACTATGGCTTTTATCACAGAATTAAACAAAAATTAGAACAGCACTGGGGCAAAAGTGTTCAGGAAAAAATGAATGAACTTTATCGCAAGAAGGGACGTGTTCCAGCATCTGTAACAAAAGTTACTTCTCTCTTAGTTCGAATTGATAAGATGGGAAATATTAAAAATATTCTTTTAAAAGGTTCAAGTGGAATAAATGAACTCGATCAGGCTGCGATTGAATCATTTAACAAAGCTGGCCCTTTTCCTAATCCGCCAAATGGCATGTTGAAAAATGGTTTAGCTCAGATAGAATGGGGTTTCGTTTTAAAGGGATAGTAAGAAATACTACTGTTTAGGAGTCTTTAAACTGTCCTTAAGATTACTCAAGCCTTCCATGACAAGGTAATCGTTCCAGATGGTGTCAAGTTCACGTATGACGTCTACAATTTGCATAGTTGCTTGATCTCTCGAAACATTTAGTTTCTGAGCTAGGTGATCAATGGCAACGGAAATTGATTCAACAGCTTCGCTTCCACAAGTCTTAGCCAATCTCTCTTCATAGGAAATATCGATTCTTTTTTCTTTGCTTTTAACGATAGCAGTATTTAATAATTGAATCATCGCTTGATTATTGTCAGACATCATAAGTCAACTTGCTCCGTGTGTGTTACAAAATCATTTTTTAATGTGTGTGTAAAAAAACAATTTTCAGTCTCAAAAGTAGAGCGAGTATGTACCCAAAATAATTTCGAGTAAAGCAAAAAAAGAGTACTGTGAACTTTTTTTTTTGAAACAAATTTGTCAATATCGGACACCCTTAATAATTAGATAGATTAATGTCGATCTATCTAATTATTGAGTTAGGTTTTGAAAAAATAATTTTATGCTTGTCAAAATGTTTTTAATTACAAAGTGCTGAATAGTCGTTACTAGAGAGGAGTTTACTTAGTTCTTCAGGTGAAGAAACTTTTATTTTTATCATCCAGCTGCCATAAGAATCAGTATTAATATTTTCAGGAGAATCTGTTAACTCATTATTAGTTTCAAGTACTTTACCAGCTATTGGAGCGTAAAGATCACTAACAGATTTAATAGATTCAACAACTCCAAATGCTTCATCTTTATTTAAATCAGCACCAACTTCTGGTAGTTCTAAATATACAATGTCACCTAATTGAGATTGTGCAAAATCTGTAATTCCAATTGTTGCTGTATCGCCTTCAAGCTTTACCCACTCATGTTCTTTTGAATATTTTAAGTTTGCTGGTATTTTGCTCATTACTTATGTCCTCCTGTTACAAATGCACCTTTTATATAGTTTGCACTTATTATGTTTTTTCTTACTTGAATATTAAATTTTAAATCTTTAGGCCATAAATCTCTTTTAACCCGGCCAATCCCAATTCCTTGATTTATGGTAGGAGACATCGTTCCTGAACTTATTAAGCCTATTTCATTTTTGTCAGAGTCTAATATCTTATAACCTTCTCGAGGTATTCCTTTATCGAGAGAAAGTTTTACTAATCTATAATTTGAACTAACTTCATGCAAAGCATCGCGACCTATAAAATTTTTATCTGTTTTGACGGTCCATTTTAACGCAGCATCTAAAGGTGTTAGTTCATCATTTAGCTCATGGCCATACAAAGGGTAACAAACTTCTACTCGCAAAACATCTCGAGCTCCAAGACCACATGGCTTTGCTCCTGAATCTATTAGTAATCCCCACATTTGGTTTATAAATTCATTTTTACAAAATAATTCAAATCCATCTTCACCAGTATAACCTGTACGAGCAACAATCAAAGATTGTGATCTGAAAGAGCTTTCGATAGCGCCGTAATACTCAAGAGAAAGTACTTTCGAATCAAATTCTAGCATCTTTAAGATATTTTCAGCGTTAGGGCCTTGGAGAGCTATTAATGAATATTCTTCAGATTTATTAGTTAAGCTAATATCAAATTTTTCGGCATGTTTATAAAACCAATTCCAATCTTTATCGATATTTGAAGCATTGACGCAGATTAAGCTATTATTTTCTGAAAGTTTATACGCAATTAAATCATCAATAACTGTTCCATTTTCTCTACAAAGTGGAGAGTAGACTGCCTTACCTATTGGAGATTTTAAGTAATTATTTGAAATCATATAATCAATAAATTTATTAGATTCAGGCCCTTCTACGAAAAATTCGCCCATATGAGAAACGTCAAAAATTCCCGCTGTATTTCTCACTGCTTCTATTTCACTTTTAATTCCTTCTGAATATTGAATTGGCATATTAAAACCAGCAAAGGGAAGCATTTTAGCATTTAATTCTATATGCTTATGAAAGAGTTCGGTTTTTAATAGTTCTGTTGTCATTATATTCCTTTATTTTCTATTATTTTTTGCCAAAGTTATTAAATTATCAACTAAGCCCCAAATGGTCATAGGTCCTATTCCTTTTGGTACAGGAGTAATAGCAGAAACTTTTGTTGCAATCTCCTCACAGTTACAGTCTCCTGTAATTTTTCCATCTACAACATTAATACCAACATCAATAATTACACAGTCTTTTCTTGGCTCAAAATTGGATTTTTTTATTAGGTTACAGCATCCAGCAGCAAGAACGATAATATCACTATCATTTATATAGTTTTGAATATTTGACTTAGAATGGCATAGGGTTACGGTAGCATTTAAATTTGTCATTAAATGAAACAGAGGTTTACCTACAAGTATTCCGCGGCCAATAATAGTTACCTTTTGATTTGCAATAGGAATTTTATAAAACTCAAGCAGCTTTACAATACCTTTGGGTGTACATGGATAAACACCGTCATTATTTCCACTGTATAGCCTGTAGAGGTTTTCGATATTAAAACCATCTAAGTCTTTATTTGCTGGAATTAATTTTCCTAAATTTATTTTTTGAAGTTGTTTGGGAAGTGGTAACTGAACAATTAGTCCATCAATAGATGAATCATTTGTCGTTTCATTTAGTTTGTTTAGAAACTCTGGTTCTGAAATAGTTTTATCCAAAGAAATAATTTCACAATCTGCTCCAACTTTTTCACAAAATATTTTTTTGTTTTTAACATAGATCATGCTAGCAGGATTATTTCCTACTAAAATAACTGCCATTTTAGGAGCACGCAAATTTTTAGATAATTCAGCGCAAGTAGATCTTAAACGCAAAATCTCTTGGTCGATAACTGGTTTTGAATATAGTAGCTTCGCGGTCATTTTAATCCTTTAAAAACTTGGTTATTTTAATGTATAAAGACATTATTGTTAAATGAAATAAGGAATTAAATTGTTTTTTTATCTTGGACTTGGATTACAGCTCATCGGATTTAGCTCTGTTGGACTCTGTTTGTTTAGTGGATTAAATAAAGGTGACTATGGGCAACTTGAATTTATTCAACTTGTTGGCGGATCCTTTATGTTTTACCTCGGTTATTACTTTAGAGCAAAGAAGTAATAATGTTGAAATTGTTCTTTCGTTTATAAATAATTATTGCTTTTATATATAATTTATTTATTGTTTAATATAACTCAAACAATTTATACGTTAGAAAAGTAACATGATTTTAAAATTTCAAAAATATAGCAACAATGGTTTTTCTTTAATTTCAGTAATGGTTGCAGCAAGTTTGATGGGAGGTTTAGCCCTTGGTTTGATGAATCTTACGAAAATGCAGGCAACTTCAACAAAGAGAGCTGAAAATAGTGGAGATATTGTTTTAATGACTTCTGCTATAGGTTAGATGATGCTAAATGTTGATGCCTGTTTAAGGACAGTTGGTTCAACTACAGCTTTAACTGATGGAAAAGTTTTAAGTAGTATAAAGACTAAAACTGGTGTCTTATACGATACAACTAAAAAATATGGTAGTACGAAAGTCGTATCTATTTCAATAACTGGTACTGTTTTACCATCTACAGATAATGATTTGAAATTAATTGTTGTCTTTAAAGAAGATAGCAAATTATTAAAAAATCGAGAATTTACAAAATCTTTTCCTATTAAAGTGACAACTGATGCTTCTGGTATCCCAACTCAATGTTATGGAAATCAAAATGGTGTAGTAGATGCAGCAAAAGAAGCAATCTGCTCCGATGTTGGAGGAGCATGGGATCCCATCACAAAACACTGCGACTTAACAACTCTTTTAAAACAAAATACTTGTGAAGCTGTTGGAGGGGTATTTAATAGTGGTACTGGTTTATGTAATAAAATAGAAATTACAGGCACAGTAAAAGGCGGTAATGTCGATCTTACAAATAAGACTGATATTAGTAATAACAAAGTAAATATAACTGTTAACACTACAGGAATTACGAATAACGTTGCAGCAATAGCAGCAAATACTACTGCTATTGCAGGTAATACAAGTAATATTACTTTAAACACCAATCTATTAAGAGTGACACCAAGTTCTAATCACGAGTTTAGAATTTCTGCTCTAGAGAGTGCCGTTCCTCCTCCTGTAAATGGAGGTTGGTCAGCCTGGTCACCTTGTTCTGCAACCTGTGGGGGAGGAACTCAATCTAGGTCATGTACGAGTCCAACTCCTTCTGGAGGAGGATCTACATGTTCAGGAGCTAGCTCTCAAACCTGTAATACAGGTGTCTGTGCTCCTGTAATTGTAGTTGGCAAAACATGTCCAGCAGGTAAAACTATAAAAAGTAGAAACTGGATTGCGTTAAATTCTCCCTGTGTTTCAACAGGGGGATGGTCCGTAAATGCCCATTCATGTAGTTACTGCTCCTCAACTAGAAAACAAACTTCTTGTAGAATTTGTAAGACATATTGTACAAGATACTCGAATAAGTCAGAAAATGATTGGTCCCAAGTTGAATGCCAATAAATAGACGATTATTTTTAACTTTTATGGGAAGCTTTGCTCTTGTCCGATGTGCAGGCATAACAGATATAAATGAAGAGTTTATTTTTACTGCAGGCCTAAGAGAAAATAAAAAATACTTTGTTTATTTTGGAAAAATGAAAGATTTAAGTTATTTCACTATAGAGCTTCCATTTGAGGTTCATTCTGTAGTTCAAAATATATTAAATAAAAATGAAGTGATTGTTATAGAAAAAAGAGGAGCTCACTTTGCTCATATTGATTTTATTAAACGAAAAATAATTAGTATATTTAAATTACCTGAAGAACGTGAGTTTGTAGGCCATGGATTAATTAATCCAATAACAAAAAAATTAATTATTACAACTAGAAAAGTTACCAAGGAAGTTTATCACCAAAAAGAAAATGGTGCTTATCAACCTATGCATGCAATTTCTGGAATTGAAAATAACGGACTTTTGTCTTTTTTTGTTTATAAACATAGCCAGTGGGTTTTTGAAAAAGAAATTTATTCAGGAGTAGCTGAACCTCATCAATTAATATTTAATGAGAAAGATAATACTTTTTGGGTAGCCAACGGTCTTGATCAAACAAAAGAGATGTTAAAAAGTCGATTTGCCTGCCTGACCCAGTTTGATGGTCAAAAGTCTACATTATTAGCTAACTATGACTTTAAACCAGATGAGAAAGGATATATCGCTGATCTTGGGCACCTATCAATTGCTTCAAATGGAAATATTATTTTAGGTGCCTATGTTTATTATAAAGATAAAAGTAAAAATTCAGGTGGCCGAATGATTTCTTTTAATAAAACTTTGTCTGAGTTTAATATATACACTGGAAAAGAAATGCCCTTAAAAGATGAAGCTTTTAATATTACTTATTTAAAAGGTGAAAATAAATTTCTTGCTGTATGTCCAGGAGAAGACAAGATTTTCAAAATTAACGCAGATACGTTAAAGGTTGAAAAAATTGTAAAATTGAAAAATGGTTTAGAACCGGGAGGTTTGATCTCTACAAAAATAAAAGGAGAGTATTTTTGGCTTAATAATAAAGGAGGATTGATTATTAATAATAATCTGCAAATTATAAAGTCATTTAAATTAGATAAAAATTATTTTCCTTCTCCTCATTTGGAATTATTAAAAGTGTAAGTAAAGTAATTTAAAAACTTGAAACTAAGTAACAATGAACTAATTAACTAGGTTTTCTTGAGCTTAATCCAAGGTCTGTTTTAGCTTGTTCGTAAGCAGTCACAGGACCCATTGTGACCAAGCAGTCACCTTCTTTAAATATATAACTTGATTTTGGGCGAAAATGAAATTCGTTAGAAAAATCTCTGACACCTATGATGATTAATTCTTTAAACATTTCACCTTTGTCGCGAATCGAAAAGTCTTTAATAATTGAATCGTTTGTAACAAAGAGATCAGCGAGTTGGATTTTTTTACTATTTTTTTCTTGAACACCTGTTAAATCAAAAATGTCTTCTACAGCGGGATTAATAACACTTTCGGCGACTTTTTGACCTGTCATAACAAATGGTAAGACAACTTTATTGGCACCAGCTCGAAGCATTCTTTTTTTTGCATTAAGATCATTAGCTCTTGTAACGATAAAAAGATTTGGATTAATAGATTTGCCAACAATTGTTATATAAAGGCCATCAGGATCGTTATCAATAGCGGAAACAAGAACAGAAGCCATTTCTATTTTGGCTTGAATAAGATTTTCATCGGCAGCAGCATCACCATCAATGAAAAGAAAGTCTGTTTTTTCTAATTCTTTAATTAAATCTTGTCTTTTTTCTATTACTATAAATTCTATCCCTGACTTCGATAATTCCTTACAAACTACTTCGCCCATTCGTCCGTATCCGCAAACAATTGTATGATTTTTTAGGTTGTTAATTTTTTTGTTCATTTTAATTTTTCTCCTGGCTTTGAAGTCGTAACTTGTAATTTCTGTAATTAAAACTGAGATTGAATATGTAACTGCTCCTGCTCCTAATAAAATAAGAAGCATATTAAATATTTTTCCTGCTTTAGATAAACTGTGAATTTCTTGATAGCCCACTGTAGTAAGTGTTGTTACGGTCATATAAAGAGAGTCGAAAATTGACCAATTTTCGATGGAATAAAAACCAAGTGTTCCTACTAGAATAAGTAGAAATAGGGGAAGAGCTATAAGTAGAGAACTTTTTTTGCGCATAACTATGCTAAATATAATAAAATTTCAAATATATTCAAGACAATTAAATTAACTTTATTAATTTTGAATGATTATCTTTTTATTTTGCGTATCTTTTGCGTAGACGATCGGCGTAAGAAGTTTTAAAATTTCTTATGATTATTTTAGGAATTGACCCAGGCTCTAGATTTACAGGTTTCGCCGTTATCGAAGTAATTGGCCGTAAATTAAATTACTTAGATTCTGGAATTTTAAACTTTTCAAAAGAAAAGGATTTTCTCAAACGAATCCCGCTAATATTTGAAGAAAGCTTAGCTCTTATTGAAAAATATAAACCAACAGAAATTGCGATAGAGTCATTAATCTTTGTTAAAAATGTAAATTCTCTCGCTAAACTTTCTCAAGCAAGAGGAGCTATTCTCTCTGGATTAACAGTAGATAATCAGATACCTATTGCCGAATATTCCCCAAACTTAATTAAAAGTTCTGTTTCTGGTTATGGCCATAGCTCAAAAGAGCAAATATCAAAGTCTTTAAAATTAATTTTTGGAAAAGAGAAAATTAACTTCATAAAAGACGATGAAAGTGATGCCTTGGCAATTGCTGTAACTCATTTTTTACTCAGAAATTCTAGATCATTAAATAAAAGGATTGCTTCATGATAGCTTATCTCGAAGGCAAGGTTGTATATAGTAATGGCACTGAAATAATTTTAAAAACGTCAAATGGTGTTGGCTATAAAGTTACTTCTATGAAAGCTGGTTTTGAGCAAAATGAACTTTCGCTCTTCATTTATCATATTATAAAAGAAACCTCTCAAGAACTTTATGGCTTTGCAACAATTGACGACAGGGCTGTTTTTGAAAAATTATTATCGGTAAAAGGAGTCGGGCCAAAGTCGGCTTTTGCATTAATGAGCTCTCTTGGATGTGAAAAAATAGTGAATGCTATAAAATTTGAAGATACTAAAACCTTAAGTAGTGCTCCAGGAATCGGAAAAAAAGCAGCTTCTCAAATAATATTAGATCTTTCTTCAAAATTAGATCAGCTACTGCTAAATCCAATAATCTCAACATTAAAAAATGTGAACACTACCCCAATTAATTCAGTTTCAGAAAGTGTTCTGCAAGCCTGTCTTGAATTAGGATTTCTTCGAGACAGTGTCTGGCCAGTAATTATAGAATTATCAAAAACTAATAGTGAACTAAATGAATCACAAATGCTTACTAGAGTTTTAAAATCTATTAAAAATTAAAGGTAAATATGGAATCTCGTTTTTACAGTTCTCAAGCCAATGAAGAAGAAAATGTTAATGAAAAAAGTTTGAGGCCGAAGAACTTCAGTGAATACATAGGACAGTCAAAAGTAGTCAAAAATATTGAGTTAATGGTTAAGTCTTCTCATAAAAGAAAAGAAGCAATGGACCATGTACTACTTTCGGGGCCACCTGGTCTTGGAAAAACATCTCTTGCCATGATTATTTCAAACGAACTTGGTACTAACTTGCATACAATTACTGGACCTGCTTTAGAAAAAAAAGGGGACCTCGCTGCAATTTTAACAAATCTTGAAAAGGGTGACGTCTTATTTATTGATGAAATTCATAGGATGAATATTTCTATTGAAGAAATTTTATATTCAGCAATGGAAGACTTTAGACTTGATATAATAATAGGACAGGGCCCATCAGCGAGAACTATGGAAGTTGCTATTGAACCATTTACTTTAATTGGTGCCACTACAAGATCAGGGCTACTTTCTTCTCCTTTAAGAGATAGATTTACTGCTCATTTACATTTTGAATTTTATTCTCCAGAAGATCTCGCGACTATAATAAAAAATAATGCTCTTAAATTTAATATCCAAGTTGATGAAGCTTCTTTGCTTAAAATATCAACTTGTTCTCGAGGAACTCCGAGAATAGCCAATAGAATTTTAAAACGAGTAAGAGATTTTGCCATTGTTGAAGACTATGAATGTGTTGATAAAACCGTTGTTGATAATTCACTTGATTTAATGGATATCGATCATCTTGGATTAGACAGGATGGATCGGAAAATTATAAAAGTTATATATGAATATTACGGAGGAGGGCCTGTTGGAATTGATGCCTTGTGCGCTACTCTTGGAGAAGATAGAACGACTATTGAGGATGTTTATGAACCATATTTACTAAAAGAAGGTTATTTAATTCGTACTCCTCGTGGAAGAGAAATTTCACAAAAATCTAAAAATCATATCACTTCTTAATTTGTGACTTATTTTTTTATTCTTAAAATTGCTACGGATAAATTAATTATGCTTAATAAATTATCGTCTTGATCATATACTTTTGTTTGCCATTGATGGTTTCGATTTCCTAGGTTTAAAAGCTTGCATTTAGCTGTAACTATTCCAACGCGAGCAGATTTAACATGAGTTGCACTTAAATGCGTTCCCGCCGGATAAAATTGTTTGCGATCAATGCTCATAACTGAAGATACACTTCCTAAGCTTTCACCAATAACACAATGTGCTCCACCATGAAGAAGACCCATTGGCTGGACATTGATATCAACAGGCATTGTTGCCCATAATTCAAACTTGTCTATATGGCTGTATTTGATTTTCATAATTTCCATTAAACCTTTGCGGGAATGGATATTTAAATCATCAATTGAGAAATTCTCTAGGTTCCAAAGGTTATCTATATTCATCTGTTAATTATTGTTGTCACTTTCTGAAATATCTACTGGGCAATAATTTATGAATAATTAGTTTAAGTAGTTATAATTTAAGTAATTCTTTCTTTTTGATACTGCAACATGTAATATTTGTTAAAATACTAGGTAACAAAGGTGGTAATTTTTTACCATATAAGTAGCTTTATTTGCCAAATGTTGCTAATTACCTCAAAATAGGTGATGTAACTAAATGTTAGGAAATAATTAATGCTCTATCAAAGAACGATAGCTAAGGAAATTACTGTAGTCGGAATAGGAATTCACTCTGGCCGAAAAGTGACGCTCGTTTTAAAACCAGCAGAAGCTGATACAGGAATTATCTTTAGAAGAAATGACGTTAAAAATGCCAAAATTTTAAAAGCGTCAGCTGAAAATATTGGTGCAACTGAAAACAATACTACTTTAGGTAGTGGCCCAAGTGCCATACATACTGTTGAGCACTTACTATCAGTTTTATATGGACACGGAATTGATAACGTTTTTTGTGAAATTGATGGCCCTGAAATCCCAATCATGGACGGTTCAGCTGCTTCATTTGTTTTTGTTTTAAAAGAAGCAGGCATTACCACTTTAAATAAATCAAAAAAATTTCTTGTAGTAAAAAAGCCAATTGAAATTTCTGTTGGTGAAAAATGGGCTAGAATAGAGCCTTCAAAATCTTTAATTATTGATTCAACAATTATTTTTCCTCATCCAATTATTAAAACTCAGAAAAAAGTTTTTGAATTTAGTTGTGAAAATTATATTGCTGAAGTAGCGAGAGCTAGAACTTTTGGACTGCTAAGAGACGTCGATTTATTAAAACGTAAAGGCTTAATAAAAGGTGGTTCACTCGATAACGCTGTTGTTTTAGATGATTTTAATGTTTTAAACGCTGAAGGACTTCGTTTTAAAGATGAGTTCGTTAGACATAAGATCTTGGATACTATTGGAGACATTAGTTTACTAGGCCATGAGATAGCCGGAAAAATTACAACGTATATGTCAGGGCATTACTTACATAGCTTACTTTGCAAGAAACTTTTAGAAACACCTGACGCTTACGAGATTGTCTCAGCAGTTGACCTTGAACTTGAAACTATTGAATCCTTTGATCTTCCTCAAGCCATGGCAGCCTTTCATTAAACAGTATTTATAATCATTTTTCAATTATATTATTACACAATTAAAAAATCACTTTCTTTACAATAATGTAGGGATATGTTAAAGTTAATTTGTTTATATGTTTAATTTTACAAAAAAAGTAACTTTGTGGGTCTGGTTTAAGTTATTTATCATTATTTTTTTGATAGAAGTCATTTGTATGCATTTTTTTAAAGCGACAGGACTTGATCATAGTTTATCTTCTGAACTGTTAGCTTTTCTCGATGGTTCGCTTCTCTCAGTTTTATCTATTATTCCAATTTATTTATTTGTTATTAAACCTCAATCAATTTCTTTTTCCAGATTATCTACAAAATCTGAGCTTTTATTAAGCGGAATTGAAACCGTTAAAACCCCTATTGTAATTTGCTCAGAAGACGGAAAGATTATTTTTGCCAATAAAGGATTTTGTGAAAAATTTAAATATCATTCAGGAGAAGCTATAGGAATGCACCTCAGTTTAATATATACAAAAAATGATTTACCTGATTTTAATAAAAGAGTAGAGATTATCAAAAAAGAAGGATTCTATTCAGGATATGTTGAAAATATTGATAGAGATGGAATTAAGCATAATCACATGTTGGAAGTTTCAGCTATTAATGCTGATAAAAGAAATTATTTTGTTGGTGTCTATTCAGAATTATCGGAATTCTTAAAGCTTCAAAAGATTGAAAAAGAGGAATCAAAAATTAAGTCGATGAAAGCAGTTGTTGGCGGTTTTGCTCATCATTTTAATAATATTTTACAGGGATTAAATGGAAATCTTTACAAGATATCAAATAGTTCTACTGAAGTTAAAGCTATGAGAGAAATAAGGCAACTCGAAGGTCTCTCAATAAGAGCAGCTGGAATTATTCAGGAATTAATGCACTTTTCAGGACAAAATTTTACGGATTTTAAAGAAGTGAAATTAATTCCAGGATTAAAAGAATGTCTAAAAAAATTTGATTTTGATACAGTAGACATTAAGCTTGAAGATGAGAGCTGTGATTATATAATTTACGGAGACGAGGAATCATTAACCAAAGCATTTTGTAATATATTTCAAAATGCATATGAAGCTTACGATGATGTTAATGAAGATGATAATAATCGTAAATATGAAAAGCAAAAATCTCTTTTAATAAATATAAGGTCTTGTCGAAAGAAAGACTGTATAGAACAAAATAATTGCATTGCGGATTTTCCTTACGCCGCTATTATTGAGATTACAAACTTTGGTAAAGAAATGGAAACAACGGATCCTGATATTCTTTTTGAACCTTTTTTTACAGAAAAAAACCCATTTAAATTCAAAGGCTTAGGTCTTTCTGCGGTTAAAGGAATTTTACAAAATCACAAAGCAATATTAAACATTGAGTCAAATGATGTTCAAACTACTTTTAAAATTTGTTTTCCTAAAGTCGAAAATATATAAATAAATATGTCTCATTAAAAGTTATTTTAAAATAAATCTTGTTCTAAAATTCAAATAAAGGTATTTCATTATAAATAACTAGGAGAGTTCATTGAAATTATCTAATTGTTTTTGGCAAACTTATAAAGAAATTCCGGCTGATGCGCAAATCCCATCTCATATTTTGATGAGTAGAGCTGGTTTAATATTAAAAGAAGCTGCGGGACTTTATAATTATCTCCCAATGGGACTTCGAGTAATAAAAAAAATTGAAAATATTGTAAGAGAAGAAATGGATAAAGTTTCCTGCCAAGAGCTATCTATGAGTGTTGTTACTCCAGGAGAGCTTTGGAAGGAAACGGGACGTTGGGATAAAATGGAAGGCTTAATGCTTAAATTTAAAGACCAAGGTGATCGCGATCTTTGTATTAGCCCAACTAATGAAGAGGCTATTACTGATATCTTTAGAAAAACAATTAAATCCTATAAACTGCTTCCTGTTAAATTGTACCAAATTAATACAAAATTTAGAGATGAAATAAGACCGCGTTTTGGTTTAATGAGAGGGCGTGAATTTACAATGAAAGACGCTTATACTTTTCATTTAAACAAAGAATCCCTTGATGAGACTTATGATGAAATGTTTCACGCTTATGAAAAGATTCTCGGTAGAATGAACTTAAAGTTTTTTCCTGTAGAAGCTGATGCAGGCGCAATAGGTTCAACTGATTCAAAAACTCATGAATTTCATATCTTAGCAGAAGCTGGTGAAGATGAACTAATCTATTGTGATAAAACGGGATATGCTGCCAATATTGAAAAAGCTCAAACCAAAAGGCAAAATTTAGAGTTTAATAACAACAGCGACAAATTAGAAGAAGTAGAAACTCCTGACACATCAACCATTGAATCAGTTTGCTCATTTTTAGAAATACCACAACATCATAGTTTAAAGTCTCTTGTATATACAGGAGTTAAAGAAGGTAAAGAAAAACACGTATTAATTTTAATCCTTGGTGATGATGAATTAAATGAAATAAAACTAAAAAACTATTTAAACGTCGATAATGTCATGCCAAGTAGTGAAGAAGTTATTTCAGATACAGGGATGGTGTCTGGCTTTATTGGTGCTTTAAACTTAAAGAAAGACAAAGACATTGAAATTCTTATAGATAACCAAGTAGATATAAATTGTTCTTATGTAACAGGTGCAAATAAAAAAGATTACCATTTTAAAAACTTTATTCCTTCAAGAGAATTAAAAGGCAACAAAAATCATAACCAAATAGACGTAAGATTATCTAAAAAAGGTGATAGAACACTTGATGATAAAGGTACTGTAGACACAAAAAGAGGTATTGAGGCTGGCCATATTTTTCAATTAGGAAATCAGTACACAAAAGCAATGGGAGCCACCATCCTTGATCAAAATGGAAAAGCAGTAGCTCCTTTAATGGGGTGCTATGGAATGGGAATAACTAGAATAGCAGCTGCTGCTATTGAACAAAATTATGATGACAAAGGAATTGTTTGGCCAAAAGAAATTGCACCCTATCAAGTTCATTTCGTTCTAATTGGAAAAAGTGAAGAAATTAAAGCAAAAGGTAATGAAGTATATAATATGCTTAATGGCAATTTTGAAACATTGTACGACGATAGAAAAGAAGGGCCTGGCTTTAAATTTAAAGATGCCGATTTATTAGGGTGTCCAATGATTGTAGCTCTCGGTGAAAAGGGTTATAAGCTTGACGGGATGCTTGAGGTGACTAATCGTCAAAGTGGTGAAAAAACAAAGTCAAGTTTTGAAGACTTAGTCTTAACATTAAATAATCTTTGGGAAACATTAAAATGATGAATGATATAATTGTTGGAGTACATAGTATAAAAGCAGCCATAGAGAATTCAAATAGATCTGACTTTGAATTACATGGAACAGCTCAATCATTGCAGCTAATAGATAAAAGCCTTCGTGAAAAATGTGAGGTCTCTAAATTAGCTATCAAAGATCTTGATAGTCTTTACCAATCAAAATGTTACGAACTTGGTTTTAAGGCGAAAAGAGTGCCTTCATCACTTTTTTTGGTATGTAGTAGTCTAGAAGTGAAGACTCTTCATAATATTTGGAAACAAATGGATACTGGAGTGGTTAAAATGATTGCTCTTGACCAAGTTACTGATGTTCATAATGCCGCTGCTATAATGAGAACGGCTAGTTTTTATGGAATTGATGCTGTTATCATTCCTCAAAAGGGAGGGGCAAAATTAACTCCAAATTTTTTTAGAATAGCTTCTGGTGCAACTGAAAGTGTCGACATAATTCAAAGTCCATCACTTAGTAAGACAATTAACAAACTTCAAGATAAAGACGTGACTTGTGTTGGGTTCTCTGAACATGAAAAAGAAGTTTTTTCTATCGATCAATTAAATAATTCGGAACAATCATTTTGTCTCGTATTTGGTTCTGAGGATAATGGATTATCAAATGCCGTTAAGATAAATTTAAAACATTTAGTTTCTTTAAAAAGTAGAGGATTTATTAAATCTTTAAATGTTTCTGTGGCTGTTTCCGTTGCTCTCGAAAAATTATTTTCATAAATTTGTACAAAATTCTTGATTTTAAAAGTAGTTGCGTTTATAAACATTAATACGCAATTTAATTTGCTGGCTTAGCTCAGTTGGTAGAGCAGCGGTTTTGTAAACCGCAGGTCGTAGGTTCGACTCCTATAGCCAGCTCCATGATTTTAAGTTGTTTTTTTTATTATAAGTTTATTTGGCGAGGTTGCCGAGTGGCCAAAGGCAACAGACTGTAAATCTGTCGGGTTTTCCCTTCGTTGGTTCGAATCCATCTCTCGCCACCATTAAACTTATAAGCATAAATCTCTGCGGGTGTAACTCAGTTGGTAGAGTGCAAGCCTTCCAAGCTTGATGTCGAGAGTTCGAACCTCTTCGCCCGCTCCATGCTTGCGTTATTTAGCGCTAGCAAAATAACGCAAAGCTTTACCCGTCACGCCAAGCCAAATCTTTGATTTGGATTAGCGTGTGCCGGTCAGATTATCTTAAAAATAAAATATTTAATCTTAAGAAATACTTGCTTTAGGCTTTTATTCACTTGTGAATAAAAGGTATGCCGGTCAGATTATCTTTGAAAAAAAATATCCCTAATTTTAACTATCTAGAAATAATAAGTACTTCGCTCTAACTAGGTATTATATACCGCTTACACTTAAATTTATATTTGATAAAATTAAGTTTAATAAGCATTAAATATATGGAGAATTGACTGAAAATTATTTTGATATTAACAGTTATCTTACTTACACCTGTTTTGAATGCAGGAGAAGTAACACAATATTTATTAGGTAAATTTAAAATGGGCTATTATTCAGGAGTTAATTCTCAGGGAAAAAAAGGTTGTAGAGTAAGAGTCTATGATCCTAACCCTGCACCAACTACTAATGCTTCTACAATGGCTGTTTTTGGTGTTGAGGTTAAATCAGCAGATAATGTTTCATCTTCAAGATATCAATTAAATGAAGATATAATTATAGGGAGACGTGGAGATTGTCCTACACTACGAAAATTTGAAAAAGGTTTTTCAGTTTACAATGCTCCAAGATATCGTCCTTGTCGTTCAAACGCATCAAGATCAAATCAAGGCGGACTTAATGTATTGATAAACAAAGATAGTGTTCAGTTTACTATTATAGATACAGATAGAATACCAGTTCAGATATGTTCAGTTGATAAATCAGCACTGAAAGAATAAAGACTTTTTAATAATACGTTAAATGGTTAACATATTTAATGTGGTTTAATTACAGTAAGACAAGTCTAAATCTTGTAAAATAAAATGACTTTTTTCATGCCAATTTTTAGAGTTTGTAATTTTATTTAATAATAGATCAGCAACGCCAAAGTCATTATGTGGTACTTTGTGAGTTACTAGTGTACGTAAACCTTGGGCAGCTCTTGTGAAATATAATATCGGGAAGAATTTAATCTCTTTAACACAATGTAGTTCGTCGATTAGATTATTATAAATAAATCGTAAGCTTATTTTTTCCATTGTCTGTGAACTAGCGACAGTTCCGTCATTGTTATAAAAAACATTTTGACTTTTTATGAATTCAGAAGGGAGTTGTTTACACAATTTTTTCTTGAATTTTTTGTCTGAATTATTGTAAACATCAGTGTACGCTTTTTGCATACATTTGATTAAATCTTTACCATCGAATTTTTTTGAGTCTGCGGGACTGGTATTAGCAAAGACTGTTACAATACTGAGTGAGCTGATAATAATTATTTTTAAAAGATTTTTTTTGTAATTTTTCATACAGTCTATAAAAGCAAATATTGTGCCAGTTAGTAGCTGTGAGAATTATCTTAAGTTATTAATATTTTGTTAAAAATGTTGAAAATATCTACAGTATTAATAATTCTTATACACTTTTTTTTATTTAAAAATTGTTAAATAATAGCAGTTAAGAAAATCTCAATTAAAGACCTTATGTGAGTAAGCGAACATAAGCCTAATGCTAATTATTTTTAAGATATTGTTTCCGGCACACGCTAATCCAAATCAAAGACCTTATGTGAGTAAGCGAACATAAGCCTAATGCTAATTATTTTTAAGATATTGTTTCCGGCACACGCTAATCCAAATCAAAGACCTTATGTGAGTAAGCGAACATAAGCATAATGCTAATTATTTTTAAGATATTGTTTCCGGCACACGCTAATCCAAATCAAAGATTTGGCTTTGCATGACCGGTAAAGCTTTGCATTATTTTGCTAGCGCAAAATAACGCAAGCATATGGAGCTCACGGCGGGAATCGGACCCGCGACCTCTCCCTTACCAAGGGAGTGCTCTACCACTGAGCCACGTGAGCATGATTATAGATAAATATATGCTATTTTTTAATTTTAAACCTTACTAGCCGTGCATACAATGCGTGCTCGTAAGTTTGGTTTACGCATGCACAACATAAAGTTTAAAAATACTTAATAAAACTTATAGGGTAAAAAAAAATGTCTGAAAAGTTAAAAAATGATAATTTAGTCAAAATAAATGTATCTTTTACGTTTAAAATTTAGTAATTAGAAAAAATAGTTCATCTTGTCACTTGTTGATATTTATACGATACTCTCTATCTGTGACAATTTGATAAATAATTTAAGGATTAATAAACAGGAGATAATTCATGGCTAAGGAAAAATTTGACAGAAGTAAACCACACGTTAACGTCGGAACAATTGGACACGTT